>Ga0255182_1000008_pt1:0-452500 | contig 459842 bp, 441 predicted proteins | sample Atl_UVDOM_RepA_8_FD_188420 | JGI IMG/M metagenome (GOLD analysis project Ga0255182, IMG submission 188420) | Freshwater microbial communities from Altamaha River, Georgia, United States - Atl_UVDOM_RepA_8d | ecosystem: Environmental > Aquatic > Freshwater > River | place: USA: Georgia...
CGGATCCCATGGCTTCAATCCCCTGCCATTGAGGGCCAAGCGAAGCATGGGCAGATGGCCGTCGAGAAGACGATGAAAGGTCATCGCGAGATGCGCCTCCACGTGATCTGCGAGCTCGATCATGTTGGTGGCCGCGAAGCCATCGGTCACGATGCGGTCCAGCTTCTCCCAAAGAACGACGGTGCCGTGGGCCATCTGGTCCAGCGGCGCTAGCAAATGCTCTGATCCGGGCTCCGGCCCCTCGAAGAGTGGCCATTCGGCGCCGGGTTCTTGACCGATGAGATCGAGGTCCCAGCGGAGGCAGACGACCGGCCCACCTTTCTTCCGACTGGCGACGGTAAGACGACGCGCTTGGGAGAAACTGGCTGTCTTCAGGCCCAGCCCGAAGCGCCCAAGGTCAGTGGCGGCGCGTTCAACCCTGGGATCGCGTGCGCCAAGCCGCATGCCGGCCTCCAGAGCCGCATCGTCCATGCCGTCGCCGTCATCAACGATCCTTACCCAGCTCTTTGGACCGGCCCAGTCGAGATGAACTGCGACGTCGCCTGCGTTTGCGGAAATGGAATTGTCGACCAGATCGGCAAGTGCGGTGGCAGGCGTGTAGCCGAGCCCACGAAGGGACTCGAGCATCAAACCGGCAAGAGGAGGCGCATTTCTTACACCCATGCCGTCACATCCCGAGCAATTCCTGGAGCCGCCGCTTACGCCCCGGATGGGAAAGACTCTTGAGGCCCTTCGCCTCGATCTGGCGGATGCGCTCGCGAGTCAAGTCGTAGATCTGACCGATTTCCTCGAGGGTCATTTCGGATTCGTGCCCGATACCAAAGCGCATCCGGATCACATCAGCCTGACGTTTCGGCAGCTCAGCCAGTGCGTCTGCCACGATCCTTTCGGTTTCCGTGTCATCAAAGCCACTCCCTTCTTCTGGCTCGGGCAGCAGGTTGTCCCAGTCGTCAACGCTGGCGGGGTACTCGGCCTCACGGGGAAATCCGCGGAACTGTCTCACCTCGTCAATTGTCCATTCCAGCTCGGCGGCCAGTTCCTCGTCGGAAACAGCTCCACTAATATGGACATCCAGCCTGTCTAGGGCACGATCGAGCTTGGCCATCTTCTCGCTTCGATGGACTGGAATACGGATGGCTGCGCCTTCGTCAGCGCGCCATCGCATGATAGCCTGCCGCATCCAGTAAGTGGCGTAGATGAGGAAGCGATAACCACGCTCGGGATCAAATCGCCGCGTGGAACGCTGCAGACCCATGAACGCCACCTGGAAGACATCCTCGAGCTCTTCGCCTTCCTCCACGTTCCGGGACGCAAAGCGCCGCACGTACGGCAGGTGCTCGCGGACAAGCTGCTCGGTTGCAGATTCAAAGACCAGAATTTCCGCTTCCAGCTGACTGGCCTCGACATGGCACGCGGGGATCTGTTGCAGTCTGCAGATCAATTCCTTGTGGAAAGCGCGAGAGAGATCTAGTGCTTCGAGCGCAGCAAGCGCTTCTCTCCGGCGTTTGCCGTCCATTACCCGACCGTTGCTTTGCCACGACCTCAGCGCTTCCGCGGCGGCCGTTATTTTCGATGTTTCGGTATGGCCGGGCTGCGAGGGAATGATAGTTCTCAGGGAAACCGAGCGAGGGTCTCGCGAACCATCGCAGATGCTGTCTATGACATCGAGGATTGTTTCAACGGCAGTCTCGGAGGCCAGGATGCCGAGCTGGAGTTCCTGCTTGGCGCGCATCATGGGCTCCAGCAGTCGCGACTCGTCTGATTTGCTCATGACGAAGCGCTGTGTACCGGGCAGCCGCGTTCGACGCGAAAGGGCTGACTTGACCGCGTCAGCGAGGTCATCGGACGAAGTCTCCGAGATGGCGTCCCAGAGCTCGGCAGCATGGCCTGTCGCCTGATCGAGATCGAAGCCCGCAGCTTCCAGGTTACGCTGGAGATTGATGCGCAGTTCCTCGAGATCACCATTGCCTTCGCAATGGGCGACCAAGCGGTCAATATCATCGAGTGAGCACCGTCCCTTGGCCAGAATTTCTTCTGCCCAGGTGAAGCAGAGGTCCGGATCGATCGACACCCGCGTGCTGGTCTGGACGACTGCTCGTTTGACCGATTGTCGGCCGCGATTGCGGACCTTCAGGAAGTCACTCTCTACACCGTCACCGGCGGCCACTTCGGTGCTGGAGACGATGCCCTCTCCGGCAATCGGTGCAAGTGACAGGTCGAGATCCCAATCTCCGTCCCCGTCATCCGAAGCCACAGGTGATAAACTGGCGAGCGCTACGAATGTCCCTGAAGCCGTGTCGCCCGCGTGCTGATCAAAGAACTCCTCTGGTTCTGCCTCTGCCTCAAAATTCAGTAGGTCACCAACGTTTTCAGTCGTATCGGCTTGCTCCACCTCCTGAACCACAGTGGGATCGTGCTCTGGAACTGCATCGAAGCCGGCAACGACAGTCTCGAGCTCATGTGAAACCTCGTGCCCGCTAACCGTCTCCGCCTCAGGCGACCTCGCAACAAGTGAAGACAGAAGCTGCGCGGCGAGGCCGTGACCTTCGGCAAACGCCACGTGAGCAGGTGTTTGTCGGGCGTGGTTCAGTGCGTCGGGGTCGGCACCCGATCGAATGAAGAGATCGCAAACGGAAAGATTGCCCATGCGCGCGGCAAGGTGGAGTGGCGTATCTCCCTTCGGGTCGGCAGCGTGAAGGCGAGAGGATGCCGCAAAATCGGCAAGCCTCTCGAGCTTTCCTTCGGCGATCAGCCGGATCTCGAAAGGCCCAAGAACATGGCTTTCCAGTTCGCTCGTCGCTCGGTTACGAATGCCGAGGGCGCGGGACAATCTATCCATGAACTTCATGAATAGCCTCCCTGTTGAGAAGCACGATCTGCTGGTCCTGTGGCCTCCTGGCGCCGGGATCAGTATCGAGTCCGAGACGCCTGAGCGTGTAGTACAACAGCGCACGTCGGACTTTGATCTTCGCCTTGCCTCCACGCATTCCGTAGTCGAGCGCGATGACCTTTGCCTGACTTGCTGAAAGGGCTGGGTGGGGCCCGATCTCTAGGGTGACCTCGGTATTCCAATCGCGATCGTCCTCCGAGGGCACGTCGCTCTCCCGAGCCCCGCGACTTTCCAGCATTCGCGAGAAAAGGAAGTCCTTGAACGCTTCGTCGGTCAGGCAGAATGCCCGTGTGTGCCAGCGGAACCCGTCGAACCCGATGGCGTGCGGAGCAATCCAACGCCAACGCGGCTCCGGACTGGACAAGGACTGGTACTTCACCTCGATCGCCTCGGACCGCCGTATGGCTCCAACCACCGACCGGAGTGTCACCGGGTTAACGCCGCGCACAGGTGTCGGAGCGGACGCAAAGGGCGGCAGATTGGCGATCCACGAATCCTCGCGGTCGAGGATCCCGTCCGCTACTGACCGTAGCTGTGCAAGGTAGTGGCTTGCATCCGGTTGTAGTAACTGGGACTTGAAAGCGGGGCCTCGCACGTAGGACCGCGCACTCTTGTCATAAAGCATGTTGTCGGGCGCGAAGCCAATGTAGCGGTTAAGGTCGGTGGACGCTTGGTTCACCGAGACTCCGAACTGCTCCATCAGATCGCTGCGGTTCACGTGTCCCTCCCAGAATAGGCGGAACTCTATGAACTCGAGTCGCTGCTCTACTCCCCAGCGAAGTTCGGACCTCTCGTTGTCCACCGCGGTCGCCCCAGCCCCCTAATGCGCATGGTAACTATGCGCGCCCATTTTCTGGGTGTGCCGCAGGCTAGCCAGAAGATTACAATCTGGCAATGTAGATGCTTAACGAATTCGCGCTTTGTGCCATGATGGCTACCTATGGGGCCCGGCCGGGCACATCGCCTCTTGCAGGTCGCGAATCTGCAGGTGCCCCGTTGTCGCCCGCGCAAGCGAATCTCTACTGGACGGCCTCGCCTGCAGGCTCCGACGGGCGTGAACCAAGTATGCTCGTACGACTGCGTCGTCGATTGGTTCGCCAACGTCCTGTAGCTCAAGTGCCTGAGCGTAACCGACGAATGGATCAGGGGGGGGCTGGCGATCGAGGTCGACGATCACATCCGCTCGGGCCGCGTTCACGCTGGAAAGCGTCGCCCCCGTCAGCGATGTTCACATCATCGGGTTGCCCGTCGTGGCTGCCTGATCGATCCCGCCCTGGCTCGGCATTGACGTACTGACTGACCGTCAGCTGCACCACACGTCGGGGCATGATCGCCTCTCTGATCGTCCCTCGAGATATCCTTTGCGGCTAGCGCGGCAGCGACCGTTCCTGACGGCGGCTGGCCGATGATCAGTGGCGTGAGGTCGGTGCGCGGCGGCCACACCTGATAGTCATGCCCATTGCGTCGCAGCCACACCTTGCCGTTGGTCGAGACGTGGCCAGTCTTACGGCGGCCTTCAAAAAACCCGATCACCGGCAGGTCGCGGAAATAGCCGTCGTACTTTTCGAGCGCGTCCAGCACCATCGTGCTCGCCTGAGCATAGGTTTCGACGGGATAGAGTTTGCCGCCGACTTCTACGGCCATCTGCGGGAGATTGCGTTTGCCCATCTATACCTCCACCAGCACGATCGCATAGTCGCTGGGGGTGAGGGCACGCAGAGCGACTGCAACGGCGGTGCTGTCGCGGGCGAGGCGGTTGGCGTTCACGACCGTGAAGCGAGTGAGCATCGTGTCGATCTCGGCTCTGTTGGCGATGGTCATTTGGCGGCTCCCGTGAGGGCAGGGCGGTTCACTCGGGCGACCAACACATCGCTCTGGGCGAGCAGGATTGCGAGCAAAAGCGAATATCAAAGAGTGCTCTTTTGGGGCACAGGTGAGAATTTAATGATCGCAGCAGATCACGACGATCCGCTGGCCAGACCTGCTGCCAGAAGGCCTGAAGGTTGGTCAGACGAGCACCGGGGGTTATGGCTGGAATTGTCGATTCACTGGAGGGGTGAGGCTCGAGGGCCGTTTACTTCCCGGCCCTCTCGCTGCAAGGCTTTGAATTTTCGCGCTTTTTGTAGGTCGCCCCTGGGCACCATTCGCTTTCAAATGTCTGCAAAATCGACCGGCGCGTGCACGTCTGCAGCGCGAAGTGTCTTCTTGCCGCTATGCTGCTTGCTTCAGCAGGGCAGTGGATGCGGACTTGTTGTTTGATTCCACTCCCTAGTCTTCGAGAGTACCCGCCAGACGCTCCGCGGCCTCGGCGTAGTCCTTCATGAAATCGTAGACGACCGATCGCGCCGACTGTTCGGTGTTCATGAGGCCGACTGCCTGGCCGACGTAATAGGTGGCGAGGCGCTGGGCGCCCTCATGGCCGCTGGCGGCGAGTTTGTCGATCTTTGCCAGCGCCGGCCGGCTGATGAGGCCCTGCAGTGGCATCGGCAGCGGATCGGGCGCGTGCTCGCCATGCCAGCCGTCGGTCCAGGCCGACTTGAGCTGTCGGGTCGGCTTGCCCGTCCGGCTGCGCGACCGCACGGTATCCCGCGAGGTCGCGGCCAGCATTTTCTTCTTCACCGTCGGGGTGGTCTCGGCCTCCGCCGTCGTCAGCCAGACCGACGCCGTCCAGGCGCCGGCGGCGCCCATGGCCATGCACGCCGCCATCTGCCGCCCGGTCGCGATGCCGCCCGCCGCGAGCACCTCGATGTCCTTGTAAGCCGCAACGGCCTGCAGCACCTCGGGCACGAGCACCATCGTCGAGACCTCGCCACAGTGGCCGCCCGCCTCGGTGCCGGCGACCACGAGAATGTCGACCCCTGCCTTGGCGTGCTTGATCGCATGTTCCTTGGCGCCGGTGAGAGCGCCCACCAGGATGCCCTTGTCGCGTGCCCGGGCCATGATCGATGGCGGCGGCACGCCGAGCGCATTCACGAACAGCTTGATGGGATGGCTGAAGGCGACGTCGAGAAGCCGCGCCGCGCCGCCTTCGCGCATGTTGTCGGTATAGTCATGGACGGCCTGCTCGGCGGACCACAGATCGGCTGTATCGATGCCGTGCCGGGCGAGCAGGCCGGCGACGTGCCGGCGGTGTTCGGGGGGCACGCGTGCCTCGAGGTCGGCTGCCGTCAGCCCGCCCTCCTTGTCCTCCATCTTGTTGGGAATCAGCAGATCGATCCCGTAGGGCTTGCCGTTGACATGCTCGTCGATCCACTTGAGATCGATTTCGAGGCTTTCCGCGGTATGGGCGACGGCACCCAGCACGCCGAAGCCACCGGCATTCGACACCGCGGCCACGACGTCGCGGCAATGGCTGAAAGCGAACAGGGGAAACTCGATCCCGAGTTTCCGGCACAATCTGGACTTCATCCGACGTTCCCCCTGGATCAAAAAAGTTACGGCCGCGAAGCAAACGAGGTGGGATTGGATAGCAGTGCGTGAGGTGCACCGGTAGAATTTTTGGATGGCCGTACGGGTGCTACGTATCGGGTCCTGCGTTATCGCAATGCAATGAAAGAGAGCGGACATGGGAAGGCTCGACGGCAAGATCGCGGCAGTGACGGGCGGAGCCTCCGGGATCGGGGAGGCGACGGTCAGGCGTTTCGTGGCCGAAGGGGCAAGCGTGGCCTTCTGCGATCGGGACGGCGCGCGCGGCCAGCGTGTGGCAGCCGAACTCGAGGCCGCCGGAGGCAGGGTTGCGTTCACGGAGGCGGACGTCGGGACCGAGGCCGCCTGCCTAGCCTTCGTCAACGCGGCGGCGGTCAGGTTCGGGCGGCTCGATATCCTCGTGAACAACGCCGGTATCCGCAAATACGAGAAGATCGACGAAGCGAGCGCGGACAGCTGGAACGAAATTCTCAACGTCAACCTGATGAGCTACGCCTTCTGTGCCAAGGCCGCGGTTCCGCTGATGCGCCGCAACAACGGCGGGGCCATCGTCAACGTCGCCTCGGTCCGTTCCGTCGTGGCCGGCGGCGGCAATCTCCAGTACGACACGACCAAGGCCGCGATCGCGGGCCTGACGCGGGCGCTCGCCGCCGACCACTCGCCGGAGGGCATTCGCGTGAACGCCGTCGGCCCAGGCCCGATCTTCACGCCGTTCCATCAGCGCCGCATCGCAGCGGCCGGCGAGACGGTGGCGCAGTACAATGCCAGCGCAGCCAGCGGCACCATGCTGAAGCGCCCCGGCAGGGCGGAGGAGGTTGCCGCCGCGATCCTGTTCCTGGCCTCCGACGATGCTTCCTACGTCACCGGCACGCTGCTGTTCGTGGACGGCGGCATGACGGCGATGTGAGGATCTACGCACCTTCCAGAGGGAAAGACGATATGCCAGTAACCCGCCGTGTCCTGCTCGCCACCGCAACCGTCGCCGCGGCCTCATCGGCGGCGGCGCAACCCCAGGGAAAAACCATGACGACCCAGACCGGACTGAAATTCATCGACACGACCGTCGGCACGGGCGCCAGCCCCAAGGAGGGGCAGATCTGCGTCATGCACTACACCGGCTGGCTCTCCAATGGCGGTGAGAAGGGCAAGAAGTTCGATTCGTCGGTCGACCGCGGGTCGCCCTTCGAGTTTCCCATCGGCAAGAAGCGCGTCATTGCCGGATGGGACGAGGGCGTCGCGAGCATGAAGGTCGGCGGCAAGCGGACGCTGATCATTCCGCCGGAGCTCGGCTACGGCGCGCGCGGCGCCGGCGGAGTCATCCCGCCCAACGCAACGCTGATCTTCGACGTCGAACTGCTGGCGGTGAAGTAAGCCTGGCGACGACCAGACCTTTCGGTCTGCACAAAGCTGGCCGGCCGGGAGCATCCTGGATCGTCTTTGGCGAGGCTAATCCGAGCCGGATCTTTGCCGCGACGGTGACATCCATCGCCGCACCGAGATCGTCGGCGTTTTCCCGACAAGGCGGTGATCACCCGGCTCGCCGGCGCCGGGACAGTTCGCGGTACAACGCTTCTCGCGTGACACCAAGCTCCGACGCCACTTCTTGCCAGTGACCCTTGTCGGGCAATCGATTCCCCTCTGCGAGCCAGGCGCTCAGACGGTCCGCGACGCGCGGCAGGGAACGAATTTCAGCCCGCAGGCGCGCGGCCTGAACCGCCCGCGCGAGGTTCTTCGCCCAGGTGTCCGCAAGATCGGGAGCCGACTTCAGCCGCATCCGGAAAACGCGGCGCGGCAGAACCGCCGCCGCACAAGGCCCGCAAGCGACGGCATCGCAGTGATAGGCATCCGACCAGGCCGAGGCCTCGGCGAGGACCTGTCCCGGGCCGGCACGCTGCAGGATCATCCTCAGCCCGTGGCCCGTGTGACGGACGAGTTCGGCGTGCCCGGAGCGCAGCAGGATCATCGACACCACCGCATCGCCGGCACGGAACAGGGTCTCGCCGGCCGCGAAATCGCGCAAGCCGGCATCGGCAAACAGCTGCTCGAAGTTTCCCGACATGATTGTGATCATATGCCGCGTGGTCCACATGTGCGACAGCGGCGTGAGGTACTTTGGGAGCCTCGAGATGATCCGTCTTGCATTGGCACTTTGCGCCATGGTCCTGCCCGTCGGGGCGGCAGCCCAGCCACACGGCCATTCCCCGTACGCGGGCAAGGAATCCCGCGAGATCAAGAGTCTGTCCGAGGCCGATCTCGACGACCTGCGAGCCGGCCGCGGATGGGGCCTTGCCCTCGCCGCCGAACTGAATGGCGTGCCGGGGCCGTCGCATCTCCTGGAGTTGAAGGAGCAGATCGGCCTTACGCCCGCGCAGGTGACGGTGCTGGAAGTTTTGTTTGCGCAAATGCAGGCCGAGGCACAGGCGGCGGGCAGGCGCTTCATTGCGGCCGAAGCTGCGATCGAGTCCGCTTTTCGCGAAAGAAACCTTACCTCGGATCGCCTGCGTCAACTGATTGCCGCCTCGGCTGAAGCCCGCGCGCAATTGCGCTTTGTCCATTTGGCACGGCATCTGGAGACGCTGCCCGTGCTGACCCCCGAGCAGATCGACCGTTACAGCGTCCTGCGCGGCTATGGCGCGGGCGACTCGTGTAAGAACGTGCCCGCGGGACACGACCCGGCGATGTGGCGCCGCCACAACAACTGTAGATAACGCCGGGGCGTGCACCGCGTTCGGTGTAGGTTGCGCGGACGAAGAAATGCCTGGAAGTGGCGACGCCTCGAAGGACGCGACCCATGCTGAAAGTCCCGCCACGGCACCAGTTGGCCATCGCCGCCGCCTGCGTCGCTCTCAACCTGGCCGTCGGCAAGATCGCCAGCCTGCTCTCCCTGCCGCTGCCTCTGGATACGATCGGCAGTGTGACCGGAGCGGCACTCCTTCCCCCCGTGCTTGCCATCGCGGTCGGCGCCATCACGGCCGCTCTCGGCTGGGCGGTCATCAGTCCAGTGTATCCGGATTACATCGTCACCCAGATTTCGGTCGTGATTGCCGCGCTCGCGGTCATCCGGTTCATCGGCTTCGATCGACTGTGGAAAGCCGTCATCCTCGGAGCGTCGGTCGCGGTCGTGGCGGCAATGGTTTCGGCAGTTGCGTCCATCGATGCCGCTGCAGTCGATTCCGGTCGAAACATCTGGAGCGCCGTAACGATCGGTGGATTGCCGATCGAGGTCGCCGACAAGTTGGTTGTTGCGCTAGTTGCCTGGGGGCTCGTCCGGCGGCGGCTACGCGGCAGCGCGTAGCGCAGCAGGGCCGGGCAGAGCGGGCGGGAAGAAGATCGCCCGGCCGATAGCCGTGCCTAGGCGATCCAGCGCCGCAGCAACCGAGGCGAAAACAGCCCGTGTCTCAGGAAGAATTCGGTCAGGCGGTTGAGCCGGCCCGGAACGCATCTCAGGCGTCCCGAGCCAAGCTGGTGCAGTGACGCGTCCACGACATCCTCCGCACTCTGCCACAGGACAGAAGGAATTCCGGCCCTGGGCGAGTTCCGGTAGGCCTCCGTGTTGCCGAAGCCACTCCGCGTGTAGCCGGGGATCAGCGCCTGCACCTCGATTCCGTGCTGTCGAACGTCCAGACGGAGCTGGTGGGAGAAGACCTGGAGAAAGGCCTTGGTCGCGCCGTACATCGTGTTCCCGGGAACACGTACATACTGCATCAGGGAGCAGACGTTTATGATGGCGCCTTTCCGGCGGGTGATCATTGCCGGAACGGCGGCCCTGCTGAAGCGAACGGGCGCCATGACATGGACCTGAAGCATGCCCACATGGTTCTCCGGTGGAATTCCATGGAACCCACCCGGCTCTCCAAAGCCGGCATTGTTGACGAGCAGGTCCAGCGCGGGAAGCTGTGCGATGACGTCGACGACAGCATCCTGATCGGTCTCCCTCCGAAGATCGGCGACGATCGGGACGATGTCGACTCCCTGCCGGGCCTCGAGATCGCGGGTCACGGTGGCGAGGCGTTCACCATCCTTGTCGACCAGCCAGAGGGAATGGCCCCTTTGGGCCAGCCTCGCTGCGAAGGCTGTGCCGATGCCGCTGGCGGCACCGGTCACCAGTGCCCGCTTCGTCTCAGGGTCGCTTGAGCGCATCGCGGATTTCCTGAAACCGCAGCATCCGGTCGATCACCCGGTCCAGCCACCGGTCCGGCAACCATCGCGGCAGGAACCAGAAGCGGATTTGTCGATCGGCGACCACGTAGCGTGTCTTCGGTCGCTTTCGGACAACGGCATCGACGATCCGTCGCGTGACGGCCTCTACCGGAAGGGCCGTGCGCCGCTCGCCCCGCGTATCGATGCGTTTCAGCACGGCATGGTAGTCGCTCCCCTCGAATGTCGTTCTCAGGTGCGCGGCCTTGTCCCAGATCGGCGTGTCGATGGCACCGGGCTCGATCACGATCACGTCGACACCGTAGATCAGCAGTTCGCGCCGCAGCGAATCCGAGAGGGCCTCGAGGGCGAACTTCGAGGCGGCGTAGGGGCCCATGAAGGGATAGGCGATGCGGCCGCTGAGCGAACTGATGTTGACGATCCGGCCCGGCCAGGGCTCGGGCACCGCCCGCAGGAGAGGCAGGAAGGCTTGCACCATGTGCAGGACACCAACGACATTCGTCTCGAAATGACGCCGCAGCACGTCAGGCGACAGTACGGACAAGGGCCCGGGATCGGAGATCCCGGCATTGTTGATCAGGCCTGCAATCCCCAGATCGCCGACCTCTTCCCGCACCTGCGCCGCCGCCCTCGCGACGGCCACGGCATCGGTGACATCGAACACCAGGGGGGTGAAGGCGCTGCCGAACACGTCCTGCAACCGGGCGGCGTCCTCGGGCGTGCGGACACTTCCGAAGACCCTGAACCCGCGTCGGCAAAACTCGGCCGCTGCGTGGTGGCCGATGCCCGTCGACACGCCGGTGATGACAACAGATCGCAATTCCTGGTTCCCAGTCCTCCGCGGGGCCTGGCGCGAGCGAACCGAGACGAGCCTTTCCCGCGGCACCCCAAGGACACTAACAGTCGTGTCCCGGGTCGAAAAGCCGTCGACCGGCCATGGCGCCGGAACGCCCTGCCGGCATTCGATGCCGGGATCTCAGACGGCCGCCTGGCCGTAGTAGAGGGTGACGGCGTGGCGGGCCTCGGCGAAGAACAGCCAGCGCTCGACGAAGACGCCGGCCGTTCCCAAGATCGCGGCGGCGAAGGCCGCGGCAATCGCGGGCAGGCCCGGGGCGACGAAGGGGACCAATGACAGGAGGAACGGCAGGCCGAAGCCCAGCCCGATCGCGATGCGCCGCAGCTTGGTGGCATGCTTGCGGGCGATGCTGAAGCCCATCTCCTTCAGCAGATAGTTCTCGGACGTGTGCGGCGCCTCGAAGAGACGCACCGTGCCCAGGCGACCGAGGCCGGTCGCGCTGCCGGCGGTGCTGGTGGCGGGGGCGTCGTCGATGAAGCGCCAGTAGCCCAGCTTCAGCACTGCCGCGAGCGCGATCGAAACGAGGACCAGGATGTGCACCAGCCGGGCTAGTTCCGGCCGCGCGCCGAAGGCCTGCAACACCGGTGCGAGCCAGAGCAGGCCGGTCATGAGGGCGAGCGCCAGATAGTTCGGCACGACCCAGCCATTGTGCCAGCGCGGCACCGGCTTCAGCGACCGGTAGATCATCGACGTGCAATAGACCGTGGCGACGGCACCGAGGGCCGCCAGCACGCCCGCCGCCTTCGAGACGCTGCCGAGGAAGACCCAGCCGATGCCGAAGAGTCCGGCCGGAAGGTAGGTCGCGACGGCGGCGACGGCCTCGCGCGACAACCACGACGACCGCCATTGCGAGAACGCCCGCCAGGCGCGCTGCTTCTGGCCGAGATGGAAGGTCGAGGACAGCAGGCCGGCGGTGATGGCCGCCAGCGCGAGCGCCAGCGCCACCAGGCCGAACCGCGAGTCCGCGGGCAGCAGGCCGAACGGCGCCAGGACGCCGAGCAGCGCCAGGAGCCCGTAGCCGGCGCCTGAGGCGGTGGTGAAGAAAATCACCGACAGCGAAGGATGCACGTCGTCTCCGAGAGATCAGTTTGTTCGTTGTTCATGCCGACAGCAGCCGGTCCAGCCATCCCAGCAGGCCGCCGGCGGCCGCCGGTTGCGCGGGCTCGAGCCGGGCCGGCGCGCCGGTGCAGCCCGACGCCTGCTGCCGCGGGCGCGGCGGCAGATACTTGTTGGTGGGCGCATAGCCCAGCTCTTCCATCAGGTTGAAGCCTTCGCGCTCGGCCACCAGCTTGGAGACGGCGGAGTCGGGATCGCCGAGATCGCCGAAGTGGCGCGCCGAGGCCGGGCAGGTGGCGACGCAGGCCGGCACGCGATCCTCCGGATCGAAGGTCTCGTTGTAGATGCGATCGATGCAGAGCGTGCACTTCTTCATCACGCCGGCGTCTTCGTCGAATTCGCGGGCGCCATAGGGACAGGCCCAGGAGCAGAGCTTGCAGCCGATGCAGAGGTCTTCGTTGACGAGGACGATGCCGTCCGCGGCACGCTTGAAGGACGCGCCGGTCGGACACACCGTCACGCAGGCGGGCTCGGCGCAATGCAGGCACGAGCGCGGGAAGTGAACGGTGCGGCCCGCGGCGCCCTCGCCGACCTCGTAGGTGTGGACGCGGTTGAACCAGACGCCGTCGGGATTGGCGCCGTACGGCGCGAGATCGGTGAGCGGGGCGGCGACACCGCCGGTGTTCCACTCCTTGCAGTTCACGGCGCAGGCGTGACAGCCGACGCAGATGTCGAGATCGATGACGAGGCCCAGTCGCTTCTGCGCGGGCGCGGCGGGGAGGCTGGTCACTGGGCATCTCCGCGGGCGGCGGTCCTGAAGCCGGTGCCGTAGCGCAGCACGTCGGGACGCTTGGGCAGATTGGGTGGCACCGGCAGGGTGGCGAACTGCGGCTCGCTCACGCCTTCCTCGGCGGGGACCTTCTCGATCCGGACGCGCAGGTCGTACCAGGCGGCCTGGCCGGTCACCGGATCGGCATTTCCGTAGCGATGGCCGTCGCCGCGCTCGGGCAGCAGTTCGGAGATGACGTGATTGAGGAGGAAGCCCTTCCGGGATTCCGCCGCCCCCGGTTCGAGGTTCCAGGCGCCGGATCGCTTGCCGATGGCGTTCCACGTCCAGACCGTGTGCGGATTGACGCCGTCCATCAGCTTGGCCTGGACCTTGATGCGCCCGTGATGGCTGGTGACGGCGACCCAGTCGCCGTCGGCGATGCCGAGCCGGGCCGCCGTCTCGCGATGGATGTGGAGACGGTTGTCGCCGTGGATCTGGCGCAGCCAGGCGTTCTGCGAGCCCCAGGCGTGATACATCGCCATCGGCCGCTGCGTGATCGCGTGCATCGGGAAGGCGTCGCGCGCAACCTCGGCCTCCTCGAACGGCATGTACCAGAGCGGCAGCGGATCGAAGTAGGTTTTCACGCGTTGCCGGTGCTCGTCCGGCGGCTGGACCTCGCCATGCCCTTCCGCGGCGAGGCGAAACCGCTGGAAGACCTCGCCGTAGAACTGCAGGACGATGGGGTCCGGCTTGTCGATCAGGCCCATGCCGACCGCCCAGTCGAGATAGGCGCGATTGGAATGCTTGAAGTAGCGCGCCTCGGCCGGAATCTCCTCGCGCCAGAAACACTGGTTGGCGAGGTAGGCGTCGAGCTGGCCCTCGTTGACCGCGCCAATGCCATGCTTGTCGCCGGCGGCGCCGCGCCAGCCGGCCAGGCTGCCGACGCCGGGCTTGCGCTCGTGATGGACGATGTAGTCGGGATAGCCGCCGGGATAGCGCGGGCTGCCGTCTTCCTTGACGAGGCCGGGCAGGCCGAGGCGAGCGCCGAGGTCGATCAGCACGTCCTGGAACGGGCGCACGTCGCGATCGGGCGCGACCACGGGCCGGCGGATCGAATCGGCGACGCCGTCGGCATCGCAGATCGGCCGGTCGAGCAGCGAGATGCAGTCCCAGCGCTCGAGATAGGTCGTGTCGGGCAGGATCAGGTCGGCATAGGCCACCATCTCGCTGGCATAGGCGTCGCAATAGATGATGCGCGGGATCTTGTACTCGCCGGTCGCCGGATCCCTGTCGGTCAGCATGTCGATGGTGCCGGCCGTGTTCATCGACGAGTTCCAGCTCATGTTCGCCATGAACATGAAGAGCGTATCGATCTTGTAAGGCTCGCCCGCCCACGCGTTGCGGATGACCCGGTGCATCATGCCGTGGGCCGCGAGCGGGGCCTCCCATGAGAAGGCCTTGTCGAGCCGGCGCGGCGTGCCGTCGGCCTCGACCAGCAGCTCCTGCGGCGAGGTCGGGAAGCCGAGCGGCGGACCGGGCATCGGCTTGCCGGGCTGGACGTCGGCGGCGCGGCCCGTCGGCTTCACGCCGGGCGGGGTGGGCCGCGGGAAGGGCGGCTTGTAGCGGAAGCTGCCCGGCGAATCGACGGCGCCCAGCAGCATCTGCAGGACGTGGATCGCGCGGCAGGTATGGAAGCCGTTCGAATGGGCCGAGATGCCGCGCATGGCATGCATCGCCACCGGCCGACCGACCATCTTGTCGTGGCGCCGCCCGGCCCAGTCGGTCCAGGGCTGGTCGATCACGACGGTCTGTTCGAAGGCGGCATGCGCCAGTTCGGCGGCGATGCGCCGGATGACGTCGGCCCCGATGCCGGTTTCGGCGGCCACGGCATCGGCCGCGTATTGCGGCTCGAGGCAGCGGGTGGCGACGAGATGGAAGGCCGGCACCGCGGCGCGGCCGTCGGGCAGGAAGACCTTGCCGGCGAGCTGCGCCTTGGCATCGATCCGGTTTGCGGGGATGACCGTCTGGGTCGCGGCGTCGAAGATCAGGGGCTGGCCGGTGGCGTCACGGGCGAACAGGCCGTGATCGGCGGCGCCCTCATCCTGGATCACGAGCCACGGCGCATTGGTGTAGCGACGGAGATATTCCTCGTCGATCTTGCCGGCGCGCAGCAATTCCTGGATCAGCGCCAGGATGAACAGGCCGTCGGTTCCCGGCCGGATGCCGATCCATTCGTCGGCGATCGCCGAGTAGCCGGTCCGGATCGGATTGACAGACACGAACTTGGCGGCGCCGCGCGTCTTGAGCTTGCCGAGGCCGATCTTGATCGGATTGGAATCGTGGTCCTCGGCTACGCCGAACATCAGGAAGTACTTGGTGTTCTCCCAGTCCGGCTCGCCGAACTCCCAGAACGAGCCGCCGATCGTATATAACCCCGCCGCCGCCATGTTAACGGAACAGAACCCCCCATGGGCGGCATGGTTGGGGGTGCCGAACTGGCTCGCCCACCAGCCGGTCAGCGCCTGGCTCTGGTCGCGTCCGGTGAAGAAGGCGAGCTTGCGCGGGTCGCTGCGCCGGATGGCGCCCAGCCAATCCGTCGCGGTCGCCATCGCCTCGTCCCATTCGATCTCTTGATATTCGCCGCTGCCGCGCGGCCCGACCCGGCGCAACGGTTTCCTCAGCCTGGCCGGAGAATAGTGATTCATGATCCCGGCCGAGCCCTTGGCGCAGAGCACGCCCTTGTTCACCGGGTGGTCGCGGTTGCCCTCGATGTAGCGAATGCGGCCGTCCTTCAGATGAACCTTGATGCCGCAGCGGCAGGCGCACATGTAGCAGGTGGTGGGGGTAATCTGGTCGGCGCTGGAAGTATGGAGATTCAGGCCTGCTGCCTCGCGGTCGTCGGTCAATTCCCCATCCTTCGGCATCATGTTCTTGCGGGGGAAAGGTTAATCTCTGCGCCTTGTTCCAAAAAGAAAATTATTTTGCGCCGCCGCGTCGGCCCGCCGCGGACCTGCGCACTCGATGGCTCTCCGGTCTGCTCGACAAGCGAAATATCATCGCGCAGCGCATGTCGCGCCTTCATGACCAGACTTCGGGCATGTTCATGCCTGCGCGCTCTACCGGGTTCCTTCTCCGATCATGACACTCTCTAGGCCGCCTTGGTGCGGCGGACGAGCAACAGCGCGACGAGGACCGTGGGAACTAGGATCGCGGCGGCCGTCAGCTCCATCACCGTATTGCTGAGCGGCATGATGCCGCCGCCGGGCGTCGCGAGGACCAGGCCACCCAGCACGAGGGCCAGGCGCAGGGGCCATTCGAACATGCCGGTACGCCGGAGATCCCCGATGCCGACCTGATAGCCCTGGATGCCTCCGCAGATGAAGGAGATCCCGACGAGGGCGGTGACGGCGAGGTAGATGGCCTCGAAATAGGGGATGCCGCCGCTGCCGGCCGGCTGCAGCACCAGGGCCGGATTGGCGACGAAGAAGAACGGGATGAAGTAGATGATGCTTCCCACCCACATCGATTCCCATCCCGTCTTCATCGCCGGCGCGCCGGCGATGCCGGCTGCCGCGAACGAGGCGATGGCCACCGGCGGCGTGATCGACGACAGCATGCCCCAGTAGAAGATGAACATGTGGACGGCCATCTTGTTGAGCCCGAGCTTCTCGAGGGCCGGCCCGATCAGGATGGCGAGGAAGATGTAGCAGGCGGTCGTGGTCAGCCCGAGGCCGAGGATCAGGCTGGTGAAGGCGCACATGACCAGCAGCAGGAGGACGTTGCTGCCGGCGAGGTTGAGCAGATCGTTGGCCAGCGAGGCGATGACGCCGGTCAGCGAGAAGGCGCCGATCAGCAGGCCGCAGCCCGCGAGGATTCCGACCAGTTCGACGAAGGTCCGGCCGTTCGCCTCCAGGAAGGAAATGTACTTGCGCAGCCCCCAGCGCTTGTCGCCCCAGATCTCGTTCAGCACCAGCAGGACCACCATCCCGCCCAGCGCCGGCAGCAGCGTCGCATTCATCCAGGCGTCGAAGGTGCCCGGTCCGGAGGCCGCCAGCGCCTTGGGATAGCTTTCGCTCCGGACGGTCATCACGGCAGCGGCAAGGACGGCGATCGCGATGTTGATCGTGTTGGCGATCTTCCAACGGCCGGGCTGCGACCACTGGTTCAGCACCAGCAGCAGCGCCGTGGCATAGAAGGGCGCATGGCTCTCGCGTTTGAAGTACAGCAGCATGACGATCAGCAGGGCGATGACGAAGGCGTAGTACCAGCCTTCCTTGAAGGCCTCCCAGGCGCTGGGAAGTTCGCGCCGCTCCAGACCTTTCAGGCCGCGGCGCGCGGCGTACGAATCGACCTGCATGAACAGGCCGGCATAGAAGAGGAAGGCCGGGATGATGGCAGCAAGCGCGACCTCGGAGTAGGTCGTGCCGAGGAACTGGGCCATCACGAAGGCCGTGGCGCCCATCACCGGCGGTGCCAGCACCGCGCCGGTCGAGGCGCAGGCCTCGATGGCCCCGGAGTAGGAGGGGCTGAAGCCGGTCCGCTTCATGGTGGGAATCGTCATGGTGCCCGCGGTCAGGACATTGCTGACGATGCTGCCGGACATCATGCCGAGCAGGCCCGAGGCGAAGATGCAGACCTTGGCGGCGCCGCCGCGGAACGTACCGCACAGCGCGAACGAGAGATTGATGAAGAACTTGCCGGCGCCGGTCATCATGAGGGCCGTGCCGAACACCAGGAACCCGATGACGACATCGGCGAAGGCCTGGATCGGAATGCCGAGCAGGCTTTCCGTGGAGAGCATGTGGTAGGCGGTGGTCTGATCGAGCGTCGACTGGTTGCCCTTGAGCGGCCCGAGCCACGAGGCGCCGGCGAACAGCGGATAGACCGTGAACGGAAGGATGCTGAGGAGCAGGCTCCAGCCGCCCGTCCGTCGCAGCGCTTCCATCAGGACGATCCACATCAGGTAGCCGGCCCAGATCACGGGTTCGGGCGGATCGCCGAACTCCCATCCGAGTTCGGCGGCCTTGCGGATGTTAATCATCAGGTAGAACGAGGCACCGGCCGTGACCGCGAACAGAACGACGTCGTACCAGGCGACCCGGTCGACCGAGGCTTTGGCGCTGCCCGGAAAGATCACGAAGGTGAAGGGCAGCATGCAGAGGATCAGGAGATAGAAATACTCCGTGTTGAGCGGCGTGAATCCGACGAAGAAGCGCAGCGTGAACTGCTGGTTGATGCAGAGGAAGATGGTGACCGCCGTCAAGGCCACGAGCAGCCACCGCCACACGCCGGAGAGCGTGCGGGTACGCATGGTCTCGGCCTCGGCCGGACCGGTCTTGTGCGGGTCGTCGAGGACGACCCGCACGGCCTGATCGGTCATGACGGACCCGCCTCTATTCGAAGACGATGTCCATTCCGGCTTTCTGGAGCGCGGCAGCGCGGGCCTTCAGCCAGCCCTCCGCGAAGGCCTTGTCGTCGGACGGTGCGCCGGGCGTGTAGGCCTTCCAGGCATCGATCATCACCTGCTGGCGCTTCACCAGGTTGTCGTTGTGCTTCTGCGCCGCGTCGGTCCACACGCCCTTCTCCTTGAAGGCACGGATGGTGCCGTCGTGATAGGGCACGACCCAGGTCAGGTTCTGCAACGACAGCGCCATGCCCTCGGCCCCGGGCGCGCCGCCCTTGTAGGCGTCGAACGTGTCGATCATCGCCTTGGTGATCGCGTAGATCGTGTCGGCGGAGCGGTCGGCGTAGGTCATGAAGATCGGATAGGCGTAGCCCGCCATCTCGACCGGCGTTTGCGGCGAGAGGCCCCCGGCGCCGCATGTCGCCTTCACGGGCACGAAGTAGGGCGCCTTCTTGTGGACCCTGGCCCAGCCTTCCTTGTCGCTCGCCGGCATCGGCGGAAACATGATGCCGCGTGGAGAATTGTCCGCTTCCTTCGACTGGCCCGAGATCGTCGAGGTCAGCAGCGCGTCGACCTCGTTGTTGATGAGGCCCTTCCACATGGCGTTGTTCGAGGAGAACTGCACCGGCGTCATGTCCTTCTCGGTCAGGCCGCCGAAGCCGATCAAGGCGATGACGCCCTGGCTCAGGGCCGGCGAGCCGACCACGATGCCGAGACGCTTGCCCTTGAGATCCTTGACCTCCTTGACGCCGGTGTCCTTGGCCACCGCCAGGCCAAGCCCGTTGCACGCCGTCGCCGACATGATCAGGCGCGTTGCCTGCGGGCCCCAGCTCCTGGTGCCGAACTCGAAGACGCCCTCCTGCGCGAAGTACGTGCCGATACCCATCTGCGAGATGACGGCGCGGTTCGCCTTCACCGGTGCCAGGCGTCCGGTGTCGTTGCCCGACGGCAGGACGCGGACGTCGGTGCCGAGCACGTTCTTGAACTGCTGACCGATCGCGACGGCGATGTTGAAGCCCGAAGAGCCGGTGTCGTAGGCGGTCCAGGACATTTCTTTGGGAATGGCCTGGCCAAAGGCCGGGACGGAGACAAGCAACGCCAATGCGGCGCCCGTCGCTAGGGTGCGTCGATACATGTAGTCCTCCCTGGATACGGCGCCTTGTTTTTGTGGCGTCCGAGTTGGATCCATGTTGCCGGTTCGGGAGTCCCAGTTCAACCGGCATTCCTACCGCAGTGGCGGCCCCGCTTTCTCACTGGTGGCCGTTCGCAGGTCGCGACATCGCGCAGATCCGGGAAAGAAAAGGCTTCGCATCTTGCGAAGAAATTCGATTCTCAGGCTTCGTGGATTCTGCGGCCGAATTCAAATCCGTGATGCGACTTAAATGCAAAACCAATCAAAGCGTGCATGACGGACGGCAGCAAGGTGCCGGGTTTGACGTACGTCAAATCCAACATCGCCAGAAGCCCTGATGATCAAACATGGCACTTTGGGAAGGTGCCGATCAGTGGGGCGGCGAACTCCATAAAGCGAGATTTTCCGCACTGGCTTGGGAGGATCGCACAATGTCGACATCGCTCATCAATACTCTCGGGGGCATCGCCGGGTTCGGCGAGAACTTTCTCGACCGCAACGACGATTCGTACACGGGCTATCTCGATTTGCGGTCGGTGTTCGGTACCCAGGGAATCAACTTCTTCGGCCGCGAGTACACCGGCTTCTATCTCAACAACAACGGCAGCATCACCTTCGCCTCCGCGACCGGAACCTACACGCCGTCGGCGATCACGGGTTCGACCTCCAACCCGATCATCGCTGCCTACTGGGCCGACGTGGACACACGCGCCGGGATCGTCGGACCGACGCTAGGCGGGACCTCGACCGGCTCGAACCTGCTTTGGTACGACTTCGATCCGGCAAACCGCACCTTCACGGCCACGTGGGATGACGTCGGCTATTACTCTTACGGCACCGACAGACTGAATGCCTTTCAGATTTCGATCACTCAGATCGGCACGAACGGCGACTTCGACATTGTGTTCCGCTACGAGAATGTCGACTGGACGACCGGCTCCGCATCCGGTGGTTCGGGTGGGCTCGGCGGCGTGACGGCACGAGCAGGGTACAGTTCGGGTAACGGCGTCGACTTCTTCGAATTGCCCCAATCGGGCAACCAATCGGCCCTGCTCGACCTCGAGAACGCCAGCAACGTCGGTGTGGCAGGCACCTATGTCTTCAACGTACGGAGTGGATCGGCGACGCCTGCGATCTCGGTGGGAGATGCCTCGCTGGCCGAAGGCAACGGACCGAACAGCAACTACCTGGTAGTGCCGGTCCTGCTCGCCGCGCCCTCAAGCGAGACCATTACCGTCCAGTATTCGACCAGCGACGGTACCGCATTGGCGGAGCAGGATTATGTCACCCAGGGCGGCGTACTGACCTTCGCGCCTGGCGTCACGCAGCAGAACGTCTTCATCCAGCTGATCGGCGACACCGTCATCGAAGGCAATGAGACCTTCGGCATCCAGCTGTTCAATTCGACCGGCGCGCCGATTGCCGATGCCAACGGGACCGCGACCATCGTCAACGATGACGGGATCGTGATTTCAGACGTATCGGCAATGGAGGGAACGTCCGGCAGTCCGACCATCTTCACTTTCACCGTTTCACTTTTGACCGCGGCTGCGAGCGCGGTGACGGTCGACTACGCCACGGGAGCGGGCAGTGCTGCGTCCGGCACGGACTTTGGGCCGGCCAACGGAACCCTTACCTTCGCCGCGGGCGAGACCAGCAAGACCATTACGGTCGAGGTCTCGGCCGATGCCCTGAGCGAGGCCGACGAGACGTTCTCGGTCAATCTGTCGGGAGCCAGTGGAGCCGCCATCGCAGACGCCGTCGGAACCGGCACCATTCGCAACGATGACGGGCTGGTGGTCGAAGACCTGGTTCTCGTCGAAGGCACATCGGCGACACCCTCCAATGCAGCCGTCACCATTCGGCTGCTGACGCCGGCCACGACGCCGGTCAGTGTCGATTGGGCAACCGTAGCAGGAACCGCCACCTCACCGGCGGATTTCACGACCAGCAGTGGCACAGTGACATTCGCCGTGGGCGAAACGGTCAAGACGGTCACCGTTCCCATCATCGGCGATGCGCTGATCGAAGGAACGGAAGGCTTCCAGATGGTGCTGTCCAACGCCATCGGCACGGCGATCGTCGACGGTACAGGTGAAGTGCGGATCGCCGATGACGACGGCTTCTCCGTCTCGAGTGCGGTGGCGGCAGAAGGCAACGCCGGCACGAGCAACCTGACCTTTACGGTTACCCTCGGTTCGGCGCTCTCCCAGACCGCGACGGTCGACTTCGCAACCGTGGACGGAACGGCTACGGCCGGCACCGATTATGTCGGCGCGACGGGCACCGTCACCTTCCTGGCTGGCGAAATCTCCAAGACCGTGACGGTCACGGTCAACGGCGATCTCTCTCCCGAAGACAACGAGACACTGACGCTCAACCTCAGCAATCCCTCGGCCGGAACGGGAATCCGGCAGGGATCGGCGAGCGGCACGATCTTCAATGATGACGGATTTTCGGTGGGCGATGTCTCGCTCACGGAGGGCAATAGCGGCACGAGCACGGTGCTGGTCCCGGTAACCCTGAGTGCGCCCGCTGCCGGACCAGTGACGGTCAACTACACGACGCAGGATGGCACGGCGTTGGCAGGCTTGGACTATGTCGCCACCGGCGGTACGCTTACGTTCGCGGCCGGCGAGACTTCCAAGATCATCGAAGTCACGATCAACGGCGACACCCAGTTCGAAGGCAACGAGACCTTCCGCGTGCTGCTGTCCTCGCCGAGCGGCAGCGCACTTGTTGATTCCAGTGCCACGGTCTCGATCGACAACGACGACACGAGGCCGCCACCGTCCTTCCGCATCGTCGATGTCGGCCAGGTCGAGGGCACGGGCGCCGGCACTTCGATCTTACGCTTCCAGGTAGCCCTGTCCGAGGTGGCCGCGACGGACTCCTCTGTCCAGTATGCGACTACGCCAGGCACGGCGAGTGCGGATATTGACTACACGACAGCAACCGGAACCCTGACTATCCCCGCCGGCAGCCTTTTCGGGTTCATCGACGTCGTCGTGAATCGCGATACGGCGATCGAGGCGAACGAGACCTTCAGCGTCACCCTCTCGAATCCTTCGGCCGGCACGGCTATCGCGGCCAACACGGCAACCGGTACCATTTTCAACGACGATGTGAGCGTGTCGATCGCCGCGACAAGCGCCAACAAGGCCGAGGGCCATTCGGGCAGCACGGGCTTCACGTTCACCGTCACGCGCACCGGCGACACGGAATGGACGCAGAACGCGAACTGGGTGGTATCCGGTTCGGCGGTCAATGGCGCGGATTTCACGGGCGGCGCCTTGCCGACCGGCACCGTGGCTTTCGCGCCCGGCGAGACGACGAAGGTCATCACAGTCAATGTCGCGGGCGATACCGTCGTGGAAGGGAACGAATCCTTCGCAGTGACCCTGTCGGATCCGACCGAGGACATCACGTTCGCGACGGCGCGCGCCACCGGCACGATCCGCAACGACGACGCCAGCCTGTCGATCGCGGCGACGGTTGCCGACACGGCGGAAGGCCAGTCGGGCACGACGCCCTTCACCTTCACCGTCACCCGCAGCGGACTGACCACGGCGTCCCATAGCGTCAACTGGGCGGTCAGTTCCTCGCAGGCCAGCGCCGCCGATTTCGAGGGCGGTGTCCTCCCCTCGGGTATCCTGACGTTCGCGGCGGGTGAGACCTCCAAGCTGGTTACCGTGAACGTCGTCGGTGAGACGACACTGGAAGCCGATGAGGGATTCACCGTCACCCTGTCGAACCCCAGCGCCGGCGCCACGATCGGCACTGCCGCCGCCAATGCAACGATCCGCAACGACGACATCAGCCTGTCGGTCGCGGCGACCTCGGCCGACATGGCGGAAGGCCAGTCGGGCACGACACCCTTCACCTTCACCGTCACCCGCAGCGGCGACCTGGCCTCGGCAAGCACGGCCGACTGGTCGGTCTCCGGCGCGGCAGTGACCGGTGCGGACTTCGCCGAAGGATTCCTTCCCTCGGGTACCGTGAACTTCGCGGCAGGGGAGACCTCGAAGGTCATCACGGTCAACGTGTTGGGCGACACGATCCAGGAGACCGACGAGGCATTCACCGTCACAGTGTCCAACCCGGTCCATGGCACCTCGCAGGCCGGTGGGACAATCCGCAACGATGATACCGGCGCAGCAACTCTGTCGATCGCCCAGCGCGACTCCGTGAAGAACGAAGGACAGTCCGGCAATACGAACTTCACCTTTACCGTGACCCGAACCGGCGCCACGGACTCGACGCATAGCGCAAACTGGGCGGTTTCCGGCGCCGGGGTCAACGGGACGGACTTTGCGGGAGGTTCCCTGCCGACTGGCAGCGTAACGTTTGCGCCGGGCGAAACCTCCAAGATCGTCGCCGTCGTCGTCGCAGGCGACACCATGGTCGAGTCCAACGAGGCTTTCACCATCACCCTTTCGAACCCCAGCGCCGGTGCCACGATCGGCACCGCCGCCGTCAACGGCGTGATCCGCAACGACGACGCCAGCCTTTCAATCGCGGCGACGGTGGCCGACACGGCGGAAGGCCAGTCGGGCACCACACCCTTCACCTTCACCGTCACCCGCAGCGGACTGTCCACGGTCTCCCATAGCGTCAACTGGGCGGTCAGCTCCTCGCAGGCCAGCGCCGCCGATTTCGAGGGCGGTGTCCTGCCCTCGGGTATCCTGACCTTCGCGGCAGGCGAGACCTCGAAGGTCATCACCGTGAATGTGGTAGGCGACACGATCCAGGAAATCGACGAAGCATTTACCGTGATACTGTCCAACCCGAGTGGGGCAGCCGTCCTTGGTACCGCCGAGGCCGGTGGGACAATCCGCAACGACGATACCGGCGCAGCAACTCTGTCGATCGCCCAGCGCGACTCCGTGAAGAACGAAGGACAGTCCGGCAATACGAACTTCACCTTTACCGTGACCCGAACCGGTGCCACGGACTCGACGCATAGCGCAAACTGGGCGGTTTCCGGCGCCGGGGTCAACGGGACGGACTTTGCGGGAGGTTCCCTGCCGACCGGCAGCGTGACGTTTGCGCCGGGCGAAACCTCCAAGATCGTCGCCGTCGTCGTCGCAGGCGACACGATGGTCGAGTCCAATGAGGCTTTCACCATCACCCTTTCGAACCCCAGCGCCGGCACGACGATCGGCACCGCCGCCGTCAACGGCGTGATCCGCAACGACGACGCCAATCTTTCAATCGCGGCGACGGTGGCCGACACGGCGGAAGGCCAGTCGGGCACAACGCCCTTCACCTTCACCGTCACCCGCAGCGGACTGACCACGGCGTCCCATAGCGTCAACTGGGCGGTCAGTTCCTCGCAGGCCAGCGCCGCCGATTTCGAGGGCGGTGTCCTGCCCTCGGGTATCCTGACCTTCGCGGCAGGCGAAACCTCGAAGGTCATCACCGTGAATGTGGTGGGCGAGGCTCTGCTGGAAACCGACGAGGGATTCACGGTTACCCTGTCCAACCCCAGCGCCGGCGCCACGATCGGCACCGCCGGCGCCAACGGCGTGATCCGCAATGACGACGCAAGCCTGTCGATGTCGGCAACGTCGGCCGACAAGGCGGAAGGCCAGTCAGGCATGACACCCTTCACCTTCACCGTCACCCGCAGCGGCGACCTGGCCTCGACGAGTACGGCCGACTGGGCGGTCTCCGGCGCGGCGGTCAACGGCGCGGACTTCACCGGCGGGATCCTTCCCTCCGGCACCGTAAGCTTCGCGGCAGGTGAGACCTCCAAGGTCATCACCGTCAATGTGGCGGGCGACATGCTGGCCGAGAGCAACGAGCGCTTCACCGTCAGCCTGATGAATCCCGGCCCGGGGACTTTCATCGCTCAGTCGGCCACCATTGCGACGATTCGCAATGACGACGCATCAAACGGCCACAACCCGCTGACCGGCACCGCCGGGCAGGACCATATGGACGGTCTTTCCGGCAATGACAGTATTTTCGGTTTGGGCGGAAACGACCTGCTGATTGGCCGCGACGGCAACGACATCCTCGACGGCGGCCTGGGCGGTGACGTCATGATCGGTGGTGCCGGCAATGATCGCTACTATGTAGACCAGGCCGGCGACTTCGTGATCGAAGTCGATGCCCTGCACGGCAACGATTCGGTATTCACCACCGTCACCTACAGTCTCTCCCAGCACGTCGAGAACATGACTCTGTTGGGCACCTTGGCAATCGACGCCTACGGTAACGACGGAAACAATCGGCTCGTCGGCAACAAGGCTGCCAATCTGCTGAGCGGGGGCGCAGGCGACGACGTGCTTGAAGGAGCCGGGGGTGACGACACGCTCGACGGCGGTGGCGGCACCGATGGCGCTTCATATGCCGGTGCGCACCTTGGTGTGACGGTAAGTCTGGCCATCGCGGGTCAGCAGAATACGATCGGGGCCGGCAGCGACACTCTGACTGACATCGAGAACCTGACCGGCAGTTCCTTTGATGACGCGTTGCTGGGCGACAGTCTGGCGAACGCTTTGCTGGGCGGGGCGGGCAATGATCAACTGACAGGCGGTGACGGCGACGACGTCCTCGATGGTGGAAGCGGCAACGACCAGCTAGTTGGTGGCAATGGCGCGGATAGCTTCTTCTTCTCGGCGCCGTTGCTTCCGGCCAATATCGACACCGTCGTCGACTTCGATGCGGCGGTCGACCTCATCCAGTTGGACAACGCGGTCTTCAACGCATTCTCGACGCCCTGGGGCGTCGATGATTCAGGCTTCGGCATCGGTGCCACTGCAACCACGGCCGACATGCATCTGATCTTCAACGTCGCGGATGGCGCTCTGCTTTACGACGCCGATGGCGTGGGTGGCCAAGCAGCGGTGCAGTTCGCGACACTGCAGGGCGTGGTCGGCGATCTGACGGCCGGGCACTTCCTGATCGTCTGAGCGGGAATACAGGCGGGGTCGCCGCAGGGCCAGGACAGGGCCCATAGGTGCGGGGCACCGACGGAGCCCCGTCCGCAGGCTGCCCGATCGGCTTGCGTGCGTGGCCAGCAGGAATCCAGTGGGCCCATCGAGGATGGCGCGCTAGCTGTTTGCAATATGCAAACGATGTGGTCGAGCGGGTCCATGATCGCGTTGCAATTTGCAAATCCGGGCGGGCGACGGGGTGCATATGGTCGCTGTCCGGTGCTCGAGACGCCATGAATCGCTAGACTGGAAGTGGCGCCGCTTTTGCAACCTCGGTCGTTCGAAGCTCCCGTTGGAAATGGAATCATGCCGGAATCTGCTGCAACCCGACCCGCGTTTCGGCGCCAGATGAGCCCACGCGGCCGCGCGGCGATCGCCGGCGGCGTCCTCACGGTGTGCCTGGTGGTGATCGGCGCAAGCCTGATGCTGTGGCAGGCCCGCCAGACCACGATCGAGGAGTGGAAGTCCAATCTCTCCAACCAGTCGACGGTCCTGGCGGCTTCGATCAACCAGACGATGAAGGCTGCCGACCTGGTGCTCAAGAGCATCAGCGACCGCGTGCACGATGCCGACATCGCCAACGAGGACGAGTTGCGGCGCGAGATGGGCACGCAGGAAATCTTCGACATGCTTCGCAACAAGGCGAGCAGCGTGCCGCAGGTCGACGTCGCCACCATCGTCGCGTTGAACGGCGACGTCATCAGTTTCACGCGATCCTACCCGCCGCCCCGGATCAACCTGGCGGACCGGGACTATTTCAAGGCGCACATGGCCGATCCCCGACTCGACGTGTTCCTCAGTGCGCCGGTCAAGAACCGGGGAACCGGCACATGGACCTTCTATCTCGCCCGCAAGATCCGCAGCCGGACCGGAGAAGTGCTGGGGCTGGTCCTGACCGGCGTCGAGAGCAGCTTCTTCCAGGATTTCTTCAAGGCGGTGAACATCAGTGACGAGAGCGCGATCTCGCTGTTCCGCAGCGACGGCATCCTGCTCGCCCGCTATCCGACGCGGGAAGACCTGATCGGCAAGTCGTTTCGCGACCAGGCCGTGTTCCGCGACATCATAGGGCTCGGCAACGAAGCCGGCGCCGTCGTGACGACCGGACCGCGCCTAGCGGACAACTCGACCAGCCAGATGCGCATCGTGGCGCCGCGTACGCTGAAGGACTATCCGCTGGTCGTGAACGTAACGGCGACCGAGGGGCTGATTCTCGAACACTGGTACACCACGGCTTGGTTCGTGGGACTGGGGACCGCTCTCTTCTCGCTGCTGCTGCTCGGCCTGACCGGCTGGATCGCGACGCTGCTGACCCGCCAGGAGGCGACCATGGCCGACCTCAGGCGTGCCCGTGGCCACGCCGAGGAGGCGACGCAGGCAAAGACCGACTTCCTCGCGATGATGAGCCACGAGATCCGCACGCCGATGAACGCCGTCATCGGCATGTCGAACCTGCTGGCCGACACGCCGCTCGGGCAAACCCAGAAGCGCTACGTCCGCATCATCGAGGATTCGGCGGCGCACCTGCTCCAGATCATCAACGACATTCTCGACTTCTCTCGTCTCGAGGCCAGGCGCCTCACGGTCGAGAAGTCGGACTTCGACCTGCATCGCCTGGCCGAGAGCGCCGTCGACATCGCCCGCGGCCTGCCGGGAGGCGAGCGCGTCGACATTGCGATGGCGTTCGCGGGCAACATTCCGGCCGTCGTCTCGGGGGACGGCGACCGCCTGAACCAGATCTTTCTGAACCTGCTGGGCAATGCCGTGAAGTATACCGAGCGCGGCGCCATCACCCTGTCGGCCACGGTCGTCGACCAGAGTGCCGAGACGCTGCGCCTCCGCTTCTCGATCACGGACACCGGTGTCGGCATCGCACCCGAGGTTCAGGGGCGCCTGTTCCAGCCGTTCGAGCAGGGAGACCTCCGTCTTGCGCGTCGGAAGGGCGGCACCGGGCTGGGGCTGGCGATTTGCAAGCGGCTCGTCGATCTCATGGGCGGGGACATCGGCGTCGTGAGCAATCTCGGCGAGGGCTCGACCTTCTGGTTCGAACTTCCCTTCGGCCGGGCCGTCGATTCCGCGGATCGTCCCCGAAGCGCGCCCGAGGCCCGGAGTCGCGTCCGCAGGAGTTTCAGAATCCTGGTGGCCGAAGACACGCCGGCCAACCAGATCGTCGCGCGCGCCATGCTCGAGAAGCTCGGCCATCGCGTGCAGATCGTGTCCGACGGCGACGAGGCCGTTGCCGCGGCGCGCAACGGGGCCTTCGACCTGATCCTGATGGACGTCCAGATGCCGGGCATGGACGGCTACGAGGCGACCCGGCGCATCAGGGGCCTCGGCACGCCGGTTGCGGCGATACCGATCGTCGCGCTGACCGCATTTGCCCAGCCGAGCGATCGAGAGAAGGCGATTGCCGTGGGGATGAGCGACCACATCAGCAAGCCGATCCGCGTCGATGAACTCGATGCGGCGATCGAACGAAACGCCATGCCCGGCGGCACTGTTGCGCCGATGTCGGGCGCTGGGCTCGACCGGGCCGCCCTCGACGAGCTGCTCGATGCGGTCGGTCCGGAGGCGTTCGGCCGGTTGATCGACTCCTTCGTGCAGGACGCCACCCGCGCCCTCGGCGAGCTGCGCGCCGCCGGCAGCGAGCCCACCGCATTGCGCAGGGCCGCCCATCGCCTCGCCGGCCTGTTCGGCCAGTTCGGTGCGATGGAAGCCGCCGACGCCGCCGTCGCGGTCGAGCGTGCCGGCGACGACGAGGTGCAGGCGCGAGCGGATATCCTCGTGTCGGCCGGCGACGCCGCCATCCTGGCGGTTCGTGCCGCCCGAGCCGGTGCCGCATGACCGAAACCAGCAATTCCCGGGACGGACGGGGTGACCTCCGGCCCGGTCCGGGGGCCACGCCACAGGACACTGAGTTGTTGGTCGCGGCCCTCGAAGCCCTGCCCGACGGGTTCGTGCTGTTCGACGCCGACGACCGCGTCGCCCTGTACAACCAACGCTATCGCGAACTGTATCGTGACAGCGCCGACCTGATCGCCGTCGGCACCTCCTACGAGCACGGTCTTCGGGAAGGCGTGCGGCGCGGCCAGTATCCGGAGGCGCGGGGCCGCGAGGAGGCATGGATAGCCGAGCGGCTGCGCCAGCATCGCGATCCGCAAGGTCCCATCGAGCAGCGCACCGCGGACGGCCGCTGGGTGCGCATTCTCGAGCGCCGGATGCCCGCGGGGGGAACGGTCGGCCTGCGCGTCGACATCACGGAGATCAAGGAGCGTGAGGAGGCGCTGCAGCGCAGCGAAGAGCGGCTGCGCGCGATCATGGACGCCACTCCGGACTGCATATTCTGCGTCGACGGGACGGGAAGGGCGGTGGACGTCAACCAGGCGGTCGAAGCCGTGTTCGGCTACCGTCGTGCCGACATCATCGGCCGGCGGCCGGTCGACATCGTGATTCCCGAGCGCTTCCGGCCCGCCCTCGAGGAAGGCTTGCGGCGTTACGTCGAGGCCGGCGAGGTGCCCGATGACAGGGCCCGCCACGAGATGAAGGCGGTGCGGGCCGACGGCAGCGAGTTCCACTGCGAGGTCACCATCGCGGCCGCGCGGTCTTCGGAGCGGCACATGGTCGTTGCGTGCCTGCGCGACGTCACCGCGCGCAAGCAGCGGGAGTATGAGCTTCGTCAGGCCAAGGAAGCCGCCGAGATCGCCGACCGTGCGAAGTCGGATTTCATCGCCCGCATGAGCCACGAGATCCGCACGCCGATGAACGCCGTCATCGGCCTGTCGAGTCTGCTGGTCCACACGCCGCTGGATGCCGTGCAGAAGCAGCACGTCGACATGATCGAGAAGTCGGCGACCCACCTCCTGTCGCTGATCAACGACATCCTCGACTTCTCCCGTCTCGATGCCGGGCGTTCGGATCTCGAGGTCCGCCCGTTCGACGTTCGGGATCTCGTCGAGGGTGCCGTCGCGGTGGCGCGCAGCCTGCCCGGCGCTGCCCGGCTCGAGATCACGGCCAGACTGGCGCCCGACGTCCCGCCGCGACTGGAAGGCGATGCGCGACGGTTGAACCAGATCCTGCTCAATCTGCTGGGGAATGCGGTGAAGTTCACCGATGGCGGCGCCGTGACCCTGTCCTGCAGAGCGGTCGAGCGGCGCGTCGGCTCGGTTCGCCTGCGTTTCGCCGTTGAGGATACCGGGATCGGCATCTCGCCCGACATGCGGCGTCGCCTCTTCCTGCCGTTCGAGCAGGGCGCAGAGGCGGCCGTCCGGCAGGCTGGCGGCACCGGGCTGGGACTGGCGATCTGCCGGCAACTCGTCGAAGGCATGGGCGGAGCCATCGGCGTCGATAGCGCTCCCGGCGCGGGATCGACGTTCTGGTTCGAACTCGACTTCGATGTCGCTGCCACCGACGTCCCGGCGACGGTTCTCACGGGCACCCGCGTGTCCAGCCCGCGATCGATCCTGGTAGCGGAGGATGTGCCGTCAAGCCAGGTCCTGATCCGTGCGCTGCTGGAGAAGATGGGCCATCGAGTGGAGATCGCACCCGACGGTTCCGCCGCGCTGGCCGCCACGAAGGCCGGCCGCTTCGATCTCGTGATGATGAATGTCCGGATGCCGGTCATGGACGGGCTGGCCGCGTGCCGGGCGATCCGCGCTCTCGAGGGGCCGGAAGCTGCGGTGCCCATCATCGCGCTGACGGCATTCGGCCAATCCGAGGACGAGGCGCGCGCCCTGGCGGCCGGGGCCGATGACTGCCTTGCCAAGCCGATACGCCCACGCGAGCTTGCGGCAGTCATCGAGCGCATGACGGCGCCGACGTTGCCAGTCGTAGCGGGGGTGGAGGAAGTGATCGATCGCGTCGCTCTCGAGGAGTTGCGCCAGTCCGTGGGGGAGGAGGCCTTCGCGCGGCTTCTGGTGCGGTTTCGCCAGGACGTGGGTGAATCGCTGGGCGAACTGGAGGTCGCCGCTCAGGCGCATGATCCGGCGCGCCTGCGCAAGGCCGCGCATCGACTCGTCGGCCTGTTCGGTCAGTTCGGCGCGGCAGGTGCAGCCGAAGCGGCCGCCGCGATGGAGCTGGCCTCCGACGACGACATCGCAGGGCACTTGATGCTCCTGCTCACGCGCGGCCGGCAGGCGCTTGCCGCGATGGACGGACCATAGCGCGTCGCAATTCGCGAACACCGGGCGGCTCCGTTGCAAAACGCGATGGCCGCAATCCGAAGCGCTCCACCAATTGTCGTTTGTTTTCAACGGACTGACGCCTCGCAGGCCGCTGGCCTGGCGGTTGCAGTTTGGCACCTCGCCACATCTCGCGAGGACACAATGCAATCCAGCACCGTTGAACATCGCTCCATGGCCACGCCGGTTGTGCGGCCCTGGGGAGCCTACGAATCGATCGCCGTCGATCCCGGATACCAGGTCAAGCGGATCGTCGTCGCCCCGGGCGGCAGCCTGTCGCGCCAGCGCCATGCGCGGCGCGCCGAGCACTGGGTCGTGGTCCAGGGCACCGCGATCGTCGAGGTCGATGGCGCGGAGCGTGAACTGCACCCGGACCAGTCCGTCTACATCCCGCTGCGGGCGATCCATCGCCTGACCAATCGCACGGACCGGCCGCTGGTGCTGATCGAGGTCCAGTGCGGTGACTATGTCGGCGAAGACGACATCGAGCGCTTCGACGACGTCTACGGCCGGGTCTGATCCGGCCTTCGGCCATCGCCCCATCCGTTCCTGAACCGCGCGCGCTCCCCTCGGGGCGGGAAAACGGCGCGCGCCCTTTTGAAAGAGATAGACTTTGTCTGAGTTCATGCAGAGCCCCGTCGTCGGGACGATAAAGGACGATACTCTCCGAGGAGGCTCGATCGACGAGTTGTTCCTCGCCAAACAGGGTAACGACACCGTCAATGCAGGCGGCGGCAACGACGTCGCCTATGGCGGCCGCGGCAACGACACGCTGTCGGGTCAGACCGGCAACGACGTGCTGTACGGTGGTGGCTCCGGGCCCTCGCTCGCCAAGCTTGACCGCCTGGTGGTCGATCAGGATTACAAGGGTACTGTCACCTTCAATGGCGAGACTGCGGGCTACCTGAACACGCTCGGCTGGTACAAGGTCGTCGACGGCAAGATCGCCGACGTCCAGGTGCTGTGGGCGAATGCGAGCCTCAAGGGCAGCGGCGGCAACCTGTCCTCGGGCGACAGCAAGCCGCTCGACCTGCGGGCCGGCGACCAGATCGGCTTCTTCGTCGTGTCCAACGGCGCGTCGCAGAACGACTTTTCGAAGATGGCCAACGGTCGCTTCGAATTCCGCGATGCCGACGGCAAGGTTGCGACGCTGACCTCGGTCAATCCCAAGGTCTGGTTCGTCGGTGACGACGGCAAGGCGGTCCAGGTCAAGGGCGACTCTTATCATAGTGCTGCCTACGCCAAGACGCTTCCGCTGAACAACGACGGCATCCTTCACACGGTTGGCATGGTCGATGCCGCCAAGGGCGTTGTCCATATCGGCTTCGAAGATCTCAAGGGTGGCGGTGACCGCGACTTCGACGACTCGGTCATCACCATCGACATCGGCACCGCCAACGTGAAGGTGCTGAATGCGCACGGCAAGACGGGCTTGCCGGATGGCGATTCGCAGGCGGGCGGGACGGGCACGGCCAAGCCCTACATCCCGGGTACGGAAGACGACAACATTTCCGGTGGAGACGGCGACGACACGCTCTACGGCCGCGCCGGCGACGACAAGCTCCAGGGCGATGCCGGCAACGACACGCTCTATGGCGGCACCGGCGACGACGTCGCCTCCGGAGGCTCGGGCAACGACAAGCTCTACGGCGAGGCCGGCAACGACATGGTTTATGGCGAAGCCGGCGACGACCTCCTGGACGGTGGATCGGGCGACGACTTCCTGAACGGGGGCTCGGGCAACGACAAGCTCCTGGGCGGCGACGGTCAGGACAAGCTGCTGGGCGATGCCGGGAACGATGAGCTGAGCGGCGGGGCGGGCGAGGACTCGCTGGACGGCGGCTCGGGCAACGACAGCCTTGACGGCGGCTCCGGCAACGACGTGCTGACCGGCGGCACGGGCGACGACAAGCTTGTGGGCGGCGAAGGCAAGGACACGCTGAGCGGCGACGAGGGCAACGACACCCTGTCGGGCGGAGCGGCCAATGACGTGCTCGATGGCGGCAACGGCAACGACACGCTCGACGGCGGCACCGGCGACGACAAGCTGGCCGGCGGTATGGGCAACGACAAGCTGGCCGGAAGTTCCGGCAACGATGGTCTGGATGGCGCTGCGGGCAATGATACGCTGGACGGCGGCGCCGGAAACGACCGGCTGGTCGGCGGCTCGGGTACCGACACGCTCAAGGGCGGCAGCGGCGACGACGTGCTGATCGGCGGCGAGGGCAAGGATACGCTCTCGGGTGGCGACGGCAACGACACGTTCGTCTTCCTGCCGATCGACGCCAAATCCCCCGGCGACGTGATCAGCGACTTCCAGGTCGGGCGCGATCATATCGACGTCTCGGCCTACGCGCTGGAGAACGGGCTGAAGGACATTTCCTTCGTCATGGCCGACAACGGTCTCCATGTCGTGCTCGACATGCACAAGGGTGGTACAGTCGACATCGCGACCTTGAAGGGTTCGCACGACATGCTGGCCCATATCGATCACGACATTTTCATTGTCTGATCTACCCGAGGCCCGGCGGCGTTAAGCGTCGCCGGGCCGCCTTCTTGAGGAGATTTCCATGCGTACCGTCGACTCCGCCTGGTGCGTCCTCGATCGTTCGCTGGCATTCGACGCCGGTCCGCGCCTGTCGGTGTGGCGCGAACGGGTGCTGCTGCCCGACGGGCGCGAGATCGACGACTATTTCCAGGTCGCGCTGCCGGATTTCGTCGTCCTGGTGGCCCTGACCGCCGACGACTGCGCCGTGATGCTTCGCGGCTACAAGCACGGTGCGAGGCGCCCGTGCCTCACATTCCCCGGCGGCCTGCTCGAGCCTGGCGAGGATCCTGAAGGAGCGGCGCGCCGCGAACTGCGCGAGGAGACCGGCTTCGAATGCGACGAGATCGCATCGCTCGGCTCCTTCATCGTGAACGGCAACCAGCGCTGCGCCAAGGCCCACATGTTCTATGGCACCGGAGCGCGCCTGACCGGCACCCCGACCGAAACCGATCTCGAGGGCGCTCGGCGGCTGCTCCTGCCGTTCGATCAGCTTGCCTTGCATGTCGGCCACGACGGTTTTGATCTCATGCCGCATGCAACGGCTCTCGGTCTCGCGGTCATGCATCGGGCTCGCCAAACCGTGTAACGGACCCGCTGGCCCGCTCCACCGCAATCGACTAACTAGGAGATATGAGAACAGGGGAAGGGAGCCCCATGCTGAACGCCCGTGGCCGGGTGCTGATCGTCGAGGATGCGCCGGCCTTGGCCGAGACCTATGCCGAGTATCTCAAGACCGAGAACTGCAGCGTGGAGATTTTCGGCAACGGCAAGCTGGCGCTTGGTGCCATCACCGTGCTGCCTCCTGATGTCCTGGTTCTGGACGTCAATCTTCCCGACATGAACGGCATAGATCTGCTGCGCGAAGTGCGCAGCCGGGGACTGCCGACCGAGGTCGTGATCGTGACCGGACAGGCTTCTGTCCGTTTGGCAGTCGAATCGATGAAGGAAGGTGCCCTCGACTTCCTGACCAAGCCCTTCAGTGCCGACCGCCTGCGCGTCACCGTGCGAAACGCGCTGCAGCGCCGCAAGCTCGAATCCCAGGTCGCGGCCATCCAGGAGGAGACGGGGCGCGACCGCTTCTGCAGCTTCATCGGCCAGTCGATGGTCATGCAGTCGATCTATCGCATCCTGCAGAATGCGGCTGCGAGCAAGGCGACCGTGTTCGTGACCGGCGAGAGCGGCACCGGCAAGGAACTGTGCGCCGACGCCCTGCACAAGCTCAGCCGGAGACGCGAGAAGCCCTTCGTCGCCATCAACTGCGCCGCCATCCCGCGCGATCTGCTGGAGAGCGAGGTGTTCGGCCACGCCAAAGGCTCCTTCACCGGAGCCACGGCCGACCGCGCCGGCGCCGCACTCCAGGCCAATGGAGGCACGCTGTTCCTCGACGAGATCTGCGAGATGGATCTCGGTCTGCAGGCCAAGATGCTGCGATTCCTCCAGACCGGCACCGTACAGCGGGTCGGCGAGGACAAGCCCCGTCCGGTCGACGTGCGCATCGTCTGCGCCACCAATCGCGATCCGCAGGCGGAAGTCGCGGCGGGACGCTTCCGCGAGGACCTTTTCTATCGCCTCAACGTCATCCCGGTCGATCTCCCACCGCTGCGCGAGCGCGACCATGACGTGCTCCTGATCGCCCGGCATTTTCTGCGGCAGTTCTCAGTGGAGGACGACAAGAGGTTCACGGCCTTCTCGCCGGCCGTCGAGGGGGTGCTGCTGGGCTATGGCTGGCCGGGAAACGTTCGTGAACTGCAGAACACAATTCGCAACATCGTGGTGCTGAACGAGGGCGAAACCGTGGAGATCGACATGCTCCCGCGCGCCTTTCAGGGTGCCGGCGGGGGCGTGCCGGTAGCGGGAACGCGATCCATCGTGGCTTCGCTTCCGGAAGCGGCGATGCCCATCGAGCCTCTCGATACCGTCGTGCGCCGGACCATCGAGCGCGCCATCGCACATTGCGACGGCAACATTCCCAAGGCGGCGGCAGCGCTACAGGTCAGCCCCTCGACCCTCTATCGCCGAATCCAGGCCTGGCAGGCCGACCCGGCCTGACAGTTGCTCGGCGCGATTTGCAACCTGCGAAGCGCGACGCGCCGGCCGGCTCGCCGCGATTTGCAATTCGCGACGATCGGGTCTGGCGTCAATTTCTTAAGTCTTTGAATTATCGACGTTTTCTCCTCGTGGCATGAATGGCACGCGTCTTGGGAAGGGGTTGGCACAGGCCAATACCGGCCACCTCTTTGGAGAAACGCCATGCTTTACGAGACCCGCACCTTCACCACCCTCAACTCCGCTGTGTCGACCGCCGACGAAGCGCTCACGCTCCCGGCAATCTCGGTCGTCGGCCTCGGTTATGTCGGCGCCGTGTCGGTCGCCTGCTTCGCGCAGCTCGGCCATCGGGTCGTCGGCATCGACCTCGACCTGAACAAGGTCGAGCAGATCGCCGCCGGTGCGTCGCCGATCGTCGAAGCGGGTCTCGGTGAAGCCCTGACCGACGGCGTCGCTCAAGACCTCATCACCGCCCACACCAATGCCCTCGATGGCGTGCTCGAGACCGACATCACCTTCGTCTGCGTCGGTACCCCGAGCCGCGCCGATGGCACCGTCGATCTCTCCGCCCTCAAGGCCGTGGCCGGCGAGATCGGCAGCGCCCTGGCGCTCAAGAGCGACTATCATCTGGTCGTCGTGCGCAGCACCGTGCCGGCCGGCACGACCCGCCGCCTCGTACTGCCCGAGATCGAGCGTGTGTCGGGCAAGCGCTGCGGCCGCGACTTCGGCCTGTGCTTCCATCCCGAGTTCCTGCGCGAGGGCGTGGCCATCGCCGACTTTTACGCGCCGCCCAAGACGGTGATCGGCGAACACGACGAGCGCAGCGGCGAGATGCTGGCCCGCGTCTACCGCTCCATCGAGGCGCCGCTGCTGCGCACCTCGATCGAGGCGGCCGAGATGGTGAAGTACGTCGACAACACCTGGCATGCCGTGAAGGTCGCGTTCGCCAATGAGATCGGCAAGATCTGCCAGTCGGCCGAGGTCGACAGCCACAAGGTCATGGACATCTTCGTGCAGGACCGGAAGCTGAACCTGTCGCCGTACTACCTCAAGCCTGGCTTCGCCTTCGGCGGTTCGTGCCTGCCCAAGGACGTGAGGGCCATCACCGGCCTCGCCCACAACAACGGCGTCGAGGTGCCGCTGATCGACAGCCTGCTGCGCTCCAACGATTCGCACATCGACCACGCCTTCCGCCTCATCGCCGAGACCGGTGCGAAGCGGGTCGGCCTGCTGGGCGTGACCTTCAAGGACGGCACCGACGACCTGCGCGAGAGCCCGCAGATCGACCTGCTCGGCCGCCTGATCGATGCCGGCTACAAGGTCCTGGCGCATGACCGCAACGTCAACACGGCGGGCGTCCGCCTGGCCGGCGGCTATCTCAAGGCCGCGAATCCCGCGACCCGCGTCGCGCTGCAGGTCCTGCCGGACCTGCTGACCGACACGGCCGGCGAGCTGGTCAGCGCCTGCGACGTGATCGTCGTGTCGCACGCCACGCCCGACTTCATCGCCGCCCTCGAGGCGCGTCATCCCGACAGCACCGTCATCGACTTGGTTCGCCTTCCGGCGGCCGTCCAGGACCAGCCGGGCTATCGCGGCGTCTGCTGGTAAGCCGCGGGATCCGCAGGATCGGTGCCATGTCCAAGCCGACCATTACCAAGCGCAGTCTGGTCCGTCGCATGACGATGGGCCTGCTGTGGGCGATCGCCGGCGGTGCCGCGATCGTCTACGGCGGTGCCCTGGTCTATGCCAACGTGGTGCGACTCGAGGTCGATGCCGCCGTCATCGCCGGTGCCGTCGAGCCGATCCGCGCCCCGTCTGACGGTGTGATGCTGGGGGTCGGAATCAAGCCTGGCAGCATGGTCGCGAACGGGAGCCAGCTGGCGAAGATTCACGACCCGGAGGTCGAGCGCCAGGTATCGCTCGCCAGCGTCCAGCTCGAACGGGCGCGCCATGCACTCCGGCTCCAGGAGGCGCATCTCGCTTCCGAGAAGGCAAAGCGCGACGACACGCTGGTCATCACGCAGGCGGAACTCAAGGCAGTAGAGGCCGAGATCGCCTCTCTCGAGGAGCAGCTCGTCACCGCCAAGGCGCGGGTCGAACGCGTCGGCGGGCTGTTCGCGCAGGGATTCGCCGCCCGCCAGAAACTGGAAGACCATACCAACCAGCACGCCATCCTCAATGCACAGCTCAAGCGCGCGCGTATCGTCGAGGAGCAGCGCCGCGCCCTCGTCGCCTCCGCGGCAGCGGGCCGCTTCTTCGACGGCAATCGCATCACCGGGAACCTCGCCGAGTTGGAGGCCGCCGTGCAGCGTGCGCGGGCCGAGATCGACGTGGCCACCGAGGAGCTGCGCGTATGGCAGGAGCGTCGCGCCGCTGCCGTCGTCACCGCAACGGGGGATGGCCGCATCATGCGCGTGCTCCACGGTGAAGGCAGCGCCGTCCGGGCCGGCGACACGGTCGCGGTCTATGAACGCAACGGCGAACGCACGATCAACGCCTTCCTGACCCAGAGCGAAGTGCTGCGCGTCAGTGTCGGCGATGCCGCCACCATCTACATTCCTGCCCTGCGCCTTCGCCTACCCGCGCACGTCGTTGCCATCGACCGCGCCGCCGGGTTCCTCGACGATGTCGAGAGCCGCTACACCTGGCGCCAGGCGCGCGACAGCGGCGTGCGACAGGGCGATCTTGACCGCACGGCGCGTGCGGTCCTGCGCCTCGACAACGACCAGGCCGAGCAGCTGCGTCGCGAGCTCGAACCGGGCACGCCCGCGGTGGTCTCCTTCCAGCGCCGCTCGCTCGACACGGTGCTCGGCGACTTCCGGACGGTGGCGCACCGGTCCGCCGAACAGCCGGTGGAGAAGCGGCTGTGAACACGGTGGCCGTACCCCCGCCGACGCCAGGCGTCATCCAGTATGCCGAGATGCTGCCCCGGCCCGGCTTCTGGGCGAAGTGGAACCCGACCGTGCTCGGTGGCCTCCTGGCGTATGCCGCGCTTTGCGTCATCCTGCTGCTGACGGTGCCCAACACACTGTGGGATCCGGCGGCGCGTCACGTCACCATCGTGATCGGTGGCCTCGGTCTCTGGCGGTTCGGCTGGTGGACCACCCACGTCGTGCGCGCCTGGATCTACGCCTTCGTGCGCTATCCCGCCTTGCGCCAGCTCGCCGATCAGGCGTGGCGGGAGGGTCATCGCCCACGCAGGGTCCACTTCATGATGACGACCTTCCGCGAGAAGCGCGAAATCACCCACGCGGTGGTCGACAGCATCGTGCGCGAACTGCGATCCACCGGCCTGCCCGGCACGATCTGGCTGGGGTCCGGCGACGAAAGCGACGAGATCATCATCGCCGACTTCCTGGCCGAGCATGCGGCCGACATCGAGATCCGCTTCGAGATCGCCCGCCAGATCAAGCCCGGCAAACGCTATGGCATCGGTGCATCGCTCCGCGCCATGGCGAAGGGGCGCGAGCGCGGCGAAGTCCGCGAGGACGATGTCGTGGTCTTCATGGACGGCGATTCGATCATCGGTGACGGGATGCTGGCCAAGTGCACCTCCCTGTTCGTCGCCGATCCCGCACTCGAGGCAATGACGACGGACGAGGAGGTGATCTGTTTCGGCCCACAGTGGATCCAGCTATGGCTGACCATGCGATTCGCCCAGCGCCGCATCGCCATGCAGAGCCATGCGCTCGCTGGCAAGGTCCTGACCCTGACCGGACGCCTGTCGCTGTATCGCGTCAACCACGTCATCCGGCCGGCGTTCTACGAGCTGGTCGAGGAAGACCATCTCGAACACTGGCTATGGGGTCGTTTCCGCTTCCTGTCGGGCGACGACAAAACCACCTGGTACTACATGCTGCGCGTGGGCGCGAAGATGATGTACGTGCCCGACACGATCGCCTACACCGTCGAGCATATCGAGGGCTCGGGCTACGAGCGCATGGTGCAGAACCTGCGCCGCTGGTCGGGCAACATGCTGCGCAACGGCGCCCGCGCCATCGCGCTCGGTCCTCGCCGCACCGGCTTCTTCATCTGGTGGTGCATCGTCGACCAGCGCATCGCGATGTGGACCATGCTGGTAAGCCCGATCCTGGGCGTCATGGGCGCCCTGCTGGTGTCGCCGGCCTTCCTGGTGACGTACTTCATCTGGATCGCGATCACGCGGCTGTGGCAGGCGATGGTCCTGTTCGGCTACTCGCGCGAGGTCCATCTCGTCTACCCGCTGCTGCTCTACGTGAACCAGTTCGTGAACGCGGCGGTCAAAGTCTATTGCCTGTTCCGCCTGTCCAAGCAGCGCTGGACCAACCGCGGCGACCAGAAGGCCGGCTTCGGCGGCGGCCTGGCCGATCAGATCCGTAACGGCATCGCTTTCTACCTGACGGCGGTGGCCATGTCTGTCCTCGTGCTTGCCCTCGTCAGCTATGCGGGGGTCCTGCGCCTGCCGAGCCTCTATACGCTGCACGAGTTCAAGCTGGCGGTGCTGCCATGACACGTCCGATCGTCATCGTCCTGCTGTTGCTCGCGGCCTGGCCCGGGCACGCCCGTTCTCCGGCGGAGGATGCCTGCCGCCCGCCGACGGTCCACGCCGATCCGGTGCCGATCGTCGCCGTGGAAGGGCCCGCCCACAAGGGAACCGACCGCCGGATCGAACCCTTCGCGCTCCTCCAGATGGACGCCGCTGCCGCCTGGCGCGGCCGTCGCGACGAAGACGCCGCGGGGCGGGCCGTCGATTCCATGCTGCGCTGGGCGCGCGCCGATGCGCTCTCCGAGATCGTCGATGCAGGACCTGCCCAGAGCAATACCAACTCGATCTACTCCCTGCGTCGCGCGCTGATCGCCCTTCTCGGCGCATGGACGGACCTGCGCCATGCGCCGGCCGGAAGGGCGCATGCGGAGGAGGTCGAGCGTTGGCTTGCCCGTCTCGTGGCCCTCCAGGACGTGGCGACCGGCGGAAAGAAGAGCCGCGCCAAAGGCGAGGCGATGAGCAACCACAACAATCACGCCCTGTTGCGCGCCACCGTCGCGGCCCAATGGGCAGTGCTGACCGGCCGGAGCGAATACGCCGACGCCGCAGAGGCGGCCGCCCGGGCGAGCCTTGCCGGGATGGACGCCGATGGCAGCCTGCCGCTGGAGATGGAGCGCGGGCCGCGGGCGCTGTGGTACCAGCGCCATGCGATCGCCTCGCTGGTCTACATCGCCGAGTTGTTGCGTCCCTCCGGCCGCGACCTGTGGCGACCCCGTCCCGACGGCGCCGACCTCCATCGCGCCATCGCCTTTCTGCTGGATGCCATCGACGATCCCCGTCGGCTCGCGGCCTTCACCGGCGCCGACGCCGATCGGCAGGACCTTGGGTTCCTCGTGCCGCGCGGCAACGGCCGCCACTACATGGCCTGGGCCGAACTGTATCGTGCCCGCTTCCCCGAACGCCCCGAGTCCCTGCGCCTTCTCGCCCTGCTGCCCAAGCGCGGTGAACGTGGCTGGCCGCTGATCGACGACTATGTCGGGGGCAATACCACTTGCCGCATCCTCACCACTGCCTCGGAGGCGGCACCGCCGGGCGTCGCGGTTCGCTAGCGGCTTCGCAAGGGCGATGCCGGTGCAAACCACGGCTTCCCTGTGATGGTGCGTCTTCCGGGCTTGATCGTGTTACCGTGCCGGGCGACGGGAGCCATCGTGAAGTCGGGCAGGGGATTGCATGGTCGGAGCGCAGAGGATCGCGGCCTTTTGCACGCAATGCCGGTCGCGCTGCGGCTGTGTCGCCGTCGTGGAAGGCGGGCGGCTGCTGGCGGTCGAGCCGCTGCCGGATCATCCGACGGGCCAGGCGCTTTGTCCCAAGGGCCGCGCGGCCCCTGAACTCGTCCATCATCCCGAGCGGGTGACACGGCCTCTGCGCCGCACGCAACCGAAGGGCGCACCCGATCCCGGCTGGGAGCCGATCGGGTGGGACGAGGCGTTGACCGAGATTGCCGGTCGCCTGTCGGGGATCCGGGCAAGGTACGGCGCCGAACAGGTCGCCTTTTCGGTCACCACGCCGAGCGGTTCGCACATTTCGGATTCGATCTCATGGGTCGAGCGCTTCATCCGCGCCTATGGCAGTCCGAACACGATCTACGGAACCGAGATCTGCAACTGGCACAAGGACTACGCCTCGCGCTTCACCTACGGCCACGATATCGGGACGCCGGACTTCGCCAATACCGACTGCATCGTGCTGTGGGGCAACAATCCCGCCGCGACCTGGCTCGCGCGCCAGGTGGAGATCCAGAAGGGCCTGAAGCGCGGGGCCCGCATGATCGTCATCGATCCGCGACCGACGGTGCTGGCGAAGCGTGCGACCCAGTGGCTGCGGGTGCGCCCCGGCACCGACCAGGCGGTCGCCCTCGGGCTCGCCAACCTGCTGATTTCGAGCGGACGATTTGATCGGGCCTTTGCGACCGCATGGACGAATGCCAGCCTGCTGGTGCGTGCCGATACCGGCCGCTTTCTGCGCGAGAGCGACCTTGGCGCCGATGGCAGGACCGGCATCCTGTTCTCCCGCGCGGGCGATGCCGAGGGCGGTGGCCTGTTGCCGTACGATCCGCCGCGTGGAAGCTGGGATCACGGAAGCGCCACGCCCGTCCTGCGCTGGCACGGGACCGTCCAGACCCTATCGGGCCCCGTCCCGTGTCACACCGCGCTCGAGCTGTTCGCGCGCGCCGCCGCCGAGTTTCCGCCGGAGCGTGTCGCCGAGGTGAGCGGCATCGAGCCCGGCGACCTCGCGAAGGCCGCCGACATCATCGCTGGCTCCTGGTCGGTTTCCTACTATGCCTGGAACGGGGTCGGGCAGAGCATCACGGCCACTCAGACGGATCGCGCGATCTCGATCCTCTACGCGCTCACCGGCAGCTATGGCCGCAAGGGCGGCAACGTGCCCGGCGGCGCCGCGCCCTTCGTCGATATCTCCGGCCAGGATCTGCTGACCGCGGCACAGCGTGACAAGGCGCTCGGTCTCGCCGAACGGCCGCTCGGTCCAGGACTCCAGGGCTGGGTGACGGCCCGCGACGTCTACAAGGCGGTACTCGACAAGGCGCCTTATCCGGTGCGCATGCTGATGTCGTTCGGCACCAATCTCCTGGTGTCGCAACCCGACACGGAGACGGCGCGCAAGGCGCTGTCGGCCCTGGAGTTCCACGTCCATGCCGATTTCTTCGTCAACGCAACCGCCCGCTACGCCGACATCATCCTGCCCGTCGCCACCTCGTGGGAGCGGGAAGGATTGCGGACCGGCTTCGATGGCAGCCTCGAAGGGCTGCGGCACGTCCAGCTGCGGCCTGCCGTGGTCGCGCCCGTCGGCGAGGCCCGCTCCGACACCGACATCGTGATGGGACTCGCCGCGCGCCTCGGTCTCGGCGATCGCATGTTCGGCCTCGATGCCGACCGCGGTCACGATGCGGTGCTGGCGAGGACGGGATTGACCGTCGAGAGGCTGCGTCGTTCTCCGCAAGGCGTCGCGGTCGAGGGCGCCGTGCCGGTCGATGCACAGTCGATCCCGCACGACGGCCATCCGCGCGGTTACCCGACCCCGACCCGCAAGATCGAAATCTATTCGGAGCGGCTGATGCTCTCCGGCTACCGGCCGATCCCCGAACTCGACGCCGACGATCTCGCGCCGCCGGAAGCCGGCTATCCGTTGCGTCTCGGCAGCGCCAAGAGCGTTGCCTATTGCCACAGCCAGCATCGCAATATCGGCTCGCTGCGCCGGCTGGCGCCCGACCCGATCGTGGAGATCTCGCCGGCCGATGCTGCCGCCCGTTCGATCGTGCCGGGTGACTGGGTTCGCATCCGGACGGGGAACGGTGAAGTCGTCGCCCGTGCCGCGATCGTGCCCGGTCTGGCCCCGGGTGCCGTGTTCGGCCAGCATGGCTGGTGGGCCGATGGCGGCGAGGGCACGCCGTACGATCGCCGCCATCCTCTGGCGGCGAACCTGAACGGGGCCATCGGCACCGAAAGGGCCGATCCCGTCAGCGGCTCGATCCCGCTGCGGTGCTCATGGTGCGAGGTTGAGAAGATGTCGAGTGCGGCGGCATCGGAGTGATGCCACTTGACGCCTCCCACAGGCATGACAGCCGGCTGTGGTGCCGGGCGCGCGATAATTCTTCTATGCGCGCTAGAACGTCGGCGGGGTGCAGGCGCTCACGATCACCGCCGGCTTCGTCGTCGCATTCCGGAAGCGATGGGGCTCGGTGCTCTTGAAGTAGTAGGCGTCGCCCGCGTTGAGGATGTGCAGCGTCGAGCCGATCGTGAGCTCGATGCGGCCCGAGATCACGAAGCCGGCTTCCTCGCCCTCGTGGCGGAGCATGATCTTCCCCGTGTCGGCGCCCGGTTGATAGGTTTCGTAGAGAAGCTGCAGGGAGCGCCCGGACAGGTCCTTGCCGATCTGCCGGAACGATATCCCGCCGCGGCCGATCTCCGTGAGGGTGCCCGCCTTGAAGACCTTCTCCTCGCTCGCCTTCTCGTCGATCGCGAAGAAGTCGGACAGCGGCATGGCGATCGCATCGAGGATCCGTTTGAGCGCGCTGACCGACGGGTTGATCCGGTCGCTTTCGATTAGGGACACGGTGGCGTTGCCCACGCCCGCCTTCTTGGCCAGCGCGCGCTGGGAGAGCCCGGCCCGCTGGCGGGCGATCTTCAGTCTCTCGCCGGTGGTGATGTCCATGGTGCTTACTGTGTTCAGTATAGTGAGCGTATCGGGCCGATTGTGCTCAGATTACCGCAAAACCTGCTGCCGGCAGATATCATCTTGTTCTGGATAGAAAGCGGTTCAGTATAGGGGTCCGAATTTCAGAGGAGATGGGGATGTCGTCGAACAGCGCGCCTGCCGCGAACAATCTTGAAGCCTTCTTCATGCCGTTCACCGCGAACCGGCAGTTCAAGAAGAACCCGCGCATGCTGGCCCGGGCCAAGGGCGTCCATTACTGGACGCCGGAGGGACGCCAGATCATCGACGGCACGGCGGGCCTGTGGTGCGTCAATGCCGGCCATGGCCGCGAGGAGATCAAGGCGGCGATCGCGAAGCAGCTCGACGAGATGGACTACGCGCCGTCGTTCCAGATGGGCCATCCCAAGGCCTTCGAACTGGCGGCGCGCCATGCCGCCCTGCTGCCCGGCGACCTCAACCATGCCTTCTACTGCAACTCGGGCTCGGAGGCGGTCGACAGCGCGCTCAAGATCGCGCTGGCCTATCACCGCGCCAACGGCCAGGGCACCCGCACCCGCTTCATCGGCCGCGAGCGCGGCTATCACGGCGTCGGCTTCGGCGGCATCTCGGTCGGCGGCATGGTGAACAATCGCAAGTGGTTCGGCGCGATGCTGCCGGGTGTCGATCACCTGCCGCACACCCACCTGCCGGAGAACGCCTTCTCGAAGGGCGAGCCGGAGAACGGTGCGCATCTCGCCAACGCGCTCGAGGGCATCGTCGGTCTGCACGACGCCTCCAACATCGCGGCCGTGATCGTCGAACCGTGTGCCGGTTCCACGGGCTTCCTGCCGCCGCCCAAGGGTTATCTGAAGCGGCTGCGCGAGATCTGCGACAAGCACGGCATCCTGCTGATCTTCGATGAGGTCATCACCGGCTTCGGCCGTCTCGGGACCTCCTTCGCGGCCGAGAAGTTCGGCGTGATCCCGGACCTGATGACGGTGGCCAAGGGCATCTCCAACGCCACGGTGCCGATGGGCGGCGTGTTCGTGCGCAAGCACGTATTCGATGGCCTGATGAACGGGCCGGAGAATGCAATCGACCTGTTCCACGGCTACACCTACTCGGCGCATCCGCTGGCCTGCGCGGCGGCGTCGGCGGTGCTCGACATCTATCGCGACGAGGAGCTGTTCGCCCGCGCCGCCGAGCTGTCGCCGTACTGGGAGGAAGGCATCCACTCGCTGAAGGGCCTGCCCAACGTCACCGACATCCGCAATCTCGGCATGGCCTGCGGCATCGACCTGGCGCCGGAAGGCGCGGTCGGCACGCGCGGCTACAAGGCCTTCGTCAAGGCGTTCGATCTCGGCCTCATGGTGCGCCAGTCCGGCGACGCCATCGCGATGTCGCCGCCGCTGGTCATCGAGAAGGCCCAGATCGACGAGATCGTCGACATCACGGCGAAGACCATCAAGGCCATCGCCTAGCGGGGCGAGGTTCACGCCTTACCGTTTCTGCCTGAAGCCGGCGGCCCTTCCCGGGCCGCCGGCTTCTTCATGTGTGCGCCGCAGGGTCGATGCCGCCCGTACGGGGGGCAACGTCGTTACCCGACGCTCCTTCCGGCAATCCAGGGACTTCGGGCCGGTGCCTGGCCCGGCAGATGAAGGGCGGGCGCTAACCCCGACAGTCTGATAGCCTATATTGTGCGCGTGGAGATGACGGGCCGCGACCGATAGTGTATCAGTCTCAATGGGTGGAGTACGGACATGGCCATCAAGAACAACGACGATGTCGCCCATCTCCTGAGCGCAACGGGCCGTACCGGCACGCCCTATCGCGAATTCGACAGCACGACGGATCAGATGTCGGCACCCTTGATTGATGCCATCTTCGGCAAGGATCCGCCGCCGTCCCAGCGGCAGGAAGTGCCGCTTCCGGTCGGAGCGGCTTCGGGAAACGACTTGCTGGCCGACGTCTTCGACCGTTCGACCGCCATTGCCGACGCGCGGCCGGCCGACCGCGGGGCCTGGCGGAACGAGGCGTTCCAGCATGCCGCGGGCGTGGGACAGTCGCCTGCGCCGGCGTCTCGCGGGCCTCACAGGACGCTGGCCGACATTCGTCGCATCATCAGCCAGCCGGTCGGCCAGGCGGTGCAGCCACCGTCGACCGGCGGCCTGAACGGACTCTTCGACCGACTGGCACGTTAATGTCGGTCGTCTGCTTTTGTTCACCCAAGGGGGGTGTGGGCAAGACCTCCCTCAGCATCAACGTCGCCGGTGTTCTGGCCCGCTCGGGCCTTCGGGTGCTCGTCGTCGATCTCGATGTCCAGAATTCGATGCGGCTGCATGCCGGCATCCAGCTTGCCGACGATCGTGGCTGGGCGCATTGCCTGGTCTACGGACGCTCGGTCCGCGAGGGTGTCCTGCCGGGCGGCGCCAATCTGCTCGTCCTGCCGTTCGGGCAGGTCAACGGGGCGCAGCTTCATGCCGTGTCGGACCATCTGGCGCGCAACGGGAACTGGCTCACGGACACGCTGGCCCCCTTCATCGAGCGCGGTTTCGTCGTGGTCGTCGATACCCCGCCGGGACCTTCGGTCTTCCTCGATCAGACGCGTCCGATCTCGACCCTCGACATCGTCGTCCTGCAGGCCGATGCCACCTCCGTGTCGCTGCTGTCGACGGTGGAATCGCAGAATTTCCTGGGACCCGTGCCCGAGGGCGTGCGGCGTCAGGTGCGTTACGTCTTCAACCTCGTCGACATGCGTCGCAAGCTGACGCGCGACGTGATCGGCCTGCTGCGGCGCAGGCTGGGGCAGGCCATGATCGGCATCGTGAACTATGACGACAGCTTCGGCGAGGCGGTGGCGCACCAGCAGCTGGTGATCGATCGCGCGCCGACGAGCAAGGCGGCGGCCGATGTTCGGGGCCTGGCCGCTTCCGTCCAGGGGCTGCTTCTCGACGGCATGGAGCCGGGGCAGCCATGACCCCGGGCGGGATCGTCGAGCTGACGCCGAACCGGCGCGTCCCGCTCGCCACCAGGCTCTTCTACCTGTTCGTCGGGATCGTGGCCCTCGGGCCGGCCGCCTTCGTCATCATCACGCCCTTCGACCTTCAGACGCAGGCCATCTTCGCGGTCTTCACGGCCTTCATCTTCCTGCTCGTGAACCGCTTCAAGAGCCGCATGGCGACCCTGATCATCGTCGTTCTGTCGGCTCTCGTGTCGACCCGGTACCTGTGGTGGCGAACGACCGAGACGCTGGGCTTCGTCGATCCGTTCGACATGATGTTCGGCTACGGCCTCTACGCGGCCGAGGTCTATGCCTGGATCGTCCTGATGATCGGCTACTTCCAGGTCCTGTGGCCGCTCGAGCGCCAGCCGGCGCCCTTGCCGGCCGATGTCCAGGAATGGCCGACGGTCGACGTCTACATCCCGACCTACAACGAGAGCCTCGACGTCGTGAAGCCCACGGTGCTGGCGGCGATGGTCATGGATTACCCGGCCGACAAGTTCAGGGTCTACATCCTCGACGACGGGCGCCGGCCGGAGTTCAAGCGTTTCGCGGAGGAGGCGGGCTGCGGCTACCTGATCCGGCCGAGCAACGAGCACGCCAAGGCCGGAAACATCAATCACGCGCTGACGATCACCAAGGGCAAGCTGATCGCCATCTTCGACTGCGATCACATCCCGACGCGCGCCTTCCTGCAGATGACCGTCGGCTGGTTCCTGCGCGACCGCAAACTCGGCATGCTGCAGACGCCGCATCATTTCTATTCGCCCGATCCGTTCGAGCGCAATCTCGGCACCTTCGGCCGGGTGCCCAACGAAGGCCAGCTCTTCTATGGCCTGATCCAGCCCGGCAACGACTTCTGGAACGCGACCTTCTTCTGCGGCTCGTGCGCCGTGCTGAGCCGCGAGGCGCTCGACGAGGTGGGCGGCATCGCCGTCGAGACCGTGACCGAGGACGCCCACACGTCGCTGCGCATGCACCGCAAGGGCTGGAACACGGCCTATCTGCGCTGGCCGCTGGCCGCCGGCCTGGCGACCGAGCGCCTGTCGATCCACATCGGCCAGCGCATGCGCTGGGCGCGCGGCATGATCCAGATCTTCCGCACCGACAATCCGCTGCTGGGGCGCGGCCTGAGCTTCGGCCAGCGCATCTGCTACCTCAATGCGATGATGTACTTCCTGTTCCCGGTGCCGCGTTTCGTCTTCCTGACGGCGCCGGTGGCCTATCTGGTGACGTCGCAGAACATCATCGTCGCGAGCGCGCTGATGGTCATGGCCTATGCCGGGCCCCATCTGTTCCATACCCTGGCGACGCAATCGCGGCTCGACGGGAAGTTCCGCTATTCCTTCTGGGGCGAGATCTACGACAACGTGCTGCTGTTCCACATCATGGGACCGACGCTGCTGGCCCTGATCAATCCCAAGGCCGGCAGCTTCAACGTGACCAGCAAGGGCGGCGTGCTGGAGAAGGAACTCTACGACACGCCCATCATGCGGCCGCTGATGATCCTGGCTGTGGTGCTGCTGGCGGCGATCGGCGTCGGCTTCTACCGGCTGCTCTTCACCGAGCTGTTCCCGGGCGACGCGCCGGTGCTGTGGATGAACCTGTTCTGGTGCTTCTACAGCGCCTTTACGGTGTTCGCGGCCCTCGCGGTCGGCCGCGAGAGGCGGCAGGTGAGGGCGCAGCCGCGCGTCCGAAGTCGCCAGCCCATCGCGCTCTATTTCGATGGACGGCGTTCGCTGATGGGGCGCACCGAGGATCTGTCCTTGGGCGGCGGCCTGCTGCGGATGGACGACCTCGCGACCGACGTGACGGCGAACGAGGAAGTCGTCATCAACTTCGAGCAGATCGAGGACATCTCCGCCGTGCCGGCCCGGGTCGTTGCCGTCAAGGGACGCGAGGTGCGCATCGAGTTCATGCCGACCAACCTCGAGGAAGAGCGCACGATCGTCAGCGCCGTGTTCGGCCGCGCCGATGCCTGGCTGAACTGGGACGACCGGCCGCCCGACACGGTCGGCAAGTCGCTGATCGACCTGTCCGGCGCGATCCGTGGCCTGGCCGGCATGGCGGCCCGCAATCTCCGCAAGCCCCGCGAGCCCGTGCAGCAACCGCTACCGGCGGCGCCGAGGGCGACGTGAGGTCTGCAGCGGTCCGTCGCGCCGCGATGGTTCTGGCTCTCGCGTTCATTGTTCCGGCTGCGGCGCAACAGGATCTCGGCCCGCGGGCGGGCGGCGGCTCGCAGCCGATGACCTTCTTCCCGCCGCAGGCAAACAGCCCGGCGGTCCAGCTCACGCAGCCGACGCAGCCCACGCCGAAGTTCGAACTCCCGTCCAGCCTGCCGTCGATCCCGTCGGGCGTTGCCATCATTCCGCCCCCCGAGTCGCAAAGTCCGCGGCTGCAGGCACCCTTGCCGACCACCACGCCGATGCCGCCGGCCGATGTCGCGACGCCGATCGTGCCGCCGACGATCCCGCCGGGCTCGACTCCGCCGGTGCCGGCCGGGGCCCAGCGGCCGCCCCCATCCCAGGCGCTTCCACCTGTGGCACCGGCGCCGACCGCCGTGCCGTCGGCGCCGCCCCCGGTCGTGACGGCGCCGCCGGCCAGTCTTCCGCCGGCCAGTCTTCCGCCGGTGGCCCCCACCGTCATGACGACGCCGGTCCCGCCGCCCGGCCCGAACCGGCCCGACATCCTGCCGACCCCGTCGCCGCTTCCGATGGCGAGTTATCCGATGTTCACAGGCACCGCGGATGGTCGCAGCCAGCTGATCCGGTTGAGCGACCTGCGCAGCAAGGCGCTGCATCTCGAGGGCGCCGCGGCCGAAGCCGGCATCGTCTTCACGACCCGACAGGACGACGCTTTCGTCGCGGCACGCATCAGTCTCGTCTTCAGCTATTCGAATGCGGTGGCGCGCGACGAGGGCGTGCTTCAGGTGTTCCTCAACAACGAGCCGATCGGCTCGGTCACGCTGGGCAAGGCGAGCGGCCCGAAGGCGCGCGCCGAGTTCACATTCACGCCCGCCCTGCTGTCGACCGACAACCGCCTGCACTTCCGCTTCACCCTCAAGGGGCAGGGGGCCAAGGCCTGCACGCTCGATCGCAACCGGGCGGTCTGGGTGAACATCGAGCCCGCCACCTTCGTCTATCTCAGCACAACCCGGCTGCCGATCGCCGACGATCTCGCCGCCCTGCCGCGCCCCTTCGCGGATCCCAAGGATCCCCTGCCGCTCAACCTGCCCTTCGTCCTGCCGCCCGATCCCGAGCCCGGGGTGATGCAGGCGGCCGGCATGGTGGCCGGATATTTCGGTCTGGTCGCCGGCAACAAGGGCGCCAGCTTCCCCGTGCAATACACCGGCCTGCCGGCCGGCAGCGCCGTCGTGCTGGTGGCCGGCGGAAACTATCCACCCGGCGTCGTCGCGGTGCCAGGCGAAGGACCCCGTGTCGCGGTGGTCGCCAATCCTTCCCAGATCGACAGCAAGCTGCTGCTGGTCATCGGCGACGACGCCGAGCAGCTGCAGGCGGCGGCGGCAACGCTGGCGACCGCGACGTCCCGCCTGAGCGGAGGCTGGTCGGCCGCTAGCGAGCCGCTGCCGCCGCCGCGGCGCCCGTACGACGCGCCGAAGTGGATTCCGAGCGATCGGCCGGTGCGTCTTGGCGAACTGGCCGGCGGCGGCGCGATCAGCGGCCGCCGGCTCCTCGATACGCCCGGTGTGTCGTTCCGCACGGCGCCCGACCTGTTCTTCGGCGCCCTGTCGGGCGGCAAGATGTACGTGCACATCCGTCGCGCTGACGACAGCTGGGTCGATCCCGGCAATTCGCGCGTCTTCGTCGACCTCAATCAGCGCACCGTGGGCGAGATCCCCCTCGAACCCAAGTTAAAGGTGCTGTCGCGCCTCAAGGAATGGCTGTTCCCCGGAAAGGCCGAGGATCGGGTGAGCCAGGTGCTGCTCCCGGGATTCCAGCTGGCCAGTCAGAACCAGCTCGACTTCCTGTTCGAGCTGCGGGCGAAGGCCGACGCCGATTGCGAAATGCTCGACTGGAGCGATCGGACCGGCATCGACCCGGACTCGACGATCGACCTCAGTCGCGTCGCCCATTTCGCCGCGTTTCCCAACCTGGCGCTGTTCGCCAATGCCGGATTTCCCTTCACCCGCCATGCCGATCTCGCGACCACCGCGTTCGTGATGCCCGAGACCTCGTCACCGCAGGAGGTGCAGACCCTCCTGAACCTGCTGGGCATGATGGCCGATGCCACGGGCGTGCCGCCGACGCGCTACGTGGTCGTCGATGCCGCGAAGGTCGAGCAGGTGGCCGACCGGGACCTGATCGTGATCGGCCTGCCGTCGAACCAGCCGCTGCTGCAGCGCTGGGAGGCCTACAACTCGGTCCGTATCACGCCGACCAGCGTGACGGCCGCGCCGGGCCTCTCGTTCCTGCAGCGCCAGTTCCAGCCGACCGATCCGCGCGCACCCTACTATCGCGGCGCCGCCCCGGAACTCGCCAAGGCCAACTTGGGCAAGCCCTATGGCTACCTCTCCAGTTTCTGGTCGCCGCTCGACGACAGTCGGCTCGTGGTCATGGTCGCCGGCACCCAGCCGGCCTCGCTGGTGGATCTGAGCAGCCAGCTCGGCGATCCGGAAAAGGCGACCAACATTCAGGGCGATTTCTATTATCTTTCAGGCAGTAAGGGTGAATTCTACACCTCAGGCATCAGGAAGTTCGTGGGTGGGCTTCCGATTTGGTGGAGAATTCAATGGCTTGCCGGGTCTTTTGAACTTGCTGCATTCATTTGCTTGGTTTGTGTTATATTGATTCTCGCCGTGGCGATCGAACGCTTCTCGGCAAACAGGGCTAACCGGCTTCTGTCCCGGACGGCGTCGGATGGAAGCTGATCGAGTTTTGGGGGCCTATGGCAAGGTCGGAGCGATCGGGAGGGCGTAGCGGGGCCGTCAGCAGCGTTCTTGCCGGCGCGCTCGTCGTCCTGTCCGTGTCGGGCCCCGGTTGGGCGGCGCCACCGACGACCGCCGAGCCTTCTTCATCGTCGATCTACGGGCTGCTGTTCGAGCAGGCGTCGATGTGGCGCGAGCGCAACCGTCCCGACCTAGCTGCCCAATCGCTTCGCAAGATCCTGGAAAGCCAGCCGGACAATACTGAGGCGCTGTTCCAGCTCGGCTCGATCGAGCTGCAGAGCCAGCGCTTCGACCAGGTCCGGGCGACGATCCAGCGGCTGCGCCAGATCGATCCGAACGATGCGCGCGCGGCTGAACTCGAGCGTGCGATGGCGCTGGGCCAGACCGACGAGGTGGCCCTGGCCGAAGCCCGCCGGCTGGCCGCGGCCGGCGCCTACGATCGGGCGATCGTGCAGTATCGGCGGGCCTTCCGGGGCGGGCCGCCCCCCTTCGACCTCGCCGTCGAGTATTACGAGACCCTGGCGGGAACGGGCGCCGGCTGGGACGAGGCGAGGATCCGGCTCAAGGCCCTGGCGGAACGCAGCTACGCGACCTCACGGACCAAGTTCGCCTACGCCCGCATCCTGACCTACAACGAGCAGACCCGGCGCGAGGGCATTGTCCTGCTTGCCGAACTTGCCAGCGACCCTGCGGTGGGCCAGGCCTCGTTCGAGGCCATGCGTCAGGCGATGCTGTGGCTCACGGTCGGGCCACAGGACAAGCCGTTCTTCGAGTCCTATCTGCAGCGCTTCCCCGGCGACACGGTGGTGCGCGACAAGCTCATGGACGCCCAGAGGCCGGTGCGGCAGGACCCGCTGGGCGCAGCCCTTGCCGAAGCCTATCGGCTCTCCGACCAGGGTCTGAACGACCAGGCCGTGGCGCGCTTCGAGGGCGTCCTGCAGGCAGACCCCACCAACGTCGATGCGGTTGCTGGCATCGGCATCGTCCGTCTGCGCCAGGAGCGTTTCGCCGACGCGCGCGACCAACTCGACAAGGCCATCAAGATGGCGCCGAGCCGGGCGGCCGACTGGGCGCCGGCGCTGGAAGCGGCGAATTTCTGGCTGTCCTACCGGGAAGCGGTCGCCCTGCGCGACCGTGGAGACCTCGCGCAGGCCGAGAATCTCGTCCGGCCCCTCGCCGACCGCGCCGGCACGCCCAAGGAACGCGGCACGGCACAGGCCCTGATGGGCGACCTGCTGCGCCGCCAGGGCAAGCAGCGCGAGGCGGAGACCTACTATCGCGAGGCGCTCGGCCGCGATCCGGGAAACAAGGAAGCGCAGGCCGGGCTCTACCAGGTGCTGACGGCCCAGGGGCGCGACACGCGCAGCGAGCCGCTGCTCGCCAACCTCGATCCGTCGGTGCGAACCCGCATCCAGTCGGATGGCGCGCAGCAGGCCGCTCAGCGACTGCGGACGCAGGCGGCCGGCCTCGAGCGTTCGCAACCCGAGCGGGCCGAACAGCTCTACCGCGAGGCCCTGCGCCTGGATCCGTCCAGCCCGTGGACCCGCTACGACCTCGCGAAGCTCCTGGAGAGGCAGGGCAAGGTTGCCGAAGCGCAGCCGCTGATCGACGAGCTGGTCGCCAGCGGGCGCCCGGAAAGCCTCTATGCGGCGGCTGTCTACTATTCGGAGCAGTCGCGCACCGGCGAAGCCGTGGCCCTGCTCGACCGGATCCCGGTCAATCAGCGTTCCGCGCGCATGAACACCCTGCGCAACGACCTGCGCAACGCCGGCGATACCGATCAGCTCATCGCCGCGGCGAAGGCGGGCGATGCCGGCGCGCGGGCCACCCTGGCCGCGCGCGCCAACGCCCCGAGCGCGACGCCGCAGCAGCAGGCCAATGCAGCGCTGGCCCTGGCCAAGATCGGCGATCGCGCCCAGGCGATGGCGGTCGTCCGCCGTCTCGAGGCCCGCAAGGACCTCAGCGCCGATACGCTGCGCACGATGTTCTATGCGGCGTCGGAGGCAGGCCAGGACGCGGAGGCCAACACGCTGCTGGCCCGCATATCCAGGAGCACCGGCGGCCGCGACGTGGCGAACCTGCAGGAGTCGCTGGCGATCCAGCAGGCCGACCGCCTGCGCACCCAGAAGAACCTGACAGCGGCCTACGACGTCCTGCTGCCCTACGTCTCCGGCCCGTCGCCCAGCGTCGGCGCCCGGCTGGCGCTGGCGCGCGTCTACAAGGATTCGAACTTCGGCGAGCAGGCGATCCAGGTTCTCGACGGGATCATGGTGTCGTCGCCGGCCGACGCCGACACGCTGCAGCAGGCGGTGAACATCGCCATCGATCTCCGGAAGTATGAGCGGGCCGACGTCTGGCTGGCGGAGGCGTTGCGTCTGCAACCGCAGAATCCGCGCCTCTACATGGTCCAGGCGCGCCTTCTGCGCGCCCAGGGCGATACCACGGGCGCCAAGCGAGCGCTGGAGACCGCCCAGCAGCTAAACCGTGGTCTGGGACAGACCGGGTTCGTCCCGGCACCCGTACCGGCCGCGGCCCACGATGCGCCGATTCAGCGAGCCGCTGTGGTCTCGCCCGACCGCACAGGGGCCGGAGCGCCAGAAGTCTCTTCGCTGCGGCCTCCTGCCGGGAGCGAGGAGGCCGAGTTCATGGCCGAGTTCGAGCGACGTGTTGCGGCAAAGAAGGGGGCGGTCACCGCTACCGACGGCGCGCCAGGCCGGGCCGACGTGATGTCGCTGGACCGGCCGTCCCTGGCGACGCCCGCCGTCCTGACGGCCCAGGCGGGGCCGGTTCGCGCCGCGCCTCCGGTCCAGGTGGCGCAGAACCCGTTGGTGCCGCTGCGTCGCCCGGGTGGCGAGGCGAGCGCGAGCACTTCGGTGACGGCTATGACGCCGCCGCCACTGCCGGGAACGCCGGGCGCCCCCTCGGGCTCGATGAGCGACAACGACCCGCTGAGCCGCGAGATCGAACGCGAGCTCACGTCGCTGAAGAAGTCCACGGCGATCCTCGTGGAGGGTGGAATCGGCTTCCGTGGCCGGTCCGGGGAATCGGGTCTGGGCCGCATCAACGAGTTCAGCGTGCCGGTCAAGGCCCGCATTCCGGTCGGCAACGCCGCCCTTCTTCCGGCCATCATGCCCGTGACGATCAACGCCGGGGCCATCGGGGGCGATCCCTCGACCCTGTCGCGTTATGGCGCCAATGCGCTTGCGGGCCTCGCCGGTGTGCGGCAGCCCAATGACTCGCAGGCCACGGGCATCGCCTTCGGCATGGGCCTCGAATGGGGGCGTCTTACGCTCGACGTCGGCAGCACGCCGCTCGGATACCCCCTCACGACGATCGTCGGCGGCCTCGTCTGGAACCAGCCTCTGGGCGACAAGATGAATTTGAAGCTCGAAGCGTCGCGCCGGTCGGTCACCGACTCCGTGCTATCCTACGCAGGCGTGACCGATCCGATAACCGGTCTGACCTGGGGCGGCGTGACGCGCAACGGCGGCGAAGCGATCATCAGCTACGACGATACGACAATCGGCGTCTACACGAAGGTCGCCTACGGCTACTACATGGGCACGAACGTCGCTGACAATCAGTCCTACGAGTTCACGGCGGGCGCCTATTTCCGACCGGTCAAGGACGAAAACCAGGAACTCAAGATCGGGATCTCGGCGACGTATCTGAGCTACGACAAGAATCTCAGCTACTTTACCTATGGCCAGGGCGGCTATTTCAGCCCGCAGACCTTCTACAGCCTGACCTTCCCGATCGACTGGACGGAGACGTCCGGAAAGTTCACGTACAATGCGGGCGCAACCCTCGGCGTCCAGAGCTTCCAGCAGAACTCGTCGCTGTTCTTCCCCACCAACTACTATTTCCAGAATGCGGCGAACATCCTCGCCTCGAGCGGGGCGGCAGCGTTTGCGCCGATCTTCCCCGCGCAGAGCAACACGGGCATCGCCTTCGGCCTGCGCCTCGGCTTCGAATACGCAGCGACCGAGCGGACTTCGATCGGCGCCAAGGCTAATTTCGACAACGCCTATCAGTACGACCAGGGCACAATTCTGCTATTCCTGAAGAGCGCGTTTAACTAGCCTTGGCTCAGAACGGACTTTCGATGGCTGTCCGCCCGGCAAACAATTCTTTCGATCCGCTGACTCTGGACGTCGCCGCCCGCCGGTCCTGCCCGGCTCCGCTGCGGAGCCTGATGGAGGGATTGGCGACCGCGCTTTCCCAGGTCGCCGGCGACGAGCAGGCGCTCCGCATCCTGGCCGGCGCCGGTTCGGCCATTGCCCGGGAACACGCCATTGCGGCCTCCAACTCGCTGAGCGAACTCAAGGCGGCGATGAACGCCGGGCTGCAGGCCCTCGATTGGGGGCAAGTCGATATCTACGAAGTCGAGAAGGCGCTCGAGTTCGTCGTGGTCGGCTATCCGTTCTTCGAAGGGGTCGAGGCGCAAACGGCCTTCGCGGCGATCCTCGAGGCGCTTCTGGAAGGCTGGCTCACCCAACAGGCGGCGCGGCCCGGACTTGCCATGCGGCTCGCCGAACGCGGCAGCGGAACCTATCCACCGCTGGTGTTTCGCTACGAGCGGACCGGCCTCTGACGATGGACCCGGGTCGTGCGACCGATCGCTCGCGCAGGCGACTCCTGAAGGCGGGCCTCGGCCTCGCGGCGCTTTCGCTTTGTCCCACGGCGGCCCGGGCGGATCAGAACTGGCAGACTTTCAAGCGCCGCTTCATCGCGGACGGCCGGAGGGTGATCGACAGCGGCAACAACAATGTCAGCCACTCCGAGAGCCAGGGCTGGGGACTCCTGTTCGCCCAGAGCTACGACGACAGGGAGACCTTCGGGCGGATCTGGGATTGGACCTCCAGATCGTTGCAGCGCGGCGACGGTCTTTTTTCCTGGAAGTGGTCGCCCAATACGGCTGACCCCGTTCCCGACAAGAACAATGCGGCCGACGGCGACATCCTGATCGCCTGGGCGCTCATGCGCGCCGCGGCGAAATGGAACGAGCCGGGCTGGCTGCAGCCGTCGCGGCGCATCCAGTCGGCCGTGCTCGAGCGGCTGGTGGTCGAATTCCAGGGAAGGCTGATCCTGCTGCCGGGACTCCAGGGGTTTGCGCGCGGCAATCGCTACGTGGTCAACCTGTCCTACTACGTGTGGCCCGCTCTCTACGATTTTTCCGAAGGCGCGGGTGACCGGGGAAAGTGGCGACGTCTCGAAGCAGACGGGCTCTGGCTTTGCGACAATGCGGCCTTCGGCGACTACAGGTTGCCGCCGGACTGGCTTCTGGTCGGGCAGCAGGCGTTCAGGGTCGCCGACGACTGGAAGCCCTATTTCGGCTTCGATGCCATACGCATTCCGCTGTACCTGGCGTGGCACAACCAGGCCTCGCGCCTCGGCCGGTTCGTGACGGCCTGGCGGACGCCGAGGTTCGGGGGAAGGCCCCCGGCCTGGATCAACCTCGACGACGGTTCGGTCGCGCCGTACCCGTCCAGCGGCGGCTACGCCGCCGTCGCAGCGGTCACGCAGTTCGTGGCCGGCGAGTTGGCGGGAGCGCCGCCGGTCGCCACGATCGGCGACGACGACGACTACTATTCGGCCAGCCTGAAGCTGCTTTCGAATCTGGCCGGCCAGGAAGCGCCCCGTGCAAAACGCTCATAGCCGGCCCGATCCGACCGGGCGTTGCCTGCGTCCCCGGAACGCACGTTGCCATGACAGGCGCGTCGCGGTCCGATACGTTCGTGCTCGCGCGCCGGAGGCCAAACTCCGGCCAATCCCTATCGGACCCGTTTGATGCGGTACAAGTTCCGCGCCCTGGTGGTCAGCGGTGATGACGAATTCCGGGCAGGGCTGGTCGAACGGGCGAGCGCTCTCGATTTCTCCGTCCGGGCCATCCGCTCGGGGGAGGAACTAACGGATTTCCTCAAGGGACGGCATTTCGACTGGCTCTTCCTCGACGTCGATCTGGGTCGTGAGGCGTGTCTCCGGATCATCGACACTCTGGGCGCCGGGTGGCGTCCGCGTACCGTTCTGGTCGGCGCCATCGAGGCCGCGGACGTGGAAACCATCCGACGGAGTGCCATTCGCGCCGGTCTCGACGTGGTCCGCGTTCTCGCCAAGGCGTCCTTGTTCGCCGACATGTCCATGACGCTGTCCTCCCTCGTCGCCCGGGAGGCGCAGGTCCCGCACGACGACCTGGCTCGGCACAGACTCGACGCGATCCCAGGCAACGAGATCGAGGTGCAGTATCAACCCATCGTTTCGATGCCGGGCCGGGTGCTCCGCCGGATCGAGGCGCTGGTGCGCTGGCGGCATCCCGAGCATGGCCTGATCGGGCCGGATCAGTTCATCGGCCTTGCCGAGCAGTCCGGTGCCATCGTTGCCTTGACCTGGGAGGTGCTGACGCGGGCCGTCGAGCAACAGGTGGCGTGGAAGAAGGAAGGGCTGGTGCTCTCGGTCTCCGTGAACGTCTCGGCCCTCATGCTCACCGCGGTGGAAACCGCTGGCGAGCTTCTCGCCCTGCTCGACGCTCGGGGAATGGATCCGCATTCCCTCATCCTGGAGATCACGGAAACGGAGCGGGCTCGCTATCCCGCCGTCGCGCGCAGCCTGCTGGCGCAGTTGCGCGCGGCAGGCGTCGGGATATCGATGGACGATTATGGCGTTGGCTATTCCGATCTCGGACGGCTGCAATACTACCCGTTCAGCGATCTGAAGATGGACCGTGGCCTGGTGGCACGTTTACCCGGCAACCCGGAGAGCATGGACATCGCCTCGATGCTGGCGTCCCTGGCCGCGCGCGAGGGGGTGACCCTGACCGGAGAAGGCATCGAGACGCAGCAGCAATGGGATACGCTGGAGGCGATCGGCTGCGACTTCGCCCAGGGTTTTCTGATTGCCCGGCCGATGCCCGCCGACGAGGTGCCGGGCTGGATCGGGAAGATGGCGTCGGCCGGGCGGTTCTGGCCGCCGCCGGCATCGGACTGACCGGCGGACGGCGCGCTCCGCCGAGCGTTCCTCAGGAAGCGTGCCTCTCGGGCACGTCCTCCGCGCTGTGCACCCGGTTACGGCCCATCGCCTTGGCACGGTAGAGTGCGGCGTCGGCTTTGCGCATCGCCATCTCCAGGTCGCCGTCGAGCCGCGCCAGTCCGATGCTGGCGGTGATACGGAGCGGGCGGCCGTCCACGTCGATCGACAGCGCGGCAATGCGGGCGCGGAGCCGCTCCGCGATCCGCCGCGCCTCCGGCTCCTCGACGTCGCGCAGCAGCGCGCAGAATTCCTCGCCGCCGTAGCGGGCGACAAGGTCGCTGGGGCGTAGCTGGCCGCGTGCCAGGGCCGCGAAGGCGACGAGCGCCCGGTCGCCGCCGGCATGGCCGAACGTCCTGTTGACCTCGGAAAAGTGGTCCAGATCGATCATCAACACGCAGGCCGGATCCCTGAGGCGCTTGCCCTCCTCGAGGAGGAAGCGGCGATTGGGCAAGGACGTAAGCTCGTCGGTCCTCGCCTGGCTCTCATAGTGATGCCTCAGGCGCTCGTGCGCCATCATCAGGAACCCGAGCGTCATGGCCACGACGCAGATCGTGTTGACGAGCAGCGTGATGCCCTGCGTCGGATCGTAGAAGGGCGTGGCCGGGTCCTGGGGTGAATCCTCGAGAAGCGAGAAGACGATGCGCACGACCATGGCGAGGGACGTGACGAGAAGCGCCAGCGCCGTTGGAACCCGGCTGATCAGCGGCTCGCTGATCCTGGCCCGGAGAACCTCCCATCCCGCAAGCAGCGACAGGAGGGCGATCGCCAGCGAGCAGAGCGCGACGCGAACATTGACATCCGCGCCACCCACGAGGGTTGCGGTGAAGATGACGAAGAACAGCACCGTGGGAAGGACGGCACGGTAGACGGCGCGCTCCCCGGTGTTGAACCGCCGCACGCTCATCCACACGGTGGCGTACCCCGCGACGATCAGCGTATTGGCCATGACGACCAGCGGGAGCGGCGAGTCGTTGGTTCGCAGGCTGAGTTCCAGGGAGCCCAGCGCTCCCAGCGCAAGGGCGATTGCCCAGCCGCGGACCCCAGGGACGTCGCGACGATGGAACCAGGAAAAGAAGTAGATTCCGGCCATCACGAACGCGGCTACGAAGTTGACCAGATTGAGCGTCAGGACGTCGATCGATATCGGCATGTTTGCCGTGGCCCGGTCAGGCGCTCTCGGCGTCCCGCCAGGCGACCACCTGGCCCGACATGACGAAACGGTCGCGGCCGGCATGCTTGGCGGCATACAGCGCCCGGTCCGCCGCGGCGATCAGCGAGGGATGGTTGCCCTGGGTTTCGGCATTCGGCCAGCCGGTCGCCCCGCCGATGCTCATCGTCACCCGCTTCGTCGGCGGGTTCAGGGCGTGCGGCACGTTGAGGGTCTCCAGGGACTGCCGGATCCGTTCCGCCACCAGGGCACAGCCCACCTCGTCGGTGTTGGGAAGCAGCAGCACGAACTCCTCGCCGCCGTAGCGGGCGGCAAGGTCGGCCGGTCGACGCGCTTCGGCAGCAATCACCCTGGCAACGGCCTTAAGGCACAAATCGCCGGCCTGGTGACCGTACTGGTCGTTGAACTTCTTGAAATTGTCGACGTCCATCATCACGAGCGAGACGGCGGCGCCGTCGCGCTCTGCCCGGCGCCACTCCTGCTGCAGCATGTCGTCGAAATGGCGCCGGTTGGCCAGTCCGGTCAGCCCATCCCTGGTCGCCAGCGTCGCCAGCCTTTCCTCGAGGTTCTTGTGCGCAGTCATGTCCCTCGAGATCGCCACGACGCCGTTGACCCGGCCGGATTCCGGGTCGCGGGTCGCGCGCAGGGCAGTCTCGAGCCAGATCTCGCCGCCCCGCCCGTGACGTGTCCGGTAGACGAGCCTGGTCTCCTCGATTTCGCCCCTCTTCAGGGCCTGGACGGTTTCGCGCACATGCGGAAGGTCCTCTTCATTGACGCCCGCCAGCGCGAGCGTGCCGGCAAGCTGTTCGGCGCTCCAGCCCAGGACACGAACGCACGAGGGCGATACGTAGATGATGCGCTCGTCGAAGCCGATGCGCATGACCATGTCGCTCGACTCCTCCGCCAGAAGCCGGAAGTCCGCCTCCTTGGCGGCCAGTACCGCGGCAATGCGTTGCCCCTTCAGCAACTGTCGCACCAGGTAGACGCCGGTGCCGGCGATCAGCGCCAGCAGGCAGAGGACGAGCGCCATCCGGATGATGGCCTCCTCGCGCCAGGGCGCAAGGACTTCGTCCTTTGCCTCCGTTGCCAGGATGAAGATCGGAAAGCGGTCGCTCAGCCTGTAGTAGCTCAGGCGCAGCGTCTGGTCGAAAGGCGACTTGAAGTAGAAGAGACCCGCCGGTCCGCGGGCGCCCATGTCGCGGATGAGGGGCGTGCTCGAGATGTCGCGGCCGACCGAGGCTTCGTTGTCGACGCTTCGCGCGAGGACGATGCCGCTCTTGTCGATCAGGGTGATGACTCCCGTCGAGCCGAGGTCGAAGCGCCTGTAGAATCTTGCAAAGTAGCTGGCATCGATGGTGGCCAGCACGACGCCGGCAAATGATCCGTCCGGATGATCGAAGCGGCGTGACGCCGTGATGACCCACTGTCCGCCGGAGCGGCTCCTGATCGGGCTGCCGATCAGCAAACCCTTGTCCGGCGATGCACGATGCTGCTTGAAGTACTCGCGGTCACTGTTGTTGAACAAGGCCGGATTGACGGGCTCCGTTGTCGCCAGCCAGCGGCCGGCTGCGTCATACACGAACAACGCGCGGACGCGCCCCATCGTACCCTTGCGGAGGTCGATGTCGTCTCTCAGCCTTTGGACCGCGCCAGGCCCGATGCCGTCCGACTCCAGACGGTGGACGAGGCCGATGACCAGGCTGTCGGCCAGTTCGAATGAATCGTCGGCATGCTGGACCAGCGACTGGGCGATGTTGGCGACGTCGACTTCCGCGGCTTTCAGCGCCTCGCGCCGCAAACTCAATTCGCGCAGGGAACTGAGGGTGAGGAGCGTCACGCAGATGACGGCGACGAAACCACCGACGAGGAAGGCCAGTTGGCGCAGGCTGGCGTTGCGGAGACTCCCACTCATCTCGGGTACTCGCGAGAACGCCTGCCGAGGAAAGCCGATCTAGATGGCGTCGCACCAGGGAGTGCGGTCGAATCCATCCCAATTTACCCAATCGTATGACGGAAAATGGACTAGTCCCACGCGACCTGAGCATAGGCCATCGTCCGCGGCAAACAAACCTGAATAGTCGCGGCAGCATGGCAATTCCGGGTTCCTTCGCCCGGTATGCGGCGGGCGCCGGCGGATGATCGTGTTCTCGCCCTTTCCTCGCGATGCTAAGGGGGCTCACTGACGGAGGTTGGGAGACACGTGGCGAAAGTAGTCGTGAAGAAGTCGGGAATTCACGGCGACGGCCTGTTTGCCGCCGAGGAGATCCCATGGGGAACGAAGATCATCGAGTACAAGGGAGAACGAATTGCCGATGACGTAGCCTTCGCGCGGATCGCGGCTGGCGCCGACAGCATCTTCGAGTTGGGGAGGAACACGAACATCGACGGTTCGTCCGGCGGTAACGAGGCGCGCTTCGCCAATCACCGCCGCCGCCATCCCAACGCCTTCATTCTCCGCGACGGGGGACGGATCTGGCTCGTCGCCGGCATCGAGGGCATCGCGAAGGGGGAGGAGATCACCTTCGACTACGGATCGACCTTCTTTCCGCGGTAGGACCGGGGAGTCTCCGCCCGGCCGGAACGTGCCGTCGGCAGCTGCGTTGCAGCAACCGCAGGCCCGCAGGCCTAGTCCGGAGACCCGCATTGGATTGGCTGCTGTCGATCGACTGGACGTCGATGTTCGTGCCTACGGTCGCCCTGGCCGACCTGGCGACGCGTGGGGTCATCCTCTACGGGGTCATTTTCGTCCTGATGCGACTCGTGTTGCGGCGCCAGCTGGGCGGCATCGGACCCTCCGACATCCTCGTCGTCGTGCTGGTGTCGGAAGCCGCCGGAAACGGTCTGGTCCCTCAGACACAGTCGGTCAGCGAGAGCGCGTTCGTCGTCCTGGTGATCCTGATGTGCAGCTACTCGGTCGAATGGCTGCAGTTCCGATTTCCGGCCTTCGAGCGCCTGACCCGCGGCCCGAAGATCAAGCTCATCGAGGACGGCCGCCTGCTTCGTCGCAACATGCGCCGGGAATACGTCACCGAAGGCGAACTCATGGCCCAGCTTCGGGAGCAGGGCCTGGAAGACTGCAGCCAGGTCAAGGAAGCCTGCATCGAGGCCGACGGCTGCATAAGCGTCATCAGGAAGGACGACTGAGGATGCCCTCGACCATCTCCTGGACGTTGAACGCTTCCGGGAGCGTCGCGAGATGATGGGGCTCGCCGCGCGACAGCCTGGCCACGCCCTCAAGCTGCCGCTTCAGCGCTAGCGGGCGGGCCCGCTCGTTGGGCATGGCGTCCGGGGCGGGCTGCCAGGTGCCGTCGGGCAGGTGGCGCTCCGCGATCGACCAGTCGCACAGCCGCACCGCGCCCCGGTCGCCGTGCAGCGTCCAGACATTGTGATCGTCCTTTGCGGTCGCGCCGACGCTGCCCGAAAGCGTGACGGGCAGGTCGCCGGCGCGCAGGGTGGCCGCGATGCGCCGCTCCGACCGGCCTGATTCCGGGAACCAGGCCTCGCCATGCAGAGCGTGCAACGGCCCGCCGAGGCGGCGCGCCAGGAAGAGGAAGTGCGAGACCACCTCGCGCGTGAAGCCGCCCTGTGCCGGCCTGTCCAGCCACTCCACGGCATCGGCCTGCCAGGGGCGTGGCCAGGCCTTGAAGCCCACGTCGATGTCGATGCGTTGCGGCGTTCCGATCTCGCCCGCGGCGATCCAGTCGCGCAACGCCGCGACGGCGAAGGAAGAGGCGAAGGGAAAGTTCACCGCCCCCCGGTTGCCGGCCTCGGCCACGAAGGTGCGGGCGTCGGCGACATCGACCGCAAGCGGCTTCTCGCCGAAGAAGCTCCTGCCGGCCGCGAGGGCTGCGCGCGCATGGCCGAGATGCGAGGCCGGCGGCGAGGCGACGTAGACGCAGTCGCCGGCCGCGATCACCGCCGCCGCGTCGGGCATCCGGGGCACGTTCGGGAAGGTGCGCTCCATGCGCCGCATCGCTTCGGGCGAGGGGTCCCAGACGCCGCAGGCGTGGACCAGGGCGGGGTCCTGCTGGACGATCGCGCCGAGCAGGCGCTCGCCCATGATGCCGGCGCCGATGATGCCGATCGCGACACTGTCGTTTGTCATTTCATTCATCCGTTCAGGCCGTCGGCCAGTAATGTCCGTCGGGCGTCGATCGCTTGCCGAAGATCGCTTCGCCCACCCGCACGACGTCGGCGCCCTGCACGATCGCTTCCTCGAAATCGTTCGACATGCCCATCGACAGTTCCGCGATCGCGGGATGGCTCGCGGCCGCCGCAGCGCGCAGGTCGCGCAGGCGTTCGAAGCAGGGCCGCACCTTCTCGAGGTCGGTGCTGAACACCGCGAGCGTCATCAGCCCGCGCGGCTTCAGCCGCGGGAAGCGCTTGAGCTCTTCGAGAAAGGGCAGGAGTTCGTCCGGGTGCAGCCCGTACTTGCTCTCCTCGCCCGAGGTGTTCACCTGCACATAGACGTCGAGCGAACGGCCCTCGCGGTCGAGGCGCGAGTCGAGCATCCCGGCCAGCCGCACGCTGTCGAGCGCGTGGAATTCTCGGGCGAAGCGGGTCAGGTACTTGACCTTGTTGGTCTGCAGGTGCCCGACGATGCTCCAGGCGATGTCGAGGTCGGCGAGTTCGTCCCGCTTGGCCACCGCTTCCTGGATCTTGTTCTCGCCGAAATCGCGGATGCCCGCCGCATGGGCGAAGCGCAGCACGCGGGCCGGCACCGTCTTGGTGATCGGCAGCAAGCGTACCGTTTCGCGCGCCCGGCCCGCACGGCCACAGGCGCGCACGATCCGCTCCTCCACGGCGGCGAGGTTGCGGCCGAACATCGCGAGCGGGTCGGAGCCAAAGCGCTTGATGTCCTCGGCGGTCAGGTCGGCGGAGTCTGGAGCGGCGGTCATGGGCATCCGGAGAAATCGTCCGGCAGAGATACCCTAGTCGAGCTTTCGCGTCGCCATGAACACGCCGATGGTGGCGGCGACTCGCAGCTCCGCGGCATTCCTCATGTCTCGCAGCGCGGCTCGGGCGTTTCTTGCATGGGGCGGCGTGCGGGCTAGTATCGCCCGCCCGCTTGCAGAGGAAGGTAAATGGCCGCGCTGCTGAACGAGACCGACCTGATCGATCGCATCCTGGCGCACATCGACGGCAAGACGACGGACAAGGGAACGGTCGTCTGGCGCGAGCCGGTGGAGAACTATCATTCGCCCGAGCGGTTTGCGGCCGAGATCGAGGTGCTGCGGCGCGTACCGATGGCCTTCTGCCCGTCGGCGGCGCTGCCCGAGCCCGGCTCCTACATCGCGCGCACGACGGTCGGCACGCCGCTGCTGGTGGTGCGCGGGACCGACGGCGTGGTGCGCGGCTTTCGCAACGCCTGCCGCCATCGCGGCATGAAGCTGGAGGAGGGCGAGGGCTGCAAGCGCGCCTTCGCCTGTCCCTATCATGCCTGGACCTACGGTCTCGACGGCGCGCTGCGGCACGTGCCGGGCGAGGACGGGTTTCCTGGCCTCGACAAGGACGCCCACGGGCTCGTGCCGGTGGCGTCGGTGCAGGAGCGCAACGGCATCGTCTTCGTGACGCAGGACGAGCCGCTGTCGGACGGTCCGCTCGGCGACCTGCCGGAGGTGCTGACCGACGACTATGTGCTGTTCAACAAGATCGAGTTCGACGACAAGGCGAACTGGAAGGTGCTGGGCGAGACCTCGATGGAGGGCTACCACATCAAGGCGCTTCACAATCAGTCCTTCTATCCCTACGGCTACGACAATCTGAACGTGGTTGAGCTGCACGGCCGCAATTCCCGCATCGTCTTCCCGTTCCGCCGCATCGAGAGGCTGCGCAATCTTCCGCGCGAGGAGTGGAGCACGCAGGGCCGCATCACCGACGTCCACCAGCTCTTCCCCAACGCCCATGTCAGCGTGCTGTCGAGCCACGCGATCCTGATCATCCTCGAGCCGGTATCGCCGTCGGAAACGCACTGGGTCGTCTACCAGCTCGCGCCGCGCTTCAAGAACGGCAAGCCGCTCGACATCGAGCAGGCGCGCAAGGACGCGAACTTCGTGCAGGAGAGCGGCATCCTGGAGGACCGTCACGCCGCCCGCGAAATCCAGGCGGGCCTTGCGTCTGGCGCCAACACCCACTTCACCTTCGGTCACTACGAACAGGCGATCGGCCACTTCCACCGGCATCTCACCGAGCATGTGGAGATGTTGAGGGCGAGACGAACGTAGGGACGGGCATTGAGAAGAAAGATGTTCCTCGCCGGGATGGCCTTGCTGGCGCAGACGGCGGCGCCGGCCTTCGCGCAACAGGTTCTCCAGGCGGGCAGCCACGCCGAGCTTCAGGAGAAGTTCTGCGCCGCCGATCCGAGGAAGGAGCTGGTCCTGGTCCTGCCGGCGCGCCTTTTCGTCGACAGCGAGCAGGTGATATGCGACGGCGGTCCCTACAAGCTCTACCGGATCGTCTCGGTCTACGACACAGACGACTTCGAGTACTGGCTGGATCCGCCCTTCTACGAGCGCGGCAAGCGGCTGGGCTGCGACGGCAAGGCCGGACGTACCATGCAGACCGTCGCCCTGAACTGCCGTCCGCTGTGAAGCCATGGGCATGAGGCGACGCGCGGCCCTCGAAAGGCTGGCCCTGCTGGGCGTCGCGACCGGCCTCTCGGCATGGCCGGCGCGGGCCGCTAATGCGAGAGCGGGCTTCGTCTATGTCGGACCGCGTCGCGACTGGGGTTGGAACGAGTCGCATGCCATGACGGCACCGTCGCTTGCGCGTCTCTCCGGGGCGACGCTCGAAGCGTCCCTGCCCGAGAGCACCGACTATGACAGCGGCAAGGAGACGCCCGGGACGCGTGCCTATGCGCAGGCCATCGAGGGGCAGATCGCCCAGGGTGCCGGGCTCGTCTTCTCGACATCGGTCGGCCACGATCCTTTCCTGCGCGCGGCCGCGATCCGGCATCCCGACGTGGCGTTTCGCCAGGTCTCGCTGCTGCCGATGGAAGCCAACCCAGCCAACCTCGGCAGCCAGAACGCGCTGATCAACCAGGGCCACTTCGTGAACGGAGTCGCCGCCGGCCTGTGCACGCGGACGAACCGGATGGGGTTCGTGGCCGGGCTGCCGTTCGGCAGCGTCCTGCTCAACGTCAATTCGTTCCTGCTGGGCTGCCGCCGCACCAATCCCCGCGCCACCGTGCAGGTGATCTTCACCGGCGGCTGGGAGGAGAAGGCACGGGATGTCGCGGCGACGAACGCGCTGGTCGATGCCGGTTGCGACGTCATCACCTGTCATCTCGATGCGCCCAGGGCCGTGATCGCGACCGCCGAGGCGCGCGGCGTGAGGACCTGCGGACACGCTTTCGATCAGTCGCCGCTGGCGCCGCGCGGCTACGTCACCGGCGCGGACTATCACTGGGCTGACATGTTCACGGGCTTCGTCGAGGCGCGCCGCACCGGCGGTCTGCTGCCGGCCTTCCTGACCGGCGGCTACGACCGGGATTACGTGCGGTCGAGCCCATTCGGCGCCGGCGCCACCGCGGCCGCCATCGCGGCGGCGACCGGCGCCATCGATGCCATGAAGAGGAACGAGCCGATCTTCGTCGGTCCGCTCGACGACAATGCGGGCAAGAGGGTCGTTCCGGCGGGGGCGACCTACGGTCCCTATGCCGAGCAGCTCCAGCGCACGGACTACCTGCTCGACGGCGTCATCGGCCAGGTCCGATGACGGGAACTGGATTTCAATCTCACCAAGGAAGAAGACATGACCAAGCGTGTTGAAGGAAAGATCGCCGTCGTCGTCGGGGCCGGGCAGACGCCGGGCGAGACGATCGGCAACGGGGCGGCCATCGCCGGGCTGCTGGCGCGCGAGGGCGCGACGGTGCTGTGTGTCGACCGCAGCGGCGAACGCGCGGAGAAGACCGCCCGGGACATCTCGTCGACCGGCGCCGTCGTTTCGGCGATGGAGGCCGACATCACGGTGGCCGACGATTGCGCCCGCATCGTCAAGCTCGCGGTGACACGCTATGGCCGTATCGACATCCTGATCAACAATGTCGGCATCGGCGGCGGCGGCGATGCGCCCGCCCACCGACTCGAGGAGCAGGTGCTCGACCGCATCCTCGACGTCAATCTCAAGGGCATGTGGCACACGATCAAGGCGGCGATCCCGGTGATGCGGGCGCAGAAGTCGGGCTCGATCGTCAATATCTCGTCGCTCGCCGCCACCAGCGGCGCGACGCAGATGGCCTATGAAGTGTCGAAGGCGGCCGTGAACCGGCTCACCACGCATGTGGCCCAGTCCAACGCCCGCCACGGTATCCGCGCCAACGCCATCATGATGGGCTTCATGGACACGCCGATGGCCATCACCGGCATCGCCCAGGCGACCGGCCGTTCGACCGCGGAGGTGCGGACGGCGCGCAACGCCATGGTGCCGCTGCGCGGCAAGATGGGCACCGGCCACGACACCGCCTACGCCGCGCTGTTCCTCGCCTCCGACGAGGCCCAGTTCATCACCGGCGAGATCCTGCGTGTCGACGGCGGCATGGGTCTGGGGCTGGCTTAGAGCGAGCGCCGCGCAGCTATTTGGAGCGCGCAACTGGAGTTGCGCGCTCCCTTGCGACATCGCCTACTTCAGCGCCGCCTGCCGTGCGCGCAGCTCGTCGCTGGGGCGGATGTCGCGGGAGCGGCCGTAGACCGTCACGGCGACCAGCAGCACCGCGACCATGAAGCCGAACAGGGTGCGGTAGGCATCCTCGGAGCGGGCGCCGTCGGGCAGGGGCGCGAAGGCCCCGACGATGATGCCGGACAGGCTCTGCATGCAGGCGACGCCCAGCATCACGCTGGTGTTCATGGCGGCGATGCCGCGGCCGATCAGCCGGTCGGGGAAGATGCCGCGGCCGTGGGTCATCACCATGGTGCTTGAGGCGCTCAGGAAGCCGATGCCGACGATGGCGCCTGCGGCGACCCAGAGCGGCGCCCTGGCCCAGAAGGCGAGCGTCGCCAGGATCGCGGCGATCAGCAGCGTGCCGGTGATGGCGATGCGCTTGCGCGTGTCGAACACCCGGTCGAGCGGGCTGATGGTCAGCATGCCGATCTGGTAGGCGATCACCGCGACCAGCAGCACGTTGCCCGACTCGACGCGGCTCAGCCCATGGACCTCGCGCAGGAACGGACCGCCCCACAGGCCCTGCACGGTGAAGGTGCAGGCGTAGTTGCAGAAGTTGAGCGCGAGGATGAACTTGAGCTGCGGATTCTTCAGCACCTCGCCCAGCCCCTGCAGCATCTCCGCCGCCGTCTCGGGCTTGCGGACGAGGAAGGGATGGCCGGGCGGCGCGTCGCGCACGATCACCCAGACGCCCAGCGCCGTGAGCGCAGTGAAGGCGACCATCAGCCCGAACACGCCGCGCCAGCCGATCATTTCGGTGCCCCAGGCGAGCGGCGTGGTGGCGAGCAGGTTGCCCAGCAATCCCACCGACAGGACGATTCCCGCAAGGGTGGCAAACCGGTCGGGCGGGAACCAGCGCGAGATCACCACCATGCTGCCGATCAGCATGACGCCGAAGCCCGCACCCATCAGCGCCCGGCCCGCCAGCAGCTGCGGCCAGCCCGCCGCCAGGGTGAAGAGCGTCGCCCCGATCACGGCGAGCACCAGCATGCCGGTCACGGTGCGGCGCGGCCCGTAGCGGTCGAACAGGAAGCCACAGGGGATCTGCATCGCCGAGAAGCCGAAGAAGAACGCGCCGGTGAGGGCGCCCAGCGCCTCTGGTCCGATGCCGAGGTCGCGCATCAGGTCGAGCCCGATCGTGACGTTGGCCGCGCGGAAGAAATGGCTGGCGACATAGGCGGTCGCCAGCGTGGCCACGATGATGACGGCCTGCCGCCGGATGGCCCTACTGGTGCCGGGCGACGTCACGACGCGTTTCCTCTTTCCATTCCCGCTTTCTCGTCCGGCCGGGCCGGCGGTGCGTTGGTCTCGCCTGCCAGTGCTATCGACGAAGCAGGGGTACCGCAATCGCCGCGCGCATCATCGTTCCGCCCGCCGGATGCGATTGCGGCGAGAACTGTCGCTTCCGTCCGGGTGGCGGTAGCGGCTACACACGAAGCGACCATGCGCTCCCTCGAACCGCCGCCGTTGCGCGCCCTCGAACGATTGTCGATCCATCCGGGATTGATCGTCGCGGTGACCTGCGCCGGCGCCTTCATCGGGCAGCTTGATGCCAGCGTCGTGCAGCTGGCGCTTCCGCGACTGGCGGAGGCGTTCAACGTGCGGGTCGACTCGGTGCGCTGGGTGGCCATCTCCTACCTGTTGGCCTTCGCCGCGAGCCTCGCCGTGTCGGGCCGCGTGTCGGAGATGATGGGCCGCAAGCTGCCCTATCTCCTGGGGTTCGCGCTGTTCTCTCTGGCCTCGCTGCTCTGCGGCTGGGCCGAGACGCTGGAGCAGCTGGTGGCGCTGCGGGCGTTGCAGGGCGTCGGCGGCGGCCTGCTCGGCGCGAACAGCATGACCATCCTGGTGACCGCGGTGCCGGCGGACAGGCGGCCGCATGCCATCGGCTGGTTCACCACGGCGCAGGCGGTGGGCGTCAGCACCGGGCCGATCGTCGGCGGCTTCCTGCTCGAACTGCTGGGCTGGCGCTGGATCTTCTGGGCGGCGGTGCCCTTCGGCCTGCTGGCCGTCGTCCTGGGCTGGCTGGTCCTGCCGCGGTCGCGCGCGGAGGACATCAAGCGGGACGAGACCTTCGATCTGGCCGGCGCGGTGCTGCTGGTGCCGGCGGTGGGGCTGGGCGTGCTGGCGCTGACGCAGGTCTCGGTCTGGCCGCTCGCCTCGCCCGCGATGCTGGGCAGCGTGGCGGCGTCGATCCTGTTCCTGGTGCTGTTCCTGCGCCGCGAGAAGAAGACGCGCTGGCCGGTGGTCGACGTCGAACTGTTCCGCACGCGCGACTTCGCGGCCGGGTTCACCGGCGTCGTGATGGGCTACGCGCTGCTCTATGGAATGCTGTTCCTGATGTCCTTCGCCTTCGTGAAGGGGCTCGACAACGGGGCGCACGTGGCGGGGCTGAAACTCGCGACCATTCCCATCCTGCTCGGGCTGGTGGCGCCGCTCGCCGCGCGGCTCGGCGGGCGCTTCACCGCGCGGCGGGTCGGCATCGCCGGCATGATGATTTGCCTGGCCGCTCTGCTGGCGCTGGTCGCCATCGCCTTCGGACCCGACCGGCTGGTGGTGCGCCTCGTGGCGCTCTCCGTGTTCGGCGCCGGACTCGGCCTGTTCCTCGCGCCCAACAGCCACGCCACCATCGATGCCGCGCCGAAGCCCCATGCCGCGTCGGCCGGCGGGCTGGTCAATCTCGGCCGCGTGCTGGGAAGCTGCATCGGCGTCTCGGCGGCCTCCTCGACCCTGTCGTGGCGCCTCGGCCTGTCGGACAGCGCCGACCGCATGGGACCGGCCTTCGTGGAGGCGGTGGCCGGCAGCCTGTTCGTGCTGGCGGCCTTTGCGCTGGTGGCGATCGTGGCGTCTTTCGTGTCCAGGTCAACGCCCCCGGCATCGTGATCCGCCATTGGGCGTCTCAGGGCCGGTCGAGAAGGCGGGCCGTGGCGACGGCGACGGGTTCGCGGCGGGCGTTATAGATGCCCAGCGCGAGCGCGCCGTCCTCCATTCGATGGCCTTCGACGCTCAGCACGTCGTCGCGCTGGAGCATGCGGGGGAAGGTCGCGTCGAGACGTCCGCGCGCGATCCAGGCGTCGTCGCCCAGAATGTCCTGCGCGAAGCGGGACAGGTAGGTGAAGGACATCATCGCCGCCGGGATCGCGACCCGCGCGCCGATCGCCTGAGCGAGCCGATCATGCGTGTGATAGTTCTCGGCCGGCAGGCTGAACAGGCGCGACTTCTCCAGCGACATGGCGATGCGGCGGGGCGGAAACGTGTTCGGGGATGTCGCGGTGGGTGGAGTGGAAGGCGCCCCCGCGGGTCTGACCTCGTCGGAGCGGATGGCGCAGCCATGGTCGTAGACCGCCAGATCCTGGCCATCGGCGTCGAAGAACGACGCCCGCATCACGATGAAGTCCCGTCCGCGCCGTCGGTACTTCTCGATCACCGCCACGTCGGCCCGGATCGGGCGGCCGAGGCGGAACGGCCGCAGGAAGCGCGCCGACGACTTGCCGTGCAGGAACGGCGTGCCGACCAGATGGCCATGGTTCTGCCGGAACAGGCTGAAATGCCCGATCTCGCCGGGGGCGCGCAGGTAGAAGCCGGACGGAAACCACATGTACGTCGACAGGAACAGCGGATGCACCAGCGCGTCCGCCGGGTCGCCCACCAGCCAGCCGCTCTCGTCCTCGACGGCGTAGGCGAACTTCCGCACCTGCTCAATCGCCGGGCTGAAGAACGACGAGCCCAGCGGCAGGGGAACGGGCAGTTCGTCGAAGGTCGGGGGCGCCGTCGGCTTCATGGCGCGCGACACCTGTCGGCTCGTGCCGGCCGATGCAAAGCTCTGTCGGATGCGGCAGCGACGCACCGCTTGATCTGGATCATCGCCAAAGGTTATTGAGGACGTCATGCAGCCTGTCCACGTTGGACGTCAGGCTTGCGAAGCTTCGCGGCCGGTTTGGCGTGGCTTCGAAACAGTCCGGAGTTGAGCGATGAGATACGGGCCGCGCGGTGTTGGACACCTCTCCCTCGGCCTGCGGCGCCTGGCGCCCGGTCTCCTGCTCGCCATCGCTTTCGCCTTTCCCGCCGTTGCCCAGACCAGGGCGGGCGACAACGCACCGCCGGTGGTGCTGGTGAAGCCGGTCGAGGTGCGGACGCTCGCGCCTCAGTCGGAGTATGTCGGCCGGCTCGCCGTGTTCGAAAAGGTCGAGCTGCGGGCGCGGGTGAAGGGCGTGCTGGGCAAGCGGGAGTTCGCCGACGGCAGCAAGGTGACGGAAGGCCAGCTCCTGTTCACCATCGATCCCACGCCCTACCGCATCGCCGTGAACCAGAAGCGGGCGTTGCGCGACGGCGCGCAGGCCACGCTGATCAACGCCGACGCGCAGTTGAAGCGCGCGGCCGAGCTGTTGCGCACCAACAACGTCTCGCAGGTCTCCTACGACCAGCGGCTGGCCGAGCAGCTGCAGGCCAAGGCCGCCCTCGACGATGCCGAGGCGCAGCTCGAGGACGCCGAACTACAGCTCTCCTACACCAGGATCACCGCACCGATCGCCGGCCTGATCGGCCGCGCCGGCGTGGCCCCGGGCAACCTCGTCGGGCCGGAATCGGGCGTGCTCGCCACCATCGTGAACGAGCGCCAGATCCGCGCCCTGTTCTCGGTCCCCCAGGCGGACCTGCTGAACGTGCGCCGCGACCTGCGCACCGGCGAGGCGCTGGCCGTACGGCTGCGCCTGGCCGACGGCAAGCTCTACCCCGAGAAGGGCAAGGTCGACTTCATCGACGTCGCGGTCGATCCCACCACCGACGGGCAGATGGCGCGCGCGGTGTTCGAGAATGCCGACGAGCTGCTGACCGACGGCCAGACGGTGCGGGTCATCGTCGAGGGCAACGAACCCGCGAAGGTGATGGTGGTGCCGTTGGCGGCGATGGCGATCGACCAGACCGGCCGCTACGTCTACGTGGTCGACGGCAAGGGCGTCGTCGAGCAGCGCCGCATCACCGTCGACTTCGTGCGCGACGGGATGATCGCCGTGGCGAGCGGCCTCAAGGAAGGCGACCGGGTCATCGTGCAGGGCCAGCAGCGGGTGCGCGCCGGCATGGCGGTCGAGGCGCAGCCCGCGCCGGCCGCCGCCGGCCAGCCCAGGCGCTGATCCCATGGGCATCGCCGCCGTCTTCATCCGCCGCCCGCGGCTCGCCTTCGTCGTGTCCGCGATCATGGTCATCGCGGGCCTGCTGGCGCTGAACAGCCTGCCGATCGCGCAGTTCCCCAACATCGTGCCGCCGGAAGTGACGGTCACGACCAGCTATCCCGGCGCCTCGGCCCAGGTGGTCGAGGAGAGCGTGGCGCAGATCATCGAGCGCAACGTCAACGGCGTCGAGAACTCGATCTCGATGAAGTCGACCTCGGGCAGCGACGGCAGCTACAGCCTCAGCGTCTATTTCAAGGTCGGCTCGAACCCGCAGGACCACACGGTCAACGTCAACAACCGCATCAACCGCGCCATGCCGCAGTTGCCCGACGAGGTGCAGCGCAACGGCGTGCTGGTGAAGAAGCAGTCCTCGGCGCTGTTGCAGGTGGTCGCCGTCTATTCGCCCAAGGGTACGCGCGACGCGCTGTTCCTGTCGAACTTCGCCACCATCAACGTGCTCGACGCCATGCAGAGGGTGCCGGGCGTCGGCTCGGCCGGCCTGTTCGGCGGGCTCGACTATGCCATGCGCGTTTGGCTCGACCTCGACCGCATGTCGAGCCTCGGCGTCACCTCGCAGGACGTGGTCAAGGCGATCGAGGCCAAGAACATGCAGGCCGCGGTCGGCCGGGTCGGCGCCGCGCCGCTGCTCGACGGCGTCGACTTCCAGCTCAACATCACCGCCAAGGGCCGCCTGACCTCGGCCGAGGAGTTCGGCAACATCACCGTGCGGGCGAACCCCGACGGCGCGCTGCTGCGCATCCGCGACATCGGCCGGGTCGAGCTGGGCTCGGCCAATGCGGATGTCACCACGCGCTACAACGGCAAGCCGGCGGCCGGCATCAACGTCTACCAGCTGGCCGGCGCCAACGCGCTGGCCACCGCCGAGGGCGTGCGCCGGGTGCTGAAGGATCTCGAGGACCGGCTGCCCGAGGACGTCGCCTTCGAGGTCATGTACGACACCACGGTGTTCGTCGAGGCGACGATCCACAGCGTGGTGAAGACGCTGATCGAGGCCTTCGTGCTGGTCGCCATCGTCGTCTTCCTGTTCCTCGGCAGCCTCCGCGCGACCATGATCCCCATCATCGCCGTGCCGGTGGCGCTGATCGGCACCTTTGCCGTCATGCAGATGATGGGCTTCTCGCTCAACACCGTGTCGCTGCTGGCGCTCGTGCTGGCCATCGGCATCGTGGTCGACGACGCCATCGTCGTGGTCGAGGCGGTCGAGCACACGCTGGAAAAGGAGCCGAACCTCACGCCGGCCGAGGCCACCGAAAAGGCGATGGCCGAGGTCACCGGGCCGATCATCGCCATCACCCTGGTTCTGCTCTCGGTGTTCATCCCGACGGCCTTCATGCCGGGCATCGCCGGCAAGCTCTACCAGCAGTTCGCGCTCACCATCTCGGTCGCCATGGTGATCTCGGCGATCAACGCGCTCTCGCTCTCGCCGGCGCTGTGCGCGCTGTTGCTTACCTGCCGCGGCGCGCCGCGCGGCCTGATGGCCCGCATCCAGCGCGGCCTCGACGCCACCCGCAACGGCTACCTGAAGCTGGCGGGACCGCTGATCCGGCGCAGCGTGCTGGCGGTCGGGCTGGTCGTCCTGTTCGCGCTCGCGACCGGCGGGCTGCTGAAGGTCGTGCCCACCGGCTTCCTGCCCGAGGAGGACCAGTCCTCCTTCATGGCCGAAATCCAGCTGCCCGACGCCGCCTCGACCAGCCGCACCCTCGAGGCGGTGACCGAGGTCGAGGCCATGCTGACGGGCCAGCCGTGGCTGCAGAACTTCTTCACGGTGAGCGGCACCAGCCTGCTCGACGGGCTCAACCTGCCCAACCGCGCCATGATGATCGTCTCGCTGAAGCCCTATGCCGAGCGGCCGGGCCGCGAGATGTCGGCCTTCGCGGTGCTGGAGCGGCTCAACAAGGCCTTCCAGCGGGTGGCTGCGGCCAATGTCTATGCCTTCAACCCGCCGCCGATCGCGGGACTGGGAAACTCCGCGGGCTTCGAGTTCGAGGTGCAGAGCCTGACCGGCGCGCCGCCGGAGGAGATCGTGGCGGTGGCGCGCGGCGTCATCAACGCAGCACAGAGCGCGCCCGAACTGGCCGGCGTCTTCACCACCTACAGCGCCTCGACGCCGCAGATCCGGCTGGAGCTCGACCGCGATCGCGCCGAGACCCTGGGCGTCGCCATCCCCGACATCTTCGCCGCGCTGCAGACCGCGATGGGCAGCAAGAACGTCAACAACTTCAACATGTTCGGCCGCACCTGGACGGTGCGCGTCCAGGCCGACGCCGCCGACCGCCGCACCGTCGACGACGTAAACCGCGTGCGCGTGCGCTCGGCGAGCGGCACCCTGGTGCCGCTGCAGGCGATGGCGACGCTCGAACTCACGACCGCGCCCGCCACCATCAACCGCTACAACAACCTGCGCTCGGTGACGCTGAACGGCGCGCCGGCCGCCGGCTATTCCTCGGGCGAGGCGATCGCGGCGATGGAGAGGGTGGCGCGCGCCAGCCTGCCGCCGGGTTACGGCTTCCAGTGGGCCGGTACGGCGCAGCAGGAGAAGGAGGCGGGCAGCCAGACCGGCTTCGTGCTCGCCCTTGCGGTGCTGTTCGCCTACCTGTTCCTGGTCGGCCTCTACGAGAGTCTCGCGCTGCCTGTGGCGGCGCTGCTGTCGGTGATCGTCGGCCTGTTCGGCGCCCTGGCGGCACTGTGGCTGACCGGCCTCGCCAACAACATCTACGCCCAGATCGGCATCGTCGTGCTGATCGCGCTGGCGGCCAAGAACGCCATCCTGGTGATCGAGGTCGCCATGCACGAGCGCGCCGGCGGCAGCGACCCCGTGACGGCCGCCACCTCGGCCGCCGGGCAACGGTTCCGCGCCGTGATGATGACCTCCTTCGCCTTCATCCTCGGCCTCGTGCCGCTGGTGATCGCCTCGGGCGCGGGCGCCGCCACCCAGCGCGCCGTCGGCACCGCCGTGTTCGGCGGCATGCTGGCCGCCTCCTGCCTCGGCATCTTCGTGATCCCGGGCCTCTACGTCGCCTTCGAGAAGATGCGCCGCGCCGTGCCGGAGCTGCTGCGCAAGCCGTTCTCCCGCGCCGGCGGCTGACTTGGAATACTCCCCATCTCGGTTGACCCTGACCTCATCCTGAGGAGGTCGCGCAGCGACCGTCTCGAAGGATGGGCAACAGAGGCGGTGCGCGTGCCCACCCTTCGAGACGCTCACTGCGTTCGCTCCTCAGGGTGAGGTCAGGGGGTGGAACACTCGGTTCGATTCAGGCTTGCGTAGAAAGACCCTACGCCGGCATGAGCCGGGCGGCGCGGGCGCGCAGGCGGCGGCGGAGGCCGCGGAGCAGGCCGCCGTTGGACATCGCCTCGAACACGTCGTCGGGGCCTTCGGGGTCGAGTACCTGGTTGTCGGCCAGCCATTTCTCGACCTCCTCGAGGTCGGGAATCTCGTAGGGCCGCAGCGAGCGGCCGTTGCCGCGCAGCGCCTCGACGGCTTCGATCAGCGAGCCCTTCGCCTCGATCGCCGCGGCGACCTTGTCGGCGGAAACGCCCAGATGCTCGGCGAGCAGGCTGTCGCGCAGCGCTCGGATCTCGTTCGCGGCGGCCTCGTTGCCGGGATGGGCGGCATCGATCGTGACGTCGCATTCGGTGTCGAGGCGCATCGACCGGTTGTTCATGTTCGACGAGCCGACATGCAGCACTTCGTCGTCGACGATCATCATCTTGGCGTGCACGTAGATCGGCTCGCCCGCTTCAGTGTACGGATGATAGATCCGCAGGCGCCGGGCATGGTCGAGGTGGCCGAGCGCGCCGCACAGTCGCGCCCGGGCCGTGTCCATGGCGACCGGCTCCAGCCAGCCGTGCGATTTGAACGGATTGATCAGCACGATCTCCGGGCCGTCCGGCTCCTCCAGCCGGTGTGCGATCGCCTCGGCGATGCGGCGCGACGCGAAGTACTGGCTTTCGGCATAGATGTAGCGCTTCGCCCGCGCGATCAGCGCGAGATACGTCGCCTCGATCTCGTGCACGGCATCCTCGCCGTCACCCTCCGGGCGCGAGCGGCAGATCGCCACCGCGATGTCGCGGAACTGCACGCCGAGCCCGTCGGGCCAGCAGCCGCCGCCGCCCGTGACCGGCGCGAGCTCGCCGCCGCCGGCCATCCGCCAGCGATGCCGCGCCAGCTCGCCCAGCGCCGCCGCCACCGGGCCTTCCAGGATGGTGGTCGCGTCGTGCCACGGCGCGTAGGGGTTGCCGTCTGGGCCGATGCGGCGCGGGTCGTGGTCGCGATGCTCCGGCGTGTCCCAGCGATTGCTGGTCATGTCGATGCCGCCGCAGAAGGCCACGCAATCGTCGATCACGACGATCTTGTGATGGTGCGAGGCGCCCAGGGTCGCTGCACCGTCGAGCCGGGTGTGGATGCGCGGATGCGCCATCCAGCGCATCAGGGTGAAGATCGTGGTGCCGCGGACCAGGGTCTTCACCGCGCCGATGTTCCAGCGCAGCAGAAATACTTCCAGCTCGGGATTGCGCTTCACCAGCCACAGCACGAACTCGCCGAGCGTGCGCGGCTCGCCCGGCAGTCGCTCGTCGGACAGTTCGATGCGGGCGTCGAAGTCCCAGCCGATCAGCATGATGCGCCTGCGCGCCTTCAGCATCGCCTTCCGGCCGACCTCGAAATAGGCCTTGGCATCGACGATCAATCCCGCACGGGTCGCCTTCTCGCGCCGCCAGAACAGGGCGGTGTCGGGGCCGGCGCGCGCTTCGCTCCGGTCACTGTCGCGCATGGGGCAGTCCGACGAGGGAGGACGGAGCAGGCGCCTTCAGAAGTGCCAGGCGAGCCGCAGCGTCGCGCTCTGAGTGAGATACGCCTTCCCGGCCGAAAGCCCGTAGGCCGCCTTGGCCTCGAAACCATGCGCGCGATAGACCTGCAGCCCGGCCTCCAGCGTGGCGAGGAGGTTGGGGGCGGCCACCGTCGCCTGGAAAGCGCCCAGGCCTGCGAGCGGACCGGAGACGAACCAGGTCTGGAAACTCGACCCGCTGTCGGGCAGCACCGTCGCGCCCGCCACGAGGTAGGGCCGCAGGATCGTGTCCCGGGCCATGTCGATCCGGCCGCCGACTTCCAGCGTCGGCACGATCGCCGGGCGAAGCGTGCTCTCGCCGCCGAATCCCATCGCCAGCCCGGACCCGCCGGACTCCTGGAACGCCGGCCGGTTGAAATAGCGCAGCTCGAGGTCGAGGCGCGGACGCAGGTACCAGCCGTCGAACAGAAACTCGTAGGCGCCGCGCAGCCGAGCGCTGCCGCCATACGACGTGCTCGACCCGGTGATCTGGCCCGCCTCGCGTTGCAACGCGTTGACGCTGGTGCCGAAGGCGAGGCCAGCCGCCAGCAACCACGGCCCGCGTACCCACTTGAGCGCGAGGGCGCCATCGTAGGTCTGGCCGGTGCTCGACGCATATCCGCCGCCGGCCTGGCCGGACACGAATCCGATCCCCAGGAAGCCGCCCAGGAACCAGTCCTCGGCGATCTGCTTCTGCCCACCGACCCGGAACACCGCCGCCTGCGACGTGCCGGCGGAGTCGCCGATGCCTTGGTTGGTCCACTGGCCGGACACGGTGCCCCACAGGCAGCCATCCTCGGTCAGCAGGAGCGAACCGCCCGCGAACACCGGGCAGCTGAAGGCCGGTGTCGGCGAGACCGCGGCACCGGCGGCCGCCCCCGCTGCGGCCCCCGCCGAGGCGGCGGTTCCGCCCGTGCCCATGGCGCCCACGATCAGCGCGCTCGCCACCGCGACGTCGGCGACGATCGTCGCGTCCCGCGGTGGCAGGCCCAGCGAGGTAAGGGCGTTTTGCAGCGTCGCATCGATCCGTGAGACGGTGCCCGGTCGTCGCAGCTCGTCGGCGTGGGCGGCGGAAGCACTCATCACGATCGCGCCGGCCAACGCCAGCAGGCCGATGCTTCGCATGGTCTACGCCCTCTCGACGACTCGAACGCTCGTCGATGCCGGCGAGCGGTATCGACGTACTCAACGTCGTGTCTCTTGCATGAGCCGGGATCGGCGCCAAGCAAATACGGCTGTGGGGTGGCCCGGGTCGGAACCGATCGTCGTCCATCGCTGTCTCGATGCCGGGAAGCCGCGGCCGTGGTATCTGGAGACATGGAAACGACGGGATTGCGGGAAAAGTTCCAGGATCTCTATTTCGGCAGCGGCCCGGCCGCCCGGCGGTTCCGCTACGGGCTGGTCGGTTTCGACATCGCCACCATTGGCGTGTTCCTGATCGCGCCCTTCGGCGGACTTCAGCCGTGGATGATCGCACTCGACCTTCTCATCGGACTTCTGCTGCTGGTCGAGTTCGGGGTGCGGCTGTGGGTGGAGCGCCGGCCGCTGCGCCATCTGTTCAGCCTGTCCTCGGCGGCCGACCTGATCGTGATCCTCTCCCTGCTGCTGCCGGTCTTCCTCGAGAACCTGGCGTTCCTGCGCATCGCCCGGGCGCTGCGCCTGCTGCGCTCCTATCACCTGCTGCGCGACCTGCGGCAGGACTCGAAGTGGTTCCGCCTCTACGAGGACGTCATCCAGCGCACGGTCAATCTCGGCGTCTTCATCTTCATCGTGACGTCGGTGGTCTATGTCACGCAGCACAGGATCAACCCGCAGATCGCCAACTATGTCGACGCGCTTTACTTCACGATCACGACCCTCACCACCACCGGCTTCGGCGACATCACCCTGAAGACGCCGGGCGGGCGGCTGCTCGCGGTGATCATCATGGTGGTCGGCGTCGGCCTGTTCCTGCGCCTGCTGCAGGCCATCTTCCGCCCCAACAAGGTCCGCTTCGAGTGCCCGTCCTGCGCCCTGCTGGTGCACGACATCGACGCGGTGCACTGCAAGCATTGCGGCATCGTCCTGCCGATCCCGAACGAGGGGGTGTAGGAGGCTTCCCCATTTAGCCGTCGTCCCGACCGGAGCGAAGCGGAGCGGAGGGACCTTCTCTCCTCAGTCTGACAGCTTTTGGTGGAGAGAAGGTCTCTCCGCTTCGCGCTTCGCGCTCTGGTCGAGACGACGGGTGAAATCGCAGGAGTGACTCAGAGCGCCGGCCCCGCGAGGATGGTCCGCGCTTCCGTGGTGATCGTCTCGGCGATGGTGGCGTAGCTGTCGGCATAGGCCGAGCCGTCGCGCCACACCGCGGCGAGGGAGCGGCTGGCGGTCCAGCCGGTCATGGGGAGGCGGGTGACCATGTCGCTGCCGCCGACTTCCGAGCGCAGATAGAGTTCCGGCAGGATCGCGAAGCCCAGGCCCGAGCCGCACATCTGGCGCAGGCTGTCGAGACTCGTTCCCTCGTAATCCTCGAGCAGCGTCGCCTTGAGATCCTCGCAGATCTCGCGGGCCTGGCGGTGGGCATGGTGGCGGCGGTCGAGGCTCAGGAACCCGATCCCCGCCAGGTCGCCGCGGCGCACCTTCGCCGCCTGGCCCAGCGGATGCTCGGGCGGGCAGACGATGTGCAGCGGCTCGCGGAACAGCGGCTCGATGTGCAGGTCGCTGCCGGAGACGGGCAGGGGCGACAGCACCATGTCGAGCTCGCCGCGCGCCAGCTCGCGCGCCTGCTCGTCGGGAATGCCCTCGCGGATGTAGAGCCGAAGGTCGGGGAAGCGCCGGTGCAGCGTGGCCACGATGCGCGGCATCAGGTAGGGGCCGAGCGTCGGCGTCACGCCGAAGCGGATGGTGCCGGCGATGCCGGCGCGCGAGCGCCGCACCATCTCCTCGGCATCCTTCACGTCGAGCAGGATGCGGCGGGCGCGCGTCACCAGGTCCCGGCCGATCGGCGTGAGCTGGACCGGGCTCTCGTTGCGCTCGACCAGGGTGACGCCCAGCCGCGCCTCCAGCGCCCGCAGCTGCTGGCTGAGCGTCGGCTGGGCGACGTGCACGGAGTCCGCGGCCCGCCGGAAGCTGCGGCTGTCGGCGAGGGCCACGAGATAGGAAAGCTGGCGCAGCGTGGTCATGGAGGGCTCCCGGGATGGGGAGGGGAGAAGCGATAGTCTGTGACTATCAATATATGCCCGTCAAATCTATTTCTACAATCGCCATCCGTCGCGCATCTTGCCGCCCTCACCGCAGAGGACGAACGAGCATGCGCCACCCCACCCATCGGATCCTGGTATGATCGAGTTCCTGGTCCAGCCCTTCCTCGGCACGCCGGTCTGGTTCTGGCTGGCTTTCGTGACCCTGGTGGGATTGCTCACCGCCTTCGACCTCGGCCTCCTGCACAAGGAGGACCGGGTGATGGGCATCGCCGAATCGCTGAAGCTCTCGGTCTTCTACATCTCGATCGCGCTGGCCTTCGGCGTCTGGGTCTGGATGGAGAAGGGCGCCGATCTCGGCATGCAGTACTTCACCGGCTTCTTCATCGAGAAGGCGCTGTCGATCGACAACATCTTCGTCATCAGCCTGATCTTCACCTTCTTCGCCATCCCGGCGAAGTACCAGTACCGCGCGCTGCTCTGGGGCATCATCGGCGTCATCGTTCTGCGCGGCATGATGATCGCGGCCGGCGCGGCGCTCGTGAGCGAGGCCTACTGGGTGCTCTACCTGTTCGCGGCGTTCCTGATCGTGACCGGCATCAAGATGTTCTTCACGACCGACCAGGAGCCCGACCTCGCGAACAACGCCGCCATCCGCTGGATCTCCAAGCGGATGCGGGTGACCAAGGAGCTGCACGGCGACAAGTTCTTCGTCTTCCAGGCCGACGAGCGCACGGGCCGCATGGCGCTGGCGGCGACGCCGCTGTTCCTCTCCCTGGTGGTGATCAACGTCGCGGACCTGGTGTTCGCCGTGGACTCGGTGCCGGCGATCTTCGCCATCACCACCGACACGTTCGTGGTCTACACCTCGAACATAATGGCGATCCTGGGCCTGCGCGCCCTCTACTTCGCGCTGTCGGCCATGATCGATCGCTTCCACTACCTGAAGCACGCGCTCGCCGCGGTGCTGGTCTTCATCGGCTCCAAGATCTTCGTCTCGGACTTCCTCCTGGGCGACGCGAAGTTCCCGCCGGTCGCCAGCCTCGCCGTCACCTTCGGCCTGATCGCCGCCGGCATCGCCTGGTCGCTGTGGAAGACGCGGGACGGGGCGGTGCACCGGTAGGGGCGGCCGCTACTCCCGTGCCCTCCCGTGCCGCGGCGACACGGCGAGGCCGAGGAAGACCATCGCCGCCTGGTTGAGCCGAATCAGATCCTCTTCGTCGAGCCGCCCGATCCGCTCGCCGACCTTCGATCGGGGAACCGTGGTGATCTTGTCCACCATCAATCGCGAAGACGAGCGCAGCCCGTTGCGCTCGTTCGGCTCGACAGCCAGCCGGAATAATGGCGCTTCGCTGGGATCGGTCGTAAAGGCACAGATCGTGATGGAGTCGGTGGCGTCGAAACTGTCGTCCTGTAGTATGACCACCGGTCGAGGCTTGCCCGCATAGTCCTTGCCGCCCGAGACGGTCCAGACCTCGCCGCGCTTCACTCGTCCGGCCAGTCCGAAACAGAATCGATGAACGCCTGATCCTCGCGCGCCCGCGCGCTTCGCGAGACCGCCAGCGACTGGCGATGCGCCTCCTTCCGGAACGACGCCGCCCGCACGTCCGGGACCCAGATCTGGATCGGCCGCAAACCCAGCGCCCGCAGCCGGTCGCGATGCTCCTGCACCTTCACCCGCGTGGGCTTGGCGCTTCTCGCTGTTGGCATGTGCCGCTCCCTCATGGTGGGTTACATGTAACTCTTCGCGCTATCAACCGCAAGAGGCGAGCGCGACGGAAGGTTAGTTAGCGCGCCCTACATTCTAGCGATGAGCGTGCTGGAACCGATTATTCGATCTAGACGCGGATCAGATTTGACCAATGCCGGGGCACACCTAATCTTCGTTCGAAGAGAGTATTCGAGTCCGCGTGAGGGTAACTTACTCTAATCTGGTCGCGCCCGGCCAAAGGCGATGCAGGTTCGCTGGCATCGGAATCCATGCCCGCTGGTATGTCTCATCGCAATTGGCCAACACTGAAGGGGAGTTGTGCCGAATGGCCAACGAGGTGCAGGCATGCAGCGTTATGAAGTCGAGGTGGCGTTCGATTGTCCCGAATGTTCGAATGAAGTAGCGGCAGTTGTCCCCGTGCCTGAGCCAAATTACGCCGCCGAAGAAGGTTCGGACATGACCGTGTTTGGAGATACCTATGCGACTTGCTCCGCATGTACGACTGAATTTCACTTTTCTGTCTGGTCGGGGCCTCACAGTTGCTCTTTAGAATTCTCTGACTACCCGGACCGTAAAGTTCGAGTAGGCACGCCCTCTTACTCGATGCCTGACGACTGGGAAGATTATGCACCTCCCGAAAGTCCTTACGACATCTTCGTGGAGTCAGCCGGACAGCTCACCCAATTGCTGGAAGAGCAAGGCTCACCGTTCGACGGCACGGACCTGATAAATCGGATGGTGTTTGCTCAGCATATTGGAGCGTTAGAAGCATTCTTGGCAGACACCATAATAAACGCAGTCGAGACCGATGAGGATGCATTTACCAACCTGCTTACCTCCGATGATGAGCTTAGGCGCGAGAAGGTTGGATTGCTGGAAATCGCCCAAAACCCAGACTGGGTCAAAAATAGAGTGCGGGCATATCTTCGGGATGTGCGTTGGCACAACCTCGCGAGAGCGGATGCATTGTATAAGATCACGCTCAGTATCGACTTGTTTAAGATTCTGGGAGCAGAAAAGAAGCGGCTATTTTTGGCCGTTCAGCGGCGGCACGATTGTGTGCATAGGAATGGTTTCGATGTTCCTGGCAATCGACTAACCATTTTTACTGCGAATTATGTCAGGGATTTAGCTAAGGCTGTGCGTCTATTGGTCGAAGGGATCCATGGACAGATAGTCTCAGCCGAGAACAAGATCCCATTCTAGCTTGCGGACGACATTTCGGCCCGTGAGGTTTCTCAAGAGACGCTTGCTTAGAGTTGTGCGGTAGCCTTGGAATGCTGTGATCTCTTGGTCATGTGAGCTTAGGCAACCCCCACCGCTGCCAACGCCTGCGTCAGATCCGCGATCAGATCGTCCGGATGCTCGATGCCAACCGACAGGCGGATCGTCGTGTCGAGCACGCCGATGCGGTCGCGTACTTCGAGCGGGATGCCGGAGTGCGTCATGGCCGCGGGGTGGCTGGCCAGTGATTCCGTGCCGCCCAGGCTCACCGCGAGCTTGAAGATCTTGAGCGCGTTCAGGAAGGCGAAGGCTTCCTTTTCGCCGCCCTTGATGTCGAAGGAGAAGGTCGAGCCGGCGCCGGTGCACTGCCGATTGTAGAGCGCCTTCTCGGGCGAGTCCTCGGGGAGCAGGCCGAGATAGTGCAGCTTCGCCACCTTGGGATGGGCGGCCAGCCATTCGGCGACGATGCGGGCGTTGGCGTTGGCGCGCTCCATGCGCAGGCCCAGCGTTTCCAGCGAGCGGCCCAGCATCCAGCAGGAATGCGGGTCGAGCTGGGTGCCGAGGCTGCCGCGCAGGGCGCGGATCGGGCCCATGACCGACTGCTTGCCCATCGCCGCGCCGGCGATCAGGTCGGAATGGCCGCCGACATATTTGGTGAGCGAATAGACCGAGACGTCGGCGCCATGGTCGAGCGGGCGCTGGAAGACCGGCCCCAGCAGGGTGTTGTCGCAGACCAGCACGGGCGCCACGCCGTTCTGCCAGCGCGCGATCTCCTCGGCCAGGCGGCGCAGCAGGGCGATGTCGACCAGCGTGTTGGTCGGGTTGGCCGGCGTCTCGATCATGATGACGGAGATGCGGCCCTTGCCCATCGTCTTCTTGCGCGCCTCGGCGATGGCGTCGCGGATCGTCTCCTTGTTCACCCCGTCGACGAAGCCGACGGCCGAGATGCCGAAGCCCGACAGGGTCCTGGCGAGCAGGGTTTCCGTGCCGCCATAGAGCGGCTGCGAGTGCAGCACCACGTCGCCGGGGCGCGCGAAGGCCAGCAGCGTCGTGGAGATCGCCGACATGCCCGAGGAGAACAGGGCGCAGGTCTCGGCGCCCTCGTAGACCGCCAGCCGGTCCTCGACGATCTCGCTGTTGGGATGGTTGAAGCGCGAGTAGACGAGGCCGGCGGCGCTGCCGGCGGGCGGCGTCTTGCGGCCGGCGACGTAGTCGAAGAAGTCGCGTCCCTCCTCGGCCGAGCCGAACACGAAGGTCGAGGTCAGGAACACCGGCGGCTTGACCGCGCCCTCCGACAGCGCCGGGTCGTAGCCGTAGGACAGCATCAAGGTCTCGGGGTGGAGCCTGTGGTTGCCGACATGGGTGCGGGACGGGCGCGGCGCGGTCATGGCGTGTCTCCTGTCTCGGGGTGGGTGTCTCCTTATGATGACCGCAAGGTGTGTCGAAACGGTGTGTTTCTTCCGTCGTCTCGACCGGAGCGCCGAAGGCGCGCAGTGGAGAGACCTTTCTTCCTCGATTTGACGGCAATGGGCAGAAAGAAGGTCCCTCCACTCCGCTTCGCTCCGGTCGGGACGACGGGAGGTTAAGCCCCCATCAGCGCCGCGATCTCGGCGCGGACGCCGTCGGAGCGGCGATAGTACTGGTGCGAACCCGCGAAGCCGGTGTCGTAGTCGGTGAAGCCGCTGCAATCGACCCGGCGATAGATCGCGGGCGGGAACAGGATGGTGTCGCCGCCGTTGCGCGGCCCGTCCTGGCCGAGGCGGTGGCAGGAGTTCAGCGTCTCGCTCAGCTTGTCGAGCACCTTGTCTCCGCGGTTGTGCAGGACGGTGATGCGGCGGCCGAGCCGCTGGAGCGGCGCCAGGCTGTTGGTCACCGGCGGATCGAAGGCATCGTCGACGATGTCGGCCGCCGCCAGGAAGATGTGGTCGAACATCTCGGCATCGCCGTTGCCGTTCTCGAACCAGGCCTGCACGGCGCCCTGCAGCGCGAGGTTGCCCATGCTGTGGGTCAGCAGGAAGGTGCGCCGCCCGTTGGCGCGCGCCTTCTGGAGGATCGGCAGCAGGTTGGCGAGGAAGCGCATCAGCGGCAGGCCCGAGCCGCCGGCCATCTTCTGGTCCGAGCGATAGGGCAGGGTCGGGAAGGGAAACGTCAGCAGCTGGCCGCGCGAGGGCCAGCTGAAGGTGACGACCGCGGTGTCCGCCTCGGGGACGCCCGACGCCGCCAGCCATTCGCGGTTGAAGGCGGCGCGGGTCAGCGCATCCTCGAAGCTGTTGGCGAAGCCGTGGATGAAGACGAGGATGTTGCGCCCGCCCTCGGCCAGGTCGTCGATCGCCGACTGGCTGAAGCGGCCCTTCTGCAGATCCTGCAGCGAGCGGATGGCGCCCACCGTGTCGGCCGTCAGTCCGGCGCTGTCGACGAAGGCGGTGCCGTAGGTGACCTGCAGCGGATTGTCGGGCGCGGTCATGAAGAACGTGTAGTTCTCCGGCCGGTCCGCCGGATGGTTGGCGATCCTGTTGGTGGCGAAATAGACGGTGGTCGTCATGATCCTCTCCCCGCACGCGCCGTGCGAGAGTGAGCCGGCGGCGATTCGTGTCAATGTGCATCCGTGCACATCACGATGCGCATTCCTTATGTGCGAAAGCAGACCGGCCGATGCACTCTCTGATTGCAGGGGAAATTACACCGCGATATGTGTCGATACGTCGGCACGCTGTTGGGGAGCAGTTCGCTGCCGAGGCAATGCCGGAAGTACAGGCTCGCCGAGAGCCTGTCCGGTCTTGGGGGCAGTGTGGCGTTTCCAGCGTGCATCGTGCAGGCGACTTGCGACGGCGGACCGGGCGACCGGCCGAGCCATCATGCAATGACCGCCATGTGCATTGCTCCCATCGCTGCGGCTCTCGCCTCCCACAGCTTCCGCTTCGCTTTCGTCGCGTAGGACGTACCCATGCCCGTTGCCGCCGCAACCATCCGCATCGATGGAACTCCCACCAACGGCGCCGATCCATGGGTCGACAGCCTGGTCCTGGGAGGCGCCTGGAGAGACAGCGACGGCGGCACCGTCACGATCACCTGGTCCACGACGCAGGGCTTCATGGGCGGGGAGAATTCGCTTTCCTGGGGGCAGGCCGAGATTGCCTCGCTGCGTGAGGCCCTGGCCGCCTGGGAGAACGTGGCGAACATCGATTTCGTCGAGGTCGCCGACTCGGCTTCCACGAATGTCCGCTTCTGGAAGGGCACGGATTGGCAGGCCCTGGGGGCGCTCGGATGGAGCGACCTTCCCGGGTACGAGGGAGCAGCGACGACCAGCTACTATGTCCTCTACAACAGCGAGGAGTCATCGTGGCAAGGGGGGAGGGCCAAGGGGGGGCTCGGCTTCCTCACACTGGTGCATGAGATCGGGCATGTACTTGGGCTGGCCCATCCGCACGATGGCGGACCGGCCTCGGATGGCACCAATTTCCCGGGCGTCACCGATGAGTTCTACGACTACGGCGACCACGACCTGAACCAGGGCATCTACACCACGATGGGCTACAATCAGGGGTGGCCCACCTTCTATTCCGGCAACACGAGCGAGACGTACGGCCTGCAGGCCGGCCCGATGGCCCTCGACATCGCGGCGATCCAGGCGATCTACGGCGCCAACACGAGCTACGCGTCCGGAGACAACCTCTACAAGCTGCCGACCGCAAACCAGGTCGGGACCTACTGGTCGTCGATCTGGGACACCGGCGGGGTCGACACGATTTCCAACCAAGGCTCGTCCAACAACGCCGTGATCGACCTGCGGCCCGCCGAGGCCGGCGCCCATGGCGGCGGGTACATTTCCTATAGTACCGCGCAGTACAGCGTACCCGGGTGGACCGGCAAGATCGACGGCGGCTACACCATCGCCCGCGGCGTCATCATCGAGAATGCGATCGGCGGCAGCGGCAGTGACACCATCACCGGCAATGCGGCGGTCAATCGGCTTGAAGGCGGCATAGGCGACGACATCCTGGATGGCGGTGCTGGCGCCGACACGATGATCGGCGGCGCCGGTCATGACACGTACTACGTGGACGATGTCGGCGACGTGATCGTGGATCCCGACGCGTGGGGGAGCGATACCGTCTACTCGACGATCAGCTTCGTGCTTGCGGCAACGTTGGAGAACCTTTTCCTGACCGGCGCTGACCCGGCCAATGCGACGGGCAACGCAAGCGACAATATTCTCAACGGCAACACTGTTAACAATACAATCATTGGAGGCGGTGGCGCCGACAGGATGAACGGTGGCGCTGGCAATGACCGGCTGGTCGTCAAGGATATGTCGTTCATGTGGGTCGACGGCGGCAGTGGCGCCGATACTGCGGTTCTGGATGGGGCCGGGTTTTCGATCTACCTCCCCGCATCAACGGCGATTTCGAAGTTTCGGAACATCGAGCGGCTCGATATCACCGGGACCGGCAATAACGAAATCTGGCTCAGCCAGTCGGTCGTGCTCAACAACATGGGCGAATGGGTCGGCGGCAAGCGTGTGCTGGTGGTCGAACGCGACAAGGGCGATACCGTGAAGTTCGCCGATTCGGGCTGGACCAAAGCGGGGTCAATCTTCAATGCCGACGGCTCCTTCGATCGCTGGGTTTTCGGCGATGCCGAAGTTCACATGGAGAAGGACAAGGGTGAGACGATCGTCGGCACTGCGGGTGCAGACATCATTTCGCCGACGGCCACCGTGCCGGGCCAGCCTTTCGCAACCGAACTGGGGGATCTGATCGACGGCGCCGGCGGCGCGGATACGATGAGCGGCGGTGCGGGCGATGACGTTTACATCGTCGACGATGCAGGCGACCGGACCATCGAGACTGCCGGTGGAGGCGTCGACCTGGTGCGTTCATCTATTTCGTGGACGCTTTCCAACCATGTCGAGAACCTCGAATTGCTGGCCGGCGCACTCGATGGTTATGGCAACTCGCGGGATAACACTATCACCGGCAATGCCGGCAACAACGTGCTGGATGGCGGTTCCGGTACCGACACCCTGGTCGGCGGCCTGGGCGACGATACCTATGTGGTGGACAATGCCAGCGACGTCCTGATCGAGAATGCCGATAGCGGCACCGACACGGTCCGTTCCTCGGTCACCTGGACACTCGCGGCCAATTTCGAAAACCTCACGCTGACCGGCGCCAGCGCGATCGACGGCAGCGGCAATGGTTTGGACAACTGGCTGACGGGCAACGACGGCATCAACACACTGGCCGGTGGAGCCGGCAACGATACCTACGTCGTCGGGCTCGGCGATATCGTGGTCGAGCAAGCCGGCCAGGGCACCGATACGGTCCGGGTGTCGGTGGATTTCACGCTGGGCGCCAATATCGAGAACCTTGTCCTGACCGGAAACGGCCACATAAACGGCACCGGCAACGCGGGCATTAACAACCTGATCGGCAACGACGGGAACAACAGGCTCGATGGTGGCGCGGGCAAAGACACGATGGTCGGTGGCCTTGGCGACGACACCTATGTCGTCGACTCCTATGGCGAACTCGTGACTGAGGGCGTCGGCGAGGGAACGGACACGGTCGAGGCGTGGGTTTCCTGGCAATTCGAGTTGGGACCCAACGTCGAGATTCTGAGATTGATGGGCACCGACGGCATGAGCGGCCATGGAAATGACCAGAACAATGTCATTTATGGCAACTCGGCCGGCAGCTTTCTGGTTGGCGCTGGAGGCGACGACTATCTCCATGGTGGTGCCGGTAGCGACTCGATGAGCGGCGGTTCCGGCAACGATACCTACGTAGTCGACGCGCTCAATGACTGGTTGTACGAGGATATCGGCGACGGAACGGACACAGTCGAGGCTTGGCTCAATTGGAAACTTGGCGACAATTTCGAGCAGCTCCGCCTACTCGGGACGGCTGATCTCAATGGCACCGGCAATGGCCTGAATAACGTCCTCTGGGGCAACGCGGGCAAGAACGTCCTGAACGGTGCGGCCGGTGCGGACACGATGTCGGGCGGGCAGGGCGACGACACCTACATTGTCGACAATGCCGGCGACGTGGTGACGGAAGCGGCGGGCGAGGGCACGGATACTGTCGAGAGCCGGGTCGACTGGACGCTCGGTGCGAACGTCGAGCGGCTGCTGCTGACCGGGTCGTCCAACCTGAAGGGCACCGGCAACGGATTGGACAACACGCTGACGGGCAGTATCGGCAACAACGTGCTGGACGGCGGCGCCGGCGCCGACTCGATGGCGGGCGGCCTGGGCAACGACAAGTACACGGTCGACGATGTCGGGGACGTGGTGATCGAGGTGGCCGATGGCGGCATCGATACCGTGTTCTCCTCGATCACCTGGACGCTGGACGACAACCTGGAAAACCTCACCCTGACCGGCACTGGGGACATCAACGGGACCGGCAACGGGGGCGCCAACGTCCTTGCCGGAAATGGTGGCGCCAACAGGCTCGATGGCGCCGCGGGCGCCGACACGATGTCGGGCGGGTTGGGCAACGACACCTATGTGGTCGATGCCGCCGCCGATGTCGTGACCGAGGTGGCGAACCAGGGCTCGGACACGGTCGAGGCGTGGTTGGGCTGGACGCTGGGCGTAAACTTGGAGCAATTGCGGCTGATGGGCCTCGCCGATCTGAACGGCACGGGCAACACCCTGACCAACGCGCTCTGGGGCAACATCGGCAACAACGTGCTGAACGGTGCCGCCGGCGCCGACACGATGGCCGGTGGGCTGGGCAACGACACCTATGTCGTAGATGCGGCCGGCGATGTCGTGACGGAGAACGCGGGCGAGGGCACTGACACGGTCGAGGCGTGGCTCGGCTGGACGCTGGGCGTGAACCTGGAGCAGCTCAGGCTGATGGGCACGGCCGACCTCAACGGCACCGGCAACACCCTGGACAACGTGCTGTGGGGCAACGCCGGCAAGAACGTGCTGGACGGCAAGGCCGGCGCGGACACGATGGCGGGCGGTCTGGGCGACGACACCTATCTCGTCGACGTGGCCGGCGACATCGTGACGGAGGCGGCGGGCGAGGGCACGGACACGGTCGAGAGCCGGGTCGACTGGACGCTGGGCGCCAACCTCGAGCGGCTGGTGCTGGCGGGGACGTCCAACCTCAAGGGCACCGGCAACGCGCTGGCCAACACGCTGACGGGCAACAGCGGCAACAACCTGCTGGATGGCGGCGCGGGCGCCGACACGATGGCGGGCGGCCTCGGCAATGACACCTATGTCGTCGACAATGTCCTGGACGGGGTGACCGAAGGCGAGGGCGCCGGCGTCGACACCGTGCTGTCGTCGCTGAACTGGACGCTGGGCGCCAACGTCGAGCGGCTGACCCTGACCGGGACGGCCCACCGCTCGGGCACCGGCAACGGGCTTGCCAATACGCTGACCGGCAACAGCGGCAACAACCTGCTGGACGGCGGCGCCGGGGCCGACACGATGGCCGGCGGCCTGGGCGACGATACCTACATCGTCGACGAGGCCGGCGACGTTACAGTCGAGGACGCGGGTGCGGGGACCGACACGGTGCAGTCCTCGGTCACGCTGCGGCTGCGCGCGAATCTCGAGAAGCTGGTGCTGACCGGCAATGCCGCGATCAACGGCACCGGCAACGAGCTGGCGAACCTGCTGACCGGGAACGGCGCCAACAACGTGCTGGACGGCGGCGCCGGCGCCGACGCGATGACGGGCGGGCTGGGCGACGACACCTACGTGATCGACGATGCCGAGGATCGCACGAACGAGAACGCGGGCGGCGGCATCGACACGGTGCTTTCGTCGCTGAGCCATACGCTGCGGGCCAACCTCGAGAAGCTGGTGCTGACCGGCACAGCCGCGATCAACGGCTACGGCAACGGCGAGGCCAACGGGCTGACCGGCAACGGGGCCAACAACATCCTCGACGGCCGGGCCGGCGCCGACACGATGGAAGGCCGCGCGGGCAACGACACCTACATGGTCGACGATGCGGGCGACGTGGTGATCGAGGCGGCGGGCGGCGGCGCCGACGAGGTGCAGTCGTCCGTCAGCCATACACTGTCGGCCAATGTCGAGCGGCTGAAGCTGGTCGGCACCGGCGATATCGACGCCACCGGCAACGGGCTGGCCAACAATCTCGTCGGCAACGCGGGCGACAACCGGCTCGACGGCGGAGCGGGCGCCGACACGATGGCGGGCGGGCTGGGCGACGATACCTACGTCATCGACAATGCCAAGGATCTGGCGAACGAGAATCCGGGCGGCGGCATCGACACGGTGCTGTCGTCGATCAGCCTTTCGCTGAAGCCCAACCTCGAGAACCTGGTGCTGACCGGCAATGCCGCGCTCAACGGCAACGGCAACGGCGAGGCCAATACCCTCACCGGCAACGGCGCGGCCAACGTGCTCGACGGCCGGGCCGGGGCGGACACGATGGAAGGCGGTGGCGGCGACGACACCTATGTGATCGACGACGCGGGCGACGTGGTGGTCGAACTGACCGGCGGCGGCACGGACATGGTGCAGTCCTCGCTCAGCCATGCGCTGGGCGCCAACGTCGAGAGGCTGAAGCTGGTCGGCACCGCCGACATCGACGCGACGGGCAACGAACTGGCCAACGCGCTGATGGGCAATGGCGGCCACAACCGCCTCGATGGCGGCCTCGGCGCCGACATCCTGGCGGGCGGCGGTGGCGGCGACACGTTCCGCTTCAGCACGGCGCTGGGTCCCGACAACGTCGACCGCATCACGGCCTTCGACCATGCGGCCGACACGATCCAGCTCGACCAGGATATCTTTGCGGCCCTCGGTCTCGGCGCGCTCGGAGCCGGCGCCTTCAACCTCGGCATGGCGGCCACCCAGGCCGACGACCGCATCCTGTTCCACGCCGGCTCGAAGAGCCTCTACTACGATGCCGACGGGCTGGGCGGCAGCGCCGCCGTCAAGTTCGCCACCTTCGACGCACTCGCCGGCGCGCTCGACCATACCGACTTCCTGATCGTCTGATGTGTGGGCGCTCGCTGCATGCAAGTGGAGACGCAAGAGATTATGGCGGGTGTGCCACTCGTTGGTCGGGAAACGAACGAAATGGTATGCACGGTATGGTAGCAATCTGAGAGTCGAGTCGGATAAAGGCGCAGGGGGCCCGCATGAGGTTGGGAAAAGCCTTACGTCGGGACCGTAAAGGGGGCTGTCGTGGCGTTTCCAGCGAACATCAATCTTTCGAGTCTCACCGGCGGCCTCGGCACCTCGTTCTACAGCGGGTGGGCGAGCCAGAAGGTCGGTTACACGGTGTCGTCGGGCGACATCAACGGCGACGGTTTCAGCGACCTGATCATCGGCGCACCGGGTGCGACGACGAACGGTACCGGTTCTGGCGCCACCTATGTGGTCTTCGGAAAAGCGTCGGGCTTCGCACCCACGACGAGCCTGTCAAATCTGAACGGCGCCGATGGCTTCGTGCTTCGCGGCGCGCTCAACGAAGCGGGCAGCCAGTCCGTCGCATCGATTGGCGATCTGAACGGCGACGGCTACGACGATCTCATCATCGGCGCCTCTACTGCTCGGGACGCAAATGGGGTGGAGAAGGGCGCCAGCTACGTGGTGTTCGGCAAGGCTTCGGGCTTCGCTTCCAGTACCGACTTGTCGACGCTGAATGGCAGCAATGGTTTCAAACTGACGGGAGTGACGTACAGGGACTTGAACGGCTGGTCGGTTGCCGCGGCAGGTGACGTCAACAAGGACGGTTACGACGATATCATCATCGGTGCCCCCTGGGCCGACCCGAATGGCGGCAGTTCCGGTGCGAGCTACGTGGTGTTCGGCAAGGCGTCGGGCTTTGGCGCCAATTTCGATCTTTCCACGCTGAACGGCAGCAACGGCTTCAAGATGAGCGGCGCCGCGGACAGCGATCGCGCGGGTACTTGGGTTGCCTCGGCAGGGGATGTGAACGGCGATGGCTACGACGACGTGATCGTCGGCGCGCCCTATGCCGATCCGAATGGCGATATTTCCGGCGTCGCCTATGTGGTGTTCGGGCGACAGAACGGCATTTTCCCCGCGAATCTCCAACTCTCCTCGCTGAACGGCGTGGGCGGTTTCAAGCTGGTCGGTGCGGCGGCGGGTGACCAGGCCGGCTTCGCCGTAACCGCGGGAGGCGACATCAACGGTGACGGTATCGACGACCTGATCGTTGCCGCTCCGGCCGCTGACCCGCATGGCAGCAAGTCCGGAGCCAGCTATGTCGTATTCGGCAAGACAACGGGCTTTTCGGCCAGTCTCGATCTCGGAACTCTAAACGGCAGCAACGGCTTCAAGCTCAGCGGCGTCGCGGCCAATGACCAGAGCGGTTCAATCGCGTCCGCGGGAGATTTCAACGGCGATGGCTATGACGACCTGATCATCGGCGCCCGGCTCGCCGATCCGAACGGAAGCGATTCCGGTGCAAGCTACGTCGTGTTCGGCAAGGCCGGGGGCTTCGCCGCCAATCTGGATCTTTCCACGCTGGACGGCAGCAACGGTTTCAAGCTGAGCGGCGACGGAAGCGGCGGCAGGAGCGGCTGGTCGGTCGCGTCGGCAGGGGACGTGAATGGAGACGGCTATGACGACCTGATCATCGGCGCTCCGTACGCCGGAACCTCCGGCAAGACCTACATTGTTTACGGCAGGGCCGACGGACCGGCCGTCGGATCAGCGGCGGCCGATATCCTGGCGGGCGCCGGCGGCAAGGATGTGCTCCTGGGAGGCGGCGGCGCCGATCAACTGCGGGGCATGGCCGGCGACGACTGGCTGCAAGTGAAAGACTTGACCTTCGGCCTGGCCGATGGAGGCACGGGCCGGGACACGCTGGCGCTCGACGGATCGGGACTGACTCTCGATCTCGCCGATGCATCGGTCGCGGCGAAGCTGCAGGGTATCGAGGTCATTGAACTCACCGGTAGCGGCGACAACACGCTCATCGTCAGCCAGGCGGCCCTGCTGGGTGGCGGCATCGGATCCGTGATCGGCGGCAAGCATGTGCTGATTGTCTCGGGCAATACCGGTGACAAGGTGCAGTTCAGTGAGGTGGGATGGAAGCTTGCGGGCTCGGTCTACGAGGCGGCCGAGTTCGCGAACTACGATCGGTGGGTGTTCGGCGATGCCGAAGTGCGCATGCGCACGGGGACGGTAAGTGCCGCAAATTCCGAGCTCGCCCGCCTCGACGGTAACAGCGGCTTCAGGCTGAATGGTGTTGCGGCGTCGGATCAAAGCGGCATTTCAGTCGCTTCGGCGGGCGATGTGAATGGCGACGGCTTCGCCGACATGATCGTCGGCGCCTTCTACGCGAACGCGAACAACTCGGGCGCGAGCTACGTCGTGTTCGGCAAGGCTTCGGGCTTCGCGGCCGACTTCAATCTCGCCACGCTCAATGGCACCAATGGCTTCAAATTGAGCGGCGGTGCCGCCAACGACCATATCGGCCTTTCGGTCGCGTCGGCAGGCGACATGAATGGCGACGGCTTCGTCGATCTGATCGTGGGCGCCCCGGATGCCGATCCAAGTGGCAATGGATCGGGCGCAGCCTATGTTGCCTTCGGCAAGGCCTCCGGCTTCACGGCAAACCTCAACCTCTCGACACTCGACGGCGCCAATGGCTTCAAGCTGACCGGCGTTGCCGCCGCCCAAGGCAGCGGTTGGTCGGTCGCCTCCGCCGGCGACTTCAATGGCGATGGCTTCGCCGACATGATCGTCGCCTCTCGTGCGGCGAGCGTCGGAACCGCAACGGCCTATGTCGTGTTCGGCAAGGCATCCGGCTTTGCCGCCACCACCAGTCTTGCTTCCCTGGATGGCAACAATGGCTTCCGCCTGACCGGACTCGCACTCCAAGACTACAACGGAATCCGCGTGGCGTCCGCCGGGGACATCAATGGCGATGGCCTGGACGACCTGCTCGTTGGCGTGCCGAACGGACCTTACGCCAACGCCAGCTACGTGGTGTTCGGTCAGACGTCGGGTGTGGGCGACAATGTCGACCTTTCTGCCTTGGATGGCAACAATGGCTTCAGGCTGAGTGGTCCGGCCTGGTCTTCTGCCGGCGTTTCTGTCGCGTCGGCGGGCGATGTAAATGGCGATGGCTACGCCGATCTGATCGTCGGCGCCCTCCACGCCGGCGCTAGCTCTGACAAGTCGGGGGCCAGCTATGTGGTTTTCGGGAAGGCCGCAGGCTTTTCCGCCAACATCAACCTCTCTGCGTTGAACGGCAGTAATGGCTTCAAGTTGACCGGTGGAGCGTTGGGCGATCGGGCGGGCCGTTCGGTCGCTTCGGCGGGCGACTTCAACGGTGATGGCTATGACGATCTGCTCATCGGTGCACCCGGCGCGGATCTAGGCGGCAGTGGGTCAGGCACGACTTATGTCGTTTTCGGAAAGGCTTCCGGGTTCGCGGCGAGTATCGACCTCGCGAGCCTCGATGCAAGCGCGGGCTTCGCGCTCAGGGGCGAAGGGGGAAGTGGCTATTCGGTCGCCTCGGCCGGCGACGTCAACAAGGACGGTTATGATGATCTGATCATTGGCGCGGCATTCGCTACTGGCAACGGAGAATTCTCAGGCACGAGCTATGTCGTCTTCGGGGGCGCCCTAGGCGGCTCGACCGAGCCTGTCAGTACCAACGGTACTGTGGCCGCGGAAATCCTGGTTGGCGGTGCCGGCAACGACGTGCTTGCGGGCCGTGGCGGCGGCGACGTATTCCGCGCGGGCGCTGGCAACGATCGCCTGGCCGTTGCCGACCTCACCTTCCGCCTGGCCGATGGCGGCACGGGTACCGATACGCTTGCTTTGGGCGGCACCGGACTCTCGCTCGACCTTGGCAATCCGCTGATTGCGGCGAAGCTGGAAGGGATCGAGCGCATCGACCTTGGCGGCATTGGCAACACGCTCATCGTCAGCCAGCTCGGCATTCTGGGCGGCATTGGCGCGGTCGTCGGCGGCATGCACGTTCTCGTGGTCGAGCGCAACTCAGGTGACAAGGTGCAATTCGTCGAAGCGGGTTGGGCCAAGTCAGGGTCGTTGACGAATGTCGACGGGATTTTCGACCGCTGGGTGCTAGGCAACGCCGAAGTTCATGTCGAGCAGGACTCCGCCGTCACCATCATCGGCACGTCCGGCGACGACTTGATTTCGCCGACTGTCAGTGTGCCGGGCCAGCCTCTTGCGACGCCCTTGGGTGACCTTATCGACGGCGCCGCGGGTGCGGATACTATGAGCGGTGGACTGGGCGACGATACTTATGTCGTCGATAACACCGGCGACCAGGTGATCGAACTTGTTGGTGACGGCATCGACCTGGTCCGGTCGTCTGCCTCGATCTGGACGCTGGGTGCCAACGTCGAGAACCTGACACTGACCGGAGTCGCCAATAACGCTGGCACCGGCAACGGGCTGGCGAACGTGCTGACCGGCAACTCCGGCAACAACCTGCTCGACGGCGCCGCCGGCGCCGACACGATGGCGGGTGGGTCGGGCGACGACACCTATGTCGTGGACAATGCCGGCGACGTCGTGGCCGAACTCGCGAACGGCGGCATCGACACGGCGCTGGCGTCGGTCGATTGGACGCTGGGCGCCAACGTCGAGAAGCTGACGCTCACCGGGACGGCGAATCTCGCGGGGACCGGCAACGAGTTGGCCAACACGCTGACCGGCAATACGGGCAACAACCGGCTGAACGGTGCCGCCGGCGCCGACACGATGGCCGGTGGGTTGGGCAACGACACCTATGTCGTCGATGCGGCCGGCGATGTCGTGACGGAGAATGCGGGCGAGGGCACGGACACGGTGGAGGCGTGGCTCGGCTGGACGCTCGGCGTGAACCTGGAGCAGCTCCGGCTGATGGGCACGGCCGACCTGAATGGCACCGGCAATACCGTGGACAACGTGCTGTGGGGCAACGCGGGCAAGAATGTGCTCGACGGCAAGGCCGGCGCGGACACGATGGCGGGCGGTCTGGGCGACGACACCTATCTCGTCGACGTGGCCGGCGACGGGGTGACGGAGGCGGCGGGCGAAGGCACGGACACGGTCGAGAGCCGGGTCGACTGGACGCTGGGCGCCAATTTCGAGCGGCTGGTGCTGGCGGGGACGTCCAACCTCAAGGGCACCGGCAACGCGCTCGCCAACACGCTGACGGGCAACAGCGGCAACAACCTGCTGGACGGCGGCGCGGGCGCCGACACGATGGCGGGCGGCCTCGGCAATGACACCTATGTCGTCGACAATGCCCTGGACGTTGTGAGCGAAGGCGAGGGCGCCGGCGTCGACACCGTGCTGTCGTCGCTGAACTGGATACTGGGCGCCAACGTCGAGCGGCTGACCCTGACGGGGACGGCCCACCGCTCCGGCACGGGCAACGGGCTCGCCAATACGCTGACCGGCAACAGCGGCAACAACCTGCTGGATGGCGGCGCGGGGGCCGACACGATGGCCGGCGGCCTGGGCGACGATACCTATATCGTCGACGAGGCCGGCGACGTCACGGTCGAGGACGCGGGTGCGGGGACCGACACGGTGCAATCCTCGGTCACGCTGCGGCTGCGCGCGAACCTCGAGAAGCTGGTGCTGACCGGGAGCGCGGCCATCAACGGCACCGGCAACGAGCTGGCGAACCTGCTGACCGGGAACGGCGCCAACAACGTGCTGGACGGCGGCGCCGGCGCCGACGCGATGACGGGCGGGCTGGGCGACGACACCTACGTGATCGACGATGCCGAGGATCGCACGAACGAGAACGCGGGCGGCGGCATCGACACGGTGCTTTCGTCGCTGAGCCATACGCTGCGGGCCAACCTCGAGAAGCTGGTGCTGACCGGCACAGCCGCGATCAACGGCTACGGCAACGGCGAGGCCAACGGGCTGACCGGCAACGGGGCCAACAACATCCTCGACGGCCGGGCCGGCGCCGACACGATGGAAGGCCGCGCGGGCAACGACACCTACATGGTCGACGATGCGGGCGACGTGGTGATCGAGGCGGCGGGCGGCGGCGCCGACGAGGTGCAGTCGTCCGTCAGCCATACACTGTCGGCCAATGTCGAGCGGCTGAAGCTGGTCGGCACCGGCGATATCGACGCCACCGGCAACGGGCTGGCCAACAATCTCGTCGGCAACGCGGGCGACAACCGGCTCGACGGCGGAGCGGGCGCCGACACGATGGCGGGCGGGCTGGGCGACGATACCTACGTCATCGACAATGCCAAGGATCTGGCGAACGAGAATCCGGGCGGCGGCATCGACACGGTGCTGTCGTCGATCAGCCTTTCGCTGAAGCCCAACCTCGAGAACCTGGTGCTGACCGGCAATGCCGCGCTCAACGGCAACGGCAACGGCGAGGCCAATACCCTCACCGGCAACGGCGCGGCCAACGTGCTCGACGGCCGGGCCGGGGCGGACACGATGGAAGGCGGTGGCGGCGACGACACCTATGTGATCGACGACGCGGGCGACGTGGTGGTCGAACTGACCGGCGGCGGCACGGACATGGTGCAGTCCTCGCTCAGCCATGCGCTGGGCGCCAACGTCGAGAGGCTGAAGCTGGTCGGCACCGCCGACATCGACGCGACGGGCAACGAACTGGCCAACGCGCTGATGGGCAATGGCGGCCACAACCGCCTCGATGGCGGCCTCGGCGCCGACATCCTGGCGGGCGGCGGCGGCGGCGACACGTTCCGCTTCAGCACCGCGCTGGGTCCCGACAACGTCGATCGCATCACGGCCTTCGACCATGCGGCCGACACGATCCAACTCGACGACGCGATCTTCGCGAGCCTCGGCCTCGGCGCACTCGGAGCCGGCGCCTTCAACCTCGGCATGGCGGCCACCCAGGCCGACGACCGCATCCTGTTCCATGCCGGCTCGAAGAGCCTCTACTACGATGCCGACGGGCTGGGCGGCGGCGCCGCCGTCAAGTTCGCCACCTTCGACGCGCTCACCGGCGCACTCGACCATACCGACTTCCTGATCGTGTAGATCGTTTCCGGGCTGGATTGAATCGAGCCGAGGATTCCAAACCTGACCTCACCCTGAGGAGCGAACGCAGTGAGCGTCTCGAAGGGTGGCCACGCGCACCGCGTCCGTTGCCCATCCTTCGAGACGGCCGCTTTGCGGCCTCCTCAGGATGAGGTGAGTGGGTCAATCTGGAACGGAAAGGTTCCAGCGTTCGCCGGCCGGGCGTCGGGAGTGCTAGTCTGGCGGGATGACGACGTCTCTTCGCGGGGCGTGGGCGGGCCTGCGGTCCCGGTTGACGCTGCTGGAGCCGGTGCCGTTCACCGAGGCGCAATGGTCGCTGCTCGAACGCCTGCGCGCGACCTTCAACGACCGCGAGGCGCACACCAGGCTGCCGCTGGCGATCGCGCGCTTCCGCGGGGAGGCGGTAAGGGAGATCTTCGAACGCGCCCGGCAGTTCGACGAGGTCGTGACGGTGAACGTCGACGGGAACTGGGAGCAGCGGGTGGAGGCGGCCGGCGCGACCGATCCCATGGCGCCCTGGGTGCGGCTCTACAACGAGGAGGTCGACGCGATGATGGGCCTGCTCGTTCCGTCGGCGCGCTATCGCAAGGAACACTATGCCTACGGTCGGTTCGTCTTTCCCGAGCCGCACGGGCTGCACACCGACCACAGCCAGGAGGATCCGGCGGCCGGGGGCGAGCCGATCTGCATCGCCCGCATCGAGACCCTGGGCACGCACTATGTCGACGGCGACTACCGGCTGCAGGATGCCGCGACCCGCAGCATGCTGAACGCGATCCGCTACTGGACTCCCGTCCCCGAGGGCCAGCCGGAGGAGGTGTTCGAGGAGCTGCTTAAGCGCGGCACGCTGAAGACCATCCCGGTGAACCACGTCATGCTGATGGTCGCGGGCAACGGTTCGGAGAACGCCCAGGTCACCCAGCACATCTCGGCCCGCCCGCCCGAGGGCGGCCTGCACTCGGCCTTCTTCCAGCGGCAGTACCGGCTGGACAGCGGCATCGACCGGAGGTGACGCCATGCATCGTCGACGCTTCATGATGACGGGTGTTGCGGCTGCCGCGGGAGCAGGGATGATCGCTTCCTTCACGTCGGTTCGGGCCGAGGCGGTATGGGTTGCCGTCTCGGGTCCCGGCCGCCTGCCGGTCACCCAGTTCTTCGACTCGCGGCAGTCCGGCCAGCCGGCGCGCCGCCGTCGTTCCGGCCGGTGCGACTTGTGATACAGAGGCGCCATGTCGGCTCCTTCCCGGAAGGCACCTGCGTCCGCCAGCGAACAGAATGATGACGGCCCGTTCCGTCAGCTGATGGAAGGCGTGCTCGATCATGCGGTCTACCTGCTGGACCCCGCGGGCAACGTCGCGAGCTGGAACAGCGGCGCCGAGCGCTTCAAGGGCTACACGGCGGCCGAGATCGTCGGCAGCCATTTCTCGCGCTTCTATGCCGACGAGGATCGCCGCTCGGGACAGCCGGCGTGGGCGCTCGAGATCGCGCTGCGCGAGGGCCGGTTCGAGAACGAGGGCTGGCGCCTGCGCAAGGACGGCACGCGCTACTGGGCGCACGTCGTCATGGATCCGATCCGCGCGCCCGACGGCACGCTGCTGGGCTTCGCCAAGGTCACGCGCGACCTCACGCGGCGGCGCGCGGCGGAGGAAGCGCTGCGCCGCAGCCAGGAGGAGTTCCGCCTGCTGGTGCAGAGCGTCACCGACTACGGCATCTACATGCTCGATCCCGAGGGCAACGTCGCGACCTGGAACGCCGGCGCGCAGCGCATCAAGGGCTATGCCCAGGAAGAGATCGTCGGGCAGCACTTCTCGCGCTTCTACACCGAGGAGGATCGCGCCGCCGGCGTGCCGCAACGCGCACTCGCCACCGCGCTGCACGAGGGCCGCTTCGAGAACGAGGCCTGGCGCGTGCGCAAGGACGGCACCCGCTTCTGGGCGAGCATCGTCATCGACCCGGTGCGCGAGCCCGACGGTACGCTTCGCGGCTTCGCCAAGGTCACGCGCGACATCACCGAGCGGCGCGAGGCGCAGATCGAGCTGGAGCGGGCGCGCGAGGCCTTGTTCCAGTCGCAGAAGATGGAGGCGATCGGCCAGCTCACCGGCGGCGTCGCGCACGACTTCAACAATCTGCTGACCGCGGTGATCGGCAGCCTCGAACTGGTGCGCAAGCGCCTGCCGTCCGGCGACCGGAACCTGCCGCTGATCGACAATGCCATGCAGGCGGCGCGCCGCGGCGGCGCGCTCACGCAGCGCATGCTGGCCTTCGCGCGCCGACAGGAGCTCGATCCCGAACTGGCCTCGGTCGCCGCGCTGGTGGGCGGCATGACGACCCTGTTCGATCACACGCTCGGCCCCTCGATCGCGCTCGACGTCGACTGCCCCGTCTCGCTGCCGCCGGTGAGGGTCGACGTCAACCAGCTCGAGATGGCGCTGCTCAACCTCGTGGTCAACGCACGCGATGCCATGCCGCGCGGCGGCACCATCGCCATCGTCGCGAGCGAGGTCGCGGCCTCTGCGGACTCGGCTTTCCCATTGCCGGCCGGACGCTATGTGCGCCTCTCGGTCCGCGACCAGGGCCACGGCATGGACGCGATCACGCTCGCGCGGGCGACCGAGCCCTTCTTCACGACCAAGGGCGTGGGCAAGGGGACCGGCCTCGGCCTCTCGATGGTGCATGGCCTTGCCGAACAGTTGGGTGGCCGGCTGCAACTCGAGAGCGCGCCCGGCGCCGGCACGACCGCGTCGTTGTGGATCCCGGTGGCGGCCGGCGACGATATCGCCTCGCTCCGCAGCGAGCCCGCACCCGCGCCGGAGGCGGTGTCGCTGAACATCCTCGCGGTCGACGACGATGCGCTGATCCTCGTGAACACCGCGGCGATGCTGGAGGATCTCGGCCATACGGTGACCACCGCCTATTCCGGCCGTGAGGCGCTGGCGGCGCTCGCCCGCCTGGAGCGGGTCGATCTGGTCGTCACCGACCAGGCGATGCCCGGCATGACCGGCACCGAACTGATCGCCGAGATCAGGCGCACGCGCCCGGACCTGCCGGTCCTGCTGGCCACCGGCTATGCCGAACTGCCCGACGGCGAAATGTCCGGGATCCCGCGTCTCAACAAGCCCTTCCTGCAGGCCCATCTCGACCAGGCCATCGCCGGGGTGATGCGGGGACGGAACAGGTCGTCCTGAGCGCCACACGCCCTCATCCTGAGGAGCGGCCGCAGGCCGCGTCTCGAAGGATGGGTTAAGGGCGTGGTGCGTGGCCCATGCTTCGAGACGCCGCGCTTTGCGCGGCTCCTCAGCATGAGGTTACGGGGTGGACTTGTGCGGACCCGACTCCACAGTGCTGCGTCCGACCTTCGGTTCGGTGCCGGCCAGCAGGCGGGCGATATTGGCGCGATGGAGCGCGATGACGTAGAGGCCGCCCGCGACGACCAGCAGGCGATGGGCCAGCGGCTCGGGCAGCAGGCAGACGAGGAGGGCGGCCGTCACGGCGGCCAGCATCGAGGCGAGCGACACGATCCGTCCGAGCGCGAGCACGGCGAGGAAGACGAACGCCGCGCCGACGCCGACCGGCCACGACAGGGCGAGCAGCACGCCGAGACCGGTCGCCGCCGACTTGCCGCCGGTGAAGCCCAGCCAGATCGAGCGGCTGTGGCCCAGCAGCGCGGCGAGACCGCACAGGCAGACGGCCCATGGCAGCCACGCCGCCGGCGCCTGCAGCCAGGGGAAGAACCAGCGCGCCAGCAGGATCGCCGCGACGCCCTTCAGCACGTCGACGACGAGAACGACCAGCGCCGGTCCCTTGCCGAGCGTGCGCAGCACGTTGGTCGCACCGGTCGATCGCGACCCGTGTTCGCGGATGTCGATGCCGCGCAGCAGCCGGCCGGCGAGATAGCCGGTGGGAAGCGAGCCCAGCAAATAGGCGGCGACGATTCCGGCGATCCCGAAGAGCGAAATGAAAAGCGGCGATGTCGCGTCGTGCAGCGGAAGGCTCCCTCGAATCCGTTCCGACTGTAGCGCACAAGGTCGCGACCGCGCGTCCTCTGCTTGCTGGCTTCACTTGTCCTGCACTAGTGTTTCGCCCGCAAGCTCAAGGGGCAGCAACGCTCCGGAGTTCAGGGAGGATTGAAACATGCGTACACCGACCAGGCGCGGGCTCATCGTTGCGGGTGCGGGCGCCCTTGCGGCGCCGGCTCTGTTCACCTCTGCGGCGCGGGCGCAGGCCGCGTTCCCGAACAAGCCGATCCGCATCGTCGTGCCCTATCCGGCGGGCGGCCAGACCGACGGCATCGCGCGCGTCTATGGCGAGTATCTCGGCCGCAAACTCGGCACCTCGGTGGTGGTCGAGAACAAGGGCGGTGCCGGCGGCACGATCGGCGTGGCCGAGGTGAAGCGCGCGCCGCCCGACGGCTACACGATCCTCTGCACCATCTCCTCGTCGCTGATCCAGAACCGGGTCACGGTGAAGGACCTGCCGTACGATCCGGAAAAGGACTTCACCTATCTCGCCATGACGACCAGCCTCGGCGGTCCGCTCGTGGCGGCGGAGAAGACCGGCGCGACCAACCTCAAGCAGTTCGTCGAATACGCGAAGAAGGTCGACAAGCTGAATTTCGGCGCCTATGGGCCCGGCTCGACACCGCAGATGCTGATCGAGACGATGGCCAGGCAGTACGGGTTCAAGGTCGAGGTCGTGCAGTATCGCGGCGAGGCGGCGATGTTCGCGGACGTGGCGGCCCAGCAGCTCGATGGCGGTGCCGGCAGTCCGGCCGGGGCGGCCGCGGTGATCGCTTCCGGCAAGGGCCGGGCCATCGCCATGATGGGCGAGCGCCTGCCGGCCTTCCCCGGCGTGGCGACGATGACGGAGCAGGGCGCGGTCGGCGGTTTCTACGAGACGCGCGCCTTCGCCGTCTTCGCGGTGCCTGCCGCGACGCCGAAGGACATCGTGAAGAAGCTGTCCGACACGCTGTTCGAGGCCGGCACGGACGAGAAGGTGAAAGCGCTGATGGCCAACTACCAGATCGTCGGCCCGCTCGACTTCGAAGCGACCAACAAGGTCTTCAAGCGCGACACCGAGATCATGCTGAAGGTGATGAAGGAGATTGGTATCAAGGCGGAGTGAAGCGCGAGCTGCGCTCGCGCTTCACTCCGTCCATGAGCGTCAGGAGCTTGCCTCTGGCAAGCTCCGGGAGCGACGCTTGCCGGTGCAACGATTCAAGGGGAGATCACAATCATGTCCTTCACCGTAACCAGCGACAGCTTCAAGGAGGGCGCCCCCCTCGGCATGGAGCACATCCTCTCCGCCGAGTACGGTTTCGGCTGCGGCGGCGGCAACAAGTCGCCGCACCTGCGCTGGTCGGGCGCGCCCGAGGGTACGAAGAGCTTCGCCGTCCACTGCTTCGATCCCGACGCGCCGACCGGCTCGGGCTTCTGGCACTGGGTGGTGGTCAACATCCCCGCGACGACGACCGAACTGGCGCTCGACGCCGGCAATCCCAAGGCCGGCCTGCTGCCCAAGGGCGCGCTGCAGACCCGCACCGACTTCGGTGCCCCGGGCTATGGCGGCCCGTGCCCGCCGCCGGGCCACGGCCCGCACCGCTATGTTTTCACTGTGTTCGCCGTGAAGGAAGAAGCGCTGCCTGTGAACGCCGACACGTCGGCGGCGATCGTCGGCTTCCAGCTGCATTTCAATACGTTGGCGAAAGCCGCGATTACCGGCACTTTCGAACGTACATAGGCAGCGCCAAGCGCGGCTCGTGAGCGTCAGGACATTGCCTTCGGCAATGTCCGTGAGCGACGTATGGTTCTCTCGTCCGAAAGACCTCTTGATGACGCTTGAGCGCGCTGCACCACCGAGCGGCGCTCCCGGACATTGCTTCGCTTGGCGGCTTGTAGCCAAGCCGCGGCCTGACGCTTCCATGGCCGAGCTGCGCTCGGCCTAGCGCTCGTCCAATGGCGGAAAAGCCCACTTCCCGTCCCGGATCGGCAGGAACGACCCATCGTCGACGCCCACCTCGTCGGCGATGCGTTCGTTGGTCACCTGGTTCAGCGCCAGGATCAGCTCGCCGTTCTTCTTCGCATCGAGCGCGAGGTTCGTCATCTCGTCGGGATCGGCCTGCAGGTCGTAGACCTCGAGGTCGTTCTTCGCGAGCAGCTCCTCCATCGTCCTGGGCGTGTTGAAGGCGACCGGCGAGAAGTAGCGCGAGAAGCGGTAGCGGCCGTCGAAGATGCTGCGGATCGAGGTGCGGTGCGGGAAGTCCGGCGGGTGGCCCGCCAGCGCTGCCTCCTGCTCCCTGGGCGCCTTGGTCCGGAACACGCGCGTGTCGATCGTCATCGCCGCCCACTTGGGGTCCGAGTAGGAGAGCATGTCGTAGTTGAACAGCGAAGCGGGTCGCACGGTGTTCGGCGCGGCCGCCTCCGGGTCGCGCAGCAGCGCCGAGAAATCCTTGCCGCGCAGCCCTTCGCTCGCCCTCGTCACCGAGGCAGCGTCCTTGCCGGTGAGCGTGAGGATCGTGGGTGTGAGGTCGAGTTGCGAGGTGATCGCCCGGCATTCCTTGCCACCCGGCAGGCCGGGATGGACGATCATCAGGGGCAGGTGATTCTGCTCGCGATAGGCGTTGGTGCCCTTGCCGCGCATCTGGTGGCTGCCGCCCAACTCGCCATGGTCGGCGGTGAAGACGACGATGGTGTTCTGCGCCATGCCGTTGAATTCGAGCGCCTGCATCAGCCGGGCCACCTGCTGGTCGCAGTCGCGGATGGCATTGAAGTAGTAGTTGCGCAGATCGCGCCAGCGCCGATCCTCGTCGGGCCAGGCGCCAACCAGCAGGTCGATCGATCGCTGGTAGGCTCGTTGCCCCAACGGCCGGCCCGGTGCGTCGAACGGCTGGTGCCTGTTGGTCGGCAGGGGGACATCGTTCCAGGTCGCACGATACAGCTCGTCGTCCGGCGCGCGGGCGATGCCGAGCGCATGCCGCTTGCCCTGGATGTTCTCGGTCCCGATGTCGGAATCGAAGTACATCGTGTCGTGCGGATTCACGAAATTCACGGCGAGGTACCAGGGTTGCCCGCTGGTGCGAAGCTCCTGCCCCTTCGTACGCAACCACGAGATCGCCGTCGCCAGGGTGCTGTCGTCGAACTTGTAGCCGCCCTGGGTTCCGTCGATCAGGTCGCCCACGCCAAAGAAATCCTGGAAGCCGTAGGATTGCATGGTCTTGCGATAGTCGAGCAGCGGCGCGTCGACCGGCCTGTCGTTGAGGTCCATCGTGGCCGACAGGTGCCACTTGCCCTGATAGGCGGCGTGATAACCCAGCTCCGTGAGCCGGTGGCCGATCGTCTTGATCTTCGTCGAGAGGTCGCGCTGCCAGATGTAGTTGAGATTGTCGGCGATGCCGGTGTGCTGGATGTGCTGGCCGGTATAGACGACGGAACGTGCCGAGGAGCAGACGCAGGAGGCGGCCTGGTGGTTGAGGAAGGTGACGGCCTTCTTCTTGATCGCCTCGCGGGCCGGCACCGGGAACGGCCAGGCCGGGAAGAAATGCTCCTGGTCGACCAGCACGAACAGGATGTTGTAGCCGGAGGGCATCGCCTTCGGAGCAGGCGCGGCCGGCGCGGCGGCGGGCGCCTGCGCCTGCGAGATCCCCCCGGCCAACAGGGTCGTGCCCAGCAGGGCCGCGCCGGAGGCCATCGCCGTGCGGCGGGAGGGGAGGGACGAATCGTCTTCGGGCGTCGTCGTCATCCGGGGCTCCTGTGTTGGGGCGCTGCATGCTACGCGGACCGGACAGGTCGTTACACACGAAATGAACTCGTGATTTCGCGTCCTCTCGCGTAGGCTCGACGCAGCTAAACAGAGAGGCAGGCCATGAGTATTCGACGGATCGCGGTCGAGGAGGCGTTCGTGACGCGGGAGATCATGGCCGAGTGGCAGAAGGTGCTGGCGGGTCCCGACGCCGAGCCGGGCTTCGCCAAGATGGGCGAGTCGATCCTCGCCCAGACGCCGGCCAACAAGCCGCTGGACGACCGGCTGCTCGACATCGGTGCGGCGCGCCTCGCCCACATGGATGCGATCGGTCTCGACATGCAGCTCCTGTCGCTCACCTCGCCGGGCGTGCAGGTGTTCGACGCCGCGCTGGCGACGCGCCTCGCGGCCGAGGCGAACGATGCGCTCGCCGCCGCGGTGCGCGCCCATCCGACCCGCTTCGCGGGTCTCGCCGCCCTCGCACCGCAGGACCCGACGGCCGCGGCGAAGGAGATCGAGCGCGCGGCGGGGAGTCTCGGTCTCAAAGGCCTGATCGTGAACTCCCACACCAGGGGCGAGTATCTCGACGCACCGAAGTTCCGCCCCATCCTCGAGGCGGCCGAGGCGTACGACATGCCGATCTATCTCCATCCGCGCGAGCCCGCGGCCTCGTGGGTCGCGCCCTATCTCGACTATGCGCTGTGGTTCGCGGGCTGGGGCTTCGCCGCCGAGACCGGGCTGCATGCGATGCGCCTCATCATGTCGGGCACCTTCGCGCGCCATCCGAACCTGAAGATCGTGCTCGGGCACATGGGTGAGGCCATTCCCTTCTGGCTGCAGCGCATCGACAACCGCTACCTTCTGGAAGTGAAGATCGGCGCCTGCGAGAAGCTGCCGCGGCTGCCGAGCGAGTACTTCCTCGACAATTTCGTAATCACCACCTCGGGCGTGACCTCGATGCCCGCCCTTCGTCTTTCGCTCGACGTGCTGGGCGCCGACCGCATCCTCTTCGCCGCCGACTTCCCCTACGAAGACGACGCCGAAGCCGTGCGCTTCATGGACGGCGCCAGCGTCACCGAGGAGGAGCGGCGAAAGATCTACGAAACGAATGCCTGCCGGGTGTTCAAGCTCGCTCAGTAGAACCTGAGGTCGTAGTTCAGTACGATGCGCAGCTCTTCGCTGTTGGTGACCGTGCCGCCCTGCCATGTTGTGGAGCGGCCATATTGCGTGCGGAACCAGAGACCCTCGAGGGGCTTGTACTCGGGGCGCCAGTCGATGTGGAAATCCCATTCGCTCTCGACGAGCGGCGCGCCGGCGGCGGGCGCGCTGGTCCAGCCGTTGAAGAAGTGCGCGGCCACCGCGATGCCCGGCAGGCCGACCGGCTTCAGCGTGTGCGACAGGCCGATCATCACCGCCTGTTCGCCGGCGCGCTGGAAGCCCTGGATCAGCCCGTCGGTGTAGAAGGGGTTGGCGCTCCACGGCGTCAGGATGCCGAGACCGGGATTGGTGACGGAGTATCCCAGCGTCAGGATTCCGGTCCGGTAGCCGAGATCGACCTTCATGCCGAACTGGTTGGTCGCGAAGGCGTTGCCGCCGTTGATCATCGTCTGGCCGGTGCTGTTCTGGGCGACGAACTGCGCCGCGGCGAGTGCGGTGAAGCCGCCGCCGAAATCGTGGCCGACCTTGCCCTCGGTGTAGAAGATGTTGAGCAGGTCCTGGCTGTAATAGTTGATCGCGCCGATCGACACCGGGCCCCAGTCCATCAGCGCGCCGACGAGGCCCACCCCGGCATTCGAGGTCGGGGCGCCGGCCGCACTGGCCATCGACTGGAAGGCGATCGCATCGCGCGGCTTGATGGCGTCGACATAGGCCGCGCCATAGCGAAAGCTCGGTCCGCCCGCGTCGCCTTCCAACGTGCCGATCAGCCTGTAGCCGGAGAAGGTGTTGGGCGTCATGCGGTTGTCGTGCGCGCCGAGAAAGGGCGTGTTGTAGAGGTGCCGGCCGAGCGTGAGTTCGTGCGCGTGCCCGACCTGCACCTGGGCATAGAGCTGGCCGAACACCGCATAGCCCTGCTGGTCCGGCAGCAGCAGTCCCGTATTGCCGTACTGCGGCGGCGCGACGATGGGAAAGGAGGTGTAGAGCACCGCCCCCAGCGAGACGAGGTCGAACAGCCTGCCAGTCTCCGCCGAGATCGAGCCGCCGCCCGCCCAGGCTTCCTGGATGCCGGTGCTGCCCGGCGGGCGCACCGCGTCGCGATAGTAGCTGCGCGCGTCCATGCTCACCTTCGAGTCGCGCAGGAACGCCGGCGTGTCCTTCCATCGTTCGCGCAGCTCGGGAAAGGCCGTGAGCGGCGCCGGCTTCGGCGGCGTGAAGATGCGTTCGATGGCCGTCAGGTCCTCCGACGGATTTCGGGGAATCGGATATTCCTGCCGGCTGGCCTGCGCGAGGGCGTCGCCGGCAGTGCCAAGTGAAGCCAGGCAGGCCACTATCGCAACAGATGACGAGGCGCGAGTAGGCCTGCCCCGTCCCGTCATGTCTTGTCCTTGAAACGGGGATAGAGGTTCAGGTAGCCGAGTTCGACCCGCTTCTTCGCGTGCTTCGCGGCGACATCCTGCGGCAGCGGTGTGAAGCCATGCCCCTGGACCAGGCGCTGCATGAAGGCCGCGCGCGCGGTGACGCAGATCGCGTCGTGCAGCGCGTGCTCGTCCCAGCCGGCGGCGAACACCGCATCCGCATCCGCCTGCGTAAGCGCATTCGGCGTGTCCGCCAGTTTGCGGACATAGGCCAGAAGTGCCTTGAGTTTCGGCTCGACCGTCGCCGTGTCGGGGGCTGCCAGCATCTCTTCGATGAGGCCGCGCCGGATGCCCCAGGCGTAGGCGACCTCCGAGTGTGCGCCACAGACGAAGGCGCAGCCCGCGACGCCGGCGGCATAGGCCAGGATCAGCTCGCGCTCGCCCTGGCTGAGTGGGGAGGGGCCGTTCATCAGCGCCTCGCTCATCGCGGACCACGCCTTGTAGATCTCGGGGTGCCGGTTGAAGACGTTCGGCGGTCCGGCATCGGCCGGCATCGACTTGAAGAACGGCACGGGCGTTTCCCTCGCTTTGTCGCTACGGCCATTCAAGCATGGATTTCGGGTGGCAGAGGCTCGGAATCATCGGCCTGTTTCGCCGGTGTGCTGTCGGGCTCGACATGTCGAATCCTTGGCCGAAGGGCGATGGTTGCCCCCAAATCCCCCTTTCGTTCGGGCGGGGCGCCCGCCATAAGACGGGCGGGGGAGGGCCGATCGACGGCCTTCGCAGAGGACGGGAATCTTGAGATGGCCGGGCTGTTGGGGGATCGCGGGACACAGGTCCTGAGGCTCGTCGTCGCGGGGGCGGCCGGCGCGTTGCTGGCGGCCTGCGCCGGCAGCGAGGGCACCTCCTATCAGGAGCAGGCTCTGCGGGCGTCCGAGGGCGGCAACCTTCAGGCCGCGACCAGCCTGGCGCAGAAGGAGGTCGAGAAGTATTCCGCCTCCGACCAGTGCTCCTCCACCACCAACTACAATTGCGGCACGCTGGCGCTCGCCTACAGCAGCCTGGCCGAGTACCAGATCCGCAGCGGCAACCGGGCGGCCGGCGAGCGCAGCTTCGACCGTGCCAAGGGCGCGCTGCAGATGGTCCCGAAGGACAACAAGCCCAGTGCCACCGGCATGGTCTATCGCGACGTGTCGGAGGCCTTCTGGAAGGCCGGCGACAAGCGGCGGGCCATCGCCGTCTTCAAGGAAGGCGCGACCCGCGGCGCCGACGAGTGGCTCTACACCACCTCCGCCGCCAAGGCGGTCGCGCAGGAGGAGGGACGCCCCGTGCCCGCGACGCCCGGCATGCCCACGACACCGGGCGTCCAGGCCGCCCCCGGCGCCCCCGTCCCCCTCGGGCCGGCCGTCACGCCGGCTGCGGCGAGCGAAACCGACACCATGATCAAGGCGACCCCGCTCGGCGATCCCGCGACCGGCACGCCCGCCGCCACCGATGCGCCGCGCGGTGGCCGGGCTCCCGGCTCGGCGGAACCGGCGCCCGCACCGCTGGCGCCGAGTCCGCTCACGCCGACCCCGCTGCAGCGGACGCGCTGAGCCCCTGGAATGAAGGACTGGCTGTTCGCCGGAGCAATCAGTCTCGTGGCCGCCGTTGTGGCCGCGCTTGCGTTCGGTGCGTGGAAGAACAGCGACTTCGTCGACGGCCAGAGCGATCGGCTGACCATGGAAGGAACCTTCACCAACGGATTCTACGACCAGGGCCGTGATCAGGACGGTCAATTCAGGGGCATCAAGGATGTCGGCTTCATGGCGCTGCCCGACAAGAAGGTCACGGCCGTCAGGAAGCTGGACGGCCGCGTGATCTTCGATGCGTCTTACACAACAGGTCCCGATGGTTTCCGCGTCGTTCCCAGAGCCGAGAACGCCCAGCGCTGCGTACTCCTGTTCGGCGATTCGTTCACCTTCGGCGAGGGCGTGAATGACGACGAGACCACGGCGGCCCAGATCGTCACTCGCAGCAAGGGAGAGGTCGAGGTCAGGAACCTGGGGATTGGCGGCTGGGGGCCACATCAGTTCCTGTCGGGTCTCCAGTCGGGCCGCTTCCAGCGCGCGATAACCTGCAAGCCGACCGATGCCGTCTACCTGATGATTGCGGCCCATACCGCCCGTGCAGCGGGACGCGGCAAGTGGGACCGGTTCGGTCCGATGTTCGTCGTCGACGAGAAGGGAAGGGCGGTGCGGGCCGGGAACTTCAACACCGTCGGAAAAAGCTGGCGCGAGCTGGTCGGCTTCAATCGACTGACCGAGGACGAAGAAGAGGAGCTGTCGGCGACCATCCTCATCGAGGCACGGCGCGAGTTGGAACGCCTCTATCCCGGCATCCGCTTTCACGTCTTCCTCTGGGACGGTGTCCCCGACGGTGTGGCCCGGCGCCTGAAGGACAAGGGCGTGAGTGTGCACACGATACGCCAGATCATTCCCGACTACAGCGACGAGAAGTACCTGATCGCCCCGCCGTTCGAGTATCACCCCAAGCCGGCCGCCTACGAACGAGTGGCCGAGTACATCCTGACGCTCGTGAAATAGTCAGGTCCGGAAAGTGTCGGACGCCTGGACCTCCATCCCGCCGGGCCGCGCCGCATGAGCGGAGGCGCCGCCGGCCGGGCATCCTCGCTCATCGGAGGCATGGCTCTTGCCGCCGCGTCGGTGCTGCTCTGCCTGCTCGCCGGCGAGGCGATCTCGCGCCTCGTGGATCCGGCCGCGTCGCTCTGGCGCTGGCCGTCGTATCTCGCCGGGGAGTCGGAGCCGGCCCCGGGGACGACGCAATTCGCCTACGATGCGACGCTGGGCTGGGCGCCGATCGCCGGTTCCGCGGCAACGGTGCTGGGCAAGCCGCTCTCCTTCACCGCCCAGGGCACGCGCGCGCAAAACCGCGAGGGACCTGTGGCGGCAGGCCGCTTGATCCTGGCTTTCGGCGATTCCATGACCGAGGGTTTTGCCGTCGGCGACGACGAGACCTGGCCCGCCGCGCTGGAGCGTCTCACCGGCCGCGCGGTCCTGAACGCCGGCGTGCGCGGTTACGGCCTCGACCAGATGGTCCTGCGGGCCGAGCGTCTGGTTCCCGAACTGAAGCCCTCGACCGTCATCCTGGCCTTCATCGCCGACGACATTTCGCGCACCGCGCTCGCGGTCCGCGATTTTCGCGGCAAGCCCTACTTCCTGCCCGACGGCGAAGGACTGGCGTTGCACAACGTGCCGGTGCGGGACGCACACTTCCCGCCCTTGATCGCGGCGGCGCGGGACGTGCTCGGCCGGTCGCACCTGTTCGACCGGATCGTGACCCGCCTCGGTCAGCGCCCCTACTGGACAGGGCGCGAGATCGGCACGGGCGCCGATCCATTTGTCGTCTCCTGCCGCCTCATGGACCGGTTCGCGGCGCTGGCCAAGCGCGAGGGCGCCGGTGCGCTGGTCGTGGCCCTGCCGGAGCAGGGCGTGTTCTTCGATGCCAGGGCCGCTGCCGGCCAGCGCGAAGCGCTGATGCAGATCCTGGGCTGCGCCGCGCGCGCGGGCCTCGCCACGCTCGACACGACCCCGGCCTTCATTAAGGCGGATGTCGGCCGCGACATCGACGCCTACTACACGATGATGCACTTCACCGGGCGCGGCGCCGACCTCGCCGCGCGCGAGATCGCGGCGGCGCTCCGGACCGTCGGGGAGTAACGGCGAGCCGTAAGGCTTGCGCCAGCTTCTTCGCCGGTGCGCGAGATTCGGCGAGCAACATCGAACGCGACGGGATCCTGAGCGGGGCCATTGATCGGCGGTGGTCGCCGGGAGCAGACTGGCGTGCAATGAAGCGGCGGTCCTTTCTCGGTTCCTTCGGCGCAGGCATCGCGTCCGCAACGGTCGCCGGTTGCAGTGCGCCGGCGCGATTGGCGGCTCTGCCGGAGAGGCTCCTCGAGCATGGGCGTTTCGCCGGCATGCCCGAAGATTGCCGGGTCGTTCTCGACGGCAGCAATGACAGGCTTTTCGGGCGCATCGCCTTCACCGCCTTGCGTCGCGAGATCGCGTACGCGCAGCGGACTGGCGGCGGCTTGAACGAGGCCAGCTTTCTCGCGATCTCGGGCGGCGGCGAGAACGGCGCCTTCGGGGCAGGGCTGCTGACGGGCTGGACGCAATTGGGCACCCGGCCGGCGTTCAAGGGCGTGACGGGCGTCAGCACCGGGGCGCTGAGCGCACCGTTTGCCTTTCTCGGGCCGGACTACGACCGGGAGCTCGCAAGCGTCTACACCGACAGCGCACTTGCCGACATCATGACAAGCCGCGGCGTGTTGAGGGGGTTGCTTGGCGATTCGCTCTACGATTCCGCACCGCTGCTGCGCACGATCCGGCGCTTCGTTACGCCGGCGCTGCTCGCCGCGATCGCGCGCGAATACACCGAAAAGGGCCGCCTCCTGTTCGTCGCCACGACCAATCTCGACGTGCCGGTCGGCGTGCTGTGGAACATGGGTTCGATCGCCGCCAGCCGGCACGCGCGCGCAGCGGATTTCTTCGCCGAGATCCTGCTCGCGTCGGCGTCGATCCCCGGGATCCTGCCGCCGGTGATGTTCGACATCGAGATGGGCGGCGAGCGGTACCAGGAAATGCACGTGGACGGCGGCACGGTAGCCCAGGTGGTCCTCTATCCGCCGTCGCTCGGCGGCGACAACCTGCTGCACGATGCGTCCGAGGCTAGTCCCGCCATGATCGAGGCCCTGTCCCGGCGTCCGCGGCGGCTCTACATAATCCGAAACGCACGGCCGGGCGCCGACCAGGAAACAGTGCCGCGCAACACGATGAAGATCGCCGACCGCGCCATTGCCACGCTGATTCAGGCGCAGGGATTGAGCGATCTCTATCAGCTCTACGTCATCGCCCAGCGCGACGGCATCGACTACAACGTGGCGTACATTCCCCAGAGCTTCAGCGAAAGATTGAACGGCCCCTTCGACCAGGCCTATATGCGCAGCCTCTATTCGGTCGGCCGTGACTCCATGCTGAGCGGCTCCCCCTGGTTCAGTGCACCGCCGGGCTTCAACGCGACCCCGGTGCACCGACTCTCCCTGAACGGGCAGCGAACCTCACCGTGAGAAGTGCCGTCACGCAATCTTCTTCGCCGGCGGCGGGGACCAGGTGCCGTCGATGATCGAGGGCGGCGTCTCGTTGGGCCAGTAGAGGCGCAGCATCAGCTGGAACCTGCCCTTGGGCGCGGGCAACCAGTTCGATTCCTTGTCGGCGCCGGGCGACTCGTTCTGGATGTAGAGGTCGGTCGAGCCGTCGGCATTCTCCTTCAACTTCTGCCGCGCGCTGATCGAGTAGCGGTTGAGCGGGTTGGCCACGAAGAAGAAGTCGGCATCGTACATGGTGAGCGACCAGAAGCCCTTGACCGGCGGCAGCTGGCCCTTGGCGAAGCGCATCACGTACTTTTGGGTGCCGTCATAGTCGCTGCCGTCGGCGTCCTTCATCGACATCGGATAGATCGCGTCCTGCGGCCGGTTGGCGCCCAGGCCGATCGCCGTGACCAGCGCGCGATTGAGATAGTCGGTGCCGTAGAGGCCGGTGACCGTGTCGTAGAGCCAGCCGTTCACGTTCTTCACCGACTTGCCGACCTTGAGCTGCAGCATGATGCGGTCAAAGGCGATGTGCGGGATGCGTGCCACGAAGTCGGCCTTGAGCTTGCTCTTGTCGAAATCCTGGCCGGGCACCAGCCCGATGCGGGCGAAGCGCGCGACGGTGTCGGCATCCGCCGGCGTCGGCGGATTGGCCTTCATCAGCTCGGCCAGCAGGGTGAAGTAGGAGACGGCGTCGAGCGCGTTCACCTGCTCGCGCACCGCCGTCTTCATGTCGACCTTGGGATCCACGGCGGCGGCGGGCGGGGTGTAGTCCTTGCCCCAGGCGCTGAGCGGCACCAGCTTGCACTGGTCCTGGAGCGCATGGACGGCGGCATAGTCCTCCGGCGTGCCGGTGCAGTAGATGCGGCCCAGCATCCACACCAGGCTGGTCGGCGACTTGTATTCCGTCATGCCGGCGGGGAGCGTGCCCTTCCAGCCGGGGCCGGTGATGGCATATGTCTGCGCGCCGGTGCCGGTGGTGCGGGCGCCGGGCACCTGGAAAACCGACGTCCAGCCGTCGAGCATCGGGAAGAGGTAATAGCGGCCCTTCATGTCGGGCAGGCTGAGCACCCACGGCTCCTTGCCGACATCGGCCCAGGCGATCGTGTAGAGCGTGTCGGCGTTGGGCGCGGTGACGTCGCGGAAGGCGGCGCTGGGATATTCGCGGAGGCGCGCGAACTGGCCCATGGGCGCGCGCGTGCCGGCGGCGGCCGCGACGTTGGTCATGATCCGCCGCGTCATCTCCATTGTGACCAGCGGATAGCCGTAGACGTAGGCGTCGGTCGCCAGCCAGAACTCCTCGAGCCCGCCCAGGATCGGCACGCCTTCCTGGGCCTGTGTGCCCGTCGAGGGAAGAAGACCGCCGAGGGCGGAGAGCGTGCCGGCGAGGCCACCCAGGGTGGCGTTGCGACGGTTGATGGTCATGGTCGAACCTCTCTCTTCAGAACCGGAAACTCACGCCCAGGACCGGGCCATAGAAGATTTCGTTGAAGCCGAAGGCGGTGGCGCCGCTGCCGCTGTTGTAGTTGACGCCGAGCGCGCGGAAGCCCGCGAGGGCCGCGATCTGGTAGCCGCTCATCTGCCAGTCGTAGGAATAGACGGCGATCGCCTGCCAGCTCAGAGAGTTCTGCAGGTTGAAGCCGCCGATGTCGCCGCGCACCGTGATCGTCTGGTTGGGCGCGAGCTGGTGGCGCAGGCGCAGGCCGACCAGCGGATCGACCCAGGCGGTGGTGCCGCTGTCGGCCAGCGCAAGCCCGCCGCTGCGGGCGAGGTTGAAGCGCGTCGTGTCGGCGGTCAGCAGCGCATCGAATGTGCCGACCAGGTTGACGTTCCAGTAGCGGAAGCCGCCGACGGCTTCGAGCGTGGTCGCGCCGGCACCGTCGCCGCCCCAGCGCGCCAGCCGATAGACGCCGCCCAGCTCGGCGATGAACATCTGCATCGTGAGCGCGGCATTGGCCGTCGCGCTGAGCTTCAGGCCGGCGACCGGGTTGCGGTAGGCGGCCTGGCTGGTGGTGAAGCCCAGCTTGGTGAAGACGAGATCGGCATAGACACCGACCGGTCCCTTGTCGGCCTCGAAGTATCCCATGAAGCCGATCAGCGAGTCGCTCTTCTGCAGGAGATCGATGAAGCTCGCATTGGTGTCGACGGTCTGGCCATGCGAGGTCGTGCTGCCGCTCACGCTCATCAGCCAGCCGTAGGAGGCGACCTGGAAGCGCCAGGCGTCGGGATCGGCCGCCGCGACGGTTTCGGCAACCGCGGGCTCGGCCATTGCCGCGCCCGGACGGGCGAGGGCGCCCCCGAGGAGGAGCGCAGCGGCCGCCAACTTAAGGTACACGATGGCTTCTCCGACGATTCCAGGCGGGACGATTTCTCCGCTGCGATGTGCCAAACCGTCTGGCGGCAGGCCATGACAGTTTGCGCCAAAAATGCAATCTTCGATGCAACGTGACCGCGCGTGTGACCACCGAACAATCCGGCCTCCCCGACCGCCGCCGCGACTCTGCCGCTCGCACCATGCGGGTCGGGCCGATCTTCGGCCTGGAAGCGCTGCTGGGGCGATTCGGCGTTCCGCTGGCGCCGCTGCTGGCCGAATCGGGCCTGCCGCCGGACTGCTTCAGCGACCCGGACAATCGCTGGTCGGTCGACCGGCTGCTCGATCTGGTGACGCGCGGCGCCGAGGCCGCGAACTGCCCGCATCTCGGGCTGCTGCTCGCCCAGCCTGTGGGGCTCCCCGCGCTGGGCGCCCCGCTCGCCGGCCTGCTGGGGGGTGCGCTCACCATCGAGCGGGCGCTGCGCGGCCTGACGATGAACCTGCACCTGAACGGCGAGGCGCTGGTGCCGGCCCTCTCGACCGGCCCGGACGGCGCCTGCTTCAGCATCACGCCCTATGCCCATCACCGCCGCGGCACCCGGCATCTCGAGGATTTCTCGCTGGCGGCGGTGACCAACATCCTTCGCGTCCTTGGCGGGCCGAAATGGGCACCGCTGCGCATCACCTTCGCCCGTCGCGCGCCGGCCGATCGCCGGCCCTACGACACGTTCTTCAGGGCGCCGCTCGTCTTCGGCGCGCCACAGAGTGCCGTGCATTTCGATCCGTCCTGGTTGCCGCGACGGCCCGCCCCGACGCCGCCGGGATTGGCCGCGTCGCCGCCTCCTCCGGGGACGGGAGAGGAACTCGACATCGCGATCCAGGCGCGGCGGACGATCATCCGCGGGATGGCGCAGGGCATCGTCGGCGTCGACGCCGTCTGCGCTGCCCTCGGCCTCAGCAAGCGCACGCTGAACCGCCGCCTCGCCGAACGGGGTGCCTCGATCCGTGACCTGATCGCGGAGGTCCGCGTCCAGGTCGCGCAGCAGCTGATGCGTGACACCGACCTGACGATCGCCGACATCGCCGCCACCACCTGCTACTCCGACGTCGCCGCGTTCTCGCGCGCCTTCAGGGCCAGGGTCGGTCTCTCCCCGGCGGTATGGCGCAGCGCCCAGGGCTAGGGTCTTTCCGACACCACCTCATCCTGAGGAGGCCCCCCTCGAGTACCTCGGGGTAAACTCCGAGCCGTCTCGAAGGATGGGCAACAGGCGCGGTGCGCGTGCCCATGCTTCGAGACGCGCTCCGTCGGAGCGCTCCTCAGCATGAGGTTGGTGTTGGTGATTCGGTCGTACTCGGAAAGCCTCTAGGCGCCGTCGGCCGTGATGCCGAGCTGGCGGATCAGCTTGCCGAGGCGGTCATGCTCGCGGCGCATCGCCTCGTCGAGTTCGCGGGGAGTCATCGGCAACGGCTCGATGCTGGCATTGGCTAGGCGGGCCCGGACCTCGGGATCGGCGAGGGCCTTGTTGACCGCCTTGTTCAGCCGCTCGACGATCGCATCGGGCAGGCCCTTCTGTCCGAGGATTGGGATCGAAGACTGGACCTGCAGGTCGGCCTCGCCCTGTTCCTCCATCGTCGCGACGGCGGGCAGATCGCGGTCGCGCTTGAGGCCCACCACCCCGATCGCCTTCAGCCGGCCCGCCTTGACGTGCGGCCCCGCCAGCACGGTGCTGACGACGCCGAGGTCGAGGCGACCGCCCAGCAGATCCTGCACGCCCGGCGGCAGGCCCTTGTAGGAGATCGACGTAATGTCGATGCCGTACTTGATGCGGAGCTGCTCGGGGATCAGGTGCGCACCGGTGCCGTTGCCCGGGTTGAGATAGTTGAGCTTGCCCGGATTGGCCCGCGCCAGCGCCACGAACTCCGCGATCGTGTTGGCGGGCGAGGCCGGCGGCACGCAGATCAGCGCGCTGCTCACGCCCACCATGGCGATCGGCCGGAAATCGGCCATGGCGTCGAACGGCGCGCGCATCAGCAGGTTCAGCACGACGTGGCCCGACACGGTGAGATAGAGCGTGTAGCCGTCGGCCGGCGCGCCGAGCACCAGTTGCGCCGCCAGGATGCCATTGGCGCCGGGCCGCGGGTCGATCAGCCAGGTCTGGCCGAGCTCGCGCTGCATGGCGTCGGACAGGGAGCGCGCGGCGACGTCGAGCAGGCCGCCCGCCGGTCCCGGCAGCACGACGCGGATGGTCTTCGACGGATAGGCGTCGGCATGGGCGGCGGCCGCGGGGAGCATCGCGGCGGCGGCCAGGAACAGACGGCGCTTCATGGTCAGCCCCAGTGGAACGGCTTGTCGCCGCAGATGGTGACCCGGTGACCGTAGCGCCGGTTCGGAAAGTAGTCGAACAGCGCGTGGTGCTGGGTGCAGCGATTGTCCCAGAAGGCGACCGAGTTGGCCTGCCAGTCGAAGCGGCACTGCAGCTCGGGCGTCTCGATGTGGCGGTAGAGCATCTCCAGCATCGCGTCGCTCTCGTGGCGCTTCAACTGCGGGATGCGGACGGTGAAGCCGCGGCTGACATAGAGCGCCTGACGGCCGGTCTCGGGATGGGTGCGCACGATCGGATGCTCGCTGGCGGGGAACGCCATGTCGGCGCGGTCGGTCGCCTTGTTGCGGAAACTGTGCGCCTTGGCGCTGTCATGGATGGCGGTGAGGCCGCACAGCATCTTCTGCATCGGCTGCGACAGCGTCTCGTAGGCGCGATACATGTTGGCGAACAGCGTGGCGCCGCCGCCGTCGGGCGGCACCTCGGTGAGATAAAGGATCGAGCCCATCGGCGGTTCGGCATCGCAGGACACGTCGCTGTGCCACTCCTCGCCGGCCACGCGCTTGGAATTCTCGTCGGCCTTGATCACCAGGATCTCGCGGTGCTCGGGCAGGCCGATCGGCGCGTTGGGATGCACGTGCAGGCGGCCGAACTGGCGGCCGAACGCCTTGTGGCTCTCGATGCTCATCTTCTGGTCGCGAAAGAAGATCACGAGATTGTCCATCAGCGCCTGGTGGACCTCGTCGAACTGCTGGTTTCCCAGCGGCCGCGAGAGGTCGACACCGGATATCACGGCGCCGATCGTGGGGGTGAGCTTGCGCACGCCGATCGATTGGTAGGTCATGTTTCCTCCGGGCGATTTTCCCGGAGGATAGTCGCGCCCCCGTCCAGGCATTTGACATTCGGGGACACGGATTTGACAGTTCGGGCGGCACACCGAACCCCGCCCGCCGCGACCGAGCCGTGACCGACTTCATCCGCAGCGCCTGCCTCACCTCCTATCCGGAACTGGCCCGGTCGCTGGGGCTCGACCCGCTGCGCCTGCTGAAGGAGGCCGGCATCGACCGGCGCTGTCTCGACGATCCCGACGTGAAGGTGCCGGCCGGCGGGCTGCGCCGGCTGCTGGAGAACTCGGCGCGCGCCGCGGCCGCCGAGGATTTCGGCCTGCGCCTCGCCGAGACGCGCTCGCTGTCGATCCTCGGGCCGATCGGGCTGCTGGTGCGGGAGGAGCCGACGGTGCGCGACGCGCTCCTGTCGCTGATGCGCTACATCCCGCTGCACAACGAATCGCTCGGCCTGCGGCTGGAGGAAAGCGGCGGCCTCGCGCTGGCGATCGTCGAGATCCGCGTGCCGCGCCCGGTTCCGCTGCGCCAGGGCACGGAACTCTCGGTCGGCGTCCTGCATCGCGTGCTGCAGTCGCTGATCGGCCCGCACTGGCAGCCGTCCGTTTCGTTCATCCACGAGGCACCGGCCCGCCGCGACACGCACCGCCGGCTGTTCAGCAGCCGGGTCGAGTTCGGCCGCGACTTCAACGGCATCGTCTGCGAGAGCCGCGACCTCGATCGCCGCATCCCCGCCGCCGACCCGGCGCTCGCGCGCTATGCGCGGCAGCATCTCGATTCGCTGCTGGCGCGCCCCAACACCCGTCTTTCCGACAAGACCCGCGAACTGGTCTCGCTGCAACTCGCGACCGGGCGCTGCACCGCCGACCGGGTGGCGGGGCAGTTGAACATGAACCGCCGCCTGCTGCACCGGCGGCTGGCGGAGGAGGGGCTGACCTTCACCGGGATCCTGGAGGACGTGCGCACCGGGATCGTCACCCGCACCCTCGCGGAGACCGACCGGCCGCTGACGGCGCTGGCCGACCTGGCGGGCTTCTCCTCGCTCAGCGCCTTCTCCCGCTGGTTCCGCGACCGCTTCGGGGCCGCGCCGTCGACCTGGCGGAGCACGGCACGGGCGCAACGCCAGGGCGGGGCCGGGCGTTATCCGTCGCAATGAATGGCCAATTCCGCCTTGGTTTGGCCAGCAGCGCTTCCGATGATGATCGAGAGCCCCCATGCGGGCTGGAGGGAGAGAGATGCTGACGACCGTTGCGAGACTCGTGCTTGTCGGGGCCATCGGGCTGGCCGCCGCGGCTTGCCAGGGCGACGGCTACGGTCCGCCGACCGGCTATCAGCCCGCCTACAACAACGGCTACTACGCGGCGCCGCCGCGCTACGCCTATTCGCAGCCCGCGCCGGCCTACTATGGCAATCAGGGCTACGGCAACCAGGGCTACGGCTACAACAATGCCTACTACAACCAGGGTCCCCGGATGACGACCGTGACCGTCACCAACCGCGGCCAGAACGGCTATGCCGACCAGGTCGTGCAGCAGCAGGTCGTCTGCGGCAGCCAGTATTACGACGGCTACCGCCAACGCTACGCACGCTGCTGACCGGTTCGCTCAAGGAAGCAGTGACGCGGGCAAGCCCTCGAAGGCGAACGGATTGAGGAACTGCCGCCACGAGAAATAGCGGCGGTCGGTGACCGACAGGCGCCCCTCGGTGCTCTTCCGGCTGGCCATCGCTTTCATTGCCGCGTGGGCGATCTTCCTGGTGCAGGTTTCCGCCCTCGACCAAGTGCCGCCCGACTGCATCGACAAGGGCATGTATTGCCTCCACGCCCTGGGTCTCACCCTGACCATGGCGATGTTCCGAACCCTGTTCCCCTGGCTGGTCACATCGTGCCTGTAGGCTACGGAATGTCAGGCATTCTCCTCCTGCCCGTCGTCACCGCCACCCTGGCCTATTGGTGGTTCGACGTTTGAAAGCCGAGCAGTCGACGATGAAGCGAGTTCCCGGCCGGGGGAAGACAATTCATATCGTTCGGATGGCATGGAAGATGAATGGTGGCCTACGGAAGCGACACGCCCAGCCTCTCGCCCCGATCACCCAATCCCGCTAAACACCGCTGCCTGTCTTTGCGCCGGGAGGAGGTGCCTCAATGAAAAATAGCCCACGCATCATCATCAACTCCGACTTGCTCGCGCCCGCCGCGATGGCGTTGCTCGAGGCGCGGGGGGCGGAGGTGCGGATGTTGCCGACGCGGGCCAGCGAGGCCGAGATGATCGCGGCGGTGGCGGAGGCGCCGACCCATGCGATCCTGGTGCGGACCACGAAGATCACGCCGGCGGTCTATGACGCCGCGCCGGACCTGAAGGTCGTGTCCAAGCACGGCGTCGGCTACGACAATATCGACGTCGCGGCGGCGAACGCGCGCGGCATCGCGGTGCTGCGCACGCATGGCGCCAACGCCCGCTCGGTGGCCGAGCTGGCGCTGGGGATGATGCTCTCGGTGCTGCGCTACATGGTGCCGTTCGACACCGCGCTGCGCGCGGGCACCTGGCCGCAATCGGCCTTCATGGGCCGCGAGCTGTCGGGCTCCAGGCTCGGCATCGTCGGCTGCGGCGCCGTCGGCTCCTCGCTGGTCGCGCTCTGCCGGCCGTTCGATCTCGAGATCCGGATCTACGATCCCTACCTCGCGCCCGAGGCGATTCCCGAGGGTGTCGTGCGTGTCGATGTCCTGCACGAACTGCTCGAATGGGCCGACATCGTCAGCCTGCACTGTCCGCTGACCGAGGAGACCGACCGCATGATCGACGCGGCGGCGCTCGCGCGCATGCGCAAGGGCACGTTCCTGGTGAATGCCGGCCGCGGGCCGCTGGTCGACGACGTGGCCCTCGTGGCGGCGCTCGAGAGCGGCCAGCTCGCCGGCGCCGCGCTCGACACCTTCGTGGTCGAGCCGCCTGATCCCAACCATCCGCTGTGGAAGCAGAAGAACGTGGTCTTCACGCCGCATATCGGCGGCTCGACGCGGCAGTCGCTGGAGCGGGTCGCCGTTCAGGCGGTCGAGAACATCTTCTACGTGCTGGACGGCGTGCCGCTGCCGCCGAAGTGCGTGGTGGGCTAGACGGCCTTCAGCGCGTAGGTCGCCACCTGCGCGCCGATCTCCTCCGGCCGGTTCTGCCAGCCGCGCTCACCATGGCCGGGCATGGCGACGTTGTGGATCAACGTGCCGAAGGGTGGAACGTAGAGGCCGCAGTGATTGAGGGGCAGGGCGATGCTGGCGATCGCCTGGTTCGCACCGTCCTCGTTGCAGGTGGCGATGATGCCGAGCGGCAGGCCGTCGAGATCGTAGGGCTCGTCGCTGAAATCCCAGAAGACCTCGTCGATCAGCCGCTTCGCCAGCACCGAGACGTTGAACCAGTGAACCGGCGTGGCAATGATCAGCCCGTCGGCGTCGAGCAGCTTCTTCTGCACGGCCTTCAGCGAAAAGTCCGGCCGCAGGATCTCCAGTTCGCTGGTCGTGCCCTTCTTCTCCGCGGCCTGCAGCGCCTTGAGGAGCAGGCCGTGGGCGACGCTCTTCTCGGCCGTCGGCGCGCACAGGATGCCGAGTATGTGTGTCATGCGGTTTCCCCGGTTCGATGCGCTCCCTGGGTGGAGTGCCGAAGATCAGTATTCTGCGGAATAAGTAAAAATTGCGTTAAAGAAGAAAATTACAGATTTTCCGGATAATCATGTCATAGCGAGACAATCCGTCGCCCGAACGCGAAATATGATGACTCTGAAACACAACTAATTGCAGTATATTCTTGGAGAGAGGGTTCAACCGGCTGCAGGCGCAATCGAGTGAGGGAGTAAGCGTCATGGGGACGTTGGGTTGGACAATCGACCGGGCGGCGCGCCTGGTCACCGTTCGCGGCGTGGGCGTCTACGATCTGTCGTTCGCGATGGCCCTCGGGGCGGCCATGTGGGCGGAAGATGCCGTCGGCTATTGCAAGCTGCTGGACCTCAGCCGCGCCGACATCCGGCTCAGCGACGACGATATGCAGGTCATGGTCGCCAAGACCTGCCTCGCCGGCGCGACCACCGCCGGACCGATCGCGGTCGTCCTGGGACCTCACCCCGATCCCTTGGTGCTCGACATGGCGGTCCTGCTCAAGAGCCGCATCGGCAATCGGCGCCGGTTTCGGGTGTTCACCGATGAGTGGACGGCGCGGCGCTGGCTCTCGGCCGAGGCCCGGATCGTGTATCTGTCGAGCGTGCTTTCCCGACTGCCGCCCGGGGCGACGAGGGACGGCAGCTTCGCCGGCTGAGACGAATCCCGGTCCGGCGGACCGCCCTAAGGCTGCATCACGTCGAGCAGACCCGGCCGCACGCCCAGTTGCTCGACCAGCTGGTCGAGCTTGCGGCGGGCGAGCGGGTTGGACTGCTGGTGGCGGGTCGCGAGGATCAGCTCGTTCTTCAGCGTGTGTTCGAGGCCGGTGAACTCGGTCACCCGCACCTTGTAGCCCCTGGCCTCGAGCACCAGGCCGCGCAGCACGTTGGTGGCATGGGCGCCGAACTCGCGGCGATGCATTGGATGGCGCCACAGCTGGTCGATCGGCCCGGGCTTGGCGTGCTCGAGCAGCGACGCGACCTCGGCCTGGCAGCAGGGGATCAGCGCGATCACCCTGGCGTCGTGGCGCAGCGCGAAGCGGATCGCATCGTCGGTGGCGGTGTCGCAGGCATGCAGCGCCGTCACCATGTCGGCGCGGCCACCCGGCAGCACCGTGTCGGCGATGCCGCCGGCCACGAAGGACATGCGCTCGAAGCCGCCGTCGCGGGCCAGCGCCTGCGAGCGCTCGACCAGTTCGGCGCGCACGTCGACGCCGACGATCGAGCCGCGCCCGGCCGGCCCGATCACCAGGTCGTAGAGGATGAAGCCGAGATAGGACTTGCCGGTGCCGAGATCGGCGATCACCGGATCGTTCCCTTCCGCGAGCAGCGCGTCGATCGACGGCCGCAGCAGCTGCACGAGATGCAGCACCTGCTTCAGCTTGCGCCGCGTGTCGAGGTTCAGCCCGCCGTCGCGCGTCAGCACGTGCAGCGCCTTCAGGAGCGCCACCGAACTCTCGCGCGCCGGCCCCGGCCACATCTCCGCCAGCACCTTGCGCGCCGCGACCACATCGGGCCGTTCGCGGGAGGAGGGCGGGTGCTTGCGGGATTGTTGCTTCGACATCGGGGGAGCTTGTGGGCGAGACCGCAGGCCGCCGCAAGCTCCCCGTCACCTCAATGGAGCACGCAACTGGAGTTGCACGCTCCCATGACGACGATGCCTAGTGCCGCGCCGGCAGGGGCAGGATGACGGGCGCGGGCGGCGGCGGGATGAGGGGCAGGCCGAGCCGGTGGTTGAGTTCGGCCACCTCGTGGATCCAGGGCGGGAGCCGGTCCGCGCCGGTCGGGGGCGGGGGCTCGTGCGTCATCAATTGGGTGACCGTGACGGAGTCCGCCCGATCCGGGCGCGCGACATGGGTGAGGAGGAAGCGCCGGCCGTCGGTGAGGCTGGCGACGCAGTCGAGCGCGGCGACACCGGCCGCATGCCGGGTGCGATAGGCCTCGACATGCTCCAGGTCCTCGAAGGTGAAGCCGTAGGGCTGTGCCGCCGCGAGCTCGAAGGCGCGCCGGATCACGCCGGCTTCGCGGTCGAGCGGGTCCCTCGCATTGGACAGGCAATCGAAGACGGTGGACATGGGCACTCCCTACAGATGGTGCAGGCCGCGGCAGCAACGCCAGAACCACGACCGGTGTTCCCGCTCCGCCCACTCGATCATCACGCCGGCGTAATGGCAGGGATCCGTGACAGTCGGATGAGCCTTTTCGATCAACCGTGCGGCGGCGAGATGCGCGGGCCACGACCAGGTGCCGACATGCCGCTCGGCGCGGTAATGCGCGACCACCTGGCGGGTCATGCCGGTGAGGCGGCCCCAGGCGAGGATCTCCTCGCGCTCGGCGGCCCGGCGTTCCCATTCCAGCGCCACCTCCTCGCGCGTCGCGCCGTGGGTGCTGTTGGGCTTGAGGCGATGCAGCCGCTTGTCGAGCGCATATTCGGCGAAGGCGGTGGCATGTTCGGGCTGCGTGAAGCGGAAGGTGCCGACGCCGTTGAAGCAGCCGCTGCGATGCTCGCCGAGCCCCTGCAGCATCGCATTCACCTCGGCCTGCTCATAGACCATCCAGTGGCCGCGCCGGATGACCTGCGTGGCGTGGGGGAAGGCCCGCTCGACCTCTTCCGACGTGTCGTAGCGCGGCGGGCTGCGATAGGGGATGCGCGCCGGACCGGGCGGGCGACGGGTGGAGGGGGGGGCCGCGCTCGTGGTGGCGGGGGCAGCGGTCGGGGCGGGGGTGGCGGCGGTGCTGTCGGTCATGGCGTTGGTCATGGTGGGCCTCACCGCGCCCGCACGAAGGCGCGCAGCTCGGCCTGCGACAGGAACCGGGTGACGCCGAAGACGCGCGAGCCGCAGCGGCTGCACACCAGGCCCGCCTCCTCGAGCGTGCGCCGGTCGCCCGGCCGGGCCTTCAGCGCCGCCGCCGTGACGACGACGCGACGGATGCAGCGTTCGCATTCGATGCCGATGGGATGCGGGGCCGTGGCGACGTCGTGAAGCGTTAATCCGTACATCCAGCACCTCCTCTGCTGGACGGACTCCTATGCGAACAAAACAGGAACAACAAGCCACTTAATACAGGGGGTGCGGCGGTGGCGAGAGCGCTATCGGTTGGGGTCGCGGCCTCCCGGCAATCGCCGCCCCGCTACTTCACATGCAGGGTCGCGAGCAGCGCCAGGAGGGAAAAACCGATGCCTCCCAGCACGGCGAGCCGCCAGGCCCAGCCATAGAACCAGACCTTCCGGGCGACGGTGGAAGATTTCCGGGCGAGCAACCCCTCGTCGAGCGCCGCGGGACCGCCGTCCTTGTCGCCGAAGGAGACGCCGAAGAAATCTCCCTCGATGTTGATGACGGGAAAGGCAAAGCAGCAGCTTGCAATCGTCGCGATCAGGCTGGCATGGCCGACGACGATGCCGAGCAGGCGCAACGTGGCGTTCCCGACCTGGAGGAGGTCGCTGCCATTTATGATCAGCACGTAGGCGAGCGCGGCGACGACCATCGCATTCACCCGCAGAAGCACGGACGATTTCGAGTCGAGGGTCGCCAATATGCCGTTCAGGCGATCGCAGGCCGCGAGGGTGGCCCGCGCCTCGGGGCTGCCCTGGCCGAGTTGCACGCTTGCCAGGAAAAGAGCTTGCCTCTGCAGTCTCATGCGGCCTCCTGAACCGCCCCGGGTCGCCGGAGGCCGTTTGGCGTGGGTGAAGCCGCCGGATTCTACCGAAGACGGGGCGGGTCGTCTCGGACAGGGCTCGTCTTCCGACATCCACGACCGCCTTGCCATCTTTCGGACGCGGTGACACCCCACATCGAGGACATGCCTTTCTCCCGTCTCAGGACCGCGGCCGATACGACCCTCGAGGGGCTGGCGGCGGCGTTCGACGCCTCGCCGCTCGGGCAAGGGCGGCATCGCATCGCCGTGACCGGGCTGCAGCGCTCGGGCAAGACCGTGTTCATCACCGCCTTCGCCCAGGCGTTGCGCACGGCGGCGCAGGCGCCGTTGGCGGCCTTCCCGTTCTTTCCCTGGCGTGAGCATGTGCGCAGCGTCGAGCTGCTGGCGATCCCCGGCGTGCCGCGCTTTCCCTTCGAGGAACGGCTCGACCAGCTGCTGGCCGAGCCGCCGGCCTGGCCGTCGCCGACCACCGGCTTGAGCGGTCTGCGGGTGCGCATCCGCCATGGCGATGTCGGCCTGCTGCGCTCCGTCGTCTCGTCCGAGGCGACGACCGATCTCGACCTGATCGACTATCCCGGTGAATGGCTTCTGGATCTGCCGATGTTGACCCAGTCGTTCCGCGACTGGTCGCGGCAGATGGAGGAGCTGGCCAACAGCGCCGGCCGGCACGATCTCGCCGCACCGTGGCTCGACGCCGTGCGCGCCCTCGATCCCGCCGCGCCGGAGAACCCGGCGGAGCTGGCGCGCATCGGCCTGCTCTATCGCGACTATCTCCTGCGCTGCCGCGAGGAGCGCAGCCTGTGCTTCGTGCAGCCCGGACGCTTTGCGCTCAGCGATCAAGCGGTCGATCCCGCCGCTTTGTTCTTCCCGCTCTCCTCCGTGCGCTCGGGCGTGCGCGCGCCGCGCGGCGGCACGATGGGCGCGGCGCTGCTGCGCCGTCACGCCGCCTATCTGAAGCAGGTGCGGCAGTTCTACGGCGACGTGTTCGGCCGCATGGGCAAGCAGGTGCTGCTGGTCGATCTCCTGTCGGCGCTGCAGCAGGGGCGCGACGCCTTCACCGATCTCGGCCTCGCCATCCGCAGCATCAGCGACGCGTTCGACGAGCTGCGCCATCCGCTGCTGCGCCTGCTGCCGCTGGCGCGCGTCGACCGGCTGGCGCTGGCCGCCACCAAGGCCGACCATGTCACGGCCGACCAGCATGCCAACCTGGTCAACCTGCTGCGCGACCTGATCGGCGAGCCGTTCCTGCAGGCGACGGCGCGGCAGTCGGGCCTGCTGGCCGTCTCGTCGGTGCGCGCCACCACCGACCTCAAGCTCAAGGTCAACGGGCTCGCGACTCCCTTCCTGCGCGGCATTCCCGCCGGCCGAGCCGAGGTGCTCGACATCCAGCCCGGCGTGATCCCCGGCACCATTCCGGCCGCCGAACAGTGGGCCGAGCAGGGCTTCAACATCCGCCGCTTCGAGCCGCCGCGTCTGGGCGCCGCCTTCCGCGACCGCCCGCTGCCGCACGTCAATCTCGACAAGGTTCTCCAGTTCCTCCTCGCGTGAGCATCCTCATGAGCACCACCAATGCCGAGCCCCCCCGCCGCCTGGTCGACATGGAGTTCCGGCCGGGCGACCTGCCGCCCGCCGATGCGCCCGCGCTCGACGAGCCGCTGCCCGTGACGACGCGCCCGCCCGCAATCCGCTGGCCGGCCAAACTGGCGCTGGGCTCGGCCAGCCTGCTGCTGGTGCTGTTCGTCGTCGACGGCGCCGTCTCGCTGCTGCAGAGCGCGATCGAACGCGGCAGCCTGCTCGACCTGACGCAGTTCGGCCTGCTGGTGGCGCTGCTGGTCTCGACCCTGTGGCTGGTGGCCGGCCAGGCCCGCGCCTATGCGCGGCTGAAGTCGGCCGAACGCGCGCGCGAACTGGCCGAGCATCTGGCGCGACTGGGCGGCGTCGGCAGTGGCGGCCGTCTGGTCGGCGTGCTCGAGGCACTCTACGCCGGCAACCCCGAAGTGCGCGGCAAGCTCGGCGCCGTCTCCTCAGCGCTGCAGCCGCAGCACACCGACGCCGACGTGATCGATCTCCTGAACCGCGAGATCTTCGTGCCGATGGATCGCGCGGCCGACGAGCGCATCCAGCGCGCCGCGCTGCGCGCCAGCCTCGGCGTCGCCGCCTGTCCGCACCCCGCGCTCGACGTGCTGGTCGTGCTGGGCATCGGCGTCGCGCTGATCAAGGACCTGATGCAGATCTACGGCCTGCGCCACAGCGCGCGCGCCGTCTGGCGCATCCTCTCGCACGTCCTGTTCTCGGCCACCTCGACCGCCGTCATGAGCTCGGTCGTCGAGTTCGCGATGAACGCCGCCCAGGACCGCCTCGCCGCCGCCGTCGTCGGCACCGCCGGCGAAGCCTTGGTCGTCGCCCGCCGCATCTTCGCGCTCGGCATGCTCGCCAAGGAGGAGATCAGGCCGCTGCCGGCGCCACGGTGAGAGGCAGGCGAGGCGTTCTGGTTTCAACCTCGACACCAACCTCATGCTGAGGAGGCTGCGCAAGCAGCCGTCTCGAAGCATGGGCACGCGCACCGTGTTCGTTGCCCGCCCTTCGAGACGAGGCCTTGCGGGCCGCTCCTCAGGGCGAGGTCGTGGTTGAGGGTCGAGACAATTCTCTACCCCTCAAATGACTCCTGGGGCCTGCTCGCGTATGAGATGAGCGGCGAAAAGGAAAGGGCAAACGTGCTGATCGACCAAGCCGACATCGCGAAGGCGAACAAGGTCGTGCGCGACATTGCGGCGGGCGACGATGAGGTCGTGCCGGCGGAGGTCGTGCGCTGTCTCGTCGCCGGTGAGAAAAAGGTCAAGGTCTGGCACAGCCATCGCGGGCTGTCGGGGCGCGACCTCGCGGTCGCCGCCGGCGTCAGCGCGCGGTTAGTCTCCGAGATCGAAAGCGGCAAGCAGGACGCGAGCCTGTCGGTTAGGAAGAAGATCGCCGAGGTGCTGAAGGTCGACCTCGACGACCTCGTCTGAGCAAGTGGCGCTACTGTCGATCTTCACGAAGCAGGCTTGTGCTCGGAGAAAGAGGCACTAATGCGATTCCATCTGACTTATACGGGTCCGCTTAAGTCTACTCAGCCGTCCCATTACTCAAACGTAGGCGGAGTCTTCACTGATAAGAGAAGCGGGCAGAAGCACGCCATACGGCGAGACTTTCACCGACAGCTAAAGCAATTGTGGGCTACCAATGAGTTCTTAAACACGGCACGCATGCTCCGTGGTGGAGCGCCCGCGCACGACGCTCGGCCGGGCGATAGCGGTGCCCGTTGGGGGCACGATCCAAAGGAGCTTGTGAGTATCGTCGAGGCAATCTCAGGCAGATATCACCAGAATGGCTACAGGTTCGTTCCTCTGGTTCGAGAGGAATGGTCGCTCACGTGCTCGCTGCGGATACTGTTCCTACGCCGCGATGCGCCGGGGAGCATCTATTCGGCTGGTGATGTGGACAACAGAGTGAAGACTGCCATAGACGCCCTGTCGAAGCCCGACTCGCACGTCGACGACTGCCCCGGTGAGGGAGAAGATCCATTCTTTGTGTTGTTGGAGAACGATAAACTAGTGACGCACCTAGAGGTCGAAACTGATCGGCTTCTAGACCCACCAACGCTCACGGATGACCTCGCTCAAGTGCGACTTGTCATCACTGTAGGAATACGTGCCCACAACGTCACAATGTTCAACTTGGGATTCTCCTAGGGGGAGGCCTTGTTGAAGGTCGATCTCGACGACTTCGTGTGACGCGGTGGCGCTCACGCCGCGCGGCGCTTCTTCAGGTGGCGCTCCAGCTTGGCCAGCGTCTGGCCGCCATATTCGACCGCGCCGAAGCCGATCGCGCCGTCGCGCTGCGCCTTCGAGGGATGCATCTGGCGCAGGGTGAGGACGGTCTTGCCGTCGCTCTGCTCGTCGAAGGTGACGAGCATGCGGAAGCGGCCGGGGTCGTCGTCGCGGTCCGAGCCGTGCTCGACCTCGATCAAGGACGGCGCCTCGAGCCGCAGGAAGCGCATGCGGTTGTCGTAGCGCGTGCCGTCGGGCGCCACCATGTCGAAGCGCCACAGCCCGCCCGGCCTGAGGTCGATCTCATGGCTCCGGACCTCGAAGCCCTCGGGCCCGAACCAGAGCTGGATCTGCCCCGGGTCGGTCCAGGCGGCATAGACGAGGGCGCGCGGCGCATCGATCACGCGGGTCAGCACGATCTCGCGGTCGAGGGGCCAGTCCTGCCAGGCCGACGGCGGCGGCGTGTAGGGCTCGCTCATGGTTTAGTGCCTCCTCTTCAGGCGTTGGACATGGGCCTCCAGCCGGTCGAGGCGCTTCTCCCACGAGGCGACGTGCCGGTGGATCCAAGCCTCGGTTTCCTGCAGCGCGCGCCGCTCGATCCGGCAGGTCCGCACGCGCCCGGTCTTCTCCGAACTGATCAACCCGCTCTCCTCCAGCACCCGCACATGCTTCAGCAGCGACGGCAGGGCGATCTCGAACGGCTCGGACAACTCGCTCACCGACTTCGGCCCCTCGCACAAACGAGTGACGATAGCCCGCCGGATCGGATCGGAGAGGGCGGCGAAGGTTCGGTCGAGGTTGGTCAAATAGTTAGCCATATCGGAAGCTATTGGTCGGCGCGAAGACGCGGTCAAGGAAAAGTTTCACGAATGGCTAAGTATTGGGATTGCATAAAAACACCCCGTCGTCTCGACCGGAGCGCGCAGCGCGGAGTGGAGAAACCTCCTCTCTACAATTGGACGGCTTTTGGTGGAGACAAGGTCCCTCCACTCCGCTTCGCTCCGGTCGGGACGACGGCATCTCGATTGTGTGACGTGCGCTCTGAGCTGCGCGATACCGCTCGACCTGCCGGAGAAAGCCCGACCACAGGGTGCGGCGCTTCGCGAACCACCGGGTGCGCTCGTCGTCGCGCCAGGATCGGAACGGGACGCCGCTCCACGGCGTGCGCTTCTGGCTTTCATGCGTCTGCAGGTGGGAGAGCCAGAGGAGGGCGGCGGCGGCGTGGGCTTCATGGGGGAACTGGCCGAGCTGCTCGCAGTCGGGCTCGAGCCAGCGGTCGAAGGCGAGGCCGAGGGCGCGTTCGACGCGCAGGAAGTCGCAGCTGCGATGGGCGATCTCGGCGCTGCAGAGCGCGACGGCGCGGGCGCGGAAGTTCTCGATCTCGATGACGGGTGCGGGGAGAGGGCGGCGGTGACGGCGGATCAGGTCGGCGACGGTCTCTTTCGGGTCAAGGGAGAGACCGTCGGGCATGGGGACAGTATCGGACAAAAATCCGGAAAAATCAAATGCCATCCGGAAAGGCTCTACACAATTTGTCATCCTGAGCGAAGCCGCCCGCAGGGCGACGCAGTCGAAGGATCCTTCATGCGGCGCGTCATCGATCGAAGCGGAAGGATCCTTCGACTGCGCGACGGAGCCTGCCCCGAGGCATTCGAGGGGGCGCTTCGCTCAGGATGACAAAGGGGGGCCGCAAACGGCTCGTTCTGCCACCGTCGCTCCCGGACATTGCCACGCTTGGCGGCTTGTAACCAAGCCGCGACCTGACGCTCTCGGAAGGGAGGAAGGTAGGCCGAGCGAAGCTCGGCCTACCTTCCTCCCTTCATCAACTCGTCCCACTCCAGCACGCGATAGACGCGGAACACCGTCTTGCGGTCGACGTCGAATTCCTTCGGCGGACGGTACTGTGCGAGCTTCAGGGTCTTCGCCGAGATGCCGACCAGGAGCTTGACCACGGTCTGGCGCACGTTCGAGCCGGCGATCGGCCTGAACTCGACCACGACATGGTCGTTGACGCTGGGGGCGCGGTCGCGCTCGACGTAGATCAGGCTGTTGGGCTTGCGCCACGGCCACATCGAATCGCCGACCACGTTCAGCGCGAACACGTCGCCGCGGCCATGGATGCCCGGCGGGCGGGCGACATGGTCGATCACCGTGCCGTTCATCTCGAACTCGCCGTTGCCGTCGCCGCCCATCGCCGTGCCATAGAGCGGCACGTCGCTCGCCATGTGGCCGAGCATCGGCCGGCCGGGCGCGTCGAAGGCGGGCGTGACGTTGCCGGCGAGATCGGTCGCGAAGGAGGAGGCCGCGCCGTCGGCCGCCGCGGCGGGCAGCTCGCCCTGCAACTCGGCGACGCCGACCGGACGGCCGGTCTTCCTCGCCGCCCCGGCGGCGAGTCGCGCATAGGTCTTGTCGGTCAGCGTCTTGGCACCGGTCGGGTCGTCCAGGAATTTGCGCAAGGTGCCGTCTCCCAGTCCGGAGAGCGATTCCCACTGGGCGACGTTGAGGCCGGCCCCGGCCATGAAGGCGCGCAGGGCCTGGCGGCGCTGGTTGGCGTCGAAGGCCATGCCGTCAGTCTGGCATTTTCCGGAATGAATTCCGAGAGGGGAATTTTCCGGAATCCGTCTTGAAATCGGAAATAAATCCGGATACTTTTCCGGGATGGCCGCCTCTCCGAAGCTCTCCCCGCCCGTTCTCCATCCCTGGCTGGTCGAGGACGCGGCCGACTGTCTCGGCTTCGAACGGGCCGGCGGCTACTCGGCCCGCGCCGCCCGGCTCGCGACCCGCGACATGCTCGCCGACCGCGCCCGCGCGCTGGGCTATCCCGAAAGGGAGATCGAGCGGATGGTCGATGCGGCGCTGGCGGCGGCGTCGCTGCAATGAGCAATCCCCGTCACCCGATCCTCCGTCCCCCAGTCCTCCGTCCCCCGATCCTCCGTCGTCTCGACCGAAGCGCGGAGCGCGGAGCGGAGAGACCTTCTCTCCTCCGAAAGCCGGCAAATCGCAGAGGGAAGGTCTCTCCGCTCCGCCTCGCTGCGCGAAGCTCCGGTCGAGACGACGGTGGGTTCGGGTTAGCGCGCCGTCGGCGTGGCGGAGCCTGCCCCGAGGCATTCGAGATGCACCCTGGTCGCGGCGACGGGAAACTACTTCTCGCCCAGCCAGAGGGGCCAGCTGCCCTTGCGCGCCTTGCGGGCCTCGTACTCGGCGTCGGCGTAGCGCTGGGCGGCGCGCGGCTCCCACGACAGCGGCTCTTCGAGCTCGTGGCCATAGACGACGCCGGAAGCGAGCAGGGCGCCGCCGAGATCGATCGGCTGGGCCTCGTCGAGCGCGCATTGCGCGACCAGGCGGCACTCCGAATCGTAACGCGCGATGCGGCACTTCACCTTGTGGTCGGCGCGCGCCAGCAGATCCTCGAGCGTGGCGCGCGCGCGCATGCCGGGCGCGGTCTCCAGGCGCGACGCATCGCGCAGCGCCGGCGCCTGCACGCCCCAGATCCTGAGCGGCGTCTTGAGGCCGCTGCCGCCCAGCGACTCGCCGTCGAGGGCGAAGGCCTGGCCGGACCAGGTCTGCGGCAGCGCGCCGTGGCTGGCGGTGCAGCCCGCGGGCGGAGCGGCCGGCGCGGCCGCAGCGGCCGGCGGTTTGGCCGGCGGCTTGGCGTTCTGCGCCCAGGCGGCGGGGGCCAGCGCGGCGGGCGCCAGCAGCGAGAGCGACAGCGCGGCGAGGGCAAGTCTCTTCATGCGCCGACCGTGACTTCCGTTTGAGGCGAGGTAAAGGCCGATGGCACAGGACAGACCTTTCGAGCGCGCGCGTTCGTCGTTCAATCGCAGAGGAGCGACGCCATGAGCCGCGGCCGTCCCTGGAGCGCCGACGATGCGGCGCAGCTTCGCCGGCTGGTCGCCGCCGGCGAGACCGATGCGCGCATCGCCGAGGCGATGGGCCGCCATCCCGACATGATCCGCCGCCAGCGCCGCGCCGCCGGCCTCGCGCCCGGCCAGTCGCGCGCCGCCACGGTCATGCTGATGCGGGTGAACCGGCGGCGGCTGGGCAGGAAGGTCGCCGGCCGGTACGAGACGGAGACTCCGTGATGTCGGCCGAGCGTCCCACCCTGTTCAGCGAAGCCCTGGCCGCCGAGATCTGCCGTCGCCTGGCCGACGGCGAGCTGCTGGCCGACATCTGCCGCCCGGCCCGCATGCCCAGCCGCGAAACGGTGCGTCGCTGGCAGAGCGAGAACGGCTCCTTCGCCCGCCAGCACGCCATCGCCCGCGACCAGCAGGCCGATGCGCTCGCCGAGCAGGCGGTGCAGATCGCGCAAAACGCCGACCCGGGCACCGTGAGCGTCTGCAAGCTCCAGATCGACACGATCAAATGGCTCACCGCGAAGATCGCGCCGAAGCGCTACGGCGAGAAGGCCGTGCCCGACGCGGCGGTGAAAGTGTCGATCGGCGACGCGATCGAGAGAGGGCGGGAGCGGGTGGCGCGGTTGCGGCAGGTGTAACGGATGCCAAAGGCCCGTCGCGGACTTCGTCTCCGCGTTCGCAATCGTCGGAGCCCCTGGCGTCTTTCCGCTTCAAGTTCACCCACACCACCTCATCCTTCGAGACGGCCCTTTGGGCCTCCTCAGGATGAGGTGGTGTTGGGGAAGACTGATATGATTCGGTCTCAGTTGGAAAGACCCTAGAGATATCGTCTTTCGGCTTTACGCATCTCGCAATAGCGCTCGAAAGCGCGCTGACGACTTTCGAGTCCCAGAAGGGACTTGATCGTCTCGCCGCGAAAGATGTGCATGAGGAGCTGCCAGCCATGCTTGAGCGTGAAGCGCGTATCGAGGCCGAGCGTTACCCAGCCGTGCCGGAGCTTAATCCATCGCTCCGTCTCCCAACGCAGGAACTCCAGCTCGGTCTTGGAAACCTTTCCGCAGGCCACGACCGCGGTCGTGCCGTCGTACTCTTCGACATTCGTGCTGGTGACGAGCCCGCGCTTGTGGAGGTCGGCCGCCATCGGCGTTCCCGGATAGGGAGTCGGATGCTGAATGTACGGCCAGTCGAACCAGTGCAACGCAAATGCCAGGTTGGTCGCGACCTGCGCCCGTGTATCGGTCGGGTTCCCGACAATCAGCCCGCCGACGACATACATCCCGTTGTCGCGAATGTGTTCGATGGCCTTGACGGCGGCATTGTCGATGCGCCGTCCGTTCACGCGGCGCTTGTTCTTGACGCTGGCCTTCAGGAAAATCAGCTCCTCTTCGACCACGTTCTCGATGCCGAGGAATACGTAACGGAAGCCGGCCTCGCGCATCAGGGGCGCCAGGGTTTCGCCATGATCGGCGATCGACGAGGTCGTCGCCTGGATCAGGTAGTGGATCGAGTTCAGCTTCGCCGCGATGATGGCCCGGCAGACCGTTTCGAACCGCGCGATGTTGAGCGTGATGTTGTCGTCGACGAAGAAAATCGCCCGCGCGCCATGTTCGTAGGCGTCGCGAATGTCGTCGATGACGCGGTCGACGTCGAAGCGATGGAAATTCCTGCCGCGCATCTCGATGATCGAACAGAAACTGCAGTCGAATGTGCAGCCGCGAGACGTCTCGATGACGTCGATCTGCCGGCCCAGGAGCGTGTAACCGGAGAGCACGCGGGCACTTCGCCTGGGTGGCCGTATCTCGCCCCCTTCGAGCGTGCCGACGCCACGGTCGGGATTGTGGTGGAAGATGCCGTCCCTGCGGAAGGAAAGCCCCTTGATTCTCTCGAATGCACCGTCGCCCTCAAGGGCTCTGACCAACTCGCGGAAGGTGATCTCGCCCTCTCCCTTGACCAGGAAGTCGATCTTCGGATCGTCCACGTCGGTGTAGACGTCCCGGGCCAGACTCGGGTCGTATCCGCCGACGACGATCCGGACATCGGGCTTGAGCGACCGGACGAGATCCATGATCGCCATGGCGGTGCGGCGCTGGAAGGTCATGATGGACAGGCCGACCAGGTCGGGATCGTGACTCTTCATGAGCTGGCAAACCGTTTCGCGGACGGTCTGCTGCGCCAGAACCAGATCGGCGACCGCCACCTTGTGGTGGGGATCGATGTTTCCCGCCAGTGACGTCAAGGCCCCGTTCGGCATGCGGACGCTGATGGTCGGCATGTGCTCGAAGGAATCGGGCATGGAAAGGAGAAGAATGTTCATCCGGCGTTCACTGGCGGGGCCCTCGGAGCGTCACGACTGATATCATTCCGGGGCGGGCAGGGGAACCTATCGGCGCTCGGACTGCAAATACTGCAAGGCTTCAGGGCCTTTCGGCGGCCCTCGAAGCCGGGTTCCGATGCGCCCTTACGAGCGCGATGGCGTTCTGCAGGCCTGGATCGGCATGACGGTCACGTTTCCAGACGCAATAGGTCTCCGAGACGATGCCCGCATTCGCGAGCCCGACGAAGCGAAGCCCGGCCAGACGCGACTCGCGCAACGAACGGGGAACGAGCGCGACACCGGTGCCGTTGGCCACGAGCGCCAACACCGTCAACCAGTAGGCGACCTCGTGCCTGACCTTTGGCGCGAACCCCGCGGCAACGCATGCATTGACGATCAGTTCATAGTAGGCCGGCGATCCGTGACGGGCGAACAGCACGAAGTCCTCGTGGCGCAACTGCGCGAGCCCGATCCTTCTTCTTTTCGCCAGCGGATGCGATTCGTGCAGGCAGGCGACGAAAGGCTCGCTGTGATACAGGAAGCCGTCCATGCCATTGCGCCTGGCGTGGCCGTGCCCGAAGCCTAGATCGATCTCGTCGCGCGACAGGGCTTCCGTCTGGTCGATCGATCCCATCTCCTTCAGCCGGATTTCCATGAGGGGAAATCTCTCCCGGAAGTCGCGAAGAATGGCGGGCAGGCCGCGGTAGAGCATCGAGGCCCCGAACCCGATGCGCAGGACGCCCGAGCTGCCGTCGGCGACGGAGCGGATCTGCTGCCTGATCTCCTCCATTCGCCCGAGCAGCGCACGGGCTTCCGTCTGCAATGCAAGGCCCGCCGGGGTCAGCTCGACGGCGCGCGTATTGCGCGTGAACAATCGAGCGCCGAGGTCGCTCTCGAGCTGCCTGATGGCGTAGCTGAGCGGCGGCTGCGACAGCGCCAGCTTCTTCGCGGCACGTCCGAAGTGCTTCTCCTCGGCCAGCACACTGAAATAGCGAAGCCTGCGTACGTCCATCGCCCGTCCATCGCCCAGTCCGATTGATACAGGAAAAGTCTCAATCCGACCAAACTCGATATTGGACTGGATCGATGCGGGCTTCAATAACCGGCGGATACGGGCTCGCCTCGACGCTCGAACCCGCGGGAGGGGAAATGACGACCAGATCGAGTATGTGGCTTCTGTGCGGCCTGGCGGTCGCCGGCATTCTGCTGTCGTTCACCGCTCCGGCCAGCGCGCAGTATCCGAACAGGCCGGTGAAGCTGGTGGTGCCGTTCGCGGCAGGGGGCCCGACCGACGCGCTGGGCCGCGCACTGGCGGCGGCCATGCGTACGCAGCTTGGCCAGCCGGTGATCGTCGAAAACCTCGGGGGAGCGGGTGGAAACATCGGCGCGCAGTCGGTCGCGCAGGCGCCGGCCGACGGCTATACGGTGCTGCTCGCCACGTCGGGTCCCCTGGTCGTCAATGTGAGCCTGTTCAGGAAGCTCACCTTCGACCCGATGAAGAGCTTCGATCCGATCATCATGATCGGCACCTTGCCGAACGTGATCGTGGCCCATCCGGGCTTTCCCGCAAAAGACATTGCGGAGCTGGTGACGTACAGCAAGGCGCACAAGGGCCAGCTCAGCTTCGCGCACGCCGGGATCGGCGGGTCCTCGCACCTTGCCGGGGAAATGTTCAATTCGATGGCCGGGACGGATCTCGTCCAGATTCCCTATCGCGGTGCCTCCCCGGCGCTGAACGATCTGATCGGCGGTCAGGTTCAACTGGGCGTCCTGGACGTTCTCGTCACGGCGCCCCAGGTGAAAGCCGGAAAGATTCGCGCGCTCGGAGTCACGACGAAGGCGCGGACGCCGGTCCTGCCGGACGTGCCGACCCTCGACGAGCAGGGGATCAAGGGATTCGACTCCAGCGTGATGTTCGGCGTCGTCGCGCCACGGGGCACGCCGCCCGGCATCCTCGCAAGACTGAACGCCGTGCTGGCTGCGAGTCTCGACGAGCCGGCCCTGCGGGCCTTTCTCGACGCGCAGGGCATAAGCCGCGCACCGTCGACCGAGGCGGCCTACCTTTCCGGCTACATTGCCGAAGAGATTCCGAAGTGGCGCAGGATCATCGAGGCGATCGGACTCGAAATGCAGTAGCCGGGGGCCGTTCCGACCCGCGCCTCCTTCAGTCCTCGATCTCCTGCTTCAGGCGGGCGAGCCGGTTGAGCGCGGCGTTGCGCGTCCTGTCGCGGCGCTGCCGGTAGGCGAACAGGTCTTCCGCCCGGACGCGGCGATGGGTGCCGACCTTGTGGTGCGGGATCTGCCTGGTCTCGATCAGCTTCACGAGGAAGGGCCGGGAGACGTTGAGCATCTCGGCCGCCTGCTGGGTGGACAGTTCCGCCCCGAGCGGCACGAGGCTGACCGCGTCGCCCCTGCCGACGAGTTCCAGCAGATCGAGCACGAGGCGGGCGACCGCCGGCGGAAGGTCCACGTCGGCGGCCCTGGCGCCCTTCCTGACGTGCAGCGACAGGCCGCCCCGCCGGTTCCGGTGGCGTGCCAGGACGGTGCCCGCCTGGCTCGCCTTGTCGGCTTCGTCGCGCGTCGGAAGGCGCTCGGACAGCGATTCGTCGTCGGACATCGTGGTCTCCCTGCGCGGCTCGTTCGGGGCTCCGGCGGGCGGATTGTAGCCGAAACCGGGGGAGTATTCGAATCAGACGAATCAAACGAAATCGACGAAAGGAGAATCGGTCCGGCCCGCCGGTGCGGTCAACCGGCCCTGTCAAGCTCGATGGTGCAGGAGGAGGTATTCGGTCCCATCGGGCTCGCGACCTCGGCGCGGAGCGTCGTCTGGCCCCGGGCCTGGGAGCCCGACAGGGTGCCCGAGAACGAGCCGACCAGCACTTTCGGGTTGCCGTTCCGCAGGCGCGCGTTGATCGAGCCCGAATAGCCGGTCCCGGAAATGTCGATCGTCACCGTCGTGCCGGTGAAGCGGCCGGTGACGGAGCCCGATCCCCGGCCATCCGTCACGGGAATCGATACCGGAAGTGGCCCCGGCCAGAAGTCGCACATCACCTTGGCGGCCCAGCGTACCGTCCGGGCCGGCGCCGCGGCCGGTGCGACCGCCGCGACCGGCGCCGCTGTCGCTGCCGCTGCCGCCGGGGGCGGCGGCGTGGCCGGTGCCGCAGCGGCCGCGGCCTTTGCCCGCGCCTCCTCGTCGGCCTTCTTCTGCGCGTCGTCGTACCGGGCGACCGCCGGCGCCGCCTCGCCCAGCAGGGCCTGCTGCTGGGGACCGGTCAGGAAGCCCGTCGCCGGCAGGTTGCGGGCCTTCTGCCAGCCGGCGATCATTTCGCGCGAGCGCGGTCCCAGGGCGCCGTCATTGCCGCGGGTATCGAAGCCGAGCGAGGTCAACGCGACCTGGATCCGCTGGCGGTCGGAAGGCGAGAGGCGCAGCGCCGTCTCGGCGGCTTCCGCCGTCTTGCGGTCGCTGGCGGCCGCCGCATCGGCATCGGCCTTCTGCTGCGCATCGGCTGCGGCCTGGCGCAGGGCCGCCATCTCGGCCTCGGCCTGGCGCTGGGCCGCCTCGGCTTCGGTCCGCATGGCCAGCGACTGCTCTTCCTGGCGTCGCGCCTCGATGTCCGCCTTCAGCTTCGCCAGATCCTCTTCCGCCTTCCGGCGCAGCTGCTGGGCCTTCTCGAGTTCCGGGTCGGCGACCGGCTTCGCGGCTCCGTCGTCCGGCGCCTTGTTCCGAGCCGCTTCTTCCGCGCGTTTCCTATCGGCGGCGGCCGCATCGGCTGCGCGTCGCTCCGCCAGCGCACGCTCGAGGTCCTCCACCTTCATTTCCTGGACGGCGACGCTTCGGGGAGCGGGGGCATCCTGTGTCGCAGGCCGGGGTGCGAGCATGAGGTAGCCGCCGCCCGCCAGGATCAGGGCGGCGATCGCCGTTCCGGCATAGAGCGCCACGCGGCTCTTCGGTTGGGAGGCCACCGTCTCGCCTGCGCCGGGTGAAGGGGGCGGCGCCGCGATGGGGCCCGGTACGTTCGCCACGACGGTGGCGGCAGGATCGGGGCGGCTGCGCACGGCGACCGTCAGCGTATCGTCGGGCGTTGCCGCCGAGGACAGGATCTGGCGCCAGCCCGCAATCGACTGCGGCCGGTCGGTGGCGCGGACCAGCAGGCCTGCGTCGATGCCGGCCAGCAGGCCGGGAGGAAAGCCCGGCGGCGCCGCCGATGCGACGGGCGCGCAGGCATCGTCGAGCATGCGATCGAAGGCCGACGGCGGCGCGCGCCCTGTTATGGCGTGATAGAGCGTGGCCGAGACGCCGTAGATGTCGGTCCAGGGGCCCTGCTTTGCCGAGGTGAACTGCTCGGGCGCCGCATATCCGGGTGTGAAGATCGCCGTCATCGCCACGGTCCGGCCGGCCATGGCGGCGCGCGAGGCGCCGAAGTCGATCAGGGTCGGATTACCCTCGGCATCGAGCAGGATGTTGGCGGGCTTGATGTCGCGATGCAGGAAGCCGGCCGAGTGGACCTGCTCGAGACCGTCGAGCAGCGGCCACAGGATGCGCTCGATCGCCGGTGCATCGAGCCGGCCGTTCTTCTTTATGCGGCCTTCGAGCGTATCGCCGTGGAGCATCTCCATGACGATGTAGGCGGTCCCGTTGATCTCGAGGAAGTCGTAGACGCGGACGATGCCCGGCGCGCGATGCAGCGTCGCCATGACCCGGCCCTCGGCGACGAACCGGTCGCGGCCCCACGTGAAGTCCTCCGCCGCCTTGGTCGAGCGCGGCATCACGGTGACGCCGTTCTGGCGCACGGCCAGCGCGGTCGGCAGATACTCCTTGATGGCGACTTCGCGATCGAGCCGGACGTCGCGCGCCCGATAGGTTATGCCGAAGCCGCCCTGGCCCAGCACGGACAGGACTTCGTATCGCCCGATCAGGGTGCCCGCGGGCAGAGCGACGAAATCGACATCCGGATCGGCCGTCGTCGTCTCCGATCTCATCTCGACCATGAAGGCCGCTCCCTCCCAGCGCTCGATCCCGGCCCATCCGTCTTCGGCATATCGCAGGAACCCGATACTCTTCTCATCTTCGGCACCCCGGCTTTACCACCGGGCCAGCTCCCGGAACCCGGTCATAAACGCCGCAGCGCGCGCCGGTCCTCCGCGCCGGCGGGCGGTGCGTCTTCTGCCCCGGGGACATGAGATGAAGGAATGAACCGTCGGGACGAATGAATTTCCAGCGACCGTGACGGCGCCCTAGCCTGCTTCACCTGAAGTGAAGAAGGAGGCGGGGATGGCGGGACGGCAGGCGTTGGGATGGCTGGCGGCGGCCGCGGTGGCGCTGATGCTGCCGGCGGCGGGCGAGGCGCAGCAGCCGAAGACGCTGCGCGTCGTGATGCATTCCGACCTCAAGATCCTCGATCCGATCTGGACCTCGGCCTTCATCGTGCGCAACCACGGCTACATGGTCTACGACACGCTGTTCGCGCTCGACGGCGACCTCAAGGTCAAGCCGCAGATGGTCGAGAGCTGGAGCGTCACGCCGGACAATCTCACCTGGACCTTCACCCTGCGCGACGGGCTCGAATTCCACGACGGCCAGCCCGTTACGACCGACGACGTGCTGGCCTCGCTCAAACGCTGGGCGGTGCGCGATTCGGTCGGACAGATCCTGTGGGGCAAGCTGGCCGAGGCCAAGGCGGTCGATGCCAGGACCTTCCAGCTCGTGCTGAAGTCGCCGACCGGCGTCGTGCTGCAGGCGCTGTCCAAGCCCTCGGGCAATCCCTTCATCATGCCCAAGCGGGTAGCCGAGACCTCGCCCCACGACCAGATCAAGGAGTTCGTCGGCTCTGGTCCCTTCATCTTCAAGGCCGACGAGTGGAAGCCGGGCGACAAGACCGTCTATGTGAAGAACCCCAGGTACAAGCCGCGGTCCGAGCCGGCGTCCGGCCTGGCCGGGGGCAAGATCGCCAAGGTCGACCGGGTCGAATGGATCGCCATGCCCGACCAGCAGACCGCGGTGAGCGCGCTGCAGGCCGGTGAGATCGACATCATCGAGGCGCCGCAGCACGACCTCTATCCGCTGCTGAAGAAGGACCGCAACGCCGAGCTGATCAATCCCAGCAAGTGGGGCAGCCAGTACATCTATCGCTTCAACCAGCTGCACAAGCCGTTCGACAATGCCAAGAACCGGCAGGCGATGCTCTACGCCCTGAACCAGAAGGACTTCCTCGACGGCGTGATCGGAGACCCGCAATTCTATCAGGTCTGCAAGGCCATGTTCATCTGCGGCGGGCCCTACGAGACCACGGTAGGGTTCGAGGACAAGTACGAGAGCGACTTCGCGAAGGCCAAGCAGCTGCTGGCCGAGGGCGGCTACGACAATGTGCCGGTCGTGTTGCTGCATTCGACCGATCTCTATGCGCTGGCCAACATGGCGCCGATCGCCAAGTCGCTGATGGAGAAGGCAGGCATGAAGGTCGACATGCAGTCGATGGACTGGCAGACCCTGGTCGCGCGCCGCGCCAAGAAGGACCCGCCGGACAAAGGCGGCTGGAACGTGCTGATCACCTCGACCTCGGCGCCCGATGCACTCGATCCGCTGGCGCTGGGCTTCATCGTGGCGACCTGTGACAAGGCGCCGTTCGGCTGGCCGTGCGACGAGGAACTCGTGCGGCTGCGCAGCGCCTTCGCCGACGAGCCCGACGAGGCCACGCGCAAAGAGATCGTCGAGAAGATCCAGCGCCGTGCCGCCGAGGTGCCGACGCATGCCTTCCTCGGCCAGTACACGAGCGCGATGGCGCGCCGCAAGACTGTCACCGGCAACGTCACCTCGCCCGTGACGGTCTTCTGGAACGTCGAGAAGCGATAGGGCGGGAGCGTTCCGACATGGCGAGCCGGGTCCTGATCGCGCAGTTCATGCACGAGACCAACACCTTCTCGAAACTGCCGACCACGCTGGAGGACTATCGCCGCCAGCGCCTCGTCGAGGGCGAGGCGATCGTGCCGAACTTCAGCGGCACGCGAAACGAGCTGGGCGGCTTCATCGACGCCGCGAAGGCCCATGGCTGGGAGCCGGTGTGGGGCGTCGCCGCCAACACCATCCCGTCGGGGCCGCTCACCCGCGAAGCCTGGGAGCATATCCGTGACCGCATTCTCGATGCGGCGCGCGGCGACCGCGACGGCAGGGGGCCAGTCGATGCCGTCTGCCTGTCGCTGCACGGCGCCATGGTGAGCGAGACCGAGGACGACGCGGAGGGCGCGCTGCTCGAGGCGGTGCGCGGCGTGGTCGGCTCCGACGTGCCGGTGGTCGCTACCCTCGACCTGCACGCCAACGCCACGGCGCGAATGGCGCGCCATGCAAATGCGCTGGTGAGCTACCGCACCTATCCGCATGTCGACGGCTACGAGCGCGCGGTGCAGGCCGCCCAGCTCGTCGAGGACGCTCTGCAAGGTCGCAAGCGGCCGCGTTGCCTGCTGGTGCAGCCCGCGATGCTGAAGGGCGCCGACCATGGCCGTACGACGCAGCCGGGCATCATGCGCGACCTGCTGGCCCGCGCCGAGGCTTTCGAACGGCAGCCGGGGCTGAACGTGGTCTCGATCCAGGTCGGTTTCACCTGGTCGGACATTCCGTGGGCGGGCCCGTCGATCGCCGTCAGCCACGAGCCGGGTGCGGAAGACGCGGCGCGGCAGGCTGCCGAGGCGCTGATTGCGGAGATGTGGGCGCGCCGCAACGAGTTCTCCTCGTCCTATCGCTCGATCGACGAGGCGGTGGCGGCCGCGCGTCGCGGCGGCGACCGGCCGCTCGTACTGGCCGAGGGCACCGACAATCCCGGCGGCGGGGGCTACAACGATGCGCCCAATCTCCTGCGCGCGCTGCTCGAGGCCGGCATCCCCAATGTGGCCGTCGGCACGATCTACGATCCCGGCACGGTGCGGCAGGCGCTGAAGGCGGGCGTCGGCGCGCGCATCGAGGTGGCGCTCGGCGGCCATACCGACCCCTCGCTCGGCGCGCCGGTACGGGCGAGGGCGGAGGTGATGAACCTCTCCGACGGCAACTTCCGCAACGACGGACCGATGAATGCGGGCGTGCAGGTGGCGCTGGGTCCGACCGCCGTGCTGCGGCTCGGCGACGGCATCGACGTCGTGACGACCTCGACGCGCATGCACACGATCGACCTGCAGGTCTTCCTCAGCCAGGGCATCGACCCGCTCGTGCGCAACGTACTCGTGGTCAAGAGTTCGCAGCATTTCCGCGCCGCCTTCGAGCCGATCGCGCGCGAGGTGATGCTGGTCGATGCCGGCGGCCTGTGCTCGACCGACGCCTCGCGCTTCACCTACGCCAAGCTGCGCCGCCCGATCTGGCCGCTCGATCCGTACGATTGATACAAAAGGGGCGGCCCGTCGCCCCGACGGTGCCACCGTCTCTCATGATATCCTGCGAGCAGCGGTTTTTGCGAGGGTGACGGTGCGCAGGGACGACAGGAAGCTTGCCGAGCTCGAGACCAATCTCAACCGGCTGCGCGACGATCTCAACGATCTGTCGAAGGCGCTGAACGTCAATCCGCGCAACACCAGCCTGGTGATCCGCCGGGTCAACCTGATGGGCCGCATCGTGGCGGCCCAGTCCACAGTTGAGCAGCTGCGCGGCACCCTGCGCCACGCCTGAGAAGGCCTGCTCGCTGCCCGGCGCGGATCAGCCGCCGATGCCGCGTTTCCGGCGACAGTCTTCGATCTGTTGGATCGCCGCGGCGACGCCGGCCAGCGGGAATTCGTAGTCCTGTGTCTCCACCCCGACCAGACCCTCGCGGCCGCCCTTGCGCAGGCCCGAGAGTTCGGACTCGCCCAGCCAGGCGATGCTCCAGCTGCCGACGCCGACGCCGCTCATCTGGTTGCCGCCGCCGTTGCCGAAGCCCTTGCCGTCGACCTGGAAGGAGCCCTGCCAGTCCTTCGGCCCTTTCATCGGTACCGCCACCTGCCACTGCTGTCCGTTGCCCGGCTGCACGAGATCGACGCCGATGCGGACCCGGCGGCCGCCGGCATTCGAATCGGCCACGCAGTACATGAAGGTCTGGCCGCTGCGTGCCGCGCGGATCCTCCAGGGGCCGGTCTCGCCCCAGGGCTTTTCGAACCGGTCGTTGGCGACGATGTCGTAGCCGCCATAGCCGTTGGGGGCCGCCAGCTGGCCGTTGGTGCAACGGCTGGCGAGCCGGCGGATGTGCGCCGAAGCGCCCTCGACTTCGGTGCGGTCGGTCTTCAGGCACCAGTCGACATGCATCTTGGTGACGGCATGCACGCCCTTGCTGAAATCCTGGCAGGCCGGATTGATCGCGATCGCGTCCCTCGCCGCGGTCGTCGCCGCCGCCGCATACTGCTGGCAGAAGGCGGCGTCGCCCGGCTCGGCCCGGGTCACCGCCGGAGCGGCGAGGAGGGCGAGCATCGTCGCCAGGGAAGGCAGGTCTTTACGCATAATCGTTCGTACTCCGGTCGACTCTACTGATGGGACGTCATGCAGCCGTCGACCCGCGCGCTCATCGCGTCGGGATCGCCGAGGTCGAAGCTCCGCGTCACGTTGCGCGCGGGAAGCTGCACCTCCATCCGTTTCGATTCGAAGAAGACGTCGGTGAAGCTGTTCTCCAGCGCCGGGCTCCACAGGCGGTCGGGCGAACGCTGGGCCATCGGGAAGGTGAATCGCTTGCCGCTCGGCCTGAACACGATCACGGCCTCGTCCTTTGCCCCAGCGGTGCCGGGGCCCGGCAGGATGAACTGGCGCTGTCCATCGTCGCCGAAGCTCATGCGCAGTCCCTGATTGTTCGGCCCCGTCGTGTCGGCGATGCAGCGCACGAACTTTCCCTTGTCGTGGACGCTGCTGATCTCCCAGCCGCCGAACGTGCCGAGCTTCTTCGTCTGCGCCGCCACGGGTGCGGCCATGCCCCAGGTCCCCATTATCGATCCCAGGACCAGCAGCCCCCACACGCGCCGAATCATCGCAATCTCCCCACGAGGGCATCCCTATGGCATGAATTCGTGGGTCGATGCAGCCGGATCCTGTTGCCCTCCCGCGGTACTTCGGCCAGAAGAAGCATGGGTGTCCGCACGTCGGTGCGGGCAGGGACGAACGCTGGTCGGGCCGCCAGCGGTGCCTTTGCCGTGCGAGACCCATGACCCGCAATCCTCACCTGCGTCCCACCCTGCTGCGCCGCTTCATCGACAACGAGGCGTCGGGCGGAATCGTCCTCATGGCGGCGGCGGCGCTGGCGCTGATCGTCGCCAATTCGGCGCTCGCCCCCGCCTATTTCTCGGCGCTCAAGACCTATGTCGGGCCGCTCAGCGTGTCGCACTGGATCAACGACGCACTGATGGCGGTGTTCTTCCTGCTGGTCGGGCTGGAGATCAAACGCGAGATCGTCGACGGACAGCTCTCGACCTGGTCGCGGCGCATCCTGCCCGGCCTCTGCGCCGCCGGCGGCATGGCGGTTCCGGCGCTGATCTTCGCGTCCCTCAACTGGAACAATGGCGAGGTGATCCGCGGCTGGGCGATTCCCACCGCGACCGACATCGCCTTCGCCCTGGGCGTGCTGTCGCTGTTCGGCAACCGCGTGCCGGCCTCGATGAAGGTGTTCCTCACGGCGCTGGCGATCATCGACGATCTCGGCGCGGTGCTGATCATCGCCGTTTTCTACACCGGAAATCTCGACCTCGCGGCGCTGGGCGGCGCGGCCGCCGTGCTGGTGGCGCTACTGGCGCTCAACCGGCTGGGGGTCAGGGTGCTGTGGCCCTATCTCGGGCTGGGGGCGGTGCTGTGGCTTCTGGTGCTGCTGTCGGGCGTCCATGCGACGGTCGCGGGCGTGGCGCTGGCGCTCACCATTCCGCTCACCCGCGCGGTCGGCGGCAGTCACGAGCGCGGGGTCGATTCGCCCCTGCACCGGCTGGAGCACGCGCTGGCCCGGGTCGTGCCGTTCGTGATCATTCCTGTCTTCGGCTTCGCCAATGCCGGCGTATCGCTCGCGGGCTTCGACACCGGTGCGCTCGTCGACCCGCTGACGCTCGGCGTTGCGGCCGGGCTGGTCGTCGGCAAGGTGATCGGTGTCTACGGCACCGCGCTCGCGACCGTGAAGCTCGGCTGGGCCGCCGCGCCGGTCGGCGCCGCACCGTTGCACGTGCTGGGCGTGGCCCTGCTGTGCGGGATCGGCTTCACGATGAGCCTTTTCATTGGCCTGCTCGCGTTTCCCGACAATCCGGCGCTGCAGGACGGGGTGAAGATCGGTATCCTGCTGGGATCTCTCGTATCGGCGATACTCGGGGCCGCGGTCCTGTTACTGAGCCCGAAGCCCGGCGGACCCGAGGCGAGGGCATTCTGAAACGGAAAGCAGCCCGCCATGCCGCTCCACTGGACGATCGACTCGCGTACGAAATTGCTGGTGGCCGTCGCCGACGGCGACGTCGGCGTGTCCGACATCGAGCGCTTGCTGGACGTGATCGCCGGTTCGAACATCCTGAGTTATCGCAAGCTGTTCGACGGAACCGGGGCCATATCGCAGATGAACGCCGAGGAGCACCTGGCGATCGGTGTCCGAATCCGGGCCCTGCACGCCCGGGCCGGCGACGGGCTTGGTCCGGTCGCCATGGTCGTGCGCGACGAGAATTACTGGCAGGTGGGGCGGGTGCTGGGGATCCTCGCCGTACCCAAGCGCCCGATGCGTGTTTTCAAGGAGGTGGCGAGGGCCAGGGCGTGGCTCGACTCGCCGGCGGTCATGGCGCAGATGCCAGACTGACCTCCTGGGGCGGTCGGTCATAGAACTCGACCTGCATGCGAATCCGGCCGAGCGGCTCCACATGGTGCGGCTGATCCGGCAGGACGAGGCCGGGACGTTGCGGAGTCAGGATCGTGCCGGAATCGTTTCCGTCCTCTCCGAGGACGAACCGCAGTTCGCCCTCCAGCACGCGGATCACGCCCCACACGCCTTGCTTCGTCCGATGCTCCCGCCGCAGCGCCGCGGGCAGCGTCGTCTCGTCGAACACCGGTGTCGTCCTGTACGGGATGGGAGAGGGCATGGGTTATGTCCTATGCTGTGAGCCGGATGTCGTCGGCATGCTCCGGATACGGCGCGGGCGTGGTCGCGACCGGCTGGCCGGCCAGCTCGTTGGCAAAGCCGTGGTTTACGTCGCGGTGATGAGCCTCATCGGCACGCACCACCAGCACCACGTCGCGGAGCGTCGCATCGTCGGGCAGCTTCCAGTAGTGGCGCGCGATCGCCGGGGCGGGGACGTTCGGCGAGCGGCCCGCGTCCAGTTCGGCAAGGAAGTGTGTGTAGCTGATCACCGCCTCTTCCTCGAAATAGCCGACGACGCGGTGTGCCGTGCGCGCGCTCACGAGATAGAGCGCGAAAAAGGCGAGGTAGAACACCCACTGAACGCCAAGCACCACGCAGCGCTCGAACAGGGTCGGCTTCGCCACCTCGATGAAGGTCATGAGATGCATACGCTCGTTTTCGGCCTCCTCCATCAGCGTGCGGATCCAGCCTTTGTCGTCGCACATGTTCCGCAGGCAGCGCAGGTGGGTGAGCGTCGCGCCGACCATGCCCGGCACCGCCGCGACCGTCTCCAGTACGATGGCGCGATGGCCGTAGCGTTTGGCGAAGAACGTATCGGCGCAGAAGCGCAGCGCCTTGGTGAAGCCGAGGGCCAGGTGATCGGAGACGCCACTTGCCTGGTGATGGACGGCAAGATCGACGGTCGGGATGGCGCTAGAAGCAGTCATGACATGACTCCCTTTCAACCTATGCCCTGGAGCGCCCGACTGCCGAGCGCCAGCTTGAAGCTCTCCGCAATGCGAGTAGCCTTGGCCTGCATCGAACGCGCGGCGGCGGGCGGCATCTCCGCCTCGGTGGCTTCGCGCCACAGGACGAGCCAGCGGTCGAACATGGCGGGCGTGATCCGTGCACGGTGCTTGAGATGGGCCGCCATCGGCATGCCTTTGTAGCGGCCGCTGCTCAGCATCAGCGACGACCAGAAGGCGGCAAGCTTGTCGAGGTGATGGGGCCAGTCGTCGATCGCATCGTTGAAGAGGGGGCCGATCAGCGCGTCGGCGCGGACGGCGGCGTAGAAGCGATCGACGAGCTGGGTCAGACCCGCTTCGTCCACGCCGTCGATCTCGTCAAATGCCGGGCCGTTCATCGCCTCCCTCCAATCATGTATCTGGAATACATCTATGTACGAGGGCTAAACATGTAAAGACGATACATGTATTGTAAAGGCCTGTTCGCCACCGTGTCGCAGGGACCCCCGACCAGATGCGCCTGACCCGTTACACCGACTACGCGCTGCGCGTGCTCATCCATGTCGGTACCCAGCCAGACCGGATCTGCTCGATCGCCGAGATCGCGCGCGGCTACGGCATCTCGCAGAACCACCTGATGAAGGTGGCGCACGATCTGGGGAAGGCGGGCTACGTCGAGGGTGTGCGCGGCCGCGCCGGCGGCATCCGCCTCGCGCGACCGCCGGAGAAGATCAACGTCGGCGCCGTGGTGCGCCAGATGGAGGACGGCTTCGACCTGGTCGAGTGCGACACCTGCGCCATCGCCGCCGCCTGCGAACTCACCCGCATCCTCGACGAGGCCCTCGCAGCCTTCATGAAGGTCCTCGATCGCTACACGCTGGCGGACCTGCTGAAGCGGCAGACGAAGTTGCTGCGGTTGTTGGGGATGGGGTAACGGGAGGCGGCGCTCCTCAATACTTCGTGTCGCCGCCGCCGCTATCGGCGCCGCGGGCAGAATCTTCCTTGATGCGCTGCATCAGCATGGTCGAGGAACTGGTGGAGCCGTTCCAGGTGGCGTTGACGTTGGAGCGGACGCCCATGTAGCGCTCCGACGCCGCGCCGGTGGCACCGGGGTTGCCGCCGGCCGGAGGGGCCGTGCCGGTGTCGGCAGCGCCGCTGCAGCCGGCCAGGATCAGGAACATCGCCGCGAACGGCATTCTCATCGACATGGAACCTCCGCTGAGGACAGGCTGGTCCCGCCAACAGGCGACTGTCGGCGACGATGCATGTTTTCCCTCGGAGGGTGCTTTGGCAAGGCCGTTGGCTGAATGGCTGGATCCAACCGGACCTCAGTCGGCAGGCGGCGGGCCGGCATTAAGGAGTTGAGAGACGGCCGTGAGAATTTGCGACGGCGCGAAGGGCTTGGTGATCAGGATGCTATTCGGCACGCCCAGAGACGGCCAGTCCTTGCCCTCGCTTCCGGTCATGTAGACCACGGGCATATCCGCCCTGCGTTCCCGGGCGTGCCGAGCCACGTCCCAGCCCGACACGGCTCCACCCAGCATGATGTCCGTCACGACGGCGCGAAGCTCTTCGCCCTGCGAGTCGAGCGCCTCGAGGGCCTGCTCGCCGGTCGGGACCAGAACGACGTCGAAGCCGCCCTCTTCGAAGGTGATCTGAAGGACGTTGCGAATCTCCGCTTCGTCCTCGGCGATTAGTACGAGGACAGACGTCTTTTCCATTTCACGCACTCCACGAGCCGACAGTCCGGGAAATACCGGACACCCCCTGCGGCTCCACACACAAGGCGAGAACGAAGGGGACACTGCGTTTGTTCCCGTACCGACTCGCATGATCTGCGAAATCGTCGCTCTGTGTCCGGATTGTCACGCTGGTCGGAAGGCAGCCGGTGGCATCGCAGGAGAGAGTGTCTATGGTCGCAGGTGCCAGGCGATGCTAGCGTCGCGCCATGTGCGGAAAGTTCACGGCCCAGGCCTCGTGGCGTGAGGTCGTTGCGTTCTCGCAGCCGCTCGATGCATCGGGCGGCGATGGCGATGGCGATGGCGATGAAGGCGAGGGCGACGAGATCGTCACCTATCGCGTCGGTGGCGCACTGCCGGTGATCGTGTGGGATGCGGAGGCTGGCCAGCGGCGCGTCGTGCCGATGCGCTGGGGTTTTCCCGATCCGAACGACTGGCGACGGCCGCGGCCGATCCACGCGCGCGCCGAGACCGTCGAGATCAGGGAGCCGTTCCGCAGGCCGTTCCGTGAGGGTCAGCGCGGCATTGTCGTGTTCCGCACCTTCAACGAGGGCGAGGAAGTGTCGAAACCCTCTGGGAAGACCGAGACACGGCAATGGACGATCGATCCGCAGGACGGCCGGCCGCGTGGCTTCGCCTTCGTGTGGCGCCGCTACTCGATCGAGGGCCAGCCGGCGCCGCTACCGTTCTGCGTCATGGTGACGGTGCCGGCCAATGAGCTGATCCGCCGCACGGTCAAGGCGCGCGAGGACGATCCGCGCATGCCGGCGATCCTCGACGACGCGGCCTGGGCGAGCTGGCTCGGCGAGGATGGCGCCGACGCGTCGTCCGCCAGGGCGCTGCTCAGGACGATGGAAGGGGTGAATTGGACCTCGGCGGTGGAGCCCAGGAAGCCGAGGTCCCGGAAGGAGCCGCCGTAGGGCCGTCCTACTTCCCGCGTTTGCCCAGCCAGGCTTTCATCTCGGCGATTTCCCTCTCCTGGTCGGCGATGATCTTCTCGGCCATCTTTCGGACTTCGGGGTCCTTGCCGTACTGCAGCTCGATCCGGGCCATGTCGATCGCGCCCTGGTGATGCGGGATCATGCCGCGTACGAAGTCGACATCGGCATCGCCGGTCAGCGGCACGTTCATGTTCTTCATCATCGCCATGTGAGCTTCTTTCTGGGCCTTGACGGAAGGCGGATCGGAAGGCTTGGGCATCATGTCGTGCATCATGCTCGCCATGCCCTGCGCATCGGTGCCCGTGCCTGGGCCATGATTGTGCGCCTGAGCGAAGGCGTTGCCGGCCAGAGAGACCAGCAGGGCGGCGGTGGCGGCGATGGCCTTCTTCTTCATGACTCTCTCCTGTGCTGCTTCAGTTGAACTTTGCCTGCGCGACGGTCCCGTCGGGGGCCGTGAGCTGCAGGACCCCCTTTGCCGGCGAAGCCAGAGGCGCCGGCAACGGGCCGGACAGGCGGTCGGGGCCGTCGGGCTGCAGCGGGATGCGCTGGGGCTTGCCGTCGATCACCAGAATTGCCAGGGCCTTGAAGCCCGCAGCCGGCAGCGGCTTCTCGTTGGCGTCGGAGACGAAGACAACGAGGCGCGTTCCCTTGCCAACCAGTTCGACGTGATACGTGCCCGCGTCGGTGAGCTGTCCGCCGTTGGGACCCCTGGCATCGTGCGCGCGGGCGGGAAGAACCGCGCTCCAGGCGGCCGTCGTCGCCAGAGCGGCCGCACCGAAGATGATCCGTCGTCTCGTCATGATGTGCCTCTCTTTCTTTGGTGGTCGGTCAGAACGCGTCGGCCGCGGCGGCGGCCACGGGTGAGGCGGAACGGGCGGCGCGCAGGCGTTCCAGCGGCTTCACCCCGAACTTCAGGAACAGGATCGGAGTCAGGAACGCGTCGAGCAGCGTCGCGCTGACCAGACCGCCGAAGATCGTCACCGCGACCGGGTGCAGGATCTCCTTGCCCGGCGCCGAGGCGTCGATCAGCAGCGGCACCAGGGCGACCCCGGCCGACAGCGCCGTCATCAGCACCGGGGTCATGCGTTCGAGGCTGCCGCGCACGACCAGCGCGCGGCCGAACGGCGGACCGTCCGGCGCCAGCGACAGGTTGATCCAGTGGCTGATCTTGAGGATGCCGTTGCGCGCGGCGATGCCGGTCAGCGTGATGAAGCCGATCATGCTGGCGACCGAAAGAGGCTGGCCGGCCAGCGTCAGCGCCGCCACAGCGCCGATCAGGGCCAGCGGAATGCTGACCATGATGATCGCCGCCAGCGCCGCCGAACGGTAGCGGCTGTAGAGGATCGCGAAGATCAGCGACAACGACGCCAGCGACAGCAGGCCGATCGTCCGCGCCGATTCCTCCTGGGCGCGGAACGTGCCTTCGAGGCTGCTGAAATAGCCTTCGGGCAGCCGCGTCTCCGCCAGCACGCGCCTTATGTCGGCGACGATGGCCGCCATGTCGCGGCTGCCGTCGGCGTTGGCCAGCACGACCACGCGGCGCTTGCCGTTCTCGCGCAGGATCTGGTTCGGGCCGTCGGTCTCGCGGATGTCGGCGATCTGCCGGGCGGGGACCCAGCCCGACGGCGTCTCGATCAGCAGGTCGCCCAGCCGCTCCGGCGTGCGTGTCGAATCGTCGAGCCGCAGGACCACGTCGAAGCGGCGATAGCCATCGACGATGCGGCTCACCACGCGGCCGCGCGACAGGCGGCTGAGATGGTCGACGACGGCGCCCGGCTGCAGGCCGTAGAGCGCCGCCCGCGCATAGTCGACGCGGATCTCGAGCTGCGGGATGCGCACCTGCTTCTCGACCTGCAGGTCGGCGAGACCGGGGATCGCCGCGAGCTTCGATCGAAGCGTCTCGGCGGTGCCGCGCAGCGTGTCGAGATCGTCGCCGAAGATCTTGAGGGCGATCTCCGCCCGCACGCCCGACAGCATGTGGTCCAGCCGGTGGGAAATCGGCTGGCCGACATTGGTCGAGAGCGGCAGCACAGCCAGGCGCTGGCGCATGTCCGCGACGATCTCGTTCTTCGGCCGGCCGCCGGGCTTCAGGTCGACCTCGATGTCGGAGGTGTGAACGCCCTCCGCATGTTCGTCGAGCTCGGCCCGCCCGGTGCGGCGCGCGACCTGCCGCACCTCGGGAACGTCCAGCAGCAGCCGCTCGGCGATCAGGCCGACGCGGTTGGACTCCGCCAGCGAGACGCCGGGGTTGAACTGGAGCGTGATCGTGAACGAGCCTTCGTTGAACGGCGGCAGGAAGGCGCGCGGCAGCATGAACGCCCCGGCCAGGGCGATCGCCACGGCTACCGCGGTCGCCGCCACGATCGGCAGCGGCCGGTCGAGCGCCCCGCCCAGCGCCGCCGCGTAGCGTCGCTTCAGCCCGCGTACCAGCGGACTTTCCGGCTCGGCGAGGCGCTTCATGTTGGGCAGGAGATAGTAGGCCAGCACCGGCGTCACGGTGATCGAGACCAGCAGGCTCGCCAGGATCGAGATGATGTAGGCCTCGCCCAGCGGCGCGAACAGGCGACCCTCGATGCCGCCCAGCGCAAACAGCGGCACGAACACCAGCACGATGATCGTGGTGGCGTAGACGATGCCGGAGCGGACCTCCTGCGATGCCGAGACCACGACGTCGAAGACCGGCCGCGGATGCTCGGCGAGACGGTTCTCGCGCAGCCGCCGGTGGATGTTCTCGACGTCGACCACGGCGTCGTCGACCAGCTCGCCGATTGCGATGGCGAGGCCTCCCAAAGTCATCGTGTTGATCGACAGACCCAGCGCCCCGAACACGATGGCCGTCGTCAGGATCGACAGCGGGATCGCGGTGAGCGAGATCGCCGTCGTGCGCCAGTTCAGCAGGAAGGCGAACAGCACCACCGCGACCGCCACGCCGGCCTCGACCAGCACGCGCCGCACATTGTCGACCGAGGTCTGGATGAAGTTGGCCTGTCGGAACACGACCTGGTCGATCTTCGTGCCGGCGGGAAGCCCGCGTTCCAGTTCCGCCACCGCCGCCTCGATTGCGCGGGTCAGCGCGATCGTGTCGACGTTCGGCTGCTTCTCGATGGAAACGATGACCGCGGGCCTGCCCATGTGGCCGGCATCGCCGCGCTTGACCCGCGGCGCGAAGGCCACGTCGGCGACCTGGTGCAGCAGCACCGGCCTGCCGTTCACGTTGGCGACGGCAATGTTGCGCAGGTCGTCGAGGCTGGTGGTGCGGCCGATGTTGCGGATCAGATACTCGCGGGCATGCAGGTCGGTGAAGCCGCCGCCGCTGTTGGTGCCGAACTGGGCGAGTGCCCGCTCGACCTGCTCGTAGGTCACGCCGAGCGTGCGCAGCGCCGCGGGGTGCGGCGCGACGCGGAACTGCCGCACCTCGCCGCCCATCGGGATGACCTGCGCCACGCCGGGAATGGACAGCAGCCTCGGCCGCACCGTGAAGTCGGCGACCTCGCGCAGCTCCATCGGCGAGAGCGTCTCGCTGGTCATCGCCAGCATGAGGATCTGCCCCATGATGGAGCTGACCGGTCCCATCTGGGGCGCGGTGCCGGGCGGCAGCTGGTCGCGTACCGACGCGAGCCGCTCGGCCACCAGCTGGCGGTTGCGGTAGATGTCGGTGTTCCAGTCGAACTCGACATAGACGATCGACAGGCCGACGCCCGACACCGAGCGCACGCGCGTGACGCCGGGCACGCCGTTCATCTGCGTCTCGATCGGGAAGCTCACCAGCGTCTCGACCTCGGGCGGCGCGAGCCCATCGGCCTCCGTCATGATGGTGACCGTGGGACGGTTGAGGTCCGGGAAGACGTCGACCGGAAGTCGAGGCACGGTGTAGAGCCCGAGCAGCACGAGGGCGCCGGCGAGCGCCAGGACGAGCAGCCGGTTGCCGACCGAGCGGGTGACGAGGAAAGTGAACATTCCCGGCCCTAGCGCACGTGGTCCAGCAGGTCGGCGCCCTGCGTCACGATCCGCTGTCCTGCGCCGGCGCCGGAGACGATCAGCACGCGCCCGCCATCCAGCGGCTCCACACGCACGGGACGCGGCACGAAGCGCTCCGGCGCGGTGTGCTCGAAGACGAAGTCCTGACCGTTGGCGGTGCGGACGACCGCACTTCGCTGCACCGCGACGCCCTGGCGCCGCTCGTCGGTGGCGGCCTGCACCGTCACGAACTGGCCCGCCCGCAGCCCGTTGGTATCGCCTTCGATGGCGAAATGAACGGGAATCGCCTGGCTGCGATCGGCGAACCCGGACCCGCGGAAGGCCAGCGTCAGGCTACGGCCGGCGGCGGTCGTGGCGCTGGCACTCACGGGGGTGATCGCCGTGAAGCTCAAAGCCTCCACCCAGAGTCGCGATGGATCGACGATGTGGAAGATGACGGCATTGGGTTGCGCCATCTGGCCGGCGACCGGAGTGGCGTCGGCGACGATGCCATCAACCGGTGCGACCAGCGCCTCCGGCTGGCGGCGGCTCGCGTCGAGGGCGGTACGGCGGTCCTTCAGGCCCTGCAACTCGAGCTGCGTCTCCTCATACATCTGCCGCGCCACCGCGCCGCTGGACACCAGCCGCGCATAACGTGCGAGGCGCGCCTCGACGATGCTGATCTGCTGGTCGAGTTCGCCCTGGCGCTGGCGCATGTCGGAGACGTCGATCTGCTGGATCGGTGGCGCGACATAGGCCAGCACATCGCCTTTCGTCACGACGGCGCCGAGCCGCGGGAATCCGCCTGGTGGTGCCGACAGCCGCCCGCCCACCGACGCCTGCACGACACCGCTGGCATTGGGATCGGGGATAATCCGCCCGGGCAGTTCCAACGACCGTTGGAACGTGGCTTCGGCGGTGAGGATGGTGCGCAGCCCGAAGATCCGCTGGACCGGCTTCGGCACGTAGAGCGTGCCATCGGCCAGCCGCTGGGCTCGTTCACCGGCGGCCGGCACTTGTGCCGTTTTCCCATCACCATGATCGTGGCCTGCATGCGCGTCGGCGCGCTCGCTCCACGAGAGCGCCAGCGGCAGTGCCAGCAGAAGGGCGGCGGCCCGACGGCCTCGCCTCCCCAGCACGACGCCGAGCAGCAGTCCGGCGATCACGCCGCCGGCCAGCAGGAGGGCCTCCCAGGGAACCCAGCCTGCCAGGGGCGGCCACCATGAGGCGTGCCATCCCGAAGCGATCGCTCCAGTCGCCCGCGCAGGCGCGGCGGCAGCCGTCGTCACCAGCGTCAGGGGCAGGATCTCGAGATCGGAATCGACGGCGATCGTGGCGATCAGGTCGTAGCGGCCGGGCTTGGCCAGAAAAGGCGCGTCCAGCCGATAGCGATCGCCGTCCTCGCTGGCCTTTACCGGGCCGGCGGGCGTCTCCACCGTGATGTGGGCGCCGGCCAGCGGTTCGTTGGTAGCGAAGGCGTCGAGATAGAGCAGGAGGCTCGTCCCGTCCGCGACGGCCACCAGTTCGACCGCGGTGCCGACGGCTTCGGCGCGCGCGCTCGCGGAAGCCGTCGCGGCCGGAGTGGCGTTCGCGGTGGCGCCGCCGTGGTCGTGGCCCTCATGCGCGCGGGCAGGCGCGATGCTGATCGACAACGCCGCCGCGACTGCGGCAGCCGTACGGAAAAACATGATGGGAATCCTTCATCGTGATCCGGCGCGCAGGAGCGCGCGCAGGCAGATCAGATGAAGGTTCTGGGCGGCTCGTTCGGACCTTCGGCCAGCCGGCCGATCAGTTTGCGCGACTCGGCGGAGGCCGGCAACCAAGAGCACTGCGGTGGCGTCGGCAGGGAGGCCTTGCCGAATGCGACCTTCACGCACCCGCCGCAGTGGGTATTGTCGCAGCACATGCCGACGCAGCCGGCGCCTGGCGTTTCGCGCACGGGCGCGCCGTGGACCGCGACGTCGAAGCTCATCGCCGTTGCCGCTTCAATCTCAAGCACAGTGTCGGGGGACATTGCCGCGGCGACGGGCGCCTCGGCGACGGCGGACGCCTGTATCGGCATCACCGCGTCGTTGGTCACCCCGTGGCCATGACCCGGATGAGCATTCGCGGCGCCCGCACCGAGAAACGCCGAGATCGCAAGGATCACAGCGCTGAGAAGCGGCGCAAGGAAGCGTCGAGACGGCATTACGGTGAAAATTTAACGCTGCCGCGCGGCAATTCAAGGGCAGGACGACGCAGCGCCACGCTTGCCGTGTCGGCCGCGCTCCAGGCTATCGTCGGTCCGGTCTTTTCGCAGGCCGGTGGGGACGAGACATCACACCTCATGCGCGGCGGCGCCATATGGGTTAGGAAACGCCGATGTCCGATATTGAATCCCTCCGCAAATCGCTTGCCCTCTCGTCCGAGGGGCTGGCTTCCGAAGACAAGAAGAAAATGGCCATCGACGCCATGACCCGGATTCTCGACGCGCTGGAGCAGGGCGTCGGCACGTTCGGTGAATGGGAGCAGCGCTGCCTCGCTGCGTCTATCATCGCGCTCCGTGCAGGAAAGTACGATGACGCCCGTGCGCTGGCGCGCCGCGCGATCTGGCCCGAGGAAAACCGCCGCAACTCCGGCGTCGCACGCCTGCTGCTTCGCCCGGGCATGCTGACGATCCCCGAGCTGCGGAGCGAGTTCAAGATCGCGCAATCCATGCCGCCCCGGAGGGTCCGGCCAGTCGAATAGGCTTCGTACGTCTCGCCTTCGAGCAGATTGGCACCGAAGGCGCGGCGCCGTCGTTCGCTCTCCCGCGAAGCAACGAACGGGACAGGGAACACCGACATAAACGACAGTTCTCGCTGGGTCTTGCGTTCGGTACATGACGCTTCTCGGCGATGCATCCGCAGCGATTCGCGTATCTCTCTGATGCATCCTTTAGTTGCATTTGGCGGGCTCGCGGTGTCTGATGGTCTGGTATTTCGAGTCGGAGGTCGCTGATATGCAGGACTTCATCCGCCGGAAGAACATTGAGAACCTGACAAAGCAGCTCGCGAGCGGTCGGCTCGACGCGGCGCAGCGCGCCTATGCCGAGAAACGCCTCGCCGAGGAGCTGGCCCAGGAGCCCAGGGTCGCCGTGCGCGAGCCGGTACCGGATACCTCTCCCTGCTGATTGCGACGCCTGTTCAGCCGCGCCGGCGGTCGATCTCGGCGCGGGCGTTGCGGCGTGCCATTTCCTCGGCAACCTCCGAGGGCACGCAGACCTTGTTCACCGGATTGAGCACTGTGCCCAGCGACTTGGCGATCACCAGGGCGACCGGGATGCCCACGATCGACAGACAGAGCGCAAACACCTGGATCGCGTTCAGGATCACGAAGACCACGCCAAACGGCAGGTAGAGAAGCATCACCAGGGTCGAATACGCCTGCCACAGCGGATTCTGCGGGATCTCGAGGTCCGACTTGCTCAACATCTCGTTGCCGAACGGCGCCAGCAGGAATTTGCCGAACTCCATCAGCCCGAGCCCGAGTGGCGCGGTGATCACCAGCAGGGTGAGTAAGAGGCCCAGCAGCCAGTAGAAAGCCGCCGTGAGGAAGCCGAGGAACGGCACGTGCCACAGTATGTTGCCCAAGGTCCGCAAGGTCGCTCTCCCCTTCGCCGCCCGCGGCGTGGCTCACCATGCCCCGTCGGCCGGGCTCGTGGCAATCGCTGCCCGGTCCGCCGGGCGACCGGCTACTTGCAGTTCACCTCGATGCGGCGCGGCGGCGTCCTGAACCAGGGTGGGGCGCTGTCCATCGCCGGCTGCGGCTTCGGCCAGGCGCCCGACTTCAGGCGTGCCTCGATCAGCGGGACGAGCTGTTGCAGGATCACCCAACCCTTCATGCGCGTGCCGGGATAGGTCGTGTGGACGCCGTCGGCATAGAGGTCGGGATCGAACGGCATCACGCCGGCGACGTCGATGAAATCGATGCCGCGTTCCTTCGCGTATTTCTTCAGCACCCGGTTCTGGAAGCTCGCCAGCCGCTCGAGGTCGCGATAGCGCCACGGATACATATAGAGGTTCAGGTAGTCCCAGATCATGCGGTTGCGGACCGGGTCGAGCCTCAGGCCGTCCTTCACCATCCACAGGAACGAGGTGACTGCGAGTTCGGCGTCGATCGGCTTCAGGTCGGCCTGGATCCGGTCGAGATCGCCCAGGATCTGGGTCAGCGACACCGGCAGGTCCTTGCGCGCGATGTCAGGATCGGTCTCGGAGAGATCCTTCGGCCAGGTGAGCTGATAGTCGGGCTTCGGCGCTTCCAGTCCGGTGGAGGGCAGCTCCTCGGAGGCGCGCAACGTCTGGATGCGGCGCACGATGTCGGAGTAGCGCGCCAGCACGTTGAGCCAGGCGGGGCCCGGCGGTTCGCGCGGCTTCATCGGCTGCGGCTTCTCGCCCTGGGGCATCGACGCGACCAGACTCTCGAGCCTGAACTGGTTGCCGCCCTCATGATAGATCACGAGATCGGGCCGCGCCGGCACGATCTCGGTCCGGACGATCGACTCGATCCCTTCCGAGTTGATGGATTCGCGCGCCGCGCTTGCCACCTCGATCCTGAGATCAGGCCGGTTCTTCGCCGCCCAAAGGTTAAGCCAGTGCGCGATGAACTCCGGATAGGAGTAGGGCATCTGGTGCGTGTCCGCCGTTGTCGAGGCGCCGGCGAAGACGATGCGGATCGTCTTCGGCGCGCGCGCGAAATCGATCGGCGCTCCGCGCCAGCCGAGCTGGTTGGTCACCAGCCCGATCGGCGAGGTGGTGTTCGGCCGGAAGCGGAACGGCGGGTTGGGCTTGCCATCCTCGGGATCGAAGAGTTCGAGCGAACCCGGCGCATTGGAAAAGAACGGACTCTTGCAGGGGTCGCCCACCAGCACCGAGTTCCAGATCTTGAAGGCTTCCGGGGACTGAAACGGCGTGCCTGCCTTCTGCAGAGCGCGGTCGAGCTCCATCGCCTCAGGCGGTACCGGCCGGCGGTTGGGCAGCGGCGGCGGATCGCTGAAGAACCACGCACGCTCCACCGAGGCCGCGCGTGGCACGTCGTCGAGACGCTCTGCCGTCGTGTCGTTGCCGATGTTCACCCGGCGGATGGGCAACTCGAGCTGGGTGAGAGGCAATCCCGCCAGCACGCGCGCGGCGCCTTCCGCGAAGAGCAATCCGATCAGGATGGAGACGGACATCATGATGGCGTTCGCCATCGTTCGACCGTTCAAGGGCTGGTCCTCTGCTGCTGATGTTCCCCCGCGGCCGTTCTAGGGGCTCGGGCCGGCTAGGAAAAGCGCGACATTGTCGCCCGCTGCCATCGGCTCCGGACTCGTCTCCTAGGACGATTCCGAAAGGCGCGCGGCGGCCGGGTCGGTGGCTTCGAGTTGAGCCGCACGATCGTCCATCTCCCGCGTATAGCTCAGCAGCCTTTCGCGGTCGCCCGGCGACAGCAAGGCGGATGCCAACCGGCGCGCCTTGTGGGCCTGCAGGTGGGCTATCCTGGGTGTGAGGACCGGCTTGGGACCGCTGGACATCTCGCCCCCGCTACGAACCGATGGGGAGTACGGATCAGCCAGCGAGGCGAAATCGCCGTCCAGCCACCGGTCGTGATCGATCTCGATATCGATCGGCATGCGCGGAACTCGTGCCGGTGCAGTCGCGACGCCGGCCCACTCTTCTACTCGACGAAATCCCGGACATTCCCTCCGGTTGGCCCTCGCACCGCCCTGCGGATCTGGGTCGACTTGTAGCGCCCGCCGTGAAGATACTGTAAAATTCCTGCGACGACGGGGAAAAAGCACGATGAATCAGCGAGCGGCCGATTCGGACGTTGAAGCGGCAACCGCCGAGGACGCGGGCGGCGAGACGAGGAAGCTTTACCTGCGACCGCAGCTTCTGCGCCTCGGCACCTTGGCCGACATGACCCGGACGGTTGGTTATCGCGGTTCGGCCGACGGCGGCCGCTTCCCGGCGCGATTCAGGACTGGCACATTCTAGCACGCGGGGGCACCCGAGGGCGACGATGGGGAGCACGATGACGGAGCGAACAGCCGACTCCGATGATGAACAGTGGACTGCTGCGACCGGGGGCTACGTGACGAAGAAGCCTTACTTGCGGCCGCAGTTGATCCGCCTTGGTACGATGGCCGACCTGACCCGCAAGGTCGGCTATCGCGGTTCCGCCGATGGCGGCCGGTTCCCCTTCGGCTTCAGGACGGCGTGGTAGCGCGGCGCGGGTGCGCGCCTCGCAATGTCGAGGTCGCCCACCGGGATGCTCACCGGCGTCTGGACCCCGCTAAACTAGCCCGACCAAAGCCGTTGCGGGCATTCGTCGGCTGGTGGGATGAAACTTGGCGCTATCGAAAGTCGTCCGCCCTGAGTTCGATCGTCTGCCCGTGCGGGGTGCGATCGGCGGCCTGGTCCCAGGCCCGATAGTAGCGGTCGAGCGTCTCGGGCGAGGCGACGCCCTTGCGCGCAACCAGCCGTTCGAGCGTCGCCAGCCAGTGGCGGTAGTAGGTCGTGCCGTCGTCGGGATCGCCGTCGGCGATGGCGGCCTTGATCTGGTAGCCCAGTTCGTCGGCCCATTCGTTCCAGGTGAAGACGCCGCGCTGCTGGAGAGTGAGTGCCATGGCGAACGCCTGCGCCTGCCATGGCTCCGCGAAGACCGGCGCTTCGCCCTCGCACGGGATGCCCGGAACGGTCTCCAGCACCGCGCGGACGGAAGCGGGATCCCCGGCCATCACGCCGCCTCCAGGTACGGCTCGAACGCCTCGATGGAGACCGTGGCGCCGTCCTCGGCATCGGGTCCCCACAGTTCCCGCCCATCGAAAACGACCGTGTAGAGCCACTCGCCCCGCTCGATACCCTTCTCGACCATCGCGTCGGGATAGGTGTGGCAGCCCTGGATGCGCTCGATCGTGCCGACATGACCGCGCGCGAAGCGTGGGAGGCGCGTATGCGAGCGCGGATGGATGTTGCGCGTGCGCACCTTCTGGCCGACCGCGAAAACGGCAGGGGCGCGGGGCGGCTGGTCGTGGTTGGGGCGGCTCACTGCCGCGCCGGCCCGCGGACCCGACAGCGGCTTGCGCCTGAGGGGGCGGCCCGGGCCGCTCGAATGGCCGCTGGCCAGCTCGGCCTTGGAGACGAGACCGCGATCGAGGCAGAGCCTCTCGAGCCGCAGGAACCATTTCTTGTAGTAGGACGAGGAAAGATAGACCGCGGGCGGCAGAGTCTCGATCCAGTAACGGCCGACATCGATGTTCCATTCACCGGCCGAGCCCATCACCCGGTTGAGGGCGAAGGAGCGCGCCTGCCAGTCGGCGTGGAAGGGCACCTCGTGCGGATCGGGCGCGACCTTGCCGAAGCCGTCCATGCCGCCCATGTCGTGCACGCCGTTCATGCCGCAACCTCGCTCGCCGCCTTCGGGAAACCGGTGCCAATCATCGAATCGCGGGTGACGAGGGAGGCGAGCTGTTCCTCGGACCAGCCTTCGGTCGCAGCAGGCCGCATCGGCAGCACGATGAACCGCGTCTCGGCCGTCGAATCCCACACCCGGACCTTCGCCGCATCGGGCAAGGTCACGCCGAAGTCGGCCAGCACCTTGCGCGGCTCCTTGACGGTGCGGGCGCGGTAGGGCGCGGACTTGTACCACGCCGGCGGCAGGCCGAGCAGGTCCCACGGGTAGCAGGAGCACAGGGTGCAGACGATCATGTTGTGCGTGGTGGGCGTATTCTCCACGGCGATCAGGTGGTCGCCGACCTTCTGCTGAAGCCCGAGCTGCGCGATCGCCTTGCTGGCATCGGCGAGCAGCGCCGCCTTGAAGTCCGCGTCGACCCAGGCTCGCGCCACCACCTGCGCGCCGATATGCGGGCCGACCTTCGTTTCATAGGTCTCGATGATCGAGTCGAGCGCCGTGGGATCGACGTAACCCTTCTCGGTCAGGATGGTTTCGAGGGCCCGCACCCGCAGCTGCATCTCCGACAACTCGGATCCGTGCTCGTGCTCATGGTGATGATCGTGCCCGTCGTCGTGATCGTTCGACATTGCCTTCCCCGATCTCCTGTGTGCCGTCATCGACCGGCACCGGAACTTGGCATAGAACAGGATCGGGGTGAGTGGAAGATGGCAACAACGACGCCGGACAGGGACAGTGCTCGACGGGGGAAGACACCCAAGCGTCCGTTGCCTGGACCGCGTTGGACGATGGTGGCCGTCTCGCTGCTGCTGGCACTGGCGCTTTCCGTCTACCTTCCCTCGCGGGTTCTGAGCGTCGGCATCGAGCACGTGACGACGACGGGCGAGCACCGGACCGTCGAACTGCCGGACGGGACGCGGGTCGAGCTGGGCGCCGCGAGCGCCCTCGACGTGCAGTTCAACGATTCCACCCGGCTCGTGAAGCTCCGCTCGGGTGAGGCGTTCTTCAACGTGAAGTCCGGCGACGCGCGCCCCTTCAAGGTGAAGGCCGGCGGCGTCTCGGTATTAGCCACGGGCACGTTCTTCAACGTCCGGTTGGCCGACGAGGCCGTCGCCATCGCCGTCGAGAAGGGATCGGTCGAGGCCAGCATGCCTCCCGTGGAAACGGCGCCGGGAGCCATGGAGCCGGTGTTGCGGCAGGTGCGGGCCGGCGAGCAGCTCGTGGCGCGGGCTGATGGAACGATCGAGCACGGCCCTGTCTCCCCGGCCGAGGCGGGGGCCTGGCGGCGCCACAGGCTCTACGCCGATGGGGCGACCGTCGGGGAAACGATCTCCCATCTGCGCCGCTATCATGGCGGCTGGATCGTCGTGACCGACGACCATCTCCTGCGGCAGCGCGTCTCCGGCCTTTACGACCTGCGCGATCCGGTCGGGTCGGTGCGTGCGGTGGTCGGCCCGTTCGGCGCCCAGGTGCGTCCGATCTCTGCGCTGATCATCGTCTCGGCCCCCTGAGCGGTCTTCTCTGGCACAAAAAAATCTCGAGGCGACGGCTTGAAGCGTGCCAGGACGCGCCTAGATCGTTTTCCGGTCGCCCTTCGGGGGGCCGCTTCGCAAACCCATCGCTCAGGAGTGGAGGATGAACATGCGTACCTCTTTCGATTTTTCGCCCTTCTATCGTGACACGGTCGGGTTCGACCGCGTGTTCCACATGCTTGATTCCGTGGTCAGCCAGGGCTCGCAGGGTTATCCCCCGTACAATATCGAGAAGACCAGCGACGACACTTACCGGATCGTCATGGCAGTAGCCGGCTTCTCCGAGGCCGAGCTCAGCATCACCCAGAAGGAGGAGGAACTCCTCGTGACCGGCAGGTCCCAGCCCGGCGCCGAGGAGAAGGAATACCTGTATCGCGGCATCGCTGCGCGCGAGTTCGAGCGCCGTTTTCAGCTCGCCGACCACGTTAAGGTGGTTGGAGCAGGCCTTGCGAACGGTCTCCTGACGATCGAACTTCGGCGCGAGATCCCGGAGGAGAAGAAGGCGCGTGCCATCCGCATCGAAGCAGGCTCCACGCCACGCCTTTCGAAGCAGTAGACGCCGAGTCTGGCAGGGGAAGGAGGCGTTCGCCACTCGCGCGGCGGACGCTTCGCTTCCCCCCCCACAACCCGTTACATTTAGGAGGTTCGTCATGATCGCAAGGTCGGCAGCCTACCGGCCTGAATGGTCTTCAGATCTGGAAACCCAGGCTGGCGCCGCTGAAGCGTTTCCCCCTCATGGATATGCCGGAACAATCGACCGGCCACCGCGCGGCCGCGTCCTGATCGTCGAGGACCAGTTGGCGCTGGCGCTCGAAATGCAGAAGCACCTGCGCGACGCCGGGTACCGCATCGTGGGCCCCGCTGGCAGCCACACCGAGGTGGAACGGCTCGTGAGAAGCGGACGTCTGGACGCGGCGGTAATCGATATCGACTCCCGCCGCAGAGCACCCATGGCCGTTGCCGACTGGCTGGCCGCGGAGCAGGTGCCGTTCGCCGTGATTGCGGACGACGCGAATCGCTTGCCGCACGAACTCGCTCTGCGACCGGTGATCACCAAGCCGGTGTCGCCGTCCGCCCTGGTCGACACGGTCGACCAGATGGTCAATGGCAGCCCGGGGGCCATCGTGATTCCCTACACGCGCGGGCCACGGCTGTTCCCACCGCTCTAGGGTCGTACGGCCGTGGCGGACGATCGGGCGGGCCTTGCTTGGGGCAGGTGAACCCGACGGGATGGCAACTTCACGGGGCGGGCCCCGTTGAGGGGCAGGCAGGGGGAGACGGACATGAGCAGCCTGGAAGATGCCATCAGGGTTTCGGTCGCCCTGCGCGGGCAGGAGAAGTACCTTGAGGCCATCGAACTCATAGATCGGGCGCTGGCTGCCGCGCCGCTTGAGGATTTTGCGCGCCTTGACGCCAACCGCGAGGGCCTGCGTGCCGCCGAGGAAGCCGGGCTCCCGGCCGTCGCCAAGCGCTTCGCCGACGCGATCTCGATCCGGGACGTCGAGGGCGAAGAGGATCAGGGGGACGTTTGACGGAGCGTCCTCGGCCTAGTGCGGCACCGCTCCGAGTTCGAAGCCGGTCTTGTCGTGCAGGGCGAAGCGGTCGATGAGGTCGGCGCTGGCCTTGTTGTAGCCGGTGACCCGTACCTCCGAGCCGTCGCGGCGCAGGCGGGCAACGATCTTGTCGAGCGCGCCAACGGCCGAGATGTCCCAGAAATGCGCCTGGGTTACGTCGATCGTTACGGGTCGCCCTTCCTCCGGCCGGAAGGCGCGCGTGAAGCGATCGACCGAGGCGAAGAAAATCTCGCCGCCGATCGTGTAGGTCACGCCTTCGGCGCTCTCCGTACGCTCCACCGAGAACATGCGACGGACTTTGCCGGCGAAGAAGATGCCCGAGAGCAGCACGCCCGCCAGCACGCCCTGGGCCAGGTCGTGGGTGAAGACGACAACGCACACGGTCACCACCATCACGATGCTCGAGGTCGGCGGATGGCGGCGCAGGTTGGGAATCGAGTTCCAGCTGAAGGTGCCGATCGAGACCATAATCATCACGGCGACCAGCGCCGGCATCGGGATGCGGCCGACCAGCGGGCCCAGCGCGGCCAGCAGGAAGAGCAGCGCCGCACCCGCAACGAAGGTCGAGAGGCGCTTGCGGCCGCCGGAGGTCACGTTGATCACCGACTGGCCGATCATGGCGCAGCCGCCCATGCCGCCCACCAGCGCGGCGGCGATGTTGGCCCCGCCCTGGCCCAGGCACTCGCGGCGCTTGTCGCTGTCGGTGTCGGTCATGTCGTCGACGATCTGTGCCGTCAGCATCGACTCGAGCAGGCCGACGGCCGCCATGGTCGCCGAGTAGGGCAGGATGATCTGCAGCGTCTCCCAGGTGAGCGGCACCTGCGGCAGCGTGAGGCTCGGCAGCGCCTCGGGGAGCTTGCCGATGTCGCCGACGGTATGGACCGGCAAGCCGAAGCCGATGCTGACCGCCGCCAGCACGAGGATGGCGGCGAGCGGTGAGGGGACGGCGGTGGTCATGCGGGGCAGCAGATAGATGATGGCGAGGCCGGCGGCGATCATCGCGTAGGTGTGCCAGGACATGCCGACCAGCTGCGGGATCTGCGCCATGAAGATCAGGATCGCGAGCGCGTTGACGAAGCCGGTGATCACCGAGCGCGAGACGAACTGCATCAGCAGGTCGAGGCGCAGGAAGCCTGCCGCGATCTGGATCAGGCCCATCAGGATCGTCGCGGCGAACAGGTAGTCGACGCCATGGTCGCGCACCAGCGGGGTCACGAGGACGGCGACCGCGGCGGTTGCCGCCGAGATCATGCCCGGCCGGCCGCCCAGCAGGGAGATGACGATGGCGATCGCCACCGAGGCCCACAGGCCGACTCTGGGATCGACGCCGGCGATAATCGAGAAGCCGATGGCTTCGGGGATGAGGGCGAGGGCGACGACCAGCCCGGCCAGAAAATCACGACGGACTTCGGCGGCGCTGCCGAACCACTGGGATTTGACGCTGTTGAACATTGACCTGTCGATTGCACGGACACTTGGAATCCCACGGCTTCGCGTCCAGCGAAGTGGGCGAGCGGCGCGCTTTTTCAGCGCGTTCCAAGTGAGAGTTGCCCGGCGGATCGGCGGCCGGAATAGCCACCCGGACTTTCACCGGGGTCCAAGCGATTGAGGCGTTGCGTAGATCACGTCGGGATCTGGTTTGCAATCCCGATGCCAGCTCACGCCTTGGCAGCCATCTCCTTGCCGGGACGGCCTAGACAGGAGATCCGTTATGCCCGCGCCGGCAGGGCGCCGTTGGACGCACGTATCTCGGCAACCGCGCGATCCCAGCTCGCGAGTCGATCGGGGCCGGCCGGATGGGTGTCGAGCATGCCGGTGTCCAGCCGTCCCGACGAACGGGCCAGTGTGACCAGCATGCCGCGCGCCTTGTCGAGGTCGACGTTCGAGCGATAGAGGATCACCGCCGCGAGATAATCGGCTTCGCGCTCCTGCTCCTTGGAGAAGGAGATGCGTCCGACCGCGCCGCCGAGTTTTGCACCCGAATCGATCGTCGAACGCGTTATCTGACCGGCATAGGGGCTGCGATAGGAGGCGGCCGCGCCGGCCGCGCCCAGCAGGATTGCGCCGACCAGCGCCCCCGTCAGCTGGTTGCGCTGGCTGGTGGCGACGTGGTTCGCCGCCTGGTGGCCGATCTCGTGCGCGAACACGAGGCACACTTCCTCCTCATTCGAGGCATATTCGACTATGCCGCGATTGACGAAAATCAGGCCATTAGGGCCTGCGCCGGCATTCAGAGAGCGGTCCGCCCTCCCCGCGAAGCGCCAGTCGCAGACACCGACATTCATTTCGCGGCACATTCGGTCGGCCGGCGGCCGGATGCGGCCGAGGGCGGAACTCATGATCTCGTCCACCTGCTCGTCCGTCAGGACCCGGCGCTGCGGTGGGCTTGCGGCGTCCCGGACTTCGCTTTGAGCGAGGCTGAGGTGGTTGGCGCTGATCTGCGGAAGCTGGTGTACGGCGCCGGCGCAGCCGCACAGCGCACAGGCGCTGCCGAACGCCAGAAACGATCGCCTCTTCATGCGTTCCCCTACGCTGCCTCTGGTTGCGGTGGCCCAAGGAAAACTATCCAGGGGTACAACGGAGAGTCAACGACTGCGGTCTTCCCGTCGCCAGGCCTGCAGTGTCGGTCCGAACTGGCCGCCGCGCGAAACCGGCGGCGTTGCCGCGGTTCCAGGTCCCGCAGCGCCTGCTATCCTGCCCTGAAGACAATGAGCGGAGACAGAATGGACTTCCAGGAACTGGTGCACAGCCGCCGCAGCACCCGCGGCTTCGCGCAGAAGCCTGTGCCGAAGGCAGTGATCGCCGCGATCATCGACGACGCCAAGCGCGCGCCATCGTCGATGAACAGCCAGCCTTGGCATGTCCATGTGCTGACCGGCGCGCCGCTGGACGAGGTGCGCCGCCGCAACATGGAGGAGATGGCGGCGGGAAAGCCGTCGAAGCGGGACATTTTCACCCACGGCCCCTACGAGGGCGCGCATCGCCAGCGCCAGGTCGACATCGCCAAGCAGCTGTTCGCCGCCATGGGCATCGCGCGCGACGACAAGGCGATGCGCCAGGACTGGGTGATGCGCGGCTTTCGCCAGTTCGACGCGCCGGTGTCGCTGGTGCTGACCTATGACCGCGTGCTCGATCCCGGCGCCACCTGTCATTTCGACCTCGGCGCGCTGTGCTACGGCATCGTGCTGGCCGCCTGGGACCGCGGTATCGGTGCGGTCGTGAACGGACAGGGTATCGCCCGCTCCGACATCGTGCGCGAGGTCGCGAGCATTCCCGACGACGAGGCGATCATGACCTGCGTCGCGCTCGGCTATCCCGACGAGACTTTTCCGGCGAATGCGGTACGGTCCGAACGCACGCCGGCCGAAGCGTTCGTGAGGTACGTCGGCTTCGACTGATTGCCGGGCTGCAACCCGCGGCGAGGTGGACTGGGCGTCGTCCTCAGCCGCGCCCCATCGCATAGAACTCGGGATTCGGGCGCATGCTGGTAACGTTGGCCATCCGGTTCGACAGGCCGAAGAAGGCGGCGATGGCGGCGATGTCCCAGACGTCTTCGTCGTTGAAGCCGTGGAGCTTCAGCGTCTCCATGTCGTCGTCGCCGACGAGATGCGCGGACTGGCTCACCTTCACGGCGAAGTCGAGCATGGCCTTCTGGCGCGGCGAGATGTCGGCCTTGCGGTAGTTGATCGCGACCTGGTCGGCGATCAGCGGATCCTTGGCGCGGATGCGCAGGATCGCGCCATGGGCGATCACGCAATACTGGCACTGGTTGAGGTTCGAGGTCGTGACGACGATCATCTCGCGCTCCGCCTTGCTCAGGTTGCCCGGCTTGTCCATCAACGCGTCGTGGTAGGCGAAGAAGGCACGGAACTCGTCGGGCCGATGCGCGAGCACGAGGAAGACGTTGGGAATGAACCCCGACTTCTCCTGCACCTTCTCGATTCGCTCGCGGATATCCGCAGGCATGTCGGCCAGTGCGGGCACGGGGAAGCGACTGATGTCGAGATTCTTGGCAGGCATGGGCGTCCTCCCGGAAAGCCATATGGTGCGCGTTTGCCTCTCGCTCGGTCTCTTGGCAAGTGGATACGCGTGGAAGAGCGTTCCGACATCGCCGCACGGAATGGCTTGGCCTCAGGCCCCGAGCAGGTCCGTAACCGCCGCCTTCTGTTTCTCGGTGAGCGACACGCTCCTGCGGGTAGCGGCATCGACATAGACGTGCACGAAGTGGCCGACGGCGGCGGGCGTCTCGCTCTCTTGCCAGAAGATCGCGAGCTCGTAGCGCAGCGAGCTGTTGCCGATGCGGCCGAGGCGGATGCCGACATCGACCGTCTGGGGAAAGTCGACCGGCGCCAGGAACTCGCAGCCGCTGGCGATGCACAGGCCGATCGAGGTCTGACCAGGAGCCCGCAGGATGCCGCGTTCGATGGCGAGGGTGGTGAGTGCCGTGTCGAACCAGCTGTAGTAGGTGGCGTTGTTCACGTGACCGTAGGCGTCGCAGTCGGACCACCGGCTCGCGATCGGCATCCACCATTTGTAGTCCTTGCGCCGCTCGTCCCTCGCCGCTCTCACGCCAGTCATCGCGATCTCCCCGACCTTGTCGCAGGCCGTTTTACAGCCGGTGCGGAAATCGCGGCAATGCACGGGAACGGGAAGATGTCTGCGGTCGCCCAGCGTAGCGTTCAATGCGGCTGGGCTGCGACGAGCTGCCGATAGGACTGTTCGAACCAGCCGACACGCTCTTCCAGGGCCGACAGAATGGGTGGCTTGTCGATCTGGTGCGCGACCTCCTGCAGCCGTTCGCAGGCGGAATTGTCCTCGCGCCCGACGCGGCGCACATAGTGCAGGAGTATCCGGTTGCGGATTGGATCGCTCAAGGGCCGAGTCCAGCGCGTGAACCAGGAATGGTTGGCCGGGAACGGCGCGGGATGAACCCAGATCCGCTGGATCGATCGGTCATGCGCCACGGGCACCGATTGCTGGACGTAGCAATGGAAGAACTCGCCGTGCGAACGAAGCAGAGTAACGATCAGGTTCGGCAGGATCTGGAAGGTGCTGTAGTGGGTTGCCCTGAAAGAGGCGTCGGCGCAGGCGGCGGCCATTTCCGTGAAGGCGTCCGGCCTTGTGGAACTGAGAAGGGCGCTGTGCAGACCAAACCGGACGTAATTGATGTCCTTGCGCCGGACATGGCCGTTCTTGCCGAAGGTCGTCGGATGAAGCGCTACGATGTGATAGTCATCCAGGCTGATGTGAAGGTTCAGGCGCCAGTTGGCCGCTACGGGCATCGACAGGGTTCGCGTGTCGGACCTCGATCGGGACAGGGCCGCGAGGATGGGGAAGCCAGCACCGAGGAATTCCTCGAGCGACTCGCGCTTCATCGGTGCGGGGAAGCGGCCAAAGATCATCGCGCCGCAGGTCGCGATCTCGATCGGATTGAGGCGGGCGCCCAGCGCCCGCGATACGGTGCCGAAATTCTCCTGGCACTTCGGGATGCCGATGGCGGAACCGTTGCCGTCGTATCGCCAGTGATGAAATCCGCAGATGATGGGTCCGTTGCCCTTGTCCTTCGTCCGCAATGGATGGAAGCGATGGGCACAGACATTCTCGAAGCCCTTGAGGTCGGCGCCGAGCCGCTGCACGAATACCGACCTCGTCGCCAGCGTCGCGCGAAACCAGTCGCCGTCCCTCGCGAGATCCGTGGTGAGGCCGAGGAACGTCCAGACGTAGGCGAGGCAGCGCTGCTCGTGGGCGAACGCCTGAGGGTCGGTCAGAGTCCGTGCCCAGTCCGGAGCGACAGCGGCATCGTTGCGAAGCGCCATGGTGACCCCACGCTGCCACCCGGACGCGGCCGCGTCCATTCGGGCTTTCTGCGTTCCTGTCTTGCCAATGTCAGGGCTTCGGATCACTGTCCAAGGCCGGTTCTGGTACATCTAGCGGATCCTCTGAGAATGCCTTTGCACTGGACCATCGACTCTCGGCGGCAGATTTTCGCGGCGACCTGCGAGGGCAATGTCGACCTCGCGGAAGTGAACGGGATGCTCGATGCCGTGGTGGGCGCGGACGGTCTCGGCTATCGCAAGTTGTTCGACGGCACCAACGGCGATACCCAGATGAGTGCGATCGATATTTTGAGCATCGGCGTGCGCCTCCGAGCGCTGCAGGAGGGCGACCGGGAGCACGGGCCGCTGGCCATTGTCGTACCGGACGACAAGCATGCGCTGATGTCGCGCGTGCTCGGTATCCTGGCGGCCGCCCGGCGGCCGATGCGCGTATTCAAGGATGTGAAAAAGGCCCGCAGATGGCTCGATTCGCCGGCCGTCCGCGCAAGCCAGCCCTCATTCGACCCAGCCGGCACCTTGCCGGCCTGACACTGCCCCGCACCCTTCCGGCTGCTGCCCGCGAGTGCGGCCATGACCGCGGAGCGAGTTTGTACCCTTGAAGCGGGCGGTCGGATCGTGCCCAATTCCGCCGCTATCGAGACTCTTGGACGAATGAAAGGTCCGGCCATGCGAAAGAACAAGATCAAGGAAATTTGGGCCGCGGGGAAATGCGCGACACTGGGATGGCTCTCGGTGCCGAACACCTTCACCGCCGAAGTCATGGCACGGCAGGGCTTCGACGCGCTGTGCGTCGACCTGCAGCATGGCCTTTCGGAGATGAAGGACGTGGCGCCCATGCTGCAGGCGATCTCGCAGACCGACACGGTGCCGGTCGTGCGCGTCGCCTGGAACGAGCCCGCCGCCATCATGAAGGCACTCGATCTCGGTGCCTATGGAATCATCGTGCCGCTGGTCAACAATGCCGAGGAGGCCGCAAGGGCGGTGGCCGCCTGTCGCTATCCGCCGCTGGGCATGCGCTCCTCGGGGCCGGTACGCGCGGTTCACTATGGCGGCGCCGACTATGTGGCGAAGGCGAACGACGAGATCATCGTGATGGCGATGATCGAGACCAAGGAAGGGCTGGAGAATCTCGAGGCAATCTGCGCGACTCCGGGCCTCGACGCCGTCTACATCGGCCCCGCCGATCTATCCTTCGCCTTGGGCCTGCCGCCGCGCGGCGACAACCCCGATCCGCTGCACATCGCGACCTGCGACAGGATCCGCGAAGCCGCGCACAAGGCCGGGATCAAGTGCGTCATGCATTGCGCCGCGGCACCTTTTGCGGCGGGTGCCGTGAAGCGCGGCTTCGACATGGTGATGCTGACGGCCGATCTCTCCTGCATGATCGCGGGCGCCCGCCAGCAACTCGAGGAACTGAAGGCCAAGTCGGCCTGACGGAGACGGCCGCGAAAGTCCTCAATCAAGCGCGTCCAGCGTCTGGCGAATCTGCTTCTCGGCAGTCGGCCAACGCTGGATGGCCTGCTCGGGCTCGAGTACCTCGGTCTGCATGCCCGATTTCGTATAGACGAGTTCGCCATCGTCATTGACTTCGAGCGAGCCGTCGATGCCGGCTATCGCAATTTTCCTCGACATGTCGGTCCCCGGCACGTTGCACGGCATGACTACGCGCGCCGGTCTCGTCGGTTGCACCAAGACGGCATCGTCGTGACAGGTTCGAATCGCCAAATTCGCATTTGAGGTGCGGCAATCATCTGCATGGATCGTTCAGCAATTTGCGTGTTTGAGCCTTTCCCTTCAGAATTTTGCGGCACGCATATCACCGCGCAGAATCGAAATGCTTGGATGCTCATCAATGATGCGATAGTGGTGAGGCCATGACGGATTTGGCGGACGCGACACGTCACTCACTTTGCCAGCGTATCCATCGGTTCGTGCTCGTGTTGGAACGCTTCAGGCGCAATCCGAATCGCCGCGAGGCCTATCATATTCTCTTGGCCATCGAACTGCTTCGTGAGGGGCGGTATGAGGCGGGACTCGAGGCGGTCCGTGCGGCCGAACATGTGGCGCCGATCCCGGATGGCCTCGCGGTACTGCCGGGTCTCCACGACGACATGACTGCCGGTGAGTTGCGTCAGGCGCTGCGCGCGGTCGTCCGGCCCGCCAACGGAGTGGTCCCCGATGGGCCAGCCGTACCCGATGGGCCAGGCGCCGAGGCGGCCAAGTAGGCGCTTCGCTCACGCCGTTCACCACATGACCGAGACGTACCGAGCGTGGCGTAAGCGCTTCCTGAAAGGAGGTTCCGGGACGGTTCGCGCGATGCGAATTTGTCACGACCCACATGCAACCGCCTTGAACCGGCCCCGTTTCCCTGTGTGCAGGACGCTCGCTCGCGGAGGAGGAGATCGCGATGCCGCACGATGCCGCGCAGACAGCACTGGGTTTCGAACTCGCCTCGCTTCGCGCACTCGGAGAAGGGCGGCGGCGCCGGTCGCTGGCCGACCGTCTGCTGCGTGAGCGTCGCATGGCGGAGATGGTTCCGGAGGTTTCCATCGGACAATCAAGTCCACAATCTCGTCCATTCTCGCCATCGCTCTCCGAGCGCTAGACGACAATGCCACGCAACACCTGGGCCGACCTCGCCGGATCTCCCGGCGCCGCCTACCTCCTTGAGGGCGAGCTCATGCCCTGCTTCGCGGGAGGGCGACGCGAGGACGACCCCTTCGACAGTGCGAGGCTCAGGTTCGCGGCCAACCTGATGGTTCGCACCTGTAGCCACCTCAAACTCGAGGGAGCCTTCGCGGTCCAGCCCTCACGTGAAGGCAACAGGCTCTTGATCCATTGCGCCGTTACCGAGCCAGCCGATTTCTCGCGGCTCGCCGAACTGGCAGGCGGAAGCCAGATCGAGGCCTCGGTCTGGCGCGGGCGTCGATACTTCCAGCTCGACGAGGCGCGCCACGACGCGCTACTCGCGATCGCCGGTCCGCCGGACGGACGCGGTGCCGGTCGGCGAGCGCGGGCGGCGGCGCGTGAAGCGGAAGAGCAGCCTCGACATCGCTGGGGCCACCGCTGAGGGGCCTGGCATGAAGGGGACCGGCCTTAGGCTGGAGGCCGACGCCACGGTCCATCTTTGTGTCGACATGCAGCATCTGTTTGCCGAAGAGACGGCATGGCGCGTCGCGTGGCTGCCCCGGGTGCTCCCGGCCGTGGTGGAGATGCGAGCCGGCATGCGCCGCGGACGGTGTTCACCCGTTTCGCACCACCTGCCAAACCCGATGCGGCGGAGGGTGCATGGCGCGCCTTTTACGAGCGCTGGCCGCAAATGACCCGCGCGGCGCTCGATCCTGGTCTGCTGGACCTGGTCGATCCGCTGGCGCGCCTCGTGCCGCCGGCACGCGCTGTCGACAAGCCGGGCAATTCTGCATTCAGCCGTGCGGGGTTCGCCGCCGCGCTCAAGCGACGGCGCATCACCACCCTGATCGTAACCGGGGGCGAGACGGACGTTTGCGTCCTGGCGACGGTGATGCAGGCGATTGACCTCGGCTTCCGTATCTTGCTGCCGCACGATGCGCTCTGCAGCACCAGCGACGGCGCACACGATGCCCTCGTCGACCTGTTCCGCATGCGCTTCGCCGTCCAGGTCGAGGCGACGACGACCGAGGAACTCCTCCGCCGCTGGTAGGCTGGATGCGACGTGGGGAGATCGTCGCTCTGCGTTCGTGGCCGGACTGTGAGGGAAGCTCGTTCCTGCGAACTTCGACTTCTTCACCGTCTGTTGCCCAGCATTCTGGAGTTCTCCTTGTCGAAAGTGCCATGGGCAGACCTCTCGCAGGCTCCGATGCAAGCCCATCTGCTGGTGGCGGAACTGGATGCTTCGTTCTTTGGCGGCAAGGTGGCCAGCGACCCGTTCGATTCCCATCGTTTACGCGAGGGCGTCAACCTGATGAGCCGGGTCCGTACCCGCCTCAGGCTCGCCGGCCATCATGCTGCGACCACGTCGCGCGCGGAGGGTGCGAGTCTGGTGCTCTGCCTTTTCGAGAAGCGCGGGGATCGCGACACGGTTGCCGATCTCGCTGCGGCAGGACGCTCCGAAGAGGCCGCGGAGTGGGCAAGCCGTCGTGTTTTCTCCCTTTGTGCCGCGGCACATGAGCGCCTTGTGGCGGTGGGTAGGGAGACCGACCACCGGTAAGCCGGGCGTCGCCGGCGCGAACGGGAGCGCGACGCCGTCGTGCAGAGCCTGCGATGGGGCGACGTCTGAAGTCGGGTCATTCCGTCGACATTATGCGGTCGAGAGGGGCAACCGCTTTCGTGGCAAGGCCGTTTGCAGCGTTCCTCACGCACAACCGAACGGAACCCACCATGGCCAAAAAGCCTGTACCGCCGACGATGGCTCCCCCCTCTCCGCGCACGGCGGGACAGGACACACCCCTCGACAAGGGGAGTGCCGGGCGGCAGGAAACGGCCAAGACAGGTGATCTTCGGTCCGACACGGCGCCACCGGGCGATCTGCTCACGACCAACCAGGGCGTCGGCGTCAGCGACGACCAAAATTCCCTGAGGGCCGGCGTACGCGGGCCCACGCTGCTCGAAGACATTCTGATGCGCGAGAAGATCACGCATTTCGACCACGAGCGTATCCCGGAGCGCGTGGTGCATGCCCGTGGCGCGGCGGCGCACGGCATGTTTCAGGTCTACGAGGATCTTTCCGATCTCACCTGTGCGCAGCTGTTCCGCGATCCGGCGGCCCAAACTCCGGTATTCGTGCGCTTCTCGACGGTCGCAGGTTCGCGCGGCTCGACCGACACGCCCCGCGACGTGCGTGGCTTCGCGGTCAAGTTCTACACCCAGGAAGGCGTGTGGGATCTGGTGGGGAACAACATGCCGGTGTTCTTCATCCAGGATGCCAACAAGTTCCCCGACCTGATCCATGCGGTAAAGCCCGAGCCCCACAACGAGATCCCGCAGGCGCAGTCGGCGCATGACACGTTCTGGGATTTCGTCTCCCTGACACCGGAAAGCGCCCACATGCTGATGTGGCTCATGAGCGATCGCGCGCTGCCGCGCAGCTATGCGACCATGGAAGGGTTCGGCGTCCACACCTTTCGCCTGGTCGATGGCGAGGGTGGCTGGCGTTTCGTCAAATTCCACTGGAAGCCCCTGAAGGGCGTGTGTTCGCTGGTGTGGGACGAGGCCAACCTCCTGGGCGGTCGCGATCCGGACTTCAACCGGCGCGATCTCTGGGAGGCTATCGAACGCGGCGACTTCCCGGAATGGGAGCTCGGCCTGCAGATCGTGGAGCCGGCGGACGAGCACAAGTTCGACTTCGACCTGCTCGACGCGACCAAGATCATCCCGGAGGAACTCGTCCCCGTTCGCAAGGTGGGCAAGCTCACGCTGAACCGCAATCCCGACAACTTCTTCGCGGAGACGGAGCAGGTTGCTTTCCACACCGGTCATGTCGTGCCGGGCATCGACTTCACCGCCGACCCGCTGCTGCAGGGCCGGCTATTCTCCTACATCGATACCCAGCTTCGCCGTGTCGGCCCGAACTTCCACGAACTGCCGATCAACCGCTCGCTGAGGCCCGTGGACAACAACCAGCGCGACGGGTTTGGGCGCATCACGATCAACTCCGGAAAGGTCTCATACTTTCCCAACAGTCTGGGCGGCGGTTGCCCGATGCATTCGCCCACGGCCACGGCGGCATTCCGCTCGGTCGTGGTGCAGGAGGCGGGCGCGAAGCTCCGCCAGCGCAGCGACAGCTTCAACGACCATTTCAGCCAGGCGACCTTGTTCTGGAACAGCATGAGCGACTGGGAGAAGGACCACATCGCCGCCGCATACGCGTTCGAACTCAACATGGTCGTGGACCAGGGCGTCCGGAACCGGGTGATGAACGAACTCCTGTGCAACATCTCCCCGCAGCTGGCCGACATGGTCTCCGGCCAGACCGGCATCGAGGTCGCCCCGGCCGGCACCCCCGACGCGCCGACGCCCTCCGCACCGACGCCATCGGGACCGCTCAAGCCCAAGGCCGCCGAATGGAGTTCGCCGGCGCTCTCGATGGACAAGGCGCCTCCCCTGGTGCGGGGACGCAAGGTCGCGATGCTGGTCGGCGACGGTGTCGACTCCGCCGTCGTGAGGGCGATGGTCGGTGACCTCGCCAAGGCTGGCCATGTACCGGAGCTGATCGGCCCGACGGCCGGCGCCGTGATCGACGCTACCAACAAGCCGATGCCGGTCAATCGCGCCGCTCCCAATGCACCGTCCGTCATCTACGATGCCGTGCTGATCCCGCCTGGTGTCGCGGAAGGGCTGATGGTCATGCCTATGGGCCAGCGCTTCATCGATGAAGCCTTTCGGCACGGCAAGCCGATCGTTGCGGCTGAGGATGCCCGAGCCGTATTCGAACTCCTGGGCATCGCAGAAACAGAAGGGTTAGTGATCGGCGGCACCGATCTCACGACGCTGCTGCTCGACAACCTGGCCCAGCATCGCTTTCCGCGGCGCCTCTCCAATCTCCTGCCCAACTGATCGTAACGTGAGCGCGGTCAATGTCGTTTCGCCGAACATTCAACCAGAGGAGACATCATGGCTATGAAGGAAAATGCGATCGCTTTGCTCAAGGCGGATCACCGCAAGGTCGAGGAATTGTTCGAATCCTTCGAGAAGGCACGATCCGAGGAGCGCAAGGTCGCGCTGGTGAATGCGATCTGTACCGAGCTGATGGTCCATGCCACCATCGAGGAAGAGATTTTTTACCCGGCTTGCAAGGGCAAGATCGAGGACGGAGAGCTTCTCGACGAAGCCTATGTCGAGCATGACGGCGCCAAGGTGCTGATCGCCGAGCTGCTGCAGGGCTCACCGTCGGATGAGTTCTACGATGCCAAGGTCAAGGTCCTCTCCGAGATGATCAAACATCACGTCAAGGAAGAGGAGATGCGTTCGGAGGGCCTGTTCGCCGAGGCTCGCGATGCCGGCGTCGATCTCGACGATCTCGGCGACCGGCTGAAGGCGCGCAAGGAGCAGCTCCTGGCCAAATTCAAGGAAGCAGGTGCGCTCCCGCCGCCGCAGACCCGATCCTTCACCGGCCACAAGCTCTCGCAGAGCCATCCGCTACAGGTGCAGTGACCATGGGCAGGGATGGTCGGGTATCAAGCCACCTCCAGGTCGCCGCGCCCGACCATTCCATGCTGCCCCCATGGGGCGGTCCCACGGGGCCAGTAATCTGGGAGAGCCGTGCCCAACCACCGCTATCGGCTGCGGTTACCTTTTCGAGGTTGGTGGGAGATGATATCGAAAGAGAAAGGGAGCGCATCGGCGGTTGATCAATTCGATTGTACGGGTCGTACATGACCGGTTGGCGAAAGGGCCGCGCAGCTTGGCCTTCGCCTATATTTCGTTCTGGTCGTGGGTCAGCCGCCGGCTATTGCCGGTATCGCTGCAACGCAGGGTGCGGAATTCGATCTGCAGCAACGGCCACGACTGGCCTGAGATGGACTTCGCTCCCCGACGGGTCCGGCTGGGGGGACGCACCGAGGTGGCATTGGTTCCGCACTGGAACGAATTCGACCAGGAAGCGCTGTTTCTCAATGCTCTTGAATACGAAGTACCGGTCTTCCGGTGGCTCGAGGCGAATGCCGCGACGACCTACGATCTCGTCCTTGAGATCGGCGCGAACGCCGGCCTCTATACCGTCTTCTTCGACGCACTCTTCAAGGGTGGCTCGGGTCCCACCCGGCGAAGGATCGTATCGTTCGAGCCGGCGCCCGAGCCCTATCGCCGATTGATCGCGAACATGGCCGCCAACGACGTACAGCATGTGGTCGCCTATCAGGCCGCCGTCGGCGAGAGGTCGGGTCTGCAGGTGTTCCACGAACCGGTCGGCCATCTCACGAACGGATCGCTGCTGCGGGAATTCTCGGAGATTTTCACGGGTCGGATCGACGAGTCGGTTGTGATCGTGGTGGCCGCGCCGGAGCTGGAACGCTGGGTCTCAACGGCCAGCCGCGCGCTGCTCAAAATTGACGTCGAAGGGTTCGAGCCCGAGCTGCTGACCGCCCTCGGCCCGGTCCTCCGGCGCTATCGACCGGACCTGCTGATCGAGGTCCTGCCTTTCACGCTGGACAAGCTGAACGCCGATCCGGTGCTGGTGACCTATGACAAGTATCTGATCCTGCCGGGGGGACTCGAGAAGGCCGCCGCCTTTCACGCCTCTCCCCAGCATCGTGACTGGCTCCTCACATGGCCTGCGTCGGCCACGCCGATTCAGGACGCCGGCTAGCGATCAGGACCTCCCTGCTTTCACTTCGGTGAGAGACTCGTCTCCTTTCTTGACGGGCTTGGCTTCGAGGAACGACACGGGATCGGACCCCGGAAAGCTGTCCTCGAGAGCTGCGTCCAGCTTCCGGTCCATCTTTTCGGTAATGGAATCCGAGGGACGGGGGGCCGTTCCTTTGGTCGCCTCCGGCCGGCCTATGCGCTGCTCCAGAGCCAGCAGCTGCTGCTCCATCATCTTCAGATCCGCTATCTCGCGTTCGGATGCGCGGCCGGACGTCTCTGCGCTGGCGATCTTGGCCTTCAGGTCGTCGCGTTCCTGCATGAGTTGCTCGGTCTTCGTCATGATTCTCTCCAGGGCTGACTCTTACGTGGACAGCAACGCGAGTTACGCCGCCGAAGTTGCAGTTCGGGGGCGGGCGGAACCATTGGGCTCTGGCCCGTTTATGCGGCGGCTGACTGATCAGCTTCCATTCAGAGGAACCAGAAAATGAACAAGATGTTTGCTCTTGCGACGGCTCTCGCCGTGGTCGCTGGCGCGCCCGCATTCGCTGCCACCGATGCCGAGTGCCAGGACATGTGGAAGAAGGCCGATGCCAACAGCGACGGCAACGTGTCCGGGGGCGAGGCCATCCGCTACATGTCGTTCATGCGCGTTGCAGGCATGACCGTGGCAACGGAAGGAACGATCACGCAGACCGAGTTCATGAGCGCCTGCAAGGCTGATGCCTACAAGCCCAAGCAGGCCGATGCGGGCGCCCCGCTCAAGGGTTCGAACTCCTTCACCGAGGCGCAGGCCAAGGACCGCATCATTGCCCAGGGCATGGATGGCGTCAGCGGCCTCAAGAAGGACGGTGACGGCATCTGGCGCGGCACGGCCCAGCAGGCCGGCAAGTCGGTGCAGGTGGCGGTCGACTACAAGGGCAACGTTGTCACGGCCAACCAGTGATTCGCGGAAACGAAGGAAGGAACAACGACATGAAGACCGTTAGCCGAGCCTACGACAGTTACGCCCAGGCCCGCGCGGCCGTCGACGCCGTCGAGCAGGCGGGCGTGCCGAGTAGCGACGTCAGTATCGTCGCCAACAAGTATGTGAGCGCCGAGTACGCCGACGTGGACGATGTGAACAAGGCAGCGGCCGGCGCCGGCATCGGCGGCGCAGTGGGTGCGGGCGCCGGCTTGCTGGCGGGGCTCGGCCTGCTTGCCATTCCAGGTCTCGGCCCGGTCGTGGCCGCTGGCTGGCTTGCCTCGACGGCGGCTGTCGCGGCGGGCGGTGCTGCCGCCGGCGGCATCGTTGGGGCGCTGGCGGACGCTGGCACCGACCGCGAGCATGCTGAAGTCTATTCCGAGGCGGTGCGCCGCGGCGGCACGCTCGTTACCGCGCGCGTGCCGGACGGCGATGCGGCCCGCATCGAGGCGATCCTCGCCGCGTCGAGCCCGATCGACCCGGTGGCGCGGGGCGCCGAATATCGAGCCGCCGGCTGGAAGAGTTTCGACCCCAAGGCGCCGCCGTACCGGCCGAGTCAGGCCGAGATCGACCGGATGCGAGCGAACTGGCCAGGTTGAGTCTTTCAACACTTACGAGAAAGGGCCCGCACGCCGGGCCCTTTTTCATGCGTTGGTCGATTCTTCGGGTCTTGCGCTTTGCCAGGGACAGGTACCTGCCTTCGCGCCGGTCTAGTCTACGGCCTCGCGAGCGGCGAGTTGAGGGCTTCGGTCGACACCCCGCGAGCTTTCCGCTTGCGAAGGGGCGGTCCGGTTCATCAGGCCTCAAGTCGTGCTCGATGATCCGGAGTCGTCTTGTTCCTGGCAGGCAACTGCCCTCGATCCCCTTGCCGTCGAGATCGGGACCTTTACGCACGACCCGTTGGGCTTCGTCCTGTTCAGCTTTCCATGGGGCGAGGCGGGGACGGTACTGGAGAGGGTCGCCGGACCCGAAGCCTGGCAGCGCGACGTGCTGCGGGAGATCGGGCGTTCACTGGGCACCGTCTCGGAAGCGATTCGTATCGCTGTCGCGTCGGGACACGGCGTGGGCAAGTCGGCGCTGGTGGCGTGGATCATCGTCTGGGCGCTCGCTACCTTCCGCGATACACGCGGGGTGGTGACCGCCAATACGGCGACACAGCTGAAGACCAAGACCTGGCCGGAACTCACCAAGTGGCTGCAGCTGGCGATCTGCGCGGACTGGTTCGAGATCGCAGCGACCTCGATCGCCAGCGTCGAGCCCGCCCATGAGCGGACTTGGCGTATCGACGCCGTGCCGTGGAGCCTGCGCAGCACCGAGGCCTTCGCCGGTCTGCACAATCAGGGCCGCCGCCTGTTCGTCGCCTTCGACGAGGCGTCCGCCATTCCGGATCCGGTTTGGGAGACGGTGGAGGGCGCCCTGACCGATCGCGACACCGAAATCCTGTGGCTGGCGACCGGGAACCCGACGCGCAATACGGGCCGCTTCCGCGAATGCTTCGGCCGCTTCCGGCATCGCTGGCTACGCCACCAGGTCGACGGTCGAAACGTCTCGCTTACCGACAGAGGCCAGATCGCGCGTTGGGCCGTCGATTATGGCGACGACAGCGACTTCTTCCGCGTTCGCGTGAAAGGCGAATTCCCGAGAGGAGGCGTCATGCAGTTCATCGACGGCGAGACCGTGGGAGAGGCGGCCCGCCGCCCGGTCGAGAGCCATCTGAGCCAGGCGCTGGTGATGGGGGTCGACTGCGCGCGCGGCGGCGACGATCAGAGCACGATCTGGTTCCGCCGCGGCCGCGACGCCCGCAGCATTCCCGCGATCAAGCTCCGCGTGGGCGACCTCATGGTCCTGTCGGGCAAGGTGGCGGAGCAGGCGATCCAGCATCGGGCGGCGGCGGTCTTCATCGACGAAGGGGGAATCGGCGCCGGCGTTGTCGATCGTGTGCGGCAGATGCTGCAGGGCTATCTGGTCGTCGGTGTGAATTTCGGCGGCCGGGCCGATCGCTACACGCAGGGCGATGGCATGCCGCTCACGTCGAACAAGGCCGCGGAGATGTGGGCTTCGATGCGGGCCTGGCTGAAGACGGGAGCCATCCCTGACGATCCCGAGCTGCTGGCCGAGCTCACCGGCCGTGAATATGGCTTCGACCTGCACAATGCGATCCGGCTCGAAAAGAAGGAGGACATGAAAAGGCGCGGCCTGTCATCGCCCGACAATGCGGACGGTCTCGCGCTCACCTTCGCCTATCCGGTCGCCGACCTGCCCCTGGAGATAGAATTGGGAGGAGGCAGCCCGCTCCCAGCGTTTCGCGCCGGCACGGTCCAGTCCGACTATGATCCGCTTGCGGAGTCTTGAGCCCTGAACTCGGTGTCGCTGCATTGTCAGGGTCCGGAGAATTGTCCCAGCAGGCCCTCGAGAGGCGTCCTGGACGGCGGCTGACCGGTCGGCTCGATGCCTCCAAGCCCGCCCGACGCCCCCACATCGCGGGTGAGGGCGAGCCCTTTCACTGGGGTGAGCCGCAGGCGTCGGCGATGGCGGGGGCGATCATTGCTGCGAATGCCTGCGCGCCCTCGGCGGAGAAGTGCTCGGCATCGACGAAATGGCTGTCATGCAGCTTGCGTGTGTCCACATCGATATGGATGTCACCCAGAGCGGCCACCTCGCGCTTCAATACGGAACGGAGGTGCGCCAGCAGCCGAGAAAGGTCCTTCAGGTCGATGAAGAGCGTCCACTTCGCGTCAGGGTCGACGTCCGGCGGCGGCGGAGCCGCGTTGAGCACCTCGCCGATCCAGACCGTGCGCACGCCGCGGGCCCGGTTGATGGCGGAGATGCTGCGAATGTTACGCGCGAAGATGGCCTCGAGGGCCGGGTCGGGCAGGGCGCTCGGCATGCCCTGGGGATCTTCCGCCGGCCGCACCGTGTCGAACAGAGAGGTCGCACCGCGACGCAGCAGACGCAGGATCGGTGACATGGCGACCGGTGCGCGATCGGCGTAGCGAGCCTCCACCGCGTCGACCAGGTGGGGCGTGTGGAAGTCCGCATAACCAGGATCGAGATTGCGGAAATGCGAGTTGCTGATGTCCTGCCCGCCAACATAGTAGACGGCGCAGCGCGGGGCGACACTGTAGGCATCCTGGTAAAAGGCGGTGCGAATCACATGCTGGACCGTGCTGTTGCCGCTCACCGCGCGGTTCAGCACGGCGAACCGGTCTGCTCCGAGGAGCGCCTCTAGTCGCTCGGGCCAGGTCTCGCCGTCGGACAATGTGATGTTTTCGGTCGTCGATCCGCCGAACACGGCGACGACGATGCGGTCGTTCAACTCGGCCGGTGAGCGCTCTCGGCCGCGCAAGCCTTGCGAATCGACGTGAAATCGCGTGCGCGTGCCAGTCGGCGTGGGCACGTTGGCGGCCTGCAGCAGCGGATGCCAGACGCGCATTGCGCTTCGGACACCGCGGTCGGGGAAAATCCCGATCGCGGTGCCTCGTCCATGCTCCGCCATCGCTGCGGCGCCGAGCCCGATACCCAGTTCCAGCGCCGCCAGCGACAGCACGACGATCGTGATGCGGGGCCACGGGGCGAAGGCGATGCCGAGCGCCAGCAGCCCGCCGACATAGGTAAAGAACCACGCTGCCGGTGACCCGGCGGCCACGTCGTTCGCCAGCCCATAGGCGAATACTACGGCACCGGCGCCTGTCGCCAACAGCAGCGCAGTCGCGACGGCGATCGTTCGCTCGAAGCGATAGGGGCGCGAGAGGCCCAGGTGGCGGACGAGCCAAGCTTTCATGGGGCCTTCAATACCGGGCAAACGACACGACGGACCAGCTTCATCGACCACCAGTGCCATAAAGCAGGGCTTTGCTCACCCGAACGGTCGATGACGATGAAGGCGCCGGGCGAGCGGTCTTCGTTCATGGGCGTGGCTAGTTGAAGCCGCGATATGTCACCGTGGCGAACATGCCGGCGGCGAGGTGATAGAGATTGTGACAGTGATAGGCCCAGAGGCCGGGATTGTCGGCGTCGAACGCGACTTTCACGGTCGCGCGCGGCGGAACGAGGATTACGTCGCGAATCGCGCCCGCGAGGGGGCGCCCATCGATCTCCGTCACTTGGAAGGAATGGCCGTGGAGGTGCATGGGATGCGACATCATCGTGGTGTTGCGCATCACGAGCTCGACCCGTTCGCCTTTTTCCACCGTCACCGGTGCGCCTTCGAGCCCGTGTACGGCAATGCCCCAGACATAGGCCCTCATATCGCCGGTGAGGTCGACCGGTACGGAGCGGTCGACGGGACGGCGGGCAAGCGGCTGTTGCGCGCTAAGCTTCATCTCCTCCATCAGGGTCAGCGCAGGGGCGGCCACTGACGCGGCTTCGGCAATGCGGGCGACGGCGGCGCCCCGCGGTCGCAGTACGACCCCGGTCTGCGACGTGCGGCCTTCGCAGCGTGCCAGGATCGGCAAGGCCGTGCCGTTGGTCGGCGGGCGTACCAGGATGTCGACACGCTGGGCGATCGCGAGCGGAAACCGCTGAACGACGAGCGGCGCCACCGGATTGCCATCGACGGTGAGCACGGTGCCTTCCACGGTGCCGAGATCGATCATGAAGTTCGACGAGGCCGAGCCGTTGATGATCCGCAATCGCACCTCGGCGCCTCTTTCGACGTCCACCACCTGCGGATCGGCGAGCGTACGGTCGTTCGCGAGAAAGGCCTCGTAGGTGACGTCGTTGAGGTCGGGGGCGCTGCCGCCCAAGTTCGCTTCACGGGTCATGCCGCCGGTCGTGCCACCTGTCATGCCGATGATCGGGTTGGCCATCTCTGCCATCGGCCTTGGCCTGCGAAGGTTCTCGAAGATTGTACGCGGCGACGTCCAGGAGAAGTCCTCGAGCAGGATCACGACTTCCTGCAGGCCGCTGCGAAGAGCACTCTGTTCGCGCACGATCAAGGGCGCAGCCAGCAGGTTCTGCTCCTGAAGGCCGAAGTGCGAATGCATCCAGCGCGTGCCCGGAGGCAGGGCCGGGAATCTGTAGTCGGCGAACTGGCCGGGCGCGATCGGTGGGTCGGAGATGTACGGTACACCATCCTCGCGCCAGGGCGGGTTTAGCCCGTGCCAATGCAGTCCGGACGCCACGTCCAGCCCGTTCTGCAGCCGCACGTCGAAGGTTTCTCCCTCGTTGAGCACTAGACCGAGAGCGCCAGAAGATTGCTCGACGCCATATCGCCGTGCCGCCTTGCCATTGACTTCGATAGTGCGGCTGCTCAGCCGCAACAGGCGGCGCTCCGAACCGGTAGGCTGCTGCGCCGCCGCGGCGCCGCCTTTGGCAAAGGCTGCGCTCAACCCGCCGACAAGTACATTCCTGCGCTTCACCATGGGAGTCCTCCCCCCGGACAGATAGCACGCTCCGGTGGATCGATGAGAGCAACCGCTGGGAAAGCGCTTACCCGGGTCCACATTTTCTTTGACTTACCGCTTGCATCCTCAAAATCCGGTTCATCAGTAACTCAGGGGCTCGCTTCTCACAGGAGAAAGTCCCTTGGGAATTTTTGGTGGCGGACAGGCCGCTTATCCTCCGATGTCACCGCTGGCCCTGCCGCCGGCGCCCGAACCCGCCCCGTCGATGGCCGATCCGGCGGTGCGTAAGGCGCGCGACGAGCAGAAGAAGCGCGCCGCCGCGATGGCAGGCTATGCCTCGACGATCGCGACCGGCGGCCTCGGACTCACCGGCCCCGCGTCGACCACGGCTGCAACCGGCAAGACGGTGCTGGGGGGCTGAGAGATGGCCCACGATCCCGCCCTGCGCCGTCACATCGACGCCCGGCTCAACGTCCTGAAGCACCAGCGCCAGTCCTGGGAGCCGGGCTGGCGCGAACTCTCGCGCTTCGTCAATCCGCGCCGCGGCCAGTTCTTCACGGCGCCCAACCTGGGCGGCCGCGGCGCGCAGGCCAATACCGCCATCCTCGATCCGACCGCGCTTTTTGCCCTGCGCACGCTCGTGGCGGGCCTGATGTCGGGCGTGACATCGCCTGCGCGACCATGGTTCCGCCTCTCCATTCCGGACCGTCGCGTGGGCTCGCTGGCGCCGGTTAAGGCATGGCTCGACGGCTGCGCCGAGCGCATGCGCATGGTGTTCAACGCCGGCAATCTCTATTCGGCGCTACCGCTCATCTACGAGGAGCTGGGCCAGTTCGGCACCGGCTGCGCGATCGTCGAGTTCGATCGCGAGGACGTGATCCGCCTCTACACGCTGTCGACCGGCGAATACTGGCTGGGGCTCGACTGGCGCGGCCGGGTCGACACGCTCGCGCGGCGCTTCATGTATTCCTACCGGCAGATCGAGGCACGCTGGCCAGATCACGGCATTGCCGAGATCTCCGAGCGCGCGCGTGGCGTCGATGCGGATACCGAGATTGCCCTGCTGCACATGATCGAGCCCAACACCGGGTACGAGCAGGGCCGGCTCGATGTGGCGGGCAAGAGGTTCCGGTCCGTCTATTGGCGCGAGGGCGGCGGCCAGGCGGAAGGCGAGTTCATCCATTGCGGCGGCTACTCGCAGTTTCCCGCGCTGACGCCGCGCTGGGCGGCGATCGGCAACGACGCCTATTCCAAGGGACCGGGCCACGACGCTCTGCCCGACGTGAAGTCGCTGCAGATCCTGAAGAAGCGCGAGCACAACGCGGTCGATAAGCATGTGAACCCGCCGATGGGGGCACATGTCAGCCTGCGCGGCTCGGCCTCGTCGGTTCTGCCGGGCGCCATCAACTACTTCACTACCCAGGAGAGGGGAGCGGGGATGTGGCCGCTCTACCAGACCGCTCCCGGCGCCATCGCCGAGGTCGAGCGTCTCGTTTCGCGCACCCAGGCCACCATCCGATCGGCCTTCTTCGCGGACCTCTTCCTGATGATCTCCGACATGGACGGCGTCCAGCCCCGCAACCAGCTCGAGATCAGCACCCGACGCGAAGAGAAGATGCAGATGCTGGGCCCGGTGCTCGAGAACCTGCACGACGATCTGCTGCAACCACTGGTCCAGCGCACCTTCGCGATCATGGCCGAGCATGGGCTGTTCACCGCGCCGCCGCCTGAGCTGCACGGCTTTCCGCTCGACGTCGAGCTGATCTCGATCCTGGCACAGGCGCAGAAGGCGGCCGACCTCGGCTCCGTCGAACGACTGTGGGCCTTCGCCGGTAGCATCGCCGCTACCCGGCCTGAGGTGCTGGACAAGCTGAACGCCGACGAGAGCATCGACGTCTACGCCGACAAGCTCGGGGCGCCGGCGTCGATCACCCTGGCCGACGACGTCGTGGCCCAGCTGCGTGCGACACGCGCGATCCGAGAGGAGTCCGCGCAGGGCCTGCAGGTGGCCGGGGCCCTCGCGGAAGGCGCCAAGACGCTCAGCGAGACCGAGGTCGGCGGCGGCCGCAATGCCCTCCAAACCGTACTGGGAGTCTGAGCGATGCACGATCCGAACGATGCCAGGCAGGTCCGCGAGGCCGAGCGGCTGGAGAAGCAGGCGCAGGAGCGCGTCGCTGACGACCTGTGTGCGGTGATGGCGACCGAGAGCGGCCGGCGCTTCATGCACGGGCTGCTCGGCCTCTGCGACATTCGCGGCGACGGGTACGTCCCGGGCGGCCTCGAGGCGCAGCGGCACCAGGACTACCGGGCCGGTCGACGCAGCATCGGCATCGAGCTGCTGGGCGCGCTCGAACGCCACGCGCCCGACATGACCGAGCTGATGAGCACGGAAGCCCGCTTCAACCAGATGGAAGCCGAGTTGGCGGCCTGGGTCGCGGAGGAGCAGAACGATGGCTGAGACGATCGACACGATGACGCCGGCAGAGCCGGTCGCCGGGCCCGAGGTGGTTCGAGGTCCTGAGGGCGAGGCTGCGGCGTCTCAGGCGGTGCCGGAGACCGGCCTCGAGCGCGAGGCTGAAGCGAAGGCACCGGACGACTACTCCGGCCTCACCCTACCGGAGGGCTACCGCGCCGACGATCCGGTGTTCGCCGACGCCGTGAAGCTGTTCGACGCCGAGAAGATCGCACCGGACACGGCGCAGCGGCTGATCGACTTCACGATCGAGCGCGACAAGGAGATCGCACGGGCGGTCAACGAGCACTCGGTCGCGACCTGGAAGAAGCAGACGGGCGAATGGCGCGCGAGCGCGGAGAAGGAGTTCTCACCCGAGGCGCTGGGCGAGGCGCGGACCGCGCTCGCGCGGGTCTTCGACAGGCAGACGATCGCCTATCTCGAAGGGCTGGGCTTCACCAACCATCCGGGCCTCATCCGGGGAATGGTGAAGGTCGCCCGCAGCATCAAGGACGACTCGTTCGTGACCGGCAATGCCGGCCGCGGCAGCGGCGCGCCGGACCCCAGGTCCCTCTACCCCAACTCGCAGCACAACTAGGAACTAAGCTCCATGGCAACGCTATCCGTGACCAATCCGACCCTGGCCGACTGGTCCAAGGTCATCGATCCCAATGGCAGCGTCGCGCAGGTGATCAGCCTGCTGTCGCAGATGAACGAGATTACCGACGACATGGTGTGGAACGAGGGCAACCTGCCCACCGGTCACCGCACGAGCGTGCAGACCTCGCTGCCGACCGGCACCTGGCGCCGCTTCAACGAGGGCATCGTTCCGACCAAGAGCACGAGTACGCAGATCACCGACTCCTGCGGCATGCTCGAGACCTATTCCGAGATCGACAAGGCACTGGCCGATCTCAACGGCAACACGGCGGCCTATCGTCTCTCCGAGGATCGTGCCTTCCTGGAGGGGTTGACGCAGCAGCTCGCGGGCGTGCTGTTCTACGGCAACACCGCGACCAATCCCGAGCGCTTCATGGGATTGGCACCCCGCTACAATACGACGTCCACGGCGACGTCGCAGACCGCCAACAACTTCATCTCAGGTGGCGGCACGGGCTCCGACAATACGTCGATCTGGCTGGTCGGCTGGGGCGACCTCACCGTGCACGGCATCTTCCCCAAGGGCAGCAAGGCCGGGCTGTCGATGAAGGATCTCGGCGAGCAGACGCTGCTCGACGCCGCAGGCAACCGCTACCAGGGCTATCGTACGCACTACAAGTGGGACGCCGGCCTCACGGTGCGCGACTGGCGCTACGTCGTGCGCATCGGCAACATCGACGTGTCGGACCTCGCGGGGGCGACGCCGGCCGACCTGGTCAAGCTGATGATGCGGGCGATGAACAAGATCCCCAACATCAGGATGTGCCGGCCCGCCTGGTACATGAACCGCACCGTGAAGCAGTGGCTGGATATCCAGCGCAACCTCGGCGCCTCGGTCTCCAACACCACCAACAACAGCAACATCCGGCGCACGCTCGACGAGAGCGACGGTCGCCTGTTCGACAGCTTCGGCGGCATCCCGATCCGCAAGTGCGACCAGATCACCCTGGCCGAAGCGACCGTGTCCTAGGTGCTCGCGCAGGAAAGGAAGAAGCGACCATGATGTACGATAAGCTCAACACCTTCGGTACGGATCAGGCGGTCACCACGACCGCCGCGTCGACCGACACCGTCGATCTCGGCGCAGCCCGCGACATGGGCAACGGCGAGCCGCTGGAGCTGGTGATCCTCGTCACGCAGAGCGTGACGGCTGCCGGTGCCGCCACGGTCACCTTCGCCCTGGAGACCGACGACAATGCCGGCTTCTCCACGCCAGTCGTGCTCGCGAACTCCGGCGCGCTCGGCAAGGCCGCGCTGACGGCGGGCACCGAGGTGCTGCGCGTGAAGGTGCCGCTCGATGCCGAGCGTTACCTGCGCACCAATTACACGGTGGCCACCGGCCCGCTGACGGCGGGCACCTTCACCGCGTTCCTCGCCCACGACCGCCAGGCCAGCCGGGCCTACGCGCCGGGCTTCATCGTCTGAACGGAGGCAGAGACATGGCCAGGCAACAGAAGAACGAGAAATCCGCCGAATACGTCGTGGTCGACAATCCCTTCTACGACGGCGTTCAGCTCCACCCGATCGGTGCACGCATCCTGTGGTCCGGCCCGCCGGGCCTTTCGCTGGTGCCGGTCGATGCGCCGCGCCGCCGAAGCGCCCGCGAGGCGCCGATCTTCGGCGATCCGCTGGCCGGCCGCGGCGACGGCGCGCCAGTCGAGGCGGCCCGCCCCGGTGATCAGGTCGTCCTGGTCCAGTGATCGGTACGCAGTGAAGGCAGAGGGGGCCGGTCTTGGGGCCGGCCCCGCCACCGCGAGGAGAGGTTTCCATGGCTCAAGACATCGCCTTCCAGTCAGCCGCCCGGCGCAACGCCGTTCCCGTTTCGGAGGCAAGTCCGCTCCCGGTGGTGCTGACCCAGCTCACCGGGGCCGGCCTGGTCAAGTCGACCGTCACCCTGTCGGGTGCCTCGGCCGAACTGCTCCCGGCCGATCCCGCGCGACGCGTCGTCATCGTGAGCAGCACGCGGACGAATGGAGATGCGGCAATCGATCCGACCGGCGGCGTCTGCGCGCTCGACGCTGGGATTCCCCTGTCGGGCGGCGACACGGTGCAGATCACGGGCAAGGAGGCGCAGAGCGCCATGACCCAGATCGGCACCATCGGTCAGAAGCTCACCGTCTACGTCGGGGCGTGAACATGCCCATCACCTTCTTGAGCAGGGTGCGAGGAGGCGCAGAGCGCGCCTTCGATGCCGACGTGCTCTCGTGGCGCGACGCAGTCGTTGCGAATGGCGGCTCCGTTTCGCTGGCACGGCTGATCGTCGTCGATCAGTTCGTCTACAGCGAGAAGGAGGCGGGCAACTGGACGCTCACCGACGACTATCTCGGACTGTGGGCGGAGAATGTTCCCCAGGCCCTCACATCGCTAAAGCAGCGCAGGCTGGCGAGCGCCGTCAACTCGCCCGTCTTCACGGCCGACCGGCAGTACGCATTCGACGGTTCTACCAGCTATATCGATACCGGCTTCGTTCCATCGACCCATGCCCTGTCGATGACCTCCGACTCGGTGCATGCGGAGGTCTACGAGCGCTCGAATCTGTCCGGCAGCACCACGTCGATGGGCACGAACTCCGGCAGCGGCAGGCAGGTTCGGGTTCTCGCGCGCAATGGCAGCGCGGCCACGGGCTATGCCAATTGCAACCCGGCCACTTTCACGCTGCCGACCAACACCAGCCTCGGACTGACGCAGATCGGACGCAGCAGCAGCGCTCTGACCGATGCCTATGGCGCCAAGAACGGAGTCGCCATGACCCGAACCGTCGACCCGACGGGCATCAGCCCGTCCCTGCCGGCCCACAGTCTCTATGTCGGCGGCTTCAACAACCAGGGGACGCTGTCGAACGGGCGGGCCTGCGCCGTCGGCTTCGTGGCCTGGGGCGCGGCTCTCGCCCTGGGGCAATGCCTGTCCCGCTACAACGCCGTCCAGGCGTGGGCCGCTTCCGTGGGAGCGCAGGTCTGATGGAAACGTTCATCCTCCTGACGGCCGCCCAGGCCATTCATGTCCGCGGCCCGTCGGCTGTCACTCCTTCGGCCGCGCTCGTCCCCATCGAGCGTCGGGGCGGCGTGTTCGTCCTGGGCGCCGACGTGCTGGTGGACCCGGCACACGCGGCGCACCGGGAGTATCTCTCGATGCTGCCGCAGTTCGACGCCGGCGATCCCTCGCTCCCCGCCGCGACCCTGCAGGCCGACGCATGAGCAGCTTCGAATCTCCGCAGGCCAACGGCGCCAACGGTCGGACCGGCCTCGGCGTGCAGGCCTATCGCTGGCTGGTCGGCGGCGGCCTGGCGCTTCTCGTCCTGCTCTCCCAGCGCACGCTCGCCACCCTCGACGACACGGCCGCCGCCGTCCGCAGCCTGCAGGCCCAGATGGCCGCCATGCAGGGTGCAACGGAGAGCCGCTTCAACGCCCATGGCCAGCGGCTCGACACGATCGACCGTCGCAACGACGCCCAGGACGTGAAGATCGACGGACTTTGGCAGCGCCCCTGGTCATCCGCTCCCGCAACGAGGACTCCATGAGCCATCCCGCCAATTCCCTGCTGGTCACGTCCGATCGCGGTCTCGCGCTGATCAAGGAGTTCGAGGGGCTGGAGCTGGAGGCCTACCCGGACCCCGGCAACAAGGTCACGGGCGAGCCGTGGACGATCGGCTACGGCCATACGCGCGGCGTGCGGCGGGGCGATACCTGCACCGAGGAGCAGGCGACGGCCTGGCTGCGCGAGGATCTGGGGGCGGCCGAGGGATCGGTCCGGCATCTGGTCGACGTGCCGCTCACGCAGTGCCAGTTCGATGCGCTGGTGTCCTTCGTCTTCAACTGCGGCGCCGGGGCGTTCGGCAACTCGACGCTGCTGCGGCTGCTGAACGAGGGCGCCTATTCGAGCGCGGCCGACCAGTTCAAGCGGTGGAACCGCGGCGCCGACGGGCCGCTGCCGGGCCTCAGCCGCCGCCGCGCCGCCGAGACGGCGCTGTTCCTCTACATGGGAGTCGAGTGATGCCGCTGATCCCCCTGCTGCTCGGCCTCGCGCCGACCGTCGCTTCCTGGATCATGGGCGACAAGACCGGGGCAGCGGTCGAGAAGGTGACCGGCCTCGCACGCGACATCCTCGGCACCACGGACGCCGACGGAATCGAGCGCGCGGTGGCGGCCGATCCGAACCTCGCGCTTCAGTTCAAGATGGCGGTGCTGCAGGCGGAAGCCGATGCCCGCGATCATGCCGAGCGGCTGCGGCAGCAGGATCTCGACGCGATGAAGGCACAGCTTGCCGACGTCGCCTCGGCGCGCAGCCAGACCGTCGAGCTGGCCAAGGCCGGGTCGCCGCTCGCCTGGGGCGCCGGGGTCGTGTCGGTGCTGGCGATCGTCGTGTTCGCGGGCTTCGTCTACATGCTGTTCGCCAAGGTGGTGCCCGAGGGCATGAAGGAAGCGCTCCTGCTGCTGGGCGGCTCGGCGGCGACCGGCTACGGCATGGTCCTGTCCTACTGGCTGGGCTCGTCCAGCGGCTCGGCGCAGAAGACGGCGGCGCTCGAGAAGGCCGCGACGGGGAGGGGCGCCTGATGGCCACCGACGTCGACATCGGCAACATGGCGCTCTCCCGGCTCGGCACGCGCGCCACCATCGCCGACCTCACCGAGAACAGCACCGAGGCCCGGCAGCTGAACCTCTGGTACGCGACCGTGCGCGACGACCTGCTCGGCATGATCGACTGGAACTTCAACCGCGTGTCCGATGCGCTGGCCCTGTCCGGCACGGCACCAGACCGCTGGACCTACAGCTACGCCTACCCGTCGGACTGCCTGAAGATCTGGCGGCTCGACTTCGGCTCCTGGTACTGGACGCGCTGGAACGGGCTCGCGGTGCCCTTCGAGGTGGCGTCGGACGGGACCAACCAGTTCCTGCTCTGCGACGACAGCATCGCCACCGCGATCTACGGCCAGAGGGTGACCGACCCCAACCGCTTCAGCCCGGCCTTCACCCTGGCCTTCGTCGACTGCCTCGCCGCCGCCGTGGCGCTGCCGATCACCCAGAAGGCCGACCTGGCCGAGCGGCTGGCGCGACGGGCGCAGGACCGGGTCGAGAAGGCGATGGCCGACAGCGCGAACGAACAGTCCTCGACCGAGCGCTTCCAGGTGGCGGAGTCGCTGGCCGTGCGCGGGTATGAGGACGCGCCGTTCGGCTGGCTGTCGGGGTGGCGCTGATGCCGACGCCGCTGGTCCATCCGAGCTTTGCCGCCGGGGAGCTGTCGCCGGCGCTGCACGGGCGCGTCGACCTGGCGAAGTACCAGGTCGGGCTGGCGACGTGCCTCAACTGGTTCATTCATCCGTTCGGGGGTGCGAGCACCCGGGCGGGGACGGCGTGGGTGGGGGCGGTGCTGGCGGCGGCGAAGCGGTCGCGGCTGGTGGCCTTCGCCTTCAACACCACGCAGACCTACGTGCTGGAGTTCGGCGACCTCAAGATGCGCGTGGTGAAGGATGGCGGCTACGTGCTCGAGGCGGCGGGCGCCATCACCGGCATCACCCGCGCGAGCCCCGGCGTCGTCACCGTGGCCGGGCATGGCTGGTCGACCGGCGACCGCATCTTCCTCACCGGCATCGCCGGCATGGTCGAGCTGAACGGCCGCAGCGTCGACATCACCGTGCTGGGCGCCAACACCTTCTCGATCGGCATCGACACCTCGACCTACGGCGCCTGGACCTCGGGCGGCACCGCGGCGCGGCACTACACCTTGGCGACGCCCTATGCCGAGGCCGACCTGCCGACGCTGAAGTTCGTGCAGAGCGCCGACACGATGACGCTCACGCACCCGTCCAATGCGCCGCGCAACCTGACGCGCTCGGGCCATGCCTCGTGGTCGCTGACGGCGATCACCTACGCCCCGACGCAGCAGCCGCCGACGGCGCTCGCCACCACCTCGGCGGGCTCGACCTACGATTACGTCGTGACGGCCGTCTCCGAGGAGACCGGCGAGGAGTCGGTCGCGTCGGCCTCGATCTCCTCCAACGTCCAGACCTCGACGATCACCTGGACGGATGCCAGCGGCGCGGTCTCCTACAACATCTACAAGGGCAAGAACGGGGTCTATGGCTTCATCGGCCGGTCCGGCGACGGCACGACCGGCTTCACCGACGCCACGATCGAGCCCGACACGTCGGACACCCCGCCGGAGGACAAGAACCCCTTCGACGCCGCCGACAAGTATCCCGGCTGCTCGACCTATCACGAGGGCCGGCAGTGGTACGCCCGCACGAACACGAAGCCGCAGACCCTGTGGTCGTCGGCCTCGGCCGCCTTCAACAACATGAACACCTCGACGCCGTCGAAGGACAGCGACGCCATCACCCGCACCATCGCCAGCCGCGAGGTGAACGAGATCCGCCACCTGCTCAGCCTCAACGTGCTGCTGGTCTGGACCTCGGGCGCGGTGTGGAAGGCGTGGGCCGGGGCGCAGGCCGATGTCATGACGCCTGCGAATTGCGCGGTGAAGCCGCAAAGCTACGAGGGCGTGTCCGACGTGCCGCCGATCGGCACCGAGAGCAGCGCGCTCTATGTGACGGCCTCGGGCAAGAAGGTGCGGGACGTGGCCTATGAGTTCGCGTCGGACAGCTTCCAGGGGCGGAACCTGTCGATCCTCGCCGGCCACCTGTTCGAGGGCCATACGATCGAGGAATGGGCCTATGCGCGCGATCCCGACGGCGTGGTCTGGTGCGTGCGCTCCGACGGCGTGCTGCTGGGCTTCACCTACCTCAAGGAGCACGACGTCTACGCCTGGTCGCGGCATGTGACCGACGGCACCGTGGAGAGCGTGGCGACGGTGCAGGAGGGCAACGAGAGCATCCTGTATCTGGCGGTGAAGCGCACGGTCGGCGGGCAGACGGTGCGGCATGTCGAGCGGATGGCCAGCCGGTACTTCCCCGATGTCTATTCGGCGTGGTGCGTCGATTCGGGCGTGAGCTACAACGGCTGGAACACCGACACCGGCGACACGCTGGCGCTCAGCGGCGCGACATGGAATGCCGGCGATACCGTGACCGTCACCGCGGCCGGGCATACGCCCTTCACCAGCGCCTCGGTCGGCAACCAGTACATCCTGCGCAGCGGCCAGAACCAGGTCACCGTCACTGTCACCGCCTACACCGATTCGACGCACGTCAGTGCCACCCTCGACAGCGCGCCGCACACCTCCCTGCAGGCCACGGCGATCGCCGACTGGGCGCTGGCGACGCTGACCCTGACCGGGCTCTGGCACCTCGAGGGAAAGCAGGTCGCCATCCTGGCCGATGGATCGGTGCAGCCCGCGGCGACGGTCGTGAACGGCTCGATCACCTTGCCCCGCGCCTCGGGCCGCGTCGTGGCGGGGCTGGGCTACACCTGCGATCTGGAGACGCTGAACGTCGAGGCCGGGCAGCCGACCCTGCAGGGCCGCCAGAAGATGATCAACGAAGTGACGCTCCGGGTGAAGGATACGCGCGGCCTCAGCGCCGGGCCGACCTCCGACCGCCTCGTCGACATCAAGGAACGCACGACCGAACAGCCGGGCTACCCGACGATGCTGACCACCGGCGACGAGCGCGTGCTGGTGGATCCGTCATGGAACACGCAGGGCCGCGTCTTCGTGCGCCAGGCCAACCCGCTGCCCGCGACCGTCGTCGCCATCATCCCCCGCATCGAAGCCGGAGCCTGAGCCATGGCCCTCACGACCACGACCAACAAGGTCATCCACAACGGCAACGCCAGCGCGACGGTGTTCGCCTACACCTTCCCGATCCTTGATGCCTCGCACCTCACGGTGATCTACACCGACGCCGACGATGTCGAGACCACGCTGTCGGCCAGCCAGTACAGCGTGACCGGCATCGGCGGGCGCACCGGGGGCAGCGTGACCTATCCGCTCACGGGCTCGCCGATCGCCACGGGCACGAAACTGACCATCGTGCGGACGGTGCCCTACACCCAGACGACGGTGCTTTCGAACCAGGGCGGCTACTACCCCGAGGTGGTCGAGGCGCGGCTGGACCAGATCTACATGGCGATGCAGCAGCTCGCCGAGATCGTCGGGCGCTATACCGTGAGCAGCATCAGCGACCCCGCGACGGAGCAGAGCAACTACGCCCTGATCCAGGCGCTGCAGGCGGACCTCGGCGACTTCGACAAGCTGACGACGGCGGGGGACCTGCTGACCCGCGATGCCAGCAATTACAAGCGGCTGGCGCGCGGGACGGCGGGGCAGTATCTGGGCGTTACCGGAAGCGCGCTCACATGGAACGACCTCGTGATCGACTTGGCTTCAAGCCAAGTGACGGGAGTTCTGCCGCGCACCAGCGGCGGCTTCACACCATTGCAGAACGCGGTCTCGTTGGGCGCCAACGTAGCAATTGGGACGACGGGCACTTGGGTCACGGGACCTTCTTTCGCGCAAGGATCCTCTGGGGTTTGGTTGGCATGGGGGACAGTCACTATCAATGCTGGTGCGTCCAGCGCGAGGGTATCGGCGCGCCTGACGGACGGCACGAACGTCAAGGCCAGCACCACCACCACCTGGCCGAGCGCTATCACGCCTGCTGTCATCTCTCTTAGTCTGAGTGGAATTTTTGCCAACCCGCCGGGCGACATCCGGATTCAGTGCCTGAATGCAGACAGCACGGGGGGTGGATTCGTTTGCAACCAGTCTGGTCAAGGGAAAGACTGCACGCTGAACCTGATCAGAATCGCCTGATGATCACCATGTTATCCGCCACGGAAGACGACGTTCACGAATTGGCGCCGTTGCTGCGCGCTGAGGATCGGGCGGAAGTTCTGGCGTTGGGCCTCGATCCGGTCGACGGCTTGCTCCAGAGCTTGGCCGCTGCGCGCGAGGCCTGGACCTACCGCGATGGCGACCGGATCATCTGCATGGCCGGTGTCGTGCCTCTCAGCCTCATCGGCTCGACGGGTGTGCCGTGGCTGCTGGGCTCTCCGCTGGTCGCCCGGCATCGTCGCGCCTTCATGGTCGAAACCCGCCGCATGGTAGCGCACTGGCTCATGATGTTCGGCGTCCTGCGTAACGTAGTCGACGACCGCTATGTCGCCGCTCACCGCTGGCTGCGTTGGCTTGGCTTCGAGATTGGCGAGACGTTCCCCCTGGCCAATGGGCGGTTCCGCGTCGTTCACAAGGAGGCAGAATGAAAGGCTTCTATCATCGCAACAGCTTTGCATCCGTCAGGATTCCGCAGCCCGTTTGGGGACCTGCTGCACTCGCCCTGACCGCCCTCAGTACGGTCATGAGCGTGGTCGGCCAGATCGGACAGCAGAACACACAGGCGCAGGCGGCAAGCGCCAACGCCGCACAGGCGCGCTACCAGGCGCAGGTCGCCGTCCAGAACCAGGAGCTTATGCGACGGCAGGCGGCCGATGCGACCCAGCGGGGCCAGGTCGTGGAAGAAAGTCGGCGGCACCTGACCGCCCAGCAGATCGGCCGGCAACAGGCCGCTTTTGCAGCTCAGGGCACCGACCTCGAAGGCAGCCCGACCGATATCCTCGGCGACACGGCCGCAACTGGCGAAGTGGAGGCCTTGACTCTGCGCTCTCAGGCAGCGCGGCAGGCTTACGAACATCAGATCGCCGGTGTGGGTTATGGCCACTCGGGCATCCTGTTGAGCAGCCGAGCCCTCAACTCAACGTTCCAGCCGAATTACCTGGGTGCCGGTGCGTCGCTGCTATCGAGTGCGTCGACCCTTGCCGAGAAGTGGCGGAACTTTCAGTCGAGCAGCATTTCGTAAGGACTGCCACGCTTGCAAAGAGTGTTGCAGTCGTCTCGTTGTGAAGATGGGTCAAGCCCCCTATCAACGCACCGGCCGCACTGCTAGTTTTGCGCCATGTCTGGTCTTCACATTAACTACTCGCCTAGAATGACGGCAGCCCTTGTCGAAGCTGGCGCATTCAAGGAACAGCCGTTTACGGTAGTGGACGTCGGCGCTCGTGGTGGGGTCGCCTCGTACTGGTCGGTCTTCGGCGATCATCTGCGCATCATCGGCTTCGATCTGGATCCTGCCGAATGTGAGCGTCTCAATGCCATAGATCCCCGGACGCAGTACCTGCCTTTCGCACTCGATCGTGAGGCCCATCAGCGGACTGTTTACGTCGCAAACTATTCGGCTTCGAGTTCGTTTTACCGAACTGATCCCGCTTACTTCGACCGCTATACGGCAGCCCAGAACGCCGTAGTGATGTCCGAGCCGACGCTGGAGACCACAACTCTTTCCGCAGCGTTAGCATCTATTGGTCTTTACTCTGCGGATTTCATCAAGGTCGATGCCGAAGGCGCCGAACTCGAGATTCTGCAAGGGGCGCAGGATTTATTGCCGAGTTTGCAGGGCATCTTGTCTGAAGTTCGCTTTACGAGAAGATTCTGCGGATGTCCTGAGTATTGGGAGGTCGAGAAGTACCTTAGGGAGCAGTCGTTTGAGCTCTACGATCTGGATGTGTACCGACTGAGCAAAAAAGCACTGCCGTATCCGTACTTATACTCCAACTACTTCGACGACGGTCGCCCTGCTGCCGGCCCCTCAACGCAGGGACAAGTGCTTTGGGCAGATGCGCTCTACATGCGGGATCTGCTTGGCGTCGCCCCCAAGGAGAGGGACCTAATTGTTGCAGCCTGTCTCTTCGAAATATTTGGGTTGAGTGACTGTGCCGCCGAATTGGTCCTCGCGCATCGCGACACATTCGGAGCGTTCGTGCCATCGGATCAGTTGCTCAATTTCCTGGTGCCGGAGGTCAAGGGTCAACGCCTGACTTACAAGCAGTACATGGGCCGCGATCTGGTGGGTGACTCATTGCTACGGCCTGCCGATGGCCGACGTTTCCCGGAAACGGTGATTCCACAATATGATGGTCAATTCACTCCGTCTTGGGAAACCCAGTCGAAATCCATCTGGGCGCGCATACTGTCAAGATTCCGAAAGGGGTAGCTGCTTGTAGGGGCAGCCAGCCGCTACTGTGTGTCGCCACCTACTCCAGTTTGCCGAGTCGCAGGGAATTGTGCGTCTACCGCAGGGTTCGTCTTGCCAATAGAGGAGGTGACTCTTCCTGTCCCATTTCGAAGTGGAGACGCTCAATTTCTTCGTCAAAGCGGTCTAGGTTGCATTTCCCTTGGTCGTGTAGTGATCGAACAAGTGCTGCGAAAAATGCAGCCATCGCCAGTCTAGTCTGATCCTGGTCCGAAAGTTCGCGCTTTCGTTCGTTGGTTGCTGACCTGCTATCGGTGCTGGCAGTGGACATTGTCGATGCTGCCCCGCCGGTGGCTGAATTTTGAATGCCTCTCTCCAGACTAGCTCTTGCGGGTGCTACAAACTGCTTGAACGGCATCATGCGAATTTGCGCACGATGGCATACGTAGACGTCCAGCGCAGCTTCTGCAACGACGACGGCTACCCGATGTGCCCGGTCGCCGTGAGGCCGCAAGGAAGTGGGACGGCTAAACTCGCCGGGTCTGCGAATGCGTATCGGTGAAAGCTGCCGCGCGGTCAGGCATAGTTCCTCGAAACCAGTGGGAGAGGATGCATGGTCAAGCCGGTTCGCCGGATCGTGACGGGTCACGACAGCCAGGGACGCTCGGTGTTTCTCGAGGATGGGCCGGCGCCCCATCCCTTCTCGCCGTCGCACTCGCCCAATGTCGGACTGACCAACCTGTGGCTGCTCGATGCCATTCCGGCGTCGAACGAAGCGGGGCAGCCCGATCCGACGGCGCGGCCGTTCCGGCTGGAGCCGCCGCCCGCCGGCAATGTCGTCCGCATCGTCGAGTTTCCGCCCGACCGGGAGCGCAACTACGGCAACCAGGCCGAGGTCTTCCGCCAGTACGGCGCGGCGCAGGCGCACGACGGCGCCGCCCGCCATCCCGGCTTCCACAAGACCCACAGCGTCGACTACGCGGTCGTCATCGAGGGCGAGATCTGGGCGCTGATGGATGTCGGCGAGACGCTGATGAAGGCGGGCGACGTGCTGATCCAGCGCGGCACCAACCATGCCTGGGCCAACCGGACCGACCGCATCGCCCGCGTGCTGTTCGTCCTCAACGGCGCCGCGCCGGCCTGATCCGGCCGTCTGGCAGTCCCGCTCCGACCGACCGGGACCGGCGGGCCTCAGCCCGGCAGTTCCGGGGGCTGCCAGGCCGAGGCGGCCTCCCGGGCGATGCGGGAGAAGTTGCGCACCAGGACGGAGGCGTTGCCGGTGCGCCATACCGCCACCACGGGCAGCGGCGCGGGCCTGTCCGTGACCGACAGGCAGCGCAGCCCGGGCATGTTGAAGCTGGTCACGGTCGAGGGCGACAGGGCGACCCCCAGGCCCGCCCCGACGAAGCTCGCGACCGCATGAATCTGGTCGGCATACTGCGCGATGCGGGGCTCGAACCCGGCCCGCCGGCACATCTCCATCACGCGGGCGTGGATCAGCGGCGAGCCGGCCCGGGAGAACATGACGAAGGGTTCGGCGGCGAGCTGCCGGATGGTGGTGGTGCCGCGCCGGGAGAGGGGATGGTCGGCGGGGACGATCGCGAGGAAGGGTTCCCGGATCAGCGTCATCATCTTCAGCGAGCGGCTGCTGATCGGCGGACGCAGCAGGCCGACATCGATGATGCCGTTCTCGAGGCACTTCACCTGGTTCGGGTTGCTCATCTCGCGCAGCTCGAGTTCGACGTCGGGATAGGCGGCACGAAACCGGACGACGATCCCCGGCAGGATCGTGAAGGGGGTGGAGCGCACGAAGCCGATGACGAGGCGGCCGGTCTCGCCGGTCCCGAGGCGGCGCACGTCGGCTTCGGCCTGCTCGGCGCCGTCCAGAAGGCGCCGCGCGCGCTCATAGAGCAGCAACCCCGCCTCCGTGACCTCGAACTTCTTCTGGCTCCTGTTGAGCAGGACGACTCCAAGCTCGCGTTCCAGTTTCTGGATCTGGCGGGTCAGGGGAGGCTGGGCGATGCCCAGTGAAACCGCGGCCCGCCCGAAGTGACCTTCGCGCACGACGGCGCTGAAACAGCGAAGCGTTCTCAGATCCATGATTGATACCCTAGCGGTATCAGTGCGCCCTGCCAACGATATTGGACGCATTGCGCGCGCGGGGGCAACGTCGGGTTGCACGAGGCCGAAATGCCTGAGCCGGAGTCTGCCCCAGGGGCACACCCGTCCGGCTCACGTGCGCGTGAATGTCGTGGAAGAGAAGACAGATGGCCAGATCACATCCCGTCGATGCGCATGTCGGCGTTCGCATGCGGCAGCGGCGTACCCTGCTCGGCATGAGCCAGACCAAGCTGGGTGAAGCCGTCGGCCTCACCTTCCAGCAGGTGCAGAAGTACGAGCGTGGCGCGAATCGCGTGGGGTCGAGCCGGCTGTTCGAGTTCTCCAGGGCCCTCGACGTGCCGGTCTCCTACTTCTTCGACGAAATGCCGGGGAACGCCCTCTCGGGCCGCCCGATGGCCGCCAAGGTCAAGCGCGGGAGCGGCTTCGGGGAGGCGGGAACGCCCTTCGCGACCGAGAAGGACCCGCTGATCAAGCGCGAGACGCTGCAGCTCGTGCGGGCCTACTACAAGATCCGCGAAGAGCCCGTGCGCCGCCGCATCTACGAGCTGGTCAAGAGCATGGGCGAGGCCAGCCACGCCGCCCGCGACGGGAAGAAGAAGTAGTCCAGCCCGTCCGGCGCGCTCTCCCCCGTTGGGGGAGAGGCGTTCATCCGGATCAGGCCGCGAGCAGATGCTCTGCGATCTGCACGGCGTTCAGCGCGGCTCCCTTCAGCAACTGGTCGCCCGCGACGAACAGCGAGATCGAGTGGCCGGTCGGGTCGCCGAGGTCCTGGCGAATGCGACCGACCAGGATATCGTCCTGCTGGCTGGCATCGCGCGGCATGGGGAAGAGGTTGCGCTCGCGATCGTCGACGATGCGCACGCCGGGGGCGTTAGCGAGCAGCGCCCGCACGCGCGCCTCGTCGATCGGACGCTCGCATTCGAACGTGACGGCGGCCGCATGGGCCCGCAGGACCGGCACCCGCACGCAGGTCGCCGACAGGCGCAGTTCCTCGTCGCCGTAGATCTTTCGGGTCTCGCGCATGACCTTGGTCTCTTCGTCGTTGTAGCCGGTCGCGGGATCGATCGCGGTGTTGTGGCTGAACAGGTTGAACGCATAGGGATGAGGCAGGACCTTCGGCTGGAAGGCGCGGCCGTCGAGATAGGCGCGGGTCGAATCGGCCAGCTCATCCATGGCCGCCGCACCGGCGCCGGAGGCGGCCTGGTAGGTGGCGATGTTCATGCGCCGGATGCGGTTGTGCCGGTGGATCGGCCAGAGCGGCGTGATCGCGATGATCGCCGCGCAGTTGGGGTTGGCCACGATACCCTTGTGAGTGGCGATGGCGCCGGCATTGATCTCCGGTATCACCAGCGGCACCTCCGGATCCATCCGGAAGGCCGAGGAATTGTCGACCACGATGGCGCCCGCTGCGACCGCGATGGGGGCGTAACGCTTCGAGATTCCGCCGCCCGCCGAGAACAGGGCGATGTCGACGCCCTCGAAGCTCGTCTCGGTCAGTTCCTGGACCACGAGGGCCCTGCCGTCGAACGACAGTTCGCGGCCCACCGAGCGGGCGGAGGCGAGCAGGCGCAGCTCCTTCACCGGAAAGCGCCGCTCGGCAAGGCAGCGCAGGAACTCGACGCCAACGGCGCCGGTCGCGCCGACGATCGCCACGGTGAGGGGGGCCACGGTGAGGGGCGCGCCTGAGAGAGGTCTGGATGGCATGTCTGTCTCCTTCGTTGAAGCCGGCAGACGGATGCCTGGAAAGACAAAGGCCCCGTCCGAAACCGGCGGGGCCTGTGAGGTCGTCCTATGTCACGTTCGACTTTACGCGCACGTCCTCGCCGGCCCACCGAAGGTGGTCGTTTTGGTGGTCGTGGTCGTTTTGGTCGCGAAACGCAGCATGGGACGGGGATATACGGCGAAGGCCGGGCGGCTGTAAAGGCCGCCCGGGCAGCGTTCAGTTGAGGCGCAGGAACGGCCTGTCGCCGCAGATCGTGACGCGGTGGCCGTACCGGCGGTGCGGGAAGTAGTCGAACATGGCGTGGTGCTGGACGCAGCGATTGTCCCAGAAGGCCACGGAGTTGGGCTGCCACTTGAAGCGGCACTGGAATTCCGGCGTCTCGATGTGGCGATAGAGCATCTCGAGCAGTGCGTCGCTCTCGTGGCGCTTGAGCTGCGGGATGCGGAGCGTGAAACCGCGATTGACGTAGAGACTCTGCCGGCCGGTCACCGGGTGGGTCCGTACGATCGGGTGCTCGGCGTTGGGGAACTTGATGTCGTCGCGGTCGGTGGCCTTGGTGCGATAGTAGTGCGCCTTGGAACTGTCGTGCAGCGCGGTCAGCCCCTGCAGCATCCGCTTGATCGGCTCGGAGAGCGTGTCGTAGGCGCGGTACATGTTGGCGAACAACGTGTCGCCGCCGCCCTCGGGCGGCACCTCGGTGAGATAGAGGATCGATCCCATCGGCGGCTCGAGGTCGCAGGACACGTCGGTGTGCCATTCCTCACCCGCGACGTGCTTCGAGTTCTCGTCGGCCTTGATCACCAGGATCTCGGGATGCTCGGGAAAGGTGATGGGCGCGTTGGGATGCACGTGCAGCGGTCCGAAGCGCCGGCCGAACTCCTTGTGCTGATCGATCGACATCTTCTGGTCGCGAAAGAAGATCACCAGGTTCTCCATCAGCGCGTCGTGCACCTCCTGGAACTGCTGGTTGCCGAGCGGCTTTCCGAGATCGACGCCGAAGATCTCCGCTCCGATGGACGGCGTCAGCTTGCGCACTTCGATCGACTGGTAGGCCATTGGCATTTCCTCCTTTTCGGGAAGGATAGGCCAGAGGAGGCTGCTCGTCCCCCGCAAAAACATTCAATGCGCGAAAGCCGGGCCTCCGGCGGCGGAATCCGGTAGACTGTCCGGGCGATGAGGATCGACGTCGACCATTACCTGGTGCTGGGCGTGCCGAGAACGGCTGACGCGGCGACGATCCGTGCCGCCTACGTGTCGCTGGCCAAGCGATACCATCCCGACGTGGCGGCCGGGAATCCCGAACTCGCGGCCTTCAATTTCCGCCAGATCACCGATGCCTACCAGACGCTTTCCGATCCGGAGGCCCGCGGGCGCTACGACGCGCGGGTGCAGGCGGCGCTCGATGCCGAGCGGGCCCGCCGGGAGCAGGCGGCTGCTGCCGCGCGGGCGGCAGCGACCGCCCGGAAGGCGACGATCGTCGACAGGCTGCTGGACAAGTTCGCCTCCGGGGCGGTTCCGAAAGCCGCCGTCAAGCTGCCGGCCGGCCGGCCGTTCAGGCTCCTGCTTCCCTCCAGGCCCGCGCCGCCGCCGGCCCATCTGCCACACGCCGATGCGATGGCACGGCAGCGTTCGATCCTGGTGGTTGCCGCCGTGCTCCTGACCTTCATCGGGGTTGGCGGCTATCTTGCGACGCGCGCGATGAAGGGGCCGGGGCTGCAGGTCATGGCGGCCGAAACGGCGCGGCCAGCCGAGGCGAAGCCTGCAGCCGAGGCGAGGTCGGCGGTCGAGACGAAGCCGGAAGCCCGCCCGAAGCCCAAGCCGGTCCCGCCGGTGAACCAGCCGAGCCAACTGGTCCCCTGGGGTGTTCCCCCCTCGGCGCCGTTGCCCGGTCCCATGGCAGGTCGCTCGACGGTGCTGGCGCCCGTTCCGCCTCTGAGTGTCGATGGACAGTCGGTCTGCGTCGCCGACGACGGCGCGAAGTTCGCCATCGTCAACCGCGGCGGCGAGCCGACCGTGATCTACAATGGCGCCCCGCCGGTGCGCGCCTCGGTCCAGCTGGCAGACCGCTATCTCGTCCTGCTGAACAACATCGTGCCGAGCGACACGATCATCATCGGCATCAAGCGCGGACTGGAGACGGGTACCTACATCTACTACGCCGACACCCGCGGCGCGATCATCCAGACCGTCGCCGCCCGATGCGAGGGGCAAGCCTACTAGGTCCGGCTACTTCTTCTTCACGCTCTCGAGCGTCGGGAGCCGGTAGCGGTCGTCCGGATCGTTCCAGCCCTTGAAGTTGGGCTTGCGCTTCTCCGCGAAGGCGGCGCGCGATTCCATGAGGTCGCTCTTGGCGCCGTGCTCGTGCAGGGCCGCGGCGAGGCGCTGCAGGTCGGGGCCGGGCGCGGGACGCATCTGGCGCATCATGTGCACCGTGTTCACCCGCGATGCCGGCGGCAGGGTCAGCAGGTGTTCGGCCATCGACATCGCCGTCGGCATCAGCTCGGCGGCATCGACCAGGCGGTTGAGGAAGCCGATCTCGTAGAAGCGCTGCGCGGTGAAGCGGAAGCCCAGCGCCATCTCCATCGCCACCGGATAGGGCAGGTTGGCGATGTGGCCGTGATTGTAGCCGCCCAGAAGCCAGCGCTTGGCCTCGGACACTTCGAACACCGCCTCGCGCACGGCGACACGCAGGTCGGTGCGCTCGACCAGCATGAAGCCTCCGCCCATGGCGAAGCCGTTGATTGCGGCGATCACCGGCTTCTCGAGCTTGCCCGACATGAACGGGTCCTCGATCTCGGGGCGACGGCCGCCCGGCGCGCCGTCCTTCAGGGACTCCTTCATGTCCTCGCCGGCGCAGAAGCCGCGGCCGGCGCCGGTGAAGATCGCGACCTCCAGTTCCTTCGAGGTCCGGAACTCGTTCCACGCCGCCGACAGGTCCGTCCGCATCTCGTGATTGAGCGCGTTGAGACGATCGGGCCGGTTCATCCGCACGACGAAGATCTGCCCGTGCTTCTCGGTATCGACGACAGCCATGTGTTGCTCCTGTCCGTTCGTTGAGGCGGCCGCGTCAGCGCCGCTCGAAGTCGATGCGTTCATCCACCGGCAAGCCGAGCAGATGGCGGCGCAGGCAGTCGAGACCGAGCTCCGTCGCACCAATGCGTACCCAGTCGCGGCCACCGACCAGGCGAGCCTGTCGCGTGACGGTACCGCTCGCGTCGGCGAGGCCGATGCAGATCGTGCCGCCCATGTCCGGCCGGTCGGCACCCTCGTCGAGTTCGAGCAGCACGACCAGCGCGTGGCTGGCACCGCTCGAGGCACGCAGCGCCCCGGCCACGCTCGCCGCCTGGTCGGGCGCGACCGCAGTGGCGCCGAGTTCCGAAAGATCGCGCGCGATGGTGCCGCGCCGGAAGGCCCGTTCGGCGCCGGGGAGGGGAGCGATGCGCGCGGCGAGATGGCCCCCGGTCACGGTCTCGGCGATCGCGAGCGTCGATCCGGTCGCCAGCAGCCTGCCCAGGATCACGCCTTCAATGGTCTGGTCGTCCTCGGCGACGATGAAGTTGCCCAGCCGGCTGCGCACCTCGGCCTCGGCCGGAGCCAGCAGGGCGGTCAATGCCGTCTCGTCGTCGGCGCGGAGCGCGAGCTTGGTCTCGAGCTGCGGGTAATGCGCCTGGAAGCCGAGCTTGATGCCGCCCCCGTCCTTGAAGGCGTCCATGTCGCCCAGCATCTGGTCGGCGCGCGATTCGCCGATGCCGAACGTATGGAAGCGCTTCAGCCGGGTGACGCCCGTGACGCCGCTCATCGCCAGGATGCGCGGCAGCACCTGCTCGTCGATCATGCGCCGCATCTCGCGCGGCACACCGGGGGTGAAGAAGAAGCGCGCCTTGCCGATGGTGACGGCGAAGCCACAGGCGGTGCCGATCGGATTGTCGATGAACTCGGCATTGGCCGGCAGCATTGCCTGCTTCACGTTGTTCGGCGGCATGACCCGGCCGCGCCGCGCATAGGATTCCTCCATGCGCTTCATCCAGTAGTCGCTCAGGACCAGCTCGACGCCGCAGGCCTGGGCCGCGATCTCCTGCGAGAGGTCGTCGACGGTGGGGCCCAGCCCGCCGTTGACGATCACCGCATCGGCACGCTCGCCGGCCTGGTGGAAGGCCTTCAGCAGGCTCTCGCGATCGTCGCCGACCGTGGTCCCCCAGTGCACGCCGAGGCCAACCTCGACGAGGCGGCGGGCGATGTGGCTGTAATTGGTATTGATGGTCTTGCCGGTGAGGATCTCGTCGCCGGTACAGAGGATTTCAACGCGCATGTGCGGAATTATCGGCTAACGTCTGGCGGAAAGCGAGGGAGAGAAAGCACCATGGGCGTCCTGTCATCCGATCTGCGAGAGGCACTGGCAAGGGTCGGGACCTCGACCCTGACCGGTGTGCTGAACAGGCGCGGCCTGCGCAGCATGACCCTGTACGATGTGTGGCCGATCCGGCCGGAGCAGCCGCGCATGGTTGGGATCGCCTTCACGATGCGCTTCATTCCCTCGCGCGAGGACAAGGACGGGCCGACCTCCACCAACCGCTCGATGGTGCAGCCGCAGGCGATGGAGGAGTGCCCGCCGGGTCATGTGCTGATGATCGACTCGCGCGGCGATTCGCGGGCGGCCTCGGCGGGCGATCTCTATGTCGGCCGGCTGAAGGCGCGCGGCGCTGCCGGGATCGTCACCGACGGCGGCTTCCGCGACACCGACGGCGTGCACAAGACGGGATTGCCGGCCTACCACCGTCGCCCGTCCTCGCCGCCGAGCCCGATCGCCCATCGTCCGGTCGACCTCAACCTGCCCATCGCCTGTGGCGGCGTCGCCATCTATCCCGGCGACGTGATCGTCGGCGACCGCGACGCGGTGCTCGTGATCCCGCCGGATATCGTCGAGGCCGTGGCCCAGGAGGCGCTCGACACCTATGCCTACGAGGAATTCGCCGAAGCCGAGGTCGCGCGCGGCCGGTCTCTCAAGGGGCTGTTCCCCGTCGCCGGTGAAGAGGCGAAGCGCGACTTCGAGGCGTGGAAGGCGCGGGGGAGGAAGTAGCGTTCAGGACGACGGAGAGAGTGTCGTCCTGATCTCCAGGCCGTTCTTCAGGGTCAGCGTCACTGGCGTGCGCTCGGCTATGTCGGCCATGCGCTTCTTCTGTTCGTCGTCGACGGCGCCCTCGATGGTGAGGACCCGGTCGATGCGCTGCTTGTCGCCATCGCGGCTGAAATGGATGTCGGCATGGACTGCGGTCACAGGCCATTGCTTGCGCTCGGCATACATGCGGAGCGTGATGACGGTGCAGGCGCCCAGCGCCGCGGTGAGGAGGTCGTAAGGGGCGGGACCGGCATCCGTGCCGCCCAGTTCCGGCCCTTCATCGGCCGTGAGTTCGTGATGTCCGCCATGGCCCGTGGCGATGGCCGTCACATAGTTGGTCTTGCCGATGCTTGCCTTTGCGTGTGCCATGGCGTCGTCTTCGCTCCCGATGCTGGAGGGCCCGTTGCCGGGCCCTCGCACCAGTCTAGCGGCGCTTGCGGCTAGAAGCTGCCTTCTTGGCGGCCTTCTTCGCAACCTTCTTCGCGGCGGGCTTGGTCTTCGCCTTCGCAGCGACCTTCTTCTTCGCAACGACCTTCTTCTTTGCAACCTTCTTCTTCGCAGCCATCTTGAAATCTCCCTGTCCGTGTCCAGGAACGGCACACGTCGCACCGCTCCTGATTGCATCTAGATCACGATTCTTATCCCTGTCACGCATTCTTCTCGTGATTTTATCGTGCCGATGTGAGTCATGTCGTCGCTGAGCGATGCATCGGGGGGCAGTGCAGCGAGCAATCCACCCGCGGTCTGCGGATCGAACAGCAACGGAATCTTCGCGTGACCGGAGACGCGATCGAGACCTTCGATGAGATGACGCGCTCGCAGATTCGCAGGCTGCAGCGAACTCGCGAAGCCTTGCGCGAACAATTCGATCGCGCCGGGAAGCACCGGCAACGAGTCGAGATGAAGCTCGACGCTCACATCGTCGCTGGCGCGGATCATCTCGGCGAGATGACCGGCGAGGCCGAAGCCCGTCACGTCGGTGCAGGCATGCGCACCCGCGGCCAACAGCGCACGTGCAGCATCACCCGATGGGGTGCGCATCGAGGCAAGCGCGCGCTCGATCCATCTCGCCTTCGCCATGCCCCGCATGGCCGCCGCGAAGATCACGCCGGTGCCGAGCGGCTTGGTGAGCACCAGCCTGTCGCCCGGCTTCAGTCCACCCTTGCGAAGGGCTCGCGACGCGACGACGAGTCCGTTTACCGAGAAGCCCAGCGCCGCCTCCGGCCCTTCGCCGGAATGGCCGCCGATCAATGTGCAGCCCGCGCCGTCCAGGACGCGCCGCGCGCCCGACAGCATCTGGAAGAGGTCTTCCTCCATCAGCCGTTCGGCCGCGGCCGGCACGACTGCCAGCGCGAGTGCGCTGTGCGGCCGTGCGCCCATCGCCCAGACGTCGCCCAGCGCATGCACGGCGGCGACTTCGCCGAAGGCGAAGGGGTCGTCGATGAAGGTGCGGAAGAAATCGACCGATTGCACCAGGGCTTGGCCGGCGGGCACCTCGATCATGGCTGCGTCGTCGGGCGCCTCAAGGCCGATCGTCACGTTGGAGCCGGGCGAGGGACCGAGCCGCGCCAGCACGCGATCGAGCACGCTGGCGCCCACCTTGGCACCGCAACCGCCGCAGCGCATGCCGGTATCGGCCAGCAGGCGCCTCGTCTCGACATCGGCCAGCGCGGGATCGGGCGGAGCGCCGCGGGCCGACGCGTCCATCGGAGTCGCCGGTGGCTCGCGATACATCCGCATCCACTTGCGGTCGATATGGTCCTTCCATCGCCACACCCAGGCGCCCTCGAACGCCCATGTCCCGCGCGTCGCCACCGCGCTGCCGTCGCCGGTGCCCAGGATCGATAGGTAGCGGCGCTGTGGCGTGAAGGATTCGAGCGGCTGGCCCAGCAGGGCACGGCGCAGGTTGGCGGCCAGCGGCGGCCCGTGGCGCACGGCGAAGACGCCGGCCTTGGGACGCGGATGGACGGTCACGCTGGCGCAGTCGCCGGCCGCGAACACGAGCGGATCGCCGCTCGACGCCAGGGTCGGCTCGACCGCGAGGAAGCCACGTTCGTCGAGCGGCAGGCCGGTGCCTCCGAACCACGCGGCCGCGCTGGCCTGCGTGACCACGAACACATCGTCGACCGGCAGGCGCTCGCCGGTTTCGAGGTGAACCGCATCGGCGTCGATGCGGGTCGTGGCGGCATTCTCGATCAGCCGCACGCCGCGGCGCGCGAAGATGGCGCGCATGCGCCGCCGCGCGGCCATCGCCTGGCCCGACAGGATCTCGCCCTTGGTCGCGAGCGTCACCGAGACCTCGGCGTTGTGCGCGACGGCGCGCAGCCGATGGTCTATGGCCAGCGCCAGTTCGACGCCGCCCGCACCGCCGCCGATCACGGCGATGCGCAGTGCGCCCTGCCAGTCCTTCACCCGTTCGAGGAAGCCCAGCCAGCGGCGGCCGAGTTCGGCGATGGGCTTGACCGGCGTCGCATGCTCGGCCGCACCGGGTATCCGGTCCATGCTGGGTGAAGAGCCGACGTCGAGCGACACGAGATCGTAGGAGACCGGCGGACGATCCTTCAACAGCACCTGCCGGTTCGCGCGATCCAGTCCGATCGCCTCGGCATGGATCAATCGCGTGCCGGTCCAGGCGCAGAGTCGCGCGAGATCGATATGGCACTCGTCGAAGGAATAGGCGCCGGCCACGAAACCCGGGATCATGCCGGAATAGGGCGTCTCGATGTCCCGCCCGATCAGCGTGAGCCGCACGCCCGGCATCGGCTTCATGCCAAAACTCTTCACCACATGGACATGCGAATGGCCGCCGCCCACGAGCACGAGATCCTTGAGGAGGGGCGCCGTCTGCATCGTCTGTCCTTTGCGCATTCGCCGGAGACACGATCCCGCCGTCGCCAATGCTCTGCAATCTATTAGTGGTGTTCAAGGAAATTGTAATGTATATCAATTGATTAGGGGTGCTTGTTCCCCTGATTTCGGAGCCACCCCCGCATGGCCGTCACATCCGGCCTCACGGTTTCCCCTGATTTTCCCGAGGACGGGTCCGCGCGCGCGGCGCAACCGCGCTCGACCTGGTCGCTGTCGTGGCCGCTGGTGCTGGGGCTGCTCCTCTTCATCTGTCTTGCCAACGGCAGCGGCCTGCCGCTGCTCGCCGATCCCGATACGCACTGGCACATCGCGGTCGGCAACTGGATGCTGGCCAAGGGTGCCGTGCCGACGGCCGATCCTTTCTCCTTCTCCTTCGCGGGCCAGCCGTGGATCGCCAAGGAGTGGCTTTCGCAGCTCCTGATGTCGGTCGCGTTCAGGCTCGGCGGCTGGGGCGGAGTCACCGTGCTGGCCGCGGGCGCGCTCGCCGTCTCGTTCGCGATGATGCTGCGGCTCCTGCTGCGCGATCTGCGACCGCTGCCGGCCACCGTGTTCGTCCTCGCCGCCATCGCGATGACCCTGCCGCACTTCCTCGCGCGGCCGGCCGTGCTCGCCTTTCCGTTCATGCTGCTCTGGATGGCGGGCCTGGTGCGTGCCGTGGAGGAGAGGCGTGCGCCCGCGCCGCTGCTGCTTTTCGTCATGCTGCTGTGGGCCAACCTGCACGGCAGCTTCATCATGGGCCTGCTGCTGGGCGTCGCCTTCGCGGTCGAGGCGGTGGTCGGTGCGCGCGGCGCCGCCGAGCGCAGGGTGCTGTTGTCGGGCTGGGCGAAGTTCGGCGCGGCGTCGTTCCTCGCGGCCTGTATCACGCCTTACGGACCCGAATCGATCTGGGTGACGCTGCGCATCTTTGCGCTCGACGACACGCTGGCCTTCATCGCGGAATGGAAGTCGCCCGACTTCCAGAAGGCGCCGCTGCAGGAGCTGGTGCTCCTGATCGCCCTTTACGCCGCCCTGTCGCGCGGCCTGAAGTTGCCGCTGCTGCGGCTGCTGATCGTACTCGGCCTGCTGCACCTCTATCTGCGCTATGCCTTCAATGCCGAGCTGCTGGCCATGCTCGCGCCGCTCGCGCTGGCCCCTCTGCTGGCGCGTCAGTGGCCGGCGCTTCGGCGCGATCCCGCTGCAGGCCGCGACGGTTCGCTCACCGGGCAGGCCGCCGCCCTGGCCCTGCCGGCCGGGCGTGCCGCGGTCGTCGTGGGTGTCGCCGGCTGCGCGCTGATCGCGCTCGGCCTCGTGCGATACGCGGGCATCGTGCCGCCGCTCTCGACCATGCCCTCGACCGCAATGGCCTATGTGAAGCAGGCGGGGATCGGCGGCCGGGTGCTCAACCACTATGTGTTCGGCGGCTATCTCATCCATGCCGGCGTGCCGACCTTCATCGATGGCCGCGGCGAACTCTACGGCCGCGATTTCATCAAGCGCTACGCCGATACCATCGGCCTGCGCGGCGGCGAATCGCTGGAGCAGCTGCTCCAGCGCAACCGCATCGACTGGACCTTCATGCCGCCCGACCAGCCGGCCAACCGTTTGCTCGCCCGGCTGCCGGGCTGGCGCCAGGCCTATGCCGACGAAGCGGCGGTGATCTTCGTGCGCGAGCGTTGATCGCTCTCGTCCACGGGCGAGCCGCGACCAACCCTCGCTACTCCTTCAGCACGATCCAGGTGCAGTGGCCGATCGCGCAGAGGCGGCCCGACTCGGTGTAGAGCGCGGTGCCGGAATAGAGCTTGCGGCCCTCGGCGCCGATGCGCCAGCCGACGACGGCACAGCGTTCGCCCACTCTTGGAGGTTCGAAAACCTTGGCGGTCATGCGGCCGGTGAGGGCGGGGCGCATGTCCTCGGGATCCTGGACGGCCCAGGCGCCCGGACAGTCGAGCGTGCCCCACAGGAACTCCGGCCTGATCCGGCCGTCGCCGTCGGCGTGGTTGGCGTTTGGCGTGTAGCAGGAGAGCGACGCGCCGTTGCCCGAATGGCTGCCGAACACGCGCAGGCCGTCGCCGACGGCGCGGCTGCGGCCACACACCAGGCACCATTGGAAGTCGCTGCCCTCGCCGCAGCCACCCACGGCCTCCTGACGCATGACCGCGCTCCAATCGGAAGGCGGCTTCGGCGGGTCGAGGTGGTCGACCTTTCCGGCGCGCGCCTCGCAGATCAGCGTGTCGCCGTCGCGCATCGTCATCACCGCATCCTCGCGCACGAGCTTCATCGGCGTCTCGATGGGAATCGGGGCGCGCAAGGTGATCTCGACGGCGCCGTCGCCCCCGAAGGCCTTGGTGTAGCGCTCCGCCAGCAGGCCGGAGACGTAGCCGCCATTGCCCGAGAGGCGCGGGCCGTTGAAGCCGGCCTTGATGATGAGTGTGTCGTCCACCGTGATCTCGCGATGTGAAGCCGGGCGCCGAAGCTGCCGCGCGCATGCGGAGAATGCAAGCCTGCCGGGCCGTCTATCGGCTTGCATCGGATGACGCGCTCGTCGAGGTTGAGGCGATGGGATCGGCTCTGCCGTGGGCGCTCGTGGCGCTGTGTTTTGCGCTCGGCGTGGCCAGTCGCTCGATCAGCGACACCTTCCTCGTCTTCGTGCCGGCGCTGCAGCACGCCTTCGACGCCAATCGCGGCTCGGTCACGCTGATCTACAGTTTCGCGCTGCTGGTCGGCGGCACCGCCGCGCCGATTACCGGATGGATCCTCGACCGTTTCGGCCTGCGCGCCCTGACGGTGGTCGGCGTGATTGCGGCCGCGGCCAGCACCGCCGTTGCTTCGCAGGCCAGCCATCTCTGGCATCTCTATCTGTCGCTCGGGCTCATGATGGGATTCGGCGCGGCTTCGCTGTCGGGAATCCTTTCCTCGTCGCTGATCGGCCGCTGGTTCCCTGCCAATCGCCTTGGCGTGCCGCTCGCGGTCTCCTGGTCGGCCACGGGCGTCGGCGCGATGGCGACCTTCCCGGCGGCGCAATACCTGATCGAGACCGAAGGATGGCGTCACGCCTATCTCGTCTTCTCCGGCGTGAGCGCGGTCTTCATACCGTTGCTGCTGGTGCTGCCGTGGAAGACGATCGAGCGCGGTGCGCCGGGCCTTGCCAGGTTACGCGAAACGGCGGCGCCCGGCGTCACGGTGGGCGAGGCGTTGCGCGACTGGCCGTTCTGGGCACTGACTTCGTCTTTCGCCCTGACCTCGATCGGCATCTTCGCGCTGATGCCGCAGACCATGGTCTACCTGCTCGAGCGCGGCATGGACGGTTCCTATGCCGCGCGCGCCATGGCGGTCGCGGGTTTCCTGACGCCGCTCGGCATGATCGGCTTCTCGTGGCTGGCCGATCGCGGCGGCCGCCGGCTGGCCGCGATCCTGGCCTATGCCTGTTCGATCGCTGGTGTCGGGGCGCTCGCCATGGTGCGCGGGCCGGGTGACGATTTCTGGCTGTGGATCTTCGTGCTGCTGTTCGGCGGCAGCATGGGCTCGCGCGGGCCGATGATCTCGACGCTCGCCACGCTGCGCTATCGCGGTGCGCATTTCGGCCGGATCTACGGGTTGATCGCCATCGGCATGGGACTTGGCGGCTTTCTCGGCGCCTGGATCGGCGGCGTGCTGCACGACCTCACGGGCGGCTATGCCGCCGTCATGGTGCTTTCGGTCGTGGCGCTGGCGACCGCCGCCGCCACCCTGGGGTCGGAGGCCGGCGCCCGGGAGCGTCTCAGCCGGTAAGCCGGGGGCGCGACTCCATGACATGTCGGTGACGATGCCTCCCGCATATTGTGTTTCCGCGCGAGTCCGGCCACTATGCGCGGCATGTTGGACCGGATCGACTTTCCGAGTAGTCCCACTCTGCGGCGGCGGGCCTAGCCGTGACGCCCGGCATTGAGTCCTGCCACGCGCTGGTGCTCAACGCCGATTTTCGGCCCCTGTCGTATTTTCCGCTGTCCGTCTGGTCGTGGCAGGATGCCGTCAAGGCGGTCTTCCTCGACCGGGTCAGCGTGGTCTCCGAGTACGATCGCAAGATTCACAGCCCCACCTTCGAGATGCGACTGCCCAGCGTCATCGCACTCAAGGAATATGTGCCTGCGGCCCGGCGGCCGGCCTTCACGCGATTCAACGTGTTCCTGCGCGACCGCTTCACCTGCCAGTATTGCAACGGCGACTTCGCGACCAGTGAGCTCACCTTCGACCACGTGATTCCAAAGTCGCGCGGCGGCCGGACCAGTTGGCAGAACGTCGTCACCGCCTGCAGCCCGTGCAATCTCCAGAAGGGCAACATGCTGCTCCGGGAGAGCGGGCTGGTCCTGCGCTGCGCGCCGGTCGAGCCGTCGACCCAGTTGCTGCAGGAACATGGGCGGGCATTCCCGCCGGGCTACCTTCACGAGAGCTGGCGCGATTTCCTGTACTGGGATTCGGAGCTCGATCAGGGCTAGGCGTTGGCGACATCAAGGGCGTTGCGCGCGCCCTCGATCAGATCCGCGTCGACAGCCAGATCGCGAGGCGAGAGCCGGTCTTGATGACGGCCGACAGCGCTTCGTAGGCAGGTGCCTGTTCGGCACCGGCGGCCAGCGCGGTGTCGCGGTGCTCGATCTCGTCGTCCCGGAACTTCTCGACGGTGGCACGAAGTTCGGCCTCGTCCTCGCCGAGTTTCGCGGCCTGCTCGGCGTAGTGCTCCTCGATCGTTTCCTCGACCGCGACGGTGCAGGCCATTGCCGCCTTGTCGCCCATCAGGGCCGTCGCGGCGCCCAGCGCGAATCCTGCCACGCTCCACAGCGGCGAGAGGACGGTCGGCCGCACGCGGCGCTCGACCAGCAGGCGATCGAACACCTTATTGTGCTCGCGCTCCTGGGCCGCCATGTGCTGGATGCGGCGGCCGGTCTCGCTGTTGGAGCGGCCGGTCCAGCGCAGCGCCGCCAGCTGACCCTCGTAGATGCGCACGGCGCCGAATTCGCCCGCCTGGTCGACACGTATGGTCCGCTCGATCACCTCGCGGGCGTCGGGATCGCCGGGATTGCGGTTGTCTGCGGTCTTCATCGCTTTGCCATCCGTGAGAGGGAAGAGGCGAGGCCGGTCGCGAGGATCGCCGACAGGATCGCGTTCCAGCCGGCCATCGAGATCCCGAACAGCGACCACACGATCGCATCGCAGCGTACCATCTTGGCACCGAACAGGTATTTCTTGAGCTGCTCCGGCGACAGGCCCGTCGGTACCGTGCCGGTGCAGGATTGCGGGCCCGCCCACCAGCGATACTCGACGCCGGCATGGAAGATCCCGATCGCCGAAGTGATCGCGATGGCGGCGATGGCGATGACGACGAAGGTCGTGGCGAGCCGGGGCCGGCCCGACGAGGCGAAGGCGGCGAGACCCGCGACCATGGCCACGATGTGCGGCCAGCGCTGCCAGTGGCACATCTCGCAGGGCGGGAAGCCCATCGCATACTGGAAGAAGAGGGCGCCGCCGATCATCACGCCGCTGCCGAGCAGCGCGACGAGACCGAGCTGGCTGGGGAGTGGAAGGCGCTGCGTGGCAGCCATGGAACGATCCTAGAAGAGGAACCGGACGACGACGAAGCCGCCGATCAGGGCGAACAGGAATATCCAGGTGAGCAGGGTGAGGCGCTTCTCGATGAACGCCCGGATCGGCTCGCCGAACTTCCACAGCAAGGCTGCCACGAGGAAGAAGCGCAGGCCACGCGTCACGATGGACGCCCACACGAACGTGAAGAGGTCGAAATGCGCGGCCCCTGAAGCAATCGTCACCAGCTTGTAGGGGATGGGCGTGAGGCCCTTGATCAGGATGATCCAGGTTCCGTACTCCTCGAACCCGGCGCGGAAGGCGGCGTACCCGGCCTGCAGCCCGTAGGTCTTCACCACCCAGGCGCCGAGCGTCTCGAAGAAGAAGTAGCCGATCCCGTAGCCGAACACGCCGCCCAGCACCGAGCAGACGGTGCAGACCAGGGCGATCCGGAACGCCTTGTCCCGGTTGGCCAGCACCATCGGCACCAGCATCACGTCCGGCGGGATGGGAAAGAACGAACTCTCCATGAAGGAGACCGCGCCCATGGCGGGGATGGCGTTCTTGTGTTGGGCGAGGCGGATCACCCAGTCGTAGAGGCGTCGGATCATGTGCGCGCGTTCCCTAGCAGGCGCGGTGCCGGTTTGGCAAAGTCGCGCGCATGAAACAGCTCTTGCTCGCCCGACCGCTCACCCTGCCCAACGGCATCGTCCTCAAGAACCGCATCGGCAAGGCGCCGCTCACCGAAGGGCTGGCCGATGCGATGAACCGGGCGACGGAGCGGCATGTCCGGCTCTATGGGCGCTGGGCGGCGGGAGGGGCGGCGGTCGTCGTCACCGGCAACGTGCAGATCGACCGGCGCTATCTCGAACGGCCGGGCAACGTGGTGATCGACGGCAATGGCGGGCTCGACGCTCTGCGGGCCTATGCGCAGGCCGGCACCGCCAACGGCACGCAGCTCTGGATGCAGATCAATCATCCCGGCCGCCAGACGCCGCGCCGCGTCTGCGAGCAACCCGTTGCCCCGTCGGCCGTGCCGCTCGCCTTGCCCGAGAGCGCCTTCGCCCACCCGCGCGCCATGACGGCCGAGGAGGTGGCGGAGGTGCCGCGCCGCTTCGCCGAGGTCGCGCGCATCGCCCGCGAGGCGGGATTCACCGGGGTCCAGGTGCACGCGGCGCACGGGTACCTGCTCAGCCAGTTCCTGACGCCGCTGGTCAACCGGCGCGACGATCGCTGGGGCGGCGACACCGCTGCGCGCGCTTCCCTGCTGCTCGAGGTGGTGCGCGCGGTGCGGGCGGCGACGGCGCCGGATTTCTGCATCTCCGTGAAGCTCAACTCGTCGGACTTCCAGCAGGGCGGCTTCTCCAACGAGGAGTGCCTCATGGTCGTGAAGTGGCTGGGCGAGGCCTCGGTCGATCTGATCGAGATCTCCGGCGGCAACTACGAGAAGCCGGCGATGATGGGCAGCGGCGCGAAGGAAAGCACCGTGCGGCGCGAGGCCTATTTCCTCGACTATGCGCGGCTGATCAAGCAGGCGGCGACGGTGCCGATCATGTTGACCGGCGGCTTCCGCACGCTCGCCGCGATGGAGGCGGCGCTGGAGGAGGGGGCGTGCGACATGATCGGGCTCGGCCGGCCGATGTGCGTCGACACCGACCTGCCGAACCGGCTCCTGAGCGGCGAGACCGACCGCGCCGAGGCCTACGAGGAGCGGATCGTCCCGGCCAAGGCCGGGCTCGGCTGGTTCTGCCTGCAGCTCATCGCGCACGGCGACGGACGCGCCCCTGATCGCGCGCTGAGCGGCGACGACGCGATCCGCCTCTATGTCGAGAACGAGGAGAACACCGCCGCGGCGTTGCAGGGGCGCTGACGGGCTTCTGGAACCGGCCTTTGCGTAAGGGCCGGCGGGCAACATTATTTCGTTGACAGTCAATTCCGACGCCCGCTCCGGGAGTCCGCCTTTTTCGATTCGGTTGCTTCGTTGATTTCGTCTGTTGCGTCTATTGGCCGGGACTTCGCCGATTCTGCCGGCCTGCCGGAGGGATCGGCTACCTCGCGTATTCCTCGGCGGCGATTGCGAAGTTCAGGTTCTGGGCATCCTTGCGCATCCAGGTCGTGACCCCCAGCAGCTGGCCCTGGGCGTCGAACAGGCCGCCGCCGGAGGATCCGCTCGAGATGGGGGCGGAGGTCTGCAGCATGCGTTCGCCGTCGATCACCCGCTTGGCCGAGACGATGCCCTCGGCGATGGTCAGTTCGAGGCCTTTGGGCGCGCCGATGGAGAAGGCCTGCTCGCCGACCTTGATGTCGGCGTAGGGGCGAACCCGGACCCATTTGGGAAGCGGCGCTTCGCTGGTGAGGATGCAGCGATCGGCCTTCGGATTGGCCGAGGTCAGGGTGGCGTGCTGTTTTCGGCCGTCCCGTTCCAGGATCGCGCGCAGGTTCGAGTCCAGGACATGGCAGTTGGTCACGAGCTCCCGGTCGCTGATGGCGACGGCCGAGCCCTGCTTCTGGCCGGTGCGCACGACGTACACCGTCCCGGAAGCGCGCTCGAAGACCTCGCGGGGCTTCAATTCGGTCCCGTCGAACAGCGTCATTCGGACCGCGGCGGTCTTGCCGGCCTGGTCGACCGCGACGGTCGGCGCACGTGTCGGCCCACGGGCCGGTGCGGGCTCGGGCTCGGGAGCCTGCGGCGTCACCGGCGGCGAGGGGTACGGCCCGGTCGCCGCCGCAGCGTAACCGGGAGGCGGCGGCGGGAAGACGATCCGCGGGGAGGCCTGCGCCTGGCCATCGATACTCGGCTTCAGGGCAAGACTGTTGGCCACGGCCACGAACAGGAAGCCGAGCGCCTCGGCCTGCGAGGAATGGACACTCAGGGTGACCCTGACGATCGCCTGATCGCGGCACTGGGCCCGGGTGTAGAAGCGGTGCTCGCCGCGCCGGCCGGCGACGACGAACCAGTCGTCCTTGCGCGCCTGGTAGGTGACCTCCCGGTCGGGCGCCGAACTCGACAGCAGGCCCCTGAACATCTCGTCCATCGACGCGCAGGCCGCCTTGCGCGGAATGACCGTCACGGTCTGGCCGAAGGCGCCGGACGCTTCGTACCGCCAGTCGCCCTCGGATCTGGTGGGTGGCCGTGACGTGGAAAACTTCGTCGGGATGCCCACGGAAAAGCCGATGGCGTCGTCGACCAGCAGGGCCCAGCCATGGGCATCCCGTGCCTTCAGGCCTTCCGTGATCAGATCCATCGTCTGCGAGGCGGTCAGCGTTCCCGTGGCCTGGAGACCCTTCGAGGTCTGCCATCCCGCCATTGCCCGGCGGGTGCTCGGACCGGCGTCGCCGTCCAGCATGCCTCCGTAGTGGCGCGTCCAGATGAGGGCGCTCTGGATGTCCGTCGTCGTAATGGCGCCCGGAGGGATGGGGCCGGACCATTTGTACGGGAAGACGCCGCCTGGCATTTGCGGGTTCTGGGCCCGGGCAGGCAGAAGACCCAGCAGCAGAATCAGGGCGAGCGCCAGAGTCGCGGGGCGGAAGGAGCTAGGAAAGAACGAAGCCACGAAGCATGCCGACGAAAGAATTTCACCCCCGATGGTCGGGAACAGAACCACGCCATCGCCGGCACGGGAAGAGGCAAAGTCGACCGGACGCCCCGCCGGTAAATCAGGGGCGGGAGTCGCCGCTACGGGAGACGGAACGGCCGCCTTCGTACCAGCCCTTGCTCGCATTCGCGATCTTCACCACCGACAGCATGACCGGCACCTCGATGAGCACGCCGACCACGGTGGCGAGTGCCGCGCCCGAGGAGAATCCGAAGATGCTGATGGCCGCCGCGACCGCCAGCTCGAAGAAGTTGCTGGCACCGATCAGCGCCGAAGGAGCGGCCACGCAATGCTGCTCGCCGGCCGCCCGGTTCAGGAGATAGGCGAGGCCCGAGTTGAAGTAGACCTGGATCAGGATCGGCACGGCCAGCAACGCGATGATCAGGGGCTGCGCGATGATCTGCTCGCCCTGGAAGCCGAACAGCAGCACGAGCGTCGCCAGCAACGCGACCAGCGACAGCGGTTGCAGGCGGGCCAGCAGAGCGGCGAGGGCTTCCCGGCCGCCGCGTGCGAGGGCCGTCCGGCGCACGAGTTGCGCCAGCACCACCGGCACCAGGATGTAGAGGGCGACCGAGAGCAGCAGCGTCTGCCACGGCACGGTGATCGCCGAGAGGCCGAGCAGCAATCCGACGATGGGGGCGAAGGCGAAGAGCATGATCGCGTCGTTCAAGGCGACCTGCGTGAGCGTGAAATCCGGCTCGCCGTCGGAGAGGTTGCTCCACACGAACACCATCGCGGTGCAGGGCGCGGCGGCCAGCAGGATGAGACCGGCGATGTAGCTGTCGATCTGGTCGGCCGGCAGCCACGGCCTGAACAGCCAGCCGATGAACAGCCAGCCCAGCGCGGCCATGGAGAAGGGCTTCACCGCCCAGTTGATGAACAACGTCACCCCGATGCCCCGCCAGTGCCGCCGCACCTCGGCGATGGCGGCGAAGTCGACCTTGATCAGCATCGGGATGATCATCAGCCAGATCAGGGCCGCCACCGGCAGGTTGACGTGCGCCACCTCCGCCGCCCCGACGGCGTGGAAAAGGTCGGGGAGGAAGTGCCCCAGCGCGATTCCGACGACGATGCACAGGGCGACCCAGAGGGTCAGGTAACGCTCGAAAAGGGACATTCGGCTCGTCTCCGGATCGTCTGTCGAGGCTGACCGTCGACTCATGACGGCCATCAGAGTAATACGTATGTCATATTTTTGGATTATTCGAGAACTATGGAAGCATCGGACGCCGCTGCCGGATTCAGCGCCCTTTCGCAGGAAACCCGTCTCAACCTGATGCGGATTCTGGCGACCCGGGGCGCTTCCGGCATGGCGGCCGGCGAACTCGCCAGCGCCTTGGGGCAGGTGCCCTCGACGCTGTCGTTCCATCTGGCCGCTCTCGAACAATCCGGCCTCGTCCAGTCCACCCGGCAGGGCCGCAACATCATCTACGCGGTCCGATTCGCCGGTTTGCGCGCGCTCTTCAGCTTCCTGACGGAGACGTGCTGTGGCGGACGACCGGACCTCTGTGGCGACCTGGCGCGACTCCTGCCCGAGGATCGACCCGAGGTTCACATGACCCCCGCCTTCAACGTCCTGTTCCTGTGTACGCACAATTCCGCCCGGTCGCTGATGGCCGAGGCGATCCTCGAGCAGGTGGGGAAGGGCCGGTTCAACGCCTACTCCGCCGGCTCCGATCCGGCCGGACAGCCGATGCCGGAGGTGCTGGCCAAGCTGCGCGCCCTCGGTCATGACGTCGAGGGCCTGCGCTGCAAGTCATGGGACGAGTTCACCGGACCGAATGCGCCGCGCATGGATTTCGTCATCACGCTCTGCGACGTGCTGGAAGGCCAGCGCTGCCCGGACTTCGGCGAGCGGCCCGTCACCGGCGCCTGGCCGCTGCCCGATCCCGCCAAGTTCATGGGTTCGGACGTCGAGCGCGCCACGATGATCAACGAACTCTACGGCATGGTCCGCCGGCGCCTCGAGATCTTCGTCAACCTGCCCTATGCGTCGCTCGACCGGATGGCACTCAAGAAGCGCCTCGACGAGATCGGCGATTCCGCCCGGGCACCGGCCTGAGCGGGCGGAGCGGACGATGAAGGTCGGAATCAACGGCATGGGGCGCATGGGACGCCTCGCCCTGCGGGCAGCCTTCGGCGGCCTGCATCGCCCGCTGGACGATCCGCGGCGCGACAATCGCCTCGAGGTCATTCACGTCAACGAGATCAAGGGCGGGGCGGGAGCCACCGCGCATCTCCTCGAGTTCGACAGCATGCACGGGCGCTGGCACACCGCCTTCGACGTCGATGGCGAGCGCGGGCTGGCGGTCGGCGGCACCTATCTGGGCTTCAGCGCCGCAGCCTCTCCTGGAGACGTCGCCTGGGGCGATCTCGGCTGCGAGATGGTGCTCGAATGCACCGGCAAGTTCCTGAAACCGGAGCAGCTCCAGGCCTATTTCGATCGCGGCGTGAAGAAGGTCATCGTCGCGGCGCCGGTGAAGGACGAGCGGGCGTTGAACGTCGTGGTGGGCGTCAACGATCATCTCTACGAGGCGGCCCGTCATCACCTGCTGACGGCGGCCTCCTGTACCACCAACTGCCTCGCCCCCGTGGTCAAGGTCGTGCACGAGTCGCTTGGCATCCGGCACGGCCAGATCACGACGATCCATGCGCCGACCAACACCAACGTCGTCGTCGACGCGCCGCACAAGGACCTGCGCCGCGCTCGCTCGGCCATGCTGTCGCTGCAGCCGACGACGACGGGCAGCGCCACCGCGATCACGGTCATCTATCCCGAACTCAAGGGGAAGCTGAACGGCCACGCCGTCCGGGCGCCGGTCCTCAATGCCAGCCTCACCGACTGCGTCTTCGAACTGAAGCGCACCACCACGGAAGCCGAGGTCAACGCGCTCTTCCAGGAAGCGGCAAGGGGATTGCTGGCCGGCATCCTGGGATACGAGACGCGTCCCCTGGTGTCGGCGGACTATTGCAACGACACGCGCAGCTCGATCGTCGACGGCCCCAGCACGATGGTGACCGACGGCACGCTGCTCAAGGTCTATGCCTGGTACGACAACGAGGTCGGCTATGTCTGCCGCATGATCGACCTGGCCCGGATCGTGGTCGAAAGGGCCGCGTGATGAGCCCGCGGATGCGCGACTATCTCATCGTCACCGCGTCCTACTGGGGCTTCACCCTGGTCGACGGCGCGCTGCGCATGCTCGTGCTGCTGCACTTCTTCCAGCTCGGCTACTCGCCCTTCACGCTCGCGTTCCTGTTCCTGCTCTACGAGTTCGCCGGCATCGCAGCCAATCTCGCCGGCGGCTGGCTGGCCACGCGCTTCGGCATCCCGCGCATGATGATGACCGGCCAGCTGCTGCAGATCGCGAGCCTGTTCCTGCTGTCGGCGCTCGACCCGGCGTGGAGCCCCGTCCTCTCCGTCGCCTGGGTCGTCGTGGCGCAGGGGCTGGCGGGGCTCGCCAAGGACTTCACCAAGACCGCTTCCAAGTCGGCCATCAAGGCGACGGCGGGCGAGGGCGCCGGCCGTCTCTTCAGGTGGGTGGCGTGGTTCACCGGCTCCAAGAACGCGATGAAGGGCCTGGGCTTTTTCCTGGGCGGACTGTTGCTCGAGGCGGTTGGGTTCCGGGCGGCGCTCTGGCTGATGGCCGGGCTGCTGCTCGTTGTCCTTCTGGCCGGATTGCTGCTGCTGCCGCGCGAGCTGGGCAAGGCGAAGGCCTCGAAGACCATGCGCGAGCTGTTTGCCAAGTCGGCGGGTGTCAACCTGCTGGCGGGCGCGCGCGTCTTCATGTTCGCGGCGCGCGACGTCTGGTTCGTGGTCGGCCTGCCGGTATTCCTCTACGCCGCGGGCTGGCGGTTCGTGGAGGTCGGTGCCTTCCTCGCCGCCTGGACGATCGCCTATGGCGGACTGCAGGCCGTGGCCCCAGCGCTGGTGCCGCGCAGCGCGGACGGGCTCAGCCGGGAAGTGCCGGGGGCACGCCTCTGGGCAGGCCTGCTGCTCGCCGTGCCGCTGGCGATCGCGGCGCTACTGCACGTGACGTTCGGTCTTCGCCCTGATCTCGTCGTCGTGGTCGGGCTGGCGATCTTCGCTTTGCCCTTCGCCGTCAATTCCTCACTGCACTCCTATTTGATCCTGGCTTATGCCGGCCCCGAGAAGGCAGCGGAGGATGTCGGCTTCTACTACGCCGCCAATGCGTGCGGCCGCCTTGCCGGCACGCTGCTCTCCGGACTCTTCTATCAGTGGGGTGGAATCGGCTTCTGCCTCGGTGGCTCGGCGGCGATGCTGCTCGCCTGCTGGGGCATCACCTTCCTGCTGCCCGGCGCGGCGGACAAGGTTCGCCCCTCAATGGTTTGATGGTATTTCTAGAATTCTAGAAATATAGTTGACTCTCCGGGCGGCCGACTTACCTTATCGTCATGAAACTCGACGATGCCGCCGCCCGCCTCGAAGCGCTGGGCAATCCGACCCGGTTGAAGATCTACCGCGCCCTGGTGCGCGCCGGCGCCGAAGGCATGCCGGTCGGCCGCCTGCAGACCAGGCTCGATGTCGCGGCCTCCACCCTGTCGCACCACATCAAGTCGCTGGTGATCGTCGGTCTCGTCACCCAGGTGCGGGAAGGCGCGACCCTGGTCTGCCACGCCAACTATGAGCTGATGCACGAGCTGCTCGCCTACCTGGCCGAGGAATGCTGCGCCGATGGCGTTCGTCCGCCCGCGGAGAGGACATGCGTCGCCTAGATGACGATTTTGTTGCGCCTGGTGTTTCCAATATTCTAGAAGAATAGGAGAGCAATATGCCCGATACGATCACCCCCAAAAAGAAGGTCGCTGTGATCGGCGCCGGTCCCGTGGGTCTCGCCGCGGCGGCGCATCTGCTGGAGCGCGGTCTGGAGCCCATCGTGATCGAGGCGGGCCGGACCGCGGGCCATGCGGTGCGCCAGTGGAGCCATGTCCGCATGTTCTCGCCCTGGGAATTCAATATCGACAAGGCCGCCGACCGGCTGTTGACCGAAGCCGGCTGGAACCGGCCGCAGCCCGACCACTATCCGACCGGCGCCGAGCTGGCGGAGCAGTATCTCGAGCCGCTGGCCATGCGCACGCCGCTCAGGGATCACATCCGGACACAAAGCATGGTGACCGCGATCGGCCGCGTGGGCTTCGACAAGGTAAAGACGCGGGGCCGCGAGGCCGCGCCCTTCGAGATCCGCTACCAGAACGGCAAGGGGCCTGAAGTCCTGCGCGCCGATGCCGTCATCGATGCCACCGGCACCTGGTTTTCGCCCAATCCGGCCGGCGCCAACGGCCTGCCCGCGATCGGCGAGCGCGAGGCGCAGGACCGCATCGCCTACGGCATGCCCGACGTGCTGGGCCGCGACAGGGCGCGCTATGCCGGCCGCTGCGTGGCCGTGCTGGGTGCCGGGCACTCGGCCGTCGGCACGCTGCTCGACCTCGCGAAGCTGAAGGAACAGGAACCGGCCACCAATATCGTCTGGCTGCTGCGCGGCGAGGCGCCGGAGAAGTCGTTCGGTGGCGGTGCGGCCGACCAGCTCTCGGCACGCGGCGCGCTGGGTACCGCCTTCGCCGGTCTGGTGGCGAGCGGCAGCCTCACGATCGAGAGCGGCTTCCGCGTGAGCCGGATCACGCGCGACGGCGACCGGATCGTCGTCGCGGGCGCGGGATGCCCCGGCCGCCATGTTGCGGTCGACGAGCTGGTCGTCTCGACCGGCTTCCGGCCCGACCTCGACTTCCTGCGCGAGATCCGGCTGTCGCTCGATCCGGCGCTGGAATGCCCGCCGGCGCTGGCGCCGCTGATCGATCCCAACGAGCATAGCTGCGGCTCGGTGCGGCCCCACGGCGCGCGCGAGCTGGCCCAGCCGGAGCAGGGCTTCTACTTCGCCGGCATGAAGTCGTACGGCCGCGCGCCGACCTTCCTCATGATGACGGGCTACGAGCAGGTCCGCTCGATTGCCGCCGAGCTGGCCGGCGATCATGAAGCCGCCCGCCGGGTCGAACTGGTGCTGCCGGAAACTGGTGTCTGCAACGGCGCACCCGTCGCCGCCGCGCCGGCCGCGGCATCGGGATGCTGCGCGCCCGCGAAGCCGGCCCCCATCGCCACCGGCTGCTGCGGGCCCAAAGCCTCCTGATGGATCGCCGCCGCCTGTCGACGATCATCGTCCTTGGGACGGCGCAGACCCTGGCGTGGGGCTCGACCTACTATCTGCCGGCCGTGCTGGCGGACGAGATGGGCCGGGACATCGGCATCTCGACCGAGCTGTACTTCGGCACCTTCTCGGCGGCCCTGATCATCTCTGCGATGATCGGGCCGAAGGTGGGGCGGATCATCGACCGGGCCGGCGGCAACGGCGTGCTTTCGGTCTCGAGCGTCCTGTTCGCGTCGGCCCTCGTCCTGATGTCGCAGGCGCACTCGTTCCTGCCCTTCGCCGCCGCCTGGACCCTGCTGGGCATCGGCATGGGGCTGGGCCTGTATGACGCCGCCTTTGGCGCGCTGGGGCGGCTCTACGGCAAGGACGCGCGCGGCGCCATCACCGGCATCACCCTGCTGGCGGGCTTCGCCAGCACCGTCGCCTGGCCGCTCACCGCCTGGGGGGCCGCCAGCATCGGCTGGCGCGAGACCTGCCTGTTGTGGGCCGTCGCCCATGTCGTGATCGGTCTTCCCTGCAATTCCTTCCTGCTGCCGCGTCCGACCGATCTCGCGGCGACCCTGAAGGCGGTCGACGAGCCGGTCCCGTTCGATCGCACCATGGTGCTGTTGGCCATCGCCTTCTCCGGCGCGTGGATCGTCTCGTCGGGGATGGCGGCGCACTTCCCGCGCATCATGGAAGCCGCGGGCGCCACACCCACGCAGGCCATCGCGGCCGGCGCGCTGATCGGGCCGGCCCAGGTGGCGGCGCGCATGCTCGAGGCCGGGCCGCTCCGGCACCTGCATCCCCTGACCTCGGGCCGCCTCGCCACCACGACGCATCCGTTAGGCAGCGCCCTCCTGCTCGGTTTCGGCGGTGGCCTGATGGCCAGCGTCTTCGCAGTGCTGCACGGGATGGGCAACGGCGTCATCACCATCGCGCGCGGCACCGTGCCGCTCGCGCTCTACGGACCGAAGAGCTACGGCTATAGGCTGGGGCTGCTGGGCGCCCCGTCGCGCTTCCTGTCGGCCGGCGCGCCGTTCGTCTTCGCGCTGCTGATCGACTGGCTGGGGGCGGGGGTGTTGATCATTTCCTCCGCGCTCTGCCTCACCGCCTTCGCGGCCCTCTGGATGATCCCCGTACCGCAACCGGTGGCGAGCCATGCCGACTAGAACGATGTCGGGCCCGCGCCTCGTCGTGATCGTGTGCGCGGCGCAGATCTTCGTGCAGATCGGGGCCGGCTTCTGGCCCGCGCTGCTGCCACAGATGATGCAGCGCTGGAGCCTCAGCAACAGCGAGGCGGGCTGGATCACCGCGATCTTCTTCGGCGCCTACATGGTGGCGGTGCCGGTGCTGGTCACGCTCACCGACCGGATCGACGGCAAGAGGGTCTATCTGTTCGGCGTCGCCTGCACGGTCGCGGGTCATCTGATGTTCGGCCTGTTCGCCGACGGCTTCTGGTCGGCCATGGCCACGCGCGCGCTGGCCGGCATCGGCTGGGCGGGCACCTACATGACCGGCCTCAAGCTGCTGGCCGACCAGGTCGATGCCAAGCTCATGTCACGCGCCGTGACCGGTCACGCTGCCAGCATCGGCATCTCGGGCGCGGTGTCGTACCTGCTGGGCGACGTGCTGGCCGACCAGATCGGCTGGCGCGGAACCTTCGTCTTCTCCGCCGTCACGGCGGCGATCGCCTGGACGATGGTGGCGCTGTCGGTGCCGCCCAGGCAACCGGCGCCGCGCACCAAGGCACAGGGCGCGCTGTTCGACTTCCGGCCCGTGGTGCGCAACACCTCCGCCTTCGCCTATTCGGTCGTCTATTGCGTGCACACGCTTGAGATGAGCGCCCTGCGCGGCTGGGGCGTGGCCTTCCTCGCCTTCGTCGCCGGCAGCACCGGCGTCACCGAAGGCACGCTCTCGCCGGCGCTGGTCGTCACCATGATGGCGCTTCTCGGCACCTTCGCGAGCGTCCTGGGGAACGAAGCCTCGATCCGATTCGGCCGCCGCCGTCTCGTCGCCACGGCGATGATCCTGTCGATCGGCTTCGCCGCGATCCTGGGTTTCGCCGGCTCGACCGGCTACTGGCTGGCGGTGTTCCTGGTGATCGCCTACGGCATCGTCGTCTGGCTCGATTCCTCCTCGGTCACGGCGGGCGCGGCGGGCAATGCCGAGCCGGCACGCCGCGGTGCCACCCTCGCGGTGCATTCGACGCTGGGCTACGCGGGCGGCTTCGTCGGGCCGCTGGTGGTCGGCTGGACGCTCGACCTCGCCGGCGGCATGTCGCCGATGGCCTGGGGCCTCGCCTTCCTCGTGGTCGCGGTGCTGATGCTGGGCGCGCTGGGCGCCTTCCTGCTGCTGAAGCCGGCCAATCTGGCGGGCGATCGAAGGAACTGACGGGAGCTTGCGCGGCCGCGCTCCCGCTGCCCCTATCGGCCCGTCCTCGGCGTGGGGGCGGGGCGCTTCTCCAGCCGCTCGATGCGCTGCTCGAAGCTCGTCTGCATCTTCGTGAGCTGCTGCTCGAGCTGGCGCTCCTGCACCTTGAGCTGCTCGATCTGAGCCGACAGGGCGGAGATCGAGCGCTGCAGGTCGTTGAAGCGTGCTTCGATGGATTGTGCCGCGGCGGTGCCGGGCGCGATGAGCAGCGCCACGACGCCGAGGCGGACCAGGAGGCAGGGCGTGCTCATCGGCGAAGCTGCCGTCTTACTCGGCCGCCTGCTGGAGGCGGGTCGGCACCGTCTCGCCGGCGAACAGGGCAGCGCGCGCGGCGTCGTACTCGGCTTTGAGGCGGGCCACGATCTCAGCGGCGGGCGGGGCGTCGTGGATCTGTCCCACGCCCTGGCCGGCGCCCCAGATGTCGCGCCACGCCTTGACCTTCATGTTGCCGCCCGAGCCGAAGTTCATCTTGCTCTTGTCGGCTTCCGGCAGCGCATCGGGATCGAGGCCGGCGGCCGCGATGCTGCGCTTCATGTAGTTGCCGTGCACGCCGGTGAAGAGGTTGGTGTAGACGATCTCCTCGCCGGTCGAATCGATGATGCACTGCTTGTTGGCTTCGGTGGCGTTGCCTTCCTTGCTCGCGGTGAAGCGCGTGCCGAGATAGGCGAGGTCGGCGCCCAGCGCCTGCGCCGCCAGCACCGAGGCGCCGTTGGAGATCGAGCCCGACAGCAGGATGGTGCCGTCGTAGAACTGGCGCACTTCCGGCACCAGGGCGAAGGGCGAGAGCCGGCCGGCATGGCCGCCGGCGCCGGCGCAGACCAGGATGAGGCCGTCGACGCCGGCCTTCAGCGCGCGCTTGGCATGGGCGACATTGGTCACGTCGTGGAACACCAGGCAGCCGTAGCGGTGGGCCGAGACGACGACCTCGTCCGGCGCGCGCAGCGAGGTGATCTGGATCGGCACCTTGTACTTCTCGCACATGTCGATGTCGTGCTGCAGGCGGTCGTTCGACGAGTGCACGATCTGGTTGACTGCGAAGGGCGCGACCTTCTTCTCGGGATGCTTGGCCTTGTACTCGGCCAACTCGCCGGTGATGCGCTTCAGCCACTCCTCGAGCATCTCCTTCGGCCGCGCGTTCAGGGCCGGGAAGGAGCCGACGACGCCCGCCTTGCACTGCTCGATGACCAGGTCGGGATTGGACACGATGAACAGCGGCGCGCCGACCACCGGGATCGAGAGGTTGTCGCGCAGCAGGGCGGGAAGGGCCATCGTTTCGCTCCTTGGATTGGTCTGATCGTCGTTGTGGGCCAAGGGCCTAGCACGGCCCCGCTCGTGTTCGCTACCCGGCCAGCTCGTAGGCGCCGCCCTTTTCAAGCGCCCGCCTGTAGGCGGGACGGGCATGGATCCGGTCGAGGAAGCCCTTGAGCTTCGGCATCCGGTTGACCATGGGCGAGCGTGCCGTGGCGGCCTCCAGGGGGAAGCTCATCTGGATGTCGGCGGCGGAGAACTCCGGGCCGGCGAACCATTCGCGGCGCATCAGTTCGCCTTCCAGGAACATGAAGTGGTTGCCGATCTGCGGCATCAGCAGCGACTTGTCGGCGCCGTTGGAGATCGCCCGCGCCACCGGCCGCATGAAGAAGGGCACGCGCGAGGGGATGCGGTTGAACACCAGCTTCATGAACAGGAGCGGCATCAGCGAGCCCTCCGCGTAGTGCATGAAGTAGGTGTAGTTCAGCCGCTCCGGCGTTCCGGGGGCCGGGGTGAACCGGCCGCCGCCATAGGTTTCCGACAGGTATTCGAGGATGGCGCCCGATTCGGCCAACACCTTGTCGCCGTCGGTGATGACCGGCGACTTGCCCAGCGGATGCACGCTGCGCAACTCGTCGGGTGCCTGCATCGAGGGTTTGCGCTGGTAACGCTTCACCTCGTAGGGCAGGCCGAGCTCCTCGAGCATCCAGAGGATGCGTTGCGAGCGGGAATTGTTCAGGTGATGGACGGTGATCATCCTCACAGCGTACCGGGGCGCCAGTTGCCGTGGAAGCCCGCCGGCACCCGGCTGCTGAGATGGGCCAGCGCCACCGGGCCCTTGGCGATGTCGGTCGCCTCGAACACCGCGAGATCGCTGCGGCCCTCGGCCGAGCGGAAGATCGTCGCCAGCACCCAGCCGTCGCCTTCGGCCGCCTTGTCGTGGCGCGGGACGAACACCGGCTCGCCCAGCCGGTCGCCCTCGGCCACGTTCCAGGTCGCGTTGCTGCCGCGCTTCAGGTCGTAGTGGGTGATGCCCTCGCCGCGGCGGACACCCTCCCGGGTGAGGTTGCCCGAGACGATCCAGCCGTGGCGGTAGTCGCTCATGCAGAAGCGCTCGTCGAAGCGCGGGAACTCGCCGGTGTGGTCGTCGAGCTGCTCCTCGCGGAAGGTGTTGCCCTGGCCGTCGAGGTCGAAGGTCCAGCGGAACAGGCGCGCGGCCGGCGGCTCCTTGGTCGAGGGCGAGCCGTCGGGCAGCGGGAAGAGCGGCGCCACGTCGTACTTCATGACGTCGATCACGACCTTGCCGTCCGCCGTCTCGAAATGGTTCATCGGGTGGAAGACGTAGCAGGGAGGCGCCGTCACCCACTTCACGTCGGCGACCTTGCCGTTGCGCGGGATGAAGGCGATGTGCGTGCCCTTGTCCGGCTCCCAGGCGAAGGGCGGCAGCCCGCCCATCGCGCGTTCCATCGACGAGGTGAGCGGGAACACCGGCAGGACGATCCAGTTCCTGGTGACGGCGAAGTCGTGGATCATCGACGGGTACGGCCCGTCCAGCATTTCCGCCCGCGTGACGGTGCCGTCCGCGGTCACGGTCTGGATGCTGATCTCCTTGGTGAAGCGGCCGGTCGCCGAATAGCCGAAGAACACCATCTCCCCGGTCTCGGGATCGAACTTGGGATGCGCCGTGAAGGGTCCGATCAGCTTGTCGCCGAACGTCTCGTAGCCGCCCCTCGTGGGACCGACCGGCATCAGGGTCTTCGGGTCGAGCGAGAAGGGCGCGTGCGCCTCCTCCAGCGCCAGCAGCTTGCCGCCGTGCCAGACGATGTTGGTGTTGGCGATCGTCGAGTCGAGCGCGAAGACCCGCGGGTCGGTGTAGCGCGGATTGCCGAACGTGCCGGAGAGGCCCTCGCCCTCCTCGTTCTCGATCTTCCACTTGGGCGTCCGCACCCAGCGGTTCTTGTAGGAGACGTTGCCGTTCTCGATGTGGAAGGCGTGGATCATGCCGTCGCCGCCGAACCAGTGATAGGGCCCGCGCGGCGCGAACTGCGGGTTCGGCCCGTTGCGATAGAGCGTGCCGCAGAGTTCCCGGGGCACCTCGCCGGTGATCTGGAGATGCCCGGCATCGGCCTCGGTGTTGACGGGCGCGAAGTAGCCGCGAAGGAACGGATTGTCGGTCGGGAAGGGCTTGGCCACGGGAAGTCTCCTTCTGGGTAACGCCGTGTATCTAAGCGACGTTATCCATACACGGCGTTTCCCGCAAGGGCGCAGTTATGTTCGAAGCTGTGGAGAGCTTGGCCCGCTCCTCCACGGTAGAGTAGCCAGGTGACCACCATGCATTCATCGAACCTTGTCCTGCCGTCCGGCTATTCGGCCGTCCCCTCCGGACATGTCGCTACCGTCGTGACGAGCCTTCAGATGATGAGTCGTCCACCCGCGCGACCGGCGCAGTCGTTTCCGGCGGGCGTCGCGCTTGAGCCGCTGGACCGCACGATCGCGGCCTATCGGAGGCTCTATCGCGCGGTGGGGACGGAGTGGTTGTGGTTCTCGCGGCTGGTCATGGCGGACGAGAAGCTGCAGGCGATCCTCGACAATCCGCAGGTGGAGTTCTTTGCGCTGCGCCGGGACGGGCGCGACGCCGGAATTCTCGAACTGGATTTCAGCCAGCCGGGGGAATGCGAGCTGGCCTTCTTCGGGGTGGCGCCGGGCCTGGTGGGGACCGGCGTCGGCCGCGCGCTGATGAACGAGGCGATCGCGCGGGCGTGGGCGCGACCGATCAAGCGGTTCTGGGTGCATACCTGCACGCTCGACCATCCGGCGGCGCTCGACTTCTACCGGCGCTCCGGCTTCGTGCCCTTTGCCTTCCAGGTCGAGGTGTTTCCCGACCCGCGCCTCACCGGCGTCCTGCCGCGCGACTGCTCACGGCACGTGCCGCTGCTCGATTGACGCCGCCGCACCCTCGGCATCGCGGTCCTCGACCCGCCGGTAGTGGATCCAGCCGGCGATGCCGAGGGCCAGCAGGAGCAGGCCGAACCAGAACTCGGTGTGGGTCGGGCCGATCAGGTCGAACAGCGGCGTCGCCGCCACGTTGAACAGCAGCATCGAGCCCGCCATGACGGCGAGCCGCAGCCGGAAGACACGTGCGATCTCGGCGCCACGGAACACCGTCTGCATGCGGGTGATCATCGGGATGAAGAAGAACGGCCCGCCGAAGCCCGCGACCAGACCGGCCAGCATCATGGCCGGCAGCTTGTAGGGGTTGTCGATGCCCCAGGCGGCGAGTGCGATCAGGGCGAAGCCGCTGCCCATGGCGACGTAGCCCAGGAACATGGTGGAGAGCGGGCGGCGGAAGCGGACGCTGCCCGCCACCAGATTGCCGGCGACGTCACCCACCCCGCAGGCGCCGATGATCATGCCGAGCGAGGCGAGCCCGTGCAGGCCGAACAGGTGCGGGTCGTGCTCGACCACCATCAGCGCGATGCACAGTTGCAGCGCCACGCTCCACGGTCCGTTGGCGAAGGCGTTGACCATCAGCAGCGCGCCCATCGTGCGCTGGCGCAGCATCAGACGGGCGCCGTCGAGCAGGGCGTCCCAGGCGCCGCGCCAGCCGCCGCGACCGGGCCGCGGCTTGCTCGTGGGATCGACCAGCCGGTCGCGCACCGCCCAGACCGCGAGGCCCGAGAGCACGAAGCCCAGCGCGGTGATGGACAGGAAGTGGATCACCGGAAGCAGCGTGTTGAGGACGGCGGCCATCATCGGCCCGATCAGCCGGGCCAGCCGCCACGTCGCGTCGAACAGGCCGTTGATCGCCTGCATGGCATCGCGGTCGGTGACCAGCACCGGCACCGCCGATTGCAGCGCCGGCGTGAACACCATGCGCATCGCCGCGAGGCCCATGACCGAGAGGATGAGCAGCGGGATCGAGATGCCCCAGATGTAGAAGCCGATCACCGGCAGCAGGGCGAGCACCGCACTCGCATACTTGGCGCCGATCATCGCGCGGTCGGCCCGCCAGCGGTCGAAGGCCGAGGCGCCCAGCAGGCCGACCACCAGCATGGCCGCGTACTGGGTCGCGTTGACGTAGCCCGCGGCGTTGCCGATCTGCTCGGCGGCGATCCAGACCACGGCGACGCGGAACAGGTCCTCGCCGATGGTCGAGGCGGCGAGGCCCGACCAGATCGTGGCGACGCCCGGATCCTTGAGCGGACGGAAGACGGGGATCATGCCGGGCGACGATTCCCGAGCACCCTCATCCTGAGGAGGCACAAAGCGCCGTCTCGAAGGATGGGCAACGGAAGTGGTGCGGTTTCCCACCCTTCGAGACGCGGCCTGCGGCCGCTCCTCAGGGTGAGGCAAGTTCTGGGAATTGCAAACTTCAGCGAACCCACACGCCGCCGTCCTTGTTCCTGTACCCGAGCGACAGATACGCCGCGTCGACCAGCGACTGGCCGCGTTCGTTCATCAGCAGGCCGGGGCCCATGCGGTTCATCGTATAGCCAAACGAGAGACCCGCGACCGGATCGGCGAAGCCCAGCGAGCCGCCGGCGCCGACATGGCCGAAGGCGGCGCTGCCCAGGATCACGCTGTCGCAATCCTCGCCCCACAGTTTGGCGGCGAGGCTGCGCCTGCGGTTGTCCATCGACTTCATGAAGCCCAGCGCGAAGCGCGTCGGGATGCGCAGGGTGGCGTCGTCGTGCGTGGCCATCGAGACCTCGCCCATGCGGGCCAGCGTCGTGGCATCGACCAGGTCGCCGCCACCGTTCGCCAGCGGCGCATACAGGCCGGCCAGGCCGCGCGCGTTGGTGATGCCGTTGGCGGCACCGATCTCGGCCGCGTGGCCGGCGCGGGTGTTGGCGCCGCCCGAGCGCCAGGCGCCGTTGTTGAAGTAGAAGAGGGCGGCGACCGATTCCTTGTTGGTCGCCAGGTCGCGCATGAACGGCGTCACCGCATCGGCGGCCTTGTAGACATGCGCCACGATCGGTGCGACCCGCGGCTCGATCTCCTCGGGCAGGCCGATCCAGAAGTCGAGGCCGAGCGGCCCCGCGATCTCCTCGCGAAAGAACCTGCCCAGCGACTTGCCCGAGGCGCGGCGCACCATCTCGCCGACGGTCCAGCCGAAGGTGAAACCGTGATAGCCGTTGCGCGTGCCGGGCTCCCAGAACGGGACCTCGGCCGCCAGCCGCCCGGTCATGTAGGCCCAGTCATAGGGCCCGTCGTCTTTCACCTTGCCGCGCACGGCGGGCACGGCCGAGGAATGGTCGAGCATCATGCGCGTGGTCACGCGCTCCTTGCCGTGTTGCGCGAATTCCGGCCACAACTCGGCGACGGGGGCGTCGAGATCGAGCACGCCGCGGCTCGCCAGCAGATGCGCGCACAGCGCCGTCGCGCCCTTGGTGCAGGAGAAGACGACGCTCACCGTGTCGCGCGTCCACGGCGCCTGGGTCTTGGCATCGGCGACGCCGCCCCACAGGTCGACGACCGTCTCGCCGCCCACCGTCAGGCAGACCGAGGCGCCGATCTCGCCCTTTTCCTTCAGGTTCTTCTCGAAGGCCTCGGCAACCCGCTCGAAGCCCGGCCGGCAGGTGCCCTGGGTCATCGCCGCGCTCATTGCTTCGGCACCGGGATGTTGAAAGCGTCGAGCACGAAACGCGCGCAGTGGGACAGGCCGGTCTGGTCGATCCCGTGGCCGACTCCCTTGGCGATGTGCACGCCAACCTCGACCCCGTTCTCCTGCAAGGTGTGCGCCGCGCGCTGCGTCAGCACCGCCGGCAGCATCTCGTCGCTGTCGCCATGGATCAGCAGGACCGGCGGCTTCGACTTGATCTCCGTCGCCAGCGCCTCGGGCGCGGCCAGCATGCCGGAGAAGCCGACGATGCCGGCGAGCGGCTTCGCGCGGCGCAGGCCGACATGCAGCGCCATCATGGTGCCCTGGCTGAAGCCGATCAGGACGGTCTTGCTCTCGTCGAGCCCGTACTTCGCCATCGTGTCGTCGAGGAACTGCTCGGCGAACGGCGCGGCGGACCGCACACCCGCTGCCGCGACCTCGGGATCGAGGCGCGAGATGCCGAACCACTGGAAGCCCATCGGATTGCCCTCGCAGGGGTAGGGCGCGTTGGGTGCGTGGAACACCACGTCGGGCATCAGCGGCGCCAGCACCGGCGCGAGGCCGATCAGGTCGTTGCCGTCGGCGCCGTAGCCGTGCAGCAGGATCACGAGATGGCCGGGCTTGCCGCCGGAATGGGGGCCGTGGCTCGGGCCGTCGATCTTCCTGGTCATTTGGCTGCTTTCTCCGTCTTGGAAGAGGAGCGGGGGGCGCCCCAGTCCGGCATGTTGCGGCGATAGTGCCAGAGCACGAGCGCGGCCGCGCTGCGCCAGGGCCGCCAGGCCTCGGCGATTTTGAGAAGCCGCTTTGCGTCGGGGCGGGTGCGCAGCTTCTTGAGGTGCTGCGCGGCCACGACGAGGCCGAGGTCGAGCCCCGGCATGATGTCGGGCCGGCCGTGGGCGAACATCAGATAGATCTCCGCTGTCCAGGGGCCGATCCCCTTGGCCTGGGTGAGCATCGCTATGGCCGCGGCATCGTCGAGTTCGTGCAGGGCATCGAACGAGATGCGGCCCTCGACGATGTCGGTGGCGAGGCTGCGGCCGTACTTCATCTTGGCGGCCGACAGACCGACGGCGCGCAGCTGCTCGTCGCTCATCGCCAGGAAATCCGCCGGTTCCATCGACGGCACCGCCGCTTCGAGCCGCAGCCAGATGCTGCGCGCGGCATGGACCGAGACCTGCTGGCCCACGATCGAGCGCATCAGCCCGCCGAAGCCGGTCGGCATGTCGCGCAGCTCGGGATGGCCGGCCTCGTCGAGCGCCCGCGCGATGTCGGGATCGGCGGCCGCCAGTTCACGCAATGCCTTCTTGAGGGTCTTCTTGTCGAGGACGACCGGAGATGTCGCTTTGGCCATTGTGCTCCCGCCATAGCACGCGGCGAGGGGGCGCTGTAACGTCGGATCATGACCGTCGTCACGCGTTTTGCCCCCAGTCCGACGGGCGAGCTCCATCTCGGCAGCGCCTATTCGGCTCGCATCGCCTGGCGACGCGCGCGCGACGCGGGCGGCACCTTCCTGGTGCGGATCGAGGACATCGACATCCGGCGCTGCCGCCGCGAATACGAGACGGCGATGCTGGCCGACCTGCAGTGGCTCGGCCTCGCCTGGGACGGCGCGGTGCGGCGCCAGTCCGACCATTTCGCGGATTACGGCCGGGTGATGGACCGGCTCGACGCGCGTGGTCTGGTCTATCCATGTTTCTGCACGCGCGCCGACATCGCCGCCTCCACCAGCGCGCCGCATCCCACGGCGATGGGACCCGACGGACCGCTCTATCCCGGCACCTGCCGTCATCTCTCCAACGAGGAGCGTCGCCGCCGCATCGCGGCGGGCGTCGAGCACTGCGTGCGCTTCGACTGCGCCCGCGCGGCGGAGCAGGCGGGGCCCTATTCCTTCCACGACGAGACGCTGGGCCGCATCGAGGGCCAGCCGCTGCTGATGGGCGACTTCGTGATCGCCCGCAAGGACACGCCGACCAGCTACCATCTGTCGGTCACGGTCGACGACCATCTGCAGGGCGTGACCTTGGTGACACGCGGCATCGACCTGCTGCCGTCGACACACGTCCATGCACTTCTTCAGAAGCTGCTGGGCTATGCTGCGTCGCAATATGCGCATCATCCGCTGCTGACCGACGCCAGCGGCCGCCGCTTTGCCAAGCGCGACCGCGACCTCACCATCCGGGCCTTGCGAGAAAGCGGACGGACGCCGGCCGAGGTCTTCGAAATGATCGACGGTTGGAGTTGCGCGACCCCCGTGAAGGGCTGAAACTTCGAGCATGGACCGGAAAGAACAACTGGCCGTCGGGAGGCGGCTGCTCGGCCATATCGAGGGCCGCACCACCGATCTCGCCGACGCGCTGTTCCGCAATCGCGTCGACGCCTATTCCTGCCGCGAGCGCGCCGCCCGCGAGCGCGACGCGCTGTTCCGCAGCCAGCCCCTGTTCATGGGGCTGTCCTCGCGGCTTGCGAAGCCCGGCGACTACATCACCGAGGACGTGGCCGGCATGCCGGTGCTGCTGGCGCGCGGCCCCGACGGCGAGGTTCGCGCCTTCGCCAACATCTGCCGCCATCGCGGTGCGCCGGTGGCGGAGGGCTGCGGCAACGCCCGCGCCTTCGTCTGCCCCTACCACGCCTGGACCTACGACACGCAGGGCAAGCTGCTCGGCGTCACCGACAAAGCGGGCTTCGCGGGCCTCGACCTCGGCGCGCACGGCCTGGTGCGCCTTCCCGCCGGCGAGAAGCATGGAATGATCTTCGTCCGCGCGACCCCGGTGCAGGAGGGCGAAAGTGCGGTGATCGACGTCGGGACGGTGCTGGGTTCCTTCGCGCCGGACTTCGCCGCGCTGCAGCCCGAGACCTATCCGCTCTATTCGGTCGACCGCATCACGCCGCGCATCAACTGGAAGTTCGCCATCGACACGTTCCTCGAGGGCTATCACATCCCGCACCTGCACCGGAAAACCATCGCCCCGTACTTCATCGGCAATTGCGGGACCTTCGACGGCGCCGGCGCTCACGGCCGCATGTGCGTGCCGCGCACCTCGATCGAGGCGCTGCGCGAACAGCCCGACGAGGAACGCAACCTGCGGCCGCACATCATCGCCATCTACCAGCTCTTTCCGAACACCATCGTCATCTGGCAGGTCGACCATATCGAGGTCTGGCGCGCCTTCCCGCATCGCGACGATCCGGGAAGCTGCGACGTGGAGTTCTCGCTCTATCGGCCCGCCGACAGCGACCGTCCGGAGAAGCACTGGGCCAAGAACCGCGACATTGCCATCCGCACCGTGCTCGACGAGGACTTCCCGCTGGGCGAGCGCATGCAGATCGGCTTCGAATCCGGCGCGACGGACGAGGTCATCTACGGCCGCAACGAACCCTCGCTCGTCCATTTCCACCGCTCCATCCGCACCGCGCTGGGCGTCGCGGCTTGAGGTGAGAACCAGCCGCACGACGCGCGTCGCGGTCGTTCTCAGCATCATCCTGTTCGCCGCGAGTCTCACGCAGGACGCATTCTGCGTCTCCGGCATCTGCTCGGACTGGCCGGGCTGGAGCATCCTGCTGTTCGGCGCGCTCGGGCACACGAGCTGGTTCGCCAACCCGCTGCTGCTTGCGTCCTGGATTGCCGCGCTGTTCGCCCGTCGCCTCCCGGCGCTGGTCCTCTCTCTCGCCGCGCTCGGCCTCGCCGGCTCGTTCATGTTCGAGACCAGCGTGATCACCAACGAAGCCGGCATGGCTAACCCGGTGACGGGCCTGCGCGAAGGCTACTGGCTGTGGCTGGCGAGCATGGCGAGTGCGGTGGTCGCGGCGTTCTTTGCGCGCCAGGCGCCGGTGAAGCTTTAACGATTCCGTCGTCTCGACCGGAGCGCCGAAGGCGCGCAGCGGAGAGACCTTCCCTCTGCGAACAGCTGGCCAATTGTTGCGCGAAGGTCTCTCCGCTACGCCTCGCTGCGCGAGGCTCCGGTCGAGACGACGGAAAGGGTTACCGCCCCTCAAGCTGCTTGTTGATCCACACCTGCACGGTGTTCGACTCGAGGAACTCGTGCGCGATCCTGCGTTTCGCCGGATCGCGCGCATCGCCGTCGATGATCGCGGTGATGACGTCGCATTTGTAGGGGACGGCCACGGCCTCGCCGTAGCGCAGGGACTTGTTGTGGCGGCGATGGACGTAGACGCGGGTCCAGCCCACGAGGTCGGTCACCCGCAGGCGCTCGCCGGGACCGACCGGCTCGAAGCGCGGGTCGAGGAGACGGATGTCGACGGCGCGCTCCAGCGCCGCATCGCTCTTGATGCCTTCGGGACAGTCGCCGCTGCTGCCCAGCGCGTTCAAGGTCAGCCAGACATAGACGTCGTGATCCTCGCCGCTATAGGCGCGGCCTGCGGGCGCTCGGTCCGTCGAGAGCGGCCAGGTGAAGGGCCGCCAACCGAGCCTGTCGGTCGGTCCCAGCGCCACCTGCCTCTCGGCGAACCAGGCCAGGACGGCCAGCGCCGCGACCTGCGCCACGCCGAGCAGGATGTAGTTGCGCGTCTGTCGGCTGATGGCCATCAGACGCGCTTTCTCAATGCCTCAGATCTGGTGCGCCATCGGCGGTGCCGGGATCGGCCGGACCCTCTCGTAGGCGGCGGCGGCGCGCAGGACCAGCGCGTCCCTGGCGTGGCCGCTCACGATCTGCAGGCCGATCGGCATGCCCTCGCGGTCGAGGCCGCAGGGGATGGTGGCGGCCGGCTGGCGCGTCAGGTTGAAGGTGAGGGTGAAAGGCGTCCAGCCGATGTCGACGCCGTCGCCGCCCCAGGCCGCGTTCTCGTTTACCGGGAAGGCGGTCATCGGCATGGTCGGCGTCAGCAGCAGATCGTACTTGGCCATGAACTGGTTCATGATCGCCGAGATCGTCTGGCGCTGGTGGATCGCGGTGACGACCGCCTCCTGTCCGAGGGTGGCGCCGTACTCGGCGGCCTTCACCAGGCCGGGATCCATCAGTTCGCGCTTCTCGGGGGTGAAGGTCTTGAGCAGCAGGGCGACGTTGGACTGCCAGTGCGCGTTCAGCACCTTGCGCGGATCCATGCCCATGAAGTCGGGGGAGTCCTCCACGACCTTGGCGCCCAGGGTCTTGAACACCTTGACCGCCTGCTCGACCGCCACCGCCACGTCACGGTCGATCTTCTCGCGCTCCACGAATCCGAGGTGCGGCGAATAGGCGATGCGCAGGCCCTTCACGCCCTTGTCGAAGCCCTTGAGATAGTCCTCGGCATCGTCGGGCCGGCCATACGGGTCGCGCGGATCGGGGCGGGCGATCACGTTCATCATCATCGCCGCGTCGCGCACGGTGCGCGTCATCGGGCCGATGTGCGAGAGCGTGCCCTGCGCCGAGACCGGCCACAGCGGCACGCGCGCCTGCGTGGGCTTCAGGCCGAACAGGCCGCAGAAGGAGCAGGGGATGCGGACGGAGCCCGCACCGTCGGTGCCGATGGCGAGGTTGCCCATGCCGACCGCCTCGGCCGCGGTGCCGCCGCCCGAAGAGCCGCCTGACGTGCGGCCGATCTTCCACGGATTGTGGGTGGCGCCGAACAGCTTGGAATCGGTGACGCCCTTCCAGCCGTATTCCGGCGAGGTCGTCTTGCCGAGCAGCACGGTGCCGGCCTCGCGCAGGCGCTGCGCCACCGGCGCGTCGACGTTGAAGGGCCCGTCGGGATCGGTGGCGAGGCTGCCCATGCGCGTGGGCATGCCCTTGGTCAGCACCATGTCCTTGATGGTGATCGGCACGCCGTCGATGTCGGAGAGGCGCTTGCCGCCCTTCTTCCAGCGCTTCTCCGAGGCGCGCGCCTGGCGCATCGCGGTGTCGGGATCGAGATGCTGGAAGGCATTGAGCTGGCCGTTGAAGGCGTCGATGCGCGCGAGCGCCGCCTTGGTCGCCTCGACGGGCGAGGCCTTGCGGGCCTTGAAGAGTTTCACCAGCTCGTGGGCCGGCATCATCGCAAGGTCGGCAGTCATCTACTTGGTCTCCGGAAGGACGGGGAATTTCAGGGGATGGGCGTCGGCATAGGCGGCGGCGGCGCGCAGGACGAGCGCGTCGTTGTAGTGGGCGGACACGATCTGCAGCCCGACCGGCAGTCCTTGGCGCGACAGGCCGCAGGGCACCGTCGCGGCGGGATGGCGCGTCATGTTGAAGTGCGGCGTGTAGGGCGACCACAGGGCGTTGCCCTTGCCGTCGGGGCCGGGTGGCAGGTTCTTGCCCGCCTCGAAAGGCTGGACGGCGACGGTGGGCGTGAGCAGCAGGTCGTACTTCGCGAAGAACAGGTTCCAGGCGAGGGTGAGATCGCGCCGCGTCACCTGCGCGTTCACGACGTCCTGAAGGCTGTAGCGCAGGCCGGCCTTCGCGCCGGCCAGCAGGCTGGGATCGAATTCGTCGTGCCGTGCCTCGGGGAACACCTGCAGCAGCCGCTGCAGCGCCGACAGCCAATGGATCACGAAGGCACGGCTCGCCTCGCCTGTGGAGAAGGGAGGTTCGACCTCCTCCACCGTGCAGCCCAGCGCCTCGAAGTCGCGGGCGGCCTTGGTCACCATCGCGGCGACCTCGATGTCGAGCGGATGATCGCCGAAACGCAGAGCGAAGCCGATCTTCAGCTTCTTCGGCAGCCTGGTGAGCTTCTGTGTGTAATCGATGTCGTCCGGGGGAAGCGCGTAGCCGTCGCGCGGGTCGGGCCGGGCGATGACGTTCATGAGCAGGGCGGCGTCGAGCGCGGTCCGTGCCATCGGGCCGGTGTTCGACAGGTCGCCGGTCATCGACGGCGGCCAGGCCGGCACGCGGCCGAAGGTGGCCTTGAGGCCGACCAGCCCGCAGAAGCTCGCGGGGAGGCGCACCGAGCCGCCACCGTCGGTGCCGATGGCGATCGGGCCGAGGCCCGCTGCAACGGCGGCGCCGGCGCCGCCCGAGGAGCCGCCCGGCGTCATGCCGGTGTTCCACGGATTGCGTGTGATGCCGTGCAGGGGCGAATGGGTCACGCCCTTGTGGCCGTACTCCGAGCTGGTGCTCTGCGCGAACACGAGGGCGCCGGCCTCGCGCAGCCGCGCCACCGCCGGCGCATCGGCATCGACGGGCGTCTTGTCGGTGAGCCTGCTGCCCATCGAGGCGGGCCAGCCCTTGACCCGCACGAGTTCCTTGATCGAGACCGGCACGCCGTCGAGCGGCGAGAGCGGCTCGCCCTTCTTCCAGCGCTTCTCCGAAGCGCGCGCCGCGGCCAGAGCCGCTTTCGCATCGACATGGCAGAGTGCGTTGATCGTCGCGGAGAGCCGGTCGGCGCGCGCCAGCACGGCCTTCATCGTCTCGACGGGCGAGGCCTTGCCCTTGGCGTACAGCCTGCCGAGCCGGGCGGCGCTCGCCTGTGTGAGATCCATCGTCATGCCGCTTCTCCCGTCCTTGCCGCCGCGGCCCGGTACTGGCGGGCGAGCTGCTCGGCCTGGTACTCGGCGGCAAGCGCCTGTTCGGTGCGGCCGAGCCGGCGATAGAGCGCCGCCAGCGCGCGCTTGGTCGCGGCCACGCCGGGCCGTTCGCGCTCGTCGGCCTGCAGGATCGCCAGTGCCGCGTCATTCCAGCCGGCCCGGCTCAGCGCATCGAGATGAATGGCGCCGAACAGCGCGCGCTGCGCGATCGATCCGCCGAGGCAGCGCAGGTGCGGCATCGCCCGGCCCATCAGCCGCGCCGCCGTCGCCATGTCGCCCGCGGCATGCGCGGCCAGGCCATGCGCCAGCGGCACCACGCAATCGGCCCAGAGCTCGCGCTCGAAGGGCTTCGCGCGTTCGGCGCGATCCTCGAGGCTGGCCAGCATCTCGGTGACGGCGCTGCGCTCGCCGGCCCGCGCCAGCCCGTACAGATAGTGTACGTCGTGGAAGGCGGAGAGATGCTCGTGCAGGCGGGGCTTCAGGTAGAGCGCCAGGTCGGCCCAGCGCGTGCCTACGTCGACGCCGCGCAGTTCGAGCCGCGCCAGCAGCGACACGGCGTTCGCCTGGTCCTCGCAGAACTCCTTCCAGACGCCCCAGACGCGCTCGTCGTGGAGCGCCAGCGCCTCGTCGGTGCGGTCGAGATCGATCAGGAACAGGGCGAGGTGCCACCAGTTGTGGGTCTGCATGAACGAGTTGCAGTCGCTCCAGGTGTCCGACACCGAGTTGAGGAAGGCGACGCCCTCGAGCATGCGGCCGCGCGCTTCCAGGCAATGGGCGATGGCGTGATGCGCCCACGGGTCGTTGCGGTCGAGGGCCAGTCCCTTGCGCGCCGCCGCTTCGGCCTCGTCGAGGCGATTGCACTCTTCGAGTCCGAACGCATACATGCCCCAGACGAATCGATTGTCCGGGTTGGCGGCGAGCAGCTTCTCGCCGACATCGAGCAGCGTCTCGGCCTCGCCGCGGTTGAAGGCGAGGAGCTGCGCCAGCTTGCCGGCCAGCAGGTCGCGTGGCCATTCGTCCACGATCCTGCGGAACTGCTGCAGGCTGCGATCGGTATCGCCTTCGACCCAGAATTCGATGGCGCCGAGCCACGCGAACTCGCGACGGCTCGCGCCCGCCGTCATCTTCTGCGCGCGCGCGAGGTGGCGCGTCGCGGCGGCATGCCCCTCGGGCGAATACATCGAGAGGAAGAGGCTGGCCGCCACCAGCGGCGGCATCGGGCACCTCTGTTCGGCCTCGGCGGCGGCGATGAAGTCGGCGAACCGCTTGCCGAAGCCCAGCCACTCCTGCCTGACGAAATCCAGCGCGGCGACCGCGCGCTCGTCGGCATTGCCCAGCTCCAGCCCTTGCCCGTCCCTCTGCACGCTGTCCTCGCGAATCTGCACGGTGCGACCTTCGCATGCCCTGCCTCCACTGGTCGAGGGGCTAGCTCTTCCGCGGTCTCTCGCAGATACTCCGCGACCAACGACGAGAAGACACCAAGGGAGGAAAACCATGAAGCGTCGCCATCTGCTGGGGGCCGCCGCAGCGCTCACGCTCGCGCCGGGCATCGCGCGTGCCCAGACATTTCCCGACAAGCCGATTCGCCTCGTGGTGCCTTACGCGCCGGGCGGTGCGACCGACACCTCTGCGCGCATCGCGGCCGAGTATCTGACGACCAAGTTCGGGCAGCAGGTGCTGGTCGAGAACAAGCCGGGCGGGGGCACGATCATCGCCACCGAGATCGTCGCCAAGGCCAAGCCCGACGGCTACACGATCCTCCTGGCGGCGGCTCCTGTCGCCACCAACACCTCATTCGGCCTCAAGCTGCCCTACGATCCGGTGAAGGATCTGGCCCCGGTCTGCAGCTATGTCGACATGCCGCTGCTGCTCGCCTGCAATCCCAGCGCCCCCTACAAGACGATGGCCGAGTTCATCGCCTGGGCGAAGACGCAGACCTCGCCGATACCCTATGCCTCGGCCGGCAATGCGAGCATGCCCCATCTGTGGGGCGAGCAGCTCAGGATGGAGACGGGAATCAAGCTCGAGCATATCGGCTACAAGGGAAGCGCCGACGCGCTGAAGGACGTGCTTGGTGGCCACGTCATGCTGTTCTCCGACACGCTTCTGCCGGGCGGCCTCGCGGTGAAGGACGGAAGGCTGCGCGGCCTGGTCGTCGCGGCCGCCAAGCGCGTGCCCATGCTTCCCGACGTGCCGACGGTGGCCGAGGCCGGCCTGCCCGCGAACCTGACGGGTGCGGTGTTCTTCGGCGTCATGGCGACCGGCGGCACGCCCGAGCCGGTCATCGCCAAGCTGAATGCCGCCTTCAACGAGGTGCTCACCGATCCGGTGACGTCGAAGAAGCTGGTCGATCTCGGCTTTGTTCTGGTGGGCGGCGGTGCCGCCGACTATGGCAAGCGCCTCGCCGCCGAGACGGAGAAGTGGCGCAAGGTCATCCAGGAAGCGAAGATCTCTCCGCCGGCGTAAGCGCGGTGCGCAACTAGCACCGTGCGGGCTCTCGGGGCTGACTACAGCCCCTGCCGCCCGCCTCGCCGAAGTCGATTACGACTTCGGCGACCCCCCAAGGAAGCAGAAGATGGTGCCGGTCTTGTTCGCGCAGATGTGGCTGCGACCGTCGGGGGCGAGTTCATTCAGGACGGTCTTCGGCGGCACCGCCACCCAGCGGCCGTCGAGCAGTGCGTACCAGGTGCCATCGTCCTTCTGATAGGCGCGTGTCGGCCGGCAGTCGCCTTCGACGCCGTTGATCGTGCCCGTGCAGCAGGAGGCATTGGAGCCCGGCCGCTTGAGCTTTTCGTACCAGTCGTGATTCTCGGCATGGCCATGGCCGTGATGGCCGTCCTGCGCCATCGCGGACGGGCCGGCGAAGATCGCTGCCAGCGCGACGACGAGGAGGACACGGGGCATGAGGGCCGCCACCTTTCGCTGTGTCGGCCGAGCCGGCAACGCATTCGAGGAGGCCTGCCGTCGCTCAGCCTGAACCGTTGGACGGAGCGTACATCATCCGCAGCCCGGCGACGATGGGCATGAACGCCGGATCGTCGGCCGACAGCATGCCGTGACGCACGAAGAAGTCGATCAGCACCAGATTGCAGTTGTACTTGAACTCGATCGTGTCACGAACCGTCTCGAACACGCGTCGTATCGGCCAGAGCTCGAACGAATGCACCTCGCCGTCGTTTGCCCGAGGCGTGAAATCCGCCGGCAGTTCGAGATCGAAGCACGTCATCACGTCGGGCTTCAGCTGCTGGCCGGACTGGTTCCAGTAGGCGACCAGACTCACGGCCTTCGCCTGGCGCGCGAGCTCGGGCGGGATCGAGGCTTCCTCGCCGCATTCCTTCACCAGGTTCTCGTGCAGCCCGAGCCCCGCGGGCTGGCCTCCTGCCACGGTATTGTCGAGCTGGCCGGGGAAGGTGGGCTTCTCGTAGGAGCGGCGGGGCACCCAGATGTGCAGCCCGTCGGCGCGGCGCACATAGCCGGTCATGTGCGGGCCGCCCGCGCGCACGCCGAACCACGGTACGGCCGATCGCTCCATTTCCATCAGGAACGGGGCGCCGTCGTGCGGGGCCACGGCGTAGCTCTCCTCCCGCCACAGCCCGTTGAAATGGCCGGCCGCGCGCAGGGTCAGCAGGAACGCATGGACTTCCGCGGTGCGCTTCTCCGGCGTGTCGAGGCGGGGATCGAGATGCCAAGCACCGGCGCGGCGCTGGAACAGCCCGGAGCCCCGCACCGCGTCCGCCGCGAAGTCGCGATGGACGAATCCGGCCCGGTGCCCGCCCACGAACCACGGCTCGAACTGGGCGAGGTCGGCGTTGTTGCAGCGGCGGATATGGTCGAGGAAGGACATGGGGCGGGGAGATAGCATAGAGTGCGGCCGATGACCGAAGACGAACTTCAGGCGCTTCTCGAGAAGACGCTGCCGCCGGCCGACCGTCACGATGTGTTCGTCGAAGAATGCCAGGACCAGGACGTGCGGCTGCGCTTTTCTCCGGCGGCCGGGGAAGGCTGGACGACGGCGGCGCTGCTGTCGCTGGTCGACACCTCGCTGCGCGCCGCTTCGGGCGTGCAAGCGCGCGTGTCGCATCTCAACGTGACGGTGCTGCGGCCCGCGCAGGCCGCCGACGTGATCGCGCTGTCGCGCGTCATCCGTCGCGACGGCGACCGGATCCATGCCGAGACCTGGCTGTTCAGCCATGCCGTCGTCGAGCCGATGCTGCACGCGACGGCGACGCTGCTCGGAAGGCTCTAGATCGTTCTTCCCGCCTTGAGTTGACGCGGGAAGCTGCCTAAACTTCGCCATGATCGCCAAACAGCCGCTTACACGTTTGCGCTCGTTGGCGCTGACGGCGGCGCTGTTCGCGATCACCCTTGCAATCTTCCAGCCCCTTTCCCACGCCGTCATGCTGCGGATGGGCGGGCTCGAAGCCGCCACGGCGCTGTGGGGCGCTCTCTGCCAACCCAATGGCGAAAAGGGCGAGGGCGAGTCGCAGGGACCAGCAAATGCCAAGGTCCACGATTGCTGCTTCGGACTGACCCACGCACCGGCGCAGGTGCTGCCCTCCGGCGCGTCGGTCGAAGTCGATCCCGTCGAGGCGCCGCAGCGGATCCACACCGCGCACCATCATCCCTCCACCGGGACCATCCGCGACGGGCCCAACCAGCCCCGCGCCCCTCCGCTCCTGAACGACTGACTTCGATCCGTGCCGCGCGCGCGCCCGTTGGCGCGCGTGCAGTGTCGCGTCAGCCATCCAAGGAAGCGCTCATGCCGGCGTTCCCAGGGCGATCACGATCGCTCCTGTGAGGCCTGCCGCCTGATCCGCCGCCCTCCCGACCACCGATCGTTCCCGAGCCGCGGGCCAAGTCCGTGCGCGCTCATCCATCCGTCAATTGCAAGGTAACCTTCCATGCCCCGCAGCGCGATGCGCCGCCCTACGAGACGCCAACGCCTCTCGGTCCGTCCTCTTCTCTTGCCTGGCCTCATGATCCTCTCGATGCCGGCGCTTGGGCAGACGGTCCAACAACCCGCCACGCCACCCGTGGAGTTTCCGCCCGTGCTCGTCCAGGGCACGGGCGTGCCGGTGGAAAATACGACAGCCGGTCCGGTCCAGGGGTTCCGCGCGCTCACGGCCAAGTCCTCCACCAGGACCTCGACCCCGATCGAGCAGTTGCCGCAGAACATCAACGTCATCACGCGGTCGCTGATCGACAGCCAGCTTTCGCTTACGCTCAGCGATGCGGTCCGGAACGCCAGCAACGTGCAGCCCGTCGACACACGGATGATCGGCAATGTCGAGCAGACCCCGGTGAAGATCAGAGGGTTCGGCGCGGAGCTCTGGACCGACGGCTTTGCCGGCAACCTGTTCATCGCGGGCGACCGCGACGGGCTGGTGAACGTCGAGCGCGTCGAGGTCCTGAAGGGCCCCAGCGCGGTGGTCTATGGCGGCGGCGCCGGCGCGCCGGTCGGCGGCGTGCTCAACGTCGTCTCGAAGATGCCGACCGACACGGCGAAGTATCAGTTCGGCACGACGTTCGGCAGCTACTGGTACGCCAATCCCTATATCGACGTGAACCAGCCCCTGAACGACGAGAAGACGGTGCTGTTTCGCCTCACCTCCGAGTACACCGGCAGCAGCAGCTTCATCGACGTTCTCAATTCCCGCCGCTTCAGCGTCAACCCGACGCTGACGCTGACCAACAAGACCGACACGACCCTGACGCTCCAGGGCTTCGTGTCGCAAGCCTACCAGCAGGCCTACCCCGGCCTGCCGGTCAGCGGCACGGTCACCGGCGCCTATACCGTCGACCGCAGCCTGTACTTCGGCGATCCCAACATCATGCCGAGCTACTCGAAGATGTATGGCGTGACCGGAACGCTGGACCATCGCATCGACGATGTCTGGTCGGTCAACGTCAAGGCGCGGTGGAGCCGGTCGGAGATGCAGCAGAATTCCCAGAGCGCCTTCCTCGATGCCACGGGCACCGGGGGGACGCCGCTGTTTCCGCCGTCGACGTTCGACGTCAACAACATCGAGGTCTACGACCAGCAGCAGGAGTTCAGCATCAACCCGACGGTGCAGGCGAAGTTCTCGACCGAGTCGACGAAGAACACGCTGCTGATCGGTGGCGATTTCAGCCGCGTCACCGACTGGGGTTTCATGAACGTCGACACCAACGGCAACTTCTGCTTTCTCATCGGGTTCGGCTGCACGCCCTCCCTCGTGAACCTGCAGAACCCGGCATTCACGACGCCCTACACCTTTCCGGTGCCGGGACGCGGGGAAGGGGTCTCGTTCTTCAACTTCAACAACACGTACCTGACGACGGGCTTCTACGCGCAGCTGCAGTCGACGATCAACGAGCGCTTCCATGTGCTCGCCGGGGCCCGCGTGGCGTCGATCGATATCACCTACAACGAGTTCGCCAGCGGTTCGATGGTGACGCGCGTGACCCAGGCGACCCGGCTGCTGCCCCGCGCCGGCATCGTCGTCGATCTGGTCAAGGGATTGTCCGTGTACGGCAGCTACTCCCAGGGCATGAAGTGGGTGCCGTTCTCGCAGACATTCGCCCAGCCGGCGCCGGAGTTCTCGACCCAGTACGAGGCCGGCGTGAAGCTCAACATCAACGATGTCTTCACCGGCACCATGGCGCTGTTCCAGATCGAGCGCACGAACGTCCCGGTGCGGCTGACCGCCCTTTCCGCCACGCTCTCCCAGCAGACGTCGCGCGGCTTCGAGGCCGACTTCCTCTACCAGCCCAATCGCAACTGGAGCGTGCTGGCGAGCTACGGCTACACGAGTGCCTTCTTCGCCGACCCCGCCGGGCCCGGCATTCCGGCGGGCTACCGGCTGCCTTTCGTCCCGGAACACTCCGGCCGCTTCTGGCTGAACTACCAGTTCGACGAGAGCGTGGCGCCGGGGCTCAGCCTGGGCGCCGGCATCTACGCCGCCTCCAACCAGTATGTGGATGCGGCCAATCTCTGGCAGACCGCCGGCTACTACACGGTCGATGCCAAGATCGGATACGAGACCGACAGGATCAGGGCCGTCGTTTCGGCCAAGAACCTGACGAACAACCAGTACTTCGTGCCGTACAGCTGGCTCGGCGGCCAGGTCGCACCGGGAGCGCCGCTCTCGGTCTATGGCCAGTTCGCCTTCAAATTCTGACGGGAAGGTCGCCATGTCACTGACACGACGTCAATTCTCCGCCGCGGCCGCCACGGCCGCGGCGGCCCTGCAGTTGCCGGGAGAGGCCCGGGCCCAGCAGACGGGCGGCAGCGGGCCGTCCACCACGGCAGGCCAGAAGGAGGCGGGTCACGACATGTCCTCCATGCCCGCCCACTGGATGGGATCGGAGAAGATCGCCTTTCTGATCTATCCGCAGTTCACGGCACTCGACATGGTGGGTCCGCATCACATGCTGACCAGCCTGATGGGGGCGACGGTCAATCTCGTCGCCAGGACGCGCGACCCGGTGCAGAGCGACACCGGGCTGACCGTTGTGCCGTCCATGAGCTTCGCCGAATGCCCGGCCGACCTCGACATCATCTGCGTTCCCGGCGGTTCGCGCGGGACGCTCGCGGCGATGGAAGACGAGGCGACGATGCTCTTCCTCAAGGATCGCGGGAGTCGCGCGAAATACGTCACCTCGGTCTGCACCGGCTCGCTTCTCCTGGGTGCGGCCGGACTGCTCGATGGCTACAGGGCGACGTCGCACTGGGCCACCAAGGCGCTGCTGCCGATCTTCGGCGCCACGCCCGCGGACGGCAGGGTCGTCGGCGACCGCAACAGGATCACGGGCGGGGGCGTGACGGCCGGTATCGATTTCGGCCTCGCCATCGTCGGTCGTCTCCGGGATCGCCAGTATGCCGAGGGTGTCCAACTCATTGCGGAGTACGATCCCAGGCCGCCCTACTCGGCGGGCACGCCCGAGCGGGCTCCGGCCGAGGTCACGGCGCTGATCGAAGGGATGTTCACCGAATTCGTGGCTGACGCCGACAGGGTGGGTCGAGCGGCCTTCGCCAGGTTCGGACGCGGGTGATGCGGTAGCGTCGAGGGCGCGCGACTCCCGAGGGCAATGCCTCCCGTTGCGTCAGATGCCGTCGCGCGCCTGGCGGGGGGAGAGGCCGAACCGGCGCCTGAAGGCCGTGGCGAAGTTGGCCGCGCTCGAGTAGCCGGCTTCATAGGCGGCCTGCGCGACGCTGATGCCTTCGCGCTCCAGCAGGCGCCGGGACCTGTCGAGCCGATGCGACCTCACATACTCGAATATGGCGATGCCGTGCACAGCGGCGAACTGGCGTTGCAGCGTGCGCGTGCTCACGCCTGCCTCCTGCGCGAGTTCGGCGAGCGAGGGTGTCTCGCGGGCCGAATGATCCAGCCTTTCGCGGACCGCCCACATCCGCCGGTGGTCGCCCGGACGGGCGCCGCTCCCGGCGGGATGATTCGAGTCGACCAGAAGCGAGAGAGACTCCAGGACGATGTCGATCGCGCGGCTTTCCAGGTAGAGCTTCTGCAATCCACCCGCATAGAGTGGTGTCCCGAGGACCCGGTCGGCCAATCCGACGAGTCTCGCCGACGGGCTCCAATGAGACTGCCACCTGTGCCGGCGCGCGAGCGATATCATCGAGGCGTTGTCCGCGCCGCTGCCGTCGAGGATGCTTGCTTCCAGCCATTCCGGCGACGCCATGACGTTGACCATGCGCGCATGGTCGCCCCGCACCGCATGCTTCTGCCAGAGATCCGCTTCCGAGAGCACGAAGGTGGTGGCGCTCGGTCCGGCGCCGCTGGCGAGCGCTTTCCCGCCAAGGGTCGCCTGCCAGCCGCCACTGAGGACGATCGAGAAGTTGAGGCTTGGGTTCTTTTCCATCCGCGTCGTCACGGTGTGTTCGTACCGGGCGTCGGAGGCGTGAACGAGGAGGCCGGGCCGTACCTCGCGCAGGTCGAACTTGCCTGCGGCCACCGTCGCCGTTGCTGGGAGTGCCGCACCCATCGCCCGATAGTCGCTTCCGACCAATCGGGAAAGCGTGACGAGATCCTCGTGCCGGATCTTCGAGTGTTGGGACCCGTTTGCTGACGGAGGCAAGGTCATGGCCGCACCTTATGCCCCGGGTGGCGCCCGCTCAAACACCTTTGGCGGGCTCTCAATCGTCTGGACTCTGGAGTGCCGTCGCAATGCCATGGTCTAGTGCGCCACCTCCGATGCGCGCGACCGTTTCCCGACACTGCGGATGACCGCTCCCGGCCCTTCGATCGGGCGGGCGACGGTCCTGTTTGCCGCGCTGTTCGCCATCACGCTCAATGCCTTCCTGCCCCTGGCGCATGCCGTCTCGATGCGGATCGCGTGGAGCGGCGAGATCGCCGCCGATGGACTGGCGCCGCGCGCGCTGTGGCCGGTGCTTTGTCACGCGATGGACAAGACGGATGCCGACAGCGGCATCCCCGCACCATCTGCCGGCAAGGGGCATGAATGCTGTCTCGGCTTCCCGAACACGTGGATGCTGGTCGATGACGGCGGGCTTGGCCCGCGCATCGACCGTCTCCTCGCGGAAGCGGGCGTGCCTGTCGTCTCGCGCTACTTTTCCTCGTCGGGCATCCGCGGCGATCCCCTCCAGCCGCGTGCTCCTCCCTTCCTCGACTGAACCCGAACCGGCGCGGGTGGCCTCTCGCCCGCGCATCGTCGCTTCATTCGAAGGAAGACATCATGTCCAGGATTCTCAAGACGACGGCGGTCGCCCTCGCCGGGCTCGCGATCGTGCCGGCCCTTGCGCGCGCCCAGACGGCCCCCGGCCCGATGCAATCGCCGGCCACGCCGCCCGCGCCCGTGGCAACAGGCGCCGGCACCGAACTCAGGCTGGCGCCCGTCGTGGTCAGCGCCACGCGCAGCGAGCGCACGCTGACCGACCAGCCGATGAGCGTCACCGTCATGGACAAGGCGGAGATCGAACAGGTGCCCGCACAGTCGCTCGATGACGTTCTGCGCACCGTGCCCGGCATCAACCTGCCCCTGACGGCGAGCTACCAGGTCCATCCGACGGCGAACTTCATTTCCATGCGCGGCCTTGGCGGCGGCCATCATATCGTGCGCGCCCTCGTCATGCTCGACGGCATTCCGATCAACGATCCGTTCTTCGGCTACGTACAATGGAACCGCGTGCCCATGGAGAACATCGAGCGCGTCGAGGTCGTGCGCGGCGCCGGCGCGTCCCTGTGGGGCAATTACGCGATGGGCGGTGTGATCAACATCGTGACACGCAAGCCCGGCAAGTCGGACAAGGCGTCGGTCGGTGCATCGGGCGGCGGCGGCAGCTACGGCACATATCGCGGCGACGGCTTCGCCGACGTCGTGCTCTCCGACAGCGTGTCGATGCGGGCGAACTTCGACGCCTGGGGCACCGCCGGCTTCAACCAGATCCAGCCCGCCTACGGTCCGATCTACGTCCCGACCTCGTTCAACGCCCTGAACGGGCAGGCCTCGGTCTATGTCAATCCGGATCCCACCCTCACGGCCAATTTTCGCGTGAACGTGCACAGCAACAACCAGGTGCTGATGATCCCGGTACAGACCAACAACCAGCAGATCTACGATCTCGCAGGCTCCCTGACGAAGAAGTTCGGCGACTACGATCTCACGGTGACGGCGTTCCACGAGCAGAGCCGGTTCCAGACCAGCAACGCGGCGACGCCGTTCGGCTTCCAGACGGGGCAGGCCGCCTACCTGCAGAACCAGCACACCACGCCGGTCTTCAGCACGGGCGGCTCGCTCCAGCTGTCGACCCGCGTCAACGACGTGATCCGGCTGATCAGCGTCGGCGCCGACTTCCAGTGGATCTCGGGCATGGACTCCGCCCTGATCTTCAACCAGGCGGGCGCCCTCACTCAGCAGTACTCGGGGGGCGGCAAGCAGCAGTTCATCGGTGCCTTTGCCCAGGTCGAGGTCGCTCCGGTCAAGGACTTCCAGGTCCTCATGAGCGGCCGTCTGCAGACCTTCCTGAACTATGACGGCTACGATGGCGCGCCGGGTGGGGCGGGCCTGGTGTCGAGCACCGCGGCGACCAGCTTCGACCCGCGTCTGTCGATGCAATGGAACGTGACGCCGAACGTCAGCGTGCGCGGCGCCGGCTATACCGCCTTCCGCGCGCCGACACTCGACAATCTCTACCGCTCGTTCAGCGTGCCCGCCGGCATCTTTCTGCCCAATGCCCAGCTCACGCCCGAGAAGCTGTGGGGCTTCGAGGCCGGTTTCGACGTGAACTGGGGCCCGGTGACCGGCCAGTTCACGGCCTACTATCAGCAGGTCAGCAACCTGATCACGACCCGCAACCTCGGCTTCGGGCAGCTTCCGCCGGGCTTCTTCTTCGGAACGCAGCAGATCAACGCCGGCAAGGCGGTCGTGCAGGGCATCGAGGCGCAACTCGGCTGGCAGATCGCACCGGGGTGGAAGGCCGAAGCCAACTACACGACGGTGAGTTCGAAGATCGTCGAGAACCAGTACGATCCGCTCAGCATCGGCCGCCAGCAGGCCGGCATTCCGACGCAGCAGGCGGCGGCCACCCTGTCGTACAGCGATCCGCGCGGCTGGCGTGCCATGGCGCGTTTCCGCTGGATCGGCCAGTCGTGGGGCGACAATGACAATACCCTGCCGCTCAACAGCTTCACCGTGACCGACCTGTCGGCAGGGTACAACTTCCAGGGCAAGGCCGAAGTGTTCGTGAACGTCCAGAACCTGTTCAATCAGTACTACATCGCCGACAATTCGGGCCTCAATCCACCGCTCCAGGGCACGCCCTTCAGCATCTTCGCCGGTCTGAAGGCGAAGTTCTGACGGTGACGTGCCGTCCGCTGCCCGGACTGGAACGTCTGTTGATGCATTGCAGGAAGCCTGCCTGATATCATGGCCTCCGGCGCGACGGGTCGCGAAGCGGAGGAGTGTGAGATGCAGCGTGTCACCCTGTCGGTCGACGACGATCTCCTGGCGACCCTCGATCGCCACATGAAGAAGCACCGCTACGCCAGCCGCTCCGAGGCGTTGCGCGACATCCTGCGCGAGGTGGCGGCGCGCGAGGCGCTGGAGGTGAAGCCCGGGGCCAAGGAGGAGGGCTTCTGCATCGCCACGCTCGCCTATGTCTACGACCACGAGACGCGCGACCTCGGCCGGCGGCTGACCCAGGCGCAGCACAGGCATCACGACCTGCAGGTGGCGACCCTGCACGTCCATCTCGACCACGAGTCCTGCCTCGAAGTGTCGGTGCTGCGTGGCCCGGTGAAGGACGTGCGCGCCATGGCCGACGACACGGTCAGCCAGCGCGGCGTGCGCCATGGGCAACTCCATCTCGTGCCGGCCGAACTCGACCACAAGCGCCACGGTCACGGCGGACGCGGCGATCACGACCATATTCACGCCTGACGCCTGTCTCTTGCCGAGTCGGGCTGCGGCGGCATTGTCGTGCGTGCGGGACCGGCGTAAGAACAATCATGAAAATCCGCATATTCCTCGCCGTGTTCCTGGCGGGAGTCGTTCTTTCGACCCTCTCTGCGCGGGCCCAGGTCGCCGTGGTGGCCGTGGCCGGCGATCCCGGCCACCTCAATCCGGCGATCTCGACGGCAGGGCCGCTGCATGCCGTGGCCGATTCGATCTTCAACGGGCTGGTCGCGCTCGACCGCGAGGGCAACGCGCAACCCGATCTCGCCACGTCCTGGACGGTCTCGCCCGACGGTCGTGAGGTCCGCTTCACCCTGGCCCCCGGGGTCAAGTGGCACGACGGCAAGCCGTTCTCGGCCGAGGACGTGAAGTTCACCTTCGAGGAGGTGCTGTTTCGCTTTCACGCCCGCACGCGGGCCGGTCTGGCTCCGGCCGTCGACTCCGTCGACGCGCCGGATGCCGGCACGGTCGTGTTCCGGCTGAAGCAACCGCACCCCGCGCTGCTGAAGCAGTTGAACGTGACCGAGGCGCCGATCCTGCCGCGACATCTCTATGCCGGGTCGGATCCAAACCGGAACGAGGCCAACGCCCGGCCGGTCGGCACCGGCGCCTTTCGTTTCGAGAGCTACAAGCGCGACGACAGCGTCGTGCTGGTGCGCAACGATAACTACTTCAAGCCCGGCCTCCCGAAGCTCGAGCGCCTGGTGTTCCGCGTCATCCCCGAGGCCAACACGCAGGTCGCGGCGCTGGCCAACCGCGAGGTCGACTATCTCGGCCGCGTGGCTCCCTCCGACGTGGCCCGTCTCAAGGACAAGGCGACCCTCGTCGATACAACGTCGGGACCCGGCGGCGCCAACTGCGTCATGACTCTGGCCTTCAATCTGCAGCGGCCCACGCTGGCGGCACTGCCGGTCCGGCAGGCCTTCGCCCATGCGCTGAACCGCCGGCAGATGCTGGAACTCGTGCAGTTCGGTCAGGGCCGCGTCGCCGAGGCGCCGATCCATTCCGCCATCGAGTGGGCCACGCTGCCCGGCGCGCTGCAGGCCTACGATCTCGATCCGGCCAGGGCCAATGCGCTGCTCGACCAGGCCGGCCTGCCGCGCGGCGCAGGCGGCGAGCGGGCGACGCTCGACCTGCTGATGTTCCCGGCCTTCGCCCGCTATGCCGAACTGATGCGCCAGCAGCTTGCGGCCGTCGGCATCGCGCTGCGCCTGAAGCCGCTCGACCCGGCGGCCTTCGCCACGTCGGTCTTCACCCAGCGCGATTTCGACCTGGCGCTGATCTCCTATTGCAACGGCGTCGATCCCGAGATCGGCGTGCGCCGCATGTATCATTCGACCGCCATCGGTAACGTTCCCTTCTCGAACGCGGCCGCCTATCGCAATGCCGATGTCGACCGGCTGTTCGACCGGGCCGGTTCCTCGACCGACACGGCGGCGCGCGGCGAGGCCTATCGGGAGATGGAACGCATCGTGGCGCGCGATCTCCCGTACTGGTGGCTGGTCGAGACCGACTTCACCTCGGCCTGGCGCGGCGACTTCGCCGACTTTGCGCCGTGGAGCGGGCAGTTCGCCGAGCGGGCGTTCCAGAAGCGTTGATGCCGGTCGCGCGTCTGGCCTGGGCGATCGGCACGGTCTGGCTGGCCGCGAGCCTGGCCTTCCTGCTGATCCATCTGGCGCCCGGCGGACCCGCCATCGCACTGGGCGGTGACTCGGGCGCGCCCGGATACCTGGAGGACGTCGCGCGTCTCTACGGTCTCGACCGCCCGCTGCCCGAGATCTACCTGGACTGGCTGGCACGGGTGGCCACCGGAGATCTCGGCCATTCGTATCGCAGCGGGCAATCGGTGCTGAGCCTCATCCTGGAGCGTCTGCCGGTCACTCTGGCCCTGGTCGCCCCGGCCGTCGTGCTCTCGGCGATCGTCGGCACGCTCCTGGGACTCGTTCGCACGGGACGTGGCTTCGCCGCCTCGATGGCCGCGCTGCATGCGGTGCCGGGCTACCTGGTCGGACAGGCGCTCGTCCTGGTGTTTGCGCTGGGGCTCGGGATTCTCCCGGTGCAGGGTCTTCTCGATGGGCGCGGCGCGGACGGTGGCGGCATCGCGCGGCTGCTCGACATGGCGCGTCACCTCGTGCTGCCCGTCCTTGCCCTCACGCTGCACAACCTGACCTTCGTGGCCCTGCTGACGCGCACGCGCGTGATGGCCGAGATGGAACGCCCCTACGCCGTGACGGCCGCGGCAAAGGGCGTCGCGCCGGCTCTCGTTCGCCGCCGCCATGCGCTGCCCAATGCGATGCTCGGTCTCGTCTCGCTGTTCGGATCGCGTCTGGGAGGCTTCGTGGCGGGCGCGGTGACCATCGAGGTCCTGTTCGCGCTGCCCGGTCTTGGCCGGCTGGCGGTGACGTCGGCCATCGCGCGCGATCATCCGGTGGTGATCGGGCTCGTGCTGTTCACGACCGCCATCGTGGTGACGACCAATCTGGTGGTGGATCTCGCCTTCCGCAGGCTCGATCCGCGGGTCGGAGAAGCCGTTTGAGCCGGCACGCGGGAACCATCGCCGGTGCGATCGTCGGGCTGCTGTATCTCGGCTGCCTGTTCCTCGCCCCGTCGGGCGCGCTCCAGTCGCTACCCATGAGCGGTCCGTTCCTGCCGCCATCCTTGGCGCATCCCCTGGGCACCGACGATCTCGGCCGCGACATGCTGGCGGCGCTGGCGCAGGGCGGCCGCACCTCGCTGATGGTCGCGACGGTGACGGCCCTGCTGGCGGTCGGCCTTGGCATGGCGATCGGCATGGCGGCCGGACTGGGCGCGCCGTGGCTCGACGACCTGCTGATGCGGACGGCCGACATGGTGCTCAGCCTGCCCGCGCTGCTCGTGGCCATCCTCATGGCCTCGCTGTTCGGCGGCTCGTCGCTCAATCTCGCGCTGGTGCTCGGCCTCAGCCGGTGGCCGACGATCGCCCGGATCGTGCGGGCGGAGACCCTGTCGTTGCGGCACAGCGACTTCGTCAGATCGTCGGTTGCCGTCGGCACCCGCCCAATCGCCATTGCGTTCCGGCACATCCTGCCGCACGTGTGTCCCACGGCACTGACCGCGACGGGCATCGTGTTCGGCGGCGCCATCCTGGCCGAGGCGGCCCTTGCCTTCGTCGGTCTCGGCGATCCCTCCCTGACGAGCTGGGGACAGCTGATCGCGGCCGGCTACACCTTCTTCGATCGCGTCTGGTGGATGTGGGCCTTTCCCGCCCTCGCTCTCTGCGGAGCGTCGGCCCTGGTGGCTGTGGCAGCCAGCCGCGAGTGACGTGCGCTAAGCCGCTTCCTTCCACGCCTTGTCGACCACGGACACCACGTCGCGCATGATCTGCGTGAGGTCGAAGTCCTTCGGGGTGTAGACGCGCGACACGCCGGCGGCGATCAGGGCCTCGGCGTCGGCCGGCGGGATGATGCCGCCGACCACCACCGGCACGTCGCCGATGCCGGCCTCGCGCATTCCCTTCAGCACGTCGCCGACCAGCGAGACGTGGCCGCCGGACAGGATCGACAGGCCGACGACGTGCACGCTCTCCTCGAGCGCGGCATTGACGATGCGCTCCGGCGTGAGGCGGATGCCCTCGTAGACCACTTCCATGCCGCAGTCGCGGGCGCGCACGGCGATCTGCTCGGCGCCGTTGGAATGGCCGTCGAGGCCGGGCTTGCCGACCAGCATCTTGATGCGGCGGCCGAGCCGGCGCGACACCGCCTCGACCTCGCGCCGCGTCGCTTCGAGGCGGCCGTCGGTGACGCCGGCGGCACGCGCCACGCCGGTGGGGGCGCGGTATTCGCCGAACACGCTGCGCAGCGCATCGGTCCATTCTCCCGTCGTGACACCGGCCTTGGCGCAGTCGATCGAGGCCGGCATGACGTTGCGATCTTCCTTCGTTGCGGCTACGAGTTCGGCCAGTGCCGCCTTCACCGCCGCCTGGTCACGCGTCGCCCGCCACGCCTGGAGCCGCTCGATCTGGCCGCGCTCGACCGAATCGTCGACCGTCAGGATCGATTCCTGCCCGCCACCCAGCGGCGAGGGTGCGCCCTCGGTATAGGCGTTGACGCCGACCACGGTCTGCTCGCCCGATTCGATGGCGGCGAGACGCTTGAGGTTGGATTCGACAAGGCGCTGCTTCATGTAGGCCGCCTCGATGGCCGCGACCGCGCCGCCCATGTCGGCAATGCGGCCCATCTCCGCCAGCGCCTCCTGCTTCAGCGACTCGACGCGGGCTGCAATCTCCTTGCTGCCGTCGAAGATGTCGCCGTACTCGAGCAGGTCGGTCTCGAAGGCCACGATCTGCTGCAGGCGCAGCGACCATTGCTGGTCCCACGGCCGCGGCAGGCCCAGCGCCTCGTTCCAGGCCGGGAGCTGCACCGAACGCGCGCGGGCGTTCTTGCTCATCACCACCGCCAGCATCTCGAGCAGGATGCGGTAGACGTTGTTCTCGGGCTGCTGCTCGGTGAGGCCGAGCGAGTTCACCTGCACGCCGTAGCGGAACAGGCGCTGCTTGGGATCGGCTACTCCGTATCGGTCGCGCGTGATGTCTTCCCACATCTCCGCGAACGCCCGCATCTTGCACATCTCGGTGATGAAGCGGATGCCGGCATTCACGAAGAAGGAGATGCGGCCCACCACCTTGGGGAAGTCGGCATCGGGCACCTGGCCGCGCGCCTTGACGGCATCGAGGACGGCGATGGCGTTCACCAGCGCGAAGGCCAGTTCCTGGACCGGCGTCGCGCCGGCTTCCTGCAGGTGATAGCTGCAGACGTTCATCGGGTTCCACTTGGGAACCTCGCGATAGGTGAAGCCGATCGTGTCGGCCGTCAGCTTCAGCGACGGCTCCGGCGGGAAGATGTAGGTCCCGCGCGAGAGATATTCCTTGATGATGTCGTTCTGCGTCGTGCCCTGCAGCTTCGAGCGCTCGACGCCCTGGGCCTCGGCGGTGGCGATATACAGGGAGAGCAGCCACGCCGCCGGCGCGTTGATGGTCATCGACGTGTTCATCCGGTCGAGCGGAATGCCGTCGAACAGGGTGCGCATGTCGCCGAGATGCGAGATCGGCACGCCGACCTTGCCGACCTCGCCCTTGGCCAGCACATGATCGCTGTCGTAGCCGGTCTGCGTCGGCAGATCGAAGGCGACGCTCAGGCCGGTCTGGCCGCGCGCGAGGTTGGTGCGGTAGAGCTCGTTCGACTTCTCGGCGGTGGAATGACCGGCGTAGGTGCGAATGAGCCAGGGCTTGTCGCGGTTCGGGATTGTCATGTGTGGCGGTTCGCAGTGCTGTTGACGTAAAGTTGGGTACACCAGATCATGCTGCGTCGCAGCATCCAAGATTTTGCATTGCGGCGGAAGGGGAAAGAGGGGACTTGAGCGAGGCTTCTTCCCCCTGGGTGCAGGCTGCCGGCCCGGCGGCGATCGGACCGTCCGGCCAGGCCGCTGCTCCTGGAACACCGTGGAACGCCGATCTGACCCCGAGCCGGCCGGTCTATGACGGCACGCTGGGCGAACTTTACGCCATCTACCTGCGGCATCTCGCGATGATGCTGCTGACCCTGGGTTGGTCGCGCTTCTGGGGTCGCACCCGCATCCGGCGTTATGTCTGGAACCATCTCTCGGTGCTGGGCGACCGCTTCGAGTATCGCGGCCGCGGGCGCGAGCTGCTGATCGGCTTCCTGCTGGCGCTGCTGGTGGTCGCCGCCTGGTCCGGCCTGATGTACCTGGTGTGGCTGTACGTGTTCCACGAGAAGCCGTTCGCCACTTTCGGCCTGTTCGACCTGTTCTCCCTGTCGGTCTTGCTGATCGGCTTCCCGCTGGCCTATGTCGGCCACTATGCCGGCCTGCGCTACAAGCTCTCGCGCACGCGCTGGCGCGGCATCCGCTGCGGGATGGCAGGCTCGGCCTGGGGCTACGGTGCCACTGCGACCTTCCTGCAGTTCGCCAACGCGATGACCGCCTACCTGCTGACGCCGGTCGTCTCGGTGAACCTCGCAAGACCGCGCATCGTCAATACGAGGGTCGGTACCCAGGGTTTCACCTTCGCGGGCCGCGCGGGCGACATCTACGGCCGCTATCTCGGCTACTACTTCCTGAACATCGCGGCCTGGATTGCAGCGGCCGTCGTCACCTTCATGGCGATCGGCGGCACGATCGAGGCGCTGGGCATCTCTTCCGGCGAATTCCTCAAGCTGTTCGCCCATCCCAGCCTTCACACCGTCGTCGTGGTGCTGCTGATCGCCTTCGGCGCCTATCTCCTGTTCGGCCTGCTGATCCTGCCGCTGCGCTGCTGGTGGCAGGCCTATCTGCTGCGCTACCTCGTCACCCACAGCCGCGCCGGCAACGTGCTGTTCGCCACGGCCATCTCGACCGGGCAGATGTGGGGCTTCCTCGTCCTCAACTACCTGATCGTGCTCCTGACCCTGGGCATCGGCTGGCCGTGGGTGATGCATCGCACGATGAAGCTGATCGCCGGCCAGCTCTGGATCTACGGCGCCCCCCAGGGCAGCGAGATCCGACAGCCGGTCGATCGCGGGCCGGGCTACGGCGAGGGCCTGCTCGACATGTTCGACGTGAGCGGGGTCTGACGATGACCGCCCGCTACTATGATGGCCTCACCGCCGAGGTGCAGGAGGTGATGCTGAAGATCACCAGCCACGAGCTGCTGATCCATCGGCCGGGGGAGTCCGCCGCCGTGGCGCGCTGGCCTGTCGCCGACATGGTCGTGCTGGGCGATTCCCACCACGAGGCGGTGCCGCCGCTCGCGCTCCGCGGCAGCGAGGCCCGATTGGTGGTCGAGGACCCGGCCTGGCGGGCGCAGCTCGTCTCGCTGGTGCCGGCCCTGAAACCGCTGGCGCTGGAACCGGTCAAGGTCGTGCCGCGCCTCGGCGCCTATTCGCTGGCTATCGTCGCGCTGGTCGGTCTGTTCTGGAGCGCGGTCGACTATGGCACCGAGTATGCCGTGCCGCTGCTGCCCTACACCCTGCAGGCCAAGCTGGGGAAGGCGGTGTTCGAGGAGATGAAGGGCGACAAGGAGACATGCAAGGGCCGGGCGGGCCTGGCGGCGATCAACCGGCTGGCCAACGATCTGGCCAGGGAGGCGGGCTATCCGCACGAGGTCACGGTGCATGTCGCGGATGGCATGGAGGTCAATGCCTTCGCACTGCCGGGTGGAATCATCGTCTTCTTTCGGGGCCTGATTGACAATGCGACCAGCACTCAGGTTGCGGGCGTGCTGGCGCACGAGATCGGCCATGTCGTCCACAATCACCCGATGAAGGGTGTGGTGCGCGCCTATGGCATCGAACTCCTGTTCAAGGTCCTGACCGGGGGCTACTCCGACATATTGAGCACCTTCGGCACCGGTGGCGGCGCACTGCTGGCATTGCGCAACGGCCGGGCCTTCGAGCGCGAGGCCGATGCCACCGCGGTGCGCCTGCTCGAACAGCGTGGACTGCGGGCCGACGGCGTCTCGACGTTTTTCGAGAAGATCCTGAAGGACAAGCCCGAGGATGCCGCGACTGCCCGCGGCATCTGGTCGAGCCACCCTCCCACGCAGGAGCGCATCGCTGCGACCAAGCGCCCGCCCGATGGCAAGTTGCCCTTCACGCCGGCCGAATGGCAGGCGCTCCGGAATGTCTGCAAGTAGCGGATCGTCCGCGCTCAGCCAGTACGGGTCAGCCGGACCTCCACCTCGCGCTCCACGTACTTCCATTCCTCGCTGGCGCGCAGTTCGACCAGCAGGGCATCGAACGCCGCCTCGTGCTCGGGCGCGAACTCGAACCAGGTGAGGAAGTCGAAGGGCTCGCCGAGGTCGCGGGCGTGGTGGAGGCGCCGTGCCACCGCCGGCAGGTACTTCATCGACAGGGCGATGTGGCGCGACTTGTCCTCGAAGATCGCCCGGCGCTCGTCCTGCGCCATCGACCACCAGGCTTCGGATTTGCGGATCGGGATCAGCGCCGCGCAGGTCGCCGCGGGCCGGCCGAGGCCGGCCTGCACTCCCGCCAGGTCCTTCAGTTCGGCCGCCGTCGAATAGCGCGGGTGACTGACGACGCCGCGCAGGCGCCACGCCGCACCGGGACTGTCGGTCAGGGCGAGATGCGTCGCGGCGGCAAGGCCCGGGCCCGAGACGGCCGAAAGACGCTCGATGCGCCAGGGACCGGCGTCGCCGGCGGAGAAGGTGACGGTGAAGGGCGGCGGCATGCACCGCATGTTGCAAGACGCGCGCCGGGCAAGACGCGCGCCGGGCAAGACGCGCGCCGGCTCGTTGGCTATGAAGCGGCATGAGCCCGCACATCGTTCTCGCCACTGCCGCCGACGACCCCGCGATCTCCGTTTCGGACCGGCTCTACGCCGATGCGCTGGAACGGCGCGGATGCCGTGTCACGGGCGCGCCGTGGGACGGGCCGCGCGCGGCCTTCGCGGACGCCGATGCCGTCGTGCTGCGCTCGACCTGGGGCTACTACCGCGCGCTCGACGAGTTCAAGGCATGGACCGAGGCGATGGCCGCCTCGACGCGGCTGTTCAATTCGATCGATCTGGTGCGCTGGAACCTGCGCAAGGACTATGTCGAAAAGCTCGCAGCGGCGGGCGTGCGCGTGCCGCGCAGCTTCGTCGTTGCGTGCGATGTACCGGCGATCGGCCGGGTCTTCGAGGCAACCGGCTGGACGCAGGCCGTCGTGAAGCCGGCCAGCGGCGCGTCGGGCCATTCGGTCGAACTGCTGCAACGGGCGACCTTGGATGCGCAGGTCGCCGGCCTCGCCGACGAGGCGCGCCAGGCGGGCGTCGTGGTGCAGGAGTTCCTGCCGGAGATCGCCGGGGGCGAACTGTCGCTCGTCTATTTCGACGGTGTCTTCAGCCATGCGATCCGCAAGCGCCCGCCGCCCGGCGAGTTCCGCACCAACTCGCGGTACAGACCGGTTCGCACCGCCGAAACGCCGCCGCTCGACATTGCGCAGCAGGGCGCCGCCTGCCTCGCGACCCTGCCGGAAGTACCGCTCTATGCCCGTGTCGACGGCATCGTGCGCGACGGCGTGCTGATCGTGATCGAGGTCGAGGTGCTGGAGCCGGCGCTCGCCCTCGACGTCGATCCTTCCTCGGCCGAACGCTTCGCCGAAGCGACGCTCGAGCGCCTCGGCTGATTGCGTCCAGCGGGCAAATCTAGCCCGCTGCAACTTCGTCGCCCAACCGCCCGCCGCGCTTCCTGAACGTTGCGTCAGGTATCGCACCGCGCCGCGTCTTGACGACGCGGAATCACATTGCTGCCAACTTTTCGGCCAATTCTCCCGCCGCGGCACGCAGGCGGCGTTCCGCTCTTTCCAACCCTGTCCTCGAGGACTCTCCACGAATGCCCGATCCCCAGGCTTTCATGGCACGGCCCCCCTTTGAACGGCTTCGCCCCGCGGATTTTGCGGGGCGCCCCTGGAAGAACGTCGGAATGTGCTTCGGCAGTCTGGTGGTCGTGGCGATGATCAGTCTGCTTGCGTTGCCGGCGAGGGAGGCGTCCCGAAGTGTCTCCGGCGAATTCGACCTCCATCCCGAAACCGGAACCCCGGTGACGTCGATGACGATTCCGGAGCCGCCTTATGTGCCGCCGGAGATCCCGGTGACCGACATCGCGACGGTGTTGCCTGATCCCGACATGTCGGACTTTGCGCCGCCTGACTTCGGCCCGCCGCATGTCGAAGCGGCCATCGAATTGCGGAAAGGCGATACCGTCGCCCGCGTCCTCGACCGGCTCGGTATCGAAGACTCCGACATCGCCGAGATCGTGGAAGTCCTGGCCGATCGCGTGCGATTGGATCGCCTCCCGATCGGCCAGGCCCTGATCGTCAAGCTCCAGCGTCTGCACGAGGAGGAGAAGCCGACGGTCCTGGTCGGCCTGTCGATCCGCCCGGAACCGAAGCGAGCGTTCAACGTCGAGCGCGACGATGACGGCACCTACAGCATGGAGGAAGAGGTCTTCGAAGTCTCTCCGCGGTTGATGCGCGCGTCGGGGGAAGTCGACGGTTCGGTGATCGCGAGCGCCGAGGCGGCGGGCGTGCCGCACGGGCCGCTGGCGGAGATGCTGCGCGCCTTCTCGTGGGACGTGAACTTCCAGCACGACATCAAGCCCGGCGACCGGTTCGACGTTCTGGTCGAACGCACCTGGACCAGCGATGGCAAGCCGGCGGATGACGGCCGCGTCCTGTGGGCCGAGATCACCACGGGGGGCGGCGCCGAAACCTACAGCATCTACCGGTTCAGGCCGCACGACGGGGAGGAGTTCTTCTACAGTCCCGAGGGCGAGAGCGTGGTCAAGGCGCTGCTGCGCACGCCGCTGAACATGAGCCGCATCTCCTCGCGCTTCGGCATGCGCCATCATCCGGTCCTGAAGTTCACGCGACTGCATTCCGGCGTGGACTTTGCCGCACCGCCGGGCACGCCGATCCTCGCAGCCGGCGCCGGCCACGTCATCGAAGCCGGGCGATTCGGCGGCTACGGCAACTGGGTCAAGATCGCCCACGACGGCAATCTCGCGACCGGCTACGCGCACCTGTCGCGCATCGCGCCGGGCGTGAAGCGCAGCGCGCGCGTGCGGCAGGGCCAGGTGATCGGCTATGTCGGCAGCACCGGGCTCTCGACCGGCCCGCATCTGCATTTCGAACTGCATCGCGGCGGGCGGCCGATCGACCCGCTCACCATGGCGCGCACGGCGCAGCGCACGCGGCTGGCGGGCAGGGATCTCGAACGCTTCAGGGCGCAGGTTGCCGAGACCGACCGCATGCGCGAGACGGCGGCAAGTCCACGCGACGAAGAGACCAACTGAAGACGGTCCGTGATCCGGAGCGCTGTCCTCTGCCTTCTCCTGCTAACCGCTGCGGCGGCGATGCGGGAGAGCGGTGAATTGCGCGCGTCGGATTGCGAGACCGGGGTGCTCGACGGCGGCGAGGCCGGCATGAACGTGCTGGTCTACAAGCTCTGCGCCGATCGGTTGACCGTGGGCTTCCGCGACAGCGAGGTGATCGAGGAAATCACCTGCGGGCCGGCCGGGAGCGTTCATCTGTGGATGTCCACCGATCACGAGATCTGCGGATCGCGGCTCGCTGCCGACGCGCCCCGGGTCTACGACCTGCTGGAGCCGCTGCGCGGTGTCGGGGGGACGGTGTCGGCGCCGGTGGCGAAGCGCGTGACCTGCGGTGGTACGTCGGGACGTGCCACCGCGGTCGTACCCGACGCGAGGGCTGCGCTGCTGGCGACGAGAACCGGCGACACGCTCTACGAGGAGGTGAGCCGCCTGTTCATCGCACACTGCATCGGGCCGACGGCATAAGAGCCGTCGGACCTCTACCCGCTGGTCATCTGTCGCGGCAGGACCGTCACGATGTCGGGGAACAGCGTGATCAGCAGTACGCCGACGCAGAGCAGGACGAAGAACGGGGCCGTCGACTTGGTGACGGTCCAGATGTCGCGTCCCGTCAGGCTCTGGAGGACGTAGAGATTGAACCCCACCGGCGGCGTGATCTGCGCCATCTCGACGACCAGGACGATGTAGATGCCGAACCATAGCGGGTCGATCTTCTGGGCGGTGATCATCGGCAGGACGACGGGCGCCGTCAGGACGATCATCGACACGCCGTCGAGGAAGCAGCCCAGCACGATGTAGAGCAGGGTGAGCAGCAGGATCAGGCCGTAGGGGCTGAGGCCGAGCCCGTTGACCCAGTTCGCCATCGTCGCCGGCAGGCCGGTGAAGGCCATCGCCATGGTGACGAAGGCGGCGCCGACCAGGATGAGCCCGATCATGCAGCTCGTCCGGACCGCACCCAGGAGGCTTTCCTTGAACGTCTCCCAGGAGAGGGAGCCGGTGACCGCCGCGAGCACGAGGGCGCCGACCACCCCCATCACCGCCGCCTCGGTCGGCGTCGCGACGCCGCCATAGATCGAGCCCAGAACGGTGACGATCAACAGGATCACCGGGATCAGGCGGCGCGCATTCCAGAGCTTCTCGCCGAAGGTCATCCGCATGTCCGCCGGCGGCACCTTGGTCGGGTTGAGGAGCGCCCACCCCGCCGTGTAGGCCATGAAGAGACCGATCATCATGAAGCCGGGCAGGAAGCCGGCGATGAACAGCCGGCCGATCGAGACCTGCGCGGTGATGCCGTACACGATCATCATGATCGAGGGCGGAATGAGCAGGCCGAGCGTGCCGGATCCGGCCAGGGTCCCGATCGCCATGCCTTCGTGGTAACCGCGCTTGCGCAGTTCCGGCATGCTCATGCGGCCGATCGTGGCGCAGGTGACGGACGACGAGCCCGAGACCGCCGCCATGACGCCGCAGCCCAGGATGTTGACGTGCAGCAGCCGGCCCGGAAGCCAGCCGAGCCAGGGCGCCAGCCCCTTGAACATGTCCTCGGACAATCGCGACCGGAACAGGATCTCGCCCATCCAGATGAAGAGCGGCAGGGCGGTGAGGGCCCATCCCCAGCTCGAGTCCCAGATCGTGCTGGCGAGGAGGGAGCCCGCGGGAGCCGGCGTGAAGAAGAACAGCGCCACGAAGCCGACGACGACGAGCGTCACGCCGACCCAGATGCCGCTGGCGAGCAACAGGAAGAGAGTGCCCAGAACGGTCGTCGCGAGGATGACTTCTCCGCTCATCGGACCGCCGCCTTTCCGCTACCGGCGGCCTCGCCCGCCATGCCCAAAGACGCCCCCTCGAGTTCGTCGTCGATGGCCTGCGCCTCTGCGTCGGAGAAGTCGGGAATCTTGCCGCCGATGGTTTGAACGAGTTCGTCGACGAACCCGATGGTCATGATGGACGCGCCGAGTGCCATGCCGATTTGCGGAATCCAGAAAGGCACCGCCATCAGGCCGGGGCTCGTGTCTCCGAAGAGGAAGGAGTCGTAGGTCATGAGCCAGGCATTGGCCGACACGTAGGCGAAGGCGACCGCACCCAGGCCGCAGCACCAGATCTCGACGCGGCGCTTGTTCGCTGCTGAGAGCTTGCCGACCATCAGCGTCACACGGATGTGGGCATTGGCGCGCAACGTGTAGGCGAGCCCGAGAAACGTCGAGGCCGCCATGCAGAAGCCGGAGATTTCCGTGGCGTCGAAGGCGAAGTTGAGGAATCGGCCGGCGATCTGCAGAAGAATCGTCACGCCGATCATCACCAGGAAAAAGGCGGAGAGCAGACCGCTGACGCTGTAGAGATTATCCAGGGCACGCCGCATCACATCACCATCAGCGAGACGAACACCGGGCTGCCGCAGGCAGCCCGGCATCTCCGGAGGTCAGTTCGTCTTCTGGCCAGACATGTAGGCGTTGAGGACCGCAACGGCGGCGGGGCTCGCCGTCGCCTTCCATTCGTCGGCCATCTGGGCGCCGACCTTCTTCATTGCGGCGAGCACGGCCGGCGGGCCACCGGTGACCGTCATGCCGTTCTTCTTCAGGACGGCCGCCTTCTCGTCACCGGCCGCCTTGCTCATCTCCCAGGATCGCTTCGTGTAGGCCGCCGCGGCATCCATCACCACCTTCTGGTCGGCGGGCGACAGGGCGGAGAAGGCCCGCTTGCTGAAGATCAGGGCATTCTTCGAAAGGATCGCACCGACATCAGTGAAGTACTTGGTATTGTCCCAGGCCTGGATATCGACGCCGGTCTGGGCGCTGGTGAACAGGGCTTCGATCAGGCCGGTGGAAAAGGCCTGCGGGATTTCGGCGAAGGGCAGGATGGTCGCGTTGAAGCCCAGCAGCGTCGCCATCTTCTGGGTCGCCGTCGAGTAGATGCGGATCTTCTTGCCCTTGAAGTCCTCGACCGAGTTGACCGGCGTCTTGGTGTAGAAGCCCTGGCTCGGCCAAACCTGGTAGCCCGCGATCACCATGCCGGCCTTGTCGAACAGGCCCTTGAAGTACGGATCCTGCAGTTCCATCAGCTTCCACGCTTCCTCGTAGGTCGAGGCGACGAAGGGCACGCCGTCGAGGATGAACATCGGATCCTCGTTGCCATAGACGCCGAGGCGGATCTCTCCGGCCTGCACCTGCCCGCGCTGGACCGCCGACTTGATGCTGTCGAGCTTGATCAGGCTGTCGTTGGTGTGGAGCGTGATCTTGAGCTTGCCGCCGGTGCCTTTCTCGACGTCCTCGACCCATTTGCGCAGATTCTGGGTCATGAAGTTGTTCTCGGGATAGCCGCTGGCCATCATCCACTGCGCCTGCGCATTGGCCGTGCCCGCCAACGCGAGGCTTGCGCCCACAGCCGCAGCGGCCAGCTTCAGGACCGAAATCCTCGATACAAAGCTCATCCCTGTCCCCTGTTCACGGGTGATAACTGCGGCTTGGGCAGCAACATCCATGCCATCGCAGGGAGAGTTCACCTCATCTGGCGCTCGCCTTGGCCGGCAATTCGAGGCGACGCGTTGTCCCGATCGCTTCGAGGAACGGTTCGTCATGGCTCACCACCAGCAGCGCGCCGTCGTAGGCGCGCAGGCCGGCCTCGACCGCTTCGATCGACCCGATGTCGAGGTGGTTGGTCGGCTCGTCGAGGATCAGGAGCGGCGGAGGTCTGGCACCGCCCAGCACACAGGCGAGACCGGCGCGCAGCATCTGGCCGCCGCTCAAGCTGGAAACGATCTGCAGCGCCGCATCGGCCCGGAACATGAAGCGGGCGAGGGCGGCGCGGCAGGCATTCTCATCGGCGTCCGGATTGAGCCGCAGGAAGTTGTCGCGGATCGACAGGGATGGGGCGAGCAGACTCACCTGCTGGTCGAGCATCGCGGAGTCGGTGTCGACCCGGACGCCCCCATGCCGCGCCGCGAGCTTGCCGGTAATGAGCGCGAGCAGAGTGGTCTTGCCCGAGCCGTTCGGCCCGGTGATCGCCACGCGCTCCGGCCCCGTGACAGTGAAGGAGAGTCCGTCGATGATCGCCGGGCCTTTTCCGTAGCCCGCGACCACGGCGTCGCAGCGCAGCACGGTCCGGCCGGCCGGCAGGCCGGTCGAGGGCAGCACCATCGACAGCGGCTGCAGGATCTCGATCCGTTGCCGCGCGGCGGCGACGTCCCCGACCGCTTGCGTCCGACGTCGCTCGGCGAGGCGCGCATTGTCGCCCGAGGTGGCCTCGGCGCGGTTCTTTCGGGCACCGGCCAGTATGCGGGGCATGTCGCCCTTCGCCCGCTTGCGCTGGCCGGCGCCGTCCTTGCGCCCCTTGCGCTCCATCGTCGCCTGAGCCGCGCGCGTCACCTCCGCAACGCGGCGTTCGGCGTCGGCGAGGTCGTGCCGGGCGGCGGCGAGCTCCAGCGCCTTGCGCTCACGATAGTGACTCCAGTTGCCGCCGTAGCGGGTGACGCCCAGCGATGTCATCTCGACCGTGGCGTCCATCGTCTCCAGCAGTTCGCGATCGTGGCTGACGACGATCGCGCCCGTCCGCCAGGTCGACAGCAGCTCGATCACGGAGGCGCGTCCCTCGCGGTCGAGATTGTTGGTCGGCTCGTCGAGCAGGATGAAGTCCGGTTCGGCCAGGACAAGGGCGCCCAAAGCAGCGCGCGTGCGTTGTCCGCCCGACAGGGCCGACAGCAGGGTCGACGGTCCGGCATCGAGGCCGACCCGCCCCAGCGCCGTGGCGATCCGCGTTTCGAGCGTCCAGTCGGCGGCACCGAGTTCATCGGCTGTGGCAAGGCCTTCGTCGGCGCGGCGCAGCAGGTCGAGCGCTCGGGCCACGCCCATCAGGTCCGCGAGTGTCTCGTGCGCCGATACCTGCACGCTCTGCCTGAGCACACCGAGGGTACCGCCGTTCGACACGGTGCCCGCCTGCGGCGAGCGTGTGCCGGCGATGATCTCGAGCAGCGTCGTCTTGCCGACGCCGTTGCGGCCGACCAGGGCGGTGCGGCCGCCGTCGAAGCTCAGGTCGAGATTGGCGAAGAGGGTGCGGCCGTCAGGCGTGGTCGCGGTGAGGCCGGAAAGCGTGATCGAAGGCATGGAAATGGAGTCCCCTGATGGCAAGGCGGGTGGGCGTTGCGGTCAGGTGAAAATCCATTTCGGCAGAATCCATTTCCGTGGGCGACGGCCGCTAGATAGGCGCGGCCGCCGTCCGGATCAAGTCAGGGGAGCCTCATCCCTTGAGGCGCTGGCCGCCGACGCGATGGTCCTTCAGCACTTCCGGGCGGAAGGCCAGGCCGTGGCCCGGCCGTTCCGGCGGCGACATGGTGCCGTCGTCGGCCGGCAGGACCGGCTCGATCCACAGATCGTCGTTCCAGTCCATGTATTCGAGGTAGCTGGCGTTGGGAATCGAGGCCAGCACGTGGACCATCTGCTCGTGGAACAGATGCGGCGCGAGGCGGATGCCGTAGGGCTCGGCCATCGACGCGATCTTGCGAAGCTCCGAGTAGCCGCCGCGCATCGGATCGGGCTGCAGGATCGGCGTGCCGGGATGCTCGAAGAACGGCCGCAGGTCGTTCCGCATGAAGTGACTCTCGCCGCCGACCACGCGCGTCTTCAGCGCCGCGGCGATGCGGCGGTAGCCGGCGAAATCCTCGGCGACGACCGGCTCCTCCAGCCAGTAGGGATCGAACTCGTCGATGCGGTGGCCGGCCTGGATGGCGGTGTCGGCATCCCAGCCCATGTTGACGTCGATCATGATCTCGATGCCGTCGCCCATCGCCTCGCGCATCGCCCGCACGTTCTCGACGTCCTCGCGCCACGGCCGGATGTGGGCCACCTGCATCTTGATGGCCTTCAGCCCCTGGGCGGTGAACTCCTGGGCACGCCTGATCATGCCGTCGCGGCCAAGCCCGCGGAAGCAGCCCGAACCATAGGCCGGGATCCTGGTGCGCGCGGCGCCCCACAGGCGGAACAGCGGCAGGCCGGCGCGCTTGCCCACGATATCCCACAGCGCCATGTCGACGGCGCTCTGCGCGAACAGGGTGACGCCCATGCGACCCAGCCAGAAATTGTTCTTGTAGAGGGTCTGCCAGATGCCCTCGATCTCGGTCGCGTCCCGGCCGATCACATAGGGCGCGATCAGTTCCTTCATGCAGGCGTCCAGCGTGTGCAGACCGCCATGCAGCGGCATGAGGTAACTCATGCCGACCAGTCCGCCCTGTGTCTCGATCTCGAGCACGAAGATCTCGCGCGGCCCCGGCGCCAGGATCCCCGCTGCCGGCGGCGACGACCGCCACGGCACCTGCAGCAGCGTGGTGCGCAGTTCGGTGATGGTGGTGGCGGTGGTCATGGCGTTTCTCCGAGCGCTTGAGTTGGCGAATTCTAGTTGGCGTCGCCGGGAAGGACCGGCGGCGCGCCGAAGGGCCGATTGATGACGGTCAGCGCCTCGGGACTTGCGAACACTCTATTGCGCTGGTAGCCGGTCCGCTCCTTCAGAATGCCGAGTTTCACCAGCCGGTTGGTGGCTTCGAGAGCGACCGGCTGGCTGACGTCCAGCAGCGCCATCAGCCGCTTGGTCGTCACGACGGGATAGTGTGGAAGGATCGCGAGTGCCCGCAGGGCCGCCGAGCCCGAGCGGAGTTTCCGCCTTGCTTTCCAGATTTCGGTCAGCCGGGCCAGTGCATCGCGCGTGACGACGAGTTCCTCCACGGTGCTGACAATCGCCTTGGAAAGGAAAGCGACGCCCGGGGCCCAGTCGAGTCGCTGCTGGGCGGCCTTGAGCGACGCATAGTAGTCGTCCTTGTGGGCTTCGATGTACGGCGACAGATACAGGGGAGTCTGGCCGCCGGCCGCCATCATGAGCGGCAGGAGCAGACGGCCGACACGGCCGTTGCCGTCCCGAAAGGGATGGATCGCTTCGAAGTGCGCGTGGGAGATCGCCATGCGCGTGACGAGATGCTGATTGACCGTCTGCGCGCCGTTGCAGCGGAGATAATCGATGGTGTCCGCAAGCGACGTGGATATGTCTCCTGGCGGAGCGGGATTGTAGGTGGAGTTCGCGATGTTTCCGCCGCCGCCAATCCACACGACGTTCTTTCTGAGGTCGCCAGGCTGGTCCTGATAGGCCGAATCGCTGGCCATGACGCTGCGATGGAGGTCGCAGATCAAGTCGACGGTGAAGATCTCCGGACCCCGTTCTGCGGCTTGGGGGATTACGACTTCCAGCAGACGGGCATAGTCGCGGACCTGCGCCGTTGCGTCCGTGACGGCCTGACCATCGTCCAGGTCCCGCTCCTCCACGTTCAACAGCTCGTCCAAGGTACTGTTTGTGCCTTCGATGGCGGAACTGCTCACCGCTTCGCGCCGCGAGAGGATGCGGCTGACGATGAAGGGGTCTTTCAACTCGGCGGCGAGCGTGTTGACCCTGCCCAAGGCCTCGGATGCGGCGCGCAGGTGAGGCAGGGCCGTCGAAAGCGCAATTGCGTCTTCCGGCGGGGACAAAGGCACCACGCCGTAGTGGGACTCGAACGGTCCGGGGAGCCTTTTCAGCTGGCGTTGGACCGGCCCGCTGAGATCGCTTCTGCGCACGGCAAACCTGGGCAAGGAGAAGAGTGTCCGATCTTAAATAGGTTTATAGACACAACCCTATTTAAGGAACAGAAAAATAGGCGCTTATATAGGGTTGGCTGGGGGCGTATGGTCCCGGCCCTTCGAGAAGGCCGAGCCATGACGTCATCCAACCGAGTCTATCTCTTCGACACCACCCTGCGAGACGGGGCCCAGACGCAGGGCGTCGATTTCACCGTGGCCGACAAGGCCGCGATCGCGCGCGAACTCGACCGGTTGGGCATCGACTATATCGAGGGCGGCTGGCCGGGGGCCAACCCGACCGACGACCGGTTCTTCGCCGATCCGCCCGAGTTCCAGAACGCCAAGTTCGTGGCCTTCGGCATGACCCGGCGCGCCGGCCGCAGCGCCGCCAACGATCCGGGCCTCGCCGCGATCCTTCAGACCAAGGCGCGCAACGTGTGCATGGTCGGCAAGACCTGGGACTTCCATGTCGACGTGGCGCTCGAGGTCGACCGCACCGAGTATCTCGAGATGATCTCCGACTCGCTCAGCTATGCGAAGGCCCGCATGGAGGAGACGATGTTCGACGCCGAGCACTTCTTCGACGGCTACAAGGCCAATCCCGACTATGCCATGGCCTGCCTTGCCGCCGCTGAGAGAGCGGGCGCGCGCTGGATGGTGCTCTGCGACACCAACGGCGGAACGCTGCCACACGAGGTCGAGCGCATCGTGGGCGAGGTGGTGAAGAAGATCCCCGGGGACCGGCTCGGCATCCACACGCACAACGACACCGAGAACGCGGTCGCGAGTTCGCTGGCCGCGGTGCGTGCCGGCGTGCGCCAGGTGCAGGGCACGATCAATGGGCTGGGCGAACGCTGCGGCAACGCGAACATGATCGCGCTGATCCCCAATCTCGTTCTCAAGATGGGCTTCGACACCGGGTTGAAGGACGGTGCGATGCAGCGGCTTACGCACCTCTCGCGCCTGCTCGACGACCGGCTGAACATGCCGACCAACCGCAGCGCCGCCTATGTCGGCACGCGCGCCTTCGCGCACAAGGGCGGTCTCCACGTCTCGGCGGTCGAGAAGGACCCCAGGACCTACGAGCATGTCGACCCGGAGGTCGTCGGCAACCAGCGCATCATCGTGGTCAGCGACCAGGCCGGCCGGTCCAACATCATGGCGCGCTTCCGCCAGATCGGCCTCGAGGTCGATCCCAAGCATCCCGGGGTCGCCCGCCTGCTGGAGATCGTGAAGGATCGCGAATCGGAGGGCTACGCCTACGACGGCGCGGATGCGAGCTTCGAGCTGCTGGCGCGGCACGAACTGCAGACCGTGCCCGACTACTTTGCCCTGCAGAGCTTCCGGGTGCTGGCCGAGCGGCGGGTCAATGCGCGCGGCCAGACCGTGGCGCTGTCGGAAGCCACCGTGAAGCTCGACATTGCCGGGCGCCGGGCCATGGAAGTGGGCGAGGGCAACGGTCCGGTTAACGCGCTCGATGCTGCGCTGCGAAAGGCGCTGGTGCCGGTCTATCCGGAACTGGAAGACATGCGGCTGGTCGATTTCAAGGTCCGCATCCTCGATTCGGCTGGAGGAACGGCCGCGACGACGCGCGTCATGATCGAGAGCGCGGATGCGAAGGGTCGGCGCTGGAGCACGATCGGCGTCTCGCCCAACATCGTCGACGCTTCGTACAACGCGCTCTACGACGCCATCACCTACAAGCTCTTCCGCGACGGCGCCCGTCCTGCCCAGCCGGCGTAGCAGCCATGCCGCACCGGCCGGTTGACCTCGGGTAGAGTGGGGCAGACCATGCAGGGGTGCGAGACGGAGAGCATCTGGACACCCGGACACCGCCGATCGCGGCGGCCGCTCTGCGCCGTCCGCGCTTCGGTGGTCGCACGCTCGCGCGCGCCTTCATGTGGTCTCTGCCGGCGATCGTGCTGGCGGCCACGCTGCTGATCTGGTTGTCGTCGGGCGGCACCGTCACCACCGACAATGCCTATGTGAAGGGCGACCGCGCCCAGATCGCGACGCAGCTATCCGGCCTCATCGTGGAAGTGCCGGTGCAGGAGAACGAGAGGGTCTCGCGCGGCCAGCTTCTCTTCCGGCTCGACGACCAGTCCTATCGCCACGCGCTCAGCCGCATCGAGGCCGAGACCGAGACCGTGCGCGCCGAGATCCGCGGGCTTCGCGCCCAGTGGCGGACCAAGCGCGAGGAGATCAAGGCGGCGCTCAGCCAGCAGACCTTCGCCCAGGCCGAGTTCGACCGGCAGTCGGAGCTGGCCGAGAAGAAGGTCGCCTCGACCGCCAAGCTGGAAGAGGCCCGCATGGGCCTCGAGGTCGCGCGTCAGCGCATCTCGGCGGCCCAGGAAGAGCTGCAGCGCATCGAGGCGGCGCTGGCCGGCGATCCCAAGATCCGCGCCGACGACCATCCGAGGGTGCGTCAGATGATGGCGCTGCGCGAGGAGGCGTTGCTGCAACTGCGCCGGACCACGATCGAGTCGCCGATCGACGGCATCGTCAGCAAGCGGCCGGTGCCGGGCAGCTATGCCACGGCCGGCGTCCCGGTGATGGTGGTGGTGGCCGATACCGATCTGTGGATCGAGGCCAACTTCAAGGAGACCGAGCTCACGCGCGTGCGGGCCGGCCAGAAGGTGCTGATTCATGTCGACACCTATCCGGAGTCCGAGTGCTGGGGCACGGTGTCGAGCATCTCGCAGTCGACCGGTGCGGAGTTCGCCGTGCTGCCGCCGCAGAACGCCACCGGCAACTGGGTGAAGGTGGTCCAGCGCATTCCCGTCCGCCTCTCGGTCGCCTGCCGCGAGGGTGATCCGCCGCTCCGGGTCGGCATGAGCACGACCGTCACCGTCGAGACCGGTCACACGCGTTCACTGGCCGGCCTGTGGGCAGGCTGGTCCAAGTCGCTCGGCCTCACGGGCGCCGCGGCGTCGCCAAAGCCCTGAACCATGGCGCCGGCCGTCGACCCGGCGGTCCTGCGCCGCCGACGCCTGATCACCTTCACGGTGATGGCCGCCACCATCATGCACGCGCTCGACGGCACCATCGCCAACGTGGCGCTGCCATCGATCCAGGGCTCGCTGTCGGCGACGCAGGAGCAGGTCTCCTGGGTCGTCACCTCCTATATCGTGGCCTCCGCCATCCTGACGCCGCTGGCCGGATTCTGTGCCATGCGCTTCGGCCTGCGCCGCACCCTGGCGACCTGCGTGATCGGCTTCACCATCGTGTCGATGCTGTGCGGCGCGGCGCAGACGCTCGACCAGCTCGTCCTGTTCCGCGCCCTGCAGGGCGGGTTCGGCGCGGCGCTGGTGCCGGTGTCGCAGGCCATCATGATGGACACCTATCCGCGCGAGGAGCAGGGCAAGGCGATGGCCATGTGGGGTGTGGGCACGATGCTTGGCCCCATCGCCGGCCCGTCGCTGGGCGGCTGGCTGACCGACGAATTCTCCTGGCGCTGGGTGTTCTATGTGAACCTGCCGGTCGGCATCCTCTGCGCGATCGGCATCCTCGCCCTGGTGCGCGACAACGTGCACGGCGCGCCGCGGCGCTTCGACCTGCTGGGCTTCACGCTCCTTGCCGTGGCCATCGGCTCGTTCCAGCTGATGCTCGATCGCGGCCACATGCTCGACTGGTTCGACTCGGTCGAGATCATCGGCGAGACCCTGGTGGCGGCCGTGGCCTTCGCCATGTTCGTGATCCACATGATGACGGACCCCCAGCCGTTCCTGTCGCGCGAGCTGTTCCGCGACCGCAACCTCACGGTCGGGCTGTGCTTCACGGCGCTGGCCGGCCTCGTGCTGATCGTGACGGCGACCCTGATGCCGCCCTTCCTGCAGCAGCTCATGGGCTATCCGGTGTTCACCACCGGCGTCGTGCTGGCGCCGCGCGGCGCGGGCATGATGGTTTCGATGATGATGGTGTCGCGCCTGATCGGCCGCGTCGATGCGCGCCTGCTGATCGGCTTCGGCTTCGCGCTGGCGGCGCTGTCGCTCTACGACATGACGCTGTTCAATCTCAACGTCAGCGAGTCGCGCATCATCTGGAACGGTGTCCTGCTGGGCTTCGGGCTCGGCCTCGTCTTCCCGCCGCTCACCGTCCTGACCTTCGCCACCCTGCCGCAGCGACTGCGCACCGAGGGAGCCGCCGTCAACGCACTGCTGCGAAACCTCGGCGCCAGCATCGGCATCGCCGTGCTGGTCTCGATGCTGGCCAGCAACACCCAGCAGAACCGCGCCGACATGGTCGAGAAGTTCACGCCCTATCATCCGGGCTGGCCGATGAATTCCAGCGGGGTCAGCCTCGATCCGACGCAGCTTGCGATCTGGGATGGCGAGATCACCCGCCAGGCCGCGCTGATCGGATACCTCAACGACTTCCGCACCATGATGATCTGCTCGCTGGTGCTGATTCCGCTCCTCTTCTTCATGCGCCGCCCGCCCCTTATCGCCGGGCGCTGACCACGCTATTAGGGCGGCATGGGACGCGCATCGAAGGGCCGCGACGTCGACGCCGCCACGCCGGCGGTGATCCTCGTGCGCCCGCAACTCGGAGAGAATATCGGCATGGCGGCACGCGCCATGCTGAACTGCGGCCTGTCGACCCTGCGGTTGGTGGCGCCGCGCGACGGCTGGCCGAACGAGCGGGCGCAGCGCGCCGCGTCCGGGGCCGACATCGTGCTCGAAAAGGCCGAAGTCTTTGACAGTGTGGCCGAGGCGGTCGCCGACCTGGAGCGGGTGGTCGCCACGACGGCGCGCAACCGCGAACTGGTGCAGCGCATCGTGACGCCACGCCAGGCCGCGACCGAGATGCGCGGCTGGATCGGGCAGGGGGAAAGCGTCGGCATCCTGTTCGGACCCGAGCGGACCGGTCTCGAGAACGACGACATGGTGCATGCCGATACGGCCCTCTCGATCCCGCTCAACCCGCAATTCTCCTCGCTCAACATGGCCCAGGCGGTCCTGCTCGTGGCCTATGAATGGACGACCGCCGGCGATGCGACTCCGCCAGTGCGGCTGGCCGACCATGCCGCCCGGCCGGCGACCAAGGAGGAGTTGCAGAGCCTGTTCGACCATCTCGAGCGCGCCCTCGACCAGTCGGGCTTCCTGCGGAACAGGGAGATGCGGCCCTCCATGGTCCTCAATCTCAGGGCGCTGCTGCAGCGCGCGGAGATGACCGAGCAGGAGGTGCGTTCCTTTCACGGCGTCATCAAGTTCCTGTCGAAGAAACAGCACGAGGAATAGCCATGTCCACCACCGCCAAGATCACCTGGGTCGACGGGATGCTGATGGTCGCCGAGGGCGGCACCGGCCACACGATCACCATGGACGGGGCGCCCGACATCGGCGGCCGCAATCTCGCGTCCCGGCCGATGGAGGTCCTGCTGATGGGGATGGGGGGCTGCACCGCCATCGACGTCGTCTCGATGCTGAAGAAGCAGCGCCAGGACATTGAGGGCGTCGAGGTTTCGCTGGTGGCGGAACGGGCCGACGACCACCCCAAGGTCTACACCTCGGTGAAGCTGGTCTACACCGTACGCGGCCGGAAGCTGAACCGGGCGCTGGTCGAGCGCGCGGTCAGCCTGTCGGACGAAAAGTACTGCTCGGCCACCGCCATGGTGAAGAAATCGGCCGCCGTGACCCACGAAGTGGTGCTGGTCGAGATCTAAGTCATTGAAATTGCCGGATTAAGCCCTGCTTGACTGGCTGGAAACCGCCGGTATGTTCCGCGCTTCTTCCGGAGAACGTGGTTGAGGGCCGTTCGGGCTCTCCTCCCGCCCCGACCGAAGCGCCTGTAAACGGGCGCGACATGTCGGACCAAGGCCTATCCGGACAACTGGGCGTACCCGCGAAGCGGGGCGCAAAACGATGGAGTGCCGCGTGAGCAAGCGCGCAAATTCGAAGTACAAGATCGACCGCCGCCTCAGGGTGAACCTGTGGGGCCGTCCCAAGAGCCCACTCAACAAGCGTGAATACGGTCCCGGCCAGCACGGCCAGGGTCGCACCAAGCCGACCGACTACCGCCTGCAGCTGATGGCGAAGCAGCGCCTCAAGGGCTACTACGGCTCGGTCAGCGAGCGCCAGCTGCGCCGCTATTACGCCGAGGCGGTGCGCCGCAAGGGCGACACCGGCGAGAACCTGGTCGAGCTGCTGGAGCGCCGGCTGGACGCGGTGATCTACCGCATGAAGTTCGCTATCACCGTTTTCGCCTCGCGCCAGCTGGTCAGCCACGGCCACGTCAAGGTGAACGGCCGCCGCGTCAACATCGCTTCGTACCAGGTGAAGGACAACGACGTCATCGAGCTGACCTCGAAGGCCAAGGAGATGGAGCGGGTTCTCGAGGCGACGCAGACCGCCGAGCGCGACGTGCCGGAGTACGTGTCGGTCGACCACAAGGACATGAAGGGCACCTACGTGCGCGGGCCGAAGCTTGCCGACGTGCCGTACCCGGTCCAGATGGAGCCCTCGCTGGTCGTCGAGTACTACAGCCGCTGATCGGCCGACCCTGGAACTGACGAAAGACCCGCCCGATCGTGGCGGGTTTTTTGCATCAAGTTTTCGGTAGGGACAGTGTTTCCGGCTATCGCCGGACGGTGAGGGGGCTATAATCCTGCCGGGGCTTGGGGACCGGAGTCTTTCAATGGGATTCGTCCGTGCGGCGGTCTTCGTTTCGATCGTTGCGATCGGCGGAGCGGCCTACATCTACCGTGACGATGTGATCCGGGTGGTCGGACCTCATATCGGCATGGGCACTGCTGCAAAGACGGCCGAGGCCCAGCCCAGCCCTGCCGCGGGCGCACAGCCGCAGGGCCGCCGCGGCCGCGCCAATCCCGGTGGAGCGGTGCCGGTCGTGGTCATGCCGGTCACGCGCGAGGCCATGCCTGTCGTGGTGGATGCCGTCGGGACGGTGCAGTCGATCGCCTCCGTGCAGATCAAGCCGCGGATGGACAGCCAGATCATGAAGGTGAACGTCGAGGAGGGCGCCCTGGTGAAGGAGGGCGATATTCTCTTCGAACTGGATGCACGGACCCTGAAGGCCCAGCTCGGCCAGATCGAGGCGCAGATCCGCAAGGACCAGGCGCAGGTCATGCAGGCCCGGCGCGACCTGCAGCGCAACGAGGAACTCCTGGCCAAGAATGCCGGCACCCAGGTCCAGCGTGACAATGCCGGCACTGCCCTGAAAGCCGCCGAAGCGCAACTCGAGGCGGACGAGGCAGCCAAGGCCAGTATCCAGACGCAGCTCACCTTCACCGAGATTCGGGCGCCGGTCTCGGGACGGATCGGCTCGATCGCCAACAAGGCGGGGGCCGTCGTCCGCACCGGCGACAATTCAGCGACCAGCACGCTCGCCACGATCAACCAGGTCGACCCGATCTACGTCACTTTCGCCATCCCGCAGATCATCCTGCCGGATCTGCGCGCCGCGATGGCCAAGGGGCCGGTCAAGGTGACGGCCATCATCGATGATACCAAGAAGCAGTCGGGCGAGATGGCGTTCATCGAGAATACCGTCGATCCGAACACCGGCACGGTGACCGCGAAGGCGCGCATCGGCAATGCCAACGAGCTCCTGTGGCCGGGCCAGTTCGTCCGGGTGGAGATCGTGCTCGGCATCGAGTCCGATGCGATTTCGGTCCCGGCGAGTGCCGTCCAACTCGGCTCACAGGGCGCCTACGTCTTCGTGATCAAGGACGGTGTGGCCGAACTCAGGCAGGTCGTCGTCAAACGCACCCAGGACGGCCGGGCCGTGATCGGCAAGGGTGTCGAAAGCGGAGAGCAGGTGGTGGTCGACGGCCAGCTCCGTCTGGTCCAGGGGGCATCGGTGACGATCCGGCCGCCGACGGTGGACCCCAACCGCCCAGCGGCCCCGCCGCGCGGCTAGCGATCCTGAGCGGAGGCGGACGTGAACATCTCTGAACTTTGCATCCGCCGTCCGGTGATGACCATCCTGTTGATGGCATCGTTCGTCATCGGCGGCATCTTCGCCTACAAGCAGCTCCCGGTCGCCGCCGTCCCGCGCGTCGATTTCCCGACCATCCAGGTGACGGCGCAGCTTCCGGGCGCCAGCCCCGAGACGATGGCTTCCTCGGTGGCTTCCATCCTGGAGCGCCAGTTCTCGACGATCGCCGGCGTGACCACGATGACCTCGACGTCGTCGCTCGGGAACACCTCGATCGTCCTTCAGTTCGACCTGAACCGCAGCATCGACGGCGCCGCGCTCGACGTTCAGTCGGCGATCTCCTCGGCCATGCGGCGCATGCCGCCGGAGATGACGACCCCGCCCAGTTTCCGGAAGGTCAATCCGGCGGACTGGGCGGTGATGTTCCTCGCGCTCAAGTCCAGCCAGGCCCGTCTCTCGGACGTCGATGCCTTCGTCAACCGGGCGATCATGCCGCGCGTGTCGACCCTGCCGGGCGTGGCGCAGGTCCTGATCTTCGGGTCGCAAAAGTTCGCCGTCCGGGTTCGCGCCGACCTCGACCAGCTCGCGGTGCGCGGGCTGACCCTGCAGGAACTGCAGGCGGCCGTCGTGAACGCCAACTCGAGCAAGCCGGTCGGTTCCATCGCTGACCAGAAGCAGAATGCCATCCTCGAGGCGACCGGGCCGATCAACAAGGCCTCCGACTACATGCCGGTGATCGTCACCTGGCAGAACGGCGCGCCGGTCCGCATCTCCGACGTCGCGACCGCGATCGACAGCGTCGAGAACGACAAGGTGGCGAGTTGGCTCGACGGCACGCGCGCGATCGTCATGGGCGTCTATCGCCAGCCCGATGCCAACACGGTCGAAGTGGTCGATCGGGTGAAGGCGATCATCCCGCAGATCCAGGCGGAGCTGCCGGCCGGAGTCGAGATCCACCTGCTGGCCGACCGGTCGAAACCGATCCGCGAGGCCATCGCCGACGTCGAGTTCACCCTGGCGCTCGCCGCGCTGCTGGTGATCGTCGCGATCTACTTCTTCCTGCGCAGCTTCCGCGCCACCATGATCCCGGCGATCGCGCTGCCGATCTCGGTCATCGGCACCTTCGCCGGCATGTATCTGTGCGGCCATTCGATCGACAACATATCCCTGCTGGCATTGACCCTGGCGGTCGGCTTCGTGGTCGACGACGCGATCGTCATGCTGGAGAACATCGTCCGCCATATCGAGGCGGGCGAGAAGCCGATGGAAGCGGCGCTCAAGGGTTCACGAGAGGTCGGCTTCACGATCGTCTCGATGACGCTCTCGCTCGTCGCCGTGTTCATACCGGTGTTGTTCATGGGTGGCGTCGTTGGCCGCATGTTCAACGAGTTCGGCCTGGTCATCGCCTTCGCCATCCTGATCTCGGGCATCGTATCGCTGACCCTGACTCCGATGCTCTGCTCGCGCTGGCTGAAGCCGATCGACCATCACGAGAAGCACAATGCGCTTCTGCGCAGTTTCGAATGGGCCTTTACCAAGATCACCAACGGCTACGGCTGGGCACTGCGGCACACGGTGCGCTTTCCCCGGCTGGTGCTCGCCATCACCCTCGGGACCTTCGTCGCCACGGCGATGCTCTTCCAGGCGATTCCGAAGGGCTTCTTCCCGTCCGAGGACATCGGGCAGATCCAGGGCTCCACGATCGGGCCGGACGACGCTTCCTTCGATGCGATGGTGGCCCGCCAGTCGGCGCTGGCCGAAGTCATTCGGCGCGACCCCGACGTGGCCTCGGTCATGTCGACCGTCGGCGGCGGCAATGCGGCGGCCACGGTAAATTCCGGCCGCATCTTCATCATGCTGCGCGACAAGCCTGAGCGCACGGACAGCGCCCAGCAGGTCATCGCCCGGCTGCGCCGGGCGACGGCGGCCGTGCCGGGGATCAACGTGTATTTCCAGGCCGCGCAGTCGATCAACATTTCCACGACGCAGAGCCGCGCCCAGTACCAGTTCGGTATGCGTTCGAGCGACCTCGCCCAGCTGCGCGAGTACGGCCCCCTGATGGAGGCGAGGATGCGTCGTATTCCGACGATCCTCGACGTCAACTCCGACCTGCAGGTGCGCGCCCGCTCGGCGATGATCGACATCGACCGCGACATCGCCTCGCGCCTCGGCGTTTCGGTCGACCAGATCCGCCTGCTTCTGTACTCGGCCTTCGGTTCGCGTCAGGTCTCGACCATCTACGCCTCCGACGACACCTACCAGGTGATCCTCGAGGCGGACCCGAAGTACGGCGATACCGGCGACATCCTGCGCCGGCTGCAGGTCCGCACGCCCAATGGCGGCCTCGTGCCGCTCGACACGCTGGCCAAGCGCATCGACAAGCCGACCTCGCTGACCGTCAACCACATCGCCCAGCTGCCCTCGGTCATGATCTCGTTCAACCTCGCACCCGGCGTGGCGCTCGGCGACGCGGTGAAGGACATCCAGGCGGCCGCGACCGAGGTCGGCCTGCCGGCCACCATCACCACCAGCTTCGAGGGCAGCGCCCAGGTCTTCCAGCAGGCGGTCGCCAACCAGGGCATGTTGCTGCTGGCGGCCGTGCTGGTCATCTACATCATCCTGGGAATCCTCTACGAGAGCTTCATCCATCCGCTGACGATCCTGTCGGGCCTGCCGTCGGCCGGCATCGGCGCGCTCGCCACCCTGATGCTGTTCGGCATGGACCTGTCGGTCATCGCCATGATCGGCGTGGTGATGCTGATCGGCATCGTGAAGAAGAACGCCATCATGATGGTCGACTTCGCGATCGAACGGCGCGGGCAGGGCGCCGACGCCGAGACGGCGATCGTGGAAGCCGCGTTGCTGCGCTTCCGGCCCATCATGATGACGACCGTTTGCGCGCTGCTCGGCGCCCTGCCGATCGCCGTGGGCCATGGCGCCGGCGCCGAACTGCGCCAGCCGCTGGGCATCACCGTGGTCGGCGGCCTGATGGTGTCGCAGCTGCTGACGCTGTTCATCACGCCCGTCGTCTACATGTGGTTCGACAAGCTCACCGGCATGAAGTTCAGCCCCGGCTGGGCGCGGCGCTGGCGCACCAAGGGCCGCGTGCCGGCGGCGCCGGCCGAATAGGCTTTCAACATCGGGTAGCGTTCCATGACTGACGAGATCGGCGCCTTCGTTCCTGGCCCCCGCGTGCGTATCGAGGGCAGGGCGGGCGGTCCGCTGGCGGGCCTCACCTTCGCGGCCAAGGATCTGTTCGACGTGGCCGGCGTGCCCACCGGCGGCGGCAATCACGACTGGCCGACCGGACGGCCGATTCCCGACAGACACTCATGGGCGGTGCAGACCCTGCTGGACGCCGGCGCCACCCTGATCGGCAAGACCATCACCGACGAGGTCTCTCTCGGCATTCTGGGCGAGAATGCCTTCGACGGCACGCCGAAGAACGTCCGTGCCCCCGGCCGCGTGCCCGGCGGCTCGTCCTCGGGCTCGGCGGCTGCCGTGGCGGCGGGCATCTGCGACACCGCGCTCGGCACCGATACCGGCGGCTCGGTGCGCGTTCCCTCGAGCTTCTGCGGCCTTTATGGAATCCGGCCGACGCATGGGCGCATCGACGTGACCGGCATGCTGCCGCAGGCGCCGACCTCCGACACGACCGGCTGGTTCGCGCGCGACGCCGAGACCTTCGCCAAGGTCTGCGCCGTGATGCTGAGTGAGGAGATCCCGGCTGTGTTGCCGACGAAGCTCGTCGTCGCGGTCGACGCGTTCGGCTTCGCCGACGCCGACACGTCGGAGGCACTGCAGCCGATGGTGAAGAAGCTCGCGGCCCTCATCGGTTCGAGCCGCGAGGAGATCATGGCGCCGCAGGGCCTGTCGGTGTGGGCGCGTGCCCAGCGCACGCTGCAGCCCGCCGAAGCCTATGCGACGTTCAGGCCGTGGCTCGACGAGCGCAACCCGCGCTTCGCCTTCTCGGTCGCCAAGGCGCTGGTCACCGGCTCGATGATCCCCGAGGGCGACAAGGTCTGGGCCAACCTGATGCGCCAGGAAGCGCGCGGCCGCATGAAGTACCTGCTGCCGCCGGGCACGATCCTCTGTCTGCCGACCACGCCGTTCCCCGCGCCGAAGGTCGGCCTGCCGCTGTCGGTGCTGGATCCGCTGCGGGACCGCATCACCTGCCTCTGCGCGCAGGGCGGGCTGGCGGGCTTTCCGCAGGTCAATCTCCCCGGCGCGACGACGGTTGACGGTCTGCCGGTCGGCCTGTCCATCATCGGTCCCCGCGGCAGCGATGCGACCCTCGTCGCCGTCGCCCGCGCGATGGAGAAGGCGGCGAACTGATCGCGGTGGCGCGCCCCTGTCCCGTCGTGGACCATCCAGCAACAACGAGGTGAGCGTGACGGATCTGACGCCGAACATTCCCGAGGTCGTGGCCGAAGTGCGCGAGCTTTTCGAACGCTACGAGCAGGCACTCATCGACAAGAACGTGGAGGTGCTCGACGCCACCTTCTGGAACAGCCCGCACACGATCCGCCTCGCCAACAGCGAGCACGGCTACGGGTTCGACCGCATCCATGCCTTTCGCGTGGCCCGCCCGCCGGGACCCGGCACCAAGGAAAAGCGGCTGCGGCTCGACATCGTCACCCTGGGCCGCGACATCGCGACGGTTTCGCTCGTCTACAAGGTGCGCGGCAAGGAGATGACCGGCCGGCAGACCCAGACCTGGGTGCGCTTTCCCGACGTCGGCTGGAAGGTCGTGCATGCTCATGTTTCAATGATGGCCGAAGAGCCGATCCACTAGGATCGTCGACGAGGGAGGAAACGATGGCCCAGCCCGCCCAAGGTCTCGGCAATGTCATGAACCCCGATCCGGCCTGGGTTGCCAAGCTGAGCGAGCCCGCGCTGGAGCCCGACCTGCCGATCGTCGATCCGCACCATCATCTCTGGCAGCGCCCCGGCAACGATTACCTCTTCCATGACCTGCTGGCCGACACGCGCACCGGCCACAGGATCGTGGGCACGGTCTTCGTCGACTGCCATTCGATGTACCGCAAGGACGGTCCGCCCGAGTTGCGCTGCATCGGGGAGACCGAGTTCGCCAACGGCGTCGCGGCGATGAGCGCGTCCGGTCTCTACGGGGAGCTGCGCGCCTGCGCCGGCATCGTCGGCCACGTCGACCTGCGCCTGGGGGAAAGGGCAGGCGACGTGTTCGACGCCCAGATCGCCGCCGGCAACGGCCGGTTCAAGGGCATTCGCCACCAGACCGGCTGGGACGCCGATCCGGGCATCCGCAATTCGCGCAACGACCCGCCGCCCGAACAGACCCGCGACCTGACCTGGCGCGAGGGGTTCCGTGAGCTGGCGAAGCGCGACCTGACGTTCGACGCCTGGCTCTACCATCCGCAGCTTCCCGAGATCGCGGAACTGGCCGACGCCTTCCCGGGCACGCATATCGTGCTCGACCATGTCGGCGGGCCGCTGGGCTATGCCGGCTATGCCGGACGCCATGACGAGGTGCGCGCGGCCTGGACGAAGTCGATGGCGGAGTTGGCCAGGCGGGAGAACATCGTGGTGAAGCTGGGCGGGCTCGGCATGGCCATGGGGTTCTTCGATTTCTACCGGCGCCCCATGCCGCCGGGTTCGCAGGAACTCGCCGAGGCGTTCCGGCCCTGGATCGAGACCTGCATCGAGTTGTTCGGCGCGGATCGCTGCATGTACGAGAGCAACTTCCCGGTCGACAAGATCACCTCGGGCTACGGGGTGCTGTGGAATGCCTTCAAGCGCATTTCCGGCGGTGCGTCGTCCGCCGAGAAGAAGGCGCTGTTCTCCGGGACTGCGGCCCGCGTGTATCGGCTGTCCTTGCCTGATTGAAGGGCGGCGTCTGCTTGCAAGAACCGTGTCAGGGCTCGGCCTCAGGATAGAGTTTCTTTTTCGCCAAGAGGTCCTGTCGCGCTGACAGAGGCTGTGAACTCGCCGTAGGATTTCGGTCCTCGCCTTGTCCATTTGGGGCCATTCATGCGTCGTTTCCTACTCTCCGCGGTCACCGCCCTGGCCGCCGTGTCCGCCATCCCGATCGCGTCGGCCCAGACCCTGAAGGTCGTGATGCATTCCGACGTGAAGGTGCTCGATCCGATCTGGAGCGGCGCCTACATCACGCGCAATCACGGCTACATGCTCTACGACGTGCTGTTCGCCATGGACGAGAAGTTCCAGGTGAAGCCGCAGATGGTCGACACCTGGACCACGAGCGACGACGGGCTCGTCTGGACCTTCAAGTTGCGCGAGGGGCTGGAATGGCACGACGGCCAGCCGGTGACGGCGGAGGATTGCGTGGCCTCGCTCAAGCGCTGGTCCGCCCGCGACGCGATGGGCCAGAAGATGGCGCAGGCGCTGAAGGAATATAAGGTCGTCGATGCCAGGACCTTCCAGATCGTGTTGAAGGAGAAGTTCGGCGCGGTGATCGAGTCGCTGGGCAAGCCGTCGGTAGTCGTGCCCTTCATGATGCCCAAGCGCATCGCCGAGACCGATCCGTTCAAGCAGATCGAGGAGTACATCGGCTCCGGTCCCTTCGTGTTCAAGAAGGACGAGTGGAAGCCGGGAGAAAGGCTCGTCTACACCAAGTTCGCCAAGTACAAGCCGCGGTCCGAGCCGATCTCGGGGCTGTCCGGCGGCAAGGTGGTGAACGTCGATCGGGTCGAGTGGATTTCGATGCCCGACGCCGAAACCCAGGTCAACGCGCTGCTGAACGGCGAACTCGACTATCTCGAAAGCGTCTCCGCCGACCACCTGCCGCTGATCGAGAAGGGCAAGGGCGTCCGCGTCATCAAGGGACGCGTCTCCAACCAGTACGCCTTCCGGCCGAACTGGCTGCTGCCGCCCTTCAACAACGAGAAGGTCCGCCAGGCCGCCGCGCTGGCCCTCAACCAGGAGGATTTCCTCCAGGCCAATATCGGCGACAAGCGCTTCTATCAGACCTGCAAGGCGATGTTCACCTGCGGCTCGCCGCTGGCGACGGATGCCGGCATGGCCGGGCTGGTGGAGGGCAACGCCGCCAAGGCGAAGGCGCTGCTCGCCGAAGCCGGTTACGACGGCACGCCCGTGACCTTGCTGGCCCCGACCGACCTCGGCGTCATCAAGCAGCTCGGGCCGGTGGCCAAGGCGCTGCTGGAGAGGGCGGGCTTCAAGGTCGACATGATCTCGATGGACTGGCAGAGCGTGATCGTCCGCCTGGCCAAGAAGGTGCCGGTGTCGGAGGGGGGCTGGAATGCCTTCTCCACCAGCTGGTCGCAGGTCGACATCCTCGATCCGCTGATGACGCCGTTCCTGATCGCCAGCTGCGACAAGGCCCGCGCCGGCTGGCCCTGCGACGAGGAGCTCGAGAAGCTGCGCGACAGGTACGTGCACGCCACGACCGAGGCCGAGAAGAAGGCGGCGGCCACCGCGGTCCAGGAGCGCGCCATCAAGGTGGTGACGCACGTGCCGCTCGGCGAATGGTTCGGTGTCAGCGCGGTCCGCTCGAACATCGGAACCATCAACCCGCCGCCGCCGGTCACGGTTTTCTGGGGGGTCACCAAGAAGTAGGTGTGATTCTAATCGGTCACCGGGGGTGGCTGAGAGATCGGATGAACGACGGGCGAGCCGGTGAAAGGCTCGCCCGATACATGAGGAGGAGCCGCTAAACTACTCTGCCGCCTGCAGTTCCGGCGCTTTTTCGCCGGCTTTCTCGAGCGCACGGCCGCTCCGTCTGGCGGCATCTTCCGCTTCCCAGCGAGTGGCGATCTCGGCCAGCCGGTCCATGACCTCGTCCAGCTCGCTGCCCCGCTTGGTGAGGGAGTAGGTGACCTTGGGCGGAATGGTCGCCTCGTAGTCGCGCTTCACGAGCGCCGCCCCTTCCAGCGTGCGCAGCCGCTCGGTCAGCATCTTGGCCGAAATGCCAGAGACCCGGCGCTTCAACTCCCCGAAACGCTGCGGCCCGTGGGTCCGCAGATTGTAGAGGATGTAGGTCGTCCAAGGCCCCATCAGCATGCGCAGGATGAAGTCCATGGGGCAGCTGGCGCTTTCCTTGGCGTTGGCCGCCGGGGGCAGGGTGCTCATGGAAGGTCCTTTAGGTTACGAATAGATACTTGATGGTGAATATATATCTATCGTCCCGGATACTTCCAGTCACTTTATGAAAGTCTGAACCCGAGGCCGGTTGTCGAAGCGGATCTCGGAGGCTCTCATTCCATCCGGATGCCCGCCGACTTCACGATCGCACCCCACGAGGCGAGTTCCTCGCGGAACATCGCAGTGAGTTCCTGCGGCGTGCCCGTCTCGACGGTCGCGCCCTGCGCGACGAAGTCGGACAGCACGTCCGGCATCGCCATCACGGTGCGCATGGCGGCGTTCAACTTTTCGGCGATCGCGGCCGGTGTCTGCGGCGGCGCCAGCAGGAAGATGCTGGCCGCGGCGTTGAAGCCCGGCAGGGTCTCGCTGATGGCCGGCACGTCCGGCGCCACCGGCGACCGCTTCGCCGAAGTCACGGCGAGAAGGCGGAGCTTGCCGCTTCGGGCCAGCGCGAGCGCGGGCGGCAGGCTGACGAAGCAGATCGGCACCTGGCCGCTGACCAGGTCCGCCAGCGCCGGCGTTCCGCCCTTGTAGGGAACGTGGACCATCTGGACGCCGGCCGCCTTCTGGAACATTTCCGCGCTCAGATGCGCGATGTTGCCGACGCCGGGCGAGGCGTAGCTGTACTTGCCCGGGCTGGCCTTCAGCACCTCGATGAGTTCCCCGACGTTCTTCGCGGGAAAGGCCGGGTTGGCGACAACGGAGTAGGGAAGATTGCCCAGCGCGCCGATCGGTGTCAGCGCAAGCGGATCGTAGCCGACCTTGTCGTAGATCGTGGTGCCGACGAGAATTCCGGACTCCGCGAATAGCAGCGTGTAGCCGTCGGGCGGCGCGCTGGCGAGGGCGGCGGCAGCGATGGTGGAGCCGGCACCCGGCCGGTTCTCGACCACCACCGGCTGGCCGAGCAGCGGGCTGAGCTTGTTGGCGAAGATCCGCCCCAGGATGTCGGCGCCGCCGCCAGGCGGATAGCCGACGAGCAGCTTCACGGCCCGCGTCGGATAGGCGCCGGTCTGGGCGAACCCGCGGGGGGCGGCAATCCCCAAGGCGAGGGCGGAGAGGGCGAGGCGGCGACCCAGTTTCATGTCTTTCATGCTCATGTGATGTGACCTCTTGGCGACACGCCCCTTCAGACGGCATCCGGCGGGAAGTAGCGGAACTGCAGGCTGCGATCCTTGTCGAGCTGCTGGATCAGGTCGATCTCCCAGGTCAGGTAGGCCGTCATCGACTGGCGTAGATCGTCATAGTCGTAGGGGCTGTACCAGACGTCGTCGGTCGCGGAGGTCATGTTCTCGAGCCCGCTGGCCAGCGGCAGGCCCGCCGTCGCCCAGGCGGCGGTACCGCCGTCGAGGATGGAGACCGGCAGGGTCGTGGCCGCCGCGGCATCGGCCGCCGCGAGGGCCGCGAATGAGCCATCGTCCGAAGTCAGGACGATCCGGCGGGCTCCGGGTGCGCCGGCAGCGACCTGCGCCAATCCCGTCTCGAGGCGCGAGCGCACCGCGAACCATGCGCCCGGGATATGGCGTACACGGAACTTCAGGCTATTGGCGAGATCGACCACAACGGCCTCGCCGGACGCGAGCAGGCGATGCAATTCGAGCACGTTGATCCGCTCGCCGCCGCCGCCGCCGGCCTGCACCGGCAGCAACTCGACCGGCTCCGCTCCCTTGTCCAGCGCCGCGCCACAGGCGACGAGACCGCCGGTCAGCACGAACACCTCGGGCCAGCCCAGCTGTATCAACCACGAGGCCGTCATGCGCGCGCGCACGCCGTTGTCGTCGCACAACACGATGCGCGAGTTGCGCGTGGCGACATAGTGATCGGTCGACTGGATCAACTGCCCGCCGGGCGCGCTGCGTGCTCCCTTGATGTGTCCGGCTTCGTATTCCTCGGGCGTGCGTACGTCGAAGAAGTAGAGCGAGCGTGCCGGGTCGGCCTGCAACTCGCGCAGGCCCGGCGCGTCGATCTCGCGCACGCCGAAGCGCTTCGACACGCGCATCGCTGCCTCCATGGCGGCGGCCAGGCCCCTGGGCGAGGGCGGCGGCGCGACGGCGCGGCTGCCGCGCGCCATGGTCTCGCCGCTCAGGTGCCAGCCCGCCGTGCCGTTGCGCACGCAGACTACCGGGTTCCTCACGCCGGCATTGATGAGCGACTGCGCGCCGATGATGCCGCGCGTGCGCCCGGCACAGTTGACCACGATGGTGGTCTCGTCGCTCTCGACCAGGTCGAACACGCGATGCACCAGTTCGGCGCCGGGACAGTCGATGCCGCCGGGCAAGCTGTAATTGTGGAACTCGGTATAGGGCCGGCTGTCGAGGATGATCATGTCCTTGCCGTCGTCGATCCAGCGGCGCAGTTCCCCGGCATCGATCGCGGGCGTGTCGTAGCGGTGCTCGACGAACTCGCCGAACGCCTTGCTCGGCACGTAGATGCCGGCGAACACTTCGAGCCCTGCCTTGCGCCAGCCTTCCAGCCCGTCGGTCATGATCGAGATGTCGGTATAGCCCCACCCTGCGAGGCGATGGGCCGCGCGCTCGGCCAGCCCCTCGTCGCTCTGGTCCATGAGAATGAGCCGGGTCGCCCGGCGCGGCACGAGCGCCGCGATCCGCGCCTCGAGATGGCTGAACGGCGCCGACACGATCGTCAGCGGGTGACCGGTGTTGAACAGCCCTTCCTCGCGCACGTCGAGGAAGGCGTATTCGGTGCTGCCGCCCAGCAGGGCGTGGACGCTGGCCGCGTCGATGCGCGGCACGTTCTGGGGGGACATATTCGCGGTGTTCATCGGACGACGGTCCATCGCTCGGGAAAGGGATCGCCGTAAATCTGATCGCCGTCCACCGATAAGGAAAATATAAATATGATATGAACTGATTTGGAATCCGTATGAATCTGACCGTTCGTCAATTGCGCGCCTTTACGCTCGGCGCGTCGGTCGCTTCCTTCTCCGAAGCGGCTGCCCGCATGGGAATGACCCAACCCGGCTACTCGCTCCTGATCCGGCAGCTGGAAGAAGAGGTCGGCATGGCGCTCTTCCGGCGCACGACGCGCCGGGTCGAACTCACCGAAGCGGGCCGTGAGATCCTGCAGAGCGCCCAGCGCACGCTCCAGCAACTGGACGAGACCTGCCGCCGCGCGGAGGATTTCCGCGATGCCCGTCAGGGCACGCTCAATCTCGCCTTCGTGCCCTCGGTTGGCTGCAGCCTGCTGCCCCCCATCCTGTCGGGCTTCGCGGAAGCCCACCCCGGCATCAAGCTCGTCTTTCACGAGGCGCAGGCGGTCGGCTTTGCCGAACGGGTGCGCAGCGGCCAGGCCGAGATCGGTCTCGGTCTGCTGGTGGATCCCGACGAGCATCTCGCCTTCGAGTCGCTGATGCGCGACTGCCTGGTGGCGCTGCTGCCGGCACGTCATCCGCTGGCGGCGCGCTCCATCGTTACCTGGAAGGCGCTGGCCCGCTTCAACGCCATCCTGGTGACGAACCAGTCGAGCGTGCGCGTGCATGCCGATCGCGCGGCTGCCGCGGCCGGCGTCGACATCGAACCAACTTATGTTCTGGATTCACTCACCACGGCCGTGGGGCTGGTCCGCGCCGGCCTGGGCTATGCGGTGCTGCCGAGCCTGGCGCTGCGCAGCATGGACCTGAGCGGTGCCGTGGCGCGGCCGGTGGAGCAGCCGCGTGCCCGGCGCGATATCGGCCTGCTCACGCGCGCGCAGTTCACGCTTTCGCCGGCCGCCACCGCCTTCGCCGCCATCGCCCGCGAAATCGCCGGAAGATTTCCGGAAGACACTTGATCCGTTCTTTGCGGCAAGGGAGCCCAAACGAAAGCGGGGGACCATCGCCTCTTCGGCAAGGGCCCCCCGTTCGGTAGCGCGTCGTCTGCGCCTATTTCTTGGTGATGTTCCACATCACCGGCACGGGGCCGGGCAGCCAGCCGCTGATCCGGTCCTTGCGGTAGGCGCCGAACGCCTTGTACTGGCCGAGCACGATGTAGGTGGCCTGGTCCATCACCCGGTCGGAGACGGCCAGCGCGATCTCCTTGCGCTTCGCCGGGTCGACCTGCTTGGCGTACGACTCGCGAAGCTTCTCCATCTCGGCATCGCACGGCCAGCCGAACCAGGCCTTCTCGCAGCCGCCGCTGGTGAAGGAATTCCCGGCCGGGCTCTCGGTGCCGACCGTGACGGTCGTCGTGTAGAAGATGTTCCAGCCGCCCTGCGCCGGCGGATCCTTCTTGGCGCGGCGCGTCACGACGGTCTGCCAGTCCATCGACTGGAGGTCGACCTTGAAGCCGACCTTCTCGAGAGCCTGCTTGCCGACCGGCGGAAGCTGGTTGGACGAAAGCAGGTCGGTGGCATGCATCATGACGATCGGCGTGCCGTCATAGCCGCTCTCCTTGAGCAGTTGGCGTGCCTTCTCAAGATCGGGCTTGATCAGCAGGTTGCCGTAGCTCTTCTCGTAGGGCGAGCCGCACACCAGCGGCGCGTTGCAGACCCGGTAGATCTCGGGGTCGCCCACCTGGGCGCGCAGGAAGTCCTCCTGGGCGATCGCATACATCGCCGCCTGCCGGGCCTTCAGGTTGTTGAACGGCGGGTGGAGGTGGTTGAAGCGCATGATGATCTGGCTGCCCTGCGCGTTCCAGCCATAGAGTTCGATGTTCTTCTCGGCCTTCAGAATCGGGAAGAGATCCGGCACCGGGATCTCGATCAGGTCGATCTCGCCCTGGACCAGGGCATTGACCGCCGTACTCGGGTCGGAGATCGCGAGCCATTCGAGGCGGTCGATCTTCACCACCTTGCCGCCGGCCAGCATCGAGGGCGGCTCGGCGCGCGGCTTGTACTTGGTGTTCTTGAGGTAGACGACCTTCTCGCCGGGCTTCCACTCGTCCTTCTTGAAGATGAACGGGCCGGAGCCGGTATAGTCGTCGATCTGCTTGAACGGGTCGGTTTCCGCCACCTTCTTGGGCATCATGAAGGGCACGGTCGAGGAGGGCTTGCCGAGGGCGTCGAGGACGAGGCCGAACGGCTCCTTGAAGACGATCTCGAAGGTCTTGGCATCGACGGCCTTCATCGTGCCGACCGCCTTCATCATCTCCTGGCCGAGGGCGTCGCGGGCGCCCCAGCGCTTGATCGAAGCGACGCAGTCCTCGGCGGTGACGGGCTTGCCGTCATGCCATTCGAGGCCGTCGCGCAGGGTGAAGGTCCAGGTCAGCTTGTCGGCCGAGACCTCGTACTTGTCGACCATCTGCGGCTGGATGCGCGCTTCCGCATCCTGAGCGAACAGCGTGTCGTAGATCATGTAGCCGTGGTTTCGGGTGATGAAGGCGGTCGTCCAGATCGGGTCGAGGACCTTCAGATCGGAATGGGCGACCATCTTCAGGGTCTGCGCCGAGGCCGGGGCCGCGACCGTCGCCACCGCCGTCGACAGGGCCAGACAGGAGGCAACCTGTCGCAATCTCCGCATAACGTGCATGATTTATCGATTCCCTTCTCAATTCCCCAACTTCACATAAGCTGCCACGAGCCGGACGAGGAATAAAGCAATGTCGATGCCGACCATCTTCGTGTCCCACGGAGCGCCGACGCTGATTCTCGGCGACGCGCCCGCGCGGACCTTCCTGGCCGGGCTCGGCCGGCAGATTCCGCGCCCGACCGGCATCGTGGCGGTGTCGGCCCACTGGGATACCGACCTGCCCGCCGTGTCGCTGGCGCGCCGGCCGGACACGATCCACGACTTCTACGGCTTCCCCGAAGCCCTCTACAGGCTGCGCTATGACGCGCCCGGCGCGCCCGCGCTCGCCGAGAAGGTGGCCGGGCTCACGGGCGCCGCCCACGACCATCACCGCGGCCTCGACCATGGTGCCTGGGTACCGGCGATGCTGGCGTGGCCCGAGGCCGACATCCCGATCTTCCAGCTCTCCGTGCAGCCGGCCCTCGGCCCGGCACACCACATCGCCCTGGGGCGAAGGCTCGCCGCGTTGCGCGAGGAGGGCGTCCTGGTCATGGGCAGCGGCAGCGCCATCCACAATCTGCGCGCCCTGATCCGCAGCGGCGATGCCTCGGAGCCGGAACCTTGGGCACAGGCCTTCGACGACTGGCTGGCCGACACGCTGGAGAAGGGCGACGAGGCGTCGCTCGCCGACTACCGCGCCCGCGCACCGTACGCTCGCGAAGCCCATCCGACCGACGAACATCTGCTGCCGCTGCACGTCGCCTACGGTGCGGCCGGCGTGGGGGCTCGCGGGCAGGCGCTCCATCGGAGCTTCACCCTGGGCAACCTGTCGATGGCGGCTTACGCCTTCGAGTAGGCGGCCGGTTGCCAGAGCAGGCAAGCTCATGGGCGGCGTTCTTCATGTCACGTGATAGGTAGCGACGCCTAAATGATTTCGAGCTGCTCTTTGATTCGATTCTGAAGCCGCCTGGTATTCTCGATTGATTTCAATCGATTCGTCGCTTTCTTTCATCCAGTGCCGCGACCGTCCGGAAGGAAACGATTCCAAGCCCGCGACGTTTAATCGTCCGCTGCCTGCCACACCACGGTCACGGAGGGATTTCGTGCCTTGCTGATATCGTGGCGGGTTCCGGAGGTCCGCCATCATGAAAAAGCTAGCTCTGCCTCTCTTTCTGCTCGTCGCGACCTGTCTCGCGCTGCCCGCACAGGCCCAGAAGGACAATCCCGGACAAGGCCGGGGGGCAGACAAGGCTGACAAGGCCGACAGGGGCAATGGGCGGGGCCCCGGCGGAGATGCGCCGGGCCAGGGACGCGGTCAGGCCAATCCTGGCAACGGCCAGGGCCCCAGCCAGCAGGGCCCCAGCCAGGCCGCCGTCCCCGGGAACGTGAACATCGTCGTGACCGAGCGCGACCGGGGAGCCATCTATGGGTATTACCGCCCGCTCTACGCCGCCGGAAACTGCCCGCCGGGTCTGGCGAAGAAGAACAATGGCTGCCTGCCGCCGGGGCAGGCGAAGAAGCTCTGGGCCATAGGGCAGCCGCTGCCGGCTGGTATCGCATTCTACCCGCTGCCCGCCGCGCTGCTGGGACAGCTCACACCGGCCCCCGCTGGCTACCAGTATGTCAGGGTCGCCAACGATATCCTGATGATGGCGATCGGCACGCAACTCATCGTGAGTGCCATCGCCGATCTCGGCGCCATGTAGCGGTGGGGTAGCGGTGGGCTGCGCTCGACAAAACGGGGGCAAAAATGCCCCCGTTTCCATCTCGAATCGTCAGGTGCCGGCGACTTAGGCCGCTTCAGACAGCGCCACGCCCTTTTCCTTGAAGACCTGTTCCAGCTCGCCGGTCTCGAACATCTCGCGGACGATGTCGCAGCCGCCGATGAACTCGCCCTTGACGTAGAGCTGGGGGATCGTCGGCCACTGGCTGAAATTCTTGATGCCTTCCCGCAGTTCCGGGTCGACGAGGATGTTGATGCCGTGGAACTTCACGCCGAGCTGGCTCAGCACGTCGACCACCGCGGCCGAGAAGCCGCACTGGGGAAACACGGGCGTTCCCTTCATGAACAGCAGAACGTCGTTCTTGCCGATCTCGTCGCGGATACGTTCGAACACCTGGGGTTCGCTCATGATCGATCTCCGTGGAGCGCCGCCGGGGCGCGGGGTCGTGCGAATATAGGGTGTTCAGGGCCTCTGCGCCATGGTGGTCAGCTTGAGCGCATGCAGAACGCCCCCCATGCGGCCCCCCAGGGCGCCATAGACCATCTGGTGCTGCTGGATCTTGGATTTTCCGGCGAAGGCAGGGGAAACGACCGTGGCGGCGTAGTGGTCACCGTCCCCGGCCAGGTCCTGGATCTCCACCTCGGCGTCGGGGATGCCTTCCTTGATCAGGCGGACGATGTCGTCGGCGTGCATCGGCATGGATGATCCTTCTCGTTGTCTCAGGCGGCGCTGTTCATGTAGCCGGGCAGCCAGTTCTCGTGGGCATCCCGCAGCTCCTGCAGCGGCAGGGTGAGAAGTCCGTCGACCGTGATGTCGGGGCCGCCCGAATAGCCCAGCAGAACCGCGGGCACGCCCGCCTGGCGGGCGGCCTCGACGAGGGCGGGGCCGTCGTCGGCGGCGATCAGGTAGCGACCCTGGTCCTCGCCGCAGAGGTAGGCGTGGGCTGCGACGTCGCTCGCCGGCAGCTTGATGCAGGCGCCCGTTCCACCCCCCAGGCACATCTCGGCGAGCGCCACGAGCAGGCCGCCGTCGGAGAGGTCATGGCAGGCCTGGACGCGGCGGCCGACGATCTGGCCGCGCACGAAGTCGCCGTTGCGGCGCTCGACGGCCAGATCGACGGGCGGCGGGGCGCCTTCCTCGCGGCCGTGCAGTTCGCGAAGGTAGATCGACTGGCCGAGCCAGCCCTTCGTCTCGCCGACCAGCACCAGGGCGAGGCCGGACTGGACGAGGCGCGAACCCGCCGAGGTCGCGATGTCGTCGATCACGCCGACCGCGCCGATGGTCGGGGTCGGCAGGATCGGTCGGCCCTCGGTCTCGTTGTAGAGCGAGACGTTGCCCGACACGACCGGGAAGTCGAGGACGCGACAGGCTTCTGCCATCCCTAGAATGGCACCAGCAAATTGTCCCATGATCTCGGGCTTCTGCGGGTTGCCGAAGTTCATGTTGTCGGTGACGGCGAGCGGGCGGGCGCCGACGGCGGTGATGTTGCGCCACGCCTCGGCCACGGCCTGCCGGCCGCCGGTCTCGGGATGGGCCTGGACGTAGCGGGGGGTGCAGTCCGAGGTCATGGCGAGCCCCTTGTGGCTCGCGGCCTTGGGCGCCCCCGGCACGCGTACCAGCGCCGCGTCGCCGCCCTGCGGCCGGATCGCGGTGTTGCCCATGATGAGATGGTCGTACTGGTGCCAGATCCATGCCTTGCTGGCGAGGTCGGGGCAGCTCATGAGGGTGAGCAGCGAGGCCTTCCAGTCTGTCGGCGCCGGCACCTGGGCGGCGTCGAGTTCGGGCGGCAGCGGCGTCAGGGTCCACGGCCGCTCGTACATCGGCGCTTCGGTGACCAGCGGCGGGATCGGGATGTTGCCCACCACGTCGCCGTGCCAGGTCAGGACCATGCGCTCGGTGTCAGTCAGGTGGCCGATCACCGCGAAGTCCAGTTCCCACTTCTCGAAGATCTTGCGCGCCTCTTCCTCGCGGCCGGGCTTCAGCACCATGAGCATGCGCTCCTGGCTCTCCGACAGCATGAGCTCGTAGGGGTTCATGCCGGTCTCGCGCATCGGCACCTTGTCGAGCTCCATGACGAGGCCGAGCCCGCCCTTGGCCGCCATCTCGAACGACGAGGAGGTGAGGCCGGCCGCGCCCATGTCCTGGATGGCGATGATCGCGTCGGTCGCCATCAGCTCGAGGCAGGCTTCCAGCAGCAGCTTCTCGACGAACGGATCGCCGACCTGAACGGTCGGCCGCTTGCTCTCGCTGTCCTCGTTGAATTCGGTCGAGGACATGGTGGCGCCATGGATGCCGTCGCGGCCGGTCTTGGAGCCGACATAGACCATCGGATTGCCGATGCCGGCAGCGGCCGCATAGAAGATCTTGTCGGTCGTGGCCACGCCCACGGTCATCGCATTGACCAGGATGTTGCCGTTGTAGGCGGGATGGAAATTGGTCTCGCCGCCGACCGTGGGAATGCCCATGCAGTTGCCGTAGCCCGCGATGCCGGCCACCACGCCCGACACGAGGTGCCGCGTCTTGGCATGCTTGGGGTCGCCGAAGCGCAGCGCGTTGAGGTTGGCCACCGGCCGCGCGCCCATGGTGAAGACGTCGCGCAGGATGCCGCCCACGCCCGTCGCCGCGCCCTGGTAGGGCTCGATGTAGGAGGGGTGGTTGTGGCTCTCCATCTTGAAGATGGCGGCCTGGCCGTCGCCGATGTCGATGACGCCGGCATTCTCGCCCGGGCCCTGGATGACCCAGGGCGCCTTGGTCGGCAGCTTCTTCAGCCACACTTTCGAGGACTTGTAGGAGCAGTGCTCGCTCCACATGGCCGAGAAGATGCCGAGTTCGACCATCGTGGGCGTGCGGCCCATGATCTTCAGCAGGCGCTCGTACTCGTCCGGCGCCAGCCCGTGCTCCGCCACGATCTGCGGGGTGATCACGGGCTCGTTCGGCAGCTTGACGGGCGGGTTCTTTTCCGGGGCAACGGTCACGACGCGTCTCTCACGAAAGGGCTTCCACCATGCCCTCGAACAGGGCCTTGCCGTCGGTGCCGCCGAACATCGGCTCCACCGCATTCTCGGGATGGGGCATCAGCCCCAGCACGGTCTTGGTGTCGTTGAACACGCCGGCGATGTTGCTGCTGGAGCCGTTGGGATTGCCGCGGCCGTCGACGGTCGAGCCGTCGGGGCCGCAGTAGCGGAAGGCGATCTGCCCGCGATCCTCGAGCCGCTTCATCGTGTCGGCGTCGGCGAAATAGTTGCCCTCGGCATGGGCCACCGGGACCTTGATCACCTGGCCGGCCTGGTAGCGGTTGGTGAACAGGCTCTGGCTGGTCTCGACCCGCAGATGGACGTCGGCACAGACGAACTTGAGGTGCGAGTTGCGCATCAGGGTGCCCGGCAACAGGCCCGCCTCGGTCACGATCTGGAAGCCGTTGCAGATGCCCAGCACCGGCACGCCCTGCGCGGCGCGCTTCTTGACCTCGGCCATCACCGGCGACTGGGCCGCCATTGCGCCGCAGCGCAGATAGTCGCCGTAGGAGAAGCCGCCGGGGACCACGATCAGGTCGACCTTCTCGAAGTCGCCGTCGCCATGCCACACCATTTGCGGCCGGCGCCCGGTGACCAGCTCGATCGCCTGCGCCACGTCGCCTTCGCGATTGGAGCCGGGAAAGACGAGGACCGCGGCCTTCATCAGCCCACCAGTTCGATCGAGTAGTTCTCGATCACCGTGTTGGCGAGCAGCTTCCTGCACATCTCGTCGACGCGCGCCTTGGCCTTGGCCGGGTCGGTCTCGGCGAGTTCGAGTTCGATGAACTTGCCCTGGCGCACGTCGCCGACCTCGGGGAAGCCCAGGCGATTGAGCGAATGTCCGATGGCCTTGCCCTGGGGGTCGAGCACGCCGTTCTTGAGGGTCACGTGGACTCTGGCTTTCATGTCGCCTCTTTACTGCAGCGTGGTGGGGCCGCGCACGTCGCCCGGTCCCTGGTCGATGAGGATGCCGAGGCGCCGCGCCACTTCCTGGTAGGCTTCCTCGACCTTGCCGAGGTCGCGGCGGAACCGGTCCTTGTCCATCTTCTCGTTGGTCCGGAGGTCCCACAGTCGGCACGAATCCGGGCTGATCTCGTCGGCCAGCACGATCCGGACCATGTCGTCCTCATAGAGGCGGCCGAACTCGATCTTGAAGTCGATCAGCTTGATGCCGCAGCCGAGGAACAGGCCGAACAGGAAGTCGTTCACGCGCAAGGTCAGCGCCACGATGTCGTCGAGATCCTGGGGCGTTGCCCAGCCGAAGGCGGTAATGTGCTCCTCGGTGACCATCGGGTCACCCAGCGTGTCGTTCTTGTAGAAGAATTCCATGATCGAGCGCGGCAGCTGCGTGCCTTCCTCGACGCCGAAGCGCTTGGCGAAGGAGCCGGCGGCGACGTTGCGGACCACCACCTCGAGCGGGATGATCTCGACCTGCCGGATCAGCTGCTCGCGCATGTTCAGGCGCCGGATGAAGTGGGTCGGCACGCCGATTTCCCCGAGCTTGGTCATCAGGAACTCGGAGATGCGGTTGTTGATCACCCCCTTGCCGGTGATCACCCCCTTCTTCTGGTTGTTGAACGCGGTCGCATCGTCCTTGAAGTACTGGACGATCGTCCCGGGTTCGGGCCCCTCGAACAAGGTCTTGGCCTTGCCCTCGTAGATGCGGCGACGGCGGGACATGTCTCACTCCTGCGCGGGCGATGCGGATCGCCCGCCGTTCGGGCGGAATATGGCGGAAACGCCATGCTCCGGTACTGGGGAAAAATCCATTGAAAAAGGTGACGGGGTCGTCATATTGACAGGGAAACAGGAGGCCTCACATGGCCCAGCAAATCACTTACGACAAGGCCTATGACACGGTTGGACGCGAGGATTTTCCGGCCATGCTGGAAGTTCCCCGCTATGGACGCCGGACGGACGCCTTCGACGGCATCATTTCGGCCACCCACGACCATTTCTGGGACCCGTTCGACAAGAGCTACATCGATTTCGACCAGCCCTTCGACATGACCAAGACGCCGATCATGCCCCTGGACACGGTCGTCGAGTTGAAGAGCGCGGTGGCGGACCGGCTGGACGAGGGCCAGAGGATCGGCCTGGGCAACGACGTCATGCACTGGTCGATCTCCAACCTGCTGCACGGCGAGCAGGGGGCGCTCTCGCTGTCGGCCAGCCTCTGCCACATCCTGCTCGACCCCGGGGCCCAGGAATACGCGGCCAACCAGGCCCGCGAGGAGGCCCGGCATGTCGCAGGCTTCACGCGCTACATCGGCCGACGCTGGGGCGCTCCCCTGCCGGTGGGCAAGACGATCGCGACGGTTCTCACGGATCTGGTGACGACGGAGGAGGTCTACAAGAAGATCGTCGGCATGCAGATGCTGATCGAGGGCATCGCCATGGGCTCCTTCGCGACGCTCAACGCCAAGACCAACGATCCGGTGCTCCGCCGCCTGGTGCAACTCGTCATGAGCGACGAGGCGTTCCACCACCGCTTCGGCCGCATCTGGGCGTCCCGCACCATCCGGCATCTCAGCGAGGACGAGCACAGGAAGGTCGAGGACTGGGCGGCCCAGATCTTCCAGACGCTGCTGTTCAACCTGATCAACGCCGAGCAGAAGCAGGTCATCTACGCCAAGTACGGGCTCGACTGGCAGTGGGTGCGCGACGCGATGAAGGAGGTCTTCACCGACGAGGACCGGCGCGCCAACCTGAAGGACAGCACCAACATCTTCCGGGTGCTGATCAAGACGCTCCTGCACGCCGGCATCATCACCTCCCGCACCGCGCCGCTCTACGGCGTCTGGGTCGACATGAAGGAACTCGAAGCCGAAGGCGACGGCATCCCGGGCGACATCGTCGCCGAGGAGATGATGGTGACGCTCCGCGAGATCAACGCCAAGCGCAAGCGCATCGTGTCGAAGGATGTGAGCCAAGAACCGTCGTCCTGAGCGGAGCGCCGCAGGCGCATAGTCGAAGGACCTCTTTTGTGCGGCAACCCGTCGTCTACATCCTCGCCAGTGCGACGGGCCGCGCGCTCTATATCGGCGTTACAACCGACATGTCACGACGGCTCGAAGAGCATCGACTTGGTCGAGTGATCCATACGGCGAAGTACAAGATTGATCGGCTCATCTACATGGAGTTTTTTTGAGACCGCGCCAGATGCGATCGCGCGAGAAAAACAGCCTAAAGGTTGGACGCGGGCGAAGAAGATCGCCCTGATCAATCGCTCGAATCCAGATTGGCGCGACCTTTCCAGCGAGATCGACGGCAAAAAGAGGTCCTTCGACTACGCGCCTTCGGCGCTCCGCTCAGGACGACGGTGTGAATGATTCCGTCGTCCTGAGCGGAGCGAAGCGCAGTCGAAGGACCTCTTTTTGATCACGGCTTTCTCGCCAGCACGAAGCAGGAGAGGCCGGCGAGGCGGTTCCAGGGGAACAGCGGGAGTTCGGCGGCGCAGATCGCGGTGAGGAGGGCGTTCGTGAGAGCGCCCTGCTTCTTCAGGCTGCTGCGGGGCTCGGTGGTGTTGCGGTCGGCCAGGCGCACGGCGGCGGCGAGCGGGAAGACCAGGCCGAAATAGTAGCTGCCGCGCACGATCTCGAGGCCGGCGTCGCGCAGCGCGGCCTCGATCCCGGGCAGGCGGTAGCGTCGTTTGTGCTCGAGGAAGACGTCGTGGCCGCTCCACAGGAACTCGAATGCGGGCACCGTCACCAGGAAGTGGGCGCCGTTCGGCACCCGGTCGGCATAGTGGCGCACCAGCCAGCGATCGTCGTCGACATGCTCCAGCACGTCCATCATCAGCACGAGGTCGCAGTCGGTCGATCCGGTGTCGCGGCGATAGTGCACCGGTTTTCCGGCGACGGTGTCGTCGCGGTCCGCGGCATAGCCGATGTCGACGCAGAGCGCGCTCTCGGCCGGCGTCCGCTCGAGCAGGTGGCGCGAGAAGAAGCCCGAGCCGGCGCCCACGTCGAGCAGCCGCTTGGCGGCCAGCGGGCCGACGGCGCGGCGCAGCGCGGCCGCCTTGGAGCGGTAGTACCAGTGGCTGCCGATGCCGGCACCCAGGATGTCTTCTTCCTTGAGGTCCATCGACGGTCAGGTCGCCGGCGGAGGCGGCGTGGCATCCTCGTAGATGCCCTCGACGATGTAGATCGGACGAGCCTTCACCTCGACGAACAGACGGCCGAGATACTCGCCGATGATGCCCAGGGAGAGCAGTTGTATGGCGCCCATCAGCAGTATGGCGATCAGCAGCGAGGCGTAGCCGGGTGTATCCACACCGAAGATCAGCACACGGGTCACGATGAACAGCGCGTAGAGCACGGCCACCGTGGCGATCGCGAGGCCGACATAGAACCAGGCGCGCAGCGGCGCGGTCGAGAAGCTCACCACGCCGTCGATGGCGAAGTTCCAGAGACGCCAGAAATTGAACTTGCTCGTGCCGGCGGCGCGCTCGGGCCGCTCGTAGGGAACGCCGACCGAGTTGAAGCCGACCCAGGCGAACAGCCCCTTCATGAAGCGGTTGCGCTCGGGAAGCTGGCGCAGCACCTCGACGGCGCGACGGTCGACCAGGCGGAAGTCCCCGACATTGGGCGGAATGCGCACCGGCGACATCGAATTGAACACCCGGTAGAACCAGCCCGCCGAGACCCGCTTGGCCGGCGTGTCGGCGTGGCGCGCGGCACGGATGCCGTAGACGATGTCGTAGCCTTCGCGCCAGCGCGCGATGAACGAGCCGATCAGTTCGGGCGGATCCTGCAGGTCGATATCCATGGGGACCAGGATGTCGCCGCGGGCATGGTCGATGCCGGCGGTGAGGGCGGCTTCCTTGCCGAAGTTGCGAGACAGGTTGACGAGTCGGAGACGGCGGTCGGCGCGACTGCGATGGAACAGGCGGGCGAAGGTGTCGTCGCGCGAGCCGTCGTTCACGAAGACGATCTCGAACCGGACGCCGTCGCGCTCGAGCAGGGGCATCACCGCGGTGAGGAAGACGTCGATCGACTCTTCCTCGTTGAACACCGGCACGACCAGGGACAGCAGAGGATCGGCGGGGCGCCGCGCCCGCTGGGTGGCGAGCTGGTGTTCCAGCGCCGCATCCTTGTCGGCCGCGAAGGGGAGGGAATGCTCGGGCACGAGGCGCGCGTCGACGTGAGCTAGGCCACCGTCTCGACGGCGCCGTTGAGATCCATGATGCCCAGCTCGACGATGAGCTGCGGCTGGCGCCTGGCGGCCTGCTCGCGGAAGGCGCGCAGCCCCTGGCTCAGCATCTCGGTTTCGAAGGCGCGGTCGGTCTTGATCCGGTCACCGTAGGCCAGGGCGGCAGCCCCGCAGTCGCGATGGGCCATGCCGATCAGACGTTTCACGTTGTGCAGCTGGACGGAGATGTCGAGATTGGCTTCCCAGGCGGCACGCCATTCCTGGAAGATCGGGGCGACGGCCGCGATCGGCCCGCCCGCAATGTTGAACTGGCTGTACTTGTTCTGCCAGCCGCGCGAGGTCATGTACTTCCAGGTATCGCTGGTGAATCGCGGGTCGATGCACTTCATCAGCATCGCCTCGTAGCCGTCGTCCAGGGCCAGCGCCGGGCCGCCGGCCGCGATCGCGGCGGCGCCGAGCCCGAAGCCGATCAGGCGCCGTCGCGAGAGGACCGCGAGGCAGCCGCAGCCGGCATGATGCGTGTGGGTCATCGGAAGATCGCCTTGCCCTGTTGTGCGAGACCGCCGTTGGGGTCGGCGATCCAGGTTGTGATCGAGCCGTCCGGTTCGCGTCGTCCGTGAACGCCGAGGGCGGCGCCGCCGAACACCGGCGACAGGGCGCGGAACTCGAAACTCCCGACCACCTTACCCGGGTTGGAGCGCCGCGCCAGTTCGATCTGCAGCATGCCCATCAGGGGCCCGTGCACGATCAGGCCGGGATAGCCTTCGACGCCCGTCACATAGGGTTGGTCGTAGTGGATGCGGTGGCCGTTGAAGGTGAGGGCGGAGAACCGGAACAGCAGCACCGGGTCGGCCATGACCGTCCGCGTCCAGGTCGCATCGGCCGGCGCCGGCCGGGGCGGCTTGGGCGTCTCGCCCGGTTTCGCGGCCTCGCGATAGACGATGTCGTGCTCCTCGGTGAAGGAGACACCGCGGGGTCCGGAAATCGTGTGCCGCACGGTGACGAACACCATCGATCCGGTAGAGCCGGTCTTGGGCTCCACCGACTTGATCTCGGAGAGCCGCCCGATGGTCTCGCCGACGCGGATCGGCTCGCCGTCGAACAAGAAGCGGCTGCCGGCCCACATGCGGCGCGGCAGCGGCACCGGCGGCAGGAAGTCGCCGCGTTCGGCGTGGCCGTCCGGGCCGATCTTCGACTGGGGCGCGACCTCGAGAAAATAAAGCCAGTGCCAGAGCGGCGGCAGGGGGTCGCCGTTCCTCGGTTCGGGGTCGTCCTTTTCGTCGAAGGTCGCGGACAGCGCGCGGACCGGAAAAGGGGCGGCCAGATCCTCCATGGACTGCGTCCGTCCGATCCAGTCCTTGAGTTTTTCCAGCGACATCTTGGGTTTCCTCTCTGCAGGGCGTGACACTGCCACTGCGAACGCAGGGTGGAAAGACGGTGTCGCGGTCGCTATATACCGCCCCGACGAGACATGCCCAACCGGAGCGGCCGATGACCACGTTCGACGATCGCGAGAAAGCCTTCGAAGCCAAGTACGAGCACGACGAGCAGCTGAAATTCAAGGTCACCGCGCGCCGCAACAAGCTGCTGGGCCTGTGGGCCGCCGGCCTGCTGGGCAAGACCGGAGCCGACGCCGAGGCCTATGCCAAGGAAGTGGTGATGGCCGACTTCGAGAAGCCGGGCGATTCGGACGTCATCGACAAGCTGATGAAGGACCTCGCCGCCGCGGGCAAGCCGATGGAGGATCACACGATCCGCAAGCAGTCCGAGCGCCTGGCCGACGAGGCCAAGAAGCAGATCATGGCGGAAGTCCGCTAACCGGACTTTTTCGCCTGTGCTAGGCTGCCTCCCATAAGAAGAGCCTTAGGGAGGCACCGATGCCGATCAATCGTCGCAAGTTGTTTGCGTATGCCGGCGCTGCCGTTGCGGCCCCCGCTTTGCTGCGCGAGGGCTACGCGCAGGCCGCCGAGGTCAACCTCAAGCTTCACCATTTCCTGCCGGCCGCCTCGAACATCCACCAGAAGTTCCTGACGCCGCTGGTCCGCAAGATCGAGGCCGAGTCGAACGGCCGCATCAAGATCACCATCTTCCCGGCGATGCAGCTGGGCGGTGCGCCGCCGCAGCTCTACGACCAGGCCCGCGACGGCGTGGCCGACATCATCTGGACCCTGCCGGGAAACACGCCGGGCCGCTTCCCCGGCAGCGAGGCGATGGAGCTGCCCTTCGTGGCCGACAAGCTCGGCGTCGTGAACGCCCGGGCCTTCCAGGAGTATGCCGACACCTACCTCAAGGACGAGTTCAAGGAAGTCCATCTCATCTGCGCCTGGGCGCACGATGCCGGGCTGATCCACGCCAACAGGCAGGTGAAGACGATGGAGGACCTCAAGGGTCTGAAGTTGCGCTTCCCGACCCGGCAGGCCGGCGAGGCGCTGAAGGCGCTGGGCGCCAGCCCGATCGGCATGCCGATCCCGCAGGTGCCCGAAAGCCTCGCACAGAAGGTGATCGACGGCTGCGTCGTGCCGTGGGAGGTCGTGCCCGCCATCAAGGTGCAGGAACTGCTTAAGTACCACACCGGCATTCCGGGCTCGCCGACGCTGTACACGGCGACCTTCGTCCTGGCCATGAACAAGGGCAGCTACGACAAGATGCCGGCCGACCTGAAGAAGGTGGTCGATGCCAACTCGGGCATGGCGGCCGCCACCATGGCCGGAAAGACCTGGGACGATGCCGGCGCCGCGGTGCTGGAGATGGTTTCCAAGCGCAGCGGCAACGTCATCAGCGAGATCTCGGTCGACGAGGCCGGGCGCTGGCGCAAGACCACGCAGCCGGTGATCGACGCCTGGATCACGTCGGTGAAGGATCGCAATCTCGACGGTGCGAAGCTCGTGGAGGCGGTCCGGACCTTGGTGCAGAAATACAAGGCCTCCTGAGCCTGCATGGGCTGGACACGGCTTGCCGAACGGCTGGGCGCGGCGCTTGCCCTGACGGGCGCCGCGCTGTCGCTGTGCATCGCGGGTCTCGTGACGGCGAGCGTTGCCCTGCGATGGGCGACCTCCAGCGGCCTGCCGGGCGATTTCGAGATGGTGCAGATGGCGGTCGCGCTCGCGATCTTCTCCTTCCTGCCCTACACGCAGCTCCGGCGCGGCAACATGCTGGTCGATACCTTCACCAGTCGGCTGCCGCCGCGCGCGATCCTGGCGATCGATGCTTTCTGGGATTTGGTCTACGCCGCGGTCGCTTCCCTGTTGGGATGGCGGTTGGCGGTCGGTGCGGCCGACGCCATCAACTCGCAGACTTCGACCATGGTGCTGGGCCTCCCGGTGGGCTGGGCGATCATGGGCTGTGCGGCGATGGCGGGTCTGCTGGCGCTGGCGTCGCTCGTCACGGCCGCCGGCCGGTTCGGCCCTGAACCGTGACCGGCACCTCAGCCGCCGTCCTGGGATTCGCCGTCATGCTGCTGCTGATGGCGATGCGGATGCCGATCGGTCTCGCGCTGCTGTTCGTGGGCGGCGCGGGCTATGCCTGGCTGGGCGGCTGGCCGACCTTCCTGAACTACATCAAGGCGACGCCCTATCATAACTTCTCCAACTACACGCTCTCAGTCATCCCGCTCTTCATCCTGATGGGGGCGCTGGCCGAGAAGTCCGGTCTCTCGACGTCCTTGTTCCGTGCAGCTTCGAGCCTGGTCGGCCATCGCCGCGGCGGGCTGGCGATGGGTTTGATCGCGGCCTGCACCGGCTTCGGCGCGATCTGTGGATCGTCCGTGGCGACCACCGCGACCTTCGCGCGCGCGTCGCTGCCGGAGTTCGAGCGCTACCGCTACGATGCAGGCTTCGCGACCGGCGTCATCGCGGTCGGCGGCACGCTCGGCATCCTGATCCCGCCCTCGGTGATCCTCGTCGTCTACGGAATCTCGACCGAGCAGAACATCGCCAAGCTCTTCATGGCGGCCTTCATCCCGGGCTTCATGGCCGCGCTCTTCTACTGCATCGTCATCGCGCTCGTCGTTCGCCGCCGGCCCGTCCTGGGACCGGCGCTGCCGCGCGTTCCGCGGGACCAGCGGCTGCGCGACGTCGCCGCCGTCTGGCCGGCGATCCTGGTGGCGGTGGTGGTGCTCGGGGGCATCTATGGCGGCATCTTCTCGCCCACCGAGGGAGCGGCCGTCGGCGTCTTCGCCATGCTGGTCGTCGCGCTGCTGGTGGGCGGCATGCGATGGGCAGGGCTCAAGGCGGCGCTGCTGCAGACCGCGGAGACTGCAGGGATGATCTTCCTGATCCTGCTGGGCGCCGACGTGTTCAATGCCTTCCTGGCGCTGTCGCAGCTTCCCGTTGCGGCCGCCGAGTGGATCGGCAATTCGGGCTTCACGCCCTACGGCGTGATGGCGCTGATTCTGTTCTTCTACATCCTGTTGGGAGCGATCATGGACGAACTGGCCATGATCCTGCTCACGCTCCCGATTTTCTTCCCCATCGTGCAGGCGCTCGACTTCGGCATGCCGGCCGACGATGTCGCCATCTGGTTCGGCGTCCTGGTGCTGATCGTGGTCGGCATAGGCCTGACCGCCCCGCCGATCGGCCTCAACGTCTTCGTGGTCTCGGCCATTGCCCGCCACGTGACGTTGACCCGCATCTACCGCGCCGTGCTGCCCTTCATCGTCGCAGACGTCGTGAGGCTTGGTCTCGTGATGGCATTTCCCGCGCTCGCCCTGGCCACGGTACGCCTGCTGACATGAGCCCGGGACACCTCGGACGCCATGCTAGAAGGTGTCTCATGGAACCGCTTGAGAACTGCCCCCGTGAGACGCTCGCCGCCGTGCGCGGCATCCTGACCGACATCGACGACACCGTGTCGAGCGATGGGACCCTGACCGCCGAGGCTTACGGCGCGTTGCAGGCTGTGAAGCGCGCCGGTCTTCTGGTGGTGCCGGTCACCGGCCGGCCGGCCGGGTGGTGTGACCACATTGCCCGCTTCTGGCCGGTCGATGCCGTGGTCGGCGAGAACGGCGCCTTCTGGATGTGGCACGATCGCGGCCAGAAGCGGCTGCGCACCCGCTTCATCCAGTCCGAGGCCGAGCGTGCCGAAGGCCGGCGGCGGCTGGAACGGGTGCGGGCCGAGATGCTGCAGGAAGTCCCCGGTGCCGGCATCGCCTCCGACCAGCCCTATCGCCTCGCCGACCTCGCCGTCGATTTCTGCGAGGATGTGCCGCCGCTGCCGCCTGCGGACATCCAGCGCATCGTGGGCATCTTCGAACGCCACGGCGCCAGGGCCAAGGTGAGCTCGATCCACGTCAACGGCTGGTTCGGCGACTACGACAAGCTCACGACCAGCCGCACCATGATGCAGGAGCTGTTCGGCATCGACCTCGCGGCCGAAACGGCGCGCTACGTCTTCTCGGGCGACTCGCCCAACGACGCGCCGATGTTCGGCTATTTCCCCAATGCCGTCGGCGTGGCCAACGTGGTCGACTTCGCCGACCTGCTGGAGCATCGGCCGCGCTGGGTCACGAGAGCGCGCTCCGGCGCAGGGTTCGTCGAGCTGGCGAACGCGCTTCTGGCGGCGCGCCGCTAACTCAGCGCGGCTGCGGCGGGCCGATCAGCAGGGAGCCGTAGTGGGTGACGCTGTCGCCCTGGCTCCACACGCCGACGGGCCCGGGCTGCATCAGTGTGCGGTCGGTGACGTCGAACAGCGTCTTGCCGTCGAGCGCCACTTCGAAGCGGTCGCCGACGGCGACCACCCGGAGCGAGTGCCACCGGCCGAGCGTCACCGGCGCCTCCTTCATGCCGAGCTGGCTGCGCTTGCCCTTGTCCATGCGGTAGAGGCGCACCGAGTTGTCGCGGGCATTGGCGCGCACGACGTAATAGTCGTTGGCGCTCTGGGCGCGGAACATGAAGCCCGCCACCTGGTCGCGTGAGCCCGAGATCGGCTTGAAGCGCAGGGTGGCGTCGAAGTCGCGGCCCGATGCCTGCTCCGAGATGCAGAGCGGGAAGCGCTGGTCGGTCGCATCGGGCTCGCTCTCCACGAGAGCCCAGCCGTCCGGACCGTCGGGATCAGCCACGGCGCGCCAGTCGGCAGGCCGGCCGATGCCTGTCTTGCCCTGGGTGCAGCCGACGCGGCCATCGGGCGTCGTGAGCGGTACGACGAGTTGCGCCGAGGCGGGCAGGGCGACGAAGAGGAGGGGAAGGAGCAGAAGGAGGAAACGCATCGGCACAGAGTAGCAAAAAACGCGAGCGGCTTGACCGAAGATGCGGGAGGGAGGAGTTTACGCGCGGCCGTAATTTCAACGAAATCTTCAAGGGGGGACTTCATGCGTCTTTGCACCATCGTGATCGGCGGCAAACCCGTCGTCGGCGTCAAAATGGGCGACGGCAAGATCGTCGATCTCAGCAAGCAGATGCCGCGCGGGCCGAAGTCGGTCGTCGAGATCCTGGCGGGCGGCAGGAAGCTCCAGCAGGAGGTGCTCAAGGCCTGCGCCAAGCCCAAGGCCGGCGCCACCGTGTCGGAGAAGTCGGCCAAGTACCTTCCGCCGATCCCCGCGCCCGGCAAGATCCTCTGCATCGGGCTCAACTACCGCAAGCATGCGGAAGAGACCGGCAGCCCGATCCCGCAGTATCCGGTGGTCTTCACGCGGTTCAACAACACGCTCGTCCCGCACAAGGGCAAGATGCTGTCGACGACCCACTCCAAGGAATTCGACTGGGAAGCCGAACTCACCATCGTGATCGGCAAGAAGTGCCGCAACGTGCCGAAGGAAAAGGCCCTCTCGGTGATCGCCGGCTACGCCTGCTTCAACGACGGCTCGATCCGCGACTGGCAGCGCAAGTCGGGCGGCCAGTTCACCCTGGGCAAGAACTTCGACGGCACCGGCGGCTTCGGCCCCGACATCGTCACTCCGGACGAGCTGCCCAAGGGCGCCGCGCCGCTGCGCATCATGACCCGCGTCAACGGCGTCACCATGCAGGACAGCAACACCGACGACCTGATCTTCGACGTGCCGACCCTGGTGCACGAACTCAGCAAGTGCATGACCCTCGACCCGGGCGACATCATCATCACCGGCACGCCCTCGGGCGTGGCGATGGCCCGCAAGCCGCAGCCCTGGCTGAAGCCGGGCGACGTCTGCGAGGTCGAGATCGAGGGCATCGGCGTCCTGCGCAACACGATCGCCCAGGGCGCGTAAGCGCTCTTGGGAAGCTGGTTCAAGACCAACGGCGGCTCCGCAAGGGCCGCCGTTTTCATTGGAGCGCGCCACTCCAGTGGCGCTCATGATTCATGAGGCGCCACTGGAGTGGCGCGCTCCCATGAGTTAGCGCCGGGGCAGCTTGTCGAGGCCGCCGAGCATCAGGTGCGTCGCGAACTCGGCGGCGGCGGCCGGATCGACCGGGTCGCGGGCGACCATCACCATCGAGATTTCGAAGGCGATTCCGGACATCGCGGCGCTGAGATAGGAGACGTCGACGTTGGGCAGGATGCCGCGGGCGATCGCGGTGCGGATGTCGTCGTTCAGCACCTTCGCCAGCGCCCGCACGTCGGGCTTGTCGAGAAGGGTGCGGACGGCCGTGAAGCTCGACCGGGCCAGCGCCAGCAGTTCCGGATCCTCGGCCAGGAAGTTGAAATAGGCGGCATAGTGCTCGCGGACGAACGCCTCGGTCGTGGCGGCCCGGGCGCGGCCCTCGCGATGGCGCTGCAGCAGGACGCCGGTCAGTTCCCCGACCACCGCCTCGAATATCTCGTCCTTGTCCCTGAAGTAGTTGTAGAAGGTGCCCGAGGCGAGATCGGTGCGGCGCACGATGTCGCGCACGCTGGCCGCGCCGTAGCCCATCTCGGCGAACACGGCCCGCGCGGCCTTGATGAGGGCGGTGCGGTTCTCGGCCTTGTTCTGCTCGCGCCGTCCACCCCGTTCACCCCTCGTTTCCGAGCCCGTCGTGCCGTCGCCCATGTTGCGATGCTCCGTCATCGTCCGAGTTGCGCGAGTTCATGGCGCAGGCCCGCGACCATGTCGTCCATCGCCCGCGCCGCGGCATGCACCGCGCCGCGCATGCCGATGAAGCCGTGGATCAACGTCTCGAACTCGCGATGGATGGTCTTGACGCCGGACGCCTGCAGGCGATCGGCATAGGCGCGGCCCTCGTCTCGCAGCGGATCGAAGCCGGCGGTGAAGACCAGCGCCGGCGCCACGCCGCCGAGGTCGGCGGCGCGCAGCGGTGAGACCCGCGGATCGCCGATCTCTCCGTCGCCGTCGCCGTTGAGGTAGTGCATGCGGAACCACCTCATGTCCGCTTCGGTAAGGAGGAAGCGCTCGCCGCAGCTTCGGTGGGACAGGGTGTCGCCTGCCATGTCGGTCGCGGGATAGATCAGCCACTGCAGGCAGGGCGCATGAGGCTCGTGGCGCGTCTCCTGGGCGACGACGGCCGCGAGCGTCCCCCCGGCCGAATCGCCCGCCACGACGATGCGATCGGGGTCGAGGCCGAGCGATACGGCCTCGCCCGCCACCCAGCGATGGGCGGCGACGGCATCCTCGACTGCGGCCGGGAACTTGTGCTCGGGGGCCAGCCGGTAGTCGACCGCGACGACGGCACAGCCCGACCGGGCGCAGAAATAGCGGCAGGCGAGATCGTAGCCTTCGAGGCTGCCGATGACCCAGCCGCCGCCATGGAAGTACAGGATGGTCGGCAGCAGGCGCGCCACGCTGCCGACCGGCCGGTAGATGCGGATGCGCATCGGGCCGGCGGGGCCGGGGAGGGTGCGGTCGAGGATGGAACTCACCGGGGCGGGGTGGCCACCCAGCATCTTCATGAAGGCGTCGTAGTCCTCGCGGGCCTCGACGACGCTCATCGTGTGCATGGCGGCCTGAGCGCTGTGCGAGAGCAGCTTCAGGAACCACTGGACGCGGCCGTCCAGGGTCCGCCCGTCGACCGCGATCGGCGGGCCGGCCAGGATGTTCACCCAGGAAATCGGCATGCGCAGGGCCAGGTTGGCGACCTTGCCCTGGATTTCCCGCGCAATCTCCTTCATCGACATGGTGCAGTACCTAGCACCGCCCCGGCCCGTTGTGGAGCCCGCCGCCTCTGGCTAGTTTGTCGGCCGATGGCTCCCGCGGCGCCCGACTTCTTCGCAGACGCGCTCCGCCGCGAGATCATTCGCAGCGAACTGCAGCGCATGCGCGCCCTCGTGATCATCCTCGCCGTGCTGCTGGCGGTCACGCTGCTGGTCGCCAACTTCTTTCCCGACTATTCCGCCCGCATGTTCCAGCGCGACGTGCCGGGATGGGTTCCTCTGGCGGGCGTGGTCCCCTTTCTGCTTTACGAGCTGGGTTCGCTGACCTTCCTGCGCTTCAGGGCCGCCCGGGACCTCGATTTCCCGCGCTTCGGGCGCTTCGCCAATGCGCTGATCGAGACGTCGCTGCCGGCCGTCGTCATCATCACGCTCAGCCACTACATGGAACCGCTGCTGGTGTTCAGCTTCTGGCCGCCGCTGCTCTACTTCTTCTTCATCCTGCTCTCGACCCTGCGGCTCGATTTCTGGCTGTCGGTCTGGACCGGCAGCGTCGCCGCCGTGCAGCAGATCGTGCTCGTCCTGTGGCTGGTGCCTCTCGAGCCGTGGGGCAACATCCCGCAGGAAACGCTGCTGTTCCACTTCAGCCGGAGCCTCGTCCTGTTCGGCTCCGGCCTGGTCGCCGGCTTCGTGGCCAACAGCCTGCGCGCCCAGTTCGAGACATCGGTGCGGGCGGTCGTGGCGCGCGACCGGGTCACCAACCTGTTCGGCCAGCATGTCTCGCCGGCCGTGGTCGACCGCCTGCTGGCGACGCGTACCGACCCTCCGAGCGAGATGCGAACCGTGTGCGTGCTGTTCCTCGACATTCGCGGCTTCACCGCGATGACGCGCCGGCGCAGCGCCGAGGAGACGGTGGCGCTGCTGAATGCCTTCTTCGCCGAGATGATCGAGGTGGTGGACCGCAACAACGGCATCATCAACAAGTTCCTGGGCGACGGGTTCATGGCGCTGTTCGGAGCCCCCCTCGACGATCCCGCGGCGGCGCGCAACGCGCTGGCAGCGGCCCGCGGCATGATCGATACGGTCGGACGGTGGAACGACACGCATCCCGGCTGGGCGCTGAAAGTGGGGATCGGCGTCCATCTCGGTGAGGCGGTGACGGGCACGGTCGGCTCGCCGCAGCGCAAGGAGTACACGGTGATCGGCGATACGGTGAACCTGGCCGCGCGCCTCGAGCAGCTGACCAAGGAAGTCGGGGCGCAGCTGCTCATCTCGCAGGCGGTGCATGAGTCTACGCCGTGCGAGGGCGCCGTCGATCTTGGCCCCGTCGAGATCCGCGGCTACGACGAAGGAGTGCGTGTATGGCGGATGGCCTGACCTGGTACTTCGCCTACGGCTCCAACATGGACCCGGTGCGCCTGTTCGATCAGCGGCTGGCGCCGCGCGGAGTGCCGCGCGGCGAGCGCATCGCGGGCCGGCTCGACGGCTGGCGGCTCGTCTTCGACAAGCCGACGAAATCCCCGAAGGGTGCCGCGGCCGCCAACATCGTGCCGGCGGAAGGAAGCACCGTTCATGGCACGCTGAATGCCCTGCCCGACGCCGGCTTCGACGTGCTCGACATCTACGAAGGCGTGGCCGACCGTCAGTACGAGCGTCGTACGGTCCGTGTGGCGCGCGGCGACACCGGCGTGCCGGTCGAGGCCATCGTCTACGTCGCCCTGAGGCGCTCCGAGGGCCTCAAGCCGCTACGCGCCTATCTCGACTGCCTCCTGGCCGGCCGGGACCTGTTGCCGCCCGACTACTGGGAGCAGCTGGCCGCCACGCCGACTTTCGACTGAGGCTCGATACGTCGCCCGGCCGTCAGGCCGGGACCTTCTGCTTCTCGGCCGTGACCTTGTTGGCCATCGGGTCGTAGCCCGCGAGTTCGGCCACGTCTTCCTCGTGCCAGAAGTTGAGTTCGATCATGACGCCGTCCGGATCATGGACGAAGACCTGCTGCAGCGGGCGGGCGGGGACTTTCTTGACCTCGAACGGCACGCCGTCCTTCTTGATCTGGTCGAGCGTGCCACGGATGTCGGCGCAGTTGATCGCGACATGGTCGATGGCGCCGCTGCCTTGGTCGGCACGACCGGTCTCGGACACGAGATGCAGGATCGCCTTGTCGCCGGCGTACATCCAGGCGCCGGGAAAGGGGAAGGGCGGACGGTCGCCGTTGGTCAGGCCGACATAGCGCTCGTAGAAGCGCACGGTCGCCTCGAGGTTGGTGCAGTAGATGTTGTAGTGGTCGAGCGAGAGTGCAGGCATGCATGCCTCCTTCGGTACTGGAAGCTCCGGTCGGACGGCGGCAGCTTAGGCCGAATGCACGGGCGGGGAAACCGCTTCCGGCCGGCGGAGAACCGCATTGAAGACGGTCGGGGGCACGGCGATGCGCGGATCCTCGTAGAGGGCCTGCAGCTCGTCGAGATGGCTGTCGGGTGCCTGCGTGAGCCGGGCCAGGCGGTCGATGAAGGCGAGATCGATCTCCGCATCGACCGGCGTCATGGCCCCCCAAACGTCCCACGGCAGCATCTCGCGGTTGTTGAGCGCCGCCACGTCGCGAATGACGTTGCTCGCTATGAACCAGAGGCCGGCCATGTCGAGGACGCCGAAGGACTGCGGACCGGCCTTGCCGTCGCGGCACAGGCGCCAGGCGTCGCCGGCCACCAGGAACCTGTCGCGCGGCACGTCCATTGTGTCGAACTCGATGCCGAACAAGGCCCGCTGCGGGGCGTCGATCTGGGCATCGGCCAGGATCCAGCGCTGCTGCGCCTCGTCGAAATACTCCGTCAACCAATGGTCGACGAAACGGCCCTTCGTGAAGTAGGCACCGAACCCGCAACGCGCCCGGGCGGCGATCCCCTTGCTCCTGAGCATCGCGACGTGCAGCAGCGTGTAGTGCCGGCAGCAGCCCGCATACCGCTCTGCAGCCGGGCGCGCGTGCGACAAGGGCCGCGCATCATGGACCGCGATCCGCTCCAGAATCTCCGCCGCACCCCGCACATGCGGCTCGCCGCGCTGACGGTCCGAGAGGGTGACGCCGTAGACGCCCGGCATATGCTCGTGGATCAGCAGTCCCTGCAGGATCTCCGCGAGGCCGGCGACGTCGTCGGACAACCTCGCGAATTGCAGGGCCCATATGCCGGCGTCGCTCAGGGCGACGGGCCTGCGGAAGTCGCCGTGGGTCACGAGAACAACTCTTCGAGCCTGTCGAGCGACTTTGTCCAGCCGCCCCGATGGCCGTCGCGCGCCTTCTCGTCGAACAACTGCTCGTGGGTCAGGGTGAGGAGGGTGCCGTCATTGTCCGGCTTGAGATCGATCGTGACCTGTGATTCGCGTTCCGGGGTGCTCTGCCAGGCCCAGGAGAAGACCAGCTTCGTCGGCGGCACGATCTCCCGATAGACGCCGCTCACGCTGTGGTGCTCGTCATCCGGCGTCCAGAACTGGACACGGAAGCGGCCGCCGACGCGCAAGTCGGTCTCGGCGATCGGCGAGCGGTGGTGGCCCATCACACCCCACCAGCGGATCATTTTCTCGGGCTGCGTCCAGGCCTCGTAGACTTTTTCCGGCGGGGCGTTGAGGCGGCGCCGAAGGGCGAGGCTGGGTTTGCTGGCCATTTTTCTTCTTCCTCCAGGAAGGTGGCGAGGCGGTCGAGCTGCTGGGTCCAGTAGCGCTGGTAGTGGGCCAGCCAGTCCATCGCCTGCGCCATCGGTTCGGCCTTGAGCTGGCAGGTGACGGTGCGTCCGGACTTGGACCGCACGATCAGGCCGGCGTCCGAGAGCACGTCGAGATGCTTCATGATGGCCGGCAGCGAGACCGGGAACGGGCGCGCCAGCTCGCTGACGGTGACGGCTGCTTCCGCGTCGAGGCGGGCAAGCAGCGCGCGTCGCGTCGGATCGGCGAGGGCGGCGAACGTCCGGTCGAGAGAGGAGATCGTATTGTTAACCATATAGTTAACAATAGGGCGGCGCCCCTTCTCGAGTCAAGGCCCCGCCGGGCCGTCCTTCAGCCGAGCTTCCTGATCAGTGCCTGCGCGGCGGCCGGATTGCGGACCTTGGCGCCGGAGATGAAATAGACGAACGCGTCGCCCTTCTTCGCCCAGGTCCTGGCGCGCTTGGCCCACTTGTCGATGTCCGCAGGCTTGTAGCCGGTCTTCACCTTCTCGTCGGACTGCATCAGGCGGGCATAGGTGAAGTCGGCCGTCGGCTCGTCGATCTCGGGGAAATCCTTGTCGTGGGCATGGACGATCGCCGCTCCGTACTTGCGCGCGAGATCGTAGAAGCGCTGGTCCTTGAAGCTGTCATGGCGCACCTCCAGGGCATGGCGCAGCGGCAGCTTGCCGACCTCGCGCGGCAACAGCTTCAGGAACGCCTCGAAATCCTCTGGATCGAACTTCTTGGTGCCCATGAACTGCCAATTGATCGGCCCCAGCCGGTCCTTGAGCTCGACCAGCCCCTGACCGACGAAGCGCTGCACCGATTCGCCGGCATCGGCCAGCACCTTCCGGTTGGTGCAGAAGCGCGAGGCCTTGACCGCGAACACGAAGCCGTCGGGCGTCTCGTCGCGCCACTTGGCCCAGCTCGCCGGCTTGAAGCTGGAATAGTAGGTGCCGTTGATCTCGATCGAGGTCAGCTGGCGACTGGCATATTCCAGCTCGCGCTTCTGCGTCAGATCCCCGGGATAGAAGACGCCGCGCCACGGTTCGAAGGTCCAGCCGCCGATGCCGACGAATATTTTTCCACTCATGGAACGGAGTATAGCGCGAAAAACACGAGCAATTCCGAAATGCGATGGACCTTGGTGATCTGAATCGCGTTTCCCCGCGTATCAAAAGTGTGGCGGTGGGACGCCATGCGTAAAACCTGGGGTGTGTATTGCCGGATAGTAATGATGCAGGCGCTTCAGGCCTGTCGGTTCTCGTTGTCGAAAGCGACCCTTCGGCCCGTGGCGTGCTCATGCAACACTTGCGGCGACAGGGATTCAGGATCGTCGAATCGGAGCATGGCGGTGCCGCGATCAGGACGGCAGCCGCCGAGCCTTTCGACTATGTCGTCGTCGACATCGATTGGGTGGGCGTCAGCGATGGCGCGGCACTGGCCCGATGGATGCGGACCAACCGGCCGCAGGCAAGGGTCGTCCTGACCTCCACGGTCCTGTCGCACCTGTTCCCCGCCGGCAGCACCATGGCTGCCCTGCCGCTGATCGGCAAGCCGCTCCGGCAGGAAGACCTCGATCGCTTTCTGGCGCCGGTCGCGGTTGAGGTGATCCCGGGGTCGTGAATCGACTTGCGGATCGACCTGCAGATCGACCGGGACCGACAGGTTTCGGCACACATTGACTCGTTTCGACGCACGCAGTCTTGTGTGGCCGCCCGGTGATATCCCAGCGGGCCGTCTGCTTCGGTCATGAGGAATGTCATGAAGATCTACCACGCCCCGAACACGCGCTCGGTCCGTATCGTCTGGCTGTTCGAGGAGTTGGGGCTGCCGTACGATCTCGAGAAGCACAAGCTCGGCGATCCCGCGATGCGCTCGCCCGAGTACCTCAAGGTCCATCCGATGGGACGAGTGCCGGCGCTGCAGGATGGTGACGCCACGATCTTCGAATCGGGCGCCATCGTTCAGTATGTTCTCGCCCGGTACGGCGAGGGACACTTGGTGCCGGATACGGCCTCGCCTGAGTTCCCGCAGTATCTGCAATGGCTGCATTATGCCGAGGGCATGATCATGCCGCCGGTGAATACCATCGTGGTCGAAACCATCCTCCTGCCGCCGGATCGTCGCAATCAGGTGAATGTCGACCGGGCCACCAAGCTCCTGTCGCGCATGCTCGGCGCGATCGACACGCATCTTGCCGGGCGCGAATTCCTCGCCGGAGAGTTCAGCGGCGCCGACATCATGACCGGGCATGCCTGCACCGTGGCGCGCCGGCTGGGAGCGGACGTCTCCGACAAGCCGAACGTCGCCGCCTACATCGAGCGGTTGAACGCGCGGCCGGCCCTGCAGCGCGCCTGGGCTGCCTGACGTCCCCCCTGTTCAAGGGGGCGTAGCCGCGCGCGGCGCGTCCCGTCAGGTCGACGGCATCAAAGGAAGATTACATGAACGTTCTGGACGCCATCGCTAGCCGCAAGTCGATCCGTGCCTTCCAGCCCGATCCGGTGCCGAAGGAAACGATCGAGAAGATCCTGGAGGCTTCGCAGCGTGCGCCGAGCGGCACCAACACGCAGCCGTGGCATGTCTATGTCTGCGCCGGCGCCGTCAAGCAGGCCATCACCGACGACGTGCTCGCCCTGGTGCGCAGCGGCGGCGGGGAGAAGTACGAGGACTACGGCTATTATCCGCCGGAGTGGAAGCCCGTGCATCGCGATCGCCGCCGCGGCGTCGGCTGGTCGCTCTACGGCCTCGTGGGCATTCCCAAGGGAGACCGCGTCGCCAGTGCCCGACAGTCGGCCCGCAACTTCCTGTTCTTCGACGCGCCGGTCGGCCTGTTCGTGACGGTGGATTCCTATCTCGGCCGCGGTAACTGGGCCGATGCCGGCATGTACCTGCAGACGATCATGCTCGCCGCGAAGGCGTTCGGCCTCGACACCTGCCCGCAGGCGGCGTGGATCCCGTACCAGAAGCCGGTCTTCAAGCATCTCGGCATTCCGGCGGACCAGGTGCTCGTCTCCGGCATGGCGCTGGGCTACGCCGACCATTCGAAGATCGAGAACACGCTGGTGAGCGACCGCGAGGCTCTGGCCAACGTCGCGCATTTCCACGGCTTCGATTGAACCAGTTCGGGCCAGACCAAGTCAGATCACAACAGCCCCAGACTCCTGAAGCTCGCATGACCCTTGCGGCCGATCACCAGGTGGTCGTGGATCGCGATGCCAAGCGCCTCTGACGCGGCCTTGATCTCGCGGGTCATCTCGATGTCGTCGCGCGATGGCTTGGGATCGCCGCTGGGATGGTTGTGGACCAGGATCAGGGCGGCGGCATTCAGCGCCAGGGCGCGCTTCACGACCTCGCGCGGATAGACCGGGGTGTGGTCGATGGTGCCGCGCTGCTGGACCTCGTCGGCGATCAGCACGTTCTTGCGGTCGAGGAAGAGGATGCGGAACTGCTCGGTCTTCTCGTGAGCGAGAGCGGCGTGGCAATAGTCGATCAGCTGCTGCCAGTTGGTCAGCACCGGCATGTCCTTGACCCTGCGCTCGGCCAGCCGTCGCCCGACTTCGCGCATCGCCTTGAAATGGACCAGCGTGCGCTGGTCGATGTCGAACTCGCGCAGCTGCGCCGGCTCGGCGGCAAAGACGTCGCCCAGGGTGCCGAAGCGCTCCAGAAGCGCCTTGGCCATCGGCTTGGTGTCGATCCGCTCGATCGAATAGAACAGCAGCAGCTCCAGCAGCTCGTAGTCGGCCAGCGGCTCGACGCCGGCCTTCAGCACACGCTCGCGCACGCGGCCGCGATGGCCGTGATAGTGCGGCCGGGGCGGGGCCGTCTCGCCGCTATTGTGGCCAGCCGTGGCCGCGGGCACCGCTTCGAGCGCGGCGGCGAGCCGTGTGGTCGGGTCATCGCCCGTGAATTCCCAGCACTGGTCGAGCCGGTTCCAGATACCGCCGGCCTCGCGCAGCAGGATCCGATGGGGGAGCGTGTTGCCGCTAACGCGCCACATGCCATCGGTCGATTGCAGGCGGAGACCCTGGGCCAGCAGCGTCAGCAAGGCCGCGTCGTCGGGACCCGGTGCGGGAGGGGGTGCCTCGACGGGCCTGAGGTGTGGGCGACTCTTTGCCATGCCGCGCAACCTTGCCGGGTGAGCAAGGCAAAATCGCGGCGACCGGGCCTTGTGGTACGATGCCGTCATGTCCGAACCAGCTTACCTGGCGAAGGTTTTCGCCGAGATCGATGCGGCCTGCGCCGCCTTCGCCGAACGGGAACGGATCCCGGGTCTTGCCCTCGGGATCGTGCGGGAGGGCCGGCTCGCCCATGCGGTGACGATCGGCCTCGCCGACCGCGAGGCCGGCCGGCGGGTGGCGGTGGGGACGGCCTTCCGTATCGCCTCGATGACCAAGAACATGACGGCGCTGGCGATCCTGTCGCTCCGCGACCGGGGATGGCTGCAGCTCGACGCACCGCTGGCGCACTATGTGCCGCAGTTCGCGGCGGTGAAACCGGCCACGCTCGACAGTCCGCCGGTGACGGCGCGGCACCTGCTCACGCACACGGCGGGCTTCGTCACCGACGATCCGTGGGGCGATCGGGTCCTGGGGATGACGCCGGCGGAACTCGACGCGGTGATCGCCACCGGCCATCTGTTCGCCCGCCCGCCGGGGCTCGCCTTCGAGTACAGCAACCTCGGCTACGCGTTGCTGGGACGGGTGCTGACCAACGTCAGCGGCGAGCCCTACCAGGCCTATATGCGGCGCACCTTCCTGGAGCCGCTCGGCATGGCCCATACGACTTTCGATGCGCCCGCCGCCGCGGCGCGCGGCGACTATGCGTTCGGCTACCGGCTGGACGGCGAGGCCTGGTCGCGCGAGCGCATCGAGCCGGACGGCGAGGTCGGCGCCATGGGCGGTCTCGCGACCACCGTGCCGGACTATGCGCGCTACGTGTCGTTCCTGCTGAGCGCCTGGCCGGCGCGCGACGAGCCCGACACGGGTCCGGTGCGGCGCTCGAGCGTGCGCGAGATGGTGCTGTGGCACGCGCCGCCCTTCGCCCCCGAGACGCCGCCCGGCGCGCGTGCCGGCCAGCCCAGCGCCTACGGCTACGGCCTCACCCATTCGACCGACGCGCTGCTCGGCATGCGGATCCATCACGCCGGCGGCCTGCCGGGCTACGGCTCGCACGTGCTGATGCTGCCGGACCGCGGCTGGGGCGTCTTCGCCTTCGGCAATCGCACCTATGCGCCGATGTCACGCCTGACGCTCGACGTCGTGGAGAGGCTGCACGCCGGCTCGCCGCCGCCCGCGCTCGGGGACCCATCGCCCGCGCTGCTGCGCGCGGTCCGGGCGGTCGTGGCAGCCTATGCTTCGGGCCGGATCGAGAGCGGCGACCGGCCTTTCGCTGTCAACTTCCTGCTCGACACGCCGGCGCCGCTGCGCGACGCCGAACTCGTGTCGCTGAAGCAGCGGCTGGGAGAAGGACATCTCGAGCGCATCGAGCCGATCCATGCACTCGCGGGCCGCTTCGTGCTGGCCTGCGCGAAGGGGCGGCTGAACGGGACGGTCACGCTCGCGCCCGAAGCGGACAGCGGCATCCAGAAGCTCAGTCTCTCGGCCGCCGACGCCTGACGGCGCTCAGTCGCCGGCCAACACGGCCGGCGCGGTTCCGGCCGTCCCTGCCGCGACGTCGCCGAGCTTCACCGCCTGCAGCGTCGTGGCCTTCGGATCGGGGCGCACTAAATCGTACCGTCGGATGGCCGCCGTACCTTCGGCGGAGACGCCGCTGACCAGGAGATCGGCGCCGGTCGTGGTGCTGGTCGCCGCCACCTGCACGCCGGCCGTGCCGTCGAAGGGCGTGAAGGCGGCGATCTCGCGGAACTCCGCGCCATGCCCGTGATGGACCGGGCTATGCAGGTACATGGCAGGGCCGCCGTCGAGCGCCGATCCGCTGGAATAGACCTTCACCTGAGCCCTGTCTGCCAGTTGGCCGACGATGATGCGCCTGGCGCCGCCGAGCGTGCCGGCCAGCCAGCCGGTCGCCAGGGAGACGCCGCCCTGATAGTCGTCGCCGAACGGCCGGAAGCTGGCGGTCATGCCCGGTTGCGGCGACGCGACCGGCGAATCGCCGATCTGCTGCAGCAGCGGGAAGACGAAGACCTTGACCTCGGCCGTGCTGCCGGGGCCGGGCGCCGCAACGATGCTGTTGCGGCCGGTCGAGAAGTCGACGAAGCCGGTCGCGAGGCAGACCCCCGAGGACTCGCCGGCATGGGGCGCAAACGAGGTGAAGAGCGGCGGGACGGTGCCGGGTTTGGGCAGCTTCGCGCCATAGACCTTGATCTCGCTCGCGATGCCGGGACCCGACCCCACGATGATGTTGTCCGACGTCGCACCGTCGATCTGCGCAGCGGCGACGCTGACGCCGCCGCGCGCATCGGCACCGAAGGCCTGGAAGCGCGCCAGTTCGGTCGAGAAGGCCGGTTTGCCGGGCTTCGCGGCGCCCGCGTAGGCGACGACTTCCGGCGCATGGTCCTTGCCGGCGCCGACCACGAGGTCGAGCACCCCGTCGCCATCGAGATCGCCCAGGGCGATGCTGACGCTGCCTTGGTAGCCGGGGAAGGGCGTGACGGTCGCGATCAGCCTGTCGCCGTTGGAGTCGAGCACGCGCACGGTGGTGGCCTTGCCGCTGCCGCCCGGCACCATGACGGCATAGGCCGAGACGGCGGGGATCACGTTGACCAGCGCCATCAGCCCGTTGTCCTCGTGGTTGAGGCGGTGGCAGTGCATCACATAGAGGCCGATGAAGTCGTCGAAGCGGGTACGCATCGCCATCAGGCCCGGCTGCACCACGGTCTCGTCCGGCATCATGACGGGCGCCGGCACGTTGGCATTGTCGACGAAGAACCTGTCGGGACCCGTGCGCAGGCCGGTGGTCGGGTCGTGGTAGGCCGTCACCTGGAAATCGTTGACGTGCACATGGATCGGGTGCTCGTCGTTGTTGTGGTTGAGGAACTGCCATTCCTCGACCGAACCCAGCCGCGGCTGCACGAGGGGCATGTTGGGGAAGGCGGCGCCGTCGAAGGCATAGGTGAAGGACTTGGCGTCCGACTTGCTCACCAGGTCGTTCAGGAAGCCGCCCCTGATCATGATCTTGCGCGTCACGTCGGGAGGTGCGCGTGACAGGTCGACGAACGGCGTGCGGCCCCCCAGCCTCTGGCCTTTGGGAAAAGGCACCGTCACGCCCGCGGTGGCGCCCTGCGGCGCCGTCGCGCGCGCCAGCACCTGGGTCGGGAACACGAAGAACCCATCGGCATAGCTGATCGCCGAGGGCAGCACGGTAAGGCTTCCCAGCACCGCCGGCGGCTTGTCCGTGCCGTCGTTGGTGTAGAGGATTCCGGGCATGGTCATCGTCCTGGCGCCGCCGCCGCGGTCGGGCATCTCGAGGACGAGATCGCCCCGGGCCGGCATCGTGACGGCGATGGCGAAGCGGCTGGCCGGCGGGATCAGCAGCCGTGTGCCGTTGTGGGTCGGCGGATGCTCGACCGCCCCGTAGGGCTCGCCGTCCTGGCCGACGATGGCGATCGGCGGGTGCCGGCCGGTCGCCGTCTCGGTGAGCTGCACGTTGATGTAGGCGATGTCGCTCACGTTGGAGAGCACCCAGATCTCGGTCTGGCCGGGCTTGCTGCGGATGACCGGCTGGAACTGTCCGTTCACCGTGAACTGCATGTCGCGCTTGTCGTCCGGCAGGGCGGGATCGGCCGGCATGTCGAGGTCGGTCCGACCGTCCGCCGCCGTGAAGCTCATGAGGTTCGTCGGAATGTACTGGAACGCGCCCCGCCGGTTGTTGATCGAAAGCGGTCCCGCGTACCAGACCGTCGCGTATCTCGTGCCCTTGCTGGTCTGGTCGAAGTTGACCGGCGTCATGAGCGGACGATAGGTGCCCTTGGCGAGTTCGCCGTCCCCGGGCGGCGTGATGGTGCTGACGAATTGCGGCCAGTAGGGATTGTTGAGCTGCGCGCCGCCGCCGGCCCGGTCGAACACGTAGTTGTACTGCAGCATCATGTTGCGCACCGGGATGCGCTTCTCGGCCACGACGGGCAGGCCACCGTCGAGACGGCCGATCGCCAGCAAGCCGACCATGCCGAAATAGACATGCGCCGTCGTCAGCATGTGCAGATGGCTGTGATACCAGTAGGCGCCCTGCGGATGATCCTTCGGGATGTCGTAGGTGTAGGTGTTCGACGTGCCCGCGGGCATGTGCAGCATCACATTGTCCGCATTGCCCTTGGGGCTCACATGCAGGCCGTGCGTGTGCAGGTTGAGGGGCGATTCCCTTAGCTGCTCGGGATAGAGCGGCACGGTCTTTCCGACGGCGGTATAGGCCGGATCGTAGAAGTCGCGGATGGTGAGGCCGCTCAGCCCGTTCTCGAAATGGATGACCAGCCGCTCGCCGGGGAAGACCTGCAGGGTCGGCGCGGGATAGAGGTTCCGGCCTTCCTTGCGCCCGTCGGAGGCGGCACCCCGCACGAGCTGATAGTCGAGCAGCAGGAAGTTGCTCACCGGCCTGGCCACGGTGTCGAGCTTCACCTCGCCCTGGCGTGCGGTGAGCCTGACCTCGAGCACGCCGTCCTTCGACCTGAGGACGACCGGCTCTCGAAGCTCGGGGCGCGCCGGGGGACGAGGGGCCCCGGCCGCGGTCTGGGCCAGCGAGTCCCGGCCCGTGGCGCCCAGCATCGACACGGCTGCACCCGCGCCAACCAGCAGTCCGCGTCTGTTGACCTTGTTCATCGAATCTCCCCCGGCGGCGATGCTAGGTCGTCCGCGGGGACCCTGCAATGAAAGGCGCCGGGCGGCGGCTTAAGCCGGCGTCGCCTGCAGGTTCTTCGTCTCGGCCAGGTCGTAGGGCGGCTTGGCCAGTTCCTTCGGCGACAGGGTGAAGAACTCGACGCCGGTCTCGGTGATGCCGACCGAGTGTTCGAACTGGGCGGAGAGCTGCTTGTCGCGGGTCACCGCGGTCCAGCCGTCGCTCAGGATCTTCACCTGCCAGGTACCGGCATTCACCATCGGCTCGACGGTAAAGAACATGCCGGGCTTCAGCACGGGCCCGGTGCCCTTCTTGCCGTAGTGCAGGATGTTCGGCGCGTCGTGGAAGATGCGGCCGAGACCGTGGCCCGAGAAGTCGCGCACGACCGAGAAGCGCTGCGCCTCGACATAGGTCTGGATCGCATGGCCGATGTCGCCGACATGGCCGCCGGGCTTCGCGGCCGCGATGCCGCGCATCATCGCCTCGTAGGTGACGTCGCACAGGCGCCGTGCCTTCACGCCGACATCGCCGGCGTAGTACATGCGGCTGGTGTCGCCGTACCAGCCGTCGAGGATGACGGTGACGTCGATGTTGACGATGTCGCCGTTCTGCAGCCGCTTGTCCGACGGGATGCCGTGGCAGACGACGTGGTTGATCGAGGTGCAGATCGACTTGGGGAAGCCGCGATAGTTGAGTGGGGCGGGGATCGCCTTGTGATCGAGGATGAACTCGTGGCACAGCCGGTCGAGCTCGTCCGTCGTCACGCCCGGCTGGACGTACGGCGTGATGAAGTCGAGGGTCTCGGCGGCCAGCCGGCCGGCCTTGCGCATGCCGGTGAAGCCTTCGGGGCCATGCAGCTTGATGGTGCGCTCGTCCCGGCGCCAATAGTCGGCGCTGTCGTCGACGATTTCGCGTGAATTGGTCATGCACCCTATTTGGCATGCGATACGGGCGGTAACAAGGCCGGCACGACCGCTTGGCCGCCTGCTTTGCGTCCGCTACGGTCCTGAAACCAAACGATAATTACGCAGGCCCAGCATGTCAGACCCGACAAAAATCGTCACCGCCTGCATCCTCGTGATCGGCAACGAGATCCTGAGCGGGCGCACCCGCGATTCCAACATCCAGTATCTCGCCACCGAACTCGGCAAGCTCGGCGTCCGGGTCATGGAGGCCCGGGTTGTTCCCGACATCGAGGCGACCGTGGTGGCGACGCTGAACGAGGTGCGGGCCAAATTCGATTATGTCTTCACCACCGGCGGCATCGGTCCGACGCACGACGACATCACCGCCGACTGCATCGCCAAGGCCTTCGGCGTCGGGATTTCCGAGCATCCCGAAGCGGTGGCGCGCATGACCCGGCACTATGGCGACCCGGCGCTGTTCACCCCCGCGCGGCGGCGCATGGCGCGGGTCCCCCATGGCGGCGTGCTGGTGGACAATCCCGTGTCGGTGGCGCCGGGCTTCCAGATGGAGAACGTCTTCACCTTCGCCGGCATCCCCAAGGTCGCCGAGGCGATGTTCCAGTCGATGAAGCACCGGCTGGTCGGCGGGACCCCCGTCCTCTCGCGCACCGTGCGGACCAACCTGGCCGAAGGCATCATCGCCGAGCCGTTGGGTGCGCTGCAGAAGCGCTACGAAGACGTCGACATCGGCTCCTACCCGGCCTTCCGCAACGGCAAGCCCAGCGTCTCGCTCGTCCTGCGCGGCACGGATGATGCAAGGCTGGTGCTGGCGGTGGCCGAGTTGATGGCGACCATCCACGACATGAACGGCGAGGCCGAGGAGTTCCTGACCTGACGCAGCTTTGTCGTAAGAGTCCCGTCGTCCTGAGCGGAGCGCCGAAGGCGCGTAGTCGAAGGACCTCTTTTCGCTTCGACGAATCGTGCCTCGGAAAAGAGGTCCTTCGACTGCGCCGCCCTGCAGGCGGCTTCGCTCAGGACGACGGGCTGCTTGTTTTTTCTCAAAGATGGCCCGACGCGTGAAAGGCGCCGCCCGACACTTCACCTCATGGTCCGTGCTGATCGCGCTGACCGTTCCCGTGACGGCGCTGATGCTCTGGCTGCACGCGCCGGCCGCGCTGATGCTGGGCCCGCTGCTCGCCGGTGTCGCTTTCGCCTCCTGGGGCGGCAAGGTGGCGTATCCCGTGCCGGTCTTCGCGGTGGCACAGGGCGTCGTGGGCAGCATGATCGCCAGGATGGTGCCGCTCACGATCGTCGGCGACATCCTGGGGCACTGGGCGCTGTTCACGGTCGGCGTCGTGTCGGTCGTCGCCGCCAGCAGCGGGGTCGGCTGGCTGATGACGCGCTGGCAGGTCCTGCCCGGAACCACCGCGCTGTGGGGCGTGAGCCCGGGCGCGGCCTCGGTGATGACCTACATGGCCGAGGCCTATGGCGCCGACATGCGCATGGTGGCCTTCATGCAGTATCTGCGGGTCGTCATGGTGGCCGCGGTCGCCGCCGGGGTGGCGCGCTACTTCGGCGGCGCCTCCCCGCACGCCCCCGACGCGATCGTCTGGTTTCCCGAGGTCGCCTGGCTGCCGCTGCTCGAGACCCTGGCGCTGGCCGCCGTGGGCTCGTGGCTGGCCCGCCGGCTCGGCATCCCGGCGGGCGCCTTCCTGCTGCCGCTGGTCGGCGGCATCGTGCTCACGCATCTGGGCTGGCTGCGGCTCGAACTGCCGACCTGGCTGCTCGCCGGCTGCTACGCGCTGGTCGGCTGGAACGTCGGCCTGCGCTTCACGCGCGCGCTGCTGGGCTACGTGCTGCGGCGGCTGCCCGGCATCCTGCTGTGCATCTTCGTGATGCTGGCGATGTGCGGCGCGGTCGCGGCCTTCATGGTCTTCACCGCCGGCATCGACCCGCTCACCGCCTATCTCGCCACAAGTCCCGGCGGCGCGGATTCCATTGCCATCATCGCCGCCTCGACCGACGTCGACGTGTCGTTCGTGATGGCCATGCAGACGGTGCGCCTGCTCGTCGTGCTGTTTGCGGCGCCTTACATCACCAAGGTCGTCGCCGACCGGATCGGCAAGCTCAACAAGGGCTGACGCTCTAGTTCTTCCTGATGCGGCGCGACAAGTACTGGTGCCGCTCCTGCTATACTATCAAGCTGCAATGTCGGATGCGTACCTGTGACCGCGATGGAAAATCCTTGCGCCTCGTGCGCCCATAAAGAGAATGAGTCGGGATTGAATCAATTTTCACGCTAGGCAGTACCCATGGGAGATGGGAATGGTTTATTGACTTGCGCTATCGGCAAGCCGCAGCTGGACTGCAAGCCTAAAAGACAAGCGGGGGAATGAGTGGCGGTTGCGCCAACCAATAGGGAACTGGCTGAGAGCATAGGGCGTCGGCACGAAAGGACGCGCCAGATTCCGCTACTGATCAGGACATTGATCCGTGTCCTGATTCCACTGGCTCGATCCGCTCCAAAAGCCGACGATAACGTCGTTGTCCTAGCATTTGGAATTGCCGCGTATTCCTATAGCGCTGGACTCGATGAGCAGTTTAGCCACACGGAAATCCGACGGTTTCGGCTACTGGTTCAAAATGCTCTTAAGGAGGAGCAACGGTCGCTGTTGGCTAACCGTGTGGCGTTTGCTCTGGACTATTTTTTGGAAGCGGCCCAATCCGAATTCGCCGACGCCGGAGCAGTTCGACGCGCCTTTGAGGCACTTCTAGAACTAAACCCTCAGCTGAATGCAGCTCTGCGAGCTGACATTGACATGTCGGAGGCTATCTCACCCGAGCAGACATCACACTATCTGCTGCCGCTACAATCAGCGAATAGCAAGATGAAGGTGGTTGATGCCACCTCAGCCGTTTTGGCTCGAGGTGAAGATTGGCGGCCATGGGCGTTTTGGCTGAGAGATCGTTTTGCAGGCGGATCTTTCTACAAGCTGAATACGAGGTACTACGCAACTATTCCTGCGACGCTCTGGCCGGTTGCCGAAAGAGTCAACGGTTGGCTCGTCGGCGCTACTCCATCAATTGAAAATCGACCGTTGGAGGAAGCGCCGTATCAAGGCACTGCAGAACCCAAGGTAGAAGACATCGATGCTCAGGAGCCAACTAGCATCAACTTCACCATCAGAGGTAACGGTCAAGTCCACCTGGATAACGAGGCGGGCCAGTCATCTCTCCTCGATCAGCAACTTAACCATGACTTGCATCAAGAGCTTGTTGAGAAAGTTGTAGCGCTCGAAGCAATTTGCGCTTCTAGCAATTCTTTAGCCGCTCTGGCGGTAGCCATTTCGAGATTCCGAGTCAGCCTCGGACAATCACCGCTTACGCTCTCGCCAGGGCCGGCTGTTCTACGAGGTAACGCGCTTCGAAAGGATCTTGAAGTCGATCTGTCTAGAAGGGGGAAAGAAGACCCAGATGTTCCCCCGTTGCCGGAGGGAGTGGCGGGTTCTCTAAGGGAACTAGTTGAGGCTTGGAACATCTATGTTGGATGCGATCCTTATCTGGACAGGATGGACAGTCGCCGGCTTGGTCCTGATGAACGCCCCCTCAGGGAACTCCTACCAGCCGAACTATCGTATGCAATTGATAGTGCAGAACGCGAAAAGTTGGCGACTGAGGATGCGATTGGCATCCTTAGGGAGATAGAAGAAGTTGCCAAGAATACAACAATTGCAGCCGACCGTGCGCTAGCCTTCCAATTGGGTGCGATGCGCAATTTTGCGCGTTCCGTATTTCGGATAGCTCTCAAAAATAAAGCAATGATCGGCGGTGCATTCCTGCTGGTGGTCAAATGGGCTCATTCGAATTCCGATCTGCTTAGAGCATTGCTTTCAGGGTATCCGAACTTGATGGCAATTTTGGATTGGTTGCTTGAAGCAACACGGTTCCTGCTTTTGTAGGCTAAGAAGAGCAAGATCCAAAAAAACTCACGTGTTCACCGCCCGATGCACCGTCTTCGCGCGGGTCGCCAGGAGCTTGTCGATGCGGCGGCCGTCCATGTCGAGGACCTCGAAGCGCCAGCCGCCGATGACGACGGAATCGCCTTCCTTGGGCAGGCGGCGCATGGCGGCCAGCACCATGCCGGCGGCGGTGTGGAAGTCGGCGGTGCGCCTGGTGGTGATGCCGAGCAGCTCGATGAGTTCGTCGGCCGGCATGCTGCCCGCGACCAGCCACGACCCGTCGTCGCGTTCCCTGGCCTCCGGTTCGGCCGGGCCCTCGTCGGTCTGGAAGGCGCCGACGATGGCTTCGAGGATGTCGGCGGTCGTGACGATGCCCAGCAGCTCGCCGTACTCGTCCTGCACCAGCACCATGTGGGCGGGCGAGTTCTTGAGCGTGTCGAGCACGTCGAACCCGTCCATCGTGTCCGGGACGATCGGCGCGGGCCTGACGAGGGCGCGCGGATCGGCGGTGCCGTCGCGGATGAAGGCATCGAGCAGGTCGTTCTTGCGGACGACGCCGGCGGCATGGTTGGCGGCCGGATCCCAGGCGAGCAGGCGCGAGTGGACGCTCGACTGGACGGTCTGCAGCAGGGCCTGCGGGTCGAGCGACAGGTCGACGATGTCGAGCTCGTGCCGCGGCGTCATGATGGCGCGCGCGGGCCGGTCTCCCAGCCGCATCACGGCGCTAATCATGCCGCGTTCGCGCGGCTCGATGACGCCGGAGGATTCGCCTTCGGCGATCAGCGACTTGATTTCTTCGGCGGTGACGGCCGACTCGCCGCCCTGCCGGCCGCCCAGCAGGCGGAGGATCGCCTTGCCGGAGACATCGAGGAGCCAGACGAGCGGCGCCGAGATGCGCGCCAGCAGCGCCATGCCGGGCGCCACCGTCGCGGCGACGGCCTCGGCGTTGCGCAGCGCGATCTGCTTTGGCACCAGCTCGCCCACGATCAGCGACAGGTAGGTGATGAGGGCGACGACGCCGCCATAGGCCAGCGGTTCGGCGAAGCGCAGGGGGAGGCCGCTGTCGACCAGCACGGTCGTGAGCCGCGCGCCCAGGGTCGCACCGGAGAAGGCGCCGGCCAGAATGCCGACCAGGGTGATGCCGATCTGGACCGTCGAGAGGAACCGGCCCGGATCGTCGGCCAGGCGCAGCGCGGCGGCGGCACCGCGCGAGCCGCCATCGGCCATGGCCTTCAGCCGGCCCCGGCGCGCCGAGACGACCGCCAGTTCCGACATCGCGAGAACACCGTTGACGAGGATGAGAACGACCGCGATCAGCAGTTCGACATAGACCATCGTCTCAGTCTAACTGCGTTCGGGGTCCGAACGAAGGCGGTCGCGGGTGCGGGTTTCGCGAGGGTGCATGCGGGAAATCGCCCCAAAACCCGACAGCGGAAATCGTGTACCTTCGTTTCATGACCGCTTTGCATGACATGACCGCCGGCGAATTGCTCGCCGCCTACAAATCCAAGTCGCTGTCGCCCGTCGAGGCCACCGACGCCGTGATCGCCCGTATCGAGGCCTGGGAGCCGAAGCTGAAGGCGCTGTATGCGCCTGACTTCGAGGGCGCGCGCAAGGCCGCGAAGGCCTCCGAGGCGCGCTGGCAGAAGGCGGCACCGCAGGGTGCACTCGACGGCGTTCCCATCACCATCAAGGAGAATATCGCCACCAAGGGCGTGCCGGTGCCGCTCGGCACGGCGGCGACCGAGCTGGTGCCTGCCGCTGATGATGCACCGGCCTCGGCGCGCGTGCGCGAGGCGGGAGCCATCATCCTCTCCAAGACCACCATGCCCGACTACGGCATGCTCTCCTCGGGCCGCAGCTCCTTCCACCCGCTGACGCGCAACCCGTGGAATCTCGCCTGGAATCCCGGCGGCTCGAGCGCCGGCGCTGGGGCCGCGGCGGCCGCGGGCTACGGCCCGCTGCATCTCGGCACCGACATCGGTGGCTCGGTGCGCCTGCCGGCGAGCTGGAACGGCATCTTCACCCTGAAGCCCAGCCTCGGTCGCGTCCCGGTCGATCCGCCCTTCTTCGGCCGCGCCATCGGGCCGATGACGCGCAGCGTCGCGGACTCCTGCCTGCTGATGGCCGAACTGTCGAAGCCCGACGCGCGCGATCACATGAACCTGCCGCCGGCCGACATCGACTGGGCCGCCGGTCCGCTCGAACCGAAGGGCCTCAGGATCGGCCTGCACCTGGATGCGGGCTGCGGCATGCCGCTCGAGTCGGAAACGAAGGCGGCGATCGAGGCGGCGGCGAAGTTGTTCGCGGCGGCCGGCGCGCATGTGGAACCCGTTGCGCCGTTCATGACCCCCGCCATGCTCGACCTCCAGGACATATTCTGGCGGGTGCGGAGCTGGGTGGATTTCTCGGCGCTGAGCCACGCACGCCAGGCGAAGGTGCTGCCTTTCATCGCCGACTGGTGCCGCGCCGGCGCCGATTTTTCGGGTCCCATGGTGATCCGTGGCGTGAACAACTACATGGCCATCCGCGCCGCCACCGTGAAGGCGACGCAGCCGTTCGACTACGTGCTGTCGCCGACCTCGCCGGTGCCCACTTTCCCTGCCGAATGGGAGATGCCCTCCAACGACGTGAACCGGGCGATGGACCATATCGGCTTCACCATGCCCTACAACATGAGCGAACAGCCAGCCGCCTCGATCAACTGCGGCTATACGCAGGATGGCAAGCCGATCGGCCTGCAGATCTCCGGCCGTCGCTTCGACGATCCCGGCGTGCTGCGCCTGTCGCGCTGGTTCGAGACGGCTCGCGGCGAGCAGAAGAAGTGGCCGGAGCCGCCGACGGAATGACGCCGGAAAATTAGCCCGTCGTCCTGAGCGGAGCGCCGAAGGCGCGCAGTCGAAGGACCTCTCTTGTGCGTCAAGCGGTCGTTTACATCCCTTCAAGTGCGATGAGCCGGGCGCTCTATATCGGCGTCACGACAGACATGTCGCGACGCCTGGAGGAACATCGACTGGAGCGCGTCACTCATACAGCAAAGTACAGGATTGACCGTCTGATCTACCTTGAGCCTTTCGAAACGGCGCCCGACGCAATCGCTCGGGAGAAGCAGTTGAAAGGTTGGACCAGGGCGAAGAAGATCGCCCTGATCAATCGCTCGAATCCGGACTGGCGCGATCTCGCCGGCGAGATCGGCGGCTAAGAGAGGTCCTTCGACTGCGCGCCTTCGGCGCTGCGCTCAGGACGACGGGGATGTGTTTGAACGAACAGCAAAAACCGCTCGGCATCCTGATGCTCGATACGCGGTTTCCGCGGATCGTGGGGGATGTCGGCAATGCGGCGTCGTACGACTTCCCGGTGATCTTCCGGCGCATGGAGGGCATCGGATCGGCCGATGCCGTGGCGGCGCATCCCGACCGGCCGCGCGTTCTGACAGCGCTGAAGGCGAATGCCGAGGCACTGGCGGCCCAGGGCGCGGTCGGGCTCGGGACGAGCTGCGGCTTCCTCGCGCTGTATCAGGCCGACCTCGCCGCCGTGTCGCCGGTGCCGGTGGCGACCTCGGCGTTGCTGCATATCGCGAAGCTGCCGCAGCAGAGAGTCGGTGTCATCACGGCCTCGGCGAAGAATCTAACGCCGGCGCATTTCGAAGCGGTCGGGGCGCCGGGCGATACGCCGGTGGTCGGGCTGCCCGAGGACAGTTCTTTTGCCGGCACGTTCCTGCGCAATGGGCTGACGCTTGATCGGGAAACGGTCGAGCGCGAAGTCGTGGCCGCGGGTCGTGAGTTGCTGGCGAAGCATCCCGATGTCGATACGCTAGTGCTCGAATGTACCAACCTGCCGCCCTACAGGCCGGCACTGGAAAAGGCACTCGGCCTGCCGGTGCTGGACGTGCTCGATCTGCTCCGGGACTTTCACGCCGGGCTCACCGGGGCAGCAGGCGGCGGTAGAGCGGCTGCAGCAGTGCGGGGATGATGTAGATCGGGAACTGCACGGCGGCGATGAACAGGAAGATGTCGGGATCGGCCGTCGCCGGGAGGACCGCCATGAGAAGCGCGTTGTGCCGTCCGCCCGAACAGTAGCCCACGGTGAGGGCGCTGCGCCGGTCGAGGAACGGCCAGGTCGCGACCGCCATCACCAGATTGCACAGGAGCATCCCTGCGAAGGAACCGGCGATGAAGCCCGCGAGCTTCAACGGCTCGGTCATTGCACGCGCCACCACGCCGTCCATCAGCGGGATGGCGAACACCATCAGCACGACCACGGAGACGCCATCGAGGGTCGGGCCGGTCGCGACGAGGCGGGGGCCCAGCCAGCGGCGGATGACGAGCGCCCCGGCCAGCGCCAGCGCGACGATCAGCGCCAGCCGCAGGCTGAGATCGAACAGGCCGATCTTGAGGTCGAAGCCGAGCAGCCACAGCGCCAGCGGCGGCAGGGTGAAGGGCACCATGAAATTGGTGAACAGGGACAGCAGGAGCGCGAGCGAGGCATCGAGCCGCAGGAAGGTGGCCGTCGTCGCCGCCGAGATGATGCCGGGCGCCATGGCGCTGAGACAGAGAGCGGTGACGAGGCTAGGCCACAGGCCAAGCCCCTGCCAGATCGGCCAGACGACGAGGGGCACCGCGATCAGGTTGAGGATGGCCAGTAGCAGCGCGGGCCCGGGCCGGCGCAGCAGGGCGGAGAGGCGTGCCCAGTCCATGCGCGCGAGGGCCAGCATCAGCAGGATCACCACCAGCGGCATCAGCAGCGGCCGGGCGGCGGCGGCCAGGTCCTGGAACAAGAGGCCTAGCAGCAGCGAGAAGGGCAGCAGCGTGGTGGCGCGTCCTCCCATGCGCCGCAGGACCGATACGAGCGGATTCATTGATGCCAGCGTAGCACGTGTTACCCTGCGGCCGATGAATACCCCGCATGGCGTCTGGCTCGACGATCTCACCCGGCAGGAAGCCGCGTCCCGATTTGCCGGCAACGCCCTCGCCATCATTCCCGCCGCGGGCGGGAGCGATCTGCCGGCCCATCTGCCGCTCAAGGCGCCGGCCGTCATCGTCCGGGCACTGGTCCAGAGGCTGGTCGATCGGCTCGATCTCGTGGCGGCACCGGTCGTCGAGTCTGGCGGTCCGGCACTGACGGCACAGATCGAGAAACTGCGGCGGCTTGGCGCGAGAAGGCTGGCGGTGGTCGAGCTTCGCTTGTGGGCAGAGACGTCCGGCGCGGTTCCGGACGATGTGCTGATACTGTGCGCGGGCGATCGGCCGGACGGGGACGAATATGCCACCTCCTGCATGATGGCGCTGGACCCGCGGAGCGTTCGCATGGCGCTTCTGCCGGCCGGCTCGAGAGCGCAGGCGTTCGACGGGGAACGCGGGATGGCGGCCGAGGCCGAGGGCGTCGCGGGGGCGCTTCTCTCCAACTGGCCCGATCTCGTTCGTCGATGATCTGACCGGAATCCAACCATGCCGCTGCACTGGACCGTCGACTCCAGGGAACGTCTCGTGACCACGATCGCCGAGGGAGTCATTAGCCGCGAAGAGGCGGAAAGCTACATCGCGTCAGTGAACGGTGCCGGTACGCACACGTATCGCAAACTGTTCGACGGGAGCCGCGGCGACACCTGCATGACGGCGGAAGACATGCTCGCCCTCGGTGTCCGTATCCGCAAGTTGCAGGCGGCCGGGGGCGGGAAATCGGGGCCGATGGCCGTGGTCGTGCCGTCCGACAAGGCCGAACTCCTGTCGCGCCTGTTGGGCATCCTGGCCGCGGCCGACCGGCCCATGCGGGTCTTCCCGGAGATCGAACCGGCGCGGCGCTGGATCGAGAGCCTGCCGAAGTAGGCGGCACGGCCCACCGTAATCGTCTATGGTCGTTGCGCGAGTGCTAGCAGGAGTTGTCATGAGGTATTTCGGACTGTCGGCCGTCGTTGCCGTGTCGATGATTTCCGCCGTGACCGCCGGGGCGCAGACGGCCATCCAGGCGGGCGAATGGGAAACGACGGAGAAGACCGTCATGGAGGGCGTACAGCCGATGCCGGCCTCGTCGAAGAAGGTCTGCCTCAAGGCCGACGAGGCCCAGCTCGAGCGCCTGCTCTTTCCGACGCCCGACGAAATGAAACAGCACGGCTGCAAGTTCGAGCCTGGTCCGAAGAAGGCCGGCATGCTCGTCGCGACGCTGACCTGCCCGCCGAACGACCAGACGCCGGGCGTCACCGCCAAGGCCGAGATCAGCTTCACGCAGACGAGCTACCAGGGGGCCGGACAACTCGAGGCGGCCGACAAGTCCGGCACGACGATCAAGGGCAAGAGCGAACTGAGCGGCAAGCGTCTCGGCGACTGCCCGAAGTAGAGGCTCCCTTATGCGAAGGCGGGCATGACCTGCTCGCCGAAGCGGCGCATCGAGGCGAGGTTCTGCGCGTGGCTCATCGCGCCGAAGCCGGTCTGGCAGAGCAGGTGCTGCACGCCGACGTCGCGCAGTTCGGCGACCTGTTCGCGCACGCGCTTGGCCGAGCCGTACAGCGACCCGGTGCGCAGCACGAAGGGCACCGCCTCCGAATCCGGCACCTTCGGATCGGTCCAGGCATTGAGCGTCGCCGGCTCGGGCTCGAAGTCGGCGGGGTTGTGGGCCTCGCGGACATGCATCATGTGGGCACGCGTCTCCACCAGCAGGGCCGCCAGCGTGTCCTCCGCCTCGGCGTCGGACTCCGCGACATAGACGTTGCGCCAGAGCGCGCTTTGGGAGAGCAGCCGCGCCCTGGTTTCGGCATCGTGGCCGCCTTCGTCGATGCCGGCCGCGTAGGTCGCCCAGCGTTCCTTGATGCGCTCGACCGGAAGGCGGGCTGTCAGGATGGGCATGCCGAGCCGGCCGCATTCCCGGAAGGAGCCCGGCGAGATCACGCTGCGCCACAGCGGCGGTCCGGGCTGCTGAACCGGCTTCGGCCGGATCGCCGGCACGTGCAGCGTGTGGAAGCGGCCCTCGTAGTCGAGAGGCGATTCCGTCCAGGCGCGCCGCAGGATCTCGACCGTCTCTTCCATGCGCTCGCGGCTGTCGGTGCTGCGCATTCCGTGGCCGACGAATTCGTACTCGTTGTAGGCGGTACCCTTGCCGATGCCGACGTCGATGCGGCCCTTGCTGAGATTGTCGAGCAGCGCCAGCTGGACGGCGAGGCGCACCGGATGGTGGAAGGGCGTCTGCACCACCGCGAAGCCCAGCCGGACCTTGCTGGTCTTCATGGCCAGCGCCGCCGCGAACATCAGCGAGTCGCAATAGACGCTCTCGCCGGTGAAATAGTGCTCCGTCAGCCAGACGTCGGAAAAGCCCAGTCGTTCGGCCTCGCAGGCCTGCGCCACGATCTGGTCGATGCGCGCGGCGTCTTCCTCGGGCGAGGGTGACATTGCCAGGGTAAACCAGCCGAACTGCATTCTGCTCTCCGCGTGGTGCCTGCGCTTCTATAGCATGCAGCGGTGTTTCTGCCCGTCTGGCTTCGTCCCATCGGACGTACTAACAACGGCCCTCGTGATCCCTGTCCTGAAGAATGGTCTGCTGATCCTGGTTTCCGTCCTGCTGTGCACGGCGGCGGCCGAGGGAATGGTGCGCTGGCTGGACGCCCGGGAGGCGAGCGCCGCCCTGAAGCATCTGGACGCCATTCCCTTGGCGGAAGGTGTGCAGCGCGCGTGGTTTGGCGAGGATCCACCGCCGCTGCCGAACCGCCGGGCGGCCTCGGCCGAAGCCCTCGAACTGGTGCGGCGGGTCGAGGCGAGCGGCGTGACCGACGGGACGCGGCGCTCCGACATGTTCAAGGTGTGGAACAGCGTCTTCGTCGGTCCCGATCCCTGCGCGCATCCCTATCTCAAGGACGCGCCGGGCCGGATCTACGTCTACGACCCACCCGACGGCAGACCGTGGCCGCGCTTCCGCTTCCTGCCCGACACGACGACACCGATCGGGCTGGTGACCAACGCCTACGGATTTCGCGGCGGTCCCGTTCCCCTCGCGCGCCAGCCGAAGACGATCCGTATCGCTTTCCTCGGCGCGTCGACGACGGTTTCCTCGCATCACTTTCCCTACTCGTACCCCGAGCATGTCGGCTACTGGCTCAATCGATGGGCTGCCGCGAAGAAGCTCGACCTGCGCTTCGAGGTCCTCAATGCTGGTCGCGAGAGCATCGGTTCGCCCGACATCGCGGCCATCATGAAGAACGAGGTGGCGCCGCTCGCGCCGGATCTGGTCGTCTATTACGAGGGAGCCAACCAGTTCTATCTGGCATCGCTCGTGCCCGACCTTCCTCCGCGTCCCGCCCGGTTGCCGGTTGCGACGCCGCCTGCCCCCGGGCTGTTCCAGCGCATCCTCGAGGATCTCAGCTACAGTTCCGTACTCGCCGAACGCCTGAAGACCCTGCTTGCCCAGCATGGATCGACTCGTCCGCCGGATGCAGGGGCGGCTGCCGGCGGCGCACCGGGAGCCGATGGTCGCGAATGGCCCAAGCCCGACTACACGCTGGTCTGGCCTTCAGGCGTCGATGAGAAGGATCCCGACCTCGCGCGCAAGGACCTTCCCGTCACCCTGTCGGAGATCCTGGCCGATCTCGGTCGCATCGAGGCGACGACGGACGCCGTGGGCGGGGAACTGGCGCTCGCCTCGTTCAAGTGGCTGGTCGAGGACGGGATGGTGCTGGATCCGGTGCGCCACCGCTTCATCCTGGAGTATCTCAATTTCGGCTATGGGCCCTTCCGCTACCGCGACCTGGCACGTCTGGCCCGGTTCCAGAACCGCGTGCTGGAGAAGTATGCGAAGCAACACCGGATCGACTTCCTCGATGTCGCCCGGCTGATGCCGTCCGATCCGGACCTCTTCGTCGATGCGATTCACGGTACGCCCGAAGGGATACGGCTGCGGGCCTGGATCATGCTGCAACTCCTCGTTCCCGTGGTCGACCGGCATCTCGCCGACGGCACCTGGCCGAAGAAGAGCTTCCCGGCCGTTCCCCCGCCGGCTCCCTACGAGCCGCGCGTGGTCACGTTCCAGTGCGAGCGGAAGGCGGGCTGACTTCCCCCGGCGTGAAGGTTGCAGTCCCCAGGAGATAATTTTAGGCTGTCCCGCTACTCGGGGGATTCGGATGAAATTTGGATTGATGGCGATGGCGGCTATCGCCGTGGTGTGTGCGGATGTTCGCCCGGCGGCAGCGCAACAGACGACCCATGGCTGCGCCTGCCTCCATAACCAGACGCAGGCGCAGATCAGCTATCGCTACAAGTGGGGCGAGGGCGAGTGGAAGACCATGCAGCTCAAGCCGGGATACAAGAACTGGATGTGCTGGCAGTACCAGAGCGGCCAGAAGAGTTCCCCCGAACTGCTCTTCCAGCTCGACGTCGACATGTCCAAGGGGAGCGCCTGGACGACTTACACGATCGCGCGCGTGCAGACCGTGGGCGCGAGCTGTGACGCGGTGGGGGCGGGCGGCCACTACAATGTCAGCTATCGACCCAACACCAACAATACGTTCATCCAGGTGACCAAGCGCAACTGAGTTCTGCGGCGCGACCCGCCCGCGTTGACAGACTCCAGGGACGCCCGCACGCTTCCGGCAAACACCGGAGGAAACGAATGGCGCGCTACGATCGCGTTATCCGCGGCGGGATGATCGTCGATGGCAGCCGGTTGCCGCGCTTTCGCGGCGACATCGGCATCAAGGACGGCCGCATCGCCGAGATCGGTCGCATCGCCGCCGCCGACGCCGATGAGGTCATCGATGCCGGTGGCCTGATCGTGGCGCCGGGATTCATCGACCTGCACACGCACTACGACGCGCAGCTCTTCTGGGATCCCTACTGCACGCTCTCCTCGTGGCACGGCATCACGTCCGTGGTGATCGGCAATTGCGGCTTCGGCTTCGCGCCGGTACGGCCGGCCGAGCGCGAGCGCGCCATGATGTCGATGACCCGCGTCGAGGCGATCCCCATGGCCTCGATGAAAGAGGGCATGCCATGGAACTGGGTGACCTTCCCGGAGTTCCTCGACAGCGTCGATGCCGCGCCCAAGGCGGTGAACGTCCTGCCCTACGTGCCGGTGTCGCCGCTGCTCATCTGGGTAATGGGCTTCGAGGCGGCCAAGGCCGGCAGGATGCCGACGCCGGAGCAGCATGCCGAGATGAAGCGCCTGCTCGGCGAGGCGATGGATGCCGGCGCCTGCGGCTGGTCGGCGCAGCGCATGAAGCCGACCGGCCCGGCGGCGGTGCAGCGCGACTACGATGGCACGCCGATGCCCACCGACGTGATGCACGACGAGACCTGCCGGGAGTTCGCCCGCGTGCTGGCCGAGCGCAACGAAGGCTTCATGCAGATGCTGCTGATCTCGGGCGACAACGCGGCCGACCGTGCCTTCTACGAGGAGCTGGCGACCCTGAGCGGTCGGCCGATGATCATGAACGTGATCCAGGCCTTCGATCACCGGCCTGAGATCCATCGCCGGGGACTGGCCTGGCTGAAGAGCTGCCGTGAGCGCGGCATCCGGGTCGTGGGACAGGGCCTGACCACCGACGCAGGCTTCACCTTCACCTTCGAGGACTGGAACCTGTTCGACGATTCGCAAGCCTGGTGCGATGCGACGACCGGCACGCGCGAGGAGCGGCTGGCCAAGCTCGCCGATCCGGCGCGCCGTGCACGCTTGCGCGAAAACCTGCCGATCACCGCGACGGGTCCGCTGCCCCAGATCGCCATCGTCGGGCCGAAACTGGAGCGCAACAGGAAGTGGCTCGACCATACGCTGGCCCATGCCGGCGAGAAGATGGGAAAGCATCCGGTCGACGTCATGCTCGACATGGCGGTCGAGGAGAATCTCGAGACCGAGTTCTTCGCCGCACCGCCCAACGGCAGCATCGAGTATCTCAAGGAGCTGGTCGACGACCCGTACATCCTGTTCGGCGTGTCGGACGGCGGCGCCCATACCAAGTTCCTGACGGCGGGCCGCTACCCGACCGAGACGATCTGCAAGGTGGTGCGCCAGCACGGCATGCTGAGCCTCGAGGACGTTCACTGGCGGCTGTCGGCGCTGCCGGCCGAGGTCGCGGGCTTTCGGGGGCGCGGCATGCTGAAGAAGGGCGCCCCGGCCGACATAGTGATCTACGACTATGACGGGCTGAAAGTTCTGCCCGACGAGATCGCGCACGACCTGCCGGGGGGCGAATGGCGCCGCGTCCAGCGGGCGTCGGGCTACAAGTACATCCTGGTCAATGGCCAGGTGACGATGCGCGACGATCGCCCGACGAACACCCATTCGGGGCGGCTGCTGCGACACGGAGCCTGAGCACGGGCCAGCTGCTCTCAGGCGACCCAGACATCGATTGGCGCCGCCCGGCCGCGCAGGCTGAGCGCCGGAACGGACCGGTAGTCCCCTTTCAGGTCGCGTTCGCTGCGAGACACGACCGCGTCGCTGGCAACAATCTGGCAGCCGAGGCTGCGCGTGGCTGCCTCCAGCCGGCTGGCCACGTTGACGGTGTCGCCGAGCGTGGCGAATTCCAGCCGTCGTTCCGAGCCGATGTTGCCGATGATGGCCGGCCCGAAATGAACACCGACCGAAATGCGCAACTGCGGAAGGCCGGACTTCGCCAGGGCGGCATTGCCGTCGGCAATGCCGTCGACGATGGCCCGGGCGGCCGCGAGGGCGTTGGCGCAATCGGCCGGTGAGACCCGGGGGGTGCCGAAGGTCGCCATCACGCCGTCCCCGAGATACTTGTCGAGCGTGCCGCCGTTCGAGAAGATCGCCTCCTCGATGACGGCATGACAGGTCCGGAGGATCCGGATCACCGTCTCGGGCTTCTCGCGCTCGGCGAGCTCGGTGAAACCCACGATGTCTGCGAACAGAACCGCGACTTCCTGAGAGCGGACGGACCCGACATCGCTGCTGGCGGATGCCAGTTCGTCGACGAGCGAAGGCGGAAAGTAGCGCGAGAGGTTGGCACGTTCCGCCGCGATTCCGGCCTGGCGAATCAGCAGGGCCGTCGATCGCTGGCCCCGGAGCGCGAGAATCGCCGAAACGAGGAAGAAGATGACCATCTCCTGCGCACGGATCGACCAGACAACGGAGTTGGGGTCGACGATGTTGCGCACGCCCGGCATGCCGGCGAAGGCCGCGGCCACCTTGCTTCCCAGTTCCGGATCGGTCGTGCCGAACAGGGCGACGCCCAGCACCGACGTGAACCAGATCAATACGAAAACCACGCCCATGGTGAGAATCGTGCGCCACGAATAGGCGAGCGTCGCCAGCGCCAGGATGATGAAGAAGTACGGAAAGGTTTCGAAGCGATAGATCATCGCCGTTGGAAAGGCCCCCGCCGCAAAGGGATTCGGAACCGTCAGCACCGCCGCCAGAAGCACGAGGTCCGCCAGGATCAGCGCGAGTTCGATTCGGGAACGGCCCACTGTGGCGTAGCGGAGCTGCGCCCAGCCCAGGCCGATGAAGACCAGCAGAAAGGCGTGGAAGTAGAGAACGCTCCAGGTCGGGTTCTGGAAGGCGATCAGGACGCCGCTCGCCGCCAGCGCGATCGTGCGCGCCCACGCGGCGATGCGCTGGCCCTCGAGCTTCTCCTTGCGCAGGGCCTCGATAAGGAAGGGGTTCTGGCCCGCGGCCCGTTCTTCCTCGGCGCGGCGGGAGCGCAGCATGCGGAATATCTCGGCGGCTCCGGACGGCGGCATGTCGGCGTTCCTTCGCAGGTCTGTCGGCTCCCCCATGGCGACGCGGCCCGAGGACTACTCGACGACCGTCGTCTCGAAGTCCGCCGGCATGGTGATCTCGATCAGTTCGAGATCGTCGCTGTGGTCGATCTCCTTGTGCTTCACGCCAGGCGGTTGATAGACGGTCGAGCCGGCGACCAGCTTGTGCTGCCCATAGCCTTCATACTCGAAGATGGCCCAGCCCTTCAGGACATAGACGAACTGGAAGTCGAGCGCATGGCTGTGGCGCGGCGCGTCGGGATGCTGGCCGGGAACGGCGCGGATGACGTGCGCGCCGACCTTTCCGCCGGTCAGCTCCTTGAGGCCCAGCGGGCGATACTCGAAGAAGGGCCGCAGCCCGTCCTTCCTGAAGGAGTCGGGGGCGAGATGGTTCACGATGCCGGGGCCTCCGGTCGTGGTCGCTTCCTTAAGCTTGTCTTCCTCGGCTTCGCCGGTCGTCGGAAAGAGATCGGGCATGCCATCCTCCATCTTGGGGTTGGCGACGAGAATGCCCTGTTGCGCGTGTCAGGTCAGCAGCGTGTGACGTCGCGCATCTGCCAGCATTGGACCTCGCCTTCGATCGGCCGGCCCGAACTGCAGTAGTAGACGTCCTTTTCCCTCTGCAGCCAGAGGCCGTTCGGCACCGCGGCCTTGATCTCGTACCCGGCCCTGATCATGGTGATCGCCGACTGGCCCGGCATCGGCGTGTACTGCGTCAGGCACGAGGGGCCCGGAGGTCGCGCTTGGACCTGGCCCGGGGGCTGAGCTTGGACCTGGCCCGGGGCCTGAGCCTGAGCCAAGCCGGGCGTTGGACCGGTCGACTGCTGCGAATAGGCGATGGTTACGACGGCGACGGCGGCCACCGCGGCAAGCGCGACAGTGCCCACGACGATCGTTTTCATGTCCAGCTCCACAGACAATTCCCCGGCTTCGAACTCACGAGCTCGGCATCCCCACACCGGCTCACCCACACGAAGGAAAGGCTAGACATCTTGCAGTGTCGGCGCAACCTTGAAAACCTAGTGCGCCGTTACCGCAATCGTCGCGGTGTAGGTGGCGGCGTCGCGGCGGCTGTAGACGACCAGCAGATAAGGGCCGGACTTCGGCAGGGCGCCGATCCAGGCGGCCGGTTCCTCGGCGGGGCCGGCATCGTGCATGGCCTTGCCATCCAGGACGAGGGTCCCGGCGTGATTGGTGCGTACGCCGGTGCCCGGCTCCCAGATCTGGAACACCACGTTGTTGCCGGGCGACGCGACCATGACGTTCATCGTCTGGCCGGCCTCGCCCGGCACGTAGTAGAGCGCGCGCGCCCTGGTGTCGGCGAGGCTGCCGGTGACGGTCGTGCTCGCAGGCGCCGGCGACAGCGCCACGGTCCGAATGGCGGGAAGCTGCTGCGCAAAGGCGGAAGCGGCGGCGAAGACCGGCAGGGCGCCGAGGAAGGAACGACGGTTCATCCCGCCACCCTAGCAGACAGTTCGGGGCCTGCGGACTATCGTCGGGGAAAACCGGGAGCAGGACCGTGCCGAGGACGTTGTTCATCGATTCGACACCCGACATCGACCGTGTCTGGAAACAGGTCCACGGTCCGACTGACATCCCGATCGACATCGGCATGGGGCCGGTTTCCGAGGACGACGTGCCGGCCAAGGTCGAGGGCTATGACACGGTCATCAACGACGCGACCTATTTCAGCGAACCCACGCTGAAGCGCTGCACCGGTCTGAAGCACATCGTTTTCCTCGGCACGGGGGCCGCGAGCTTCGTCGACGTCGCGGCGGCGGAACGCCTTGGCATCAAGGTCTCGACGATCGGCGGCTATGGCGACACCACGGTCGCGGAGCACGCCATGGGTCTGGTCTTCGCCGCGGCCCGCCATATCGCGACCATGCATGGAATCGTGCGCAGCGGCGGCTGGCGGCCGATGCAGGGCATGGAACTCAAGGGCAAGACCCTGGGCGTGGTGGGGCTGGGCGGCATCGGCCGTGAAATGGCGCGCATCGCCCGGGGGATCGGTCTCGAGGTGATCGCGTACAACCGCTCGCCGGTCTCGGGCGGTGGCGTGCCCATGGTGACGATCGACGAACTCCTCGCCCAGTCGGACATCGTGAGCCTGCATCTCGCATTGAACGATGCCACGCGCGGGTTCCTGGACCGGTCCAGGCTCGAGAAGACCAGGCCCGGCGTCCTCATCGTCAATACGGCGCGGGCAGGCATCGTCGACGAGCCGGCGCTGATCGACCTGCTGCGGGCGGGCAGGATCGGCCACTACGCGACCGATGTCTTCGGCAAGGAGCCGACGACGCCGGACGAGCCGCTTCTCGCCCTCGACAACGTCACCCTGACGGCGCACGCGGGCTACAACACGCCCGAAGCCGCCATGACCATGTACCGGCGCGCGATCGACCTCGCGGCGAAGGGGCCGTGATCCTCGCGGCCATCGTGCAGATCGCCTCCGGCGCGTCCGCAGAGCGACTTCCTTTGGTCATCGTGCCGCTGTAAGCTTCCTCGCTTTCCCGCTCCCGGAGGAACGGAAAGCAGATGGCGCACATCAGACTGAATACCCATCCCAGCCAGGGCGGCCAGCCGGCGCCGCCGGTCGTCTGGGGCGCGCGCGATCCCGCCGTGAGGGGCCCGGTGGTGGGCACCGTCGGCCTCACCTCCCGCCGCAACGTCATCGGCGTCCATTCCGGCAGCTACGGCATCTATCGTGCGCTGGCCATTGCCGCGCAGGAGCTCAAGGCCGATCACCGGCCGGACCTCACCAACACGTCGCCGGCCGTGGCCATCGGGCCGTTCGAATCGTGGTTCGACCCGAAGAAGATCGTGTCGCTCGACCCGTGGGGCCACCTGGTCTCGGAAGTGTTCGCCGACAGGCTGGCGGCGGGCTGGGACATCAGGCCGACCATCGCCATCACCAAGGCGCATGTGAACATGCCGGAGATCATGGAGGCAATGGCCGCCGGCCGGCTGAAGCCCGACAACGACATATTGAGCGGCGCGGGTGACGTGAAGGTGACCAAGGCGGCGATCGAGCCGGTCTGGTGGCTGCCCGGCATCGCCGCGCGCTTCGGCGTCAAGGAAGTCGATCTGCGCCGCACGCTCTTCGAGCAGACCGGCGGCATGTACACCGAACTGGTGACGCGCCCAGACCTCGAACTGTTCCTGCCACCGATCGGCGGCGCCACGATCTACTTCTTCGGCGACGTCGCGAAGCTCGGTCGGCCCGGGACGAAGATCGCCTGCCGACTCCACGACGAGTGCAACGGCTCGGACGTGTTCGGCTCAGACATCTGCACCTGCCGACCCTATCTGGCCCATGGTATCGAGATCTGCATCGACATGGCCCAGAAAGGCGGCGTCGGCGTCGTCATCTACAATCGCAAGGAGGGGCGGGCGCTGGGCGAGGTGACGAAGTTCCTCGTCTACAACGCCCGCAAGCGCCAGCCCGGCGGCGATTCGGCGGCGCAATACTTCAACCGCACCGAATGCGTGGCCGGCGTGCAGGACATGCGCTTCCAGGAGCTGATGCCCGACATCTTCCACTGGCTCGGCATCAGCCGCATCGATCGCTTCGCCTCGATGAGCAACATGAAGTCCGACGCGCTGCGTGAGCAGGGCATCGACATCGTCGAGCAGGTGCCGATCCCCGAGCACTTGATCCCCGCCGACGCGCTGGTCGAGATGGATGCCAAGAAGGCGGCGGGCTACTTCAGCCCCACCAAGCCGGGATCGAATGAGCTGGCTCGAGCCAAGGGGCGTGGTCTCGATGAGTGACTCATTGGAGCGCGCCACTCCAGTGGCGCATCAAGCATCCGAGCGCCACTGGAGTGGCACGCTCCAATGAAGGCGTCGATGAACAATTCTCTCGCTTACCTCCGCACGCCCGTCGCGATCCGCGAACGGGCGGCGAAGGTCCTGAAGCATGTCATGGACGGGCAGTCGCTGTGGTTCCAACTCGACAACGCTGGCCTGGAAGCGGCGGTGCAGGCGACGCTCGCCGTCACCAGCGAGCGCTTCCCCGATCCGGCGGCGATCCCGTTCCATTCGCGCTGGCGACATTTCGAGGCCGGCGGCCGCGACCGATGGGGCGCGCTGGCCGAGCGGCTGAAGGGCCTGCCGCCCGAGGAGATCGCCCGTCGCCGCATCGACCTCGCGGTCGTGTCGGTGCTGTTGGACGCCGGCGCGGGTGCAGACTGGAGCTTTCGCGAACCCGGGACCGGCGAAACCTATGCGCGCTCCGAGGGGCTGGGAGTGGCCAGCCTGCACATGTTCGCCAAGGGCGCCTTCAGCCGCGATGCCAAGGGCGATCCGCTGCGGGTCGATGCCGAGCGCCTGGCGCGGCTCACGCCCATGGACATCGCCATGGGCTTCCAGGTGAAGGCCCACAATCCGCTGCTGGGCCTCGAAGGCCGCGCCGAGTTGCTCCGCAAGCTGGGTGGCGTCGGGTTGGAGCGGCCGGGAGCGCTGTTCGACATCGTCGCCAGCGGCGGTGAGGTGAAGGCCGAGGCCATCCTGGCCGCCGTGCTCGACAGGCTTTCGCCGATCTGGCCGTCGCCGCGCGGCGACGTCTGGGAGCATCCCGTGATCGGGCTGGTGCCGTTCCACAAGCTCTCGCAATGGATGAGCTATTCCCTGGTCGAGCCGATCGAGGGTGCCGGCCTGAAGGTCTCGGCGCTCGATGCGCTGACCGGTCTGCCCGAGTATCGCAACGGCGGCCTGCTGGTCGATGCCGGCGCGCTCCGGCCCAAGCAGCGCGTCCTGCTGGAAAGGAGCTTTGCGCCGGGCGACGAGGCGATCGTGGAATGGCGCGCGCTCACCGTGGCGCTGCTCGACCAGATCGCCGAGCATGTCCGTCTGCATCTGGGCATGGATGCGGCGCGCCTGCCGCTTGTGAAGGTGCTGGAAGCGGGCACGTGGTTCGCGGGACGCCGGCTCGCCGCGAAGTGCCGTCCCGGCGGCGGCCCGCCCATCGCCGTCGAGAGCGACGGCACGGTGTTCTAGAGTTCCTTGGGGGAGAAGAAGATGTCATTGCCGCACTCGATCCATGTCGTTTCGCATCCGCTGGTGCAGCACAAGCTCACCAAGCTGCGCGACAAGGCGACGTCGAGCACGAATTTCCGCCGCCTGCTGCGCGAGATCGGATTGCTGCTGGGCTACGACGCCACGCGTGACCTGCCGACGGTGCAGGCACGCATCGAGACGCCGATCGAGGCGATGGACGCGCCCTTGCTCGACGGCAAGAAGCTGGTCGTGGTGCCGATCCTGCGTGCGGGTCTCGGCCTCGCCGAGGGCGTCACCGACCTCGTGCCGCTGGCGCGTGTGGGCCATGTCGGCCTCTATCGCGATCCGCGCACCCTGCAGGCGGTCGAATACTATCTGAAGATTCCGCAGGACATTTCCGATCGCGACGTCATCGTCTGCGATCCGATGCTTGCCACCGCCCATTCGGCCATTGCGGCGGTCGACCGGCTGAAGGAGTCGGGCGCCAGGCGCATCAAGTTCATCTGCGTGCTGGGCTCGGAGCAGGGCGCGCGGGCCTTCGCGGAGGTGCATCCCGACGTGCCGGTCTTCGCAGCCGCGATCGATGCGAAGCTCAACGATCACGGGTATATCGTACCCGGGCTCGGCGATGCGGGCGACCGCCTCTTCGGGACAAAGTAGCCGACAAAGGGAGAGGCGCCGATGTCTCCGGATCTGAAGTATCTTCTCTTCTCCGTGATCCTGACGTTCGGGCAGATGCTGGTGGCGGCCACGGGCGCCAATCGGGCGGTGGGTCTGCCGACGCTGGCCGGCAACCGCGAGAGCCTGCCCGAGATCAGGGGATGGGCGGGGCGCGCCAGGCGGGCCCATCTCAACATGGTCGAGAACATGGTGCTGTTCGCGGCGCTGGTGCTGATCGCGGCTGCGGCCGGCAAGGCCAACGCCATGACCGCGCTGGGCGCGGCGATCTTCTTCTGGGGCCGGGTGGCCTATGCCGTGATCTATGTCGCCGGCATCGCCTGGCTGCGCACCGTGGCCTGGTTCGTCTCGGTCATCGGCATGGCGCTCATCGCCATCGAACTGCTGAAAGCGATGTAGGCCCGTCAACGGAGCGCGCAACCCCGGTTGCGCGCTCCAACGAGGCCGCTTGGTCTTTGCTAGTTCTTCCCGTGCCCGTGCGGCATGGCGCCCATCGCCTGGACGTCAAGCTGGATGTCGATGCTGCCGGCTTTCTCGAACACGAGGGTCACCGGCACCTTGGCGTCCTTCGCGAGCGGCGCCTTCAGCTCCATGAACATGATGTGATAGCTGCCGGGCTTCAGCATCACCGTGGCGCCGGGCGGGATCTCGAGGCCCTTCGCGAGTTCGCGCATCCGCATCACGTTTCCGTCCATCTGCATCTCATGGATCTCGACCTTGTCGGAGGCGTTGCTGCGGGCGGAAATCAGCCGGTCCGCGACGGTCCCCTTGTTGGTGATGGTCATGAAGCCGCCGCCGGTGCGCGCCGATGGCGGCGTGGCACGTGTCCAGGGGGTCGCAATCTCGATCGAACCGATCTTGTAGTCGTGGGCCATCGCCGGCAGCGCGAGGACGGACATGACGGCGGCGAGGAAAAGGCGGCGGACGAGCATCGAACGAACTCCTTGTGGGAATGGAAAAGGGAAGGGGATGAGAACAGGGACAGGACCGTCAGCGCTTCTTCTGGGCGTCGAGCCAGGCGCGAACTTCGGCGAGATCGGCGACGCCCGTGAGCACGGTTTCCTTGCCGTCTCGATCGATCAGCAGGGTGCGCGGCAGCTCTCCCGCCCAGGCGGGATCGATCTCGTAGCGCAGCCGCTCGTTGAAGCGGTCCACGAAGGCCCAGTTCTCGACCTTCGCGAGATCGGCGCGGGCCAGCATGTCGGAGACCCGCGCCGGATCCTGGGGGACCGGATCGGCGGCGACCATCACGAGGCGCATGTCGGGGCGTTCGGCCCGCAGCTTGCCCCATTCCGGCATCTCGACGAGGCAGGGCGCGCAGGTCAGGCCCCAGAAATGGACGACGGTCGGCTGGCCATCATGGGCGGCGCGCAGCTTGGACCAGCTGCCGCGGCCGAACGATTGCAGGTCGGCCGCCTGGGCGCCGGCCGAAGCGACCGCGAGCAGGACGGCGAGAAGAAGGGGACGAAACTTCATGGCTGGTCCTCGAGCGGGATCAGGCGGTAGCCGTCCGCCTTGGTGAGCCAAGAGAGATAGGCGCGGCCGGCATTGGCGGCGAGCATAGGATGATCCGAGGCGTCGGCGGTATCGGCAACGGTACGCGGATCGCTCCAGGTGCGCCCGCTATCGTGGCTCACCTGCCAGCGCACCAGCGACTTGGTCCCGTCGAACTCCTTCCACACGAGGTGGAGCGCGGTGCCGTTGGCGAGGAGATAGGGTCGTGCTGGCTGACGGTTCGGCTGTGACAGGGCGCGCGGCGCGCCGAACGGCGTGTCGCCATTGTCGGCACGCGCATAGAAGAGCCCTTTGCGCGCCGACCCGGCGGTGAACCAGGCGACATGATAGGAGCCGTCCGGCAGGACGGCGATGCTCGGCCCGTGATGCGGGCAGGCCTCGATCTTCCACTCGTCGGCGCTGACGCGGCGCACCGGACCCGGCGTCTTCTCGTCCTTGAACGTGACCACGCCATGGTCGCGGACCGAGCCGGGGAAGATGTTGCGGAACACGATGGCGGGCTTTCCTGGGCCGGCGAACGCCACGCCGAGGCGGCAGCATTCGCAGGTATTGTCGAGGGCGATGGTCGTCGGGCCGAAGCCCGCCTCGCCATCCTCCCAGGCATAGGCCAGCGCCGCGCCGGGATAGGGCTTCCCGGCCGCGCGTGCCTTCGCGACATTGCGCTTGTCGAGCCATGCGGCGAAGACGCGGCCGGTCGCGGGATCGACGGCTGCCGTCTCGAAGCGCTGGCTGGTCGGATCGGCGGTGATCGGCCGCGGCTTGCCGAAGGTCACGCCATTGTCGTTCGAGCGCGAATAGAAGGCACGGCCGTTGAAGTTGCGGTCCTGGAAGATCGCGAAGGTGACGACCAGCCCGCCCTTGGGATCGACGACGATGCGGGCCCGTGCGTCGGGGCCCCAGTCGAGGTTCATCGGCTCCGGTGTGACCACGACCGGCTCCGAGAAAGTCTTGCCGAGGTCGGTCGAGCGCACGACGACGATCCTGTCGGCCATCGCCCGAACCAGCCACAGCGTGCCGTCGGGACCGAAAGCCGGCGTCGCCGTGAAGGCCTCCGGCCCGGCGGCGCCCGGTTTGCCATGCTGGTGTTGCGCGGCGGCGGTGCCGGCGAGCAACAGGAAGAAAGCGAAGGCGAACAGAGCGCGCATCAGAATTTCACCCTCAGGCCCGCGGTGGCAGTCAGCGGCATGCCGAGCTGCGGGATGGCGGACGCGCTGTAGGTCGAGCCCTCGAACGAGGTTCGCGCGTAGCCTTGTGCCAGATACTGGACATTCATCAGATTCTGGATGCTGCCATAGATGTCGACGTCCTTCACCGGGGTCCAGCGAAGCCCGAGGTCGATCAAGGTGGCCCCGTCGTTCAACTGCGTATGGTTGGTGTCGTTCCAGTATTGCGGGAACGACTTCATCGCAGCCGTCACGACGAGGGTCTCGATCGGCCGCCATTCGACGCCGGCCGTGAACATGTAGTTCGGCACCTGACCGAGCTGCACGCCGGTCCGCACCAGGGTCGGGTTCGTCGAGCTGGTGAGGTAGGCCGTGGTCTGGGTGAAGCCGCCGGTCAGCCGCAGCTGCTCGAACGGCTGCCAGGTGGCGATCAGCTCGATGCCCTGGAACGTCGCGTTGCCGACATTCTGGTACTGGCGAACCGTGGTGAAGGCAGGTCCGAGGCCGGCGGCGGTGACGAAGGGCGCGGCGCACACCGGGTTGGTGTTGCAGACGGTGATGAAGTCGATGAAGTTGTTCAGGTTGTTGTTGAAGTAGGTTCCCGACAGGGTGAAGCCCTTCCATTCGAAGTCGAAGCCGACTTCCTGCCCGAAGTTCGTCATGGGCTCGAGATTGGGATTGATCGTCGTGTAGCTCGTGCCGCTCGCGAACACCCGATACATCTGATTCATGCCGGGAGCCGAGAAGTTGCGATAGATGGCGGCGCGCAGGGTCAGTTCGTCGTTGGCGTAGAACTTCATGCCGATGCGCGGGTCGAAGCTCGCCGCGCTGGCGTTCGGCACCACGTTCAGGTTGCTGGAGTTCGTCGTCAGGACGCTGGCGTTCATGGCCTGCCAGAAGTCGCCGCGCACGCCGACCGTGATGTCGACCGGAATGCCGGTGAATCGATAGGTGCCCTGTCCGAAGATGCCCTGGAAACGATGCTCGCCATTCACGATGAAGGTCGTCGGATTGGCGGACACGCTGGCATAGAGATTGTTGTAGTCCGTTATCATCGTGCGGCGGGCATCGACCCCGACCTTGATGTCACGCAACGGACCGAAGTTGGCTTCATAGAAGACCGAGCCGCCGATGTCGGAGTTGGGCGCGGCCTCGATCTGGCTGACAAACTGGTTGGTCGCGGTGATGTTGTTGAGATTGTAGGCGCCGCTCGCGGTGTTGATCGTTCCGAACGAGCCGCCGCTCGCCCAGCCACTGAAGTTCAGCGACTGGTTCTCGTCGAACTTGTAGCTGCCGCCGGCCAGCAGACGATAGGTCGACCAGTTGTTGTGGGAGAACTTCCACACCAGCCCATCCTCGTAGGTCTGGTTCCAGTAGGCCTTTGCAAACAGCTTCAGACTGTCGCTGGGAGTGACGAATACGCTGGCGGCGATGTTGTCGGCCTTGGACGCCGTCGAGACCAGGTTGACGTTCCGGTACTGGGCGGGGGTCAGGTTGTAGCCCGAGCTCTGGGCGTGGTTGTAGCTCGCGCCGATCTTGACCTTGTCGTTGATGACATAGCTTCCGGCGGCTTCGGCCGTGGAACTGTTGTAGCTGCCGTAGCTCGTATCGGCCGACGCCGCGGTGCTTGTCGGCTCACGCGTGATGATGTTGATCACGCCGCCCATTGCCATGTTGCCCCACAGGCTGGTGGCGCCGCCGCCGCGGATGACCTCGATCCGCTCCACCGAGTTCTTGGGGATGGTGCTCCAGTTCATGGTGCGGAAGTAGGGATCGTTGACCGGCACGCCGTCGACCATGATCAGCGTATTGATCGTCGTGCTGGTGCCGAAGCCGCGGATGTTCACCGGCTGGGCGGTCGGGTGGAGCTGGCCGGTCGGGATGTTGGGCAGCCAGACGCCGGGGATGCGGTTCACGATCTGGTCGACGCCGGTCTCGGGCGTGGCCTGGATCTGCTCCCGGGTCATCACCGTGGTGCTGACGTCGAGCTTCTGCAGGTCGGAGCCTCGACCGGCGCTCACCGTGATCGGCGGCAGCGACACCGGCTGCTGGCTTGCGGCGGGTGCCGGGTCCACGGCCGGAGGCGCACCTTGGGCGCGGGCAAGCAACGGAATCAGCCCGAGGGCTGCGAAAGCGGTGGCCGTGGCCACGCGAACGGACAACATGAAAATCTCCCCACGAATGACAAACGAACGCGACGCACAGCGAGGCGCGTCGCGGGTTCAGGCGTCAGACGTGGGAGGGGGGACCGCGCGGTCGGTTTGGCCCGTCGCGGATGCCGACGGGGGCCAGGGCTCCGTCGTTCGCCGCGAAGACGATCGTCTCGCCTGCCGGCTCGACCAGCAGGAAGGCACTGGCCGAAGGCGTGACCAGGGCCGGGGCCTGAGCAAGGCCCAGGCAGCATTCGTGGATCTTGCCCGCCTGTGGGCCCGGCAGCTGCGAGCCATCCTCGTCGGCAGCGGGCAGGCAGAAGACGCCCCAGGTCCGGGCGGCCGCCTCGGGCCCGCCATCGCGCATCAGGACGGCGTGGGCCAGCGGCTGGAAGAAGTTGAGCGTGATCGCAAGAAGCGCCACGGCGAATGCCGCCGCGCGCCAGCCCTGGTCGGGTCTCTTGCGAATCATCGGCCTATTACACACGAAAGGGGAAAGGGTGGAAGAGGGCAGCTTGTCGCTTTATGGTCCTGCCGCGAACTTCCAGGAGAGACGAAATGGGTCGAAACGACATGCCGCGCGCCATCGCCGCCTTCCTGGACAGCGGCATCGGCTGGTTCCTGGCGCGACTGGTGCTGACCTTCGTCTTCTGGAGCGCAGGGCTGGGGCATCTGATCGGCTTCCAGCACAGCGTTGCCGAACTTAAGACGCTCGGTCTCGAGCCGGCGGGGATCCTCAATGTCGTCCTCGTCGTGACCTTGCTCGCAGGCTCGCTGATGATCCTGTTCGACCGCTGGCTGTGGCTGGGCTGCGGAATCCTGAGCGGCTTCCTGGTGGTTGCCATTCTGATCGCCCATCCGTTCTGGACGATGCAGGAGCCTGCTCGCACGCCGCACTTCCGCGTCGCCATGGAGCATATCACCGTGATCGGCGGCTTCATGGTATGCGCCATCGCGGGGCGGTTGCGCGAGCTGAAGCGGTAGCTAGTCCAGCAGCGCCGCCAGCCGCCTGTCCCGCGTCCTGCGGGCGAAGGTGTGAAGCAGCCACATCGCTCCGCTCTGGAAGCCGTGCAAGGTGCGGCGCCCGTCGCGCAGTTCTTCGAGGAAGGTCGGGAAGGACACTTCGTGGGTCACGATGACCTCGCCGTCGTCGAGCCTGGGCTCGGCGATCTTGCGCGCATCGAGGGCCACGAAACAGTACACGCGGTTGTCGAGCCGCGGCGCATTGGCGAAGAACGCGCCGAGCGGATGCCACTCGTCGCTCGCGAAGCCGGTTTCCTCCAGCAGCTCGCGCCTCGCCTGTTCGACCGGCTCGCCCGGCCCGTCCTGAACACCGCAGGGCAGCTCGATCACGATCTCTTTCGCACCGTGCCGGTATTCCTCGACCAGGACGATGTTGCCGTCGCCGGTGATCGCGATGGCGGTGACCCAGTCGGGTTGCTCGATGACGTGGAAGGGCGCGAGCACGCGACCGTTGGGCAACTCGACCGTGTCGGAGCGCAGTGCCAGCCAGCGGTCGCGGTAATTGTACTTCGACTCCAGCACCTTCCACGGCGCGATGGTCTTGCGATCCTCCGCCACGTCAGACCGCCGTCCAGCCGCCGTCGACTACCAGTTCCGCGCCGGTGACATAGGAGGATTCGTCCGACGCGAGGAAGAGAATGGCGTTGGCCACCTCGTCGACCTCGCCGGCACGTCCGAGCGGCACGCCCTTCAGCGTCTTGGCGCGTTCCACAGGATCGGCGGTACGGCCGGAGGTGCGCATCGGCGGCATCAGTCCGGGATGCACCGAGTTCACACGGATGCCTTCCTTGCCGTGCTGCGCGGCGGCGGCCTTGGTGATTAGCCGGACGGCGCCCTTGGAGGCGTTGTAGCCGACATGGATGTAGGACTGGCCGACGATGCCCGAGATCGACGACAGGTTGATCACCGAGCCCGGCCCGCCGGTCCGGCGGATGGCGGCGATGCCGTACTTCATGCCGAGGAAGACACCGGTCGAGTTGATGTCCATCAGCCTGTGCCACACCGCCGTGTCATACAGGTCCTCGGCCGCCGAGCCCGAGATGCCGGCATTGTTGACCAGCACGTTGAGGCCGCCATGGGTCGAGACCGTGCGGTCGATGGCGGCCTGCCATTCGTCTTCCTTCGTAACGTCGAGATGCACATAGGTGGCCGTTCCGCCGGCCTTCCTGATCTCCGCGGCGACCGCCTCGCCGTCGCTGTCGAGCACGTCGGCCACCACGACGGCCCGGGCGCCCTCGCGGGCAAAAAGACGCGCGGTGGCTGCACCCATGCCGCTCGCCGCGCCGGTCACCAGCGCGACCTTGTCCTTCATTCTCATCGGGGTATTCCTCAGGCCAGCTTGAGGCCGATGATGCCGGCCACGATGAGGCCGATCGACACGAACCGGATCGTCGATGCGGTGTCGCCGAAGGCCACGATGCCCACGGTGAAGGCCCCGACGGCACCGATGCCCGTCCAGATCGCGTAGGCGGTGCCCATCGGGATGGCACGCTGTGCCAACATAAGCAGCGCGCCGCTCACCACGATGGCAACCGCGGCAAAAAGCAGCCATCCCGGCCGGGCTCCCTGGTCCGTCCAGCCGAGCTTCAGTCCCACCGGCCAGCCGATCTCGCAAATTCCTGCCAGGAAGAGATATATCCACGCCATCCGGTTCCTCCCTCGGAGCAAGTGCCATCATTGACGGCAACGTCACAGCCTGTAACGATCAAGGATTGCACGCATCTTGCAGCATAGCGAGGGCGGCATTGGGATGGGCACCGATCTTGGGAGTGTTGAAATGAAGGAACGTGAACTGCGCGGCCTCATCGGGAAGGTGAAGGCGGGCAAGTTGTCGCGACGTGGTTTCGTGCAGGCGATGATGGCCGTGGGCATCGGCGCGCCGGCCGCGAGCCAGATTCTCCTCTCGTCGGGCGTGGCCATGGCGCAGAGCCCGTCGACCTACAAGCCGACCAAGCGGGGCGGCGGCGGCCCCCTCAAGCTCCTGTGGTGGCAGGGCCCGACCCTGCTCAATCCGCATTTCGCGGTCGGCACCAAGGACCAGGACGGTTCGCGCCTGTTCTACGAGCCGCTGGCGGCGTGGGATCCGGACGGCAACCTCAAGCCCAAGCTGGCGGCCGAGATTCCGACCAAGGAAAACGGCGGCCTCGCCGCCGACGGCATGTCGGTCACCTGGAAGCTGAAGCAGGGCGTGACCTGGCACGACGGCAAGCCGTTCACGGCCGACGACGTGGTGTTCAACTGGGAGTACGCCAGGGATCCGGCGACGGCCGCCTATACGATCGCGTCCTACCAGGACGTCACGGTCGAGAAGGTCGACCAGTACACCGTCGTGGTGAAGTTCAAGAAGGCGACCCCGTTCTGGGCCGATGCCTTCGTCGGCACACGCGGCATGCTGATTCCGAAGCACCTGTTCGCCGACTATATCGGCGCGAAGTCGCGCGACGCACCCACCAACCTGAAGCCGGTCGGCACCGGCCCCTACATGTTCAAGGACTTCAAGCCGGGCGATCTGGTGACGGGCGTCATGAACCCCAACTACCACCAGGCCAACAAGCCCTACTTCGACTCGGTCGAGATGAAGGGCGGCGGCGATGCCGTCTCGGCGGCCCGCGCAGTGCTGCAGACCGGCGAGTTCGACTTCGCCTGGAACCTGCAGGTCGAGGATGAAATCCTCACCCGCCTGGAGAAGGGCGGCAAGGGCAGCGTCTCGGTCACACCGGGCGGCAACATCGAGTTCCTGCTCCTGAACACGACCGACCCGTGGACCGAAGTCGACGGCGAGCGGTCGAGCCTGAAGACCAAGCATCCGACGCTCAGCGATCCGGAAGTGCGCAAGGCGATTGCGCTCCTGGTCGACAACAAGTCGATCCAGGATCACATCTACGGCCGTACCGGCCCGGCGACCCGCAACTTCCTGTACGGTCCCGCACGGTTCGATTCCAAGAACAATCCGATCGAGTTCAATGTCGACAAGGCCAACGACATCCTCGAGAAGGCCGGCTGGAAGAAGGGCGCCGACGGCATCCGGGCCAAGGACGGCAAGAAGCTGAAGTTCGTCTACCAGACCTCGATCAACCAGCCGCGCCAGAAGACCCAGGCGATCATCAAGCAGGCGGCCCAGAAGGCCGGCATCGACATCGAACTGAAGTCGGTGACGGCATCGGTGTTCTTCTCGTCGGACGTGGCCAATCCGGACACTTACACGAAGTTCTACACCGACCTCGAGATGTACACGACGACCATGGGCCAGCCCGATCCGGGCACGCACATGCTGCAGTTCGTCTCGTGGGAAGCGGCCAGCAAGGCCAACAAGTGGCAGGGTCGCAACGTCACGCGTTGGCAGAGCCCGGAGGCCGACAAGCTCTACCGCGAGACCGAGGTTGAACTCGACCCCGTCAAGCGGGCTGCGTCGTTCATCAAGCTGAACGACCTCGCCATCCAGAACCAGATCGTGATGGGCATCGTGCAGCGCCCGACGGTCTCGGCGCGGACCGCGAAGCTCAACTGCAACATTAGCGGCTGGGACAACAACACCTCGGACCTGAGCGACTGGTTCAAGGACGCCTGAGTACGCTTCGCCCTCCCCGCCACGCGCGGGGAGGGCCTTCTTTTTGCAGGTCCATCGCGTGAGCAGGCAGTACGTAATCCGGAAAATCCTGATCATGATTCCGAGTCTGCTCGGGATCAGCGTCGTGCTTTTCGCTCTCCTGGCTCTGGCGCCTGGAGATCCCTTCGACGAACTGGCGACCAACCCGGCGGTGCCGCCCGAGGTGCGTGCCGCGCTGCGCGCCAAGTTCGGGCTCGATGACCCGATCTGGATGCGCTACTGGCACTGGCTGATCGCCCTGCTGCAGGGCGACTGGGGCTTCTCCTTCGTCAGCCGCATGGATGTGAGCACACTGATCATGCAGCGCCTGCCGGTGACCCTGGTCGTCATCGGCGCCTCGCAGATCCTGGCCATCCTGATCGCCATCCCGGTCGGCGTGCTGGCCGCGACCCGGCCCTATTCGCTGTTCGACCAGATCGCCAACACCTTCGCTTTCATCGGCTTTTCGCTGCCGACCTTCTTCACCGGCCTGGTGCTGATCCTGGTGTTTTCCATCCAGCTCGACTGGCTGCCTTTCGTCTATCGCGCCGACATCGCCGCGACCGGCTGGGCGTTCTACTGGGAGCACATCAAGCAGTCGATCATGCCGGTGGCGGTGCTCGGCCTGTTCCAGGGCGCGGCGCTGGTGCGGTTCGTGCGCTCCTCGGTGCTCGACGTCATCCGCCTCGACTACGTCACCACGGCGCGGTCGAAGGGCATCGGCGAGCGCAAGGTCATCACCCGGCACGTCGTGCGCACGGCCCTGATCCCGGTGGTGACGCTCGTCGCCCTTCAGATGCCCATCGTGTTCAGCGGCGCCATCGTCACCGAGCAGATCTTCCGCGTGCCGGGCATCGGCTCGCTGCTGATCTCCTCGATGCTCGCCAACGACACCCCCGTCGTCATGGGTGTCACCTTCGTCTCGGCCTGCCTGGTCGTCATCTTCAACCTCATCGCAGATATCCTTTATGGCTGGCTCGACCCCCGCATCGCTTTCCGCTAGCGCGCCCGCGCCGGCGCGCCAGGCGCAGCGCTTCTCGCCCTGGCACGAGGCCTGGCGCCGCTTCCGCCGCCACAAGATGGCGCTCGTCTCGGCCTTCGCGCTGGCGGTGATCCTGTTCGCCGTCCTGGCAGGTCCCTTCATCTGGCGCGTGCCGATCAACGAGATCGACTTCGCCGCCAAGCTGCAGGGACCGTCCTGGAAGCATCCGCTGGGCACCGACGATCTCGGGCAGGACCTGCTGTCGCGGCTGATCTACGGCGGCCGCATCTCGATCGCCGTCGGCTTCGCGGCGATGGTCGTCGCGATCTTCTTCGGCGTGCTGGTTGGCGCCATCGCCGGCATGTCGAGCGGCCGGGTCGATGCGGCGCTGATGTGGGTCACCGACCTCTTCCTGTCGCTGCCGCAGCTGCCGCTGCTGCTGCTGGTCATCTATCTGTTCCGCGAGCCGGTGAAGGGTGTGCTGGGGGTGGAAGGCGGCGCCTTCGTGCTGATCGTGGCCGTCATTGGCGGTACACGCTGGATGTCGGCGGCGCGGCTGGTGCGGGCGCAGTTTCTGTCTTTGCGCGAGAAGGAGTTCGTCGAGGCCGCCCGCGCGCTCGGCGCCTCGCGCCTGCGCCAGGTCCTGCAACACATCCTGCCCAATGCTCTGGGTCCGGTGATCGTGGTCGCGACCATCGACGTCGCCGCCGCCATCATCGCCGAATCGACGCTGTCGTTCCTCGGGCTGGGCTTCCCGTCGGACGTGCCGACCTGGGGCAGCGTGCTGCGCGACGCCAAGGACTATCTCGACATCGCGCCGCACTGGGCGCTGTTCCCCGGCGCCCTGATCTTCATCACGGTGCTGGCGATCAACTTCATCGGCGACGGGTTGCGCGACGCGCTCGATCCGCGACGTGTTCTCTAGGGCGGGTGTAGCGTGGCCGAACCTCTGCTGGACATTCGCGGACTGAAGACCTGGTTCAAGACCGACGACGGCATGGTGCGCGCGGTCGATGGCGTCGACCTGCACATCGACCGGGGCGAGACGCTGGGCGTGGTGGGCGAATCGGGCTGCGGCAAGACCGTCACCGCCCGCTCGGTGCTGAAGCTGATCGACATGCCGCCGGGCCGGTTCGAGGCCGGGCAGATCCTGTGGCAGGGCAGGGACCTGATCCCGCTGTCCATGGAGGAGATGGACAAGATCCGCGCCAAGGAGATCGCCATCATCTTCCAGGAGCCGATGACCTCGCTCAATCCCGTCTACACGGTGGGCGACCAGATCGCCGAGGTAATCGCGCTGCATCAGAAGCTGTCGCGCAAGCAGGCGATCGCCGGTGCGGCGGAGATGCTGCGGCTGGTCAATATCCCCAACCCGCAGCGCCGTGTTCACGACTATCCGCACCAGTTCTCCGGCGGCATGCGCCAGCGGGTGATGATCGCCATGGCACTGTCCTGCCAGCCCAAGCTGCTGATCGCCGACGAGCCGACCACCGCCCTCGACGTCACCATCCAGGCCCAGATCCTGGAGCTGATGCAGGAGATGAAGGAGCGCTTCGGCATGGCGATCATGCTGATCACCCACGCGATGGGCGTCGTCGCCGAGACCTGCCAGAGGGTGACGGTGATGTATGCCGGCAACGTCGTCGAGGAGGCCTCGGTCGAGGCGCTGTTCGGCGATCCGCGCCATCCCTACACGCAGGGGCTCATCCGCTCCATCCCGCGCGTCGATCGCTCGGCCGAGAAGAAGCAGCGACTGGAAGCCATCGCCGGCACCGTGCCGAACCTGCTCGAGCCGCCGCCGGGCTGCCGCTTCGCCGCGCGCTGCAAGTTCGCCATGGACGTCTGCACCCAGGGCCTGCCGCCGCTCAAGGAAGTCGGGCCGGGTCATTTCGTGAGGTGCGTGCTGTGAGCGCCCCCGTTGCCTCCCCGGCGGCCGCCAAGGCCTCGGACACCGCCAAGCCGCTTCTCTCGGTCCGCGACCTGCGCAAGCACTTCGCGATCCGCGGCGGAATCCTCTCGCGCGTGGTCGACAAGGTCCATGCCGTCGACGGCGTCAGCTTCGACATCGCGGCCGGCGAGACGCTGGGCGTCGTGGGCGAATCGGGCTGCGGCAAGTCGACGACGGGCCGCTGCATCCTGCGCCTGATCGAGCCGAGCTCCGGCGAGGTCTGGTTCCAGGGCGCCGACGTCATGAAGATGGATCACAACGCACTGCAGGCGATGCGGCGCGACATGCAGATCATCTTCCAGGATCCCTATGCGTCGCTCAATCCGCGCCTCACGATCGGCGCCATCATCGGCGAGGCGCTGATCATCCATAAGCTGGTGAAGTCGCGCCAGGCGATGGAAGACCGGGTCGTGCAGTTGCTCGAGACGGTGGGATTGCGGCCCGACCACATGCGGCGCTTCCCGCATGAATTCTCGGGCGGCCAGCGCCAGCGCATCGGCATCGCCCGTGCGCTCGCCGTCGAGCCCAAGCTCCTGATCTGCGACGAGCCGGTGTCGGCGCTCGACGTGTCGATCCAGGCGCAGGTGATCAACCTGCTGGAGGACCTGCAGGAACAGTTCGGCCTCACCTACCTGTTCATCGCCCACGATCTCAGCGTGGTGGAGCATATCTCCACGCGCATCGCGGTGATGTACCTCGGCCGGGTCGTCGAGATCGCGCCGGCGGCGGAACTCTACGACACGCCGATCCATCCTTATTCGGAAGCGCTGCTGTCGGCCGTGCCGATCCCCGACCCGACGATCAAGCGCAAGCGCATCATGCTGGAAGGCGACGTGCCCAACCCGATCCGCCCGCCGTCGGGCTGCCACTTCCACACCCGCTGCCCGATCGCGCGCCCCGACTGCAGCCAGCGCTCGCCCGTTCTCGAGGAGAAGCGCCCCGGCCATTGGGCGGCCTGTCACTACCGGGACTAGGCTGGGGGCGCGCCACTCCAGTGGCGCGATCTTCCTCAAGCATGACGCGCCACTGGAGTGGCGCGCCCCCAGCAACAGAAGGTCCCATGTCAGAGGACAGCAAGAAGGCGGCGAGTGCGATCCTCACCGAGAACGAGGAAGCGCTGTTTCAGATCATGAAGATCGTCATTGCGACCGTTGCCGCCGGCGACCCGGTCAAGGGCAAGCAACTGGACGAGCAGCTCACCTACCTGAAGAATGCCTTCTATTCGAACGGGAAGAAGAAGGCGGCGATCATGGCGGAGTCGATCCGGATCGCAGCCTTTGCCTCGAGCCGCGATGCAGCGCGTCTGGCGGGCCTGCGGGGAAGTCCCAAGGGAAGTTCTTAGCGTGCACCTTTTGGTGCCCCCGGCCGGACTCGAACCGGCACGATCCTTTCGGATCAAGCGATTTTAAGTCGCTGGCGTCTACCAATTCCGCCACGGGGGCCTCGCGGGGCGACCATAGTCAGGGTCGATTCTCCTGTCATCCCACGAGGCGTCTCATTCACCTCTCCCCCGCTAGGGGGAGAGGATGGGTGAGGGGGCGACGCACCGCCTGTAAACCCCTCACCTAGCCTCTCCCCCTAGCGGGGGAGAGGAACATGACTCACTCCACCGAGAAGCGGGCGGGGGAGAGCGAGTCCTCGGTGACGCCGAGATCGGCGACCTCGGCGGGGAGGGGCTTGCCGAGCGCCAGTGCGGCGGCGAGTTGGCCGGCGGCATAGCCGGTCTGGATGCCGTAGCCGCCCTGGCCAGCCAGCCAGAAGAAGCCCTCGATCTTCGGATCGTAGCCGGCGACCAGGTTCTTGTCGTGCACGAAGCTGCGCAGGCCGGCCCACTTGTTCTTGATGCGCCGGATCTGGAGCGTGCTCGCCGTCTCGATACGGTCGACGGCGGTGGCGACGTCGATCTCCTCGGGCTGGGCATCGCAGGGCGCCGAGGGCGTCTCGTCGGCGAGCGATCCCAGGAACTGGCCGACTTCGGGCTTGAAGTAGAAGCTCTCGTCGAAGTCGATCAGCATCGGCAGCGGCCCGAGGTCGAGCCCCTCTGGCGCGTCGAAGGTGAAGGCGGTGCGCCGCTTCGGCACCAGCCCGATCGGCACGCAGCCGGCGAGGCCGCCCAGTACGTCGGCCCAGGCGCCGGCCGCATCGATGATGTTGGCCGAGCGCACCGTTTCGCCGTCGCGCAGGGTCACGTTCCACAGCCCGTCGAGGCGGGCGAGACCGATGACCTCGGCATTGAGCTGCAGCACCGCGCCGGCGGCGCGCGCGCCCTTCAGGAAACCGCCATGGATCGAGGCCACGTCCATGTCGTCGGCCTCGGGCTCGAACACGGCCCCCCCGCCGACGGCTTCCGGCTTCACGATCGGCAGGCGCCGCAGAACCTCGTCCGGCTCCAGCCAGCGGACCGAGGGCACGAGCCGGGCATAATCCGCCGCGGCGGCCTTCACGGCGGCCTCCTGCCCGGCATGGCCGGCGACCAGAGCGCCGCGCGGCGTCAGCAGCGGATGGTCGGCAAAGCCCGCCGGGGGATTGCGGTAGAACCGGCCCGAGGCCACGGTGATGGCGCGGATCTGGGCACTGCCATAGGTCTCCGAATGCAGCGCCGCCGAGCGGCCCGTCGTGTGATAGGCGGGCACGTTCTCGCGCTCGAGGATGATCACTTTCGCATGGGGCGCGAGGTGATAGGCGACGGAGACCCCGGCAATGCCGGCGCCGACGATGGCGAAATCGAAATCCTGCATGGGCGGCACATTGCAAGGTCGATGCCGCGCCTGCAATAGTCGCGCGCGAGGAAACGAGGCCCATGAACATCGCCCATCTGCTGCTGGGCTCCGCGCAGGAGTTCCGCGATCTGCCCGCCCTTGCGCGCGGAGCGTCGACACACCTCAGCTACCGCGAGCTGTGGCGGAAGGTATCGGTGATGAGCACGCATCTCACCGGCCGGTTCGGGCTCGCGCGCGGCGACCGCGTGGCCTTCGCGATGGCCAACGGCGTCGAAGCGATCGAGGTCATGTACGCGATCTGGCATGCCGGCCTCTGCGCCGTGCCGATGAACGCCAAGCTGCATGCCCGGGAGTTCGCCTTTATCCTGGAGAATTCCGGCGCGAAGCTCTGCTTCGTGACGCAGGATCTGGCGGACACGATCGCCGAGGCCGCGAAGGAGGCGCCCGGCCTCAAGGAGATCGTCGACGTCACGACGCGCTCCTACACGTTCATGGCGGTGGGCGACCCGAGCCCGATCACCGATGCCGAGCCTACCGATCCGGCGTGGCTGTTCTACACCTCGGGCACCACCGGCCGCCCGAAGGGCGCGACGCTGACCCACCGCAATCTGCTGGCGATGACCCTCAACTACTTCGCGGACGTCGATCGCCCGCCGCCTGGCGGCTCGATCGTGCACGCTGCTCCGATCAGCCACGGTTCGGGCCTGTGGAACTTCCCGATGCTGGCGCGCGGCTCGGTGCAGGTCTTCCCGGAGAGCGGCAAGTACGAGGTGCCCGAGACGGTCGAGCTGATGAACCGCTGGCCCGAATGCTCGATCTTCCTCGCGCCCACCATGGTGAAGCGTCTTATCGAGCATGGCAGCGTGTCGGAACTGAAGCCCGATGCGCTGCGGCTGATCACCTACGGCGGCGCGCCCATGTATGTTTCGGACCTCAAGCATGCACTCGACGTGCTGGGCAACAAGCTGATGCAGCTCTACGGCCAGGGCGAGAGCCCGATGACCATCACGCATCTCAGCCGCGAGTATCACTGGGACCGCACCCATCCGCGCTGGGAGCAGCGCCTGGCTTCGGCCGGCCGCGCCGATACCTGCATGGAGGTGAGGGTGGTCGACGAGGCGGGGCGGCCGCTGCCTGTGGGCGAGGTCGGCGAGATCATCTGCAAGGGCGATCCCGTCATGGCGGGCTACTGGAACAATCCGGAAGCCACGGCGCGCTCGCTGCGCGACGGCTGGCTGTGGACCGGCGATGTCGGCGCCTTCGACGAGGAGGGGCTGCTGACGCTCAAGGACCGGTCCAAGGACATGATCATCTCCGGCGGCTCCAACATCTACCCGCGCGAGATCGAGGACGTGCTGAACCTGCATGCCGGAGTCGCCGAGTGCTCTGTGGTCGGCCGCCCCCACCCGGAATGGGGCGAGGAGGTGGTGGCCTTCGTCGTCGCCCGCGCCGGCGAAACCCTGTCGCCCGCCGAACTCGACAGGCTCTGCCTCGACAACATCGCCCGCTTCAAGCGCCCCAAGGACTACAGGTTCATCGAGGCGTTGCCGAAGAACAACTACGGCAAGATCCTGAAGACGGAGCTGCGGAAGCTGCTCTGACTCTCGTGTAGGCTCATCATCCACAAGGAGTACAATCACATGGGCAGTCTGATCGACTTCAAGCGTCCCGACGGATCGACCTGCAAGGGCTATCTGGCCGAGGCCGGGAAAGGCAAGCCGGGGATCGTGGTGATCCAGGAGTGGTGGGGCCTCAACGACCAGATCTGCGGCGTCGCCGACCGGTTCGCGCGGCAGGGCTACAACGCGCTGGCGCCCGACCTCTACAAGGGTCGCGTGACGCAGAAGCCCGACGAGGCCAATCACATGATGAGCGGCCTCGACTTCGTCGGCGCCTCCGACCAGGACATCGCCGGCGCGGTGAAGCATCTGGCGGGGATGGGCGGGAAGGTCGGCGTGATGGGCTTCTGCATGGGCGGCGCGCTCACAATCGCAGCATGCGCCCGCGTGGGCGGCATCTCCTGCGGCGTACCCTTCTACGGCATCCCGCCGGGCCAGCTCGCCGACCCGGCGAAGATCAAGGTGCCGCTGCAGGGCCACTTCGCCAACAAGGACGACTGGTGCACCCCGGCCGCCGTCGACGGGCTCGAGAAGACGATGAAGGGCGCCGGCCAGACTCCGGAAATCTTCCGCTACGATGCCGCGCATGCCTTCGCCAACGAGCGCAGCGAGGCCTACGACGTGAAGTCGGCCAATGCGGCCTGGGAGAGGATGCTCGAATTCCTGAAGAAGCATCTTTGATCGACGCTTAACATTGACATCCCCACCCGTCGTCCTGAGCGGAGCGCAGCGTAGTCGAAGGACCTCTCTTCGCTGCGACGCATCGTGCGTCGGAAAAGAGGTCCTTCGACTACGCCGCCCTGCGGGCGACTTCGCTCAGGACGACGGCGTTTTCCCATGACGATCCGACCCGCCTTCGGCCTCGTGATCGTCGGGCTGGGCGCGTCGCTGGCGCCGCTCGACATCGCCGTCAACGTGGCGCTGCCGGCCATCACGAGCCATTTCAAGGTGGCGCTGGGCGACGTGCAGTGGCTGGTGATCTGCTACGTGCTGGTCTACGGCTCGCTGATGCTGGTCTGCGGCAAGCTGGGCGACCTGTTCGGGCACCGGCTCGTCTTCCGCATCGGCCTCGCGATCTCCGCTGTCGGCTGTGCCGCCTGCGCGGCGGCGCCGGACTGGCCGCTGTTCCTGTGGGCGCGCGGGATGCAGGGGATCGGCACGGCGCTGGCGCTGTCCTGCACGCCGGCGCTGGCCACCTCGCTGTTTCCCGAGAGCGACCGCACCAAGGCGCTGGCGGGCTTCGCCAGTTCCATGGCGATCGCCGCCGCCGTCGGACCGTTCCTGGGCGGCGTGCTCGTCGAGCTGTGGGGGTGGCCCGCGGTCTATTGGGTGCGCGTGCCGATTGCGCTCGCCACGCTCGCTCTCTCCGGCCTGCTGCCGTCACCCAAACCCGATTCACGCCCGTTCGATGCGCCGGGGGCGGTGTTGCTGGCCGCCAGCATGAGTACGCTCCTCCTCTCGCTTGTGTTCTCACAGCGCAAGGAGATTCCCGGCCCGTGGGCGCTGGCGATGGCCGTCGTCGCGCTGGTTCTGATCGCGGCCTATGTCCGCCGCGCCAACCGGGTGCCGGAGCCGATCATCCGGCCGACGCTCTTCGCCGATCCGCGCTTCACGATCCCCAATCTGCTGAACGCGCTCGCCAACCTCGCGGGCTTCGCCATCCTGCTGCTGACGCCTTATTACCTCGTGAACGTGCTGAAGCTGACGCCGCTCGGCGTCGGCATCGTGCTGGCGATGGCCTATGGCGGCAGCCTGACCGGAGCGCCGCTCTCGGCCTTCCTGGTGAGCCGGATTGGCCAGCGGCCCACGGTCTTCGCCGGCGTCGCCTGCGTCGGTCTCGGCCTGCTGCCGCTGGGCTTCACCGGCATCGACACGCCGGTTCTCGTCGTCGCGGCGCTGCTGGTGCTGGAGGGGATGGGGCAGGGGCTGCTGACGGTCGCCTACACCGACATCGTCACCGCGACCCTGCCGCCGCGCGACCGCGGCGTCGCCGGAAGCCTCTCGCTGCTGACCCGTACCATCGGCATCGTAGCCGGCGCCTCCGTCCTGACGGCGCTGCAGGCCCACGGCGCGCAGGGCTTCATGAACATGGCCGGCTTCCTCGCCGGCTACCGCTTCGCCTTCATGGCGGCGGGGGGTGGCCTTCTGGCCGTGCTGCTCCTGTCGCTTCTCTGGCCGGGCCTATGGTCGGCCAATCCTCGCGCCCGTCACAGAACATGACCGGGGAACCAGCCCATGCTCACGGCAGCTTGATGCCGCCCTTCTTGATGATGTTACCGAACATCGCGCTCTCGGTCCCGATCTGCGTCCTGAAATCCGCCGGGTTGAGATAGGTCACGCGCATGCCGCCATTGTGGACCTTGGCCATGATGTCGGGTGCGCGCAGCGCTTCGGCGATCGCCTGGTCGAGACGCGCGACGGCCTCTGGCGAGGTGCCCGCAGGGGCGAGGATGCCGAACCAGGAATCGCCACCCTCCTTGCCGTAGCCGGTTTCCCGCAGGGTCGGGACGTCCGGGAAATCCGGGTGGCGCACCTCGGCCAGCATCGCCAGCGCCCGCAGCTTGCCCGCCTTGATGTGCGGCAGCGTCGTCTGGTCGAACTGCGCCTGGATCTCGCCGGCCAGCAGCGCGTTGGTGGCGGGCGCGCTGCCGCGATAGGGGACATGGGTCATCCGGATTCCGGCCTCGAGGCAGAGCATCTCGCCGAACAGGTGGGTGATGGTGGCGAGGCCGGCCGACCCGTAGTTCAGCTTGCCCGGATTGGCCTTCGCATAAGCCACGAACTCCGCCACCGTGTTGGCCGGCACCGATGGATGGACGGCGAAGGCGCCCCACGAGGTCGTCATGCGCGAGACCGGGACGATGTCGCGATCGGGGTCGAACGGGATCGGCTGCAGGTGTCGCGTGATGCAGACCATCGCCGTCGTCGTGGTGAGGAAGGTGTGATGGTCGACCGTCTGGTTCTTCACGAACTCCGCCCCGATCATGCCCGAGGCGCCAGCCTTGTTGTCGAACAGGACGCCCTGGCCGAGAAGCTGGGCGGCGCGCTCCATGACGATGCGGCTCGAAACGTCCGACGGTCCGCCGGGCGGGTAGGGGATGACGAGGCGGAGCGGCTTGGCGGGCCAGGACGGCTGTGCAATCGCAGAGGGTACGATCGCGGGAGACGCGAGCGCAGTTGCAAAGGCCGAGACGGTGAACGCACGACGACGCATGGACGCTCCTCCGATTATTACTCTTGATTCAGGGCAGCCTCTCACGGCAACGCCCGCCTCGCCAGCCTCATGCTAGAATGCGGCCATGAAGCGATTTGGCGATCCCAGGGTGGCGGCGACCTTCAAGGCGTATCCTCCGGAGGTGCGATCCCGGCTGATGAAGTTGCGCGAGACCATCTTCGATGTGGCCGCCGCGACGGAAGGCGTCGGTCGCCTGACAGAGACGCTGAAATGGGGCCAGCCGAGCTATCTCACGGAAGAGACCGGTGCGGGTACCACCGTACGTATCGATCGCCTCAAAGGGGAAAGCGGCGGCCATGCGGCGTATTTCCATTGCCAGAGCGGGTTGGTCGGGCAGTTCCGGCAGCTCTATCCGGACGCGTTCGCCTATAAGGGCAAGCGCGCGCTCCTTTTCCGTCCCGGAGCGCGTGTTCCGGAGAGAGAACTGCGCCATTGCATTGCGCTGGCCCTGACCCATCATTTGCGGAAGAAGAAAGGGAAATAGCGCGCGGGAGAGAAGCGTCATGAGCGGCAAGTTGAAGGACAGGGTGGCGATCGTCGTCGGGGCGGGCTCGAGCGGGCCGGGATGGGGCAACGGCAAGTGCACGGCGATCACCTTTGCGCGCGAGGGCGCCCGGGTGTTCTGCGTCGACCTGAAGCGCGCGGCCGCCGAGGAGACTGTCAGCCTCATTGAGAAGGAAGTCGGTGCCGGCTGTGCGGTCGCCCACGAGGCGAATGCCTCGAACAACGCCGACGTGAAGGCGATGGTCGATGCCTGCATGGCGAAGTGGGGGCGGGTCGATATCCTCGACAACAATGTCGGAATCGGTTCCCAAGGCGGGCCGGTCGAACTCAGCGAGGACGAGTGGCATCGCGTGTTCGACGTCAACGTGAAGAGCTTCTTCCTCACCGCCAAGCACGTGCTGCCGATCATGGAGAAGCAGGGCAAGGGCGCGATCGTGAACGTGAGCTCGATCGCCTCGATCCGCAGCCCCAAGGGGATTTCCTATCTCGCCTACAATGCCAGCAAGGGCGCGGTGAACTCGCTCACCATGGCGATCGCCTCGCAGTACGCGGAAAAGGGCATCCGCTGCAACGCGATCCTTCCCGGCCTGATGCACACGCCGATGATCGACTTCCTGGCCGAGCAGTATGCCAAGAGCGAGAAGGACCATAACCAGGCCTACCAGAAGATGATCGAAATCCGCGACCGCGCCTCGCCGACCGGCAAGATGGGCACCGGCTGGGACACGGCCAACGCGGCGCTGTTCCTGGCGTCGGACCAGTCGGCCTATGTGAACGGCCACCTGCTGGTGGTCGACGGCGGCATCACGGTGCGGGCTTAGGCAATAGGCCGGGTCCGGCTTGCGCAAGGCGTTCGTCCGGTTCAGGACGACGCCAACTCAGCGGTTCGTCAGCTTCAGCTCGATGCGGCGGTTGCGGGCCGGGTCGGTCGACGAGAGGGGCTGGTATTCGCCGTAGCCGGCCGCGACGAGGCGGTCGTTGGGAATGCCTTCGCTGTGGAGGAACTTGACCACGGCGATGGCGCGGGCGGCCGAGAGCTCCCAGTTCGACGGATACTGCGCGCTGGCGATCGCCTTGTTGTCGGTGTGGCCGTCGACCTGGAGTACCCAGTTGACGTCCTTCGGAATGGTGGCGGCGATTTCGACCAGCCGCTTGGCGACGTTGGCGAGCTGCTTCTCGCCGCCCTCCTGCAGCTTGGCCGAGCCGGAGGGGAAGAGCACCTCCGACTGGAACACGAAACGGTCGCCGACGATCTGCACGTCGCGCTGGCCGCGCAGCGCCTCGCGCAGCTTGCCAAAAAACTCGGAGCGGTAGCGCGCCAGCTCTTCGACCTTGCTGGCGAGCGCGCGGTTGAGCTTCTGGCCGAGATCGACGATCTGCGCCTGCTGTTCCTTGGCTTTGACATCGGCGGCGTCGAGCGCGGTGCCGAGGCGGGCCAGCTCGCTCTTGAGAGCCGCCAGCTCGGCGGTGAGCCGGACGACCGCGGCCTTCTGCTCGGCGCTGAGCTTCTGCTCTTCCGTGAGATCGCCGAACAGCTTGCCCTTGTCCTGGTTGGCGGCCGCCAGCGAGGCCGCGAGCCGCGTCAGCTCCAGTCGCTGGCGCTCGACCTCCTTCTGGAGGTCGCCGGCCTGGGAGGCGGTCGCCTTCGCCTCCCTGTTGGCGGCTTCGAGCGACGCGGTGAGCCGGTCGCGCTCCGCCATCATCGAGGTCAGGCGCTCGGTGAGTTGGTCGCGCTCGATCTTCAGCGCATCCGACGCGCTGCGCTGGCTGGAAAGATCGGCGGTGAGACGATCGCGCTCGCTGCGCAGCGCATCGGCGGCGCTGCGCTGGGCCGCCAGATCGGCGCCCAGGCGATCGCGTTCCGCCTGGTTGTCGCGAAGCTGCAGGGTGAGTTTCTCGAGATCCTGCTTCAGGTTCTCGCTTGCCGCCTTCTCCAGCGACAACACGCTGGCCAGGCTGCCGAGCTGCTTGTTCAGGGCGTCGATCGCACTGTCGCGGGAACTGAGCGTGTCGGTCAGCGTGAACTGCGCGACGCTGAACAGCGACAGCAGGAAGATCAACACCATCAGCAGGGTGGTCAGCGCATCGACGTAGCCCGGCCAAGTATAGTCGGCGCTGCCTCCTCCTCGACGGCGGGATATCGCTGCCATGGCGGTCAGTCGTCGCCCGGCAGCGCGCTGCGCGTCGAGGCGATGGTGCGCGCGAGCAGGCGGAACTCGCCGCGCAGCTCGTCGGCCAGCGCGGTGCGGCCGCGCACGCTTTCATCGATCAGGCGGGCAAGGGCGGTTTCGAGATTGCGCTGATGCGCCAGCAAGGCCTCGTTGCCGGTTTCCGGCTTGTGCTCGGTCAGCCGCCCGACGGCGCCGCGCAATTCGATCGACTGCTCGGCGAGCCGCGCCAGCAGCGCCTGCTGGGAGCGCATGCTCTCGGTCAGCGACGACAGGCGCTCGACCAGGGCGGCGTTGGCGGCGGCCGCCTGCTCACGGCCCTCCTCACTGCGCCGGAGCGTGCGCGTCAGATCGTCGAGCCCGTCGGCCGTGCGCTCCAGCAGGGCCTCGACATAGGCGGAAATGCCCTGTTCGCCCTCGGTCTGCAGAGTGCCGCTCGAGAGGCGCGTGGCGCCGGCCAGCCATTCCTCGAGCTCTGTGTGGAAGCGGCCCTGCGCCTGGCTCGCCTGCAGTTCGAGGAAGCCCAGCACGAGCGACCCGGAGAGGCCGAACAGCGAGGCGCCGAAGGCGGTGGACATGCCCTTGAGCGGTCCCTCGATGCCTGCCTTCAGCTTGGCGAAGATCTGTACCGCGTCGCCGCCGGTGACCTGCATGCCGACGATGGCGTCGGCGACCGCGCCGATCGTCTCGAGCAGGCCCCAGAACGTGCCGAGCAGGCCGAGGAAGATCAGCAGGCCGATCATGTAGCGGCTGAGCTCGCGCCGCTCGTCGAGACGGCTGGCGATGCCGTCGAGCATCGCCCGGGTCGCCGTGGGCGACAGGCGGAAATTGTCCTGGCGATCGCCCATCATCGCGGCCATCGGCGCCATCAGGTCGATCGACTCGGTCTCGAGCGGCGGCGCGCCGGGCTCGCGATGCTGGAAGCGTCGCAGCCACCGGACTTCCGGCCACAGGGACAGGACCTGGCGCATCACGAAGAAGATGCCGATCGCGAGGACGCCGAGGATGACGCTGTTGAGGATCGGCGTGTTCAGGAACACCCGCAGCAGGTCGTGGTGGAGGAGGTAGGCGATGCCGACCACGACCGCGAGGAACAGCAGCATGCGAATGAGATACGGAAGCGGATTGCTCATGCGGTCTCCCGATGCCTGCCGGACGCTCGCGGGCTCATGTGCCGGGCACGAGGATCTCCACCCGCTCCCCGCCGCCGCCCACGATGGACGCGATCTCGATCCTGGATCGCACGCCCTTGTCGATCAGGTAGTTCCGCACGATCAGCGCCCGGGCCAGTGAAATCTTGCGGCCGTCGGGATCGCCGTTCTCGGAGACGCTGCGCAACTCGACCTGTCGCTGCGTACGCTCTGACAACTCCTTCGCGAGGCGATCGAGTTCGACCTTGGATGCATCCGAGAGTTCGGTCGACCGGGCGCCGAACACCAGGGTGGCGGTCACGCCGCTGCGCGCCGACGGTGCAGGCGGCGGTGCGGGTGGCGGCGAAGGCACCGGCGCGACCGCAGCCATCTGGCGCTGCGGAGGGGCCGAAGGTTGGGGCGGGGGCGCTGCAGCCGCAGGCGGCGGGGCGGGCGGCGTGGCAGCCGCCACGGCTGCCGCAGGTTGCGGGGCCGGCGGCGCAGCAGGGGCCGGCGCCGCCGGCGCGGAAACGGACTTGCCTGCCGGTTCGGCTGCCGCGGCGCGCGTCTTCTGCGCATCGCGCGGCTTGCCGCGGCTGGTCGGCAGTTCGGGAACGGCGACGACGCGACTCTTGATGGGCCCCGGCGGGGGCGGCGGCAGGGATGCGGCGGTCTCGACCCGGGCGGCCGGGTTAGCCGGGGGAGAGGCCAGTGCCGGGTTGCGAGACGACCAGGGATTGAACGCCGGCCCGGCGACCGGACCGGGGCCAACCGTGTCGACGGCAGGGGCAGGCGGCGGCGCCGTATGTTGCGGGAGCGGTCCGCCCGGCAGACCGGCGCCCGAATAGGGATTGAAGGCGGTGACGTTCTGCCCGTGGGCCGCGAACGACGCCACGCCGACGCCGATCACGGCGAGGGCAAGGCTGCGCGCAGCGACCGAAGAGGGGGGCATAACCGATTGCCTTTCCAAGGGATTTCGCGGATCGACCATAACCAATGGTCGCTCCGCGCTCAACCGCTCGCGGCAATGCAGCAGAGCATCCGCCGGCCCGGGATCAGGCCTTGGACAGGATCTCGACCATCGGATCGCGCAGTCCGAAGTTGCTCGCCAGCAGGGAGGGACCGCCCAGTTCGTAGGGCTGGCCGGCGATGTCGCCAACGAGACCGCCCGCCTCGCGCACCATCAGGATGCCGGCCGCGACGTCCCACGGCGCCAGGCCGAACTCGAAGAAGGCGTCGTAGCGGCCGGCCGCCACGAAGGCGAGGTCGAGCGCCGCGGCGCCCCAGCGGCGAACGCCGGCGGTGCGCTCGGTGACCGCCGCCAGCTTGGCGTGATAGGCGGCGTGGTTGCCCTTGCCGATATGGGGAATGCCGGTGCCGACCAGGGCGCGCGCCGGGTCCTTGCGCCCCGAGACGCGCAGGCGGCGCGACCGGGCGTTCGGCGTGTCGATGTAGGCGCCGTTGCCCTTCTCGGCCCAGAACAGCTCGTCGGAGATCGGCTGGTAGATGACGCCCGCGATGATCTCCTTCTCGCGCTCCAGCGCGATCGAGATGGCGAAGTGCGGAACGCCGTGCAGGAAGTTGGTCGTGCCGTCGAGCGGATCGACGATCCAGCGGTTGCGGCCGTCGCCCTTGGTCTCGCCGCCTTCCTCGCCCAGGAACCCGTAGTCGGGGCGGACGCGCGACAGCTCGGCGCGCAAGGTGCGCTCGGCCTTGATGTCGGCATGGCTCACGAAATCGCCGGGGCCCTTCTCGGAGATCTGCAGGTGCTCGACCTCGCCGAAGTCGCGCTTGAGGTTCTTGGCGGCCGCAAAAGCGGCGCGGATCATCACGGTGATCGTGGCCGAGCGCTGCGCCAGCGACTTGCGCTCGGGCGGGCCCGAACGCTCGCGCGCTTCGCCCATCGGGGCGCGGCCGACGCGTGCGACCGGGGTCTCACGCGGGGGACGGTTGGTCGGGAGGGCCACGATGCGCGCCTAGTCCTTGGCGCGTTCCATGTAGGTGCCCTCTTCGGTGTTGATCACCAGCCGGGTGCCCACGCCGATATGCGGCGGCACCATCACGCGGATACCGCCCTCGACGATGGCCGGCTTGTAGGACGAGGAGGCGGTCTGGCCCTTGACGACGGCGTCGGCCTCGGTCACGGCGAGCACGACCGTCTTCGGCAGTTCGACGCCGACCGGCGTACCCTCGTAGAGCGACACGGTCACTTCCATGCCGTCCTGCAGCCAGCGCGACTGGTCCTCGTCGAGGACGTCGGCGCCGACCACCAGCTGCTCGAAGGTCTCCTTGTCCATGAACGTGAAGCCGTTCTCGTCCTTGAACAGGTAGGTGCACTCGCGCTCGTCGATATGGACGCGCTCGATGGTCTCGCCGGAGCGGAAGCGCTCCTGCAGCTTGTTGCCCTCGCGCAGCGCCTTGGCCTCGATGGCGACGAAGGCGCCGCCCTTGCCGGGGCTGATATGCTGCACCTTGGCGGCGACCCAGAGCTTGCCGTTGTACTCGATGACGTTGCCGGCTCGGATGGAATTGACTTGGACTTTCATGGGCTTACCCGGCCTTACCGCTGTCTCGAATGAATGGAATTCGGCCTCGCCCGCGATAGCGGTTCGAGGCCGGCGCGGCCTTCTATCAAAGGCGGCCGGGGGTCGCAACCGGGCGACCGGAGGCCGGGTGGGGCTATTTCAGCCCCAATTCGGCCCGCTTCTTCTTCGGCAGGCCCGCCGCGATGACGGCATGCGCCTGCCGGAGATAGGCCCGCGTCTCGGCCGGCGTCAGGACCGACGGATCCTCGAGGGCGACCCACTTGGCGCGGGCGAGATAGGGCGCGGGCCTGAACCCTGCGGCATGCGAGAGGGCCTCGAAATGCTCGGGCGGGCACTTGAAGCAGAGGCGCGCGACGGAATGACCGGGCGGGCCGATCAGGCAGAACATCTTGCCGCCGACCTTGAAGACGGTGACGCCCTCCCACTGCACGGTCCGCGTCGCGGCCGGCAGCGTGCGGCAGAAGGCGTCGATCTGCTTCGGCGTCATGACCGCACCCTACACGCGGCGCCGCCCGCATGCGATGGTGGGGCATGAACGAATGGCGTCCCGACAGGCTCGCGCGGCGCCTGCCGCACCTCCAGATGCGCGCCCGGATACAGGCGGCGCTGCGGCAGTGGTTCGCGTCCGAAGGCTTCGTCGAGGTCGAGACGCCGATCCTGCAGGCCGCGCCCGGCGCCGAGGTCCATCTCACCGGCTTCTCGACCGCCTGGGAACTGCCCGACGGCGAGGAGCGCGAACGCTGGCTGCACAGCTCGCCCGAGTTCGCGATGAAGAAGCTGCTGGCCGGCGGGATGCCGAGGATCTTCCAGTTCGCGCGCGTCTTCCGCAACGCCGAGGGCTCGGCCCTGCATCATCCCGAGTTCACGATGCTGGAATGGTACCGCGCCGGCGCCGGCTACGAGACGATCATGGCCGACTGCAGGGCGCTGCTCGCCTCGACCGGCGTCGACGTGCTGCGCTGGGCCGGTCATGCCTGCGATCCCGCGGCCGAACCGGAGCGGCTCACCGTGGCGGAGGCCTTCGTCCGTCATGCCGGCGTCGACCTGTTCGCGACCCTCGGCAATGCCGAGGCACTGTCGGCCGCGTCGGGCATCGCCATGCATGCCGGCGACAGCTGGGAGGATGTCTTCTTCCGCATCATGTTCGAGAAGATCGAATCGCGGCTCGGCATGGGCCGGCCGACGATCCTCTGCGAGTACCCGATCTCGATGGCGGCGCTTGCGCGCGCCAAGCCCGGCGATCCAAGGGTGGCGGAACGCTTCGAGCTCTATGTCTGCGGCGTCGAACTGGCCAATGCCTTCGGCGAGCTGACCGATCCCGGCATCCAGCGCGAGCGCCTGGTGGCGGACATGGACCTCAAGGAAGACCTCTACGGCGTGCGCTGGCCGGTCGACGACGATTTCCTGGCGGCGCTCGACCACGGCCTGCCGGATTGCTCGGGGATCGCGCTCGGCTTCGACCGGCTGGTCATGCTGGCGAGCGGCGCCCCGCACATCGAGGAGGTGCTATGGCTGCCCGTCCGCTGAACCGTGCGCCGCGAAGAGCTCGTTGAAGGCGCGCACCGCCGCTTCGGGCCCTTCCGGGTAGTCCCAGACGCCGCCGGCCACGGCCAGGAAATCGGCGCCCGCCTCGATCAGCGGCCTGCAGTTCAGGGCGGTGATGCCGCCGATCGCCACGCAGGGCACTTCCATCAGCCCGCTCCACCATTCGATGATCTCGACCTCGGCCGGCGTCGTCACCGGCTTGGTGGCGGAGGAGAAGAACGCCCCGAAGGCCACGTAGTCGGCACCGGCCTCGGCCGCCTCCATCGCGAGATGGCGGGACGCCTTGCAGGTGACCCCGATCTGGCGATCCGGCCCGACGATGCGGCGTGCCTCGGCGTAGGGCATGTCGTCCTGGCCGACATGGACGCCGTCGCAGTCGAGCTTCACGGCGAGGTCGGGGCGGTCGTTCAGGATGAAGGCGACGCCGCGCTGCTGGCAGATCGGCCGCAGCGTGTCGGCGGCCTGCGCGATCGCCTCGTCGGGAACGTCCTTCAGACGCAGCTGGAAGGCCGCGACGTCGCCGCCGTCCAGGGCGGCGCGCAGGTCGGCGGCGAAGATCGAGGGATGCTCGATGCGGGGCGGGGAGATGAGATAGAGACGGGTCACGGGCTGCCTGATTTTGCCGGTGGTGTAGGCGGAAGCCGGCGCCCCGTCGAGCCCGGCGGCGAAAATGCCGCCCATTGTGTTCGTGCGGCGGCCCGGGCTAACTGAGGAAAGCCTTCTCGCCAGGACTCATGAGCAAAGCTAGGAAAACAGTCGCACTCGTGCTGGTATCGACCGTCGTCAGCCTTCTCGCCGGCATCGCCATCGCCAGCTACCTGACCGTTCCGCGCATTCCGCTGCTGGCGGAAGGCGACCTGCTCCTGGTCTATGACCCCGAGATCGGCGCGCGGGCCAACCCGAGCTCCCACGCAAGGCGCATCTATCCGGCGGTGGCCAACCGCAAGACCTTCGCCTTCGACATCTATACCGACGATCGCGGCGCGCGGGTCGACGGGCCGGGGCAGCGCAGCCCCGAGAAGATCGACGTCATGGTGCTCGGCGATTCCTTCACCTGGGGCTACGCCCTGGCCAACGAGGAGACCTGGGCCCGCCAACTGTCGCGCGAACTCGAGGCCAGCCTCTCGAACTTCGCGATGGCGGCCTACGGCACGACCCAGTCGCTGCAGACCCTGCGGCGCAACGGCGATCTCGCGCCGAAGCTCATCGTCTACGGGATCATTGCGCACCACTTCGAGCGCAACCTGATGCCGTGTCTGCCGTCCTATTATCCGTTCTGCTTCAACGCCTCGCACGTCTCGTGGAACGAGGCGGGAGAGCCGCGCATCGAACGGCCGGAGAGCAACGGCGTGCGCCGCTTCCAGCGCCACCTCGCGGGCGACTTCACCGATCCGGTCGGCTGGCTGGAGCATGGCATCGACGTGATCCGCGGCCGGATCGAATATGCCCGCGCGACCTACAGCGAGCCGAGCGAGGAGAAGAAGGAGCAGGCGCTGGGCTTCCTGCTGCGCGAGATGGAGCGCTCGGCCTCGGCGATCGGGGCGAAGCTGCTCGTCGTCTACCTGCCGACGAACTACTACTCGGCGCCCCCGGGCCTGAAGCGCGTCATCGGCAATGTCCCGCTGCTCGACCTCACCGAGGCCTTCCAGCGCGAGCGCGACAAGGGCGCGAACCTCTACATTGTGGGCGACGGCCATCCGAACCAGGCCGCCAACGAACTGATCTCGCGCGAGGTCGCGAAGTACATCCGCGACAACGGCCTGCTCTAGAGGGCTCTCGGGTCAGGCTTTGCGGGGTCGTTCGTTGCTTGTTGAAGATGGAGCTTGACATCCTCAACCGTCGGCCGCGCCTGACGGGGCGTTTTCTCTTTCGGTCGTTTCGACTATTTCGTCTGTTTCGTTGGTGAGCGCCCTGCGGCGGCACCACGGCGATCGAGGGCGTCGAACGGGGCAGGGTGCATGCCCTATTCCACCCGGATGTTGCCCGCCCTGGCGATGGCACCGAAGTCGGCGCGCTCCCGTGTGATGAAGGCGAGAGTCTCGGCCGGCGTCGTGAGGCGCGGCGAGGCGCCCAGCTCGCGGATCCGGGTCGCGATGGCCTCCTCCTGCAGCGCCTGGTTGATGACGGCGTTCAGCCGCCGGATGATCTCGTCCGGGGTGCCCTTGGGCGCCATGAAGGCGTACCACGCCACCCATTCGCGCGGATCGAGGCCGAGTTCCATCATGGTCGGCACATCGGGCAGCTTTCCCGAGCGCTCCTTCGACGTGACGGCCAGCGCGCGCAGCTTGCCGCCGGCGATGTGGCCGGCGCTGGCGCCGAGGCTGTCGACCGTGATCGGCACCTCGCCGCTGATCACCGCCATGAGCGACTGCGGCGTGCTGCGGTAGGGCACGGCCGGCATGTCGAGCTTGTGGCGGATCTTGGTGTCCTCGGCGACCAGGTGCGGGATGCTGCCGGACGCCGGCAGCCCGTAGCGCCACTGGCCGGGCTCCGCCTTCGCCCTGGCGATGAACTCCGGCATCGACCTGAAGGGCAGCGAGGGCGTCACCACCCAGACCAGCGGCGAGGTGACGGCCACCGCGATGGAGGCGAGATCGTCCACCGGATCGAGCGGCATGTTGGGATAGATGCTGCTGCCGATCGAGATGGCGCCGACATGGGCGAACATGAAGGTGTAGCCGTCGGCCGGGCTGCGCTGGACCTCCTGCATGCCGATAATGCCGTTGGCGCCGGGCTTGTTGTCGACCACGACGGGCTGGCCCAGCAATTCCGCGAGCCGCGGCGCCAGGATGCGGGCATAGACCTCGTAGCCGCCGGCGGCGCTGGGCACGAGCAGGCGAAGCCGCCGGTTGGGCCAGTCGCGCGACTGCGCGATGGCGGGCGCCGCCGCCAACAGGGGTGACGTGGACAAGAGGCCGCCAAGCGCGGCGCGGCGTGTCAGGCGCATTTTGTTTCCTCCGCAAGCAGGTCGTCTTGCCCGCTTTCCGGCAGCGTAGAGAAAGCGATTGCGGAGAACCACGTTCTTCCTGGTCTCTCTACCGCATCGCAGGCGCTGCGAAACAAAAAGGGCGCTGGTTGCCCAGCGCCACACCTGTGCAACGTACATGGGGTGAGCCAGTGGCGGACGCGCCGTGCGATCGGGAGCTTGAGGCCTTGGTCACGCTGCGAGGGCTGCCCCGGCAATGTTGCGACACCGGACCTTACAGGTTCGAATGACGAACCTATTCTACTACCGCCTGGATGATAGTTGGGGGTCAGGTCAGGATCACAAGCGTCCGGACCGGCGTGTCGGTCGCCGGGCTTCTGGATCGCCAGTCGGAGCAGACCGCGGCGCAGCGTTCTTTTGTGCTCTCACCAATGGTAGCTGCTCGCCGAATCTCAGATTTCTCGCGGCTTGCTCCGATGTACTAATGGGACCCGGGGGAGGCATCTATGGCTGATGCGAGAGCAACGACAAATGAATGAGCCACTGTTGAAAGACTATGAGCAGATGGTTGCAGAGAATGAAATTCTGCGGAGACGGGTGGCCAGCCTGGAAGCGGAGTTGGAAATCCTCAAGCAGCACCCAACGCTCGCTGCCGGGATCAGAGGCGAGCAAATCGTCGCCACCACTCTAAAAGGTACGCTCTCCATCGGAAATGCGGGCCATGATATCAGTCTGCCGAATGGCTATACCATCGAAGTTAAGACAAGCGCCCTCACTCGGCCAGTCGCCAACACCACTTCGCTTCGGTGGGCGTGGGCCAAGGTTTTGGGAAGCTCTGGCAGGAAGCTCTATGATTATCTGCTGTTGATCGGTGATAGCGATGAGAGGTTCCGGACCGCATACAAAGATCCGGCCTCCCCGTATGTCTTTTTCCTGGTGCCGTTCAACGAAGTTGCTGCACTCGGTAACGCCACGAAGGCCACCATCGGTATTCAGCTTGTATCCAACCCGGCAAAGGCAAGAGGAGTCAGCGCTCCTCTTTTCGCGCGATATCAGGTGACCCTCCAAGAGCTGTCGGACATTTTGCGGTAGGGGGCGCCCGTGCTTCGGCTTCTTCAGGGCCGGTGTCGCCGTCAGGGTCACGCCCCCTATCTTGAGCGGCATCGCGTAGCCACAGGGCGATTTGCCCGATTCAATCGGATGTGTTGGCGCTCTGAGCGCGGATATCCTGGGGCAACGGGGCCACGCTAAGCGCTCATGAAAAAGGGCGCTGAGTTCCCCGGAGGTTACCCAACGCCCTTGGAAATGTAGCTATTTCAGCTTGTTTTACATCTTGCCCTGATAGATCGCGATGATCTTGTCGAGCATGTCGAGGGCGTCGGCGCGCGGGCGCTGGAAGGTGTTGCGGCCGATGATCGAGCCGTTGGCGCCGCCGTCGCGCAGGCTGCGGATCTCGGTGAACAGGCCCTCGAGGTCCTTCGCCTCGCCGCCGGAGAAGACGACGATGCGGCGGCCGTTGAAGGTCGCCTGCATCACGTGCTTGATGCGGGCGGCCATGGTCGAGATGTCGACGTTGGCCTTCTCGTAGGCGGCCTTCGCCTCGGGCTGCCACAGCACGTTGGTCGGCGGCTTCACCTTGATGATGTGGGCGCCGAGCAGGGCCGCGATGTGGGCGGCGTAGGCGCAGACGTCGAGCGCCGTCTCACCGGCCTTGTCGAGCTTGCCGCCGCGCGGATAGGACCACATGACGACGGCGAGGCCGACCGACTTGGCCTCCTCCGACATCTCGCGGATCTCTTCCATCATTTCGTACTGGTCTTCCGAGCCCGGATAGATCGTGAAGCCGATCGCCGAGCAGCCCAGACGCAGCGCGTCGGAGACGGTGGCCGTGACGGCCTGGTCCTTGTTGGTCGACAGCGAGTTGGCCGAGTTGACCTTGAGGATGGTCGGGATGGCGCCCGCGAAGGTGTCGGCGCCGGCTTCCAGCGGGCCGAGCGGGGCGGCATAGGCGTTCAGGCCGGCATCGATGGCCAGCTGGTAGTGGTAGTGCGGATCGTAGGCGTCCGGGTTCGGCGCGAAGGAGCGGGCCGGGCCGTGCTCGAAGCCCTGGTCGACCGGGAGGATCACCATCTTGCCCGTGCCGCCCAGGCGGCCGTGCATCAGGATGCGGGCCAGGTTGGCCTTGGTGCCGGGGCAATCGCTCTCGTAGTTGTCGAGGATCTTCTTGACGGTGCGAGTGATTTTCACGTCCGGACTCCCATTCTTTGAGGTGGCGCGGTGATAGCGGCGCGGGAGGAGCGGTTCAAGCCCCGGCCGGCACGCCGGTGGCCCCGTTACCTGCCACGTCATTGACCTCGGGGCGGGGGTGGGGACAGGCTGTGCGCCCCTCCGGGCCACGATGCGACTGGCGAAACGCAGAAAAAGGAAAAACTCGGTGCCGTCACCCCAGCTGCCCGCTCGACCCGCCTCGTTCGCGGCGCGCCTGCCGTTCTACTTCGGCTGGGTGATCATCGCGATCGCCTTCCTGACCGTGGCCGTCAGCGTGACCACCCGCACGGCCTTCTCGCTGATGTTCCCGCCGATCGTCGACGAATTCGGCTGGGATCGCGGCCTGGCGGCCGGCGCCTTCTCGTTCGGCTTCCTGGTGTCGGCGGTGATCAGCCCGATCGTCGGCCGGACCATGGACCGGCGCGGCCCGCGCTTCCTGATCGAGATCGGCGTCGTGCTGACGGCGGCCGGCCTGCTGGGCGCGACCGTCATCGATTCGCCCTGGCAACTCTACGCAACGCTCGGCGTCCTGGTCGGGGCGGGCGCGAACTGCATGAGCTTTTCCGTCCAGTCGCAGTATCTGCCCAACTGGTTCGTGCGCCGCCGCGCGCTGGCGACCGGCCTAGCCTTCTCCGGGGTGGGCGTCGGCGCGATCCTGATCCTGCCCTGGCTGCAGACGATCATCCTGAAGGACGGCTGGCGCAGCGCCTGCTTGGCGCTGGGCCTCATGACCCTGTTCGTGCTGATGCCGATCAACCTGCTGGTGACCAAGCGGCCGCAGGATCTCGGCCTGCAGCCCGATGGGGCGAAGGAAGCGGGCACCGCCGCCGCCCGCCGCGCCGCGGCGATCGTCGACCCGAAATGGACCGCCGTCGAATGGACCGTGGGACGGGCCGTGCGCACCCATCGCTTCTGGTGGCTCTGCGTCGGCTTCTTCAGCACCGGCTATGCCTGGTACGCGGTGCAGGTGCACCAGACCAAGTACCTGGTCGAGATCGGCTTCGGTCCGATGGAGGCGGCCTGGGCGCTGGGCCTCGTGGCCATGGTCGGTATTCCGGGCCAGATCCTGCTGGGTGCGCTGTCGGACCGGATCGGCCGCGAGATCGTCTGGACGATCGCCGGTTCCGGCTTCGTGATCTGCTACGCCGCCCTCCTGGCGCTGGGCAGCACCCCGTCGCAGCCGCTGCTCTACCTGATGGTGCTGTCGCAGGGCGCGCTGGGTTATTCCTTCACCAGCCTGATCGGCTCGGTGGTGGCGGAGATCTTCGAGGGCCCGTACTTCGGCTCGATCTTCAGCATCATCATGGTCGCGCTGCTGGCCGGCGGCGCGGCGGGCCCGTGGATCACCGGCGTGCTCTACGACTACGAAGGGGCCTATCGCCTGGCCTTCATTGTGGCTCTGGCGTTCAGCGTGCTGGGCGCCGCCTCGATCTGGTTCGCCTCGCCCGGCAAGGTCCGCATGGTCGCGGGGCGTGCGAAGGTCTGAGCTGGAGCGCCTCTATTCTTTCTGCACCGTGCGGCGCCCGCGCTTCAGTCGCTTCGCTCCCTGCAGCGCTACACGCCGCCAAGCGCTCCTGCGGAGCGCTTTACTCGTTGAGACCCTTGCCCGGATACGGATGCGTCGCGATCCAGTGCTGCGCGATGTCGAGGCGGCGGGTCACCCAGACGCCCTGGTGCTTCTGGACATAGTCGAGGAAGCGCCAGAGGCCGGCCATGCGGGCGGGGTGGCCGATCAGGCGCTGGTGCAGGCCGACCGACATCATCTTGGGCTGCGTCGAGCCCTCCTTGTAGAGGACGTCGAACGCATCCTTCACCAGGCCGAACCACTGGTCGGAGTGGACCATGCCGGCGGCGTACTTGCCGTCGTTGTTGGTCAGCGAATAGGGGACGATGAGGTGCGGCTTGCCCTCGACCGTCTGCCAGAAGGGCAGCTCCTCGCCGTAATAGTCGCTGTCGTAGATGAAGCCGCCTTCCTCGATCAGCAGGCGGCGCGTGTTCACGCTGGGTCCATAGCGGCAGTACCAGCCGGCCGGCCGCTCGCCGACGGTTTGCTCCAGCGACTTGATGGCCTTCTGGATGTGCTCGCGTTCCTCCGCCTCGGAGAGCTGGAAATGGCGGACCCAGCGCCAGCCATGGCAGCAGACGTCCCAGCCGGCGGCGCGGATCGCCTCGGCGGCCGGCGGGTTGCGCTCCAGCGCCAGCGCGCAGCCGAACACGGTGAGCGGCATGCCGCGCTCCAGGAAAGCGCGGTGGATACGCCAGAAGCCGACCCGGCTGCCATATTCGAACATGCCTTCGCCGGCGAGGTCGCGGCCCTTGAGACCGATCGAGGAGGTGCTCGATTCGGTGAGGCCGGTCTCGGTGTAGCCCTCGCCGTCCTGGACCGACGGCTCCGAGCCTTCCTCGAAGTTCACGACGAAGTTGATGGCGAGGCGCGCGCCGCCCGGCCATTTCGGATCGGGCGGATTGGCGCCATAGCCGATCAGGTCGCGTTTCGGTTGCCAGCTCATGCGGGTCTCCTCACCAGTTCGGCGCCCATCTGACGGGCGATGTCGGCAATCTTGTCGTTCCAGGTGCGCATCGAGAGCGTGCGCACGCCGGCGCGCAGGCAGGCGAGCGCATAGCCCGGCGCATCGCCGCAATCGACGATCAGCGTGAAGGCCACGTCCGGGAACTCCTCGTGCGCCCGTTCCTGCAGGGCGCCGAGATAGCCCGCGCCATAGAACGACGCGGCATCCTCAGGCGTCAGCAGCACCGGCGCCGTGCCCGAGGCGCGCGCGGCCAGCAGCGCCGCTTCGGTCTGCTTCCAGTCGCGTACCACGATGATCACGTCCGCCATGACGCGGGATACTACTCATTCAGACCCTTTCCCGGATAGGGATGGGTCTTGATCCAGTGGCGGGCGATGTCGAGGCGGCGGGTCACCCAGACGCCCTCGTGTTTCTGGATGTGATCGAGCAGCCGTTGAAGACCGACGGCGCGTGCGGGATGGCCGATCAGGCGCATGTGCAGGCCGATCGACATCATCTTGGGCTGCGTGGCGCCCTCGCGGTAGAGCATGTCGAAGGCGTCGCGGACGAACGAGAACCACTGGTCGGACGTGCCGATCGCGGCGCCGAACTGGCCGTCATTGTTGGTGACGGAATAGGGCACGACGAGCTGCGGCTTGCCGTCGACGGTGACCCAGAAGGGCAATTCCTCGCCGTAATAGTCGCTGTCGTAGAGGAAGCCGCCTTCCTCGACGACCAGACGCCGCGTGTTCACGCCGGGTCCATAGCGGCAGTACCAGCCGAGCGGCCGCTCGCCGGTCATCTTCTGGATGGCGGCGATCGCCTTGCGGATATGCTCGCGCTCGGTCGCCTCGTCGAGCTCGTAGTGTTTGATCCAGCGCCAGCCGTGCGAGCAGACGTCGAAGCCCGATTTCGCGATGGCGGCCGAGGCTTCGGGATTTCGCTCCATCGCCAGCCCGCAGCCGAAGATCGTCATCGGCAGGCCGCGCTCCTGGAAGAGACGCATCAGCCGCCAGAAGCCGACCCGGCTGCCATATTCGAACAGTCCTTCGGCCGCCAGATCGCGCCCCTGGATCGACTGGCCCATGCGGCTCGCGTCGCTGAGGCCGATCTCGGTATGGCCCTCGCCGTCCTGGATCGAGGGTTCCGAGCCCTCCTCGTAGTTCATGACGAAGTTCACGGCGATGCGCGCCCCGTTGGGCCACTTCGGATCGGGCGGGTTGGCGCCGTAGCCGATGAAATCGCGGCGAACTTCGTATTGCATCGTCGGTCTCCGGATCAGGGGATGCGGACAGTGAAGGGCGGCACCGGCACGAATTCCTCGTCGCCCTTGCCGCCGTCGCGCCACATGAAGACGGCGAAGCGGCCGGGCCGGTCGAGCACGGTGAGGCCGTGATGCCAGGTGTCGGGCCGGTAGGTGACGCCCTGCTTGCCGGTGGCGATGAAGGCCTTCATGCCGCTCACCTCGGGACCGCCGGCGGCGGCATGCGGCGCCACGACGATCAACCAGCGCTCGACGTCGAGGGGGACGAAGGTCTGGGAGGAGAATTCGTGGCGCTCCATGTAGTCGCTGCGCAGCGGCCGGTCGGCCGTCTCGGCCTTCAGGCTGACCGACAGGCTCGCATGTGCGGTCGGCCGCAGGTTGCCGAGCGCCTCCTCGTAGTAGGTGCGGCCGGGAACGTCGGGCACGTCGATCACGTCGCCGAACGGGGCGAAGGCTTCCTTGGTGAGGGGCTGGGGGATCAGTTCCATTGGCTGGGTCCTCGTCAGTCGCGCATGCGGCGGGTCAGTCCCACCGTCCATTCCATCACCAGCATCAGCAGGAACGCGGCGGCGATCAACACGCCCGACACGGCGGCGATGCGCGGGTCGAGCGTCGACTCCATCATGCCCCACATGCGGATGGGCAGCATGTCGGTGCGTGCCGTCGACAGGAACAGCGACACCGGCACGTTGTCGATCGAGGCCATGAAGGCTAGGAACGCGCCGGCGAAGATGCCGGGCGCGATCAGCGGCAGGGTCACGCGGCGCAGCGTGTAGAACCAGCTCGCGCCCAGGCTCTGCGAGGAATCGTTCAGCGCCGGGTCGAGCTGGGAGATGCTGGCGGACGTAGTGCGGATGATGAACGGCACGGTCACGATCATGTGGCCGGCGATGATCAGGTTCAGCGACGGCCGGAAGCCGATCAGGGTGAAGTACATCAGGGCCGCCAGGCCGAACGTCAGGCCGGGCAGGACCAGCGGCGACAGGAACAGTCCGTCGGCGGCGCGCGCCAGCCTGTGGCGGTTCCGCGCCAGGCCGAGCGAGGCCATGCTGCCGAACAGGATGCCGAAGCCGGTCGACCAGGCGGCCACTTCCAGCGAATTGGAGACGGCGCGATGGATCTGCCGCGACTTCGAGGCGTCGAACAGGGCCTCGTACCATTGCAGCGAGAAGCCGGTCGGCGGGAACTTGAGCGAGCGTCCCTCGGTGAACGACGTCATCAGCACGATCACCACCGGCGCCACGATGATCAGCAGCGCCAGCGTGGCCAGCCCGCCGATCACCAGGCTGTAGGAGAGATCGCCGAGACTGCGGCGCCTACCCATGGACGTAGCCTCCGGAGCGGCGGCCGAGATAGGAGAGCGCGCTCACCACGGTCAGCACCGAGACCAGCAGCGTGAGCGAGACCACGGCGGCGAAGGGCCAGTTGAAGACGACCAGCGACTGCTGCCAGATGAGCAGCGGCAGGTAGATCAGGCGGACGCCGCCGATCACGGTCTGCGAGATGAACGCGGTGGTGGAGCTCGCGAACACCAGCAGGCAGCCCGCGACCAGGCCCGGCATGCTGAGCGGCACGATCACCTTGAACAGGGTGCGCCAGCGCGAGGCGCCCAGCGCGGCCGAGGCGTCGCGCAGATTGGGATCGAGGCGCGACATCACGCTGATCAGCGGCAGCAGCATCAGCGGCATCTCGATCTGGGTGAGCGAGATCACGAGGCCGAGCTCGGTCTGCAGCAGGCGCAGCGGCTCGGAGATGATGCCGAGCTGCAGCAGCAGCGTGTTCACCACGCCCTCGCGGCCCAGCACGACGATCCAGGCGAAGGTGCGGACGACCACGGAGAGCAGCAGCGGCATCACGATGATGAAGATCAGCACCTTCTGCAGGCGCGGCGAGGCGTCGAGGTAGATCAGCGCCAGCGGGTAGCCGATCACGATGGTGGCGCAGACGGTCTTGAGGCCGAGCAGCATCGTGTCGGCGATCACCTTGTAGCTGAAGGGATCCCCGAGGAACTTGGCCCACTGGCCGAAGCCGGGCTGGGTGATCTTGTCGTCGTTGAAGAAGCTGACGCCGACCAGCATGAGGAGCGGCGCCAGGAAGATCGAGGCAAAGGCCAGCGCGAGCGGCAGCGCGAGCTGCCACTCGGCGAGCGGCAGTCTTCGCCGGGGGCGCGCCACTCCCGTGGTGCGTTCAGAGGTCATGAGAAGACGCGCCACTCCGCGCGGGGTCACCCCCGCGCTTTAGTGGCGCGCCCCCGGCAAGGAAGATCACTTCGCCATTTCCTTGTTGAACTTCTCGATCCAGCCGGCGCGCAGCGGATTGATCTTCGCCCAGTCGTGCCGGACGTAGCTCGACATCTCGTCGAGGCTCTTCATCGGCAGGTAGTCGGGAAGCGGCACGTCCTTGTTGACTGGGATGAAGTTGTAGGGCGGCTTGGTCAGCGCCTCCTGGACCTCCTTGCCGGCGACGATGTCGAGATACTTGTAGGCGTTCGCCACTTCGGCGGCGCCCTTGGCGATGTGCAGGGTGGTGAGGAAGGTGATCGCGCCGGTGTCGGGCTTGACGAACTCGATGTCGACGCCGCGGCCCTTGAGCGTCGCGACGGTCTGGGTGTTGGTGTAGATCACGTCGCACTGGCCCTGCTGGAACAGGCCCGGCATGGCGGCCGGCTGGCCGACCGCGGCGATCTTGGGCAGCACTTTCTTCAGTTCGACCAGCGCCGGCTCGATGTTGGTCTCCGAACCGCCGAACACCTTGGCGATCTCGATCAGCGACACCGTGCCGAAGGTGGTCTGGAAGCCGGTGATGCCGAGGCGGGACACCCAGGGATCGGTGAACAGGTCCTTCCAGCCCTTCGGCGCGGGGACCTTCTTGGGATTGTAGGCGATGCCCACGACCTGCGCGTTGACGCCGATGCCCCATTCGTCGACCAGGCCGGCCGGCAGCTTCGAGGCGTTGCCGATCTTCTTGATGTCGATCTTGTCGAACAGACCGTCCTGGATCGCGGTGATGCGCGGACCCGGATCGAGCACGAAGGCGTCGAACGGTGGGGCGCCGCGCGCGGCCTTGGCCTTGGCGACCTGGTCGACGGCGAACAGCGGCTGCAGTTCGAGGTCGACGCTGTCCTTCTTCTTCAGGGCCGGCGCCACGATGGCGCGGAACGCCTCCTCCCAGGTGCCGGGATAGATGGCGGCGGCGACGCTGCCCTTGGCGTGTGCGATCGAGGGAAGGAAAGCGGCGCCGCCGAGGGCGGTGGCACCGGCGAGCAGGCGTCTGCGGCTGAACATGGAAGAGTCTCCGTGGTTGTCAGGGGGAACGCGGGAACAGCGTGGGACGCGCTTCGGCGGCGAGGGTGCAGTAGGTCCGGGCCGCATCGTTCGAGACACCGCGGCGCGGCTCGATGATCTTGAGGAAAGTGCCGTCGACGGCCCGCGCCTCGTGCACGAGCTGCGCCCCGATGGGGAGCGCGAGGCCGGGCTCGACCTTCCAGGCTGCGGGGCCGGGGACGGCGGAAAGCGCCAACTGCTCGGGCCGCACCGACATCAGCACCGGCGCGCCGAGGCCGAGGCCGGCGGGCGCGGGCAGGGTGACGGTGGCGCCGGCGTCGAGCGCGACGCTCGCCATGCCGTCCTGCAGGGAGGCGATCTTCCCGTTCATCAGGTTGGTGGTGCCGATGAAGCCGTTCACGAACAGGGTCTGCGGCTCGTCGTAGATCGCCACCGGCGTGCCGAACTGCTCGACCTTGCCCCTGTTCATGACGGCGATGCGGTCGGCGACGCTCATCGCCTCGTCCTGGTCGTGGGTGACGAGGATGGTCGTGAGGCCAAGCGTGCGCTGCAGGCGCTTGATCTCGATCTGCATGTCGAGACGCAGGTTGCGGTCGAGCGCCGCGAACGGCTCGTCGAGCAGCAGGATCGAGGGCTCGATGGCCAGCGCACGCGCCAGCGCCACCCGCTGCTGCTGGCCGCCCGAGAGCTGGCGTGGCAGGCGCTCCCGGAAGCCGCCGAGCTGGACGGTCTCGAGGAAGCGCGTGACCCGGGCCTCGACCTCCGGCCCCTTGATCCCGCGGGCGCGCAGGCCGTAGGCCACGTTCTCCGCCACCGTCATGTGCGGGAAGAGCGCATAGTTCTGGAAGACGATGCCGATGTTGCGCTGGTTGGAGGGCAGATGGTCGATGGTGGCGCCGTCGACGCGCACGCGACCGGCGGCCTGGCGTACGAAGCCGGCGATGACGCGCAGAAGGGTGGTCTTGCCGCAGCCCGAGGGGCCGAGCAGCGCCACGACCTCGCCGGGCTCGATGGCGAGCGTCACGCCGTCGACCGCGGTCGACGCGCCGTAGCGGACGCTCAGATCCTCGACGTCCAGTGCGCGCGCTGCGTTGGCCTTCACTGCTTGCTGCAACGGTTCCGCCTCCCTGCCACTGCAAACGCAAGCGGCATGCCAACCACCTTTGATTGCCGGCTCATGCCGGGAACTGCTCGCGCCACGATCGCGCGATGGCATCGCGGCGCGCGATCCACACCCTGTCGCCGTAGGACTCGAGGAGGGCGAGCACGCGCCTGAAGGCGGCGAAGCGGCCGGGTCGTCCGGCGATGCGCAGGTGCCAGCCGACGTTCAGCAGCTTCGGATGGCCGGCTTCGCCTTCCTCCAGCAGCGTCTCGATGGCGTCGCGCACATAGTCGACCATCTCGTCCGCGCGCACGAAGCCGTTGGGATGGAAGAACTTCATGTCGTTGCTGTCGAGCGCGTAGGGCAGCACGAGGAGCGGCTGCGTTGCGTCCGTCCGGTCCCAGTAGGGCAGGTCGTCGTCGAAGCCGTTGCTGGCGTAGGAGAAGCCCAGTTCGCGCAGGATCGAGCGCGTCTCGGGGCTTTCGCTGCCGCGGCAGAAGAAGCCCGCAGGCCGTTGGCCCGTCGCGCTTTTCATGACCTCGACGCAACGCCGCAGATCGTTCCGCTCGCTCTCGCGGTCGGCGTAGTCGGCATGCGGCCGCCACAGCCAGCCATGGCAGGCCGCCTCGTGTCCGGCCTCGACGATCCGCCGCGCGAGCCCGGGCAGGCGTTCGACGGCGCGGCCGCACATGTAGAAAGTCGCGGGCACGCGATGTTTCTCCAGCGCCGCCAGCATGCGCCAGATGCCGGCGCGCATGCCGTAGGCGAAGATCTGCTCGTTGCCCTGGTCCCAGCGTCCGGGCGGCACCACGCTCACCACCTCGGAGATCTTCTCGGCCTGCGGGTCGCCGTCGCTGACGGCGAACTCGGCGCCTTCCTCGAAATTGACCACCATGGAGACCGCGAGGCGGGCGCCGCCGGGCAGTTTCCAGGCCGGCGGCATCCCGCCATAGCCCACCAGGTCGCGCGTCTGGCTCACGCCTTGCATGTCGTCCTCCCACAGGATGTGCACATTTCTTGACGTTATGTGCACATAAATTTACCAATCGCCGGCAGTCCCATGACCGAACTCCACCGCGACCTCGATCCCGAAACCGCCCTGGCGGCCCAGTGGTTCGAGCACCTGCGCACGCATTCCAGAGGCCGCCTCGGCGTCACCCGCGCGTCCTACGGCGAGGGCGAGCAGATGGCGCACGACCTGATGCAAGGCGTCGGCCAGTCGATGGGGCTGGAGACCTGCACCGACGCCGCCGGCAACCTCTACGTGACCCTGCCCGGGCACGACCGTTCGCTGCCCGCCATCATGACCGGCTCGCATCTCGACTCGGTGCCCGAGGGCGGCAACTACGACGGCGCGGCGGGCGTAGTCGCGGGCATGGCGATGCTGGCGCGCTGGCACCGGGCCGGACGCCGGCCGCGGCGCGACATCACCGTGATGGGCGTGCGGGCCGAGGAACTCTCGTGGTTTCCCGCGCCCTATATCGGCAGTCGCGCCGCCTTCGGGCTGCTGGAGCCCGAGGCGCTCGATGCCTGCCGGCGTGCCGACACGGGACGGACCCTGGCCGAGCACATGAAGGAGGCGGGCTTCTGTCCGGAGACCATCCGCGCGCGCGAGCGGCAGCTCGATCCCGCGCGCATCGCCTGCTTCCTCGAACTGCATATCGAGCAGGGCCCGGTGCTGGTGCAGCGCGGGCTGCCGGTCGGGATCGTGACGGGGATCCGCGGCAACCTGCGCTACCGCGACCCGCACATCGTCGGCCGCTACGGCCATGCCGGCGCCGAGCCGCGTCTGTCGCGCAACGACGCGGTGATGGCCGGCGTCGAATTCGTGTCGCGCCTCGAGGCCTTGTGGCTGGAGCACGAGGCGGCCGGCAAGGACCTGGTCTGCACGGTCGGCCAGTTCCACACCGACACCGAAGTGCACACGATGACCAAGATCCCGGGCGAACTCTGGTTCTCGATGGACATCCGCAGCGAGGACAACGAGGTGCTGCTCGCGATCGACCGGCGGTTGCGCGAGATCGCGGCGGAGATCGGCGCGCGGCGCGGCGTCGCGATCGATCTCGGCGCCTTCACCAACGCCAGGCCCGGCCCGATCGATCGCGGGCATCGCGCGCGGCTCGAGCGGTTGGCACGGCAGCTCGGCATCGAGGCGCTGCCGATGGCGAGCGGCGCCGGGCATGACGCGGCGGTGTTCGGCATCATGGGCGTGCCCACGGCGATGATCTTCATCCGCAACGAGCACGGCAGCCACAATCCCGACGAGGCGATGGACCTCGCCGACTTCGCGCAGGGCCTCAGGCTGCTGGTGGCGGCGGTGGAGGAGATCGATGCCGCGTAAGCCGAGGAAGGGCGACGTCGCCGCCGACGAGGCGGTCTATGGCGCGATCCGGCGGGCGATGCACATGGGCCGCCTCGCGCCCGGCACCAAGCTGCAGGAGCCGGCTCTGGCGCGCGTGCTGGGCGTCAGCCGCGAGCGGGTGCGCAAGGCGCTGCATCGTCTGGTCCACGAGGGCTGGCTGACCGCCATCCCCAACCGCGGCACCTTCGTGCCGTCGCTCACGGTCGAGGAGATGCGCGAGATCTACGACGTGCGCTCGATGCTGGAGGCGGCCATCGTGCGGCGCCTGAGCGAGGGCCATGGCGCAGCCGCGGCGAAGCGACTCAAGGCGCATGTCGCGGAGGAGAAGGCGGCCACCCGGCGCGACGATCGCGGCCGCCTGTTCGAACTGTCGGGCGAGTTCCATGTGCTGCTGGCCGAACTCTGCGGCAACGACGAGCTGACGCGGCTGCTGCGCGGCCTGCTCACGCGCTCCACCATGCACTTCTCGCTGGCCGCGCCGCAGCAGCTCACCAACTGCGCCGGCCCACACGACCATGGCGACATCGCCGAGGCGATCCTGGCCGGCAAGCCCGACAGGGCCGCGAAGCTGATGCTCGGCCACCTGGCGGGCCTCGTGACCCTGCAGGCCGCCCGGCCGCCGCGGCAGGAGCCCGTCGATCTTCCGGAGGCCTTCCGGGGCATCGGCCCAGGCGGTCGGGGCCGCGATTGAGGCGCTCCGTTCAGACCATCAGGTCGGCCTGGTGGATGCGCACGATCAGGTCGTTGTAGTCGCGGTCCGAGAACATGCTTCCCACGAACACGTCCTCGATGCCGTAGGTGATTCCGATGTCGGGGCTGCCGAACGCCATCATCTGCGTCGCGCCGGCCGGATTGGCGGCGGAGAAGGACGAGTAGAGGGTGTTCGGATCATTGTTCACCAGCAGCAGCAGGCCGTAGCTCCTGGCGTCGTTCAGCGGAAGCCCGGTCAGCGTGACTTCCTGGCCGTAGGCCGGGAGCGAAGCGGGATCGAGCCGCAGCCCGGCGGCCGTGGCGCTGGCAAGTGCGGCCTGGAGGTAGCCGGCATCGCCGGGCGCCAGGGTGCCGCCGGCGACGGCAATGGCGCCGGTCGTGGCGTCTGCCTCGTAGAAGGCGAGGCCGTTGTCGAAGCCGGCGAGGCGCTTCACCGTGACGGCCACGTCGTCGGCGATGCCGGCATGCGCGATCGAGCGGCTGCCGCCCAGCGTGAAGTTGGCCTGGTAGCCGCCCTCGAAGGTCGCAAGCGCGCTGTTGCCCTCGATATGAAGCCAGACGATCGGCAGTGGCTCGATTCCGTCGAGCGTCGCGGTGGGCAGCCAGACGCCGGCGCCGATCTGCGGAGGGGCGGCGGCGACGCTGCCCTGCGCCTGCCCTTCGGTCGCCAGCCAGCCGCTGCCCGCCGCGCCATCGTAGGAGAGGCTGCCGGCACTGCGGCCAGCAGCCGATGCCAGCATCGTCTCGGTGTGGCCGTCGGCCAGGGACAGCAGGCCGAACGTAACCGTGCCGCCGAGCGTGTCGACGCGCGACACCGAGGTCTCTGTCGCATGGACGAAGGCCAATGTGTTGGAGGTCGTTGCGAACCCGTCCAGCAGGTCGGTGTTGATCGAGGAAACGCCGTCGATCGTGACGTTGTCGAGGAAGTCCAGTCCGGTCGGATAGACGACGCCGTTGACGTCGGTGTACTGGCCCGGGTCGAAGTAGAGCGGCGTCGCCGGCCACTGGCCGTAATTGTCATGGACGGCCAGCAGGTAGACGATCAGCTCTTCGAAAAGCTGCAGGATCTCGCTGCCCGGCTGGGTCGAATCCCAGACCGGCTGAAGCGAACCCCAAAGGTTCTGCCAGAGATTGCCGGCATAGAGGATGTCGCCATAGGTGACGCAGCCGCCGATGTCGCTGCCGTAGACCACCCAGGCGTTGAGCTTGGGGAAGACCGCGAACGGATAGGTTTCGTTGTTCAGGGGATCGTTCGACGCGAAGAGCGGGCCGAAATCCACGTAACCCTGATCGTTGCCGAACGAGATGTTGCCGGCGAGTTCGAGGAAGCGGCTGCCGCCGTCGGTGTAGAAGACATTGCTGCCGGCGCCCGGCGTCTTGTCGAAGGCGAGGTTGTTGGCGATCGTGGTGCCGTTCAGCCCGTCGTTCGGGTCGCCATCCTGGAAGCCCGTCGTATAGATCGCGCCGCCGTCCCACAGCTTCTGCAGGAAGCGCGTGATCGTGTTGTCGGTGATCCTGTTGCCACCCATGACGGTCGGCGTCGTGTAGTCGCCCCACATGCCCGGCACCGCGCCGCTCAGGCCGGGGAAGCCGCCTTCGTCGCGCAGGCCCCATCCCCAGCCGATGGCGATGCCCGCCCACGGGACATCGGTGATGAAGTTTCTCGAGACGGTGGCGTCACGCGAATAGCCGATGAAGATGCCGGCGGCGTCGTAGTATTCCGCGGCCACTTTCTCCACGTAGTTGCCGATGATCTGGTTGTTGCTGACGACACCTTCGGGCGTGGCCGGCCGCGCATCCTCGGGCGAGACGCCACCCAGCACGACGGCCGACGAGGAGATGTCCTGGAAGATGTTGTAGGCGACGCGGTTGTCCTGCGCGCCGCCGGACAGGTCCAGACCGACGCCGCCGAGGTGCCGGAAGACGTTGCCGTCGAAGGTGATGTTGGCGCCGTCGCGGAACGAGACATTGCCCGGTGTGCGCTCGACCTGCCGGAAATGGCCGATCGAGTTCGCCTCGTTGCCGGTGCCCGTGACGCGGAAAGAGCTCTGGTCGGCGACATAGCCCTCGGCGCCGTTGGGCTCGAGCCATGTCGAATACTCGAAGGTGAGGCCCTCGAAGCTCAAGTTGGACGCGCCGTGGCCGTCGATGAGCTTCTCCAGTACGGGCAGCTGGACATCCCTGGTGTTGGGATCCTCGCCGGCCGCCAGCACGAGCGAGAGCGTGCCGGTCGTGCGGTCGAGATACCATTCGTTGGCCTGGTCGAGGAACTCGTAGGCGTTCACGAACTTCGAGACCCGCCAGAAGCTCCATTCGTTCGGATTGGTCGTCACCACATCCTTGGTGACGGGATCCATGAAGGTGAGGCTGGCCGGCTGGCTGGCCGCAACGGTGGCCACCGCGGCGTCGCTCAGCGTCACGGTGCCTGTGGCCGCGTCGACCGCGACGACGGTGACGGTGCGGTCGACGGGCAGGCCGCGTCCGCTCACCGTCATGCCGACCGTGATGCTGCCGATGTAGGTATCGACGTCGGCGAGATAGTTGTCGGGCACGTTGTCGATCAGCGTGACGACATTGGAGCCGTCGGTCAGCGCGCCGATCGGCGCATTGCGGATCAGGTTGGCGTTGGTCCAGGCCGGATCGCTCAACCCGATCAGGCCGGCGCCACCCGGAAGGGTGGGGGCCGATACCTGCGCGAGCGGCACCGACGCCATCTTCCACTGGCTGTAGATGACCGCCTCGATGTCCTGCACGTTCCCCCAGCCCTGGGGATCGCTCCAGTTGGCGCTGTTGGGATTGCCCGCGAAGTCGGTGACATACTTGATGCCCGACACGCCCTGTTCCTGCTGGTAGCTCGGCTGGAAGCCGACCGGGTAGGCGTCGTCGGCGTTGGACTCGGCGCGGACCATCCGGACGCCGTCGATGTAGAGCTGCCTCGTGTCGATGGCCGGATCGATGTTCGCCTGCCAGAGCTGCGTGCCCGGTGCCAGGGTAAGGTCGGTCGGCGCAACCGCCGTCCAGCCGGTGACCGCGATGCCGCCGGTGATCACCGGTCGCTCGCCGTCGGCTGCGACGTATCGCACGACGTGGCCGTCATGGCCCGAATCGCGCGCATCGAAGGTCAACGCTTCGTGCAGTTGGTAGGTGCCGGCGCCGATCTTGACGACCACATCCCGGTCGATCGACTGAGGGGTCAGCAGGGCCTCGCGAGCGGCTGCCTGCGCCTTTGCGATCGTGTCGAAGGGATTGTCCCGGCTGCCATCGCCCGACGCGCCTGCTGCGGCAGATACCCAGATGAGGATTTCGTCGCCCACGATTTCCGCCATTCTGCTCTCCCCGTCTCCCCGCCGTCAGGCTAGCAGTCGCAGCCGAACTGCGCCCATGGAAAACGAAAACGGGCGCCCCTCGGGGCGCCCGTCGCTTCTTCGCGGATCGGCAGGATCAGCCGAGCTTGCCCATCGCGACGGCGGTGTCGGCCATGCGGTTGGAGAAGCCCCACTCGTTGTCGTACCAGCTCATGACGCGCACCAGCGTGCCTTCCATGACCTTGGTCTGGTCCATGTGGAAGGTCGAGGAGTGGCTGTCGTGGTTGAAGTCGATCGAGACGTTCGGCTGGTCGGTCCAGCCGAGAATGCCCTTCAGCTGGTTGGCGGCGGCGCGCTTCACGGCCTCGTTGATCTCTTCCTTGGTCGTCTTCTTCTTGGCGACGAACTTGAAGTCGATGACCGAGACGTTCGGCGTCGGCACGCGGATCGACACGCCGTCGAGCTTGCCGTTCAGTTCCGGCAGGACGAGGCCGACGGCCTTGGCCGCACCCGTGGAGGTCGGGATCATCGACAGCGCCGCGGCGCGGCCGCGGTACATGTCCTTGTGCATCGTGTCGAGCGTCGGCTGGTCGCCGGTGTAGGCGTGGATGGTGGTCATGAAGCCGTGGTCGATGCCGACCGCGTCGTTCAGGACCTTGGCCACCGGGGCGAGGCAGTTGGTCGTGCACGAGGCGTTCGAGACCACGATGTGGTCCTTGGTGAGCTTCTCGTGGTTGACGCCGTAGACCACCGTCAGGTCGGCGTTGTCGGCCGGCGCCGAGACCAGGACGCGCTTCGCGCCGGCGGTCAGGTGGGCCGAGGCCTTGTCCTTCGAGGTGAAGATGCCGGTGCATTCGAGGGCGATGTCGACGCCCATCGCCTTGTGCGGCAGCTTGGAGGGATCGCGCTCGGCGGTCACCTTGATCGGGCCGCGGCCCACGTCGATCGTGTCGCCGGCGACCTTCACGTCGCCGTTGAAGCGGCCGTGCACCGAGTCGAAGCGGAAGAGGTGCGCATTGGTCTCGACCGGGCCGAGATCGTTGATCGCCACGACCTCGATGTCCTTGCGGCCCGACTCGATGATGGCGCGCAGCACATTGCGGCCGATGCGGCCGAAGCCGTTGATTGCAACCCGAACAGCCATCTTCTTCCCTCCGTTATTGCGCCAGCCGTCGCGCCGCTTCCGCGATCGCTTCGGCCGTAATGCCGAAATGCTTGTAGAGTTCCGGGGCCTTGGCCGACGCGCCGAAGCCCTTCATGCCGACGAACGCGCCCTTCGATCCGAGCCAGCGTTCCCAGCCGAAGCCGGTCGCGGCCTCGCAGGCGACGCGGACCGTGCCGTCGCCGCCCATCACCCGGGCGCGATAGCCATCGTCCTGCGCGGCGAACAGCTCCCAGGACGGCATCGAGACGACCGCCGCGGCGAGCCCGTCCTTCGCCAGGAGATCGCGCGCGGCGAGGGCGAGCTGGACCTCGGAGCCCGACGCGATCAGGCGGATCGGTGCCGATTCTTCACCGGCCAGGATGTAGGCGCCCTTCGTGCAGAGATTCTCGTCGCCCGCCCCGCGGACCGTCGGCACGTTCTGCCGCGTGAGCGCGATGACGCTGGGCGTGTGCTTGGCCTCCAGCGCAATCTGCCAGCATTCCGCCGTCTCGATCGCGTCGGCGGGACGCAGCACCTGCAGGTTGGGAATGGCGCGAAGGGCCGGAAGATGCTCGACCGGCTGGTGCGTCGGGCCGTCTTCGCCGAGACCGATCGAATCGTGGGTCATCACGTAGATGACGCGCACGCCCATCAGCGCCGAGAGGCGGATCGAGGGCCGGCAATAGTCGGTGAACACCATGAAGGTGCCGCCGTAGGGAATTACGCCGCCATGCAGCGCCATCCCGTTCATCGCCGCGGCCATCGCGTGCTCGCGGATGCCGTAATAGATGTAGCGACCGGCGGCATCGGCGCGCGAGGCGCCCTTCAGGGTGGCGGTCTTGGTGTTGTTCGAGCCGGTCAGGTCGGCCGAGCCGCCGACCGTGTCGGGCAGCACCGGGTTGATGACCTCGAGCGCCTCCTGGCTCGACTTGCGCGTCGCCCAGGACGGCTTTTCGGCCGCGATCTTGGCCTTGAAGGCGGCAATCGCCGCGCCGACGGCCGGCGGGATGTCGCCCTTCAGCCGGCGGTCGAACTCGGCACGATCCTCGGGCGCGAGCGCGGCGAGGTTCTTGTTCCACTTGCGGCGGGCCGACTTGCCGCGCGCGCCGATCTTGCGCCAGGCCGAGAAGATCGCCTCGGGAATGTCGAACGGCTCGTGGTTCCAGCCGAGCTTGGCGCGGGCGCCGGCGATCTCGTCCTTGCCCAGCGGCGAGCCGTGCGTGGCGGCGGTGCCGGCCTTGGTCGGCGCGCCATAGCCGATCACCGTCTTGCAGGCGATCAGCGAGGGCTTGTCGGTGACGTTGCGGGCCTTGCGGATGGCGCGCGTGATGGCGTCGGCATCGTGGCCGTCGACGGCCTGGACGTGCCAGCCGGCGGCGGCGAAGCGCTTCTTGTGGTCCTCGGAGGTCGAGAGCGAGGTCGGGCCGTCGATCGAGATGCCGTTGTCGTCGAACAACACGATGAGACGGCCGAGGCCGAGGTGACCGGCGAGGGTGATGGCTTCCTGGCCGACGCCTTCCATCAGGCAGCCGTCACCGGCGATCACATAGGTGTAGTGGTCGACGACGTCGCGGCCGAACCGCTCGGCGAGCAGGCGCTCGGCGAGGGCGAAGCCCACTGAATTGCCGAGGCCCTGGCCCAGCGGACCGGTGGTCGTCTCGATGCCGCTGGCATGGCCGTATTCGGGATGGCCCGCGGTGCGGGCGCCGAGCTGGCGGAACTTCTTCAGCTCGTCGAGGGTCATGTCGGCGTAGCCGGTGAGATGCAGCAGCGAATAGAGCAGCATCGAGCCGTGGCCGGCCGACAGGATGAAGCGGTCGCGATCGGGCCAGTTCGGCTCCGAGGCGTCGAACTTCAGGAATTTGGAGAACAGGACGGTGGCCACGTCGGCCATGCCCATCGGCATGCCGGGATGACCCGAATCTGCCAGCTGCACGGCGTCCATGGCCAAGGCCCTGATGGCGTTCGCCATGTCGCGCGGGGCAGCGGTTTGATCGGTCATTTTGTGCTTGTGCCGTATGGGTTTTCGGATGGCGCGCAACATGACGACCACCCCTTTGCCCGTCAATGCGCAAAAACGCGGGTAAAGCCAACATCTTGCGGGCGTTTGACCTCCAGAGGGGCCACATGTTGACCGCTCACAGGCACAACACTTAATCTGACCCGATGGAGCAGATTCAGCCGGGCGATCAACGGCGATCCGCTGTCGGGGGAGCCATGTCCAAGGCAGCCAGCGTAACGGACCGAGTAGACAGCGCGCTGAGCCGGCTCGAGTCGATGGTCGACGAGCGTCTGCGTGTGGAGCGGGAGCGGTCCGACGCGCTCGCCGCCCGCCTCGCAAAGGTCGAAAGAGAGCACGAAGAGCTGAAGCGCGTGGCGACCGAGGTCGAAGGCCGTCTCGAGCGTGCGATGGAATACATTCGCTCCCTGCTGGCCGCCGATCAGTCCTGACGGATCTTATTTCCCCAGCCACGGCGTGCGTCGCCGGATGCGACGTGGCACACTGCACGACCCCTCAGACGCCGGACACGGCGCAATAAACAGGAGAAGCGGACAATGCCGCAGGTTTCGGTTCAGATCGCCGGTCGTACCTACGAACTCGCGTGTGGCGAGGGCGAGGAAGCGCGTGTCCAGGAACTCGCCGCCTATGTCGACGGCAAGGTGACCGAACTCCGCCGCCAGCTCCCCGGCGCGCCGGAGTTCAAGCTTCTGGTCTTTGCCTCGCTGCTGCTCGCCGAGGAAAGCCGCGAGGCACGCGGTGTCGCCACCGCCGCGGAGACGGCGCGCGTTACGGCAACCGACAGCGCGGATACTCTGGCCACCGCGCTCGAGGAGCTGATCACCGCCCGCGTCGACAAGATGTCGAAGAAGGTGTCAGGAGCCGCGTAGGCGGCAACTGACATCCCGAGCGAAGCGAGGGATCTGCATCAGCACGTCTCCCTCTCATTGCGAGGGATGCCCCAAGTCCCTACATTGGGAGCGGGGCGGAATTCTGCGCGGTGCGTGGCCCGCTTAAAACCCCGGGGCCAATAAGAACTCCTGGGAGTTGTTCCTGGCCTTGACCCTGGTCTTGGCTACACGACGCCCACCTGCTTTTGCAGGCCTTGGAGGTTCTACGAGCCACGGCCCATCGTGGAGCCGCCCCACTTGGCTACTACTCCGAAATGACCCTGATCGAACGCAAACGGGCGCTTCGCGCCGCGATGCAGATAAGGCGGCGTGGCCTTGGCGCCGACGATCGCCGCGCGGCGGCGGCCGGGCTACTCGACATCTACGACCTCGAACGGCCCGCCGGCTCACCTGCCGTGGTCTCCGGCTTCTGGCCGATCCAGGACGAGATCGATATCCGACCGCTGATGGCGCGTCTCCACGAGGAGGGATGCCGCCTGGCCCTGCCGGTCGTGCAGGGCCGCGGCCAAAGGCTGTCCTTTCGGGCCTGGCAGCCCGGCGATCCGCTGGAAGCCGGCGTTTTCGGCACGCTGCAACCCGCGGCCCGCTGCGAGACACTGGAGCCCGATGCCCTGCTGGTGCCGTTGCTGGCCTGCGATACGGAGGGCTGGCGGCTGGGCTACGGCGGCGGCTACTACGACCGCACGCTCGAAGACCTGCGCCGGCGGCGCAAGGTGACGGCGATCGGCGTCGGCTTCGACCTGCAACTCGTGCCCGACGTGCCGCACGGTGCCGACGACCAGCGACTCGATTGGCTGTTGACCGACCGACGCGCTTGCGCCTTTGTCTGACGCATGAAAATCATGTTTTGCGGCGACATCGTCGGCCGCGCCGGCCGCGACGCGGTCGTCAGGGAAGTGCCGCGGCTGCGTCGCGAACTCGGGCTCGATTTCGTCGTCGTGAACGGCGAAAACGCGGCGGCCGGCTTCGGCATCACGGCCAAGATCTGCGCCGAACTGCACGAGGCGGGCGTCGACTGCATCACCACCGGCAATCATGCCTGGGACCAGCGCGAGATCATCCCCTACATCGCCCAGGACAAGCGCCTGTTGCGGCCGATCAATTTCCCGCCCGGGACGCCGGGCTGGGGCGCCAACCTGTTCCAGACGCCGCGCGGCCAGAAGGTCGTGGTGATCAACGTCATGTGCCGCCTGTTCATGGATGCGCTCGACGATCCGTTCCGCGCGCTCGAGGCCGAACTCGCGAAGTACGCGCTGGGCGGCACCGCCAACCTGATCCTGGTCGACGTCCACGGTGAGGCCACGAGCGAGAAGCAGTCGATCGGCCACTATTGCGACGGCCGCGTGTCGGCGGTCCTGGGAACCCACAGCCATGTCCCGACGGCCGACGGCTGGGTGCTGCCCGGCGGCACCGCCTACCAGACCGATGTCGGCATGTGCGGCGACTACGACAGCGTCATCGGCATGAAGAAGGAGGTCGCGATGCAGCGGTTCATCCGGAAAATGCCGGGCGAGCGGCTGTCACCGGCCGAGGGCGAGGGTACTTTGTGCGCGGCGGTTGTCGAAACCGACGACCGGACCGGTCTCGCGAGGTCGATCCGGCCGGTCAGGGTAGGGGGGCGACTCACCCCGACTGCGTGACCATCGCGCATCTTGTATGCAGAACCCGGCCCGCACACCTATTAGCGGTAGCCCGAAGAGGGTCATTGACGGCCTGGGGAAAAACCGGCATCCTTTTGAAGTTAAACGGTTTTTCGCCGGATCGGCGAACTGTCTTCAAGGTTAGAGGGGGCGTCGGAATCAAGGTTCCGACGTTATTTAGCGGGGGCTTCGGCCCCCGCCTTTTTTTGCCCCGATGGGCGGTTGGGGCGTCTCCAGCCTGCCAAAACCCACGAGAAGTGGTATAGCCGGCTCATCTCGTTACCTAATCTGGTTGTCTGCGATGGCGGGGCATTCCCAATTCAAGAACATCATGCACCGCAAGGGGCGTCAGGACGCCGTGCGGGCCAAGATCTTCACCAAGCTGATCCGTGAAATCACCACGGCGGCGCGGCTGGGGGCGGCCGATCCGGCATCCAACCCGCGGCTGCGGGCGGCCGTGATCGCCGCGCGCGACGCCAACATGACCCGCGACACGATCGATCGCGCCATCAAGCGCGGCTCGGGGCCGGATGCGGACGCGAACTATGACGAGGTGCGCTACGAGGGCTACGGCCCGGCGGGCGTGGCCGTGATCGTCGAGGCCCTGACCAACAACCGCAACCGCACCGCCGGCGAGGTCCGGTCGATCTTCTCCAAGCACGGCGGCAACCTGGGCGAATCCAACAGCGTGTCGTTCATGTTCGATCGGCTGGGCGAGTTTCGCTTCCCGCTGTCCGTCGGCAGCGCCGACGAGGTGCTGGAGAAGGCGATCGACGCCGGCGCCGACGACGTGGTGAGCGGCGACGGCGAGGGTGCGGTTCACGAGATCTACTGCGCGCAGGATAGTTTCAACGTCGTGCGCGAGGCGCTGGAGAAGTCGCTGGGCCAGCCCAGTGTCGCCAAGCTGACCTGGCGTCCCAAGACCGGCGCGCCGGTCGAGGGCGAGACCGTGCAGACGCTTCTAGACCTCATCTCGGCGCTGGAAGACAACGACGACGTCCAGAACGTCTACGCCAACTTCGAGGTGTCGGACGACGCCCTGGCGAAGTTCGCGGCCTGAGCCGGGCGGAATGAGACTGATCGGCCTCGATCCCGGCCTCCGGCTGACCGGCTGGGGCGTGATCGAGGTCGAGGGCAACCGGCTGCGCCACGTGGCGCACGGTGTCGTCAGGGTCGCGACGGCGGGCACGCTGGCGGAGCGGCTGAGGGAACTGTTCGAGGGCGTCGCCGGCGTCGTCGAAGCGCAGCGGCCGGTCGAGGCCGCGGTCGAGGAGACCTTCGTGAACGTCAACCCGGGTTCCACCCTGAAGCTCGGTCAGGCGCGCGGCGTCGTCATGCTGGCGCCGGCCCGCGCCGGCCTGCCGGTGTTCGAGTATTCGACGAACCTGGTGAAGAAGTCGGTGGTCGGCGCCGGCCACGCCGACAAGAACCAGATCGCCATGATGGTCGGGCGGCTGCTGCCGGGCGTCGATGCGAGGCAGGATGCCGCCGATGCGCTGGCGGTCGCGATCTGCCACGCCCATCACCGCGCCACGGCAAAACGAATCGAGGCCGCGCTGTGATCGCCAAGCTGAAGGGCCTCGTCGATTCGGTCGACACCGACAGCGCCGTGATCGATGTCGGCGGCGTCGGCTATCTCGTCTCGGCCTCGGCCCGCACGTTGCGCGATCTCTCGGTCGGCAGTGCGGCGACCATGCTGGTCGAGACGATCGTGCGCGAGGACGCGATTGCGCTCTACGGCTTCCTGGAGACGGCCGAGCGCGACTGGTTCCGCATCCTGACGACCGTGCAGGGGGTCGGTGCGCGCGTGGCGCTGTCGATCCTGTCGACCCTGTCGCCCGACGAGATCGCTCGCGCGATCGCCGCGCAGGACCGCGCGACCCTGAGCCGTCCGCCGGGCGTCGGGCCGAAGCTCGCGGCACGCCTCGCCACCGAGTTGAAGGACAAGGCGGCCGCGTTCGGCATCGCCCCCGCGCCTGCGACGGCGAGCCGGCCCGGTACGCCGGCGAGCACGCCCGGCTCGATCAACGAGGACGCGGTCTCCGCCCTGGTCAATCTCGGCTACAAGCGCGTCGAGGCATTCGGCGCGGTCGCCCGCGTCACCCAGCGGCTCGGCGGCGAAGCCCCGCTCGACGCCGTGATCCGCGCCGGCCTGCAGGAGCTCGCGCGATGAGCAACGCGCCCGAACGCCTGGTGACGGCGAAGCGCGCCGAGGAGGACGCAGCCGAACTGGCGCTGCGGCCGCAGACGCTCGACGATTTCATCGGCCAGAAGCAGGTCCGCGAGAACCTCAAGATCTTCATCGCCGCCGCCAAGGGGCGCGGCGAGGCGCTCGATCACGTGCTGCTGCACGGGCCTCCGGGCCTCGGCAAGACGACGATGGCGCAGATCGTGGCGCGCGAGATGGGCGTGGGTTTCCGCGCGACATCGGGCCCCGTCATCCAGAAGGCCGGCGACCTCGCGGCGCAGCTCACCAATCTGCAGCCGCACGATGTGCTGTTCATCGACGAGATCCACCGTCTCAATCCTGCAATCGAGGAGGTCCTCTATCCCGCGATGGAGGATTTCCAGCTCGACCTGATGATTGGCGAGGGGCCGGCTGCGCGTTCGGTGCGCATCGAACTGCCGCCGTTCACCCTGGTCGGCGCCACGACCCGGTCCGGCCTGATGACCCGACCGCTGCGCGAACGCTTCGGCATCCCGTTGCGCATGATCTTCTACACGCCGGCCGAACTCGAGACGATCGTGCAGCGCGCCGCCCGCGTCCTCCGGATGCCGCTGGCGCCCGACGGCGGCGCGGAGATCGCCAAAAGGTCACGGGGCACGCCGCGCGTGGCCAACCGCCTGCTGCGCCGGGTGCGCGACTTCGCCGCCGTCGCCGGGGATGCCGGCATCGATGCAAGGGTGGCCGATGCGGCGCTGACCCGGCTGGAAGTCGACGGGCGGGGGCTCGACGCCATGGACCGCCGCTACCTCGCCTGCATCGCCGAGAATTATGGCGGCGGCCCGGTGGGCGCCGAGACCCTGGCGGCGGCGCTGGCCGAACAGCGCGACGTGATCGAGGACGTGATCGAGCCCTATCTGATGCAGCTCGGCCTGTTGATGCGCACACCGCGCGGCCGCCTGCTGTCGGAGGGCGGATACCGGCATCTCGGCCTGGCGATGCCCAGGGGGCAGAAGCAGCAGCTCGATCTCCTGGCCGCGGGCGACCCGCCGGAGGATTCATGAGCGCGGCGCCGACCTCGGGCCGCCTCGACGACGGCCGCCACGTGCTGCCGCTGCGCGTCTATTACGAGGACACCGATGCCGCGGGCATCGTGTACTACGCGAACTGGCTGCGCTTCCTCGAACGGGGGCGGACCGAACTGCTGCGGCTGCTGGGACAGCAGCACACGGCGCTGCGCGAGGAGCGCGGCATCAACTGGGTGGTGCGCCGCTGCGCCATCGATTACCTCAGGCCCGCGCGGCTGGACGATACGATCGAGATCGTCACCAGCTGCGGCGAGTTGCGCGGCGCGTCGCTCGACATGATCCAGCAGGCACGCCGCAATGAAGAGATCCTGGTTCAAGCCGAACTCGTCGTCGCCTGCATGGGCGAAGGCGGTCGGCCTGTCCGATTGCCGCCGCTCGTGCGGACTGCCCTGGCCCAGGTAGCGTCGAGCGGATCGCCCCGCTCACGCCATATTCGGATACAACCCTCTTGAACCAACGGAGAACATAAATGGACGCGCTAGCGCAGGTCGCCGGAGCCCCCCTCGGCGGCGGCACGGGGACGATTGACATGTCCGTATACGGCCTGTTCATGCAGGCCGACTGGGTGGTCAAGGCCATCATGATCCTGCTCCTGCTGGCCTCGTTCTGGTCGTGGGCGATCATCTTCGAGAAGGTTCTCCGGCTTCGCTCCCTGAAGCGCAGCGCCCAGTCCTTCGAGGACACTTTCTGGTCCGGCGTTTCGCTCGAGGACCTCTATGACCGCGTCGGCGCCAAGCCCGACGACCCGATGTCGAGCATTTTCGCCGCGGCCATGCGCGAGTGGCGCCGGTCGATCTCCAAGGGCCTCGCCTCGAGCGCCACGGCGCGCGCGGCGCTCCGCCAGCGCATCGAGCAGGTGATGGGCGTCACCATCCAGCGCGAGATGGAGGCGATCGAGAAGCGGCTGGGCTTCCTGGCCACGGTCGGCGCCAATGCGACGTTCGTCGGCCTGTTCGGCACGGTCTGGGGCATCATGAACAGCTTCAGCCACATCGCGCAGTCGAAGAACACGTCGCTGGCGGTGGTCGCGCCCGGCATCTCGGAGGCGCTGTTCGCCACCGCGATCGGTCTGGTCGCGGCCATTCCCGCGGCCGCCGCCTACAACATCCTGTCGGGCCAGGTTTCGCGCTACGCCCAGCAGCTCGAGGCCTTCGCCGGTGAGTTCATCACCATCCTGTCGCGGCAGCTCGAGGAACAGGTCTGATGTCGGGCGTCATCCCGGCTCCCGGCGCCAATTCGTCGGGCAGCAAGTTCAAGCGGCGGAGCTACACGCCGATCGCCGACATCAACGTGACGCCGCTGGTCGACGTCATGCTGGTGCTGCTGATCATCTTCATGGTGACGGCGCCGCTGCTGCAGGTCGGCGTGCCGGTCGACCTGCCGAAGACCAGCGCCCAGCAGGTCGGTGGCAAGGACGAACCGATGGTGGTGTCGGTCAACTCGCAGGGCGAGGTGTTTCTCGGCGAGACCAAGTACGACATCGCCGAACTCGGCGCGAAGCTGAAGGCCGTGCACGAGGAGAAGCCCGACCAGCGCGTCTTCATGCGCGGCGACAAGAGCGTCGACTACGGGAAGATGATGGAGGTCATGGGCGTCGTGATCGACAGCGGCTTCCGCCAACTCGGCCTGCTCGGCGAACAGGCGCAGGCCCTGGGACGCGGGACGGTGACACCGGCTGCTCCCGGCCAGACCGCCCCGCGCGCGCCGCAACCGCAGCAGCAGCCCGCGGCGCCGACGCCCCGGCGCTGAGACGACGGATACGAAGAGGACGATGGCCCGCCTTCACCCCGCCAGCATCGAGATGCGCACACCGGCCATCGTGTCGGCGATGGTGCACGTCTTCGTGCTGGGGGCGGCGGTGCTCAATCTCGACTTCTTCGGCAAGCCGCCGCCGATGGAACCCGAGCCGGTGATGGTCGAGTTCGAGGCGATCGACAAGAAGGCCGGCGCGCCCACGGTGGCCAACCTGCCGCCGCAGCCCAAGGACGCGCCGATCGCGCAGGAGACGACCAAGGCGCCGCCGGTGAAGTCGGCCGAGCCGCCGCCGTCGCCGCCCACGCCGAAGCCGCCCGAGGTCGTCGAGCCCCCGAAGCCGCCGACGCCGCCCAAGCCGGAGGAGAAGCCCAAGACCGAGGCCGCCAAGCCGGTCGAGGACCTGGTGGCGATGAAGCCCAAGGAGCCGGAGAAGCCCAAGGTCGAGAAGCCGCCGGAGCCGCCCAAGCCCGCGCCCGAGGTGAAGAAGCCCGAGCCGCCCAAGCCGCCGCCGCCGAAGCCTGCGCCGCCCAAGCAGAGCGTCGATTCGATGATCGACGACATCCTGAAGAACAAGCAGTCGCAGCAGAAGATCCAGACGCCCGAGCAGAGCCCGAAGCCGGTGCAGCAGGTCACGCGCCAGGCGCCGGCCGCGCCCAACCTCGCCGCCGTCGTGACGGCCAGCGAGATCGAAGGCGTGCGCCAGAAGATCCGCCCGTGTTGGAACACCCAGGGCGGAGCCCGTGATCAAGCGATGATCATTACGCTGACCGTCGAGATGAACCAGAACGGAACACCTGTGAAGGCTGAACTTCGCGATACGGGGCGCTACAACAGCGACCCGGTCTTCAGGGCCGCAGCCGACGCGGCGCATCGCGCCATCATGAATCCGCGTTGCCAGCCCTGGCCGCTATCGCCAGAAAAGTTCACGAGCTGGCGGACCATCACGTTCAACTTCGATCCACGCGACTACTGACCCCTCCACCCTACCAGAAGCCTTGAGATGAAGAGGTCCGACATGATGCTTCCCCGACGGACGACCCTGCTGGGCGGTGCCGCCCTCGCCACCATCGGCGTTTCGGGTGCGGCGCGCGCCCAGCTCACCATCGACATGACGCGGCCGAGCTTCGAGCCCGTGCCGATCGCCATCGTCGACTTCAAGGGCGACGCGGTGGGCGCCCAGATGGCCGGCGTGATCCGCAACAATCTTCAGAATTGCGGACTGTTCCGGGTGATTCCCCCCAGCGCCTACATCCAGAAGGACCTCGACGCCGCCGCGCCGCCGCGCTTCCAGGACTGGCGCAGCATCGGCGCCGCCGGCCTCGTCGTCGGCCAGGTCACCTCGGTCGGCGGCAGCATCAAGGTCGACTTCCGGCTGTGGGACGTCGTCACGAGCCAGCAGGCCACGGGCCTGTCCTTCACCAGCCAGCCGAGCAACTGGCGGCGCCTCGCGCACATCATCTCCGACGCGATCTACAAGCGCGTCACCGGCGAGGAGGGCTATTTCGACACCCGCATCGCCTACGTCTCCGAGACCGGCCCGGGCAACAACCGGACCAAGCGCATCGCCATCATGGATCAGGACGGCGCCAACAACCGCTATCTTACAGACGGCAAGACGATCGCGCTGACGCCGCGCTTCTCGCCGACCTTGCAGGAAATCGTCTACATGGCCTACGGCGAGAACAACGGGCCGCCGCGCGTCTACCTGCAGAACGTCGATAGCGGCCGCCGCGAGCTGCTCGGCAACTTCCCGGGCATGAGCTTCGCGCCGCGTTTCTCGCCGGACGGCACCAAGGTCGTCATGAGCATCGCCGAGAACGGCCGCACCAACATCTACGAGATGGACGTGCGCGGCCGGCAGCTCCGCCGCCTGACCAACTCGCCGGCGATCGATACATCGCCGTGCTTCTCGGCCGACGGATCGCAGATCGTTTTCAACTCCGATCGCGGCGGCGCCCAGCAGCTCTACGTGATGAGTGCCGGCGGCGGCGGCGAACGGCGCATCAGCTTCGGTGACGGACGCTACGCGACGCCGGTCTGGTCGCCGCGCGGCGACTTCATCGCCTTCACCAAGATCGGATCGGGCGGCTTCGGCATCGGCGTGATGCGCTCGGACGGCAGCGGCGAACGCATGCTCGCGAGCGGCTTCCTCGTCGAGGGTCCGACCTGGGCCCCCAACGGACGCGTGCTGATGTTCTTCCGCCAGCAGCCCAGCTCGGGCGGCCGCGCGGGTGCGGCCTCGCTGCACCAGATCGACATCACCGGCCGCTTCGAGCGACAGGTCCCGACGCCGACCGATGCATCGGATCCGGCCTGGTCGCCCTTGATTCCGCAGTAGCGAAATATATGATCTTTTCTGTCGACCCGCGCGTACCCCTCGCCCGGGTCGATTCCGTCAGGGAGTGGATCGAAAAATGAGCATGATCAAGGCTTTGTCGGCCCTTGCCGCGATGTTCCTCATCGCAGCCTGCAGCAACAACGACACGCAGACGGCCTCGGCCGCAACCACATCCGTGACGCCCGGTTCGGTCGGTGACTTCCGGCAGAATGTCGGCGACCGCGTCTTCTTCGACACCGATTCGTCCACCGTGCGCGAGGACGGCCGCCAGACCCTCAATCGCCAGGCCGAGTGGCTGAAGAAGTACAGCAACTACCAGATCACCATCGAAGGCCACTGCGACGAGCGCGGCACGCGCGAGTACAACCTGGCGCTGGGCGAGCGCCGCGCCAACGCCGCGCGCCAGTACCTGATCGCGCAGGGCATCCCGGCGTCGCGCATCAAGACCGTCAGCTACGGCAAGGAGCGTCCCGATCCGGTCGGCTCCGACGAGGCGGCCTGGGCGCGCAACCGCCGCGCCGTGACGGCCCTCGAGTAGATCGCCTCTCGACGAGGCGAGTGCGGGAACGCCGGTCGGCATGCGACCGGCGTTTTCATTTGGAGGCGGGACGGCCATGCCTGAAAATGGCCGCGTTTGATGTGAACATAGCGTTGGTCATGAAGATCCTTCCGTTCCGGCTCGTCCTGCTCGTCGCCCTTGCCCTGCCCACCGCGGCCGTGGCGCAGCGCGGCGGCGACGCGGTCTACATCGAGGACCGCTTCAATCAGCTCCAGCAGGCACTCACCAATCTGACCGGCCAGATCGAGCAGCTGCAGAATCGCAACGCGAGGCTGCAGCAGCAGATGGAGAAGATGCAGACGGACTACGAGTACCGGATCGAGCAGCTGGAGAAGGGCGGGGGCGCCCGTCCCGGCGGCGCGGCGCCGCGGCCCGGCCCGCAGGCCGCGGCTCCGGCGGCCCCGACGCCTCCCGCGGGCGGCGGCGGCAATGCCGACCAGATCTACGACGAGGCCATCAAGAAGCTGCAGGAGGGCGACTACGCGGCCGCCGAGCGGGGCTTCAAGACCTTCATCCAGCGCAACCCCCAGAGCAAGCTGGCCGGCAACGCGCAATACTGGCTGGGCGAGACCTATTACGCCCGTCGCGACTACAACAGCGCCCTCACGGCCTTCGCCGAAGGCTACAAGGTCTACAAGACGAGCCCGAAGGGGCCCGACAATCTCCTGAAGCTCGGCATCACCATGTCGGTGCTGGGCCGCAAGCCCGACGCCTGCGCCGTGTTCGCGCGCTTCAACCAGGACTATCCGCGGGCGACCGACCTGCAGAAGCGCCGGATCGACCAGGAGCGGCAGAAGAACGGCTGCGGGTGAGCGACCCGGCCGAGCCGCGTCCGCTCGATGGCGCAGCCTTCGCGTGCCTGATGGCGCCCTTCGGACCTTTCGAATCACGCCCCGAACTGGCCGTCGCCGTTTCCGGCGGCCGCGACTCGCTCAGCCTCGCCCTGCTGGCACACGAATGGGCGGACGGGCAGGGCGGCCGGATCGTGGCGCTGATCGTCGACCATGGCCTCCGCCCCGAGGCGGCGCGGGAAGCCTCGATGACGGCGAGCCTGCTGCGGAGCCGCGGGATCGAATGCCGCGTCCTGTGCTGGACGGGAGCCAAGCCGACGGCCGGCCTCCAGGAGGCGGCGCGCTCTGCCCGCTACCGGCTGCTGCGCGACACCTGCCGCGAGCGCGGCATTCTCCACCTTCTCGTGGCCCACCATGCCGACGACCAGGCCGAGACGATCGCGATGCGCGCGGCGCGCGCCAGCGGGCCGGACGGGCTGGCCGGCATGGCGGCCCTTGTCGAATGGCCCGAGGTTCGCCTGCTGCGGCCGCTGCTCTCCGTGCCGCGGGCACGCCTGTCGGCAACGCTCGTGGCGCGCGGTGTCGCCTGGATCGACGATCCGTCCAATGTCGATCCGCGCTTCGAGCGGGCTCGCCTGCGCCTTGCCGGGGCCGTCGAGGCCGGGGTGTCGGGTGCAGACCGTGTGCGCGCCGGGCGGGAGGTTCACACCGCCCGCGCGGGCGCCGCGGTCCTCCAGTCACGGGAAGATGCCAGCGTGGCCATCGACCGCACGGCCCTGGAGCGGCTGCCGCCCGATACGCGCGCCCGGCTGATCAGCCGGGTTGTGCAGGCGCTCGGCGGCGGCGGCCATCCGCCGAGACGGGACCGGCTCGACCGGGCACTGCTCCGCATGTCGGCCGCGCCGAACCGCGGCAAATCAGGCCGGGGCGAGGATTTCACCCTGTCGGGATGCCGGTTCGCCCTGCGCCAGGCGGCCGGCTCGCGGCAGCTTGAGTGGATTGTCCGGCCCGAAAATGGCAGGAAAGGAACGCAGCCCTTGATTCCCGCTGCATATTTCGCTTGCGACCCGGCGGCCGCAACCCATGTTTGGTCGTAGCCCTCTTTAACGGAAGCCCTCAGTGAACCCGTTCAACCGTAACGCTGCCTTGTGGATCGTCATCGTCCTGCTGCTCGCGCTGCTCTACAGCGTGTTCCAGGGCGGGGCGACCCGGTCTCCCGGCAACACGATCTCCTATTCCGACTTCGTCCGGGCGGTTGAACAGCGGCAGATCCAGGATGTCCGCATCCAGGGCAACACGATCAGCGGCACCTTCCGCGAGCCGCGCAACGGCGTGCAGAAGTTCTCGACCTACGCACCCAGCACGCCGCCCGACGACCAGCTGATGCCGATGCTCATCAAGAACGTCGACCGCGTCGATGCGGGCCCGGCGGAAGAGGGCGTCAACCTCGGCAGCATCTTCGTGAGCTGGTTGCCCGTCCTCGTGCTGGTCGGCGTCTACATCTTCTTCCTGCGCCAGATGCAGAGCGGCACCGGCCGCGCCATGGGCTTCGGCAAGTCCAAGGCACGCCTGCTGACCGAGAAGCACGGCCGCGTCACCTTCGACGACGTCGCCGGCATCGACGAGGCGAAAGGCGAGCTCGAGGAGATCGTCGACTTCCTGAAGGACCCGCAGAAGTTCCAGCGCCTCGGCGGCAAGATTCCCAAGGGCTGCCTGCTGGTCGGTCCTCCGGGTACCGGCAAGACGCTGCTGGCGCGCGCCATCGCCGGCGAAGCCAACGTGCCGTTCTTCACCATCTCGGGCTCCGACTTCGTCGAGATGTTCGTGGGCGTCGGCGCCAGCCGCGTCCGCGACATGTTCGAGCAGGCCAAGAAGAACGCGCCCTGCATCGTGTTCATCGACGAAATCGACGCGGTCGGCCGTCATCGCGGTGCCGGCCTGGGCGGCGGCAACGACGAGCGCGAGCAGACGCTGAACCAGCTGCTGGTCGAGATGGACGGCTTCGAGGCCAACGAGGGCGTCATCCTGATCGCCGCCACCAACCGTCCCGACGTGCTCGATCCGGCGCTGCTGCGTCCGGGCCGCTTCGACCGCCAGGTCGTGGTGCCGAACCCCGACGTCGGTGGCCGCGAGAAGATCCTCAAGGTCCACATGCGCAAGGTGCCGCTGGCGCCGGACGTCGACCCAAGGGTGCTGGCCCGCGGCACGCCGGGTTTCTCCGGTGCCGACCTGGCCAACCTCGTGAACGAGGCCGCGTTGCGCGCCGCGCGCGTCGGCAAGCGCCTCGTGACCATGGGCGATTTCGAATACGCCAAGGACAAGGTGCTGATGGGCACCGAGCGCCGCTCGATGGCCATGACCAACGAGGAGAAGACGCTCACGGCGTACCATGAGGCGGGCCACGCGCTGGTCGCCATGCATGTTCCCAAGAGCGATCCGCTGCACAAGGTCACGATCATCCCGCGCGGCCGTGCGCTGGGCGTGACGATGCAGTTGCCGGAGCGCGATCATCTCAGCCACACCAAGCAGTATCTCGAATCGCGGCTGGCCATCATGTTCGGCGGCCGCCTCGCCGAGGAGCTGGTGTTCGGACCGGAGAACGTGACGACGGGCGCGGCCAGCGACATCCAGGTCGCGACCCAGACCGCGCGTGGCATGATCACCGCCTACGGCATGTCCGAGAAGCTCGGCCGCGTGCGCTATCAGGCGAACGAACAGGAGGTCTTCCTGGGCCATGCCGTGACGCAGACCCAGAACGTCTCCGAGGCGACGGCCCAGCTCATCGACCAGGAGGTCCGCCGCCTGATCGAGGAGGCCGAAGGCCGCGCCCGCACGATCCTGACCGAGCATCTCGAGGACCTGCACACGATCTCCCGGGCGCTGCTCGAATACGAGACGCTGAGTAACGACGAGATCGGCACCATCCTGCGCGGCGAGAAGGTCGTGCGCGACGACACCGGCGGCGCCGGCACGTCCGACCGCCGCCGCCGCGCCTCGGTTCCGACCACCACGGGCCCCGCTCCGGGCGCCAGCCCCGAGCCTCAGCCGGGCGTTTGATCCGACACTTCGCGGGTCTCGCCCTCGATCGCCCTCTCGTGATGGCGATCGTGAACGTGACGCCCGACTCCTTTTCGGACGGCGGCGAACGCCTCGACCCCGCGCGGGCCATCGACGATGGCCTGCGCTTCGTCGCGGAAGGGGCCGACATCCTCGATGTCGGCGGCGAGTCCACGCGGCCCGGTTCGGCCCCGGTCTCGGCGGAGGAGGAATGCCGGCGGGTGCTTCCCGTCGTCGAGGGTTTGGTGCGAGGCGGCGCCGTCGTCTCCCTGGACACGCGTCGCGCCATGGTCGCCGCTGCGGGACTGGCGGCCGGCGCGCGCATCGTCAACGACGTGTCGGCGCTGCGCGACGACCCGGCCCTGCTGCCCCTCGTGGTGCGGCGCCAGGCGGCGGTCGTCCTGATGCATCGGCGGGGACGGCCGGAGGAACGCTATGCCGGCCCGGCCTACGAAAGCGTCGTCGAGGACGTCCGGCGGTTCCTGCTGGATCGCGCCGCCGCCTGTCAGGCGGCGGGTATCGAACGCGAGAACATCGCCCTCGATCCCGGTCTGGGCTTCGGCAAGAAGGTCGAGGAGGAGGTGGCCCTGATCACGGGGACAAGGCGTCTGGCGGAGACAGGGTATCCCGTGCTGATCGGCTGTTCGCGCAAGAGCTTCATCGGCCGGTTGACGGGTGTCGAGAAGCCCGCCGATCGCGATCCGGCATCCGCCTGGCTGTCGGTGGAGGCCATCCGCCGCGGCGCGTCGATCGTGCGCGTCCACAACGTCGTCGCCTTCCGGCAGGCTCTCGCGGTCTCCGAGGCGATGCGTTAGAATCATCGTCATGGCTCGCTCACTTTTCGGCACCGACGGCGTTCGCGGTCGTGCGAACACGGCTCCGATGACCGCCGAGATCGCGATGCGCATCGGCATGGCCGCCGGACAGGTGTTCCACCGCGGCGCCCATCGCAACCGCGCCGTCATCGGCAAGGATACGCGCCTGTCGGGCTACATGCTGGAGCAGGCCCTGACCGCCGGCTTTCTCTCGGTGGGCGTCGACGTGTTCCTGCTGGGCCCGATCCCGACGCCTGCGGTCGGCTTCCTTACGCGGTCGATGCGCGCCGATGTCGGCGTGATGATCTCCGCCTCGCACAATCCCTACGAGGACAACGGCATCAAGCTGTTCGGCCCCGACGGCTTCAAGCTGTCCGATTCGGTCGAAACCGAGATCCAGGCGCTGGTGACCTCGCCGTCGGATCTGGTTCTCGCCGATGCCGCCGCGATCGGTCGCGCGCAGCGGCTGGATGACGTGCAGGGCCGCTACATCGAGGCGGTCAAGGCATCGGCGCCGCGCGGGCTGGACCTCAGCGAACTCAAGGTCGTCATCGATTGCGCCAACGGCGCGGCCTACAAGGTGGCGCCCACGGTGCTCACCGAACTCGGCGCCGAGGTCATTCGGGTCGGCGTCTCGCCGGACGGTTTCAACATCAACGGCAATTGCGGGTCGACGCATCCCGGCATGCTGCAGGAGCAGGTCGTCGCGCATCGTGCCCATATCGGCATCGGTCTCGACGGCGACGCCGACCGCGTCATCATCGTCGACGAGACGGGCGCGGTCATCGACGGCGACCAGCTCATGGCGACCATCGCCGACCAGTGGACGCGGAGCGGCCTGCTGTCGGGCGGCGGCGTGGTCGCGACGGTGATGTCCAATCTCGGGTTGGAGCGTTATCTCGACGCGCGGCGGCTGAAGCTGGTCCGCACGCAGGTCGGCGACCGCTATGTCCTCGAGCGCATGCGGGCCGACGGCTACAATCTCGGCGGCGAGCAATCCGGTCACATCATCATGACCGACCACGCCACCACCGGCGACGGGCTGATGGCGGCGCTGCAGGCGCTGGCCGTCCTGGTTCGCACCGGCCGCCCGGCGAGCGAGCTGTTCCGGGCCTTCGAGCCCGTGCCGCAGCTGCTGAAGAACGTGCGCGTCGCCGACGCCACCCTCGCCCTTCAGGCCGCCTCCGTCGTCAAGGCGATCGCCTCGGCCGAGGCAAGGCTCGGCACGAGCGGGCGCATCCTCGTGCGAAAGTCCGGCACGGAGCCTCTGATCCGTGTGATGGCCGAGGGCGACGATTGCGATCTCGTTCACAGCGTCGTCGATCAGATCGTCGAGGCGATTCCCCGGCAGGCGGCATGAAGGGCCGCGTGCTCATCGTCGCCGGCTCGGATTCCGGCGGCGGCGCGGGAATCCAGGCCGATATCAAGGCGGTCACCGCGATGAACGGCTTCGCCGCCACCGCCATCACGGCGCTGACGGCGCAGAACACCGAGGGCGTGCATGGGGTGGTCGGTGTCGAGCCGGCCTTCATCGCCCGGCAGATCGAGGTGGTGCTGAGCGACATCGGCGCCGACGCGCTCAAGACCGGCATGCTGCACAGCGCCGAGGTGATCGAGGTGGTCGCGAATGGCATCGCGAAGCACGCGACCGGCGTGCCCCTCGTGGTCGACCCGGTGATGGTCGCCAAGGGCGGGCACCGGCTGCTGCTGACCGAGGCGGAGGCCGCGTTGCGCGATACGCTGCTGCCGATGGCGGCGCTCATCACGCCCAACCTGCCGGAGGCGGAAGTGCTGGTGGGGTTTCCGGTGCGCACCGAGGCCGACATGAAGCGCGCCGCCGAACGGCTGGCTGCGCTGGGCGCCGGCGCGGTGCTGATGAAGGGCGGCCATCTTGAGGGCGACCGCGTCGTCGACCTGTTGTTCCATGACGGCTCGTTCGACCGGTTCGAGGATGGCCGCATCGCGAGCCGCAGCACCCACGGCACGGGCTGCACGCTGGCCTCGGCCATTGCGGCGGGCCTTGCGCAAAAGATGACGCTGCGCGACTCCGTAACGCGCGCGCGCGACTATGTCCGCAGGGCCATCGAGACCGCGCCCGGATTCGGACGCGGTCATGGCCCGCTCAATCACGCCGTGACGGTCAGATGAGTCCGGCGCCCTCGGCGACCGGCAACCGGGCCGTCCATTTGCCGGCTTCCGCCAGGACGATGAAGTTCCAGAGTTCGCGGTTGAAGGCGTCGGGCTCCTCGAGATTCACCGTGTGGCCGGTCTTGGCGAACATCGCCAACCCGGCATTGGCCAGCACGCGCTTCAGGTAGAGGCTGGGCTGCAGGCAGGGATCGTCCTCGTCGCCGCAGATGATCAGCGTCGGCAGGTCGAGCCTCTTCCATTCCTCCTCGAAGTCGTAGAGCGACGGCCGCTTGCCCTGGTAGTTCTCCATCGTGTTGGCGGCGCCGACATCCGGATGCTCGGAGAGATGCCGGATGAATTCGGCGAAGCCGCGCGGATCCTTCGTCCTGAAGCGGGAGCGGGTGGGGTTGGTCGTCAGGCTCTCGGCATATCTCGCCATGCCGTGCTTGCGGATGAGCCCGGACGTCGTGATGGCGTCCTTCTTGAACTGTTCATGTCCTTCGCGCCCCGCGCCGGAACCGACGCCGGCGAGGGTGAGCGAGAGGGCGCGGTCGGTGTAGCAGCGGCCGAAATGCGCCGTCGCGAAGGCGCCCTGCGACAGGCCGACGATGTGGGCCTTCGCAATTCCGAGGTGATCGAGCATGTGTTTCGCGTCGTCGACGGCGAACTGCTGACCGTACATCTCGCCCGACTCGGGCACGTCGGAGCCGGGATAGCCGCGAAAGGAATAGGTGATGCAGCGATGGCGCCGCGAGAAGAAGCGCATCTGCGGCTCCCAGGCGCGCCAGTCGCCGCAATATTCGTGGACGAACAGGATCGGCGTGCCGCTGCCCGCCTCCTCGTAGTGGAGTTTCACCCCGTCGGGTGTGGTGGCGTAAGGCATGGCACCTTCCTCTTCGCAACGTTGATGGCGGCTCCGCTCAGGACGACGGGCTGGTTGTTGCCCTGTCGTGCGCTAAACCCCGAACCGCTCCAACCGCTCGAGCACCGTCGGGATCTTGTCGTCGGTGACGTTGGCGAAGGCGAGGCGGATGAAGCGCTCCTGGCCGGCGCCGAACATGTCGCCGGGAATGGTGAGCAGGTTCTCCTCGTCGGCCATGCGCCTGGAGACCTCGGTCGAGGCGATGCCGGCGAAGGGATGCTCCACATAGGCGAAGTAGGCGCCGATGCTGACGAGACGCCAGCGGTTGGAGCGTTGGAGGCCGTGGCCCAGCAGGTCGGCCCGCGCCTTGAGGCCCGCGGTGTTGTTCCGCGCCCAGGGCAGCAGCTTGCGCAGGCCGTAGAGGGCGGCCTCCTGGCCCAGCCGCGGCGGACAGATGGAGACGCAGTCCATCGCCTTCTCGATCTCGGCCATAAGTTCGGTGCCCGCGGTGACGGCACCGACGCGATAGCCGGTCAGCGCGAACACCTTGGAGAAGCTGTAAAGGTGCACCAGCGTGCCCCGCCAGTCGGGCCGGCTGAACAGACCGTGCGGGCGCTCGCCCTCGGGGAGGAAATCCTTGTAGGTCTCGTCGAGCAGCAGGGCGATCCCGTGCTTCCTGGCGAGTTCGTAAAAGGCGTGGATCGTCTCGGGCGGATAGACCGCGCCGGTCGGATTGTTGGGCGAGATCAGGACGATCGCGCGCGTGCGGGGTCCGATCAGCTTCTCGGCATCCTCGGCGCTCGGCACGGCGCCGGAGCCCGGACGGAAGTCGAGCGATACCGGCTCGACACCCTGCATCCGCATCCACATGTCATGATTGAAGTAGTGCGGCCGCGGCAGGATCACCTGGTCGCCCGCCTTGGCGATGCTCATCAGCGCGAGGCAGAAGGCCTGATTGCAACCCGACGTGATGCCGACCTCGGCGGGTGCGATCGCCGCGCCATAGAAGTCGGAGAGATGTCCCGCATAGGTCTCGCGCAGCACCGGCAGGCCGAGGATGGGCGTGTAGCCGTGCATCGTGGGATCGAGCAGCAGTTCGCCCAGATGCTGGCGCAGTTCCAGCGCCGGCGGATACCCCGGCACGGCCTGGCTGAGATCGATCAGCGGCCGGTCGGCGGGGAATGTGCGTCCCAGCACCCAGCGCCTGGTCTCGCCGATGGGCGAGGGGGCGACGGCGGCGAGCCAGGGATTGGTGACGGGAACGGTCTTCATGACGAGGCGGGCGCTTCTTTCAAACAGGGTGCCGGGAGATCCGGCGATGGAGTTCGATCGGGACGCAATTCACACAACACTATCGCAGGAATTGCGAGGCACGTTGCAGCGTTGCGCGGCGGAGCATCCAAGTCTCGCCGCGGCCTGTCAAATTCCGAGCGAATCCGAACCCTCCGTCAAAATGGATTGCTTGCCCGCCGTCTTGTGCCTAGCATCGCGCCAAGGCTCCGCTTGAGAGCCAATGCCCCAAGCATCAGCGCGGGCAGGGATCAATCTGCCGGTCGAAATCGGCTCTGAGGAGGAAACATGGTCTCGATGAAGGTCAATCGTCGCCGGTACAGCCGCGGCTTCTGCGGCGCTCGTGGCAGCGCCGTTCGTTCGGAGCGCGAATGCGGCCGGCAAGCTCTCGGTCGGCTTCTGGGATCACTGGGTGCCGGGCGCCAACAAGGCGACCGAGGCTCTCGTCAAGGAGTGGGCCGAGAAGAACAAGGTCGAAGTCTCGATGGACTTCATCACCTCGCAGGGCAACAAGCTGCTGCTCACCACCGCCGCCGAATCGCAGGCCAAGTCGGGCCACGACGTGCTCGCCTTCTCGACCTGGCTGCCGTCGCGCTACGCCGACCAGCTCGTGCCGATGAACGATATCATGGAGCCGCTGATCAAGGAGAACGGTGCGGTTAACGGCACCGTCGAGTATCTCGGCAAGGTGAACGGCAAGTGGCTCGCTGTACCGGCGACTTCGGGCAGCCAGATCAAGGGCCCGTGCTCGCGCATCGACCTCCTGAAGAAGCATGCCGGCATCGACATCCAGGCGATGTATCCGGCCGGAGCGGCCCCCAAGGCGGACGCCTGGAACCTCGACAACTTCCTCAAGGCGGCCGAAGCCTGTCAGAAGGGCGGCAACCCGTTCGGCATCGGGCTCGGCACGACGTCTGACAGTGTCGACAGCGCCGGCGCGCTGTTCCACGCCTTCGGCGCCCAGCTGGTCAATGCCAAGGGCGACATCGTCGTGAAGAACGACCAGGTCCGCCAGGTGCTCGACTACTACAAGAAGCTGATGCAGTTCCTGCCGGCCGACGTGCCGTCGTGGGACGACGCCTCGAACAACAAGTTCCTGGTGTCGGGCCAGGGCACGCTGATCATGAACCCGCCGAGCGCCTGGGCCGTCGCCAAGCGCGATGCGCCGCAGGTCGCCGAGCAGCTCTGGACGCACGGTTTCCCGGTCGGCCCGAAGGGCCGCTACGCGCCGTTCCTGCCGTACTTCTGGGGCGTCTGGAACTTCAGCAAGAACCAGTCGGCGGCCAAGAGCCTGATCACCTTCCTCTCGCAGGCCAGCTCCGCCGAGAAGATGACCAACGCCTCGCAGGGCTACGACCTGCCGTCGTTCGAGAAGCTCACCACCTTCAAGGTGTGGGCGGAAGAGTCGCCGCCGAAGGGCACGCTCTACCACTACCCGAACCCGCACAACCACCAGACCCTGTCGATCGCCGCGGCGCCCGCGCCGCACAAGATCGCCGAGCAGATCTACACCCAGGCCATCCAGACCCAGATGGTCGTGCGTTACGCCAAGGGCGAGGCCATGGACAAGACGCTCGACTGGGCGGCCAAGGAGCTCGAGGGCTTCAGCCGCAACTGATGCGAAGCCACCTGCCGGTCCTCAAGAGGGGATCGGCGGGTGGTTCCTGTTTCGGCCCCGGAATCGGTCCCCAGGACCGGTTCGGGAGAGGGCGCGGACGGTCCCGCGATCCGCGGAACCGTTCGGCGCTCCCGTCCCCGCGGCGAGGCCCGAATTGTTCTCTTAGCCTGTTTCACATGGCGTTTCCGCATGGCCCGACAGGGCCTGGAGTACCCGATGGCAGACATCGCAGCCCGTAATCCGGCCGGGCATCCGACGCAGCAACGCAGCAGCCTGCACAAGCTCATGCAGCGCAAGTCGACCATCGCCTTCCTGATGGCGTTGCCGCTGATCCTCCTGATCACCATCCTGGTCGCCTATCCGGCGGGCTACGCGGTCTACCTTGCGACGCTCAACAAGGGCATGACCCGCTTCGTCGGCTTCGGGAACTTCGAGTTCCTGTTCGGCCGCGACACCTTCTGGCTGGTCGTCTACCAGTCCTGCCTGTTCGCCATCACCGCGGTGATCTTCAAGGCGATCATCGGCTTCGTGGTCGCCCACTTCGTCCACAACATTCCCTCGAAGGGCCAGCGCAAGTGGCGCGGCATGCTGCTGGTGCCGTGGGTCATTCCGCCGGCGATGAGCACGCTCGCCTGGCTTTGGCTGTTCGACCCGTCCTACAGCGCCCTCAACTGGATCCTGGAAGGGATCGGCTTTGCGGGCATTCCGTGGACCGGCGAGCCCGGCTGGGCGCGCTTCTCGGTCATCCTGGTCAACGTCTGGATCGGTTCGCCGTTTTTCATGATCATGTATCTCGCGGCGCTCAAGTCGGTGCCCGAGCAGCTCTACGAGGCGGCCTCGATCGACGGCGCCACCTGGTGGCAGCGCATCTGGTACGTGACCTTGCCGATGATGCGCAACATCATCGCGATCACCGCGCTGTTCTCGCTGATCGTCACCTTCGCCAACTTCGACATCGTACGCGTGCTGACGGCGGGTGGTCCGCTCAACAGCACCCACATCTTCGGCACCTGGGCGTTCCGCGTCGGCATCGAGGGCGGCGACATTCCGCTCGGTGCCGCGGTGTCGCTCTTCATGGTGCCGATCCTGGCCGTCGCCGCGACCTTCATCCTGCGCGACATCACCAAGCGGGGGAGTGAAGTCTGATGGCCAACACTGCAGTCCCGGCCGGAGCGTCCGCCCGGCCCAACTACGGCAGCATGAGCCGCGACCGGACCTGGGCGCTGCGCTGGTCGTATTTCTTCCTCGTGCTGTTCGCCATCTTCTTCCTGATGCCGCCGATCTACATGCTGATCACCTCGCTGAAGACCAGCGCGGAGATCTCGGCCGCGACCAACCCGTGGTTCATCAGCAATCCGACGCTGCAGAACTACATCGACCTGCTGTCGCAGAACCAGTTCTTGGTGTTCTTCCGGAACTCGGCGATCGTGTCGATCTGCGTCGTCATCCTGACCATGATGATCAGCGTGATCGCCGCCTTCGCGCTCGCCCGCATGAAGTTCTGGGGCTCTGCCACGCTGGCGACCGGGGTGTTCCTGACCTACCTGATCCCCGAAACACTGCTGTTCATCCCGCTGTTCAAGATGTTTGCCTGGGTGAACGAGACGTTCGGCGTCCAGCTCATGAACCACTGGTGGACGATGATCATCCTCTACCCGACGCTGACGGTGCCGTTCGCCACCTGGATCATGATCGGCTACTTCGCGTCGATCCCGAAGGAACTCGACGAGGCCGCGCTGATCGACGGCGCGACCTGGATGCAGACCCTGACCAAGATCTTCATCCCCGTGGCCCTGCCCGGGATCATCGCGGCGACGATCTTCACCTTCACCGTGGCCTGGGCGCAGTTCCTCTATCCGCTGGCCTTCACCACCTCGACCAGCGAGCTGGTGCTGCCGGTGGGCATCATCACGACGCTGATCAAGGGCGACGTCTTCAACTGGGGGCAGATCATGACCGGCGCGCTGCTCGGCGCCGCGCCGCCGCTCATCATCTACGCCTTCCTCATGGACTACTACATTGCGGGTCTGACCGCGGGCGCGACAAAGGGATAGTCGACACATGGCTCAGGTAACGTTGCGTAAGGTCGTCAAGAAGTACGACGAAGTCCTCGCCGTCCGCGGCATCGACCTCGACATCACCGACAAGGAGTTCATCGTCTTGGTCGGCCCGTCGGGCTGTGGCAAGAGCACCACGCTGCGCATGATCGCGGGGCTGGAGGAGATCAGCGGCGGCGACATCGAGATCGGCGGCCACGTCGTCAACGACGTGCCGCCGAAGGACCGGGACATCGCCATGGTGTTCCAGAACTACGCGCTCTATCCGCACATGAACGTCTACGAGAACATGTCGTTCGGCCTGAAGCTCAAGAAGACCCCGAAGGACGTGATCGACCAGCGGGTCAGGCAGGCGGCGCAGATCCTCGACATCACCGAACTGCTCGATCGCAAGCCCAAGCAGCTCTCCGGCGGCCAGCGCCAGCGCGTCGCCATGGGCCGCGCCATCGTGCGCGATCCCAAGGTGTTCCTGTTCGACGAGCCGCTGTCCAACCTAGACGCCAAGCTGCGCGTCCAGATGCGCACCGAGATCAAGAAGGTGCATCAGAAGGTCCGTACCACGACGGTCTACGTGACCCACGACCAGGTCGAGGCGATGACCCTGGCCGACCGTGTGGTCGTCATGAACGGCGGCATCATCGAGCAGGTCGGCTCGCCGAACGACCTGTACCACTCGCCGGCGACCAAGTTCGTCGCGGGCTTCATCGGCTCGCCGGCCATGAACTTCATCTCCTGCCAGCTCGAGCAGGCCGCCGGCGCCCTGCGCGTGCGCCTGAACGACACCCTGTCCTTTCCGGTGCCCTCCGACCGCACGGGCCGCTACACGCCGTTCGTCGGCAAGCCTAACCTGATGCTGGGGCTGCGACCCGAGCACATCACCGAGACGAGGCCGCACACCGAGCCCAACCAGCACGATTTTGACATGCTGATCGACGTCGTCGAACCGATGGGGATGGAGACGCTGGTCTACTTCACGGTGAACGGCCGGGAGATCTGCGGCAGGGTCAATCCCAATGCGGGCGCCGAGGCGGCCCGGTCCATGAAGCTCCGCGCCGACCTCAGCAACATGCACCTGATCGACGACAGCACCGGCAAGGTGCTCTGAGAAGCGAGCCGGACCGCGCTTGCTGACAAGTGACAGGGAAGCGTCGGGGGCTTGCCGGATGGCAGGCCCCTTTCCGCGTCTCGCCGTCTCATTGCCAGGTTCGCCGCATGATGTTGCAAGCTTTGAGGCTCGTTGGATTGGTGTGGACGATCCTTGGCGTGCTGGGGGTCGGTTCAGCGCCGGCCGCTGCTCAGAACGCCGCGCCCTGCAGTTTCGAGTATCTGCTGCAGAACGACCCGGCCTACTGGAGCGAGGCGTCGTACACGCTTGACGCGGCGTGCGTGAGAAAGCTCAGAGCCGATTTGAAGGCTGTTCAGTCGCCGACGCCCGAGAGCAAGTATCTCGAACTCCACCTGGCCCGCTGGGATGGGAACAAGGCGGCGATTGCGCAGGCACTCGCTGCCCTGTGCCGGGAGGAGGGCTACGGAAGGGCCTGTTCGGCCGCAGCCCTTCTGATGGCGGAAGGCCCGAACGGTCCGGAGGCCGAAGCGGAGCCGTTGCTCGAAATGGCCGCGTCCAGGCAGATACCCGCCGCCAACCTGTCGCTCGGCGATCTCTATCTGCTTCGCTTTCGAAGCAGTCGCGACAGTCGTGACCTCTGCCGCGCGCGCAAGTTCTGGCAGGCGGCATCCGCGCTGGGCGATCCGGTCGGCGGACGCCGGCTCGAATGGGTGGATTCCGAACTCAAGCCGAACTGCACGGAGAGCTGAGAGCGCATCTCCGCGCGACGGGATCGTCGTGAAGGCGTAGGCTCACAGCCGTGCGGCCGGGGCCGCACGAAGCCGGGAACAATGGACTTAGGGAAAAGCGAGGAGAGAGCGTGATGGGCATTCTGACGGGCAAGGTCGCGTGGGTGACGGGCGCAGGGTCGGGCATCGGTCAGGCAGCGGCCATTGCGCTGGCCAAGGACGGTGCGACCGTGGTGCTGACCGGCCGGCGCCGGGCGCCGCTGGAGGAGACCGCGGCGATGATCGCCAAGGCCGGTGGCAAGGCCGAGGTGAAGCCGGCGGACCTGATGAAGGCCTCCTCGGTCGAGAAGACCGTCGCGGCGATCGCCAAGAAGCACCGGCGCATCGACATCCTGGTCAACAATGCCGGCCTCAACATCCAGAAGCGCAGCTGGAAGCAGCTGACGCCCAAGGGGGTCGACGAGGTCGTGCACGGCAACCTGTCGAGCGCCTTCTACTGCACTTCGGCCGTTCTGCCGCTGATGCGCAAGAACAAGGGCGGCGTGCTGATCCACACCTCCTCGGTGGCCGGCAAGGTACCGAGCCTGCTGTCGGGCCCCGCATACTCGGCGGCCAAGCACGGCGTGGTGGCGATGAGCCACACCATCAACATGGAGGAATGCGTCAACGGCATCCGCTCCTGCGTGGTCTGCCCGGGCGAGGTGGCGACGCCGATCCTCGACAAGCGTCCCATCCCCATCACCCCGGCCGAGCGCAAGCGCATGGCCCAGTCGGAGGATGTCGGCGACCTGATCCGCTACATCGCCTGCCTGCCGCCGCACATCGTCATCAACGAGGTGATGATCAACCCGACCTGGAACCGCGGCTACGTCGCCAGCCTGCAGCGCGGCAAGTCCTGACATGGGCAGCGTGACCATCAAGGCGAAGGAACTCGAATCCTTCGTCGCGGACATCTTTGCCGCCGCCGGATGCTCGAAGGAGGAGGGCGGCCGCATCGGCCGCTACCTCGTGAGCGCCAACCTGTCGGGCCACGACAGCCACGGCGTGGTGCGCGTGCCGCGCTACGCCTCGCAGAAGAAGAGCGGCACCGTCATCGCCGACGTCGAGGTCGACGTGCTGGTCGACACGCCGGTGATCGCCGTGGTCGACGGCAAGTACGGCTTCGGCCAGACCGTGACGCCGCAGGCCGTACGGATCGGCATCGAGAAGTGCCTGAAGAACGGCCTCTCGGCGGTGACCCTGCGCAATGCCGGCCATGTCGGCCGGGTCGGCGACTGGGCCGAGATGGCGGCCGAGGCGGGCCTGGTTTCGGTGCATTTCGTCAATGCTTCGGGCAGCGTGCTGGTGGCGCCGTACGGCGGGGTCGAGCGGCGTTTCTCGACGGCGCCCTACTGCGTCGGCGTCCCGCGGCCGGGCCAGGATCCGCTGGTCCTCGACTTCGCCACCTCGATCGTGGCCGAGGGCAAGGTGCTGGTGACCAGCCAGGGCGGCAAGAAGCTGCCGGAGGGGGCGCTGATCGGCCCCGACGGCAAGCCGAGCGCCGATCCGCATCTGCTCTACGGCGACTACACGCCGACGGGCCCGCGCGACCACAGCAAGGGCACCGGCGCCATCCGCGCCTTCGGCGATCACAAGGGCTCCGGCCTCGCCTTCATGTGCGAGATCCTGGGCGGGTCGCTGTCGGGCACGGGCGCGACCGATCCCAAGCGCGGCCGCTTCGCCAACGGCATGCTGTCCTTCTACGTGGATCCCAGGGTGTTCGATGCCGAAGGCTTCTTCCCGACCGACATCGCCAAGTACGTGTCGTTCGTGAAGGGCTCTAAGCCGGCGACGCCCGGGGTCGAGATCCTGGTGCCGGGCGAGCAGGAATCGCGCACCCGCGCCCAGCGTCTCGCCGATGGCGTGCCGCTGCCCGACGATACCTGGGCCGCGATCGTGGAGACCGCCCGCTCGGTCGGCCTCGACGAGCGGCGCATCCAGCGGGCGACGATGTAGCCTCAGCGGCCGGCAGCGCGCCGCAGCCGGTACAGGGAGCCGGCGACCGGATCGACCGACACCGGCGTCGCAACGAAGTCGGTGCGCAGCATGCGTTGCAGCGCACCGAGCCGGGCGGCGTCGGCGACCATGCCGGTCTCGGTCAGGAGTTGCGCCTCGGGAATGTCCCACAGGCGCACGACGATCACCTCGTAGCCCAGCGCCAGCGCGCGATCGATCTGCCGCCGCAGCGACTCGACGTGCCGCTCCGTGCTCCAGTCGGGATGGCGCAGCACGTCGCCGGTGAAACCGATCCATTTGAACTTCGGGTGCGCCTGCGGTGCCGGCCCGAGGCCCGCCACCCCGGGCTCCGCCGTGCCCCAGTGCAGCGAGGCATAGACCATCGTCCAGTCGAAATCGTGCAGCAGGAACACCGTGCGCGCCGGATCACCCTGCTGTTCGAGACGCTCGATGGCGCCGCGCCACTTGCTGTCGAGGCCGCGCAGCGGCGCGATGCTCCAGACATTGTAGGCGAACAGCGCCACCGTGACGGCGGCCATCGCGGCGAGGCCACGGGCCGGCCAGCGGCGGCGCGCGGCCAGCAGCACCAGCGCCCAGGCCGGCGTCACCCAGGCCATGACGTTGATCTGCATCTGCGGGTCCTGCGGTTGGGAGTAGAGGTTGAAGACCTCTCCCGCGAGGAAGGTGACGCCGAACACCGCCAGCAGGGCGCGCCCCGGTCGGTCCTCGGCGCGCCGCAGGATCGAGACCGCGACGCCGGCAATGCCCAGCAACCAGAACGTCGTGGCAAAGCGCCAGATGTCCCAGCCGGGCAGGCGATCGAACGTGGTGATGCCGGTTCCCAGCAGGTAGGCGACGATGCCGTCCCACAGGTAGCCGACCTTGGCCCAGGTGAAGCCCGCCCACACCGAGCGCACCGCCTTACCCGTCCAGATGAGATCGAAGGGTCCGACCGCGCCGGCATGGCCCCACCAGGCCTGCGCCACGACCGTCGCCGTGGCGAGCATGCCGGCGAGGAACAGCGCGATCCAGGCGAAGCGGCGCCCGAGGCGCGGCTCGCACAGCCAGAGCGCGGCCAGCATCGCGGGCAGGGTCGGGAACATCAGCCGCCATTCGAACAGCCAGCCGACCGAGAACAGCACGGCGACCGCCAAGACGCGCGCCGCCGACGGCCGGACGAACCAGACCGCACCCAGCGTCATCGCCGCGAACATCACCGTGTAGCTCGGCATGATGTCCTCGTTGACGATGGCGAGGAACATCACGTGGCTGGTCGCGAGGTGGAATGCCCCGGTCAGCCAGGCGATGACCCGGTCGCCCGTCAGCGCGCGGCCGAGCAGGTAGGCCACGCCGCTACAGAGGCTCGCGCTCACGGCGTTGAGGATGGTGAGCTGGCGCCGCGGATCGCCGGCAAAGACTCCCAGCAGGTCGAGCAGGCGGCAGAGGGCGCCGTAGACGGGATAGAAGAGATAGTTGGAGGGGTAGAGCGATGCGTTCGCCGGATCGACCACCCAGGGCTTCAGTTCGAGGCTCTTGAAGACGCCGTTGCCGGTCAGTCCGCCCTGCGCATTGTCGAACCACAGGATCAGGGCGATCAGCACGGCGCTGCTGCCGACGACCAGCAGCGCGAGATCGACCAGCGTGCCGCGCGAAGAGCGCTGGTCCCGCGCGGGATCGGAGAGAGCCAGCAGGGTCATCGCAGCGTCCGCCGGCCGTGGCGCTTGCGGCGGGAGCACCGCGCGCGCACCATCGCTTCAGGCAACAGGAACGGGCGGATGGCATGTATCGTGTGACTTCCCAATTCAAGGCGACGATACTGGCGCGCTTCGCGGCGGCGCTGCATCAGCTCGACGACTGGAACCGCGAGCCCAACTGGAAGGAGGAGGAGTGCCTCTTCCGCGCCCTGGGCTATATGAAGCGTGGCAACTTCAAGCTCGCCGAGGCGGAGCTCAAGGAACTGACCGGCATATTCGCCTCGCCGCCGGACAAGAAGGCGGTTGCGCCCGACATCGGGCGGGAACGCTACACCAAGGCCCTGATGAAGCGCGGACTTGCCCAGCTGAGAGGGGAAGCGGCCTGACGCCGTGCGAGCGACTCGAGTTTGCCCCATGCGGGAGTTTCAGTAGCCCTTGTCCGCGGTATTCTCAACGATGCCGCCAATGAAGTCCTGGGAGGAACGATGAAGAAGATGACGAGGCGCGCTGTGGGCGCGCTGGCGCTGGCCGTGGTCGCGAGCCCTGCGTGGGCGCAGGACTTCCCCTCCAGGTCCCTCAAGATCGTCGTGCCCTATGCCCCGGGCGGTGGCGCCGATTCGGTGGCCCGCATCGTGGCGAAGAAGGTCAGCGAGAACATCGGTCAGCCGATCGTGATCGAGAACAAGGGCGGCGCCGGCTCGATCGTCGGCACCGATCTCGTCGCCAAGGCCGAGCCCGACGGCTACACGCTGCTGCTCGGCCAGTCCGGCCCGATCTCGATCAATCCCGCCGTCTACAAGAGCCTGCCCTACGATCCGGTGAAGGACTTCGCGCCCATCACCATGACGACCGCCTATCCCTACATCCTGGTCGTCAACGCCGATTCGCCCGCCAGGACCGTGCAGGAGTTCGTGGCCCTGGCGAAGAGCAAGCCCGGCACCCTGAACTACGGCTCCACCGGCGTCGGCGCGGCCAATCATCTCGTGGCCGAGCTGTTCGCCAGCAAGGCCGGGCTCAAGATGACCCACGTGCCCTATCGCGGCACGGCGCTGGCGGTCGGCGATCTCGTCAGCGGCCAGTTGAACGTGGTGTTCGGCGATCCGATCAGCGTCCTGCCGCACATCAGGTCGGGCAAGCTGCGGGCGCTGGCCGTCACCAGCCTGGAGCGGTCGCCGGTCGCGCCTGAGGTGCCGACCGTCGCGGAGAGCGGCTATCCCGGCTTCGAGGCGCTGGCCTGGCACGGCATTCTGGCGCCGGCCAAAACGCCGCCCGCCGTGGTCAGGAAGCTGAACGCCGAGTTCGTGAAGGCGCTGGCCGATCCCGCCACCAAGGAACTGCTGGAGAAGCAGGCCATGCAGACGGTCGGCAATTCGCCGGAAGCGTTCGCGGCCTTCATCCAGAAGGACATCGCGACCTGGAAGGCGGTCGCGGCGGCCGCCAACGTCACCGTCGAGTAGGCACCGCCAGCGCCAGCAGCGAGGAAACGTCCTCGCTGCGGTCGAGCGCCCAGACGGCATCGATCAGCGGCTGGATGTCGTGGTCCGGCTCCCAGCGCCGGGCCTCGTGGCGCAGCTTGGCCTCGATCTCGGCATCCTTCAGCGGGTTTGACGAGCTGCCGCGTGCTGCCTGGGTCGCGAGCGCGTGCTTTTTTCCGTCGGCGGTCCAGATGTCCATTTCGGCGGCGATGGTGGAGAGGCGCTCGTCGGCCGTGCATTCGAACCTGCCGCGCAAGGCCTTGATCGCGGGATCGGCGACGCAGGCGTCGGTCAGCTGGTCGAGGCCGGCCTTGCCGAGGACGAGAGCGGCCGCCACGCAATGTTGCAGGCTGACCTGGGCTTCGCGCCCCGTGGCGATATCGGCCCGGTCGGTGCGCTGCAGCAGCAGCGGATTGCCGCGCACGGCGATCCGCTCGACCGCTGTCTCGGGGTTCACGCGACGCCAGTCGAGCGCAAGGTCGAGCAGGGGATGGATCACGAAGCCCGCGGCATAGGGCTTGATCGAGTTGTGATCGACCTGCCAGTCGTTGCCGAGCCCGTCTAGCAGGGCCGCCCAGTCGGGCGGCTCGCCCATGGCGGCGAGGAAGCCCTGGGCGCCGGCGATCGGTTCGGGCGGGCCGGCGAAGCCCTTCTCCGCCAGCAGGGCCGAGAACAGCCCGTTGCGGGCGGCGTTGCCGACGCTGACGCTCTTGGCCGGCCAGCCCAGGCATTCGCAGAGGCCGGCCGACTGGGTCGCGGCGCTGCCCAGCGCCCACACGGTGCGTTGAACGTCGAGGCCCAGCAGCTTCGCCGCGCCGGCCGCCGAACCGAACACGCCGCAGGTCGAGGTGATGTGCCAGCCCCTGGGATAGTGGCCGGGTGAAACCGCGCCGCCGATCCGGCATTCGATCTCGAAGCCGAGCGCGAAGGCGAGCAGCAGATCCGGCCCGCTGACGCGGCGGATCTCGGACAGGGCCAGCAGCGCCGGGGCGAGCGGTGAGGTCGGATGAACGACCGTCGGCAGATGGGTGTCGCAATAGTCGAAGACGTTGGCCCCCGCCGCGTTCAGAAAGGCGGCGGTGAGCGGGTCGATGCGTTCGGGTCGACCGACGATGGTGGCCTGCCGGCCGCCCGAAAACTCGCCCAGGGTCCGCAGTGCCAGCTCGACCGGTTCGGTCCGGCATCCCGCGATCGCGACCGCGAAGAAGTTCAGCAGGGCGCGCTTGGCCTCGTGGCGCGCCTTCCCGGGAAGATCGTCCCATTTCGTGTCGACGATGAAGCGGGCGAGTTCGGGGGTGACGCCTTGTCTGAGCAGCATGATTGTCTTTCGGTGAGGAGCGTTTCTATTCGCGGACCGGGGGGCCTTCGAGCCGGAGGGCCGCGTCGGCCGCCGGCTTGATGCCTTCGTCGAGCCGGAGGCAGCCGGCGTTGAGCCCGTCCCCGGGCTTCCGGTCGACCGGGGCGATGAACAGCGCGGTGACCTTGATGTCGCCCACGACGAGGCGCGCCTCGCTCAGCCAGCGGGTGGCGCGGATCGAGGCGCCGCCCTTGTCGAGCGACACCCAGCCACAGAGCACCGCGCGCTCGCCCGACGGATCGATGCGGACATGCGCCGTGTCGCTGCCCTTGAAGCTGCCGGCGGGGCTGTTCACCTGCCAGTCGAAGGGGACCGCGCGGTAAAGCTTCGCATCGTCTGCCGAAACGTCGATCGTGCCGACATAGTCGGCCTTCGCGAGCGACGGGTCGCGAATCCAGCCCTGCGAGGCGGCGATGGCGTAAAGCGCCAGCGCGGTCGCGAGCAGGAGCATCGCCCAGCGCGGAATGCCGGTCATCGTCTGGTCCGCCGGATCAGGCGAGAATGGTGGTCAGGCCGCCATCGACCACCAGTGTATGGCCGGTGATGTAGCTGCCGGCATCGGACGCCAGCAGCAGCAGGGCCCCGCGCAGGTCCTCGGGCTTGCCCCAGCGCGCGGCCGCGGTGCGGCGTTCCAGCATGGCGCTGAAATCCTTGTTCTGCTGCAGGGGCACGTTGAGTTCGGTCCGGATGTAGCCGGGCGCGATCGCGTTGGCGGTGACGTGCGGCCCGAACTCGGCCGCCAGATTCTTGGTGAGGCCGACCAGCCCGTGCTTGGCCGAGACGTAGCCGGCAACCGACGCGCGGCCGAGGACCGCCATGACCGAGGAGATGTTGACGATGCGACCGTACTTGCGCGCCAGCATGTGACGGCCGACCTCGCGAGCGACGACGAACTGCGAGACCAGGTCGGTTTCGATCACCTTGCGAAAATCGGCCGTTGCCGTGTCGACGATGTCCTGGCGATGCACGATCCCGGCATTGTTGACCAGCACGTCGATGCGGCGATGCTTGGCCACGATGGCCCGGACCTTCGCGACGACATCGGCCTCGTCGGTCACGTCCATCGTGACGACGTGCGCCCTTCCGCCCTTGCGATCGATGGCGCGCGCCGTTGCCTCGAGCTCCTTCACGGTGCGACCGGCGCAGAGCACGGTGGCGCCGGCCTCCGCCAGGGCGAGCGCCATGTCGCGTCCCAGCCCGCGCGACGCGCCGGTCACTAGCGCCACGCGATTCTTCATCGAAAACAGATCGGCCATGATCCCGCCCGCCATGCGTTTCTTTGCCTTGGGCCCCGATCCTAGCCTATGAAAGGTGCCACGAGATATCGGGAGAAACGACATGGCGAAATCGAACAAGGTGGCGATCGTGACGGGCTCGGCGACCGGGCTGGGCGCCTCCTGCGCGCTCGACCTGGCGGAGCGCGGCTGGAACGTCGCGATCAACTACACCAAGAGCAAGAAAGAGGCGGACGAGACCTACGAGGCGGTGAAGGCCAAGGGCGTCGAGGCGATCCTCGTGCAGGCCGACATGGGCCAGGACGCCGACTGCCGCAGGCTCGCCGACGAGACGATGAAGAAGTGGGGCCGGATCGACGGTCTCGTCAACAATGCCGGCACCACCAAGTTCCAGAACCAGGGCGACCTCGACGGCGTCACGCCGGAGGATTTCGACCGCATCCTGCGGGTGAACGTCACCGGCCCCTACATGATGAGCCGCGCCGTCTATCCCATGATGAAGAAGCAGTGGGAGGCCGAGCAGGCCCGCGGCTCGATCGTCAACATCTCCTCGATCGCGGGCGTCATGGGGGTCGGCAGCTCGATCCCCTATGCCTGTTCCAAGGGCGCGCTCAACACGCTGACGCTGACGCTCGCGCGCTGGCTGTCGCCGGCGGTGAGGGTCAACACGGTCTGCCCGGGCTTCATCCAGACGCGCTGGCTGCTGGGCGGCATGGGCGAGGAGAACTACAACAAGATGAAGGCGGGGCAGGAAAACAACACGCCCCTGCGCCAGGCCGGCACCCCGGAGCAGATGGCCGAGGCCGTGATGTTCTTCCTGACCAGCGCCAGCAACATCACCGGCGAGTTCCTGATCGTCGATGCCGGCATGCATCTCGCCAGCCTGCCGATGAAAGCGCGGTAGGCAGAGCTTCTATCGACAACCTCACCCTGAGGAGCGGCCGCAGGCCGCGTCTCGAAGGGTGGGCGCGCGCACTTCGTCTGTTGCCCATCCTTCGAGACGCCGCGCAACGCGCGGCTCCTCAGGATGAGGTGGTGTCAGACCGGAATCTCGTGGCCGCGGCCGATGTTGCGGACCACGTCCTTGAGGTGCGGCTTCACCTCGAGCAGCGCCTTGCGGTAGGCGACGAGGCCGCGCAGCATGGCGCCGTCGCGCCTCAGCAGCGTGTCGGCGAACTCCACCATGCGGGTGTTGGGCCAGCCGTGCTTGCGCAGTTCCAGCAGCTTTAGGAAGGCCTGCTCCTCGGTTCCCGGCGCGAACTGCGTCATCAGGATGGCCGCCGCCGCCGTCGAGCGCGAGATGCCGGCATGGCAGTGGACCAGCACATGCCCGTCGGGCCGCGCATGGACCCGCTCGCCGAACGCCAGCACCTTCTCGATATGGGCCGGCGTGCAGGCTTCGAAGCCGGGATACTCCGCCACCACGTCGTCGAAGCGAATCAGCTCGTGGTCGATGCCCGCGTAGCTGTCGAGCGCGGACGGGCGCGGCTCGTGGGTGTCGATGATCGACAGGACGTGGCTGACGCCCGCGGCGCAGTGCTGCGGCAGCTCGGGAATGCCGCAGATCGTGACCTTGAAGGGAGGAAGTGACATGCCCCGACCCTACAACAGGCCACGCGCCATGTGCAGCCCGATGCAGAGCAGGCCCACCAGGAAGATGCGGCGGAACATCTCGGGGGACATGGCATTGCGCGACTTCTGGCCGATCCAGACGCCGATCGAGGTCGGAACGACGGCGGCGCAACCGCCGATGACGTTGGCGGCGTCGAACGCGCCCTGGCGGAACAGCGCCAGGGTGAGGGCGGCCGTGATCACGATGAACAGCAGGCCGAGCGCCTGCACGAGATCGTCCTTCTGGATCTCGAGCGATTGCATGTAGGGCAGGAAGGGGATGGCGGCGATGCCGGTGATGCCCGTCATGAAGCCGGTCGCCACGCCGGCCAGCGGGTTGGCCCAGCGTTCGGCATGGCGTGGCACGTGCGGCCGCCAGGCCACCAGCGCCAGCAGGGCGTAGGCCACGAGCAGCACGCCCAGGATCGACGTCGCCTTGGGGGAGCCCAACTGGCCGAGCGTGGCGGCTACGATCACCAGCGTGACCATGGCCGTCGCCGCCAGGCTCCAGAAACGCCGGATCAGGCGGCGGAGGCCGGTGCCATAGATCGCCTGCCAGACGTTGGTCGCCAGCGTCGGAATCGTCATGATCGCCAGCGCATCCTCGAGCGGCAGCGCGAGCGTCATCAGGCCGACAGCGATCGGCGGCAGGCCGATGCCGATGGCGCCCTTGGCGACGCCGGCCACCAGGAAGGCGCCGGCGATCACCAGGATCTGGATCTCGGTCATCAGCTCAGCACGCCCTTCACCAGCCGGTCGAACGCCTCCCAGAACAGGGCGCGGATCTCGTCCGTCTCCATCATGATCTCGTGGCGGGCATGGCCGATCGTGAAGTGCTCGCCATGCTTCAGCCGGGCCACCAGCGGGGCATGGGACCGGGAATCGATCAGCCGATCCTCGCCGGCGCTCATCAAGAGGAGCGGAATCTCGATGCGTTCGAGATAGCCCGGCGCATGGACGGCGGCCATCGAGCGGACGGCCTGCCGGGACCAGCCGAGCGTCGGCCCCCCCAGGGTGAGACGCGGATCGGCGGTGAACCAGTCCTCCGTGAAGCGATAGCGACGTTCGTCATGGGTGACGAAGTTCGACGCGAACTCCCGGGCCAGCAGCACGAAGGGGCCGGTCCCGAACAGGTAGCGTTCCTCGACGGTGGGCACCTCCGGCATGATCATCAGGATCGACCGCAGCATGGCCTCCCGACGGAGCGCGGTCATGGGGGCCACGAACAGGGCGGCGGAGAAGGGGCCGGGCCCGTTCTCGGCCATCTCGCGCATCATGATGTGGCTTCCCATCGAATGGCAGAGGGCGAGCACGGGGCGAGGCGCCGCGGGCGAAACGACGGTTTCCAGGAACAGCCGGAGGTCGTCCATGTAGGTCGCGAAGGTGTCGATATGGCCCTTGCCGCGATCCTGGAGCGGCCGGTCGGACAGGCCCTGGCCCCGCCAGTCGAGGGCGGCGACCGCGAAGCCGCGCTCCAGCAACTCGCCCACCACTTCGGTCGCGTACTTCTCGATGAACTCGCCACGCCCGGTCAGGATCACGACGGTGCCGCGGCAGGCGGGGCCCGTGGCATTCCACCACGCGTAGCGCAGGCGTGCACCCGCCCGCTCGAGGAAGCCGAAACGATCCGCCGCGCGATAGGTTGCGCGAAGAGAGGGAGGGACCGCGACGGGCGCGGCGGCGGAGGCTTGCTCGGTCATCGTTTGTGGCGTTTTGGCGAAGGACGGGCGACAAGGCCAGCGACAATTGGGCATTTTGGCCTACATCGCCCAGGGTCTCTTTACCGTACCCTGAGGCGCAGGCTATAGATCACAACGTCGCCTTACCGGCTGCGAAGGGTCGCTGCCGAGGAAATCGGGCGCAAGGAAACCTCGAAGAGGTCCGCCGCACTGCGTGGTAGTCGGCTCGCTGGAAGAGTCGATCCGGGCACGGTCCTTGCGTTGACGATTTTCGTCCGCAGGCGACATGCGACCGCGATCCCGAAGCGAGCGTCAGCCACCGGCGGATTTGCCGGAGCAAACGCCCCTCTATGATGCGTCGAGGCCTGGTTCTTCTGATCGTCGTCGCGGCCACCCTGGTCGGCTGGCGCCTGCTGGATAGTCGCGTGACGGCCGCCGACGTGGCGGGGCCCCTTCACGGCGTCACCTATGCCCCGTGGGCCAAGGACCAGGATCCGCTCGCCGGCAAGGCGACGGGCCTGTGGAGCTTCCTGCGCACGGCCGTGAACGAGGCGCCCGTTCCGCAGATCAAGCCGCGCAAGGAGCAGATCGAGCGCGACTTCGCCATGCTCGAAGGCAAGGTCAAGTACGTGCGTACCTATCGCACGACGGATGGCGGCGATTCGATGCCGGCGCTCGCCGCAAAGCATAACCTCAAGCTGGTGCCCGGCGCCTGGATCTACAGCCCCAGCGAGGCCAAGCTCCAGTTCGGCCGCGAGGCGAGCGAGGTTAATGCCGAAGAGACTGGCGCGCTGATCCGCATGGCCAACCAGAACCCCGGCATCGAGCGGGTGCTGGTCGGCAACGAGAACATCCTGCGCTTCGACGGCGAGAAGGACCTGCGCAACCCCAATGCGGTCAGCCCGGCCCAGCTCATCCGCGAGATTCGCAACGTCAAGCGCAACGTCAAGGTCCCGGTCAGCACCGCCGAGCCGTGGCACGTCTGGGAGCGCTATCCCGAACTCGCGCGCGAGGTCGATTACCTCGCCGTCCACATCCTGCCCTACTGGGACGAGCAGTCGAGCTCGACGCCGCTCGAGTATGTGAAAGAGAAGATCGGGGTGCTGCGCAAGCTCTACCCGAACAAGAACATCGTCGTCACCGAGGTCGGCTGGCCGTCGAACGGTGCCTCGCGCCGCAGCCCGGGTTCGGGCGTCGTGAAGCATGCGACGCCGGCCGAGCAGGCCAGGAACGTGCGCGACATGGTGGCGTGGCTGCGCTCGCAGAACATCGACACCTTCGTCGTCGAGGCTGTCGACCAGCCCTGGAAGTCCTATGACCTCGAGGGCAAGGCGGGCGGCTACTGGGGCCTGTGGAACGCCGACCGGCAGCAGAAGTTCGCCTGGACCGGGCCGATCGAGACCTTCCCGCAATGGCTGTCCTGCGCCGCCTGGTCCCTGGCGGCGTCGTTGCCGCTGATGCTGCTCTTCCTGTGGCGCTGGCCGAGCCTCGGCATGGCCGGGCAGGTGGGCTTCTGTGCCCTCGTCGCGCTCTCGGCCAGTGCCGTGGCCTATGGCGCCTCGGTGGCCGCCGGCACCTACATGGTCGCCTCCGAGATGATCGGCTGGGGCGTGCTGGCCTTCTTCCTGGTCGCCAGCCTCGGCATGGCGCTGGTGCAGGCCCTCGAAATGGCCGAGACGATCTGGCGCGGCCGCTGGACGCGCGAGGCGCTGCCGGCCGCCGAGATGATCGCGCGCCAGCCGGCCGACCGCGACTGGCCGAAGGTCTCGCTGCATCTCGCGATCTGCAACGAGCCGCCATCGATGGTCATGCAGACGCTCGATTCGCTGGCCGCGCTGGACTACCCGAACTTCGAAGTCATCGTCATCGACAACAACACCAAGGATCCCGCGGTGTGGCGCCCGGTGCAGGACTACTGCGCCCAGCTCGGCGAGCGCTTCAAGTTCTTCCATTTCGACGTCATGAAGGGCTTCAAGGCCGGCGCACTCAACTACGTGCTCAGCCAGACCGCGCCCGACGCGAAGGTGATCGGAGTCATCGACAGCGATTACATGGTCCGCCCGGACTGGCTGAAGGCGCTCATCCCGTATTTCGACGACGCCAAGATCAGCTACGTCCAGGCGCCGCAGGACCATCGCGACTGGCGCGGCGACCGCTTCAAGGAAATGCTGAACTGGGAGTATGCCGGTTTCTTCGACATCGGCATGTGCCTGCGCAACGAGTACGACGCCATCATCCAGCACGGCACGATGACCCTGGTGCGCCGCTCCTGCATGGAGGAGATGGGCGGCTGGGCGACCTGGTGCATCACGGAGGATACCGAACTCGGCCTGCGGCTGATGGAGAATGGCTACGGTGCCATGTACAGCCGCGAGCGTTTCGGCCACGGCCTGACCCCCGATCATTTCGCCGGCTACAAGAAGCAGCGCTTCCGCTGGGCCTATGGCGCCATGCAGATCATGAAGGCGCATGCCGGCCGGATGTTCTTCGGCGATACCAAGCTCACCTTCTGGCAGAAGTACCACTTCGTCGCCGGCTGGCTTCCCTGGTTCGCCGATGCGCTCAACCTGATCTTCACCTGGGCGGGGCTCGCCTGGGTGCTGGCGGTCGTCCTGCCGCCGCTGTTCGGCATGAAGCCGGTCGGCCTGCCGCCGGCCGAGTTCATCGCCCCGACCATCGGCATCTTCGTCTTCAAGCTGCTCTATTCGTTCGGCCTGTACTTCGACCGCGTGCGCTGCACCTTCCGCCAGAGCATCGGCGCCTCGCTCGCGGGTCTCGCGCTGACCTACACGGTCGGCCGGGCGGTGATCTATGGCCTGGCGACCAGTCGGCTGCCGTTCATGCGCACGCCCAAGATGGACGAGCGCGCGACCCTGGGCATGGCGCTTGGCATGGCGCGCGGCGAGGCCATCCTGGCCGCACTGCTGTGGATCGCGGCGGCGGTCCTGTGGTTCGGCAACGGCGTCGTCGATCCGGAAGCCCGCCTCTGGTCGCTTTTCATGCTGGTTCAGTCGCTGCCCTATGTGGCCGCCGTCTACGTCTCGATGGTCAATGCCGTGGAGCAGATGCGGCATGCCGAGCCGGTGTTCGACGCGCCGGCCGCGGCGCCAGCGACGGACTCGGCCATGCAACCCGCACAATAGGGAGCGGCTGCTTTTTCCTGTCGACTTGGAAAGGCGTCTGTTAGCGTTCCAACATGCCCCCGATCGAGACTCGTGACGACCTCGGCTCGCGCGCCGGCACCGCCCTGTTCCTGAAGCGCTGGCTGCGCCGGCCGTTTGCGGTGGGGGCGGTCGTGCCGAGCGGGCGGTTGCTCGCCGAGGCGATGGCGCGGACCACCTTCGCGGAGATGAAGGGCCGCGAGGGCCACGTGATCGAACTGGGCGCGGGCACCGGCGAGGTGACCAAGGCGCTGCTGGGGGCGGGCATTCCCGCGCATCGGCTGGCGCTGGTCGAGCGCGATCCCGAACTCGCCTCGTTCCTGCGGCGGCATTTCGCCGGGCCCCGGATCGTCGAGGGCGATGCCGCCAGGCTGCCCAGGATCCTTGCGGAGCAGGGTATCGGTTCGGTGTCGGCGGTCGTGTCGAGCCTGCCGCTGCTGTCGCTTCCCGCCGACGTCGTGCGCGGCATCGTGGAGGGCGTGTTCGACGCCCTGCCGCGGGGCGGCGCGCTCGTTCAGTTCACTTACGGTCCGGCGCAGCCGGTGCCGCGCAGCCTGTCCCAGTCGCTGCGGCTCGTCGGCACAAGGGGACCGCGCATCTGGCGGAACATGCCTCCCGCCGTCGTCTGGACGTTCCGGAGACCCGCCGGACCGTGAACCCGATTCCCTTGGATGAGGCCCTGCGCACCCGGATCACGGAGCATCTCGGGCGCTTCGAGCTGCGCCGGCGCGCGGATGCGGGCGACCTCAAGCGGGCGGCCGTGGCGATCGTGATCGCCGAGGCCGACGAGCCCGGCGAGGCCGCCTTCCTGTTGACCCGGCGCACGCCGAGGCTGCGGGCCCATGGCGGCCAGTGGGCCCTTCCTGGCGGGCGGGTCGATCCCGGCGAGACGATCGAGCAGACCGCGCTGCGCGAGCTGCACGAGGAGTTGGGCGTTCTGGCTTCCGCAGACGATATCCTGGGCACGCTCGACGACTATCCGACCCGGTCGGGCTACCTTATCGCCCCGGTGGTGGTCTGGGCGCCCGGGGTCACGCTGGTGCCCAACCCGTCCGAAGTGGCCGACGCCTACCGGATCGGCTGCGGGGAACTCTTCCGGGAGGGCTCGCCGGAGATCGTGGCGATCGAGGAATCCGACCGCCCGGTCATCCGCCTGCCATTGCCGGTCGCCACGGTGAACGCCCCGACGGCGGCCTTGCTGTTCCAGTTCCGCGAAGTGGCGCTGGCCGGCCGCGACACGCGCGTCGACCACTACGAGCAGCCGGTCTTCGCCTGGCGTTAGGCCGCAGCGCGGCGCTTCAGGAAGACCGTCGTCTCCTGTTCCAGGACCTGCTCGCCGCGCTGGTTGATCGTGACCTGGCGCAGCCTCACGATGCCGCGATCCGGCCTGGAAGCCGAGGGCCGGTGCTGGACGATGTCGGACACCACGCGCAGCGTGTCGCCTGGACGGACGGGGCGGGGAAACTGGACCTCGCCAATGCCGGGCGAACCCAGGCTGCAGGCGCGGAAGATGCCGAGATCGAGCCACAGGCGCAGCGTCGCCGCCATCGTGTGCAGGCCGGACGCGATCAGCCCGCCGAACGTCCACGTCGCGGCGAAGGCGGGATCGGTATGGAACGGCTGCGGATCCCACTGGCGGGCAAACTCGATCATGGCGGTCTCGGTGATCGTCATGTCGCCGCTCACGAAGCGGTCGCCGACCTTGAAGTCCTCGAAGAAGCGATCGGTCACAGGACCAGCTCCATGTAGACGGTGCCGGGCACCGGACTGGGGTAATAGGGTGCGATCTCCACGAAGCCCATCGACCGATAGAGCCTGATCGCCGCCTCCATCTGGGGGCCGATTGTGTCCAGCCTGAGACGCTCGTGACCGCAGGCACGTGCCGCCTCGACGATGCGAAAGGCGAGCTCCCGCCCGATCGACAATCCCGCCTCGGTGCGGTCCCGACGAAAGCCCGGCCTGACATAGAGCCGCTTCATCTCGCCGATGCCCGACTCCAGCTGCCGCAGCGCCACGCTGCCGGCCGGCTCGCCGTCGACCCGCGCCAGCAACAGGGCGCCGCCCGGCGGACCGTACTTGGCGCGGAGGTCGCCGAGTTCCGCCTCGAAGTCCTGGTAGTCGAGGGAGAAGCCGAGTGTTCCGGCATACTCACGGACCAGTTCGGCAATGGCCTCGAAGTCCGCCGGATCGCGGGGCGGAGCGATGTGGATTCTGCGGGTCATGCGGTCATTTTCCGGGGCATGTGCTACCCTGTCACTCGAAACGAACTGGGAGGTTCCAGAAATGAATCCGACGCGCCGCCATGTCATGGCGCTCGCTGGCGCAGCAGGCGCGACGCTTGCCGCGCCGGCCATCGCGCAATCCGCGTGGCCCAACAAGCCGGTGCGCTTCATCGTGCCGTTTCCGCCGGGGCAGGCCGCCGACATCTTCGCGCGGCTGATGGCCGAAAAGCTGTCGGAGAAGTGGAAGCAGCAGGTCATCGTCGAGAACAAGGCCGGCGGCAGCGGCATCCCGGCCACCGAGTTCGGCAAGGCGGCGGCGCCGGACGGCTACACGCTGATGGTCGTGTCGAGCGGCACGTTCGGCGTCAATCCCAGCCTCTATCCGGACCTGCCCTACAAGCCGCTGACCGACTTCCTGCCGATCTCGAACATCTTCCTGGTGCCGCTGGTGATCGTGGCGCATCCCAGCCTGCCCGTGAACACGCTGGCGGAGCTGATCGCGCTCGCCAAGAAGGAGCCGGGCCAGCTGTCCTACGCCTCGGCCGGCCCCGGCACGTCCCAGCATCTCAGCATGGAGCTGTTCAAGCTCAAGGCCGGCGTCGACATCGTGCACATTCCCTACAAAGGCAGCGGACCGGCGATGGCCGACCTGCTTGGGGGCCACGTCAAGCTGATGATGGACAGCACCGCGTCCGCCCTCAATCACATCAAGGACGGTCGCATCAAGGCGATCGCTGTCACGACGTCGCGTCCCGCCCCGCCGCCGCTCGAGAAGATCCCGCTGATCGCCGCGACGATTCCGGGCTTCAACTCGGCCGGCTGGTCGGGCCTCGCGGCGCCGGCTCGCACGCCGCTGGAGATCGTGGCCAAGGTCAGCCGGGACATGCAGACGCTGCTGAACGACGAGGCCATCATCAAGCAGATCGAGCAGCGCGCCGCCTTGCCGGCGCCGGGCACGCCGATCCAGTTCGCCGAGTTCATCAAGAACGAAATCGACACCTGGGGCGCGGTGGTGAAGGCCACCGGCACCAAGCCGGGAACCTGAGCTCGAAAGCGACTCCGTCGTCTCGATCGAAGCCTCGCATCGCGGGGCTCCGGTCGGGGCGACGGCGCCGTTAAGCTTCCAGGACGGCCACGAGCTGGCCTTCGCCGATCGCCTCGCCTTCGCTGACCTTGAGTTCCCTGATGACGCCCGCCTTGGGCGACAGGACGGGGATTTCCATCTTCATCGATTCGAGGATCATGATCTCGCCCTCGGCCTCGATCCGGTCTCCCGCCTTGACCTGGATCTTCCAGACATTGCCGGCGATTTCCGACTTCACATTGACGACGGCCATGCCCCAGGTATCTCCCGTTCAGATTCGTCCCGAGTTTTCGGCCAGCGTGCGCGCGAGTGCAAGCGCGGAGCCTCCCACCCGTGCGCCGAGCCGGTATGCGGTCGTGTTGGCGTCGGAGATCATTCCGTCCTGCAAGGTGGAGCGGCCGTCGCCGATGCGCGCCGAGTGTGCAGCGACGGCGAGGGCGGCGATGCCCTCCCTGTCGAGTTCGGGCAAGGCGAGCACGCCGCCGCGGTCCGCGCCGAAGCCCGCGTCGTTGAACATCAGAAGCAGCGGACGGAACGGCGCCGTCGCCTTGTAGGAGTTGAGCGCGGCGTGGCTGCCGGTCGCGACGATGCGTCCGCGATCCGCCGGCAGCAGCAGCGTCGCCGAATCGGCGCAGACGGCGCCGTCGATCTCGTGGCGGCTTTCTCCCTTGGCGGGCGGCATCGTGTGCGGCCACGGCGCCTGCTTCAGCAACTCGGCCGCGTCGCGGGCCCGCATGCCGGGCATCACGCCGCAGGCCGCGGCGAGCCGATTGGCCCGGCTGACGATGCCGCGGGCAGCCAGGTCGGCGCCGTCGCCGATGCGGGCGCTGTCCGTGGCCACGGCGGCCATCGCCATGCCGAGCTTCTCGGCATAGGCGAGGCCGCTGATGCCGGCTTCGTCCTTGCCGATGCCGGCATCGTGGTGGATCGCGGCACGGCAGCCGAACTTTGCCGACATGTGGGCCGCATAGACGGCGGCATGGCTGCCGCCGATCACGACCGCGCCGTCCGCTTCGGGCGGCAGCTTGGTCACGCTATCGAACACAAGAACAGGAACGGGCATCGCGCGACCCTAGCCGGGCGGCTATATGTCGGCCATGTCTCTGCCGGTGGACAACAAGGTTTCGATCCTGGTTCTGCAGCATCCGCAGGAGCAGGACCGCGTACTCGGAACGGCGCGCCTGCTCTGCGATTCGCTGGCCGACGGCCGGGTCGTGATCGGCCTGTCGTGGCGCAATCTCGCCCATGCGCTGGGCGGGCCGGCCGAGCCGCGCGATTGGGGCGTGCTCTATCTCGGCTCGACCCAGACCAAGGGTCAGGCGGGGCCGCTGGTCGCCATCGATGGCAAGGGTCTGCCTCTGGCCGACCAGGTGGCGGCGCGCGCTGGCCTCAAGGGCCTGATCGCACTCGACGGCAACTGGGCGCAGGCCAAGGCGCTGTGGTGGCGAAACCCCTGGCTGACCAAGCTGCGCCGCTTCGTCGTGGTGCCGGACGGCCCGTCGCTCTACGGCGACCTGCGACGCGAGGCACGTCCCGATGCGGTCTCGACGCTGGAGGCGGTGGCGCTGGCGTTGCAGGTCCTCGAAGGCGATGCTGCGGTGCGGGAGAAACTCCTGGTGCCGTTCCGCGCGCTGCTCGCCAGGGCGCGGCGCGAGGGCGTGCGGGATTCCAAACGGGATCGTCGCGTCCGGCGTTAGCCGCCCCTATACTTTCCGCCATGCTCGACCAGCCGGCGGCCCAGCTCCCCGTTTCCCAGCGGACCAATCCAGAGCGCTCCTTCACCGAGGAAGTGCGCGCCCTGCGCCTCGGCAACGGCGAGATTTTCCGGGGCGAGGGGATCCTGGCCGTCACCAAGGCGATCCTGCAGTCCGGTGTCGCCTATGTCGGCGGCTACCAGGGCGCGCCGGTCTCGCATCTGGTCGACGTGCTGGTCGAATCGCAGGACCTGCTGGACGAACTCGGTGTCCACCTCGAGACCTGCACCAACGAATCGTCCGCCGCGGCGCTGCTCGGCGCATCGATCAACTATCCGATGCGCGGCTGCGTCACCTGGAAATCGATCGTCGGCACCAATGTGGCGGCCGATGCGCTGTCCAATCTCGCCTCTCCTGGCGTGATCGGCGGTGCCCTGATCGTGGTCGGCGAGGATTACGGCGAGGGTGCGTCCGTCATCCAGGAGCGTACCCAGGCTTACGCGCTGAAATCCTCGGTGTGGCTGATGGATCCGCGCCCCTCGCTGCCGACGATCGTTCGCTGCACCGAGAAGGCCTTCGAGCTTTCCGAGGCGACCAACACGCCGGTGATGATGGAACTGCGCATCCGCGCCTGCCATGTCACCGGCGAGTTCGTCGCCAGGGACAACGTGCCGCCGCCGATCTCGCGCAACCGGCGGCTGGCCGAACCGGCGCTTCACAACTACGACCGCATCTCGCATCCGCCATCGACCTACGCGCACGAGAAGCTCAAGGTCGAGGTCCGCCAGCCCGCCGCCGAGCGCTTCATCGTCGAGCACGGGTTGAACGAGCACCTTCCCGGCGAGCGGTCCGACCTCGGCATCATCGTTCAGGGCGGCATCACCAATGTGCTGGTGCGCGGCCTCGACCGGTTGGAGGTCGAGGGCAGGATTCCGACCCTGGTGCTGAACGTCACGCATCCGCTGGTGTCCGACCAGATCGCGGACTTCTGCAAGGGCAAGCGCGCGGTGCTGGTGGTCGAGGAGGGCGCGCCCGACTACATCGAGCAGGCGATCCACGTGATCCTGCGCAAGCGCGACATCGACACGAAGATCTACGGCAAGGACGTGCTGCCGATGGCGGGCGAGTACACTGCCGAGGTGGTGACCGAGGGCCTGCTGAAGTTCTTCGCACAGTCGGCCAACGACATCGACCTGAGCGGCCCGCGCGAGCGCTTCGAGGCGGCCCGTGCCGGCCGCGCCGAGGCGCAGCGCCTGCTGGGCGGGCCGCTGCCTCTGCGCCCGCCCGGCTTTTGCACCGGCTGTCCCGAACGGCCGGTCTTCTCCGCGATCAAGCTGCTCGAACGCGAGGTCGGCAAGGTCCACATCTCGAGCGACATCGGCTGCCATTCGTTTGCGACCCTGGCGCCGTTCAACCTCGGCAATTCGATCCTGGGCTTCGGCATGTCGCTGGCGGCCGCGGGCGCGGTGGCCCCGGTGATGCAGAAGCGCACGATCTCGGTCATGGGCGACGGCGGCTTCTGGCACAACGGCCTGCTGAGCGGCGTCGCCTCGTCGATGTTCAATCGCGGTGACCGCGTGCTGGTCATCATGCAGAACGGCTACACCTCGGCCACGGGCGCGCAGTTCATTCCCAACACCTCGGGCAACCGCCGCGACGGCGAGACGACGTCCGACATCGCCGCCACTCTGAAGGCCATGGGGGTCGGCTGGCTGCGCACCATCCGCACCTACAATGTCGGGACCATGCTCAAGACCCTGCGCGAGGCGATGAGCACCGACGAGAAGGGGCTCAAGGTCATCGTCGCCGATGGCGAATGCCAGCTCGCGCGCCAGCGCCGCATCCGCCCGCAGATCGCCGCCCAGCTGAAACGCGGCGAGCGGGTCGTGCGCACGCGCTACGGTGTCGACGACGAGGTCTGCACCGGCGACCATTCCTGCATCCGGCTCTCGGGCTGCCCGTCGCTGGTGGTGAAGCCCAGCCCCGATCCGCTGCGCAGCGATCCGGTGGCGAGCGTCAACAATGGCTGCGTCGGCTGCGGCCTGTGCGGCGAGGTGGCGGACGCCGCGGTCCTGTGTCCGTCCTTTTACAAGGCCGACATCGTGCAGAACGCGACCTGGTGGGACCGCCTGAAATGGAAGTTCCGCTCGAAGATAATCGGAGCCATGGCGTCATGAACGCCTTCCCATTCACATGGGGAGGTGCCCGCGTCTCCGCGGGCGGTGGGGTCACCCACCTCACCGACCTGCGCATGACCCCTCCGTCGGCTAAGCGGCTTGGTTACAAGCCGCGAGACGCCGCCACCTCCCCATGTGAATGGGGAGGCGAACGAACGTCGGGGGCCCCCGGCGCATGAAGCCCGTCACGATCCTGATCGGGGCGCTGGGCGGCGACGGCGGCGGCGTGCTGTGCGACTGGATCGTGTCGGCGGCGCAGAGCCGCGGGCTTGGCGTTCAGGCGACGCAGATCCCGGGTGTCGCGCAGCGCACTGGCGCCACCACCTACTATGTCGAGGTGATGCCCGCCGGGCCCGCGTCCCGGTCCGTGCTCGCGC